>Ga0164290_1000167_pt1 | contig 247291 bp, 227 predicted proteins | sample Micstemetagenome_FD_108782 | JGI IMG/M metagenome (GOLD analysis project Ga0164290, IMG submission 108782) | Contaminated culture microbial community from soil near Moab, Utah, USA - Microcoleus steenstrupii SON62 (Illumina Assembly) | ecosystem: Environmental > Terrestrial > Soil > Soil crust...
ATGGGTCTGATCATCCGCACCGCCGGCGCCAAACGCACCAAGGCCGAGATCAAGCGCGACTACGAATATCTGCTGCGCCTGTGGGAAACGATCCGCGAAACCACGCTGAAGTCGAACGCCCCTTCCATCATCTATGAGGAAGAAAACCTCGTCCGCCGCGCCGTGCGCGACATGTTCGACAAGGATTTCGACGGCATCCAGGTGGAAGGCGTCGAGGGCTTCAAGGAAGCGCGCGACTTCATGCGCGTGCTGATGCCCTCGCAGTCGAAGAAGGTGCACCTGTACCAGGGCGCCCGCCCGCTGTTCGCGACCAACGGCATCGAGGAGATGCTGACCCAGATCCACCAGCCGGTCGTGCCCCTGCCGTCCGGCGGCTATCTGGTCATCAACCAGACCGAGGCCCTGGTCGCCATCGACGTCAACTCCGGTCGTTCCACCAAGGAACGCAACGTCGAGGCCACGGCCACCAAGACCAATATGGAGGCGGCCGTCGAGGCCGCCCGCCAGCTGCGTCTGCGCGACCTCGCCGGCCTGATCGTCATCGACTTCATCGACATGGATGAGTCGAAGAACAACCGCACCGTCGAGAAGGTGCTCAAGGACGCGCTCGCCAAGGACCGCGCCCGCATCCAGATGGGTCGCATCTCGGGCTTCGGCCTGATGGAAATCAGCCGCCAGCGCCGCCGCCTCGGCGTCATCGAGGGCGCCACCGAGGTCTGCCCGCACTGCCAGGGCGCCGGACGCGTCCGCTCGGCCGAGAGCGCCGCCCTGATGACCCTGCGCGCCGTCGACATCGAGGCCGGCAAGAACGGCGCGGGCTCGGTCAATCTTCGCCTGTGCACCGCCGTCGCCCTCTACATCCTGAACCACAAGCGCGACTATCTGCAGCGCCTGCTGGCCCAGCGCGGCCTGAACGTCGTCATCCTGATCGACGACACCCTCGGCCAGGGCGAACACGCCCTGGAACGCACCGAAACCAACGAGGACTTCGTCCCCGAGGAACGCCCCGAAGCCTTCATCGACCTCGACGACGACTTCGACGACAGCGCCTTCGAGGATGAGGACGACGGCGAAGAGGACGAATTCATCGCCGACGACGACGCCCTCGACCGCGAGGACACGGACGACGACGAACCCCGCGAACGCGCCGAACGCGCCGAGGGCGAAAGCGGCCGCGGCCGTGGCCGCCGCCGTCGCGGCGGCCGTCGCGATGCTTCCGAAGGCTCGACCGACGAAGCCGCCCCCGCCCCTGCCCTCGCCGCCGGCGAGGAGGACGACGACAGCGAAAGCGGCCGCCGCCGCCGTCGCGGACGCCGTGGCGGACGCCGGGTGCGGGAAGAGGGCGGCGAGCGCGACGGCTTTAACTGGGTGCGCGGCCGTACGCCGTCCCTGGAAGATCCCTACGTCTGGTTCGACCCCATCAATCCCGAGCGCACCGAGCCGCGCGCGGAAGTCGATGCTGCGCCCGCCAACGATGTCGACGAAGTCGTCGGCGAACGGCCCGAAGGCGAAATCGGCGGCGAACGCGGCCCCCGCTCGCGCCGTCGTCGCGGTCGTGGTCGCGGCCGGGATCGCGGCAACGAACTGGGCCTGACGCATGAGACCAAGGTCGAGACCCGCGCCACCAACGAAGGCATGCCGCCCGACGGTTCGGTCGACACCCCGATGGCCGTCGTCATCGAGGACGCCGCCGACGTGGCCCCGGTCCCTATCGCCGAAGAGCCCAAGCGCCGGCGCGTCCGCCGCAAGGTCTCGGCCAGCGCCACCGCCGAATCGGAGGCCGAAGCCGTGACCGCGCCGGTCGAGCCCAATGAGGCCGAACCGGAAGCCGCGCCCGCCGTTCTGGACGTCACCCCCGCCGAGGCGGTCGAGACTCCGGCTCCGGCGGAGGCGAAACCCGCCCCCGTGGTCGCCCCGATCGCGGCTCCCCAGCCGGAAATCGACGTGGCCGCCCTGATCGCGGACGACCCCGCCCAGATCGTCGCGCCGCCCGAGAAGCCGAAGCGCGGATGGTGGCGCCGCTGAAACGCCGTGATTAGGTTGTGACCATCGGCCGGGCGGGGGCGTATAGTTGGGTATGAGGAGTTCGCAGTGAACTGGCTGTCCCGAAACGCCGCCGCCCGGCTGTCCGGCGCTGTCGCCGCCGCCGGCCTTTTGCTGGCGACGGCCTCGCCCGCCGCGGCGCAGAGCGCGATCCGGGACACCGAGATCGAAGGCATCATCCATGAATGGACGGACCCGGTGCTGGTCGCCATGGGGCTGGAGCCGTCCGAGATCGAAATCCTTCTGATCAACGAGAACGACCTGAACGCCTTCGCCACGCGCGGACGGATCATGGGCGTCAACACCGGCCTGATCCTGAAGACCCGCAACGCCAACGAACTTCTGGGCGTCCTCGCGCACGAGGCCGGGCACATCAAGAACCGCCACACCCTGCGCGACGGCGCCCAGGGCGCCGGCATGCAGCCCATGCTGATGACCATGGCGCTGGGCGCGCTGGCCATCGCGGCGGGCGCGCCGGACGCCGGCGCGGTCCTGCTGGGCAACAGCCAGTATTTCGGCACCCTCAGCGCCCTGCGCTACATGACCCACCAGGAAGGCGAGGCCGACAACACCGGCGCGCGCGCGCTTGAGAGAGCCGGAGAATCCGGCCGCGGCCTGGTCTCGTTCTTCGAGAATTTCCGCTCGCAGGAGGTCTTCTCCGACGCGCGGCGCTATCCCTATTTCCGCAGCCACCCGCTGTCGTCCGACCGGATCGAGAACCTGCGCCGGTTCGTCGCCGAACAGTCGAACTACAACCATCAGGACAGCCCCGAACGGATCGCCGAACACGCCCTGATCCTGGCCAAGATCCACGCCTTCATGGACGCGCCGAACCAGACCCTGCGCGACTATCCCGAAAGCGATACGTCCCTGCCCGCCCGCTACGCCCGCGCCATCGCCTGGTACCGCGACGGCCAGACCGAGCGGGCCCTCGCCGCCGTGGACGCCTTCCTGACCGAACAGCCCGAGAACCCCTATTTCTGGGAGCTGAAGGGCCAGATCCTGTTCGAGGAAGGCCGGCCCGCCGAGGCCATCGGCGCGCACCAGCGCTCGGTCGAGCTCAAGCCCGACGCCCCCCTGCTGCGCATCAACCTGGCCCACGCCCTGATCGAAACCCACGATCCCGCAAAGCTGGACGAGGCGGTGAACCAGCTGAAACGGGCCACGGCGCTGGAGCATGACAACACCATGGGCTGGCGCCTGCTGAGCCAGGCCTACGCCAGCCAGAACAAGGAAGGCGAGGCGCGTCTGGCCTCGGCCGAAATGTATTTCGCCATGGGCGCCGAACAGCAGGCGACCCAGTTCGCCCTGCGCGCCCGCGACATGCTCACGCCCGGCACGGCTGAGTGGACCCGCGCCATGGACATCGTCTTCGCCTCCGGCGCGACCCAGGACGACATCGACGACGTCGACCGCCGCAACAGCCGGCGCGACCGCGGCGGCGTCATTCCCGCCGCCGGCTGACCCCTTTCCGATCGAGACCGACATGACCGACGCGCCTGACCCCACGCCCGCGCGAGACCGCGGCTTTTTCGAACGCCCGATCGCAACCATGGCGTCCCTGGCCGTGTCCGTCGTCGCCTTGGGACTGGCGGCGGCGCCCTACGCCACGGGCGCGGACTTCGACAACCGGGTCCGCACCTATCTGCTGAAAAACCCGGAAGTCCTCCAGGAAGTCAGCAACGCCCTCGAACTGAAGGCGCAGCAGGCCCAGGTCGCCCAGACGCAGGTTCACGCGCAGGAAGTGAACGCCAGGATCGCGGCCAATCCCTCCCTGCTCACGGTGAGCGCCAGCGACCCGGCCTTCGGCCCCGTCGATGCGCGGGTCACCGTGGTGGAGTTCTTCGATTTCCGCTGCCCGGGCTGCAAATCGACGGCGCCCGAGGTGCTGCGTCTGATGCAGGCCCATCCGGACGTCCGCTTCGTGTTCAAGGACTGGCCCATCCTTGATCGCGGCGGCGACGACGTCTCGCACTACGCCGCCCGCGCCGCCCAGGCCGCGCATCAGCAGGGCAAGTATCTGGCCGTATTCCGCGCCCTGATGGCCGAGCCCGCGCTGAACAAGGCGGCCGTCGACCGCATACTGGCGGCGAACGGCGTCGCAGCGCCCGCGGCGCGGACGGCCATGGCCAGCCCTGAAACCGCGCGCCATCTGGCGGACGTGCACACGACGGCCATGGGCCTCGGCCTGATCGGCACGCCCACCTTCATCATCAACGGACGCGCCAGCGCCAGCATCCAGCCCGCGGACATAGACCGCGCCATCCGGGCGGCGAAGACGGGCCGGGCCCGCCCGGCCGCCTAGCCGATCGCGCCGACGCAGCCCTCGTCGCCCCCGACCGGCAGGACGGCGTCGGTCAGGGACAGGGTCCAGCCGTGGTGGGTCGCCAGACCGCGCCGGCGGATGCCGCCGCCGTCCCCGGCGTCGCCGCCGGCGTCCACGATCACGCGGCGCCCGGTCGGCAGCGCCGCCGGATCGATCCGCCCGACGGCCAGGGCCGAGGGCGTCGCCCCGCCGAAGCCGTCGAACACGCTCAGCATCGACCAGTCGCGGCGCAGGCCGATCCACCAGGCGCTGTCGGCGTTGACCGCCAGCACGGCGACGCCGTGGCCTTCCGCGGCCCAGGCCAGGGCCGCCTCGGGATCGCGCACGGCCCGCATGTCGGCGGCGGCGCCGAAACGCAGACGGGCGCCGTCGAAGGCGCGGGTCGGTTCGATCGGCGACCAGACCTGGACCTTGATCCGGCCCTGACGGGCCAGGCCCCAGCCGACGATTTGCCGCCACAGGGATTCCACGGCCTCGCGGTTGTCGGGATCGGCCTTGGCCAGCATGCGCGCCAGCACCGCCTGTTCGCGGTCGGGGCGCAGCTTCACATGAGGCCCGGCGGGTGCGTCCTTGGCGAGGCCGACGCGGGCCGCAATGGCCAGACGGCGCTCGAACAGGGCCAGAAGCTCGTCGTCGAGATGGTCGATCTCGTGGCGCAGGGCCGCCAGGGCCATGTGTTCGGGCGAGATGTCGGTCACGGGCCCGCCGGCGGGCGATGGCCAGACTTGCTGGAGAGCGGGCTTGGTACTGGAATGGGACACGGAGTTGGACTTTCGATTTCGATCACGGCGATGAAGGTTTTGCGAGCCGCCGCCCCCGACGGGGCGGTCGCCGGCGAGGCCGTCAGGACGATGTCCCCGACGCCTCAGCCGGCGTATCGAAAGCCGTAGAAATACAGGTCCGCAGCCGCGAAAACGCGGGCGAATGCAGTCGCAGCGGTGGCTTGCGAACGGACCATGCCGCTCAAAGGCCGCATGGATCGTGCGGCGTCAACCCGGATTGGCGCTCAGAAGGACAAAACGCGTCCGATTGTCTTCGGAATCCTGGATATCGTTGCGCAGGATCGACAGTTCATAGACCTCGGCGGCGCGTGTGGGGGCGACGGCGGCGCGGGTGATGTCCCCGGCCTCGGCCACCGCGCGGGCGGCGCCGGCGGTGTCGAAGGCCTCGACCGGGGTCAGGCCCAGCTCGGCCAGGGACGCGGGGCACTGGCGCAGGGCGACGGGGTGGCTCTCGGCCGTCTTCACGCTGCGCAGGGTTGCGCCGGCGGGCGCCATCAGGGCCAGCCGGATGGGGCGCCAGACCTCGGAGACGATGTTCAGGTCGGCCGCCTCCACGAGGGAGGCCGCCGGCTCGACGCGGCCGATCGTCGTGTTCTCGACGGGGATCAGGGCGCAACCGACCTCGCCGGCCTTCAGGGCTGCGATCGCGCCTTCGAAGGAGTCATAGGGCACGGCCTCGTCCCAGGGACGCAGGTCCAGGCAGGCTTCGTGGCTGAAGGCGCCCGGCGCGCCCTGATAGGCGCAGCGGCCGCCTGTATCGTCGTCCGCGGACTTGCCGACGCCCTCCATACTACGCCGCCTCAGACTGCGGCCGGCGTCCGGCCTTCAGCCGCTCGGCGACAAGGAAGGCCAGTTCCAGCGCCTGGTCGGCGTTCAGGCGCGGGTCGCAGTGGGTGTGGTAGCGGCTGGACAGGTCGTCCTCGGTCAGGGCCTGGGCGCCGCCCAGACACTCCGTGACGTTCTGGCCGGTCATCTCCAGATGCACGCCGCCGGGGTGGACTCCCTCGGCCTCGGCCACGTCGATGAAGCCGCGCACCTCGGCCAGGATGCGTTCGAACGGCCGCGTCTTGTAGCCGTTGCCGGCCTTCAGGGTGTTGCCATGCATCGGGTCGATCGACCAGACCACGCGCCGCCCCTCGGCCTTCACCGCCTTCATCAGGCGCGGCAGGCGCTCGCCGACCTTGTCCGAACCGAAACGACCGATCAGCGTCAGGCGGCCCGGCGTGTTGTCCGGGTTCAGGGCGTCGATCAGGGGCAGCAGATCGTCGGGCTCCATCGTCGGCCCGCATTTCAGGCCGATGGGATTCTTGATGCCGCGCGCGAACTCGACGTGGGCGCCGTCCAGCTGGCGGGTGCGCTCGCCGATCCAGACCATGTGGGCAGAGGTGTCGAACCATTCGCCGGTCGCCCCGTCCAGACGCGTCAGGGCGCTCTCGAGGTTCAGCAGCAGGGCCTCGTGGCTGGTGAAGACCTCGACCCGGCTCAGGTCCGGATGGCTCTCGGGCGTGACGCCGACGGCCTCCATGAAGGCCAAGGCCTCGGTGATCTTGTCGGCCAGTTCGCGGTATTTGTGGCCATAGGCGCTGTCGGCCGCGAACCCCATGGTCCAGCGGTGGATGTTGTACAGGTCGGCATAGCCCCCGCCCGCGAAGGCGCGCAGCAGGTTCAGGGTCGAGGCCGACTGGTTGTAGGCCTTCAGCAGCCGCTGCGGATCGGGCACGCGCTCTTCGGGCGTGAAGGCCATGCCGTTGATGATGTCGCCGCGGTAGCTGGGCAGGGTCTCGTCGCCGATGGTCTCCAGCGAGGACGAGCGCGGCTTGGCGAACTGGCCGGCGATGCGGCCGACCTTCACCACCGGCTTGCCGCCCGCGAAGGTCAGGACCACGGCCATCTGCAGGATCAGGCGGAAGGTGTCGCGTATGTTGTCGGTCGAGAACTCCTTGAAGCTCTCGGCGCAGTCGCCGCCCTGGAGCAGGAAGGCCTTGCCCGCCTCGACCTGGGCCAGTTTGGCCGTCAGATGCCGCGCCTCGCCGGCGAAAACCAGCGGCGGCAGGGCCCGCAGCTCGTCCTCGACCCGGCCCAGGGCTGCCATGTCTGGATAGTCCGTCGGCATCTGCACGACGGGCTTTTGTCTCCAGCTATCGGGGGTCCAGCGCGTACTCATGTTTCAAGGATAGGCGTTCGCACCGCCCGGGACAACGAAGGCCATGTCGCAGCATGCGCTTCGGTCCTGCAGTCATTGCCGTAAACACCGAAAAAACAGTCCGGATGGTCCGGATAGTCCGGATGTGCGCGCCGTCGTCCCATCCGCACACCCTGCCCGAGGCCTGCGTCAGTATCGGTCGCCCCCTAGCCCGCGGAGGTGTTGTTCGACTGCTTTTCCTTCAGCGTGACCAGTTCCTCGGCCATGGTGGGGTGAACCGCGCAGGTGGCGTCCCACTGGGCCTTGGTCAAGCCGGCCTTCACGGCGATGGCGGCCAGCTGGATCATCTCGGGCGCTTCGGGGCCGACGATGTGGACGCCGACGACCCTCTGGCTCTCGGCGTCGACGACCAGCTTCATCAGCATCCGTTCGTCCGAACCCGTGAAGGCGTACTTCATCGGCCGGAAGCGGGTGACGTAGACGTCGACGGCGCCGGGGCAGGAGTGGCGCGCCTCGCTCTCGCTCAGACCGACCACGCCGACCGGCGGCTGGCTGAAGACGGCGGTGGCGACGGCCTCATAGTCGAAATGCTGCGGGTTGTTGCGGAAGACCGTCTCGTGGAAGGCCACGGCCTCGCGGATGGCGACGGGCGTCAGGTTCATCCGGTCGGTGACGTCGCCGATGGCCCAGATGTTGTCGGCGGTCGTCTTCGAGAGCGTGTCCACCTTGATCGCGCCCGTGTCGTTCAGTTCGACCCCCGCCGTTTCGAGGCCGAGGTCCTTCACATGGGGGATGCGGCCGGTGGCGAACATGACGACGTCGGTCTCGATCTCCATGCCGTTCTCGAGCTTGTTGACCAGCCCCGTCGCGGTCTTCTCGATGGCCGTGTGCTGGCAGCCGAGGATGACCTTGATCCCCCGCTTCTCGATCTCGCCGGCCAGATGGGCGCGCACGTCGTCGTCGAAGCCGCGCAGGATGTTGGGGCCTCGGTAGATCAGGGTGGTCTCGACGCCCAGACCGGCGAAGATGCCGGCGAACTCAACGGCGATATAGCCGCCCCCCGCGATCAGGATCCGTTTCGGCAGTTCCGGCAGGTGGAAGGCCTCTTCCGAGGATATGGCGTGTTCGATGCCCGGCACCTCTTCCGGCATCCATGGGCGGCCGCCGGTGGCGATCAGTATCTTTTCGGCCGTGATCGTCTGGTTCTTGCCGATGATCTCGACGGTATGGGCGTCCTTCAGCACGGCGCGGCCGTGGACCAGATCGACGCCCGCCTTGCCCAGGTTGGCGGCGTAGATGCCCGACAGGCGGGCGATCTCGACGTCCTTGGCGTGAATGAATTTCGGCCAGTCGAAGCTGGCGTCGACCGTCCAGCCATAGCCCTCGGCGGTCTCGAACTGGTGGGCGAAGTCCGAGGCCATGACCATGAATTTCTTGGGCACGCAGCCGCGGATCACGCAGGTGCCCCCGACCCGGAACTCCTCGGCGATGGCGACCCGCTTGCCGCCCAGCGCCGTCAGCCGCGCAGCCCGCACGCCGCCCGAACCGGCGCCGATGACGAAGAGGTCGTAGTCGTAGTCAGCCATGATCTGCTTTCGGAACCGGGAGGGTTACGGAGTTAGGACGTCCACGCCGGAATCCAAGCCGATGATCGCCTCGTCCGCCAGATCGAGGAACAGGCCGTGCTCGACCACACCCGTGATCAGCTTCAGGTCATCCGCCAGCCGGACCGGGTCGTGGATCACGCCGCACTTCGCATCGTAGATCAGATTGCCGCCGTCCGTTCGCACCAGTCCGCGCTCGGCGGTGCGCACGCGCGCCGGCATGGCGATGTCATGATCGGACAGCACGTCGGCGATGCGGTTGGCGGTGGTCTTGTGACCAAAGGCGACGACCTCGATCGGCAGGGCGAAGACGCCCAGCGTCTTCACCACCTTGGCGGCGTCGGCGATGACGATGCAGCGCGAAGACGCCTCCCACACCAGCTTCTCGCGCAGCAGGGCCGCGCCGCCGCCCTTTATCAGCGCCAGGCCCGGTCCGATCTCGTCCGCCCCGTCGACGGTCAGGTCGATGCGCGGCGTATCCTCCAGCGTCGACAGCGTCAGCCCCAGTTCGCGCGCCAGTTCGGCGGTGGCTTCCGACGTCGGCACGCAGCGCAGGCCCGTCAGGTTGCGCGCGGCCAGCGCCTTGACGAACCAGGCCGCGGTGGAGCCGGTGCCGAGGCCCACGACCATGCCGGGCTCGACCCGGAGGGCGGCGGCTTCGCCGGCCCGGCGTTTCTGATCGTCCGCGCTCATTTGGCTTTCAGCGCCTTCTTCGCCCGCATCTTTTCCATGAACCGCGCGGCCCAGCCGGCCCTGGCCTGCTGCTCCCCCCGCGCCAGCGCCAGATCGCCCGCCGCCACGTCGCGGGTGATCACCGACCCGGAGCCCACCATAGCCCCCGCCCCGATGGTCACCGGGGCGACCAGCGAACTGTTCGAGCCGACGAAAGCCCCCTCGCCCACCGTGGTGCGGTGTTTGAAGAAGCCGTCGTAGTTGCAGAAGATGGTGCCCGCGCCGATGTTGGCCTTCGCCCCCACCTCGCCGTCGCCCAGATAGGCCAGGTGATTGGCCTTGGCGCCCTTGCCCATGCGGACGTTCTTCACCTCCACGAAATTCCCGACCTTGGCGCCCTCGCCCAGATCGGCGCCGGGCCGCAGACGCGCATAGGGCCCGACCTCGGCGCCTGAGGCGACGGTCGCGCCCTCGATATGGCTGAAGCTGCGGATCCGGGCGCCGGAGGCGATCTTCGCCCCGGGGCCGAAGACGACATAGGGCTCGATCGTGGTTCCGCCGCCCACTTCGGTGTCGAACGAGAAATGCACCGTCTCGGGCGCGGGCATGGTCACGCCGGCGGCGAGGAAGGTCTCGCGCTGGACCTTCTGGAACAGGGCCTCGGCCACGGCCAGTTCGGACTGCGCGTTGACGCCCATGACGGCGTCCTCGTCGGCGAAGACGGCCCGGGTGGGGGCGCCGCGCCTGCGGGCCAGCTCGACCACGTCGGTCAGATAGAATTCGCCCTTGGCGTTGTCGTTCTTCACCTCGGCCAGCAGCTCGAACAGCAGGCCGACGGGGGCCGCCATGACGCCCGAGTTGCAGGCGGTCAGGGCCAGAACCTCGGGTGAAGCCTCCTTGGCCTCGGTGATGGCGGCCAGGGCGTCGCCCTCCATGACCAGCCGGCCGTAGGCGCCCGGGTCGCGGGCTTCGAAGCCGATGACGGTGACGCCCTCGTGGGCGGCGAAGACCGGCTCGATGTCGACGGCGCGCAGCAGGGGCACGTCGCCATAGGTGATGACCACCTGGCCCACGAAGTCGCCCAGCACGGCCTCGGCGGCGCGGACGGCGTGGCCGGTGCCCAGCGGCGGGTCCTGGACGGCGATGGCGTCCTCGCCCAGCCGTTTGACGACGTGGTCGCGCACCTCCGGGGAATGGGCCCCGACCACCACCACGATCCGCTCGCAGCCCAGGGCCTCGGCGGCGTCGATGGCGTGGTCCAGCATGGCGCGGCCGCCGACCCGGTGCAGCACCTTGGGCAGGGCCGACTTCATCCGCGTGCCCTGGCCGGCGGCGAGGATGATGGCGGCTCTCGGATGGGCGGTGCTGGTCATGAATCGGTCCGGCGGCTAGTCGTCGCCAGCGGTCTAGCCCATCACGGCGGCCGGCGGGAGACGCCAATGACGACGCGCGACCTCGAAGGCTGGACCATCGCCTTCGATCTGGACGGGACCCTGGTGGAGACGGCGCCCGATCTGGTGGGCACGCTGAACCGGCTGCTGGAGCAGCACGACCTGCCGCCCGTGCCGCTGGAGTCGGCGCGCAACCTGATCGGCCACGGCGCGGTGGCCCTGCTGAAGCGCGGGTTCGAGGCCGCCGGGGCCCACTGGGACGAGGCGGCCTCCCCGGCCCTGCTCAAGGCCTTTCTCGCCGACTATCTCGACCATATCGCCGACCACAGCACGGCCTATCCGGGCTCGGTCGAGGCGCTGGACCTGCTGGCGGCGCGCGGCGCCATCCTTTGCGTCGCGACGAACAAGCCCACAGATTTGGCCGTGGCCCTGTTCGACGCCATCGGCCTGTCCGACCGGTTCGCGGTCATCTGCGGCCCGCAGTCGGTGTCGGCGAAAAAGCCGGACGCGGCCCATATCCGCGAGACGGTGCTCAAGGCCGGCGGCGACCCGGCGCGGGCGATCATGGTCGGGGACAGCATCACCGATCTGGACGCGGCCCGCGCCACCGGCGTGCCCTGCATCCTGACGACCTTCGGCTATACCGACACGCCCGCCGCCGATCTGGGCGCGGACGCCGTGATCGCGCATTTCGACGAGCTTCCGTCCGTGATCGTCCGCCTGATCGGCTGATCTGACGTCTTGCGTGGGGCCAGCGACCGGGCTATGTCGCCGCCTCCGCGATAATGGATGCGTAGCTCAGCGGGAGAGCACCTCGTTCACACCGAGGGGGTCACAGGTTCAATCCCTGTCGCATCCACCATTTTTCTCGTTGAAAACCAGTTATTTAGCGACGCCGCTTGGTCTGCATACGGATGAGTTTTGCTGCCAGAACGAGTTAGTGGGGCAGTAGTGGGGCAGTCGCCGCGCAAAAACACCGCTCGAAACGAGACAAATCGCCCTGAAAAGCATTGATTGGAGCGCAGACCGGGCCTGATTCGACCCCGCCGGGCCGCGGCCTTTTGCAGGGCGTTTCATCCAGACCGGTCTCCCGGCCTCCATCCATTACGACCAGTCATTCGAAGGAGCCGCCATGGCGTCGATCCCGGACCATCCCAACGACGCCGGAACCTGGACCCGCCTGGAGGGTCGGGAGGGGTTCGCCCTGTGGCGTCGCGAGCGTCAGTCGCTGGCGCCTGTGACGATGTACTATGTTGTCGCGCCGCCGCAGCAGAGCGAGATTCTCTACGACGAAGCCAAGGCCCGCGCTCGCTTCAACGAGCTGGCTGGCGTTTCTGGCAGAGAGACAGTCCGTTGAGGAACAGCATCAGGCGGCTGTTTAGCGCCAGAAGCAGACATTCGTCTCCCGCCGAAGTCCGGAAGTTTGCGAGCCGCGTGGCCTAGTCTCCTCCATCCCCTCCGCGGATCTTTATAGGGGCTCTCGTGCTCCTGTTTTCACCAAGGCCATCCGAGGCCGAAATCATCAAGAGCCTCACGGCCGGAAGCTCTCGGTAGCCATCGAGTCGAAGCTGCGGGACAGGCCGGGGACGGAGACGCTCAGCCCCGCCAGTTCTGCAACATTGCGACCAAAGCCTGCCAGGCGTCCACGGCGAATGGCCACAACTCCTTTGCCGGCGGATACGCTGCGATCAAAGCGAGCAGAGCCGTAATTACGGTCAGCCAGCGCACTCGGTCCTGAACCTTGAGCGTCTCCACCGTCACCATGAGCGCGCCCTGCTGCTGGGCCAAGGCTCGAACCTCCGCATCCAACCGGATTAAGCGCCGGGCGGACTTCGCCGCGCGCTTCCAGAAGAAGCTGAGAAGGTCGTCCCGCGCGCTCTTGGTCGCCCAGTCGTCGCCTTGGTAGAGATAGCGGTCGCGGCGGCGGGACATTCCGAGGTCCGACTGCAGCTCGCCGCCGATCAACTGGACGTCGGCGTTTTCGATGGTCATGTGCTGGAGCTTGCGGACCGCGTCCGCTGCGTTCAAGCGGCCGAGGCCGAGCTGGTTGTCGCGGGTGTGACTGAGGCGCGCCCGCATGCCGATCAACAGATACTGCAGACCCCAGGTCAGGACCACTTCCGACAGCTCTTCTTGGATCCGGAAACGGATGTCCGATGGCTCGCGGCCGTATCCGTCCAGCACGTCGTCTGTGATCTCGCGCGTGTTCAGGAACAGCAATGCATGCGCCACATCCTCCAGATCGCCGCGCGTAGTCAGGGCCAGCAGGCCCCCGCCAGCCATTTCCCGTCTCCACAGACCATAGAAGCGGTTCAGCCCTGCGAGCTCCTACCCCGAACAACGGCGATCGCCCGACGGCCTGTCGGTGATCAGCGTCAGTTCTAGGCACGGCCGCAGGTCATCGCTCTCCTTAGCGAAATGGCCTGGGAAGTGCGTCTCCGTCCAGTCCGCGATCGCCTTGCGACGCCGCAGACGCACCCGATCGACCTCTTCCTGTTTTAGAGAGCGAGGCTCGAGCACGCTGTAGGCCCGCTTGAACGAGCGGAACTCGAGAAACCGGTAGCGGGCGAGCTCCGTCCGGATATCGCCGCGGCGCTCGGGCCGCATTCCGAATGTAAGCGTGCAGGCCGTCAACGACGGCGACAGGGCGTGGACATGAACGTCGATCTGCTCGAACTCCGCGGACACCGGCCCGCGCACCGCTTGGGCGTAGAGGCGACGGGTTTTGGGGGGCACGATGTAGCCGAGATTGTACCAGCCGGTCTGGCCCTCGCGAGACCGGAGCTCGCTAATCCACCGTTGCGGTCGCCGGTGCCGGTAAAAGTCTTCATTCAGGCCGAGACGGTGGAGCGCCCGATAGAGCTTCGCAACTGTCGATGGCGTGAAATACTCCACGGTCGTGATCGAGAGGGTCTGAATATCCTCGTCCCCGAGCAGACTGGTCTCGGCGTTGAGCTTGAGCAAATCGTGCAGATGGCGGGAGCTCGCTAACGCCCGCCTCCGCTCGGGATGGCCGGCTAAGCCGAGCTCATGAGCGCGATATCGAAACTGCCGCAGGCGCCATCGGAGCTTGTGGCGGAGTGATGTTTGGGCGGATTCGATCATCAACCTCGAGGGTAGCGCGACACCACCTCCACACAACCGCCCGGCTTGTGTACGTCACAGCGAGGGGCGATGAGGAGTCTTGGCGTTGGACCGGATCACGCCAGAAGGCGACATTGGCATCTCGCCGGATTGTGGACCTCCGCAGCGATAGAAGCGCTGGGTACCGCTTCCGACAAGGGCTCGCCATTCGGGGCCGTGAGCCCCGGCGCGGTTCGAGTTCAAGTCGCACCAGATCCTGATCAAACGGCCCGATCGGTAGCCCGTCTTGCTGGCATCAAGCTCTGCCACCCCTAACCACCAAGGAGATTTGCATGCGTTCCAGCAGGCCTCGTGACGGAAGCTGTTGAGTCGCCGTGCATATGCAGCGGGATCATCGGATCAGGCCGCTGGCTTCGGCACGACCGTGATCCTGTGCGCGGCCGCCACGTCGAGATAGCGGCGCGCCGCCCGCTGCACGTCATTCGCGGTGACGCCCCGCAACCGCGCTTCCTCGCCGCGCACCCGCTCAAACCGCTGCTCGTTCCAACTTCCGCCCGCAAGCGCGCCACGCCAATAGGCGTTGCCGGTTCGCTCGGTGGCGAGACCGGTCAGCAAAGGCTGTACCGCACGCATCAGCTCGTCATCGGAGACAGGGCGGATCTGGAGATCGAACGCGATGTCGGCGATCGTCTCGGTCAAGACATCGATTTTGGACGGCGCTACCTCGGCCAACAACGCCAGATACCCATACCCCTCAATGGACTGCGATGCGTAGGGCACGACGACTGGCGAGTAGGCGACACCGAGCCGTTCCCGGATATCGTCGATCGCACGACCCCGAATGATGTTCTGAAGAACCGCCAGCACGGTCGCCCCATTCGGATCTGAAAAGCCGTCGGTCGTCTCCCACGCGATAATGCCGACCGCTGCGTCCGCCGATCCGCCATGCTCGACCCGATGTGCGGTCGTCACCGGCGCGGGAAAGCGCGGTGGTTCGATCATGGCGGGCCGCGTCGCCCCCCGAGCGGGGAGCGCGCCAAACGTTGCGGCGGTCTGACGGATCGCGTCTTCGACCGTCACGTCGCCCACGATCAAAATCTCCGTCGGGGCGTTCTGCAGGCTCGAATTGATAACCGAACGGAGTGTGTCGAGGGTAGTCGCCGTGACCTCGTCACGAACGGGCAGGGTGTAGCGTCCGTCACCCGAGCGTAGGATCCGGCCGAGCTGGCTGATCGCCACGTTGATCGGTGTGGCCTGGACATAGCCGAGCAGGGCATCCGCTTCCGCCTGGCGCTGGCGGTAGACGTTGGCCCGCCAACCAGGCTGCGTCGTATAGGCGGCCAAGACCTGTAGCTGCGTGGCGAGATCGGTCGGCGTGGTGACCCCGTTTAGTGCAAAGGCGTCCTCTCTGGCTTCGAAGGCGGTTGAGAAAGTCTTGCCGCTCAAAGCCTCTCTGATATCCCGCAGCGACAGATCCACCAGTCCACCTCCGAAGAATGCACCCTCGCCCTGAGTCAGGGTGAAGGTGGTGGCGCCGGGAGGCAGCGTGCTGAGGCCACCCGCGAAACGCGCGGAGACCAACACCTCGTTGCGACGCGTCGCGTCGGGCCGCACCAGCAAGGTCACACCGTTTGCGAAGCGCACAAGAGTCGTGTCGAGGCCATCGATCACGCGCTGCTCCACGATCGCGGAGGGTGTCCCGAAATCATCATGCACCCAGCGCGGTACCTCGGCAGCCAGTTGCGGCTCGACGACGGTGAGCGCAGATGCGGTGTAGGCCGCGCGCATCCCTCCATCGCCACCGGCGATCGGAGCCTCGGCGGTCGCGAAGATCAGAGGGCCGGCGCCCGAGAACTGTTCCGCGACTGCAGACATGGCCTGAGCGCCGCCGAAGTCACGGACAGCGTTCTCGAACAGAGCAAGCTCCTGCGCCGGCGACAGGATTGGCTCGCCCTGTTGAACTCGGCCCAGTAGCCCGTCGGCAACCCGGTTGGACGGTTGAGTAGCAGCCCGCGCAACCGCAGTGGTCAGCTCAGTCCGCATCGCCGCGATTGCCCTGTTCATCTCCGCTTGGCCGATGCCGTGGCGGAGCAGTCTTCGAACCTCCCGCTCCAAGACAGCGACTGTTTCGGCAAAGCGTCCATCAAGGGTGTCGAGGGAGACCATTGTCAGGTCGGCAGTGCCGGATGGCCGCTGTCCCATGACGCGGGACACCGTGAAGGGCGCGTCGCCTGCATCAAGCAACCTTTGCAGGCGGCGCTCGAGCACCGAGCGGACAAGCCGGCCACGGACCTCTCCGTGCTGACCCTCAACGGTATGCGGCACACGGCGCCAAGGCCGTACCCAGGTCGCCGTGACTTGGTTCAGAATGCCCGCCTCTACGAAGCTCGCTACGTCCACACCCCCGCTGCGCACGTCGCCGTAGGTGGGTTCCTCCGCCACTCGGCCGACGCCTCGCCAGTCCCCGAACCTGCTCTCAATCTGTGCGACGATGCGATCAGGATCCACGTCGCCGACGACGATCAACGTCGCGCGCTCGGGGCGATAGAGGCGGTGGTAATAGTCGACCATCGCCGGCCGCGTGACCGCCGACAGAATACCGGGATCACCGATGGGCGATCGTCGGGGCATAAGTTGGTTGGGATAGAGAAACCGATCGCGCGCCCGGATCGAGCGCAGCGCGGCAATGTCCTGCATCCGATGCTCGGAAAGTATCACCCCGCGCTCGCGGTCCATGGCCTCGGGTTCAATCAGCATCTCGCTGGCCAGCTCTCTCATCAGCAGAAACGCTGTATCTAGCTTCGCCGCGTCCGCCGTCGGTATGTCCAGGCGATAGACGGTCTGGTCTGTCGAGGTCGTCGCCTGGATCTCGCGTCCGAAGGCGAGGCCATGCCGTTCGAGCATGCGCACCATCTCCCCCTCGGGCACATTCCGGGTGCCATTGAAGGCCATGTGCTCGATGAAATGCGCGACGCCGAGTTGCTGATCGGTTTCGTGAAGCGAGCCGGCGTCGAAGCGGAACCGCATGGACACCTGACCGGCCGGCGTCCCGTTGCGAAGAATCAAATAACGCATCCCGTTGGCGAGCTGTCCGGAGAGCACGGCTGGGTCGGCCTCAATGACGGCTTGCGTTGCAGCAACGGTCTCTACAGGGAGAGCGGGATGTGCAAACGCAGTACCTGCGAGCAGGGCGGCTATCGACACAATGGCAATGCGGGAACGGTAGGACATCGGGAACCTCCTGGTGGAAGCGACCGATTGATCAGTTGAACCTATCCCAGCTGTGTCCGTCACGGCGGGCGGTCGGACACAATCGGGATACAATACGCGTATAGCGCACCTCACGTGGACGGTCCGGACATCCTCGTCGTCGACGACGACCAAAGTATTCGCGACGCTCTCGTGAGTTATCTCGCGCGCCACGGTTTTACCATGCGCGCTGCCGAAGGCGCAGAGGACTTCGACCGTATGGTCGCCGAGCGAGCCCCAGATTTGGTCATATTGGACGTCATGCTGCCTGACGAGGATGGCCTCTCGATCTGCCGACGCGTCGCACCTACCGGCATACCGATCCTGATGCTTAGCGCACTCGGCGAGACGACGGACAGGATTGTAGGTCTGGAGATCGGCGCTTGGGACTACCTGGCCAAGCCGTTCGATCCGCGCGAGTTGCTCGCGCGCGCGCGCACACTGCTGCGGCGCGAGCAGTTGGCGGACAATGATCCTGAGGTCAGCTTTCGCTTCGCCGGATGGCGATTTGATCCTAAGGCGCGCGTGCTTCGCGATCCCTCCGATCGTCTTGCTACCCTGACCCAGGGCGAGGCCGCCCTCCTAACGGCCTTTCTTGAACGGCCCGGCCGCCTGCTCTCGCGCGATCTGTTGCTTGATCTCGCGCGCGGGCCGGATGCCGCGCCGTACGACCGTGCGATCGATCTTGCCGTCAGCCGCTTGCGCCGGCGGTTGGAGCCCGATGCCGGCCGGTTGATCCAGACGGTCCGCGGCGAAGGCTATCTCTTTGCCGGAAAGGTGGAACGGCGATGAAGAGGCGAGCGTCAAGCGCAGTCATACAGCTTAGCGCACTGATCCTCGCGACCATCGTCTGCGTCGAGGTAATCAGCTTTGCGCTTGTGCTCGGAATGCCTGCTCCCGAACCCAAACGGGTCACCATACGCATGGTGTCAGACGTCCTGAACGCCGACGCTGAAGCGCCGAGCGGGACGCTCCGTCGCAGTATTGCTGCTGGCCCGCCGGCTGGAACGCGTGCGCCGCTGATTGAGGAGGCCATGGCGAGCCTTTACGGAACGGAGCGCGACAGGCTTCGCGCGACGTGGACCGGCGATAACAGCGTGCAGCTCGAAAGGGCGCCACGCCTTTCCGAACGCAATGAAGACGGCCGCTCATCAGGCGCTGGGCCGGGGCCGCTCGTACCTGAAACCGGAACGCCGAACTCCCCCGACCCGGTGTTCCTGACGCTGGAAAACCTGCCCTTCCCGCCTTTTCGGGTTGCGATCCGGCAGGAGAACGGCACCTGGCTGACGGTCGAGCCGCGCGAACCGTGGCTGACCGCCTGGCAGGTTCAGATGCTTGCCGCCTTTCTCATCAGCGCGCTGCTGTTAATCCCGATTGCGATTTTCACGGCGCGCCGCTTCACACGCCCCTTGCGCGATCTCGCGCAGTTCGCGGGCACGGATGACGAGCCGATGGCGCCCGCCCCGATTTTCAAGCGCACCCGCGAGATTGGCGCTGTCGTGAATGCTATTGTTCGAATGCGCGATCGGCTCGCACGGCGCGCTGACCAGCGCGTCCGCATTCTGGCCGCTGTCGCACACGATCTGCGCACACCAATGACCGGCCTGCGGCTACGCGTCGAGGATGCGACCGAGCCGGATCGCACTCGAATGATTGCCGACCTCGACCGTATGGAGGAGATGATCAGCCACATGTTGAACTACGCGCGCGACGGGGTCGGGGCTCACCACGTGGAGCCGGTCGATGTTAGGGCAGTTGCGGCCCGGGTCGCGACATCCTTTCCGCCGGCAGCGGTCTTGATCGTTCAAGACAACGGCGATACCGCCGAGCTCATGGTCGATGCGAAGGCGCTCGAACGAGCGATCGGCAACTTGGTCCGCAACGCCATCGACTATGGTGGCTTGGCGGAAATAGAGGTGCGACCGTCACAGGATAACATCGCAATCCGTGTTCACGATCGCGGTCCGGGGATCGCTGTCGAAGAGCGCGCCAGGGTGCTTCTCCCGTTTGAGCGGGGCGATGGGTCCCGCAACCGTCGGACCGGAGGGGTCGGTCTGGGTCTGAGCATCGTTGACGAGTTCGCGCAGCGCTATAGCGGTGAACTGCGCCTGCTGGATCGACCGGGCGGCGGACTAAGCGCCGAAATCATCCTCCCCGTTGGCGAGCCGGCAGACGTTCGTAGTGACGACGTCCCACGCACCGGTTTGGAGATTGCGCGCCAGCCTTGGAAGGGCAGGCTGTCACGACCTCCTCGAATCGGACATTAAATGAAGAACGCAGCGGCGCGTCGCCCGCGCCTGCGGCTCCGGCCGCGGGGTTTCAGCTGAGCGCCAACAGCGGCCACTCGCTAACGACTGAAAAGCCGACATCTGGCGAGATCGGTGAAGAGCGAATACTGCTGAGCTTCTCGCCCAAGGCTGACGGCAGCCTTGGGCGGCGCCCGGACCCACGCGCCGCCCGAATCGGATTGCAAACGTTTGTGAAGCGACGATAGTCGTGAACTGGACAACGGAAAGGGTCGACGCATGGCCGTTCACGTCGGCATCGAACTGGGCGGAACGCGCACGCGGCTCGGCTTTGGGTCGGGGCCCGAGGATCTCTCCGGCTTTGTCGAGCTGCAGACGACCTCGCCGGACGAGACGCTAGGCCGAGTGGTCGCCGAAATCCGCGCAGTGGCTCAACGGACGCCCGTGGTCGGCGTCGGCGTCGCCAGCTTCGGGCCGATCGGATTGACACCCGGATCAGCGGACTGGGGTCGCATCCTGTCCACGCCCAAGTCCGGCTGGAGTGGAACGCCCGTCGCGAACCTTCTGTCCCAGGCGCTGGACCTTCCGGTGGCGGTCACCACCGATGTCGCCGGCGCGGCACTGGCGGAGGGCCGTTGGGGAGTCAGCCGAGGGCTCGGCCTCCATGCCTATGTCACCGTCGGAACCGGGATTGGCGTCGGGCTCGTGCGCGACGGCCGGCCCATGGAAGGCGTCTCCCATCCCGAAGCGGGGCACATCTTCGTCGCTCGCGAGCGCGCGGTCGATCCGTTCGACGGCGTCTGCCCGTTCCACGGGGACTGTCTGGAAGGGCTGGCGTCGGGGCCGGCCGTCGCCACGCGGGCTGGTCGACCGGGCGAGGAGCTGGAACCCGACGATCCGGTCTGGCCGATCGTCGCCGACTATCTGGCCCAGTTGATGGTCACCCTCACGCTCACCGTCTCGCCCGAACGGATCGTGGTCGGCGGAGGCCTGGGCCGGGCCCCCGGGCTTCTGGCCCGCGTTCGCCACAAGACCGCGCGACGACTGAACGGCTATGCGCCGCATGTCGCCGGCGACGTGGCGCTTCAGGCCTATCTCAGCCCGCCCGGTCTGGGCACGTCCTCCGGGGTCCTGGGGGCGCTGCTGTTGTCCTGCGACGCAGAGGACGCGATGAGGAGAAACGCATGACGAGTTCGCCCCCCGCGGCCGGGTTCGGGACGATCCGGATCCTGACCTATCTCATGTTCATGATGTTCGCGATGACGACCGACGCGGTCGGCGTCATCATACCGGAGGTCATCGAGCAGTTCGACCTAGGCCTGACCGTCGCCGGGGCCTTTCACTACGCCACCATGGCCGGCATCGCGCTCTCGGGCGCGGGACTGGGGTTCTTGGCCGACCGGCTGGGACGAAAGCCCGCCATCCTGATCGGCCTGATCGCCTTTTCCGCCAGCGCCCTGCTGTTCGTCGTGGGCGACGGCTTCGGCTATTTCCTGGTGCTGCTGTTCGTCTCGGGCCTGGCGATCGGCGTGTTCAAGACCGCCGCCCTTGCCCTCATCGGCGACATCTCGACCTCGACCCGCGCCCACACCGCCACGATGAACACGGTCGAGGGCTTTTTCGGCGTAGGGGCCATCCTCGGCCCCGCCATCGTCGCCTGGCTGCTGGTCAGCGAGGCCGCGTCGTGGAAGGGGCTGTACGTCATCGCCGGCCTTCTCGCGGCGGGCCTGGCCTTGACCGCCGCCCTGACCCGATACCCGACGCCTGTGCGGACGGCGGAACCCGTGGATCTGAGGTCAATGGCCCGCATGGCCCGCGATCCCTTCGCCCTGGCCTTCAGCCTGGGGGCGATGGTCTATGTCGGGGTTGAAACCGCCATCTACGTCTGGATGCCGACGCTGCTCGCCGACTACGACGGACCGTGGGTCTGGCTGGCCGCCTATGCGCTGTCGGTCTTCTTCGTCCTGAGGGCGGCAGGGCGGTTCCTTGGGGCCTGGCTGCTGGGACGCATGTCGTGGCAGGTGGTGCTGGCCCTGGCCGGCGCGGGCATGCTGGTGTGCTTCGTGGCGGCGGCCGTGGGCGGACGCGGCGTGGCGGTCTGGACCCTGCCGCTGTCGGGTCTGTTCATGTCGGTGGTCTATCCGACGCTGAACTCCAAGGGGATCAGCTGCTTCCCCAAGGCACGGCACGGGGCCGTCGCAGGCCTGATCCTGTTCTTCACCGCGGTCAGCGCGGTGCTGTCGCCCCTCGCCATGGGGACGGTCAGCGATCTTCTCGGCGGCCCCCGGTTCGGCTTCTACCTGGCCACCGGTTTCGCTGTGGTGTTCTTCGCCGGAGCGGTGGCCAACTGGCTGTGGAACCCGGCGGGCGATCGCCTCGCGCGGTTGGACGACAGCGAATACGGCGTCGATCCCGCCGTGTGATTCAGGCGGCGAGCGTCGCGCTGTCCCCGTCCAGTCGCAGGCGCAACGGCGGGGCCGGCGTGCCGCCGAAAGGCGCGGCCGTGGCGGCGACCGGGCGGTCCGCCAGCCCCACCCGATCGACGAAGCTCCAGACCTGAAGGTCGGGCAGAACCTGCCAGCTGTAGGCCTGGGTCGGGGCGATCGCAGGATTGGCGAAGACCAGGCCGCTGCCGTTGAGAGGCGTCCAGGGCCCCTCCAGGTCGTCCGCCACGACGCCGTAAAGGCCGGTCGGCGCCGTCACGCCGGGTGCGAACACACGGCTCTGCGTCGACCAGAACAGATACATTCGATCCTGGTGCATGACGACGTGCGGGCGTTCCAGCTCGTTGTTCACGCTGGTCGCACTGACCAGGGGCGGTCGCGGGGTCCAGCCGTCGGCCGCCGCGCTCGCCCAGCCCACCAGGCCGTTCCACGGGCCGGGCCGGGCGGCTGAAGAGCCGGTGAAGACCATCTCTTCGCGGCGTGTGCGCGGGTCGGTGAAAACGAAGGGGTCGCGGAAGGCCTTGATCACGCCCACCCCGCCATCGCCCTCGTGACGGCTCTGGTAATGGATGTCGTCGGGCTGGATTAGGTCAGTCGGCGAACTCCAGGGCCCAGGCTGCAAACCTCCGGGCGAGGCGATGAGGGGTGCTCGCGACATCATCATGCGCTGATGAAAGCTGGGCGACGTCTCGCCCCGCACCCCGGTCGCGGTGAAGAACAGGCGTAGTTCGTTTCGGTCGCCGTCGACGAGGGCAGAGCCTGCCCATTCGCGGCTTCCGGGCGTGAATCCCTCCGGAAAGACGGGACCGAGGTCGGTCCAGTCGTCGCCAGCAACGCTGAACAGCCAAAGCCGAGCCAAGGCGTGGCGCTCTTCTGGGTCAGCACACACAGGGGCGGCGAGGCAGAACACCAGCTGACGTCCCTCGAAGTCGGCGACGCCGCCCCGGTCTTCCAGCACCGGCCAATGGTCCCACAGGTCCACGTCGGGGCTGACCCGGCGAACGGCGGAGGCTCTGATCGGCGGCGCGGACGCAAAGGCGTCGCGTTCGATCAGAGCCAGATGATTCGCGGTCCAGGTGAAGGGGGTCATCGTCGCTCCGAGCACTCGCGGCACGCGAGGCGTCCGGTCGGGACGCGGCCGAGGGCCCCGCTCATCGCTCCGTTGCGTGGTCCCATTCGCCCCATCTTCGGCAGTTACACGCCGCCGGAGGATTTACAAGCAATCTTTACAAACGTTTGCAGCCAAGCCGGCGACGGCGGGCCTGCCTGGCCGTGCAGGCTCGGGGCGCGTCAGTTCACCGGGATGGGCCGGGTCGAATCGCGCACGATCAGCCTGGGCTCCAGCTTCAGCGAGGCGGCCGGCTCTCCCGCCATCTTCTGGAACAGGCGCTCGACCATGGCCTGGGCCCCGGTCTGGAAGTCCTGGCGCACAGTGGTGATGCGGGGCACCGCCTGGGCGGCCAGCGGCAAATCGTCGAACCCGATCACCTGGATGCTCTCGGGCGCCGGCGTCCCCCGGTCGGCCAGGGCGCGCAGCGTGCTCATGGCGATGACGTCCGAGCCCGCGAACACCGCGTCGATTCCCCGGCCCTGTTCGTCGAGGTGGCCCGCGATCTCGCGGTCCATGACATCGATGGCCAGATGGGTCTGGCACAGCATCGGCGCGTCGCGTCCCGCCTCCGCCAGAGCCTCGGACAGGCCGTCGAAGCGGTCCTTGAGCTCCGGCGCGCTGACGTCCCCGAAGAAGGCGATCCGCCGCGCTCCCGTCGCGATCAGATGCCGACCCGCCAGGCGCCCCCCGCCGCGGTTGTCGGTGCCGACGCAGCAGTGGGCCTGAGCGGCCCCGGCGCTGCCCCAGACGACCAGGGGCGCGAATCTGCGCGCGACCCGCTCGATCGCCGCCATCTGGTTGGAGTGACCGAGGATCAGCACCCCGTCCAACATCCCCGAATCCACGATCCGGTCCAGCCAGTCCTCCGCCTCCGGGATCACCCGCGAGATCATGATGTCGTAGCCGTTCTCGGTCAGGGCGTCGGCGAAATGGGCCAGCATGGTCATGAAGAAGGGGTCGGACAGATGCTGGCGCCGCTCGTGACCCAGCGGCACCACCACGCCAATCACGCCCGACTTGCGGCTGCGCAGCCGGATCGCCATCTGGTTCAGGCGAAAGCCGTGCTCGTCCGCCAGGGCCTTGATGCGGGCGACCGTTGAGGCCTTGACCACGGATTTGTCCGCCAGAGCGCGTGAAACCGTAGACGGCGAGACCCCCGCCAGCCGGGCCAGGTCGACGATGGTGCGGGCTCTTTCTTGCGGCGGTGGGGGGCCGTTCGGATCAGGAGGCATCGGACGACCTTATCCAGTGGTTCTGAAATCCCCAAACGGGCTTTCACGGCGGGTAGCCGGTCTCTGATCGTGAGATTGACAACGATTGCTACAAACGTTTGCATTTTTGCTGGAACGTGGATAGCGTCGCCGTTAAGGCCATCCCGCCCAGTCGCGTCCGGGCGAGAAGAGAGCCGTCGCTTGGGAGGTTCCAATGTCTTCACGCCGCACGCTCGGATTGCGCGCTTTCCTCATGGTGGGGGCCGCCTTCGCGCCTTTGCCGGTTCTGGCCCAGACCGCCGCTCCGGCGGACGCCCCGGCGGGAGCCCAGGACGAAGCGGCGCAGCTGGACGAGATCATCGTCACCGGCCAGACCTCACCAAACCGACCCCTGATCACGGCGTCGGCCGACATCACCTTCGCCACCGCCGAGGATATCGAGCGCAGGGCCCCGCGCTCGACCGCCGACCTGCTTGAGCTGGTGCCAGGCATCTTCGTGGAGGGCACCGCCGGCGAGGTGTCCAACAACTATTCCGTTCGCGGCCTTCAGGGCGGCGGCCAACGCTTCGTCCAGCTGGAAGAGGACGGCCTGCCCGTCATCTATCAGGGCGGAGGCGCGGACTTCTATTTCTCGAACGACATCACCATCAACCGGCTGGAAGCGGTCAAGGGCGGCTCGTCCGGCGTTCTGACCGTCAATGGCGCCGGGGCGACGATCAACTTCATCTCGCGGCGTCCGAACTTCGATGAGGCCGAGGGCGAGGTGCGTCTGCAAGCCTACGACTATGGGCTGCGGCGCGCGGACGCCTACTATTCGGCACCGATCGGCGACAACACCGCCTTCAGCATCGGCGGCTTCTTCCAGACCTCCCCCGGGGTGCGCGACAATCCGTTCAACTACGACGGCTATCGCCTGAAGGGGATGATCGAGCATCGCTGGGACGACGGCGCGCGTCTGCGGCTGACGGCCAAGACCGGCGACCTCTCCACCGCCTATTACGCGACCCAGCCCTATACCTTCCGCAACGGCGAGCCCGGCGAAATCACCGGCCTTGATACGGAGTTCGGCAATGTCGGCGGCGACGCCTTCGCTCGCATCTCGGTCCCCGTCTCGACCTTCGTTGAGGCCGACGGCTTCCGGGACTTCCGCCTGACGGAAGGCGTCCGCATCAAGACCGACCAGATTCGCTTCGACTATGAGCGCCCGCTGAGCGACAGCGTCGATCTGTTCGCACGCGCCCGCTATCTCGAGCTGAGCTACGACTTCAATGGCCTGTTCCCGGGTTCCGGCACGGGCAACGCCGGCCTGGCCAGCGCAGTCGCCTATCTGACGCCGGGGGCCGGCTCGCCGATCAATGGCCTGCTCACCGCCGGCCAGGCGGCGTTTCCGACAGCCGCCCGCTTCGGCATCCGCAATCTGCGAACCGGGGTGGTGCTGGGCTCCAACCAGGTTGCGCAGCTGAACGCGCTGAACGGCAACGGCTTCCTGCAGCAGACGACGCTGAACCACGACAGCCAAGAGGGCCACGACTTTGGCTCGAACTTCGGCGTCCGCTGGCAGTATGAGGGCCAGGGGTTCAGCAACTCCCTGACCGCCGGCATCCTGTACTACGACGTCAGCCGGTCGCAGAACCAGTCGGCGACCGCCACGGCCCTGAACGACGTGAGGAACAACAGCGACCTGTATGACGTCGTCGCCCTGAACGCGGCCAATGGCGTGATCGGCACGCTTAGCGACAACGGCCTGATCTCCTATGGCAACTGGGGCGCGGGAATTCGCGAGAGCGACGACCGCAGCCTGTCCATCTATCTGAACGACGAGGTCGCGATCGGCGAGCGCCTGCGCATCGACGCCGGCATCCGTTGGGAGCAGGTCGACGCCGAGTTCCGCGACGGCAACTCGGCCGCTGTCAACCAGCCGGTCCAGCCTGGCGTGGGCGGAGTGGTGCGCGACGTCGGTTCGACCTTCGACGGCACCTTCACCACCCGCACCGCCGACCAGAACGCCACGGCCTGGACGGTCGGTGCCAACTATCAGTTCACCGACACCTTGGCCGTCTATGGCCGCTACGCCCAAGGCTTCCAGACCAACAACGTCAACCCGGTCACCGAGATCGAACTGTACGAGGCTGGCGTCCGCTACGAACGGGGCGACTGGCTGAGCGCCACCCTGACGGTGTTCCAGACAAATTTCGACGAACAGTTCTACAACTTCATCGACCCGACCGACCCGACACGCCAGACCGCCTTCCTGGCCGATCTCCGCACCAAGGGCCTGGGCTTCGACGCCGTTGTGCGCCCGACCGACTGGCTCAACGTCGAGTTCTCGGGCGTGTGGCAGGATCCGACGCTGGAGAACCTGCGGCTGAACGGCGTGGCCCAGCCAGGCTTCGACGGCAACCGCCCCGAACGCACCCCGTCCGAGCTGTTCACCATCACCCCCACGGTCCAGCTGCCGAATGGCTGGGGCGAGGCCTATGCCCGCTACAAGTACATCGGCGAGATCTTCGCCGACTCGGGCAACGGCGTGGCCCTGCCAGCCTATGGCGTGACCAGCATCGGTGTGCGGCTGGATCTCACCGAACGGGCGCAGCTGAGCCTCGACGGCGAGAACATCTTCAACGAACTAGGGCTGACCGAGGGCAATCCGCGCCAGGGCCAGACGCAGAACGCCGACTCGGGCTTCTTCTATGCGCGCGGCATCGTCGGAGCGACCTACGGCGGAACCCTGACGTTGAAGTTCTGAGGCGTCGAAATTCTGACGGCATGAGGGCGTAACGCCGGATCGCGCGATCCGGCGAAGAAGGAAGACGATATGACCATCACCCGAAGCCTTATCGCGGCGACGGCGGCCGGACTCGCCCTCATGGCCAGCGCCCCGGCCCTGGCCCAGACTGCAGGCGCGCCGGAGCTGCGCTATGACGTCGCCGAGGGCCGCAATCTCAATGCCTTCGTCCGAGAGGGCGAGGTGGCCGCTCACATGCTTCTGCGCTCGGGGACCGAGCCCCGTATTCTGGTCGCCTTCCCAGCGGGCAACAGCGGCGTCGGCCTGTGGTTCAAGCCTCTGGGCCGTCCTGCGACCTGGTCCATGGACACCGGGCCGGAGGCGGTTTCCTTGGCGGATGATGAGGGGCGCGCCCTGCACGGCGTGCGCGCCAGGGTATCGATCCGCGCCGAGGCCCTGGAGATCGATCGCACCGTCCTGTCCAATGTGCGCTTTCTGAGAGACTACGAAGCGATCTCGCGCGTGCCGGCGGGGCTCGAGGCGACCCAGACGGCCACGGCCGACGGCGTCGTTTTCGCGCGTGACCGGATCGACGGCGCGGCCGGCTATCGGCTGGAGCTCACCGTGCTGTCGGGCGAGATCGAGGACGACGTCCTGCGCGCTGGCCCTGACGGCCTGATCCGACTTGAGGTGACGGCCGCGACCGGAGACGCAGCCTTGACGGGCCTCAGCCAAGCCGACCTGCTGAACGAGACCGCCGCCAATGACACCGAGGCGCGCAACGCCCTGGCCTTCCTCAGCTATGAGGAAAAGTTCCTGGCCGGTTCCTGGCGCTTCAACACCTATTTCGGCCGTGACACCCTGATGTCGCTGCGACTGCTGATGCCTGCTTTGACCCCTCGCGCCATCGAAGCGGGGCTGCAGTCGATCGTCGTCCGTCTGAATGCGGAGGGAGAGGTCGCCCACGAGGAGGGGCTGTCGGAGTTTGCCCTCGTGGACCGGCGCGACCGGGGCGAGGCGACCGGCGACCGCGCGATCCTAGACTACGCCATGATCGACGACGACTTCATGCTGGCGCCGGTGGCGGCGGCCTATCTGCTTGATCCGGCGCGGGCCGACGCCGCCCGCGACTTCCTGGCGCGGACGCCCCGGGGCGAGTTCGATCCGACCCGCAGCGACCCGATCGGCCGCGACCTGATCCGCAATCTACGCTTCGTCATCGAGCAGGCGCGCCCCTTTGCCGAGGCCCCCACGCACGCCTGTCTGATCGGCCTGAAGCCCGACCGCATGGCCGGCCAGTGGCGCGACAGCAACGAAGGCATCGGTCGGGGTCGCTATGCCTATGACGTCAACGCCGTCTTCGTGCCGGCTGCGCTCGACGCCGCTGCGCGACTGCTCTCATCGGGCCTGCTGGACCCGTATCTGAGCACCGACGACCGAGCCGCCCTCGCCCAGGCCGAGGCCCTTGCGGAGATCTGGCGCGAGACGGCGCCCGGCCTGTTCCGCGTCTCGACGCCCGCCGGGACGGCGCGAACCGAGATCATGGCCTATGGCGCGAGCCTGGGCGTGCCGGTCGATACCGCGCTGGCGTCGCTCAACGGCGGCGATCTCGATTTCAACGCCATCGCCCTGGATGCCGAGGGCCGGCCCGTGCCCATCGTCCATTCCGACGAGGGGTTCGCTCTTCTGTTCACCAGTCCGGACCCGCTCGCGCTCGACGTCGCTGTTCAATCCGCGATGAGGCCCTTCCCCGCCGGCCTGATGACCGACGCCGGGCTGCTGGTCGCCAACCCGGTCCTGGCCACGCCCGAGGTCGAGGCCCGGTTCAGCCCACGCGAGTATCACGGTGCCGTGGTCTGGTCCTGGCAGCAGGCCCTGTTCGCGGCCGGGCTGGAACGCCAGCTGGCGCGCGACGACCTGCCCGCCGCCACGCGGGCGCGGCTGACGGAGGCCCAGACCCGTCTTTGGGAGGTGATTCGCACCGGCGAGGCGGTTAGGAACTCCGAGCTCTGGTCCTGGATCTATGCCGACGGCCGCTACCAGATCGCGCCGTTCGGAGCCGAAAACGGCGACGTGGACGAATCCAACGCGGCCCAGCTGTGGAGCACTGTCTATCTGGCGGTGCGCCCGCCCGCCGTCAGCCCGTCGCCAGAAACGCCGTGACCGTCAGCCGGCCCGTCGACGGGTCGGCCGAGAGGGGCGTATCCGGGGCGATGGCCCCGCTGTGCAACGCATGGCCGCGATAGATCACGGCGCGGTTGAACGCGGCCTCGACCGTGTGGATGCGTTCGAAGGTCGAGGTGTCGGAATGAACATAGTCCGTGTCCGGATCGTCTCCGGTCAGCTCTGAGTTCAACGCCGCCAGATAGGGCCCGGCCCGCTCGCCGTAGACGGACTCGAACCCGGTCGCCCGGTGGCGGAAGAAGGCGGTCCCGGCCAGGTTCGACGACAGATAGTGGACCAGGGCGATGCGGTCCGCCGCCGTCGCATCGACGTGCGGCAGGCGCTGTTCGCGGCTGAGCGTCTCTCGCGGCGTGCAGACCATGGCGAAACAGGCGTCCAGCACCCGGGCCGTCGCGCCGGTGACCCCGAACACCTGGTCCAGCACTAGCCCGAGCACGCCCGCCTGGGCGCACAGATAGTCGGCCGGCAGCGGGGCCCGGACCCCGGGATAGTGGTTGCGCGCTGGCTCGAACGCCTGGTCGAGGGCGAAGGCCCTCAGCGCCTCGGGATCGGGCGAGAAATGATCGATGACGGCGAGAGGCAGCCCCTCTCGCCCGATGCGTCTCGCCCGGATGTCGGGGACGGTCACGCGGTCGCGGCGACCCGGCCCGCCGCCTCGCCGATCAGGGTCTGGATGGCCGCGTCGTGGCCGGGAAGCGTCGGCGCCGCCCGCGCGATCAGCCCGGCCAGCTGGTCCAGCGCCTGACGGTCCGCGGCGGCGTCCAAGGTGTCCGCCAGGGGGCTGTAGCCCTCGGCCCTGATCCCCTGACCGTCCAGCACGGCCAGCCAGCTCGCCTCGCGGAATAGGTCCTCGGGGTCCAGCATCAGTCGTCCGGAGGCCCTATAGTGGCCGATCCGCTCGGCCAGGGTGTCGGGGATGGCCATGGTCCGACAGTGATCCCACAGCGCTTCGCCCACCCGACCGTTGGCGTGATAGTGCAGGATCAGGAAGTCCTTCACATTGTCCATGTCGGCCGCGAACAGCCGATTGAAGCGTCGCGCCAGGGCCGGGTCCACATCGGCGTCCGGGAACAGCGACAACAGCTTGGCGATGCCGCTCTGGATCAGGTGGATGCTGGTCGATTCCAGCGGCTCCAGAAAGCCCGAGGACAGGCCGATGGCCACCACATTGCCGACCCAGGTCGACCGCCTGCGCCCCGCCTTGAATCGCAGCGGCCGGGGGTCGGCCAGGGGCGCGCCGTCCAGATTGGCCATCAGGGTGTCGATCGCCGCCCCGTCCTCAATATGGGCGCTGGAATAGACATAGCCGTTGCCGATCCGGTGCTGCAGCGGGATGCGCCATTGCCAGCCGGCCTCGCGGGCCGTGGCGCGGGTGTAGGGCGTGGTCTCGGCCAGCCGTTCGCACGGCACGGCCAAGGCGCGGTCGCACGGCAGCCAGTGAGACCAGTCCTCGAACCCGGCCGCCATCTCGCCTTCGATCAGGAGGGCGCGAAAGCCCGAGCAGTCGATGAACAACTCGCCTGCCAGCCGGTCGCCGCGCTGGGTCGTCAGGGCCGTGACCCGACCGTCGTCCGGCGCGCGTTCGACAGTGGCCAGCTTGCCCTCGATACGCCTGACGCCCCGCGCTTCGGACAGGGTCCGCAGGTGGCGCGAATACAGGGCCGCATCGAAATGCCAAGCGAAGCCCAGGGTCGACAGGATCGACCGCGGATCGCCCGTGGGCCTGGCGAACCGGTTCTGATGCGCCACCTGGGTCGTCAGCGAAAAGGCCTCCAGCGGCCGGTCCAGCCCGCCGCGTCGGGCCTTGAGCCACCGCTGGTGGAACGGCTGGCCGCCGCCGGGCACGGCATACTGGCCGAACGGATGAAAATAGCGATCCTCGGGGCCGGTCCAGCCCACGAACTCGATGCCCAGCTTGAAACTGGCCTTCGTCGAGCGGGCGAAGGCGGCTTCGTCCAGTTCGATCAGGTCGTTGAACCAGTGGATCGTCGGGATCGTCGCCTCGCCCACGCCCACAATTCCGATCTCGTCGGATTCCAGAAGCTGGATCGAGACCGTCGCGGGAAGGGCCTTGGACAAGGCGGCTGCGGTCATCCAGCCCGCGGTTCCCCCACCCAGGATGACGACTTTGTTCAGGCGTTCAGCCATCTCCAACGGCCCTTCAGAAACGGCATGCGCGCCGCTTTCAGCATGCGCTGTCTTTTGCAAGGCTACCGTAGATGCAAACCTTTGCAACCCGGTAAGGCTCGCGCGAGCCGCCAGGACGTCAAGAGCGATGCTGAGCATCGCCCTAGCCTGAACCGCGCCGCATGACTTCAGGCACTGCGACCTCACCGCCAGTTCTCGCCCGGACAGCGGACGTCGCCAACCGCCGCAATGAGTCAGTTCGAGACATTCGGTGATTCCAGCCCCAACGTCCGCTCAGGGTCGGTCGTGAGCGGCCATGGGTCCTGGCGCGCAATTCAAGGGCTTGCCGCACCTCCTCTGCTATGGCGAGCTACTCATGTCCGAGGCCAGAAGCCTGGTCCACACGTTCACCGATCAGATCGGCATCGGGGCGCTCTGGTCGCACCTAAGGGCCTGCCAGTAGTCGAGCGGGGCCGGCGTGCCGTTGAGCGTTTCGATGACCAGGGCCGGGTTCGGCATCGTCAGCCGGGCGTGGCGCGGGCTCTCGCAGAAAGCATAGGCGCGCGCCCACGTCGTGATCGCGGCGTCCGTCGTCTCCTCCGAACAGGCGGCGCTCACGCGCTGGCAGAACTCGAGCGACCTCACCAGGATGGAAGGGTCGTTCCGCCGCGACAGGGCGCGCAAGGCGTCGAGGTAGTCTTCCCTGAACACCGTCGGGATCACGATCCGCGAAAGACCGCCGGCCAGGAGCTCTTTCGTCATCATGATCCGGCTCAGGCGCCCGTTTCCATCATTGAAGGGGTGGACGTCCGACAGCAAGAAATGGACGAACACGGCGCGGGAGAACGGATCCTTGAGCGTGTCGAAGATCGACACGCCCTCCCGCAGGGTTCCCTCGACGCGGTCTGAAGCGACGAAGGTCGTGTCTCCGGCCTTGTTGGTTCGCTTCTTGAACTCACCCGGCCGGACCGAGGGCCTCGCGTCCATCAGGATCCGGTGCCGTTCCCGGATCTCGGCGATGAACGAGTCCGCTCCCCGCGCCCCGGCCGCGCGCGGCCCCAGATCGACGAGCTGGAGGTAGGCGCCCAAGACGTCGTGTCCATCTTCCGGCCGGGCATCGGGCATCTTGCCCTCGAAGACGATCTCGACGGCTTCGCCGACGGCGAATTCCGTGCCTTCGATGAAGTTGGAAAAATAGGCCTCGATGAACGCACCGCTCGTCTTGCGGCCGGGGGTCGCGTCCCGATCGACGATCGACAGCGGCGCGCGGGCCTGAAGATAGTCCGCCAGGGTCACCAGGCGACCAACGCAGGCGCCGTCCAGAGGCGCGCCGGCGGCCCGGGCCCGTCCCTGAACCGTGCTGAGCTTGGCCTCGCGGGTCCGCAGCAGCGCGCCGATCAAACCATTCAGGACCTCGAATTCCTTCTCCCGCTGAAGGACGAGCGCCAAAACCCGGGCCTGGTCCCGGATATGGTTCAGCCCCTCTTCTCCGTGGGTCGAGCACAGACTTTCAAGGGCGGCTTCGACCCCCGCCTTGCCCAGGGTGCGGGCCGGTCCGTTCCGGGCGCGCGACGGGCTGAGATTGTCGAGCAGCTTCCGGACCGGTCCGGCCAGCCAGGAACCCAGATAGGGGATGTCGCCGTCCACCGGTCCGACGCCCTGACGGATGTGGATCTCGAGACCCGGGAGGGTGATCACATCCCGGGTGCGCGGCGCGCTGACGAAGACGTGGCCGGCGCCCTTGGGCGCACCGCTGGAGCGATCTCTCCACGGCTGGCTCTCCATGCCCGTCCGGTCGGTGGCGACGCCGTCGGGAACGAGCCTGCCGAGGATGGCCGCCCATTTTCGACGCACGACGGCGTCGATCGGCTCGGTGCCCGGCTCGACATAGACGCCGGTCGCGATGCGAACGAGCTTGCCGCCTTCATGATCGCGGCGGATCTTCCTGTCGGTCGCTTCGCTGCCCGAGGGCGTGAAGAGGATGTCAGCCATGACCGTCTCCCAAGACCGCGCGAAACACAGGAAATGTCCGTCCAAATCCCTTAAACCGCGACCATGTCCGCCAAAGTCACTTAACGAGCTTTCTCTCAGGATGGCAAGAGACAGTCAGATGTCCGCAGAATTCCCTTAAAGAGCCAAAATGTCCGCCATCGTCTCTTTGCGGGCGCAACTCCGCCTCCCCCGAAATGAAAGGAGCCTCCAAACTCTTGAAGGCGCCAAGCCTTCGCCGTGTGGACGAGGGCCGGGGCCACCGCAGGCCTCGTCACACCCGCTGAGCGGGCAGAACCCAAAAGTCGTACGCAATCCTCCAGGCCGACGCTGTGGCCGCAAGGTTTCAGGACCGTGCAGGATACCGGCCCACCCCGACCAGCGCCTCTGCCAGGGCGATCGGGGTCACAGGCTTGGACAGGGCGCCGATCGACACGGCCGCATGCTGCACAGCCATCTCGTCCTGGCCTGTCACAAACAGACTCGGCACGCCGCGCGCGGCCAACCACTTCGCAGCCGCGGGTCCGGTCGCCCCGTCCGCGAGATCGATATCGACGAGGGCGACGTCCATCCCCCCAGGCGAGAATTGATCTCGCAGGCCAGCAAAACTCTCGCTCGATCCAGCGAAGACGTGCCCCAGATCCTCAATCATCTGTTCGAGATGGAAGACGATCAAGGGATTGTCTTCGAGGCAGAAAATGCGGAGCGGCGCCGGCGCGGCCGATTTCGGTTCGGGCATGTCCCGCCAACGCCCGTTCCGCGCTACGGGTTGCAGGCCATGCGTGACACCGGGCCCTTCACCTCGCATTCCAGCCCGTCCGGCCGGAAGGCGATCAGGGGCTTTTCCCCAAACATGCTGGTCAGCGCGGATCTCAGGTATCGCGTCCCGTAGCCGGTTCGCGACGGCTCGATCACCGCCGGACCGCCGGTCTCGCGCCAGTGGATGGTCAGATCGGCGGGCTCGCCCTCCGACAGATCCCAATGGAACGAGACCCGCCCCGCCGGGATCGACAGGCCGCCGTATTTGATCGCATTGGTCGCCAGTTCATGCAGGCAGAGGGCCAAGGTCGTACCCGCCTCCCGGCTCAGCATGACGACCGGCCCGCCCGTGACGACCCGGTTCTCGCCGGGAAGGCGATAGGGTTCGAACGTCAGATCGACGATCTCGGCGATCGAAACCGCCTCGTCGACGGCGTGAAAGACCGCCGAATGGACCTTTGACAGGGCGCCGAGCCGGCCGCGAAAGTCCTCGGCCAAATCCTCCACCGACGCCGCGCCTCTTCGCGTCATCTCGAAGATGGACGTCACGCTGGCCAGGATGTTCTTGACCCGGTGATTCAGCTCGCGGCGCAGTTCGATTTCCCGGGCGATATGATCGCGAACGTCGCGCTGACGCAGCCGCGCCAGCAGGGCCGACTGGACACCGCTGATCAGTTCCACCGGGGTCACGGGCCTTTGATAGAAGAGCAGGCGCGCGCGCGGCCAGGCATGGCTGAGCTGGGTCCGGACCCTCGCGCTCTGGGAGGTCCGGTCCAGCAGGACGACGATGGGCATTTCCGACCAGGCCGGCTGTCCGGCGAGGTGAGCCGTCACGGCCGCCAGAACCTGCGGCGTCAGCGCCTCGTGGGTCGCCATCAGAACGCCGGGAGACACGGCCAGACGCGCTTCCAGATCGGGCGCGTCGGAACAGGTCTCGACCCGGATGTCGTGTTCCGAGAGCAGTTGGCCGAGATAGTCGGCGTCCCGCCGGTACGGCGCCAGAACCAGCACATGGTCCAGTGGCGCGAGCTCGTCCGGATCGGGCGGGTTCACGTCTCCGGAAGCGGGTTGTAGGGCACGACGGACACCCCGGAACTCTGGATGAAGAGTTCATGGACGTCGAGGTCGTGCGGCCCGTGCCGTTTCTTCACCACGGTGATATTGCGGCGCAGGCGCCCCTCATGCTCGGTGATGCGCAGCAGAAGGACGGTGTCGCCGAGGAAGCTGACGTCGACATCGATGCCGACGTTCTGCCCGAGCAGGCCGTGCTGGGCGACGATCAGCATGGTCAGGACGCCCGATCGGGCGAGGTATTTCAGCAGGGACTGGATGTCCCGCACCGCCTTGTCGCGGTGGGGCAGCGAATTGAGATAGCCGGTGAAGCTGTCGATGACGACGACCCGCGTCTTGTCCGTCTTGACGATGGTCTGGACGACCTGGGCGAATTCTCCGGGCGAGATCTCATTGGGATTGAAGTCGCGGATGACCAGTTTGCCATCCTCATGGAATTTCCGCAGGTTCATCCCGAGACCTTCCGAGCGACGGAAGAAGGTCTCGAGCCGTTCCTCGAAGAGGAACAGGGCGACGCTCTCGCCGCGCATCAGGGCGGCCGTCGCATAGAGCGACGCCATGGTCGATTTGCCTGTCCCGGACTGGCCGATGACCAGGGTGGTGGTGCCCGATTCCTGACCGCCGCCGAACATCGCGTCCAGCGTCTCCACCCCGGATTTGATCAGTTCGGGCCTGGATGTTTCGGACGCGTCCCCCGGCACGATGCGGGGGAAGATCACGACGCCCTGGCCTTCGCGGATGGCCATGTCGTGGTAACCGTCGGCGATGGGAACGCCGCGCATCTTGCTGACCTCGATGCGACGGCGCACCGGGCCGTAGTCCTCAAGCGTCTTGTCGAAGCGGATGACGCCATGAGCGATGCCCTCGACCTCCTCGCCGTTCATCGCCTCCCCGTTCTGCGTGTCCAGCAAAAGAGCCACCACGTTGCGCTTGGCGAGAAAGGCCTTGAAGCCGATCAGTTCGCGACGGAAACGCGGCGTGTCACCTGTGATCAGCCGGATCTCCAGCAGGGAATCATAGACCAGTCGACTGGGCTTGTGCTCCTCAATGGCGCGCTCAATGGCCTGGCGCGTCTCGTCGAGCCGCAGTTCGGCGGTCTGGAAGATGGTCTGGTCGGCGGCGCCGTTGACCGCGTCCGAGGCCGATAGCTCCTCGACGCGGATGCCCTCGAGAGTCCAGCCGTGCGAGATCGCGATGGATTCCAGTTCCGCCGCAGTCTGGGACAGGCTGACGTAGATGCAACGTTCGCCCGCCTCGACGCCGGCGCGCAGAAACTGCAGGGCCGCGGTGGTCTTGCCGGCGCCGGGAGCGCCCTGAAGCATATAGAGGTTGGAGGGCGGCAGGCCGCCGCGCAGGATCTCATCGAGGCCCTCGATCCCGGTCGCGATGGGCTTGATAGTCTTACGCTTTGGCACGCTGGTCTCCGAAATGGCGTTCGGGAGTGCCACAAAATTTCAAATCCCGCCAGTCGCGCTGTCACGCTTCTAAAGCAAAGCTTCGCGTTGCTGTACGGGACCTGACACAGGAACCTCGAACGGCGTTCCTCATTTGGCCGCAGGAGTAAAGTGAGGACGGCGTTGTTGGTTGTTCGAGTTTTCAAAGGCGCGGGCCGCCAGGCGGCCATCGACAAACCCACCGTGCAGCGTCGTTTGTGCGACTGGATGACCGCCCTGTTTGTTCGCGGCCTGCCGAGACGGATCGGCTAGCCGATCACCCGGCTTCGGCCAGGGACGTCCGTTCGGCCAAACTCGGCCCTCGGCGACTGCTCGTCCGCTATCTGTGCTCGCGCAGGCCCTCTAGCCCTAGAACCCGAAATCGATCTGGTCGGCGGAGCCCTGTCGTTTCCGGTGCGGCGGGGCCGCCGGCGCCACAGGACTCGCAGCCTCCGTCACGGCCGTCGCCGGGGCGACAGCGGCCTTGTCGGCCTGACGACGGGGCGATCGTGCGGTCTGGATCAGCTTCGGCTCCCGGGGCCTAGCCAGCGGCTTGGGACAGGGAAGCCCCCGGGTCTTGCGTGTCGCCTTCCAGGCGGTCAGTTCGCTTTCCCACCAGCCGACCCGATTGGGCGAGATACGCACGGGTTCGGGAAAATCCCCGACCTGCTGCAGACGCCAGGCGGTGGACCGGCTGAGGCCCGTTACGTCCCGGACCCGATCCCAGGGCAGCAACCGGTCCTCCGGCCCGCCCGTCTCGACCGGTCCGCGTTCGGGTTCGAACGTCACGACGCGCCTCCGAACATCCGGCCGGCCGCCGCCTCGAACACCTCGCAAAGCACCCGGGCGTCGGTCGCGGCGTCCACGCAGTCGCGCGCCGCCCATCGCCGGGCCACCTCCTTGATCGCGAAGCTGGCGGCCGGGTCCGCCAGCAGATCGGCGACCGTCGGCGGCGGCGGCGGCGGCCTTCTGATCCACCGGTCAACCACGGCGGCGCCCTCTCGCCGCCGGCGGCGCGCCGGTGCGGACCTCCGTAATCTGCGACCGCGCCCACTCCCGCAGCAGGCCGCGCGGATAATGGGGCCTGGACCGCACGTGACGGCAGGGCGGACCGCCCCCGCCGGTCGACCACAGGCGCGCGAGGGTGGACGGCTTCAGCCGGATGCCGAACTGGGCCAGGAAGGCCGACGCCTCCGCGCGCGTCAGCAGGTCGTCGTCCCCGCACGTCGGAACCCCGGGTCCGGCCGCCGTCTCCGCTTCCCCGATCATCGCCCCGCTCCGCGCGGGCGACACTGGGTGGAGCGGGTGATCCCCTGCCCCGCCGTCAGCGCCAGGTAGCAGTCCACGACCGTCGCCACATAGGCCTGGGTCTCGGCGATGTCCGGCACCCGCCCCAGCCGCGCGACGCGGGCCGGACCCGCATTGTACGCCGCCAGCGCCAGCCGCAGATCACCGAAGCGCCGGATCTGACGCGCCAGATAGTCCGCGCCGCCGCGCAGATTCTCGACGGGATCGAAGCGGTCGCGGACCCCCAGCTCCACGGCGGTGCCCGGCATCAGCTGGGTCAGTCCTCCCGCGCCGACCGGCGACAGGGCGTCGGGACGGTAGGCGCTCTCGGTCACCACCAGGGCGTGGAGCAGCTTGGGATCCAGGCCGTGTCTCGCCGCGGCCGCGGCGACGGCCTCCTGGAACGGCTGGCTGAGGGGCGCGATCCATGCCGCTTCAGGGCTGTCCGGGACATCCTCGACGACCGTCTCGGGGGGCCGGCCGAACAGATCGCCGCCGGCGTCGCGCCAGTTCACGGCCTGGGCCGACGCCGGCCCTGCGACCGCCGCCGCCATCGCGGCCAGGCAGGCCGGTACGCTCAGCCAAGCCAGTCTCACCATGTCAGAATCTCCCGATAGACGCCGTCCACCTCCGACCGGGCGACCGGCCCGAAATAACGGCTGTCGAAACTCCCGGCGGTGTCGCCCAGCAGGAAGAGTTCCCCGTCGGCCAGCCGCCGGCATCCCGCCCAGGCGGCCAGGGGCGCGCCCCGGCGATCGCGCGCCAGGGCGCGCGCACGGTCGGACGGCGTGCGGATCACGCCGTCGTCCGCGCAGACCTCGTCGCCGCCGACCGCAGCGACCCGCTTGATCAGGCGCACGTCGGCCGGCATGCCGAGCGCCGCCAGATAGGGCCGCGCCCAGGCCGGCTGCGGGATGGCCACGACGGAGCCCCGGCCGGGCTCGGCCCCCGGCCGCCTCAGATAGACGCCGCGTGGCAGGCTCGGGCTCTCGTTGACCAGCGCCAGGGCCGGGCTCCGATCGGCGACCGCGGCCGCGCCGGCCAGAAGCCCGAGGGCGACGATCGCCCCCCAAAGCCGGACCGATTTCAGGGGCCGGGTCATGGACGGTACGGCTCCAGGGTCAGGTCCCGGGTGATCATCACCCGCACCGGCGCGCCGGCCCTCAGCCGGATCGAAGGCCGGACCTCCAGCTCGCGGTCCACCAGCCGGCCCCCGACCTGGGCGCCCTCGATGGCCGCCGCGTCGCCGGCGTCGCCGAGCAGGCCGCCCGAGCCCCGGTCGTCGTCGCGGGCGATCTGGCCGAGCGTGCTGATGGCCCCCGCGAACACCGTGCCGACCAGGAGCGGCCACAGCCGCCGATCGACCTGACCCCGCACGCCGACGGCGCCCTGCGCGTCCACGCCCGGCTCGCCGGTCAGGATCAGGCTCTTGCCGTTGGGCAGGATCAGCCGCTGCCAGGTGAGGAAGGCCCGACGATCGCCATAGGCGCTCTCGCCCTCGGACGTGCCGACCAGCCGCGTGCCCTGGGGCAGCAGCAGGTGACGGCCGCTCACGGAGTCATAGACATTCTGGGTGACCGTCGCGATCACAGGCCCCGCGCGGGACGTGTCCACGGCCGTCAGAAGCGCGGCGGGCACGATCGCGCCGGCCTTGAGTTCGAACGGCGAAAGCGGCGCCACGAGCGCATGGCCGTTGTAGATCACGCCATAGTCCGGGTTGGCGGCCGACGAACGATCTCGGCCCGGCGGCGGGGCGGCCGCCCTTGAGCCTGCCGCCTGGGCTCGCGCGTCCTCGAAGAACAGCCCGGAGCGCGCCGCCTGCTCGCGCGGGCCGGGTCCGCGGGTGCTCGGCGCCGACGAAGGCCGATAAGCGGGCGCATAGACGTCGGGGGACGGTCTCGACGGGTCCGGCGTCGCGGCGGCCTCCGTCCCCGGCGGGTGGTCCGCCGTGCGCGGTTCGGGCAGGCGATCGTAGGTCGCCGGCTGGTCTGTCACCGCGTCTGCGGGGCGGACCACGCCGCGCGCCTGGTCCTCCCGCGCCTCGGCCTGACGTGCGCGGGCGCTGTCGCGCAGTTCCGGCTGGACCACGAAGGCCCAGGCGAGGGAGCCCGACACGAGCACCGCCCCGCCAATGAGGATGAGCTGGACCACGGACTTGCGCAGGCGCACGGCGTGGGGGCGTGGCGCCCGGGTGCTCAGACCCGGCGCCGGCGCCTTGGACGCAACGTCTGGCTGGGCCGTGTGGAGGGGATCGAGGTGGGTCATGACCGGGCTCCTGCGAGACGGCGAATGCGGACGATCTGGGGCCGGCGGTCGCCCAGGCGAAGCTCGGCCCGGTCGAACACCCGATCGACCACGTAGAGGCCGCCGACCTGCCGGTAGTTGACCATCTGGGCCTCCCCATCGGGGGCGATGACGAACAGGACAGGCGCCTCGTCCACCTGAAGGTCCGCGTCGAAGGTGATGAAGGTCCGCCGGCCGTCGTTGAACACCGAGGTCGGAGTCCAGCGCGGACGCCGGCCCCGGGGATCGATCCGGTAGCGAGCGTCGAGTTCGCCCTCCGGCATCACGACGGGCTCGCCGCCGCCAGCCGGGGCGCCCTCCGGGACGCCGCCGGCGAGGATCGCGTCCGTGTCCCAGGCGACGGCGGCGTTGAAGGCATCGGCCGCGCCGCTCTTCAGATCAATGAGATAGACCCGTCTGTTCGTCGTCAGGACGAGGTTGGTCTCCAGGCCCCGTTCCAGGGGCTTGAGCAGTACATGGGTCCGCTGGCCCGCCCCCTCGCCCGAGACCGCCTCGCCGATCTGCCAGCGCACGGTGTCCCCCGCCGCCTTGGCCACGAGGGTCTCCCCCGGCGCCAGGGTCAGGGTTGTGACGTGAAGGGGCGCGGTCCAGATCTCGAACACGCGGCCGGGCGACCAGGTGAAGACCTGGACCCCGCCGACGAAGGCGTCCTCGCGGGACGGCGCGCGCGCCGTCGCATTGGCCGCGGCGATGGCGCGCCGCCCGGTCGCGCCGGTCGACGCATCCCGCGTGTCTGGAGGGGCCGTCGCGGCCGGCGCCGCGCGGACCGGCGCCGTCTCATGGGCCCGTTCCGTCGGCGAGGGATCTTGCGGACCTTCGGCCACCGCGAGGGCCGGTTCGGGTTCGATGATCGGCATCGATGCCAGGGCGTCCATGGGCGCCGGAGCGGCCTTCCGGCCCATCAGGTCGGCCAACGGGGCCGGACCATCGCGGAAGTCCGCGCAACCGGACAGCGACAGGCCCAGGGCGGCCAGGATCAGGAGGCGTCGGGGGTCCATGATACGTCCTCGATTTTCAGTCCCAGGGGGTTCTTCATCAGCTCGGCCTCCGTGCGGGGCGGCTGAATTGTGGTGGTGATCAGGGCCCGCCAGCGTTCGGCCCCGGCCGACTGGCCGTTGACGAAGCGGGTCTCGCGCCATTGCAGGTCGAAGGTGCGGTCCGTCCGGCGGACCACGTTCAGGATCTCGACATTGACCGCCTCGCGGCCAACCTCGGCGAACGGGTCGTGGGTCTGGGCCCAGGCGTTGAGAAAGGACGCCGCCTTCGGCGTCATCAGGTCATAGGCCCGCAGCCAGTTCTGCCGGATGACGATGGGGTCGATGCTCTTGGAACGGACATCGCGGATCCAGCCGGCCAGGGCGTGACCGATCTGGGCCTCGTTCGGTTCATAGCGCCCGCCGATGGCGGTGATCCTCTGGGTCTCGCCCCAGTCGGATACCTCGACCACGAAGGGCTTCACCACAGCCCGGTCAGCCTGGACCCACCAGCCGGCGCCCAGGAAACCGGCCAGCGCCAGGTTGGCCAGGGCGATGCGGCGCCAGTTGCGGGCATGGGCCAGGGACAGGCCCATCCGGTCGTCCCAGACCTGGCCGGCGCGCTGGTACGGCGTCTGGTCGGGCGCGGACGCCAAGGCCCGTCGGGGCCGGAAGAAGGGGTGCATGTCAGGACTCCTCGCTCTTCAGATTGGGCGACAGGACGCCGCTGGTTTCCCCGGCCGGGAGCAGACCGCGGCCGGTATTGGCGACGAAGAAGGCCTGCAGGGCGGCGGATCGCCCGCGGGGGCCTCCGCCCCCGGCCGTGGCCGGACGCGACGCGGCGCGATGGAAATCCGCCCGCGCGGCCTGGGCCTCCCCGGCGATCTTGCCGGGCGAACGGCCTGGCGCGTCCGTCGAGGCCCCCGGTCCGCCCGCCGCCGGGGTTTCGTCCGCGACCGTCCCGTTCGTCGCGCCGGCCTCCGATGGGGTCTGCGGTCGCCAGGCGGCGGGCTCGCCGACCCCGCTCGTCCCCGCCGACGCGGTCACGGCTCGGCCTGACGGACGGCGGGGACCGGACGGCGGCGGATTGTCGTTCGAGGGCCTGGGCGTCGACGGCCCCTGCAGGCCCGGCGGCACGGGCGGGCTCGGCGGCGCGGGCGGGCGTCCCGACCCGGCCCCGGCCGCGGCGCGCGCGGGTGCGGCGAGGCGGGCGGCCCCGCCGGCCGCCATGGCGCCCGCGCCGGCGATCCCCGCCCCGGCCAGGGCGCCGGCCCCGCCGACGGCCAGCGCTCCGGTGAGGGCCGCGCCGGCCCCCAGCGCTGGTCCCCCGGTCACCAGGGCCGAGGCCAGGTTGGGGATGAACAGGGCCAGCATGGCCAGCAGGATGGCCGCCACCAGGATGGTCAGGGCTTCGTAGATGTCCGGATTGGCCGAAGGCTGGAGCTGGTCAAAGATCGTCCGCGCGCCGGAGACAACGATGGCGAGCGCCAGGACCTTGAGGCCCGAGGAGACGACGTAGCCCAGCGGCCGCTCGGCCAGGAAGGCGGACTTGTTCCAGATCCCGAATGGGAGCAGCACGAAGCCGCCCAGGGTGACGATCTTGAACTCCAGCAGGGAGACGATGATCTGCAGCGCCAGCACGGCGAAGGCCAGCATGATGCCGATCATGGCCAGGCCCAGGATCAGGGCGTCCGTCATGTTGCCGACGACGTCGAGCGGATTGTCGACCGGCGCGGGCGTCTCGCCCAGCGCCTTCACGATTTCCCAGCCCTGGGCGAGGATGGCCCCCGGATTGAGAAACTCTTCCCGGCTCAGGGAACCGCCGCCGGCGGTCAGCCCCAGTTCGAGGAAGCCGGCATAGAGGGTCTCGGACAGCCGCTGCCAGTCGTTGATCAGCCAGGCGAAGGCGCCGATCAGCAGAACCTTGCCGAAGCCCGAGGCCAGCACCTCCCGGTTGGAGGACAGGGCCCACTGGATGCCGGTCAGGGCGACGACCAAGACGATGAGCAGGCCGAACACGCCGTTGACCGAACCCTGGAGGGCATCGAATCCCGCCGAGACGGTGTCCGAAAACACCACCATCAGCTCATTGGGCGTTTCCACTCCGACGGTCATCGCCCGGCGTCCTCAGTCGTTCGCGTGTGACAGGGGATCGAAGCGCGGCGCGGTCGGCGCGGCGGCCTGACGGCCCCAGCGCTGGCGCCGGGCGGCGTCTCCGGAGGCGCGGTCCGCCGCGTCGCGCGCCGTGGCCTCGGCCATCAGCCGGGACTGGGCCAGCAGGATGGTGCGCAGCGCCGCCAGGTCTTCGGCCAGCACGGCCAGCAGCTGGTTGGACGACTGGACCGCGGCCGTCTGGCCGGTCGCCGACTGGCTGGCGGAGAGCGCCCCGGCCAGCCGCTGCGACCGGCCCTGCCCCAGCCGTTCCAGCTCGGCGGCCGTCCTCGCCACGTCCTCGGCGGTGCGCCGGGCGTTGGCCGTCCGCGCCTGACCCTGCTCCAGCAGGCTCACCATGTCCGATCCGGACAGATCGTCGGGATACAGGCTCCGGAACTGCTGCTCCAGACCGCTAACCGAGCTGGCGACGCCGCGCGCCGTCCGCGCCAGCTCGGCCATGTCCCGCAGCGACTGGCTCGACTGCGTCAGGTGGCTGTAGGGCGAGCCCGCCAGACTGCGCGCCTCGTTGGCGAGGCTCTCGAGCTGGCGCGCCGCCTGCAGCGCGTTTTCGATGTGATTGCGCGGGTCGAACACCACCTGCTGGGCCGGCGCCGGCGTGGCGCCCAGCAGGCAGACGGCGACAAGGCCGGCGGCGACGATCTGGGTCGGCCTATTCGGCCGCGAGCGGGCCGGCGAAGGCGTCGAGAACGGAATCCACATTTTGCACTCCCTTGGCTTTGAGGAAATCGCGGGCGAAGCCGCCCGCTCGACAGTCGTCAGGGCCCGATCGCTCCAGGAGGGTGTCGATCAGGGTCTGGTCTTCCGGCGCGCTTGAGCCACACAGGGCCAAGGCCACGCCGGTCAGGCGCAGATCGAACAGCCGTCGGCCGCGCGGCTGGCGCCAGTAGTAGGCCCGCTTGGGCGTGGCGAAGGCGATCAGCTCGAGCTGGCGCCGGTTCAGGCCGAAGCTGCGATAAAGTTCGGCGGACGATGGCTCCAGCGCGCGAGGATTGGGCAGGAAGACCTGGGTCGGGCAGCTCTCGATCAGGCTGGCCGCGATCGAGGAGGCCGCCACATCGTCCAGGCTCTGGGTGGCGAACACCACGCAGACCCGCTTCTTGCGCAGGGTCTTCAGCCATTCCCGAATGCGAGCTGCGAAGGCGGTCTCGCCCAGGAACAGCCAGGCCTCGTCCAGCACCAGCAGGGTCGGCCGGCCGTCGAAGCTCTGCTCGAGATGGTGGAACAGGGCCGAGAGCACCGGGGCCACGGCCGACGGGGTCCCCATCAGGGTCTCCAGTTCGAAGGTGTCGAACCGGGTGGGCGCCAGCGTCTCCCCCGCCCCGTCCAGCAGCGCGCCGTGGGGGCCCTTCAGGGTCAGAGGCTCCAGGGCGGCGGCGACCGCCTTGTCCTGAACCAGGGCGCAGAACACGGTCAGGGTCCGCTGCGCGACCGGCGCCTCCGAGAGCGCCGACAGCGCGACCCAAATCTCTTCCCTCACCCGGGGGACCGGCTCCAGCCCGGCCAGGCGCACGGTCTCGGCGATCCATTCCGCGGCCCAGGCCCGTTCGTCCTCCCGGTCGATCCGGGCCAGCGGCTGGAGCGAGAACCGCGCCCCGGGCTCCAGCGCCCGCCAGCGGCCGCCAGCCGCCAGCGTCGCCGCGCGCGCCGACCGGCCCTTGTCGAAGAAGACCACCCGGGCGTCCCGATAGCGGAACCATTGCAGGGCCAGGAAGGACAGCAGGGCGCTCTTGCCCGATCCGGTCGGCCCGACGACCATGGCGTGGCCGACATCGCCGACATGCAGCACCAGCCGGAACGGCGTCGCGCCGGTCGTGCGCGCCGTCGCCAGCGGCGGCCCGTTCAGGTTGGCGTCCCCGGCCGGCCCCGCCCAGACGGCCGAGACCGGCAGCAGGTCGGCCAGGTTCAGCGTCGAGACCAGGGGCCGGCGCACGTCGGCATAGGGCTCGCCCGGGAGCGAGCCGAGCCAGGCCTCCACCGCATTGAGATCCTCGATCCGGGCCACCAGTCCCTGGGCGTTCAGCGCCGCCTCGATCGCCCGGGCCTTGGCCGCGGCCCCGTCCTCGCTGGCGTCCAGCACGGCGACGGTCAGGGTCAGATAGCCGAAGGCGCAGCTATCGGCCCCGAGGGCCGCCAGTGCGCCGTCGCATTCCTCGGTCTTGGAGGCGGCGTCGGTATCGAGAAGCGGCACCTCCTCCTTGGTGATGGCCTCGCGCAACAGGACGCCGACGCCCTTGCGTTTGGCGAACCAGCGCTTGCGCAGTTTGACGATCTCCCGCTCGGCCTCGGGCTTGTCGAGGCCGATCCAGCGCGCCGTCCAGCGGTATTCGAACGGCAGGGCGCCGAGCGCATCGAGCAGTCCGGGTCGGGTCACCGACGGCAGGCCCCGCACCGAGACCACCTTGAGCCAGCGATCGCCCAGCCGGGGGGCGACCCCGCCCGTCAGGCCGGCGTCGGCGAGCCAGGCGTCGAGGAACATCGGCGTCTCCGGCGGCCGGACCATAAAGGGCCGGGGCGAGACGCTGTCATGCAGCCAGGTCAGAAGGTCCGCATCATCGAGCCGTTCGATCTCCGGCAGGGCGTCGGACAACAGGTCGAGCGTTGTATCGGCCTCGCGGCCGAAGGCCGCCAGCGACAGCCGCCAGTCGTGGCCGCCCCTGGCCAGGCCGTCGAACAGCCAGCGTTCCATGCGGCGGGTTTCGTCGGCGGGCGGCAACCAGGTCAGGGCCAGCCGGAAGTCCGTCTCGAAGGCGGGATCGGCGGTCTCGAAGCGGCTGCGTCGTTCCGCGTCGAGCAGCCAGGCGACGTCGAGCTCGAAGGCGCTCTCCGGATAGGCCGTCGCGGGACGGCGGCGCGCCTCCATGTGCAGACACCAGCCCGATCCCAGCCGCTTCAGGGCGTTGTTGAGCCGGGCGCGCACCGCCATCAGCTCGTCCTCGGTCGAGGACTCCAGGTCGGGCCCGCGAAACCGGAAGGCGGTCAGGAAGGACCCGTCCTTGTTCAGGACCACGCCCGGCGCGACCAGCGCGGCCCAGGGCAGGTGATCGGCCAAGGCGGCGGGACGCCGGCGATGCTCGTCGAGGAACCGCATCGCGCCTCACCCGTCCAGATGGCCGGGCATGGCCAGATGCCGGCGCAGAACATCAAAGAACCGCCGGTCGGACCGCGCCGCCCACAGGCCGATCGCATGGGCGACCGCCCACCACAGCAGGCCCAGCCACCAGATCCGCAGCGCCAGGCCCAGCACGAGGGCGATCGTGCCCATGGCGATGGCGTAGTCGCGCGGCATGCCGGCCATCAGCACCGGTTCGGCCAGGGCCTGGGCCACCGGCAGCTCCCATCCGTCCGGCCGCGGGTCCATCACCCGATCTCCGCGCCGCCGGCGAAGCCGAAGAAGTCCAGGAAGAAGGTCGAGGCCGCGAAGGCGATGGACAGGCCGAACATGATGCCCAGGCCCCGCCGCATCGAGGAGCCATTCTCGCTCATGGCGATGCCGGCGCCGAAGACCACCACCGCCACCACCGCCGCGGCCTGGACCACCGGTCCGGTGATCGACTGCACCACCTGCTGCAGCGGCCCTTCCCAAGGCATCCCAGATCCTCCGGCCAGGGCCGGTCCGGCCAGCATCAGGCCGCACGTCATCACTGCGCCGAACAGGCGGCGCCCCAGTCTCCATTGCATGATCTGCTTCCCTTGTTTCAGCGCTGGTCACCGCGCCGCGACTCATTGCAAGCAAAGAACCCTGCATATTGTCAATCGTTTTGTGTGAATAAATTCAATGACTTGCGGACGACTTGTTGACGACTTGCATCAACTCTGGAAACGACTTGGACCAATTCGGTCCGAACGACCCGTTCCCAACTCGCCGATGAGTTGCGACGACTGGCGGTCGGTCTTCTCGCGGGCGAGGTCTCCGCGGTCGCGCGCGGCGCGTGCAGTCGCAGGATGTTGACGGCGACGCCCGCCTTGCGCCGCAGGGTCGGACTTTCGTCTGCGTCCCTGTCCCCACACCCGGCGAGGGTTCCAGTGTCGTTTGGCGATGCTAGAGTTTGATCACTGTCCGTGCTCAAACAGCGGATCAGGAAAACCCGGCGTTTGACATTTTTTCACTTTGAGCACTATAAGTGCTCAAATGTCAGGTAAGCTAAACAAGCTGGAGCGGCTGTTGCCGGAGGGGCTGGTGGTGGACTCCGCCTGGCTCAACGAACACGGCTACTATAATTCGCTCCGCGCCAAATACGTGGCCGCCGGCTGGCTCGAACAACCCGCGCGCCGCGTCTATCGCCGCCCGCGCGGCACGCTGGACTGGCAGCTGGTCGTGCTGTCGCTGCAGACCTTGCTCGACTATCAGCTGGTGGTGGGAGGCCGCACCGCCCTCGAACTCCAGGGGTTCGGCCACTACCTGAGCCGCGAGGCCCAGGAAGTTCATCTGTCCGGCCTGACCCGGCCGCCGACCTGGCTGAACGACCTCAAGCTTGGCGTCGCCTTCCTTTATCACAGTCCGGCCAGGCTGTTTGGCCACGCCGCCTGGTTCGGGCTACGGGGCCGCAAGCCTTCCGGGCCCGCGGATCCGTTCGCCTGGGGTCAGGCGGGCGTGGCCGAGATGCCCATAGGGCACTGGAAATGGCCGCTGCTCGTCTCGACCCCCGAACGGGCCCTGCTCGAACTGCTCGACGAACTCCCCGATCGCGAGACCTTCCACCAGGTCGACGCCCTGGTGGAGGGCCTGGCCAATCTCAGCCCGCGTCGCCTGCAGCTGCTTCTCGACGACTGCCGCAGCATCAAGGTCAAACGGCTGTTCTTCTTCTTCGCCGACCGTCACGGCCACGGATGGCTGAAGCGGCTGGACCGGACGTCGATCGACCTCGGCAGCGGCAACCGCATGCTGGCCAAGGGGGGGCGGCTTGATCCCACCTACCGCATCACCGTGCCGGAGGACTTCAATGCCGTTCGGTGATCTCTATGAACGCCAGGTCCGGCTGTTGATCCGCACCCTGCCGTTCGTGCTGGCCGAGACCGAGTTCGCCCTCAAGGGCGGCACGGCGATCAATCTGTTCGTCCGCAATCTCCCGCGCCTCTCGGTCGATATCGATCTGACCTATCTGCCCGTCCGCGAACGGGCCGAGTCCCTCGCCGCCATCGACGCCGGCCTGAGGCGGATCGCGGCCGCCATGGCCGCCAGACTGCCCGGTGTGGTGGTGACGCCTGGCCAGGCGCGGCCCGAAGGCACGATCGACAAGCTTCTCGTCGCCGCCGACGGAGTCCAGATCAAGATCGAGGTCACGCCCGTCTTGCGCGGCACAGTGTTCGCCCCGGAACTGCGGGGCGTCGCGCCGGCGGTGGAAGACCGGTTCGGCTTCGCCGAAGCCCGGATGGTCTCTCTCCCCGACCTCTATGCGGGAAAGATCACCGCCGCCCTCGATCGCCAGCACCCGCGCGACCTGTTCGACGCTCGCGACCTCCTGGCCGATGAAGGCGTGGACGATCAACTGCGGCAGGCCTTCATCGCCTATCTGATCAGCCACCCTCGACCCATGGCCGAAGTGCTGCGTCCGCGCCGCAAGGACATCGCCGAGGAGTTCCGGCGGGGCTTCGTCGGCATGACGCAGGAGCCGGTCAGCCTCGACGAACTGATCGCCGCCCGGGAAGCCCTGATCACGATCATCGTCGATGACATGCCGACCGCCCATCGCGAATTCCTTATCGGCTTCAAAAGCGGCGAACCGGACTGGGATCTGGTCGGCCTGCCGGGCATCGCCGACCTGCCGGCGGTCCGCTGGAAGCAACGGAATCTGGACCAGCTCGCGCCCGGCCGGCGCGACCAGCTGGTGGAAGGGCTGCGCGCGGTCTGGCCGTCATAAGGCGGCGCCGCAACCGGGACGACCACGCCGGGCCCTCGCCTTGCTGACTGACCGGACTGGCGCGTGGCGCCGCCGCCAGCCGCGCCCGGCATCAACAGGCCGCAGCGCACCGACGCCAGCGATCCACCAGGAAACAGCGAAGCGCAGGCGCGCTCTGTCCTCACGCAAGCGGCGTCAGCAGGTAACGATCCGCCTCAAGACCTTCGACGGCGAGCACAGCCTCCACCCGTCGGCCCTCGACCGTGCGCCGGATATGGACGATCCGGTCGACCGCCTGGGCGATCGCACGCCGGGGCGGCCTGGCGACCACTTCGGTGATCAGATCCTCGACGCGGCGCAGCACGTCTTCGGCGGAGTTCGCATGGATCGTCGACAATCCTCCAGGGTGGCCGGTGTTCCAGCTCTTCAGCGTCTCGAGCGCGGCGGCCCCGTCGCGCATTTCGCCAACGACGATCCGGTCCGGCCGCATCCGCAGCGCGTCGCGCACGAGATCGACCACCCCTATGACCACCGGGGCGCGCCGGGTCAGCACCGCGACCACGTCCCAGGCCGAGCACTGCAGTTCCGGCGTATCCTCGATCAGGAAGACCCGGTCCCCGGCGAAGGCGGCTTCGGCGAGCACCGCATTGGCCAGAGTGGTCTTGCCCGATCCCGTGCCGCCGGAGATGAGAATGTTGCGGCGTTCGACCGCCGCCTGCCGCAGCGCGTCAGCCTGGGCCTCCGTCATCACGCCGTCGCGGACATAGTCAGCCAGCCCCCAGACCACCGCCGGGCGTCTTCGGATCGAGAAGGCCGGCGCCGCCACGATCGGGGGCAGCAGGCCCTGGAACCGTTCGCCCGTCCCCGGCAGGACGCCGGACAGACGCGGGTCCTCGCGCGCCACCGTCTCCCCGACATAGTCGGCGATGAGCTTGATGGCGCGCTCGCGCGCCTCGGGCGAGAGAGACTGGCCGGTGTCCTGACGCCCCTCCCCGCTCCGGTCGAGCACCAGGCGACCATCCGGATTGGCCAGGATCTCCACCACAGCCGGCTCCTCCAGAGCGGCCAGGACCGTCGGCCCCAAGGCGTGCCGCAACGCCTCCAGCTTGCGTTCGGCGACGATCGGGTGGGTCGCCATCAGTTCGGCGCGTCGAACGAGCGGGGCTCCCGCGACGGGCCGGCCGCCGCGTCGCGATCGGACCGGCCGGCGACGATCCGGGCCGCCGTGGCGTCGAGCAGCCGCTCGATGCGCCGGTCCACCGCCGCCTGCACCGTCGGATCCTGATCCACCACCGCGTCCGGCAGGCGCAGGAAGAAGGCCCGCGCCACCTCGATCAGCAGCTCCTGGACGATCTGCATGTCGCGCGCCGTCGACCGCATGTGGTCGCGCAGCGATCGCTCGAGCTGCAGCAGGCGGTCTTCTGGATCGGCTTGCGGGCTCTTGAGCAGGCCGCGCGCAATGGCGCGTCCCGCCGCCTGGCTCAGGGGCATCCGCCCGCTGCGCGCCTCCCGGTTCAGACCCGAGACGATCTTGGGGTCGTTGAGATAGACCTGCACCCGGCTGGTCTGGCGGTTAGTCCTGGCCATTGCTCAATCCCTGAAGTTGGTCGAGGGCGGCCTGCTGGGCCGCCATCTCCTGCGCCACCCGCCCGTAGATGTCGGCCGCCCGCGCCGCCGCCTTCTTGTCGTCCATGGCGGCGGCCACCTCCTTGAACAGGGGCAGGCTCGCCTCCGCGTCTTCGCCGAGACTGCGCCGCCCCGCCCACGGATGCGGACGGCGGCCCGGCGTGTCGACGCGGCGCGCCTGGTCCGGCGCCGGCGCATCGGCCCGGCTGCGGAACGGTTCGCGCCGGTCGTACAGAAGCTTGTGCGTGCGCAGCGGGCGGCAACCGGCCACAAAGACCAGCTGCCGGTCGTCCGGCAGGGCGCGGATCTCGCCCGGCTCCAGCAGGGGCCGCTCGACCTCCGCCCGGGAGACGGAACTTCGACCCGCGGCCAGGCCGGCGGGCGAACTGCGGCTGAGGCGCGTCTCGGTCACGGACCCCGTCAGCCTGGAGACCTTCTCCTGGGTCAGGGGGTCCAGCGCCGAGAAGGCGGTGTAGACGGCGCAGTTGTCGAGGATGGTGTTGTGGGTCCCGTAGGTCTCCACGATGTCGTTCAGCGACTGGGCGACGAACATCGCCTTGACCCCGTAGCCGCTCATCAGCCGCAGCGACTTCTCGAAGAAGGCCAGCCGCCCCAGAAGCGGGAACTCGTCCATGACCATCAGCAGCCGGTGGCGCTTGGCCCGGCCGGTGGCGTCCCGCGTCTCCTCGGCGGTGAGCGCCTGGGCCGCCGCGTAGAACAGCATCCGCACCAGGGGTCGGAGCGCCGCCGCATCGGCCGGCGCGACCTGGACGTAGAGGGACACCGGCGCCTCGGCGCACATCAGGTCGCCCAGGGCGAAGTCCGAGGCCGAGAGCACCCGCTCGACATCCGCTCCGGCCAGCCATTTGAGATAGGCGCGCGCCGTGCCCTGGACCGAGGTGCGGAACCGGTCGTGCATCGCCGCATAGCCCTTGACCGCCGTGCGGATGAACGGGTGGGTCCGCGGCGCGCCGTCCGGTCCCCGATCGTGCAGGGTTCTGACCATGACATCGGCCGTCTCGTCGAGATCGGCGAGCAGCTCGCGCACCTTGAGCAGGGTCTTGTCGTCGTCGGCGGCGACATGGAGGACATGCAGGATCACCGCCTCGAGGATCTCCGACGCCGCCTTGTCCCAGATCGCCTCGTCATCCCGCGCGCCGCCGGGATCGGACAGAACGGCCACGAGCCGCTGCACCTGGGCGAGTTCGCCCGGTCCCGGCTGGATTTCCGCCAGCGGGTTCCAGCGCGCGGACGCCGGATCCCGGGGATCGAAATACAGGGCGTGGGAGAACCGGGATCGCCATCCGGCCGTGATCCGCCAGAGCTCGCGCTTCGGATCGTGCACCAGGACGCTCTGCGGCCACGACAGCAGGGTCGGGGTGACATGGCCTCGTCCCTTCCCGCTGCGGGTGCCGCCGGTGACCAGGGTCGGCCGAAGATCGGTCGTCGCCAGCAGCCGTCCCCGCAACAGGCCGAGCACCGCCCCGGCCGGCTCGAGCAGTCCCGCGCGGCGGGCCTCGGCCAGTCCGCCCCAGCCCCGGACCCGCCGCACCGACCCGGGCCCGCCGGCGAGCGATCCCAAGCCCAGGCCGCCGGCGGCGCCGAGCAGGATCAGCGGCGCGCCGCGCGCCAGCGCCGCCTGGGCCTCGCCCCCGAATTCCACGCGCCACAGCAGGATCGCCCAGGGCGGATAGAGGGCGAGATCGGGATGAACCCGCAGCGCCGGACCGAGCGCCGCAGCCCAGTGATAGGTCCAGGCGAACAGCTGGGTCGCCGCCTGCATGCCCAGCAGCAGCCCCAGACCGAACAGGGCGATCCGCGCCGGCACCTCAGCCGACCTCGTCGGGAGGGTCCCGCCGATCGCCGGCGACATCGAGGACGAGCAGCGGCGCGGCGTCCATGCGGCGCTGGTGGTAGGCGACAAGCGCCTGTCGCAGCTCAGGCGTCGAGCCGGCGTCGGAGTGGCGCAGGATCGCGGCGGCCTCGGCGTCGCGGTCGCGAAAGATCCGACGCTCCGCCGCCTCCAGCGGCCGCAGCTGGCGACCGACCCGGTCGAAGGCCTCCGCGAGAACCTGATTGCCCGTCCCGCGCACCACGCGGTCCAGAGACCCGGCGAGCCGGTGTTCGGCCGAGGCGGTCAAGGGAACGGGTTCATCGCGGTCGTGGACCGCCGCGATCAGGTCCAGGCTCGCCGTCAGGCAGTGAAGGCGGAAGGCGAACCGGTCCCTGACGAGGGCCGCGTCCATCCTCGGCGCCAGATAGCCGCCGGACGGCGCCCGTTCGATCAGACCCTCGCCACAGAGCCATGCCAGCGCTTCCCGAACCGGCGTTGTCGACAGCCGAAGGCGCCGCGCCTCCTCGACGATCACCACCGGCGTGCCCGGCGCGAACGCCCCCTGGTCCGACAGGCGCCGAAGGCTGTCGAGGGCCAGAAGGAAGGGATCGCGTCTTCGAGTCACCACCGGCTCCGAAAAAGGGGGAGCCCGGACTATCGGCGGGGATCGGGGCGCTCGCCAACGGGTTGCATGTCCAGGCTGGAGGGTTCGCCACAAAACGTCGAGATATCCGCCGTGCGCCGTCGGTTCATCCGCCGCTTTGTGGCGGTCGGGCCAACACTGTGTACGGAAACGAAAGGATGAGCGTTGCCCACTCGGACGTCCCGTCGCACCATCCCCTGTTTGAGAGGTTTCGCTGATGAGTGGAGTCCCGCCCGACTTGCCGCGTGACGGGGAGTTGCTGTCCGCAGCGGTGAAGGCGGTGCGCAGACATCGCGGCCTGACCACCGCCGAGGTCGCGGCCGCCATGAACATGGCGCTCAGGACCTACGAGCGTTTCGAGTCCGGCGCCACGCGCCTGAACCTGGACCATATCCACCGGTTCGCCGCGGCGACGAACAGCGACCCCTATGCGCTGATCCTGGCGGTCATCATCGGCTCGCCCGAGTTTGCCCGACGCAGCGCCGACAACAAGATGGCCACCATCCTGACCATAGCGGTGCAGCGGTTCGACCGGACCATCCACGATCGCCTGCTCGACATTGATGCGCGAACCCTGATCGCGGCGGTCACCGGCATGTTCGACACGCTGCTGGACGGCAATGAGACGACAGAACAGGCCCGTGCCTGGCTAGAGACCGGGGCGGCGGATTTGCTCGCCACCCGGCCCAAACCTGGCCGCTGACCCTTCGTCCAGCCGCGGCTTTGCAGCGGGTTTGCTCCAAGGCTCTCTCCCCCCAGGCAGGGACCAAGCCAGGCGGTGAACCCGGACGGCCCGGTTCCGCCTCGTCGGCACGCCGAGGGCGCTCAACACCGACGACGAAGCTCCTGAACGGTCGCATCGACCGTCGCGCCGAGCCGACGCTCCTGCTGAATATACTCCAGATATAGCTTTTCAGCCGGTCAACCCGCGCGCTCACTTGCTGGCGCCACATCCGTGGCGACAACCCAGGGAGACCAAGATGACCCCCACCCCCAAGTTCCGCCTCGTCACCATCGGCAGCGCCAAGGCGCTGACTCGTGACCTGACGGGCGGCCAGTATATGGAGATCAACGTCTTCGACAGCCGCACGCCGGCCTGAGCGGAAGCGGACGGTCATCGATGACGGCCGTCCGCGACGCGCATCCAGGATGGAGCGATGACGGTGGAACTCTGGTGCGCGGCGGGGGTGTTTCTGGCGCCGGTCGACGAGGACATCGTCGTACTGGATGTGAACGCCGACCAGTATCACTGCCTGCTCGATGGAGCCGGCTGGATGGTCGTCGGCGAGGGTGGGTCAGTCACCGTGCCCGACGAGAGCGCCGCGAATCTGTTGTTGGGCGCCGGGTTCGCCGTCGGTGAGCGTCCCCGCTCCACGCGAAGAACACCACACCCCGCTCGCCGGCAGTTGGCCACGGCCTCACCCCCGTCCAGTCAGACGATTCTCCGGACCGGGTTTGCACTCGCCGCTGCGACCGTCTCATTTCGCGGCAAATCGCTTCGCCAGCTGGTCCGGAGCTGTCGCCCGGCTTCTTCCCCTGCTACTCATGCCTTCCATGATGTTCCGACCCTGATCGAGTCTGTCACGGCGGTTCAGGCGACCCTGCCCTGGATTCCTTTCGAAGGCGAATGCCTGCAGCGGACCTTCCTGGTCAGATGCGTTCTGGCGCGCCGTGGTATTCACCCGGACTGGGTCTTCGGCGTGCGGACCTGGCCCTTCGTCGCTCACTGCTGGCTCCAGATCGGCGACCTGGTTATCGCCGACACCCTCGATCGGGTGAACCGATACACGCCCATAATGGTGGTCTGAACATGGGCGACTATCTCATTGTGGTGCGGGACGCGGGCGAGCCCGGCGCAGACCGCCTTTCGACTGAGCTCTCCAGGCTCGCCAGGAGAAGGGGGATGGTCGTTTCGGACCTCCATCGGCTGGCATGGCTGGGCGTGAAAGGGCCTCACGCGCCCCGAACGCTCGCGGTCGGCCCCTGGACCCTGGTCGGCGACGTGTTCAACCGGCATCGCCCTGTGCTGCCCGGCGGCCCCGGCGAACCCGACGACTATGAGCGCAAGCTCGTCGCCCGCTTCTGGGGGCGCTATGTCGGACTCCGGTTCGGCGCGAATTCCCGACTGTCGTCGATCCTCCGCGACCCGTCGGGCGCGCTGGAGTGCATTGCGTGGTCACATCAAGGCCTGACGATCGTCGGGTCGGACGCGCCCGAGTGGCTCGTGCACAAGCTCCGGCCGCCGTGGCGCATCAATTCCAAAAGGCTTTCGCAAGCTTTGCTGGACCCGTTCATGTCATCGGGCCCCCTGCTTCTGGACGGCCCCGTCGCCATCGATCCGGGCACCGTGCAGCCGCTTCCGCTGGACAGCCCCGCCCGATCCATCTGGCGACCCGCCGACATCGCGCTTCGCAGCCTGGATGGCCCTCCCACTCTTGAAGACGCGGCGGCGGCGGTTCGTTCCGCCATAGACGAGGCGGTGACAGGCCTGGCGAGGGTGTCCACGCCGGTCGCTGCTGAGGTGTCGGGCGGGCTCGATTCCAGCCTGGTCGCCTCAAGTCTGACCCACCGCCCGGATGTCGCCGTCAGGCTCTGGCTCAGCGCCTATGGCGCGACCCCGGAAAGCGACGAGCGCGCCTACGTCGCCGCGCTGGCGGAGGCCCTGGCGATCTCCCCGACGTGCGTGCCGCACGCCACCGGCGCGATGACGGAAGCCTGGCTGGAACGCGCGTCCCGAGGTCTTCGTCCCGGCGTCAACGCCCTCGACCGGCCTCACGACATGGACTGGGCGGCCAGGCTTCGCGACGCGGGCGTCACCGCCCTGATGACCGGCAAGGGCGGGGATTCGATCCTTCTGCAGCGGTCCACGACGGACGTCTTCACGGATCTTTGGCGGGCCCGCGGGTGGCGCGCCCTTCTGGCGCATGACGTTCCGCGTCTCGCCGCGGAAAACGAAATTTCCGTCTGGTCGATGGTCCGCACCGCCCGGCGTCACCGGCGCGGAGACACTCGCCTTCCAGTCCGGGACGAGGGCTTACTTGTATCGCGCCATCCGCCCGCGGCGCACCCCTGGCTCGCCGGCTGCGAGGTGTTCGGGCCCGCCAAGACGCTCCAGATCGCCGGAGTCCTGGACAGCGTGTCGCGGCATGGGCCGTCGATGCTGACGGAGACCGTGGACGTGCGACACCCGATGTGCGCCCAGCCCGTCATCGAGGCCTGTCTCGCCATTCCTACGCCGCTTCTGACCCATGGCGGTCGGGACCGCGGACTGGCCCGGTACGCCTTCCGGGAACGCCTGCCGACCGTGATCATGGAACGCCGCTCGAAAGGCGACATGACGCGGATCTACGCCAGAATGATCCTGGAGAATCTCGCGGTCCTTAGGCCCTGGCTTCTGGATGGGCGGCTGTCGGCGCTCGGCGTTCTCGACCGCGACGCCGCCGATCGCTTGCTCACGCGCGAGAGCCTGATCTGGCGCGGCTCCTATTCCACGATCATCGTGGCCGCGGCGTTTGAGGGCTGGGTCCGGGCATGGGAGCGCCGCCTGCCCCCTCCTGTTTGACAGGCTCCGGCGGCGGCAGGGTCCGGTCCAGCCAATCGAACACCTGGCGGTAGAGGTCCCGCAGGTTGGCGGGGCTGAGCAGATGATGATGCTCGCCCCAATAAGTCACAAGCCGTGACGTTCCGCCCTGTCGGTAGAGCGCGCTGAACATCCGTTCGGACTGAGACATCGGGATGAAGTCCCGGTCCGTCGTGACCAGCAGGACCGGCGCAGTGATCCGGTCCGCCGCCAGATAAGGACTGTGGTCGAGGTAGACCTGCGGGGCCTCCCAGGGCCGCGCTCCCAGCGCGCCCTGTCCGACTTCCACATAGCCTTGCTGGTTGATCATCAGGAAGCCGTCTTCAGGCATGAGCCGGGTCGCGGGGATGAACTCCCCCCACTGGCCGAACCAGTCGGACATTCCGGAGGACGCGACATAGGACCGGTAGCGTGATGAGCGGGTCGCGATGGCCAGGGCCACATACCCTCCGAAACTGTGGCCCTGAATGGCGATACGATCGCGCGACAACCGGGGATAGGCCGCCAGCGCCGCATCGACCGCCGTATCCACGCTCCGGACATAGAAGTCGATATCCGTTGTCCCCGGCTCGTCTATCGGGATCGACGGGGTCAGCACGGCATAGCCGGCTCCCGCCATGACCGCCGCGCGAAGTCCGTAGGTAAGCGTCTGCGGACCCGACCAGCCGCCTGTATCGACGGACCCCGGATAGACCTGCACCACCAGCCCCCTCCCCGGTTCGGTCTCCTCCCCCGGAGGCAGGAAGAGCCAGCTGCGGGTGGGGCGGCCGAAGGCGTCCGGATGGTCGACGGGGACGGGCCTTGCCAGAGCGACGTCGGTCAGATGCGCGTTCACCCGGTCGAGATCGTAAACGCCGCCGGGCGTTCTGAGGCGCAAGGTTTCCACGACCCCGGCGCGCTCCAGAACCAACGCCGCCTCCGACGAAGCGGCGACCACGCGGGTTTCCGCGCTCTCGCCGGGTCCGATCCGCCGCACCCCGCCGGGGCCCGCCAGAACGAGGCTCTCTCCCTCCGGTCCCAGCGCGGGGACCCAGTCCCGGCGCGGCGCTTCGTTGATCTTGAGCCGGAACGGCTTCTCGATATCGCTGATCTCCGCCTCCCGCACGGACAGGTCGGATCGGCCCTGGCGGCGGACATCGGTCGAGTCCACGGTCCAGACGCCGCCGTCCGCGAACAGATGCAGCGCATCCGGGGTCACGGCGCCGAGGCGAGAAGGCACGGACGCCAGGCCGCCGGTCAGCGCGACCGGCGGTTCGCCGGTCGCCAGCGCATACCAGTCGAAGCGATCACCGTCCCTGGGTCGTGCATACACGACCGGCGTCGCGCCGAGCCAGTCCGCCCGGACGCCTCTCAGAATGTCGGCGTCGCCGCCGGGCGACAGGGCGCCGAGCGGCGCCGCGACCGCGGCCTTCCGATCGACCCGCATCAGCTCGCCATCGGCCCAGTCGGCTCCGTCCGGCCGGGCCCAAAGCAGAAGACCAGTGGAATCGCCCGCCCAACGCAGGAGATGAGGCGCAACGTCAAGCGCGTCCATCGGGCGTGTGACCGCGCCGTCGGCAAGATTGACGATGGCGAGCCGCTGCCGGGTCGGGCTCTCGGCCTGAACGATCGAGCCCGGCCGGACGGCCATGGGCTCCCCGCCCAGGATGACGGCGATCTCGCGCCCATCGGGGGACACCGAAAAATCTACGATCCGGCCCTCGTCCAACGTCCGGCTCCGCCCAGTCGGCACATCGAGGGCGATCAGGGCCTGGGACGAAGGGGCCGCCTCTGTCGTCGCGACGCCGTCCCGGGCCTCCACGACCGTGCGGGACGGCGCGTGGCCGAGAGCGGTGCGCGCCCAGGCCTGCGTGGCGCGGATCTGGCTTCCGCCGTAGTAGCGCAGGATTGCGGGCAGACTGCCGTCCGGCCGGACGGTCAGCGCGACTTCGTCATCGGAAATCCATTCCGCCGCCGCGCCAGTCAGGGGCAGCTCGGGCGTTAGCCCGGTCCACCAGACGGAGCGGTCGGCGAGGGTGACGATCCCGATCTGCAGGCGAGCGTCGCGAAAGCTGTAGACCAGCATTCGCGTCCCGGACGGCGACCAGGCCCCCCGCAACAGGCCGAGGGGTTCGTGCGGCAGCAGGCGCTGCGGCGGCGCGGCGGGTCTCTTCAGGTCGACAAGCCAGAGGTCCGTGATCGCCCAGCTGGACCGCCCGCCGAAATCGAACCTGGGGGTGGTGTCATAGGGGCCCCGCTTCTCATAGACGGCCCAGGCGTCGTCCGGCGCGATGGAGGCCCGGCCGAACCCCTCCAGCGTCACGACGTCTTCGACCTGAATGGGGCGGGACTGGGCGAAGGCCGACGACGCCCCCCAAGCGAGCGCCAGGACCGCCAGCACAAGGCGGCGCAGAGAGCTGATCATGGCGCGCCCTTACCAGCGCCGGGTGAGCTGAAACGCGACGATCCGGCCGAGCAGACCGCCCTGTCCCGGATCAAATCCGTACCCGGTGGGGGCGTCGTAGAACGGCGGATCCTCGTCGAGCAGATTCTGGATGGTCAGGCTCAGGCGCAGGCCGTCGAACCGGGCTGACGACGGCGTCCAGCTCGCTTGGGCGTCGACGGTGGTCCAGCTCTCGATCCGGTTTCCGACCCGGTCCTCGTAGTCGTCCACATGGTTCGCGTGCAGGCCGAGGCCGAAGGCTCCCCGGGACCATTCGGCGCCGGCCCGGGCGCGAAGCCGCACGGGGTATCCGATCAGGCCCGCGACCTGCCGAACCGCCGCCGCCGGCGTGGGTCGGGTCTCGTAGTCCAAAATGTAGGAAGCCGAAGCGTCGAAGGTGACGAGACCTACGCCCAGATGCAGCGGGTAGGTCCCGGCAAGGTCGAGGCCTCTGACCCTGACGTCGCCGGTGTTCACCCAGCGCGCATCGACCACCGCCCGATAGGACTCGATCGGAAAGAAGGGCGAAAACCCCGGCAAGCTCGAATAGCTTTCAACCAGCGCCCGATCCGCGGCGCTCGTGCCCGGATTCACCACGGTCACGAAGGGCGCCAGGGCCGCATCGCTGAGCACGCCGAGCAGATTCTCGGCCACCGGCTGCGCGATCCGGTCCGTGAACCGGGTGTCGAAATAGTTGACGCTGAGGCTGAGCCTGCCCCGCGGACGGTAGTCGAACCCCAGCGCGACTGTCTCGGCCGTCTCGGGCGTCAGATCGCCGTTTCCGCCGACCAGAAAGAGCGCCAGCGCATCACTCCCGTCGGCCCGCTTCAGAAAGGTCCCGAAGGCGCCCGCCTCATCGTAGATTTGCGGCAGGGAGGCCGCCCTGAACGAGGTTCCCCAAGAGACGCGAACGCCAAGGTCGTCGACGGGCGACCAGACCACCCCGATCTTCGGATTCGCCGTCGAACCGAAGTCGTCATAGTCCTCGTAGCGGCCTGCCAGGGAGACATCGAGGCTGCGGAGACCCGGTCGGGCGTTGTCCGGTCCGATCAAGGGGATGCGCGCTTCCGCGAAGACGGCGCTGATGGACCTTTCCCGCTGGGGACGGGGGCTGAACCGGGGGGCGGCGGTCGACAGGAACGATGTCACCTCGGTATCGAACGTCTCCCTGCGGACCTGGGCGCCGATTGCGAACTGCAGGTCGCCCGCCGGCAAGATCAGGAGCGGCCCCTGAACCAAAAGGTTGACCGACGACGCGCGGCTCCGATCCCGGGCCTCGGAATACCCGCTGCCGATGAAATCGAGAACGGCGCGCGAGTTCGCGCTTCCATCTCCAAACAGGTTGACGTAGCCGTCCACGCTGGCCCGAAAAGACGTTGTGGGATCATCCGCGATCGTTCCGAGCGCTTCGTTCAGCAGGCGGCTGTTCACCCGGTTGTAGACACCCGCCAAACCGCGTTCCTGTGCAAACGCCAGATAGCCGTCGACCGACCAACCGGCGTCGAAGGCGTAGCTGCCCCCGGCCGTGGCGCCGACGCTTTCCGAACGTCCCTCCTGACGGGTGGGGCCGAGATCGCCCAGGAAGGAATAGCCGATACTGTGCGACGCGGCGCCCGTGGGCGAGACGAAGTAGGGATTGGCTTGGGTCACCGTGAAGACGCCCGAGCTCGCGACGCCGGCGACTTCATGGGTCCGGCGGCTGTACCGTAGGTCGGCGGCGGCCTCGAACCGGGCCCCGAAGGATTGCCGCAGGCGGCCGTAGATGCTGTGTCGCTCGACGGCCGGAACGAGATCCGCCCCCAGCATGGAGGACTGAAGATTGGCGGTTCCCGCGACAAAATCCCCGGGCGTTTGCGCTGTGCCGGAGGCGTTCGGGCGGATGGCGTATCGGGACACGAACGCCCCTGCGGCCGCGTCGAAAGCGAGAATATTGCCGGGCGAGCTGGACAGACCCCGGCGATCGGTTCCCCCGAAGGGACGCAGGTCGCCGTCGGCGGTGTAAGGCCGGTCGCGCGAACTCAGCGCATTGGTGGTCTGGTATTCGAAAGACAGATAGCCAGAGCCGGAGGAGCACGTCCGGCCCACCAGATGCGAGGCCATGACGTCCTCGGCGCCGCCTTCCACGGCGGCGACGCGCACACGGCTCTCCTGCCCCTCGAACGACCGGCGCATGATCACATTGACGACGCCGGCGACGGCGTCGGCCCCATAGAGGGCGGACGCCCCGTCGAGGAGAACGTCCACCCGCTCCACCGCCGCCGAGGGCAGCGCCGAAACGTCGCCGAATTCGCCCCGAAAGCCCGTTCCCGCCAGCCGTCGGCCATTGACGAGGACCAGCGTCGACGCCGGGCCGAGACCGCGGAGATTCACCCCTGTGGCATAGACCGAGTTCGAGCCGCCCCGGTCGGACCCGGCCAGTTGAACCACCGGGGTCGCTGACCCCGCATAGTTCTGGGGCAGGTCCGTCAGGGCCTCGGCGACCGTCGCGAACCCGCGCCGGTCCAGGGCGTCGCGATCCAGGATGATCACCGGCGACGCCAGGTCGCCCGAGGATCTGAGGAGCGTGCCCGTGACCACCACCTCGTCCAGCTGCGTCACGGCCGCCTCGACCTGCCCGGCGCCGGCGCGCCGCAGAAAGATGACGCCCGGGCGAGTCTCGGACCAGGCCACCCCCGACCCCGCCAGCAACCGGTCCAGCGCCGCGGCCGGCGTGAACCGCCCGCGCAGTCCTTGCGTCCGCAGTCCCGCGACCAGCTCGCCGGAGAACAGAATCTGCTGGTCCGACTGAGTCGCGAACAGGTTCAGACCGTCCCGCAGCGATCCCGGCGGAATGTCGAACTCGCGCACGGTCTGGGCGCAGGCCGTCGTGCCGACGGCGAGAACGCAGGCCGCCAGCGCGCTGCCGGACAGAAGGCTGAATCGACTCATATCTAGGCTCCCCTCAACGCCACGCGGCGTCGGAGAAGAGACGGTTCAGACCCCGGGTAACCCCGGAGAGGTTTCTTATTTATTTTTGCGCGCCGAGAGCCGGACGGTTCCGTCGGGACCCGGAGAGGCTTCCAGATCAAACACCTGAGAGGCGGTGGAGACGAAGGCGTCCCGGTCCCCCGTCCGGAAGACCCCGTTGACCGGCACCGAGCCCAGCCCCGCCGCATCCAGTTCGATCTTCGCCGTCAGATACCGGTTCACCTCCGCCACGGCCTCGCGCAGGGGCGTGTCCCGAAAAACGATCCGACCGTCCGTCCAGCCGGTTTCCGCCGGAACGTCGGCGATCCGGGTCGCGACCCCCGCAGGCGTGACCCGGGCGTGCTGACCGGCCGCCATCCGCCGGGGCGCCCTCCCCTCGCCCGGCGCCACGTCGACCGTCCCCGACACCAGGATCACGCTCACCGCCGCCCCGTTCCGTCGCACGTCGAACACCGTGCCGACCGCCGTGACCCTTGCTTCGCCAGCCTGGACGACGAACGGCCGGCTCCGGTCGTGCGCGACCGTGAACAGGGCCTGGCCATGCTCCAGGTCCACCAGCCGCCGGTCTCCCTCATAGCGCACCCGGATACGCGACGCCGTGTCCAGCCGCACCGACGATCCGTCGGCGAGCTGGACCACACGCTGCTCGCCGACGGCGGTCGCGAACACGGTCCGGCTCTGCATCCACGTCCAGCTTCCGATCGCCAGCGCCGCCGCGCCGGCGACCGCGGCCAGGCCCAGCAGGGTGCGGGGCAGCCTGATCGGCCGGGCCCGTCCGGCCCGGCGAGACAGGGCCGCGTCGAGCGCCGCCGTGATCGCCGGGTCGTCGGCCAGCGCCCCGGTGTCGGCCCAGACCTTCTCCACCCGCCGGTAGGCCTCGGCGTTCGCGGGCGACGCGCGCCAGGTGAAGAATTCCTCAATCGTCGCGGTGCTGACATTGCGCTCGCCCAGACGGGCGTGCCAGGCGGCCGCCTCGGTCTCCGCGGCTGCAACCCGGGTCTTCGGGTTGGTCATGGTGCGCCCCATCTCTAGCGCCGAAGCTGGGCTGCGCAGTGGGCCAAGGCCTTGGTCATGCGCCACTCAACGGTTTTGGGACTGATCCCGAGCTGCTCGCCGATCTGACTGTTCGTCAGACCGCCGAACCGGGATAGCACAAAGACATCGCGAAGGGGCTCTGGCAATCCGAGCACGAGCTGTTTCGCCAGCACCTCGGCCGCCTGGTGAGGCATTTCGCAGCCCCAGCCGTCGGAGTGGCCGACATTGGCGGCATGGCGCGAGCGACAAGCCCGCCGCGCAAACCGATCGGCCGCCAGATTGGCGGCTATCCGCATCAGAAGCGCTCGCGGATGCCTGATCTCCCCGGCGGCCTGATAGGGCGCCAGCCGCAGCCAGGTTTCCTGGAACAGATCCTCCGCATCCTGGGTCCCGTATCGCCGTACCAGCTTTACTCTCAGCCAAGCGGCGTAACGGTCGTAGATCGCGGACACAGCCAGTCGCCGATGATCCAGCATGTGATCGGATCCGTAAGACATGCATGCCTCCGTCTGGCTGCCGTATTTGAGAGTCACCCCCATTGGCTGCTCATCAGGCTACCCGATGACGTGAATGGTTACTATAGTGACTGGCCCTGTGCGGCCAATTCCATGCGCCTGTGGCGATGGAGTTGCGGGCGACATTTGGTCAAAACGTTCGCCGGATTCGGCTCGGGCGAGGCATGACGATCGAGGCTTTGGCGCAGGACGCGGGGCTATCCTACAGCTACCTCGGTGAGATCGAACGAGGACTGCGAAATCCGACCTTGTCGGTGATCGAAGGACTTGCTGACAGTTTGGCCGTCCAGCCGCACTCGCTCCTGCAGCGGTAAACACTGGCGGTAATGGCTGCGGACGCACATTTCACGGCGTGAAGGCCCATCTCATCTCAGTCCGCATTATTCGTGAATGGTTACTATAGTAGCTGGCTCAAATTGGTGAGCTTGTTGTGTTAGCCCGATGGGGCTCGCGACGGTTTTTGGGCAACACGTCCGTCAACGCCGGAAGGCCAAAGGGATCACCTTGGAGGCCTTCGCCCACGATGTCGGCCTCTCATACAGCTACGTAGGCGAACTTGAGCGTGGTCGGCGTAATCCGACATTGAAAATCGTCGAACGGATCGCCAGTGCGTTGGAAACAGATCCGTTAGCCCTCTTATCGCCGACACCAGCAAAGAGAATGGATGCCGACTGAGTATTTGACCGTCTGCTGAGCGCCAGAATCGGACTTCGACTTTCGACCCGAAGTCAGACCCTTAAGCGGTCGATAAGGGGTCTCAGCCCAAGGCGTCGATAAGGTCTGCGGTGTCGAAGCTCAGCAGGAACTGGGCGTAGGAACTGCTGAACAGGTCCGCGACATAGTCCGCCACTTCCACGTCCTCGACCGTTTCGCCCTTCTCCTGCTGGAGAGCGTATTTGCGCGCCTTGGTCGCAGCGAACAGGAACAGGGTGTGGAAATAGACGGTGCTGACGAAGCGCTTTTCGGCCAGTTCAACCGCCTCGGCCGATTTGGCGGACCGGTTGAAGTCCTTCAGCACCGAACTGTCGACGTTGACATAAATCCGGGCGAGCTTGTCATCCTCCACATAGGGTTGGACGACGACGCTATGGCTCATGTCCAAGCCGGCCTCCTGCAAGTCCTCCCAGGATTTACGGCCGTCCCCTCCCTCGCGCGAACACAGGACCAGCTCCGGAATGCCTAGCGGGGGTTCATCCTCGGGTGCCTTGGCAGGGGGCTTCCGCTCCGGGTCGGTGATCCGTACCAGAACCGTCTCGGCCAAGTCGCCCGTGGGGCTAGACAAGGCGGCTCGCAGTTCGACCATATCCCCCACCGCGGCTTCGGCGGAGGCGCGCAACCCGACCTTGATCGCCCCCTCTGTCGGACTTGACCGCGTCACGCTGAGCAGATCGCCCTCGGCAGACGGGCTGGCGGGCTTGTCGCCTCCGGTCGACGTCGCTTGGGGGGCCATGATCGCCAACTTGAGATCGCCGGGATCGTCGGTCCGGTCGAAATAATCGTTCTCCACATCGGTCGCGAACGAGATCGTCCGGCTACCGCCGAGCGGCAGCTTGAAAAGCCTGAGCCCGCCCTCCTGGTTGTCGCCGCCCCGCACGCGGAACACCGAAGGATACCGCTGAGGATTGAAGGGTGGTCCATCGCGCGGCGCCCGGGGCAGTCCCTTCTCCTCACGTGGCTTGTCCGCCGCGCCCGCCGGCCGGTGCGGCAGGTCGAAGGTCTGTCGCAGCATGCTGCTGAGCGTGGCGTTGATGGCCAGGTTCCGGCTCAGCTGCCTAAGCATCTGGCTGGTGTCCTGACCGTCCATGCTCAAGCTGGCCTTGCGGCGCTTGGAAATCTCGGCGAGCTCGCTGACAGCCAGCATGTCCCGCAGATGTTTGCGGATGGCGTCCGCCTTGTCGCCCGCCTTCAGGCGGTCGCGCGACGCCATGAACATCTCGTTGCGGACCCACGGATGAAGTTTGGAACAGTCCACGTGGATGAGGAGATAGTCCTTCAGCAGGGGCATCTTCAGCGCCCGTGTGATGAATTCGGAGGTGTAGCTGCCATGGACCTGACCGTTCAGGGAAAAGAGGACGGTCATGTCGTTCTTGAAATACTCCCTCTGGATATAGGCCCTCGTCTCCTTCACTCCCTCCCCCCGGGAGCGGGCCTTGAACACATAGACCGTCACGCCCAACTCCCCGAAGTCCGGGGTCGTCGACACCATCGAGAAGCGGGTCTCCACCGTCTGAGCGTCGGCGTCCAGCCGACGCTTGAGGCCGTGGACGATGGTCGTCAGGGCGCGATTGCGGGGATAGCGCTCTTCGGTGTCGACCGTCAGGAACGGCAGGGCCGGTTCGAACAGGAACTCGTTCAGACTGACGTTGAGGTCGCGTGAAATGACTGACCTCGCGCCCGACGGCAGTCGATAGGAATAGAGTTTGAGGAGCGAGCCGGTCTGGAAAGTCCGCCCGTCCAAGCCGACGTCCAGATCGCCGACGTCGATCGCCGGGACCTCGCCGTCGAAGATCAGATATTCGTACCAGGTGTTCTTGCGACCGGCGGCGGCTGCCCGTTCGGGCGGATGCCGCCGCAGCAGGGTGAAACCGAGCGGTTCTAGTCCGTCGTAACGCTTGCTGGCGACGAGCTGGAAGCGGCGGTCGCCGCAGAAGGCAATCGCGCCTGCGCCGCCCATATTGTATTTGCCTTGGACGAAATGGACCTCGTTCTTGTTGCCTCTCAGGAGGGACAGGAACGTCCCGCCGAAATCCTTGGCCGCTTGGCCCACGCCATTGTCGTAGACGAGAAGGGAGGTGTCCCCCACAGGTCCGCTGGCGACGATCTGCAGATCGCGGGCCTGGCTCCGCCTCGCCTCGCCGACGTCCCAGTTCAGATGGTTGGGAAAATACCGGTCGAGCGCCTCCTTCACGCTGCCTGGCGCAGCCTTCGACTTGATGTCGATCCCCTCCTCTAGGACCTTCTTCTCCAGAATCGCGTCGATGCCATTGGTGATCTTCTCGACCAGGGCGGGCACCGGATGAGCCTGCTGGTTCTCGACCACCCCGTAGAACGACTCGTTGTCGCCATAAGGAATCCACTTCGACGCGTCGTCGGCCAGACCCTCACCATCCAGGATCGCCTGCACGGCGTCCTCCGTGCCGGCGCCCAAGAGGCGCATGAACAGGCCCTGCAGTCGGTGATCCATCCCCGTCCCCAAAAGCGCCCCGGTCAAAAACTCCGGATCGCCAAAGGAGAACCAGCCACGCTTGTTGGAACAGCGCAACCCGCGGTGGCCGTATCGCGTGAGGTCGAGCCATTCCTCAACGCCGTCGTCGGCGTTCGCGATGAATACGTGGAGGCCCGCTGCATCTGAGCCTTTCAGACGCCATGTCCTGAACAGCAGCCCGGCTCAAACCGACGGTCAGTTCTTCCATAGTTTGATATGGATGACGCCATTAGCGGAATCCGGGACCGGCGCGCCGCGATCTTCGACAAGATCGACCTTGAGATAGTCATTGATCTGGTGGGCGGACGCAGCCTGTCGCTTCAAGAGCCCGAAAACGTGACTTTCGACTCGCTCCAGAAGGCCTTTCGCCTTTTGCCGTGAGGCGACCGGCCGGTCGGCGTCCGCCGCAATCGCGTTCAGGCGGACCACGAGCTCTTCGATGAATTGCCCTGTGAAGAACAAGGGCTGCTTTGGAAACGTTTTCGTCTTGTCAGGCGACAGGAAAACGAACCGGTTTCGGGCAGTGAACAGGTTTCCGACCTGCGTGATCGTTCCGTTTTCCCGGATGTTGATCGAGCCGCTCAGGGTTTCGAAAATTCCCGGAGCCTTGAGCAGACCCACCCGGCCGAACGACCCGAGGTAGTCAGCTTGCAAGGCGAGGAAATGTTCCGACTTCAGCCTCCCCAGCCAAGTCGTCTCGGCGGACGCGAGGTTCTGTTTGAGAACGGAGAGCGACAAGGCCTGGGGGTGCTTCCACTGCCATTCGATCTCGTAAAACCGGCCGCCGACCGAAAGCGCCTGAGAAGCGCCATCGTGCTTGAACGTCGTCGATCTAAGGACGCCGTGGAGCATCAACGCCGACTTCGCCGCCGGCGCCTTGCCGTTACGGCCGACCAAGTCGCAGATCGGGCTCATCACTGCCTGAATGGTTCGGCCTTCCAAGCTTGTTGACTTCGATTTCGGCATAGCGCCATCCAGAAAGAGGTCGCCGGAGAGCGGGTCCATACCCTCCAAACCCCGATAACCCCTGTCCTTGGTGATCCGTGTCGCGCCGTACAGGTCGGCGAACGCGTTCGAGGGCGGATTAAAAAAGTTTCCCGGCATGACCTCGAACGGGCTTCGTCCCGCCTTGGCGGGCCGCCTCTCCGAGAAGGCGCACGCCACCTGCTCGGCCAGCGCCCCGGAGATCAGTTCCTTCACATAGTCTTCGACGGGCTGCCCTTCCTGCTGCAGGCTCAGTGCGTAGAGGCGTCCAAAATCGGCGATGTCGAGGTTCTCGAGCCTTTCGTTGACCCAGGCTGACGCGGCCGCGACGGCTTCTGGCCACGCCTTTCTCATGGGCTCGACGAGCGCGCTCGCCTGACAGGTGCTCAGAATATCGGCGATGGCGAGCAAGCCTTGCGGTTCGCTCTTTTCGATCGATTGCTTCGAAACGAACCGGAATCTCGCGGCCGCCTGCCCCGCCCGTTTTCGAAAGTTCGCGCCGATCTGGTTGGAGCCGCTAGACGATATGAGAATGAATGCGGGGGAGGTCGCGGACAGATCGTCGGCGGTAACGGACCTGACCGCGGTAAGGTAGGTGAGCGCCCGTTCCTTGGCCCGGTCGAGGGCGCTTTTCGGCGTCGTGCCGGCCTTGGGAAAGGGCGGTATGTCGGTCGACAGGAACAGGTCCAGAAAGACTACATCGGCCGTGGCCACGGTCTCGGGATTAGTCTCGGCGCCGAGTTTCATGAGCGCCACGTCCGGGAAGTCCTTGATTAGATCCTCAAGCGGCTTCAGCTGAAGAAGCTTGCTGATGCGATCGGCCTGGATGTCGGCGAACAGAAGGACCAGCGCCGCAGACGCGTCCACCGACATCGGCACGGGCCGCACGCCAACCGACAGCTCCCACAATTCCTCGATCAGCGCTCCATTGCCGATGAAGTCCTCCCAGTCATCGAGGTCGCCTTCAGTCAACGCGCTCAGGGCGACGAACTCGGCCATGATCGCCGGCGCGTCCTCTAGCGCGCGGACGAACTGATTGAATGCGTTTTCCGAAATTTCCTGCCCATCGGGGGCGTCATACGCATCATCGACGATGGCTAGGGTTTTGACGCCACCCGCCAAGGCGGCCTCTGCAAGCATTCCGGTCATTTCGCGCTCGCGCCGTCGAGGTTCAGGACGAAGGTATGCCAAGCCTCCGCGCCAACCGGCCCGATCAGGGAGAGGGTCCAGCCGTGATAGTCCGCGAGCTCCCTGGCGATATAGAGCCCCAGACCACTGCCTTCGCCCGATGGCTTTGCGGAGACAAACGGCTTGAATATCTCGTCCGATTCGTTCCGCGGTATGCCGGAGCCATTGTCCGTAATGGAAATCGTCCGGGACGACTGATCGATATCGATCAAGATGAGCGGCTTGAAGCCGGGCTCTACGATGGCCTGCTGCTTGAGCCAGTAGAAGGCGTTCGAAAGAATATTCTCAACGATCTGGATGACCATGCCCCGTACGGCCTTGAGGCGCCAGGCACCGGCAGGGGTGGATTGGACCTTGATCGTCACCTTGTGGCGTCCCGCCTGAGATTCCCGCGCGTCCACAATCTGTTGCACAAGATCCTGAACGACGAAGTTTTCCTTCGTCTGGCGCCTTGCCGTGCTTAGAGGGTCCAGCGTCTCGATGCGCTTCTGGAGCGTCCGAAGCTGGCTTTCCAGCGTGTCGAACACGGCGGGGAGCTTGCCCGGCAAAAGGCTCGAGTCGATCCCCTCGAGCGTGCTCAGGGTGCTGCCGCTGCTGCGGCCGAGCTCGTGCAAAATGAGCTCGACCATCAAACCCAGACCCGCCAGATGGACGAACTTGCGGCGGTCGTCCTTGTAGTCGTCGATGATCTCATCGACGCCATCGATCTGGGCGGACAGCTGCTTCACGATGCGTTCGACCTCTTTCAGAGGGCCAGCTTGCTCAGGCGCATCCACCGCAATCTGACGAATTCGCCTCTGGATGTCGGTCTTGGCGTCGAGAACCCGACGCTTGAGAACGTCCAGCGACGTGAGCTCTTCCCGTTTCAGATCATCTTCGATGTCCTGGCTGAAGGTCTTGAAGTCCTCGAGTATCCTGTGAAGGATCGCGACAAAGGCGTCCTTGTATTCATTATCAACCAAGCCTTCGCGGTTGGTCTGCTCGATAAGATGCCTGTTTCTCCAGGTCAGCTGGACGCGTCCCACAACCTGTTGCCGGTTGAGCTTGTAGCCCTTGCGGCCGAAGGCGCGCTTGTCCAACTGCAGCCAGTCGTCATCCGGCCCGCCGTAGGGATGAATGCGGAATCCGTCCCGAAAGACCATGAGCCCGCCGGCCCATTGCCGGACGAGCGCCTGAACATCGGACTTGGTGCCGAACCCGGCGACGGCGGTCAGATAGAGCCGATTGAACCAGAGAAATTTAAGTTTGAAGGTCCCCAGTCGTCGGACGACCCTGGTGGATTTGGACTTGGTGAAGGAGACGATCCTAACCTCGTCGTAGGAGAAGGACTTCTTTTTCCGCGTATGGAGATTGTACTCCATCTCGCCGACGATCCTTGCGGACCCGTCCTCAAGATATTCCAAGCGGCATTCCACGGTGGCGTGGGCCATGTCGAACAGGCGCTGCGCCACTTGCGGCAGCGTCACCGGCTCGGCGTTGTAGGTGATCCGGAAGATGCGGTTCGCGCGCTTGCGGTCGAACGGATCCACCATCCGAGCGAAATCGCCCTTCAGCATTTCCCCGAAGGTTTCGCGGGACCAGTCCGATTTGAGGCCGGTGATCCGGATCACCGTGCCCTGCTGATCCGGATCGTCCTTTCGTTCGCCGAGTGTCGGCTCGATTTCGACCTCGGAGAGCAGTGCATCGGAATCATGGCTGAACCGGCGCCAGTCGATGTCGAGGTCGTTCCAGTGCAGTTCCCCGGCCTGGGTCGTGCGAACTTCAAGATGATCGCCGAGCCGCATCACGGACAGTCGCCCGACGCCCTTGTCGCCGAGAAGGATCCGCAACGGTTCCGCCGCGGCCGGATCCCAGCCGCTCTTCTCGCGCCGGCGCGAACGCGTCCCGATCGTCAGGAAGATTTCGTCGAGGTCCGAGAGCGACATGCCATCGCCGTCGTCGCCGATTTCTATGTAATTGGCGGCACGATATCCCGCTTCGAGGGCCGCCCGGAACGCCTTGGGATTGGCCGCCCTGTCCAGGGCGGCGAACAAGGCGCGCGACGCGCTGGCCGGCGCATCCCCCGAGATCCAACCCTCTATGCTCTGTCTGACATCGGCCAAGGCAGTGGCACCGTCGTCGATGAGTTCCAGCGCCTGTCGAAAGCGGGAATAGGGCAGAACGGACTGAACGCTGATGCGAACAACGGGCGACCGGGCGTCGATCGAGTTTTTGACCAGTTCGTATAACGCCACGGAGTCCGACCCGATCAGTTCGGCGCCGAGTTCCAAAAGTGTGCGTGCAGTGATCTTAAAGGCCATTTGCCCTCATAGTTGGCACAAGCTGTGCGTGCGTCCAATGCGGCTCAGATTGAGCACACCAGGCAGCCATCCCTGAGGTGCGGGTCGTCCTCGACTTCGAGTCCGCCCAAGGTCTCGGCTAACGAGATATTCTTCCGGTTCGCCTTGCGTCGGGCCTCAGTCTTTTCCCAGTTGTCCTTGATGGCCTGGACGCGTTCGGGGCGGGCCAGTTCGCGCAGCGACTCGGACTTGCACCAGTAGAACTGCTCGCCGACCTGCACGGCCTTTTCCTCGTAGCCCATGGCCAACTCGTAGTAGGTCGGATGGGTTTCGAGCAGACGAACCCATTCGATCTTCTGCTGATAGAAGCAGAAGAAGCAGCCTGACCGGGACCGGCCCCAGTCCATGTACGGCGGCAGTCCCAGCCCCGAGTCCTCGAGGATCCGGATGATGTCGGCCCGCACGAGCCCGTCGTCCTGGAAGGGGTAGACCGGGACGATGTTTGGCTTGGTGCTGATGTAGCCGGTACGATTTTCGTCGGCGCGCAGGCCGACATAGTTGATGACCGGACCGTCGCCTACATAGGCCTCGAAAGGCTTCAGCTTGAGCATCTTGGTGCACCAGCGCCGGTGGTTCGACGGCAGCATGCCCTTGTAGACCGCGAGCCAGTGGTCGAAGGAATCCTCCGGCGTAGTCCGCACGATGGGCTGGCCCAGAATAGCCTCAAGCCGTGCGATATAGTCGTAGGTCTCTGGCAGCTCCTTGTCAGTGTCGTGGAAAATATACTCCACGTCGGGCACCCGATCCCGGAGGTAGATGGCCAGGGCGGCGCTGTCCTTGCCGCCGGAGAGGCTCAGGATGTGGCGCGGCGGTTCGCCGCCGGCCGCGAGCAGGTAGTCGTAGCGGCCGCTCATGCGCGTCGGGCCTCCGTATTGTCGTCGGTCATCTGGTCGGAGGCCGCTGGGAGGTCCTCCCACAGCAGCCGCGCCAAGATCTGAAGGCGCTCGGCCTTGCTCTTCTTGTTCAACTGCTGACCGATCTCCTCGACCAGCCGTTCCGAAGCCTGGCTCAATTTCGCGCTCTGGACGACCAGCCCGCGATCATCGCCTGACGCCTGGGTGAGCTTGACCAGGACCGCGTCCTTGTCCCCCTTGAGGGCGCCGTTCTCGAAGGCGGCGGTCTCGACGCGATGGAACAGCTGGCTGACGCTGGCCAGTTCCTCAAGGCAGCGTTGCTCGTCGGCCGCGTTCCAGCGCGCCGGCGGCTTGGCGATGAGGAAGCTGGCCAGCGCTTCCGCCCAGGCCTCGTCGGTGGTGTTGGCGTCTCTCAGCCGCAGGGCGAAGGTCCTTAGCTTGGGCAGCGAAGCCGTCGCCGCGACGCGCGACGCGCGCTGCGCCAGGGCCAGACGATCGAACACCGCGTCGTCCTGACCGATCGCGGCCGAGGTCGTCTCGATGATCCGCGTGAGCAGCTTCGGATAGTCGGTCCGCATGTCCTCGATTGCCGCTTCCAGGCGGCTGACGAAGACCTTCGCCTGATCCGCGTTTCCGCTTCCATCGGTCGCGAAGGGCTCGACCTGGCAGGCGATCGGGAGGTCCCGGAACAGCATGGTGGCCGGCTCGGTCGCGCTGAGGAGCACATCCCGGACCCTGGCCGAGCGGGCTTGAAGGTTGCCGGCCTTGCGGGTGTATTCCTGAAGCTTGGCTGCAAACCGTGCCAGCGGCTGCACGACATCGAGAATCTGGGGATCGCGGGCGCTCTGCCGATCGGCGAAGGCCGAAGCCAGACGGGCGAAGACCTCGGCGCGGACGCCTTCCACGCGGCACTGCTGGAGGTCGAACGTCTTGGCTCCCTTGATCAGGCGTACGAAGTCGGCGCCGCCGAAGGAGGATCGGAACGTCCCGTTCTCATAGACCGCCAGCTCGTGCAGGCGCAGCTTCATGATCACGGCGAGCAGCAACGGAGCCACGCCGGCGCGCACGCCGAACGGCCGCTTCGCCAGCGCGTCGAAGATGTGCTGGACGTTCACCTTCGCGCCGTCGGACGTATCAAGAATCCGTTCGATCTCCACGAGGGCCGGCCGCAGTCTCAACGGATCCTCGGCCGGCGGAAGGGTCAGGGCCAGGCCGGCCAGCGTCGATTGCTGCAGGCCGCCCGCCTGGACGACCGACAGGAACATCGACTTTTCCGGCGGGGCCTTGTCGGCGTCGATGCCGAAACAGGGTTTGTCGGAGGCCTCGAACAGGCCCTCGATCAGACGCATGCGGGCCGCCGCCGCCGGGCTGCTGAGCATTTTTCGGTTCAGCAGCTCATTGGAAATCCGCGGCGCGTCCTCGTAGAGGGCGTCGCAAATCGTCGAGAGCTGGAACGACAGGCCCCGGTCCGTCGAGATGTCCTCGCCCCTCCAGCGCCACTGCAAGGGGGTCGATCCGCGATGTCGCAGCGCCGCAGTGATCCCGAGGGCGAGATCCAGGGCCCGACGGCCGGCGGCCAGTTCGCGGGAGACCTCCGCCGCGGCATAGGCGTCGTTGACGAGTTCCGGCGTGTGATCGGCGACCCAGCGCCAGCTCATCAGATCCTTCACATCGCCGACCAGGGCGGCGAGCGGCTTGGTCACCCCGATGACCACGTCCTGCCGGGCGGCCAGATCGGCCGATTCCGCAAGTTGCAAGGCCCGCGCCTGATCGGCCGGCGTGTCCGCCAGGGCGACGACGACGAGGCCGTCCGCGAGCGTGGGTTTGGCGACGACCTGAACCAGGCGGTCGACCGGCGCATAGCGAACCTCGAAGAACCGCATGGTCCCCCGATCGATGTAGTGCCGCCGCGCCAGCAGCGGCTCCTGCTCGAGGAACCCGATGAGGTTTTCGCTGACCGCCTCCAGGTCGCCGACGGCGCGCGCGGCGTCTTCGAGCGCCGCATGGAGGTTGACGCTGGTGTTTGGCCAGAGCCGGTAGCCGCCGACCTTGCCGCGCTTGAACAGGAGTCCGCGGTCCAGGAGGGTGGCGATCGCGGCGTTGACGTCGCGCGTCGTCGCTGGCGTCAGGCAGGCGCGGAGCGCGGTGTCCGTCGCCAGCAGTTCGGGAAAGTCCAGCAGGCTGAGAAGGGCCGTGACCTTGAGCGCGCGCACTTCCAGTTCGTCCAGATCATGCGCCGTGTCGACGGTGGCCGCGATCCTCAGCCAATTCGACTGATAGCTGTTCCCCTCCAGCCGGTGTCCGAAGACGGCGCGGACATAGTCGTAGAATTCGGGCAGGCCGTACCAGACCGTCCGGCCCGCCGGCCGTTCGGCGAAGGTCTGAAGGCCGAAGGGCTCCGACGACAGCAGGAAGCCGAACAGCGAGCGCTCGTGCTGGCCGAAGCGCGAGAAGAACCGCACCAGCGGCGGCAGCAAGGTCGGATGCAGCGGATAGAGCTGCGCCGTTTCCAGGTTCAAGGCCGCGCTCGTGGCGCCGCTCATCCATCCCATGGTCGCGGTCGCAGCCGCAGTTTCGCGGGCGGCCTCCTGGACCTCCTTGTCGAGGGCGTCGGTCCTGACCCCCAGAGCGCCCGAAACGAGCGCCGCCGTATGGGCCATGGGGTGGTCCAGGACGATCTCCTCGAACCGGCCCGCGACCTTGTCCCACTCGTGTCGCGCGATGGTCGGCAGCCGCTCCGCATAGGCCTGGAAGCCCTGGTGGAGCAGGCCGACGAGGAAGAAGGGCGTCTCGCCGCTGCGGGTCGCGGCCTGGGCTAAGCGCTGAAGAAGATAGACGTCTTCACGGTCCGGCTCTCCGGCGGCGTACTCGAGCAATTTGCCGAGCTCGTCGATCACCAGCAGGACGCCGGCCCCGTCTTCGGCTGCAAGAGCGCGAACCCCGTCCAGCAACTCCACGACCGCGTCGGCGTCCGGATGGAGTTGGACCGTCCTGGCCTGGGCGGCGAGCTTCGTCCACTTCCCCGCGGCCCTTCGCGGCCGGCGCCGCTCGAGGCCTTCGCCGATCCCGCGGGCCAAGGCGACAGCCATGCTCTCACGGGCGCCGGTGACCAGAAGCGGCCACAGCGCCGGACGCTCGGCGTCGGCGGGCCAGCCCATCCTTTCCGCCATCACCTCGGCCCGCTCGCCCGGCGTGCCGCTTAGAAGATGGGCCAGCACGACGGCGAACGAGGATTTGCCGACCCCATAGTCGCCGGTGATCCGCCAGGCCCGTTGGCGGGAGGCAGGCGCGACGCCCTTGGCCACGCGCTGGAAGGCCGCGGCCATGGCGGGGGTGACGATGTAGTTCTCGAGGGCCTGAGGATCGTCGTAGTCGCGCTCGAGCTGGACCGACCGCATGAAACGGCTCGGGATGTCGAAAAGGTCAGCGATGTTCGGCGGGGTCGGCTTAGGCATGGTCGGGGTTCCAGCCGTAAACGGTGTCGAGCGTGAGTGGGGCCACGTCCCTTCGGAGCGTCAACAGGCCCTGCACGGCGGACGGCTGATAGCTATAGGGGCGTTCGTGACGACGCTCGCCCTTTTCTTCCAACCGGGCCCGGACATCGTCTTCAGTGAGTTTGAACACTTGGCCTGGAGAGCCCTGACCGACCGTGACCTCGCGCAGCGACAGCGTGTCGTCATTGCGGTCCAGGCGCGTCCAGAAATCCATCAGGCAGTAGTCGAACAAGGCGCCGGTGATGTCGGGCTTGGCCTCCCTGCGGAAGCCGAAGACGGTTTCGACCCGCCCTCCCTCCCCGCGCCGCTCGCCGACGGGCACGAGCAGATTGAGGTCCACCAACGGACCATCGAGGGAATCCTCGACCGACCCGCCACCGCGGCTCGGGACGTAGGTGTGCAGGAAGACGTCCAGGTGCTGGCCGAGCGTGGTTTCGGAATGGCTAGCGCCGAGCTTGCGAGACTCCGCCTGGAAGCCGGCCAGGGCTTCGCTCCGGGAGAACTCCGGGCGCGGCCAGCGACTGAACAGATAATCCCAGGCGAACAGAGGGCGCTCGCGCTTCGACGCCAGCGTCCAGTGAAGGAGCCAGAGGGTGCGGACATCCTCGATATAGGGATCCAGCCCATCCGGGTCGAAGATGCGTTTGCCGAAGTCCGTCAGTTCGAATCCCCGGCCCCGGTCCGGGGCTACGGCCATGCCGGTCGCCTCGATCCAGAAGCGAAGTGATCGGACCATGTTCTTGCCGATCCCGAGGATTTCCATGGCCCGTTCCTCGTCGCCGAAGAGACCGGGATCCGCCGACAGCCCCCGATACGCCTTGGGCAGCCAGGCGTAACGAAGCGCGAAGCTCTCGTGGCCAGAGAACCTCGGCAGCGGGGCGGGCGCCTCGGCGTCCTGGATGGCTTCGGCGATCATGCGGCGGACTCGATGGGGCTCTGGAATTGACGGACGACCTGGATGATCAGGGCGGCGGCCAGCGAGATTTCCGGGGCGGTGGTGGTGCGTCCCAGGCTGATGCGCAGGGCGCTGTCCTGCCGCCAAGGTTCGATGTCCATCGCCTGCAGCACGTGCGACGGGGCGTCGACGCCCGCCATACAGGCCGCGCCGGTCGAGATGGCGACGACGTCCCTCAGATTGGCGACGATGATGTCGTTCTGCACGCCGGGAATGGAGATGTGGAGGTTGTTCGACAGACGGGCGTCGATATCGCCATTCACGACCAGGCCAGGCAGGGCATCCTGCAGCATCGCCTGCAACCGGTCGCGCAGGTCCGAAATCCGGATCTCATCGTCCGCCATCTCCAGCGCACGCAGCCGGCACGCCTCGCCCAGACCGGCGATGCCGGGAACATTGGGCGTCGAATTGTGGAAGGCGTAGCGCCGCGGCGGCGGAGTCTCGCCCAGATCGGGCCCGATCAGGGCGCCGACGCCCTTGGGGCCGTAGAGTTTGTGCCCGCTGAGCACTAGGTAGTCGTAGCCGCTCGCGGCCACAGACAGCGGGATCCGGCCGGCCGCCTGGGTGGCGTCCACCAGGACTTCGGCACCGGCCTGACGGGCCAGGCCGGCGGCCTCGGCGAAGGGCTGGATGGTCCCGACCTCGTTGTTGGCGGCCATCAGGCAGAACAGATCGACATCGGCCTTCAATGCGGCCCGCACGGTGTCCATCGAGACACGGCCGTTGGCGTCGACAGGCATCCAGACGATGCGGTAACGACCGTCCCGCTCACCCGCCAGAAGTTCTTCGATCAGCGCCGGATGCTCGATGCGGGAAGCCGCGACCAGGAGCGGCGCCTGACGGCGGCGGTCGCAGGCGTAGGCCAGCGCCATCCGCAGCGCTTCCGAGGCCCCGGAGGTGAAGCGCACATCGTCGGCCTGGCCGTCGACCAGGGCCGCGACAGCGGCGGCCGCGCCGCGGACGACCATGGCGGCTTCCTGGCCGTAGGCATGCTGCGCGCTGTTGGGATTTCCAAACTGTTCGGTCATGACGCGCGCCATCACCTGAACGACGCGGGGATCGACCGGCGTGGTCGCGTGGTGATCCAGATAGATGCGGGTCAGGCCTGGCGAGTCTGACGGGATGTCGGCGGCGACGTCGGTCATGTCCTCTCCCTCGCGCGATTCTGGGCCTCGCCGAGCAGCTGTACCAGCCTCGCCTCCGGCGCGATGACGAACTCGCCGCCGATCGACCACTGTTGGGCGTCCGCGGTGTCGAGAAGCGACCGCTCCGCCCGATGAGCCTCTCCGGCGCTGTCAAACACGACCGTATCGATGACGGTCCATGAGAGGTTGGAGGTCGGAGGGAAGCCGGCGCTGAGCTGGGCGACCCGTCGTGCGATCTCGTTGGTGCGGCCGATCTTGGCCACGACCCACGGAGGGTCGATCCGCCTTGGCGCGAACAACGCCTGAACCGGACCTTCAAGACGCAACAGATAGAGGACCGTCTCGCCGTCCATGCGTTCGCCGGACACGGGGCCGAAGCTGGGCGCCGGGCCGTGCGAACTGCGGGCGAACGCCTCGACGCCGACCATCTGCGGGTCTGCCACGATTCCGGCCTTTCGCGCCGCCAGCGCGTCGGGATCACGCGCCAGCTCGCCCCACACAAGGGCGTCGATCGCCACCGGCCGAAGGCCCTTCAGCCCTCGTTTGACCCACTCCGGATCCTGCTGGGCCATGGCCTTGAGCTTCATCGCCACCCCCTCGGGGTTTCGATAGGTCGCCGCCGGCGTGACGCCGCGCTCGCGTCCCAAGCGGCGCAGGATGTCGGACGCCTCGATCACGGCCGGATGGTTGGGCGCCGCGCATCCTATGCGCAGATACAGGTCAAGCAAAAGGACGGTTTCGTCGTAACTCCACGCGGGATTCTGACGCGGTCTTGCGACCAACACCTCTCCGCCTTCCTTCGCGCTCGCCGTCTGGTTACCCATGACCACTCTTGTAGTAGAGTCGGGCGACGCCGTCCGTCGTTGATTTGGATCGAACCGATATGGCTGTGAGCGAGACCGAGATCTATCAGCAGCAATGTGCCGAGTTTCGCGCCCTCAACGCCGTGTTCTGGCAAATCCCCCTGATCATGATGACGTTGGCCGGCGGACTGTGGTTCGCCCTGGCCAGCCTGGAGCTCACCGATACCGGGCAGCGGCTCATCCTGGTCTTCGCCGCCGTGGCCAATGTTGTCTTCATCGTCGCGCTGATCCGACTCCGACTCCTCATGAGCGCGCTTCTCGCCCGCATCCACCTCGTCGAGGGTGCGATGACCGCGCCGCTCGCAAGGGTCACGGTCGTCGCCTTTTGCGGCCTCCTGCTATTGGCGGCGCTGGGCGCCATCCTCGCGGCGCTCAATCCTGGTGCCGTACTCGCCAGGACTGCCAAACCGCCCCCGGTGGTTTTATGCCTCGCTGAAGGCCAGACAGCCGCCGCCGCCCGAACCCTGACCTGCAGGCCGACGGCTCCGGAATGAACCTCGTTTCGGCGCACTATGCCGACGCGGCCGCGCGATTGAAGGATCGCTACGCGTCCGTGCGTTTCGAGGACGTCCATGGTCCGCTCCTGCCCTACCTGCCGGCGACAGGCGCATGGGTGGCGGATATTGGGGCGGGATCAGGCCGGGACGCCGAAGCCCTCGCCGAGCGGGGTTACAGGGTTGCAGCGGTCGAGCCTTCTGCCGCCATGCGGCGCCACGCCGGTCTGATGGACGCCCGCAAAGGCGTTCGCTGGTTCGACGACCGGTTGCCGGACTTGGCGGATCTCCGGGAAACCGGCCTCCTGTTCGAGTTCATCCTTTGCTCTGCGGTCCTGATGCACGTGGCTCCGGACGATCTGGAACGCGCGTTCCTGTCGCTCGCCGATCTCACGGCACCCGGCGGCCATCTGGCCGTCAGCCTTCGAAGTCCCCGCGTCGACGATCACCCCGGCGTGTATTCGGACCATTCGCCGAAGTCGATCCTCGCCGCGACTGAAGGCGCCGGCCTCCACCTCATCGAACAAGGGACGTCCGGGGACGCCCTGTCCCGAGCGGACACCACATGGCGCTGGTCTGTGTTTGCACGGTGAACTGGGTTCAAGACCAGCAGCAGCTCTGAACCGCGCCGGCGGCTAGCAGACTGTCCAAATGTCCGCCTAGAGTCACAAGCGGTCTCAGCGAGCCAGTTCTTCTCCCCTGCCCGCCACCACCTGCGCCAGCCCGTTCGCCATCGGCTCCAGCACGATCCTGCTCCCCACCTTCGCAGCCTCCCCCGTCCTCACCCGCGCATAGTGCTCCACCCCACCCCCATCCCGCACCACCACGAACGGGGCCGTCCCCGCCTCGTCGTGAAACCCGCTCTTCACCACCACCCCGCGCACCCGCTCCGTCCCCAGCGGCCGCACCTCCCTCGCCCCCTCCAGCCGTCGCTGGTTCAGCGTCCGGATGATGTCGCGCCGCGCCTGCAGCGTCCGCAGCTTGGTCTCCATCTCCGCGTCGAGCCGGTAGCGCCGCCCCGTCCGAACAGCGAGCCCCATCCCCTCCAGATGCCGCAATCGTCCCCGCGTCAACGCCGCCCAGGCGTCGTTCATCCCCACGCCGTCCTCGACCGTCCCGTTCGCATCCGCCGCCGCCAGCAACCGCCGATCGAACCCCGTGAACCGGTCCGCCTCGGTCTCCCTCCAGATGCGCCGTTCCGCCTCCACCCGAGAGAGATCCCCGAGCCGCTCCTGGGCCGCCTCCTGCGCCCGCGCCCGGAAGCCGTAACCGATGTAGTCGCGCGGGATGACGAGGTCCCGACCGTCCCCTCGCCGTCCCCGCACGAGCACATGGGCATGCGGCTGATCGGTGTCGTAATGGCAGGTCGCCACCCACTTCAGATCCGGCTCGCCCAGATCGGCCGACACCCGCTCCATGACCTCCCGGACGTACCCCTTCAGGTCGTCGATCCGGTCGCCATGCTCCGGCGAGATGACGAAGCGGAAATGGTGCCGGTCCTCGCTCCAGCCTACCGTCTCGACCGCCGGCCGGACGCCGTCTCCCTCCCGGTCGAAGAACGCCGGCCGCGCCCCCTCCTCCCCGGCGCCCGATCGTCCGAGATAGTTCACATGCGCCGCCAGAGCCCCGGCGCGCCCGGCGCCCTTGCCGACATGCCGGCACACCAGCGCCTTGACGATGACCCGCTGACGAACGTCCAGCCGGAAGGCGCGTCCCGAGCGTCCCTGCGCCGCCCTGAGCACCCCTGACCGATCCCCCAGCGCGAACGCCCGCGAACTCGCCAGCCGCCGCAACAGGCTGGTGCGGACGTTCACCCCGTCGGGTTTGAGGGACAGCGGAAGTCGGACCTGGACCGCCTCCGGGTCCTGACCGGCGCCGGTCGACAGACGCGACTGGATGGCTTCACGGATCAGCATGCGACGCCTCCGGCCAGGCCGCCGACGCCGCTCGAACCGACAACTCACCGCAAGTCGTCCGCTGCCCTCGAGCGCACCGCTAACCTGCTGACAGGATACGAAAAACCCGGACCGCCCAACACCCTCTTTTATCTTGCCCTAAGCCCCTTTTCGCAGATTTCCGGACACTGCCGTCATACATCCGCACATCCGATCAAAGCGCATCATGACCGCCCGGATCCGCCGTCTCGTCATCACCGCGGGCCCGCCACGGATCGCGGGAAGGCCCCGGACGACAAACAAAAACCCGCCCGGCCGAAGCCGAGCGGGTCGTTGGTGTCAGTCTCGATCAATCAGGCCGCGCGCGCCCGGATGGGCACATGCCGCAGCCCGGACTCCATCGCCTTCTGTCCGAGGTTGAGCGCCGGTCCGAACGGCCGCTGATCCGCCCGCGCCCGATCCACCGAGTGGACCAGGGTGAGGCAGACCTCAGGCTCGAGCGCGATCAGTTCGTCATTCGCCCTGAACGGAGCCGCCTTGCCGTGGGTGTCGAAATCCGCCCGGGCGAGGATCAGCTTCACCCCCTTCTGCTGGGCCCATTTGATCGCCAGCTTCTCGGAGCCCTTCGCCCCGGTCGTCGCCAGGGCCATGTCGGGCCACTCCTGTTTCGCCCAGTTCAGGGCGTCGAAGATCCGCCCCGCGTCTTCGGGAGTATCCGCCGTGGGAGCTCCTCTGAAGGCGATGACCGGACCGCCCGGATCCGCCTCGCCGGATTTCCGATTGCGGATCGCCCGGATCGCCTGTTTCGCTTCCAGCTGGGCGGCTGTCAGATGCGTGCCGCGCCGCGATCCCCGCCAGGCCGTCCAGACCTCCCCGGTCGCGACCGTCCAGGTTTGCGACGCCGCGTCCCGGATCAGTTCGCAGGCCTGCGTCGCCGCATCCCCCGCCCGGGCTTTCGCCGTGGCCTCCTGCAGTTCGACGTCAGCCGCCTCCGATCCGTCGAAGTCCCGGTCGAGCGATCGCATCAGGTCTCGCGCCCGATCCGCGTCGCGTTCGATCCGTCCGGCCGCCGAGTGGAAGGCGCCGATCAGGGCTTCTCCCAGGATCGTCTGGTAGTCCTCGAGCGCGGTGTCGCAGATCACGTCGATCAATTCGGTCATGAGCGCGCGCCCGAGCTGGACCAGGGCGTCGTCGGTCGGAAGCGGGCCGCCTTCCTCGATGGAGGCTGACAGGTCGCCCAGGGCGGAGTCTGAGGTCGGGGTGAAGGCGGAGGATGAGGTGTTGAAGGGGGTCATTGGAACACTCCTTGAGACTGTCGGGCGCCCCATGCGCAACGACCCCGGTTTTCGGCACATCGGGGTCCCCGGCAGTCACCGGAGCGGACCGCCTCTTGCGGGCCGTGGAGGGGAACGGCGCAGCCGTTGACTTCCGGGGTGATGTGACAAAATCGGAGGGCGTTGTGTGGGGGCAAGTCCTCGCCCGCCCTTCGGGCGAGGACACAACTCGGCGCCGTCGCGCCGATACGGACGACGAGACATCGATCTTCGCCTCCCTCGTCGGCGGCGAGCCGCCGGCGCCGCACGCCGGCGGATCCGTCGATGCGCGCCGTCTACCTGGAACCGCCATTCGGCCACCAAGGCACAAGGCTTCAACGGCGACATCCGCGACAAACAAACGGCGACCTCGCCTGAGGTCGCCGTTGAAGAAGACACGGGCGCGGCTGCAGCGACGATAGGCGACGCGCCTGGTCGTCAGACCAGCCCCGCCAGAGTCTCAAGGCTCTCTGGCGTTTGTCGCACGGGCCGGTAGGCGATGGCCGCATGCGGCCCGCAGAAGGCGCCGCGCGCCACGGGGCGTCCACACAGGCTGAAGTCCTCGGCCTTGGGATCGCCAAATGGCCACCGGCATTGGCAGCGACGCACGGACAGCAGCGTCGCCTGCCCATGTTCCGGGGCGCGGCCCGCCCCGCCAGCCGCCGCGGCTGGAACGTCGGGCTGAGCCCGACACGCCCTGGGCGACGACGGCCGGGCAATGATGGACGCCCGGCGACCAGGGCGACCCACGGACAGGCCCAGCCTGTGAACCTTGCCGAGGACGGCGCTGCGCGTGACGCCATCCCCCAGATCGCGCGCGATCTGCGCCGCGCTCCGGCCTTCCAGCCAGAGGGTCTTGAGACGACCGGTACGGTCTTCCGTCCAGGCGGAGGCGGTCATGGCGGAACTCCGATGCCAACGAGCCTTATCGGCTCGCCCGCGCCGCCCTCGCTTTGGCCTCCCGGCTTCAGACAGAGAAACGGCCCGCCGCTCGCGCGCCGGGCCGTTCCGCCTCTCTCGCCGTCCAATCAGAACGGGATGTCGTCGTTCAGGTCGTATCCACTCGCCGGCTCCTGCATCTGCCGGCCGGCGGTCCGGTCGTCCGTCGACGGCCGGTCACGCCGGTTCTTGAGCCGGATGTCGCCGACGATCAGGCGCAGGTCGTAATGCTCGACCCCGTCCTTGCCGGTCCAGGTGTCGTTCTCGACATGGCCCTGGATGACGACGCGGCTCCCCTTGCGGGCGAAGGCCTCGATGTATTTCTCGGTCGTCGCCTCGTTGAAGCAGATGCAGTTGAAGCCGGTGATGCGCTCGCCCGGGGCGCCGTCGGCGCGCCGGAAGCGGGTGGTCTCCAGCACGCGGAAGCTCGCCCGCTTCTTGCCCGAGCCCTGGGCGGACAGGATTGACGGATCGGCGGCCAGATAGCCTTCGAGGGTCAGGGTTTGCATGGTCAGTCTCCTAAGGATGAAATGAGGTTGAGGGGTCAGGCGGCGGCCCGGTCAGAGTCAGAGGCGGCGGCGGTCTCGGCGTCGCGGCCCTCGGCCCAGTCGAGGACGGTCAGCCGGTTCACCACCAGTTCCTTGGCGGTGCGTTCGGTCCCGTCCTTGGCGGCGTAGGCCGTGTCGATGAAGGCCCCGACGACGACCGCCTCGCAGCCCTGGGCCAGCCCGCGGGCGATGACCCTTTCGTTGAGGCCCTTCGACCAGCTGACGCAGTTGACGCCGACGAGCCGGTCCTTGCCGGCGCTGTCGACGCCGCGCTTCTCGAGCAGCCGGAACACCGCCTTGGTGAAGTCCGGGGTGATCTGGGGGTCGGCGGCCAACCGGCCGGTGAACACCATGGTCTGCATGTCAGTCTCCTGTTGATCCGAAGCGTCGGGGAGCCGATCTCCCCATCCCGCTTCACCCGAGACCGCCCTTCCGCCCCTCCTCCTGACCGGCCGGGCCTTCGCCCGGTCCGGTCATGCTCAAGCCGCCGCGCCCTCGAGGACCGTCTGCACCGGATGGCGCCGCAGCACCGCCTCCAGCACCTCGGGACGATCGACGGGGACGAAGACGCGCGGGGTGTAGGCGATGATCTCGACGAAGGCGCCGAGCGCGGCCAGGGCGTCGCGGTCCGTGCGTCCGCCGACGATCTCCAGCCGCCACCGATCCATCACCCGGGCGCGGCGCAGCCAAAGCCCGCCCTCCAGCGACAGCTGGACATTGTGACCCAGCACCCGGCTGGCGGTGCGCGCACCATCCGACCAGGCGTCGGCCGTCGGGGTGAGTCCAAGGGCGGACTTGAGATAGGTCGCCTGCCCTTCGTCCAGCACCCGACCGAGCCAGCGGCGCCCGTCGGGCGCGCGCACCCGCCGGACCTGACAGCCCTTGGCGGGGAGACGACCCCAGACCGGCAACAGCAGGCCGGTGGCCAGGGTCAGCCTGCGCACCCGCCACGGATCCGCCGCCGCGACCTCGGCATCCCAGATCCGGCGCCAATCGCCTTCCTCCGCCGACGTCCAGGCGGATTCCGCGAACGTCTTCTCCGGCATGATCTGACGGGCGTCTGGCCGCACCAGACGCACGGCGGCGACGAGACGATCCTCTTCGGTGGTCGTGGTCAGGCCCACTTCGGCGATGGCCGCCCGCCCGGACTTGCGGTTGACGATCAACCGGAACGCCGGCCCCTCGCACTGGCCCAGCGCGCCGTCCGCGCTCAGCACCTCATGCCGCGTCTTCAACGAGAAGGTGACCAGCGCCGTCTCGGCGCCGGTCGGGACATCCGTGCGGATGGTCTCCGCCTCGATCACCTCGAGCTGTTCGGCCTCGATGTCCTCCAGCCCGCGGTCGAGGGCCCCGGAACCGGCGGCGCGTTCGAGGATGCCGCCGAGGATCCGGTCGAAATCGCCGAACAGCGCGTTCTGGTCGGCGATGCGAAGCGCCAGCAACCGGTTCAGGAAGGTGTGGATCGGCGGCAGGTCGTCAGAGGGCTTGAGCCCGCCCTCCGCGTCGAGCAGCTTGAGGCCCGTCCTGGCCATAAAGGTCTCCAGCGTCATCGAGCCCAGTTCGCCAAAACTCAACGCCCCGTAGAAGACGAGCAGCGCCCGTCGCGCCCAGGGGCTTTCCAGATTGTCCTCGGCCCGGAAGAGACCCGACCCGGCGGTTCGGCGCTCGCCCCGCGTCAGGGCGCCCAGGGAATCCAGCCGCCGCGCAATCGTCGAGGTGAAGCGCTTTTCGCCCTGGATGTCCGTCGTGACCGGTCGGAACAGGGGCGCCGAGGCCTGGTGGGTCCGATGGCTCCGGCCGAGTCCCTGGATCGCCGCATCGGCGCGCCACCCGGGCTCGACCAGATAGTGCACGCGGCGCTGCCGGTTGGCCGCCGACAGGTCGGAATGGTAGCTGCGCCCGGTGCCGCCGGCGTCGGAAAAGATCAGGACGCGCTTGCGACCTGCCATGAATGCGTCGGTCTCGGACCGCGCCGCGGAAGACCCGCGCCGTTCGACGATCCGACGCCCGTCCCGAACCACCACGCGCCGCGAGCGCCCTGTGATCTCCGCCACGGCGTCCGTCCCGAACGCTTCGAGCAGGGCGTCAAGCACGCCGGGCACGGCCGGCAGACACGCCATCCGGGCGATCAGGTCGTCCCGCCGAAGGAGCGCCTCCTGGCTGACGGCGGGCCGACCATCATCCATCACGGGGACCAGGGCGACATTCCCGTCGTCGTCCTCGATCGCCTGCATCAGATGGATGGGAAAGGCTTCGCGCAGATAATCGAGGACATACTCGCGCGGCGTCAGGTCGATGGAGAGGTTGTTCCATTCCTCCGGAGGGATCGAGGCCAGCCGCCGCTCCATCACCGCCTCATTGGTCGAGACGATCTGCACAACGGCCGATCGGTCCCGGGCGAGATCCTGGCGAATGGACGCGGCCAGGCTCGGCGCCTTGAGGCCCGCCAGCAGGTGACCGAAAAATCTGAGCTTGGCCCCCTCGAAAGCGGACTGGGCCGCGCCGGCCGCTTGCCCGCTCAGGGGCTTGCCGTCCGCGCCCGAGACCCCCGTGGCCTTCAGCGCCTCGCCCAGATTGGCGTGGATCAGCTGGAAGGCGTCGGCCCAGGCGTCCCAGATCCCGACATCGTCGGCGGTCAGCGGATGGACGAGCGGCTCATACTCCACGCCCTCGAACGACAGGCTGCGCGCCACATACAGACCCAGCGCCTTCAGCTCGCGCGCGACCAGTTCCATAGCCGCGACCCCGCCCTTGTCCATGGCGTCGAGGAAATCCGCCCGCGTGACGAACGGCGCCTCCGGCCCGCCCCAGAGACCGAGACGCGCCGCATAGGCCAGGTTCTCGGCGGTGGTGGCGCCGGTCGCCGAGACATAGAGGATGCGCGCGTCCGGAAGCCGGTTCTGGAGCGCCAGGCCCGCCATGCCCTGGAGCGAGGCCTTCTTCGGGCCCCGCGCGCCCTTGCCGCCGCCGCCGGCGTGCGCCATCGCATGGGCCTCGTCGAAGGCGATGACGCCATCGAAGTCCTCGCCCAGCCAGCGCACGATCTGATCCAGGCGGGACGGCCGGTCGCCCCGCGCCGGCTGGCGCAAGGTGGCGTAGGTGGTGAACAGAATGCCGCGGTCGAGGCGGATGGCCTCACCCTGTTTCCAGGCTCCCTGAGCCACGAGGTCGTGAGCCGCGCCCCCGATCGCCGTCCAGTCGCGCCGGGCGTCTTCCAACAGGGCGTCGTTGCGCGACAGCCAGAGCGCGCGCACCCGGCCCTGGGCCATGTTGTCGGCGATCACGGCGGCGATCTGGCGGCCCTTGCCGCAGCCCGTGCCGTCGCCGAGGAAGAAGCCGCGACGCAGCTGGACCGCGTGCGGATGATCGTCGCGGGCCAGGCGGAGGTCATGAGCGGCCTCCCCCCGCACCCATCGGCCGGGCAGATGCCCGCCGTGGGCCTCCCCGGCATAGATGACTGTCTCCGTCTGGGCGTCCGATATCCGCCCCTCGCCGCGCACCGCCGGCGGCAACACCGGTCGATAGCTCGGGACCGGCGGGGCGACCGACGCCATAGGCCCGGATTCCACCAGCGGCGACGGATGGGGTCGGGGATCCGCCAGGCGAATGCGTCCCGGAGCATAGGCCTGATACAGGCCCACATCGCGACCCTCCCCGCCCCAGGGTCGAACCTCATAGACGAGAGGGACCGCCCCGCTGAGGAACGCCAGTCGGCCGGACGGCAAGGCGAGCCCTCGCTCGCGCGGCTGGAGCAAGGCCTGGGCGGCCAGCGCATGACGGACGCGGGGTCGGGCGCTCGCGCGCGCCTCGACCGTAGACATCAGTCGCGCGCAGTCGGCGAGATCGCCCGGCTCGTGCAGGATCACGGCTTCCGCCGGAGCCCCATCGCGATCCATGACCAGCAGTCCGGTCTCGACCGACGTTCCATGTTTGGCGAAGGCCCGTGCCGGCAGGGCGATCGTCGCCACGACCCTCCCCCCGGCGCCGATCCGGCGGACCCAAGCCCCCTCCGAAAGCGCTGTTAGGGGAACGATGGCCGCCATCCGGCCCCCGTGCGCCAGCGCCGCAAGACCCGCCGCCAGATGCGCGTCCAGATCCGAAAACGGCGGATTGCACAGGACCACATCGAAGCCGCCGGATCCCGGCAGCAGATCCTGGACATGGCGACCGTCGTGACGGGTCCGCGTCGCCGTCGGGAACAACCCATCCAGCAGGGCCGCGCGGGTCGCGGCCTTCTCGTTGAGGGTCAGGACGCCGCCGCAGGCCTCCGCCACGATCGCGAGCAGCCCCGTGCCGGCCGAGGGTTCAAGCACCCTGTCGCCCGGGCGGACCTGGGCCGCCAGGACGGCCAGCGCCGACAGGTGCGGCGGCGTGGAAAACTGGTCGAAGGCGACCTGTTCCTCGCTGCGACGGGAGTGGGTCAGGCCGAGCGCCGACACGCTCGCCAAAAGGGCTGCGATCTCGGCCGGCGCGTCCTCCAGCCGACCCACCTGGGGCGTCAGGCGTCGGATTTGCAGCACCGTGGCGGCCTCGATCGCGTCATAGGCGTCCCGCCACGACCAGACGCCTTCCGCGTCTGATCCGCCAAACGCGGTGGTCAGGACGCTGGACACCAGCCGCCGGTCCAGCGGGCGCGATCGCGCCAGATGCGTCGCCAGGGCCCGGGCCGAGGCCAGGATGTTGGCGGACGTGCCCGTGGCTATGGGAGGGCCGAACAGGGACAGCGAGGGGCTGGGGGTCATGGGGACGGTTCCGGGCGCCAGAAGCGGAGGGCGCCTCCCTCTCGGTCCTCCAGGCTCGACCTCCGCCGCCCTTCCTCCGCCTCCGTGCCGCACAGGCCGCATCACCAGGCCACAGACGCAAACTCCGCCCTGGCCTGAGGCCGGGGCGGAGCGGTCTGCGGGGGGGGCGGCGTCAGGCCGCCTGTTCGAGCGCCGCCTCCCCGGCGGGGGTGACCTCATAGGCCCCTGCCGTCTCGGGCGCCGCGCCTGGCCCCGCAGCGGTCTCAGGCTCGCGATCCTCCCCGGCGCCCAGGGACGTATCGTCGTCCCCGTCCGGCTGATCGGCGGCCATAGACCAGGAGAGGCCGGAAGGGGCCCATGATCGCGCGGCGGCCTGCTCGGCCACCCAGTCGATCAGCTCCGTCTTCTTGAGAGAGATGGCTCGAACATCCTCCGCACCCATCTCCCGCATCATCTCCAGCAGCTGCGGCTTGGAGTGGGCACGCAGGAAGTCCGCGTCGGGCGTCCAGTGCAGGGTGATGTCGGCCCCGCACAAAGCGGCCAGCTCGGCCGCCTCCGCCCGGGCGCGACGTCGGATCAGGTCCGTCCGCTCCTCGCGCAGGTCGAGGCTGATCGCCGTCAGCTCGGCCAGCAGTCCCATCTTCACGCCGTGCGCGAGGCCGTCCACCCAGGCGATTACGGTCAAGCCCGACGCCTGCCAGGCGGCACGCCGCTCATCGAGCCGGCGCCGGACGTCGCCGTCCAGCGCTTCGATCACCGGAGCCCTGGACGGATCGAAGGCGGTGGCGAGGATCGCCAGCGCCGAGTCCGACCGCGCCGCACCGGACCGGACGACCACGACGCTGAACAACCGCGCGATCAGCGCCGTCAGGGCCGCCCCGGGATCGTCGGCCAGGGCCCGGATCAGACCGCGCGTGGCCACGTCGGTGCGCACCGCATGGAGGGCGTGCCTGACCCCGTCGGTGTCCGGCGGCGGCGGCTCGACCTCGGGCGCCACATAGGCGGGCGGCGCCGGCGGCGCACGCTCTTCCGCGCCGTCATCGTCGCCAGCCCGGTCCTCCATCTCCGGTTCGGCGGGCCCGAAACAGCGGACGTCCAGACCCGTCTCCAGGGAAGGCAGCAAGACCAGGGCGGTGGCCAGTCGGCCGCCGGAGCCGGCCTGGTCCATGGCGAGCCTGGCGCGGATCATCTCGAGGAGGACCGCATCCGTTTCGGTGGTAACGACGTCAAGGCCGCGCACGGTGTCCGCGATCTTGAAATAGGCGTCCTTGGCGGCGCGATAGGCGAGCATGTCCGCCTCGGCGAGCCGGCCATAGACATAGCCCAGCGCCTCGAGGTCGTCCGGCAGCTCGGGATGGACGCCGGTCGTCACATGGACCGCGAGGCCCTCCTGTTCGAGCACAAGGGCCAGGCTACGGGCCCGCGCCATCCAGAGACGGTCCAGGATGTCGGGATCCAGCAGCACCGGCGGCAGTTCGTCGAACAGATCCGTCTCGGTGCGGCCGCCCGCCGCCCCGTAGCGCTCGGCGCCGACCAGGGCGCAGCGTCGGTCGCGTGCGGTCACGCGTTCGGCGTTCAGCCGTTCGGTGATGCGCCAGTCCTGAAAGCCGTGGCCGTTCAGCGCCTGCTCGGCCATCGCGACCTGTTCCTTGCGGTCGGGCAGGCGCGCCAGCAGCCGGGCCTGTTTCAGGGTCAGACGGCCCTGCTTGAGGGCCTGGAGCGCGACCGGCGGCAAGGCCGAGAGCGCGGCCAGGCGCTTGATCTCCAGCTCCGCATAGCCGAGCGAGCGTGCGATCACCGCGACGGCCAGGCGGGCCTTCAGCATTCGGCCGATGGCGGCGATGATGTCCGCGACATGAACCGGCACGGCGGTGTTGGTCAGCAGCACGGCCGCGGCCTGACGCGCGGGGTCGGTCTCCTCGAACACCTCGACCCCATAGTCGCCGGTGATCTCGCCGGCCTCGAGCAGCAGGCCCAGAGCGAGACAGCGCCGGCGGCCATCCAGCGCCAGGAAGGGCTTTTCCTTCCTGCCGCGACCCGGCCGGACCGTCAGGGGCTGAAGCTGACCCGCCGCCTTGAGCGTCTGCGCCAGAAGCGGAATATCCTCGTCCGGGGGTTCGTTGAAGCGGAGGTTTTCGGGCGCGACGCCGAGATCGCGCAAGGCGACGGTCTTGCGGGCGCGGGTGGCGACGTCGCCGGAGACGACGGCGGGGACAGGATCGGTCATGGAAGCTCTCCGGCCGGGCGATCGGGGCCGATCCCCGCCGCGCCGGCGCCCTTCACCGCCCTTGCTCCTCCCTTTGCAGCCGCGACGCCGCCACAGCCGCCTCGTTCCAGTCTCCAAACGGCGGCTCGGGCAGGACCAGCCGGGCCGTCACCCCGAGCGCGGCCAGTCGGTGGCGAAGGACCGCGCCCGCCGTCTCCCCGACGCGTCCCCGGTCGGCGGCGACAAGAACCCGGCGAACCTCGGGCGGCGCGTCCCAGACCGACAGATTGCCGGCCGACAGCAGGGCCCAGCCCGGAAGCTGGAATCGGGCCGAGGCGGACAGGACGGTCATCACCCCCTCGCCGACCAGCAGGGTCCGCGCGAGCGGCGCCAGGCGCACGGCCGACCCCGGCGGCAGGGCTCCAACGGTCTTGCGCGGCAGGCGCAGGCCATGTGCACGGCGTCCGCTGATCTCGAGATAGGTGAGTTCGACGGCGGTGAGGGCGCCCGCCGGATCGCTGATCCGCGCGACGAGGGCGGGCCGGACCGCCCCCTCCGGCCGGTACGCGGAGACCGGCGCGGCCGGGTGGTGCCGGAGATCGCAAAGGTCGCCCGGTGTGGCGTGGACGGCACGCCCGGCGAGGTGCCGGTGCGAGGGGCTCCCTTCGATCCGATCCGAGGCGCCGTTCCAGATCCGGAGCGCTGCGGCGATGCGGGTCAGCCGATCCGGTCGGGCAGACGGGGCGGACGCCGCAACCGTCGGCCCCCCCAGCGGCCGGGACGCCACGTCGATCAGGCCCCGGGCGAGGAGATCGGCCCGAACGGAGCGCCAGTCGGACGCTCCGAACCCATGTATCACCAGTCGGTCTCCGTCGAGCAGGAGCGAGACCGAACGGTCGCCGGTGCTGTGACCGGGCGCCCGGACGTTGGCCCGGCGCCCGCCGTGATAGAGTTCGCCGCCCAGGGCGGCGACGATGCGGTGCAAGGTCATGGCGGCCTCAGATCAGGCCCAGAGCCTTGAAGCTGGCCGTACCCTCGCGGCCGATGACAAGGTGGTCGTGGACCTGGAGGCTGAAGAGCCGCGCGGCCTCGACGATCTGGCGGGTCATCTCGATGTCCGGGCGGGACGGCGTCGGATCGCCGGACGGATGGTTGTGCACCAGGATCATCGCTGAGGCCGAAAGCTCCAGGGCGCGGCGGATCACTTCCCGTGGGTAGACCGGGGCGTGGTCCACCGTGCCCTCAGCGACCAGTTCGTCGCGCAGCAGAATGTTGCGACGGTCGAGGAACAGCGTACGAAATTGTTCCCGCGGCTCGTGGGCGAGCGCCGTCCGGACATAGGCCACCAGCGCCGTCCAGGACGTGATCACCGGTCGGCGGCAGGCGTCTTCGCGCGACAGGCGGATCGCGAGCTCGCGCAGCAGCTTGAGGTCGGCCAGGACGGCCGAGCCCACGATGGACGCGCGCGCCAGTTCGCCGGGCAGCGCGCCGGCCACGGCCCCGAGGCTTCCGAACCGATCAAGCAGGACGGCGGCGAGCCGCTCCGTATCCGCGTCCGGGTCCGTCCTCTCCAGCAGCAGGGCCAGCAGGGTGCGATCATCCAGCGCCGCATGGACGAGGGCGGGCGACGGAGGGACGGGCTGGTCCGGTTCAGGGGTCGGCGCCCGGTTCGGGGTCGAGGTCATGGCGGTCTCCTTCGCTCCTCCACGGAGCGCCCGCCGCACGGCCTTCCTTTCTCACCTCCGACGGGGTTGGGCTTCCCGGCGTCGCCGGGTCACGCCCGGCCGGTGAACGCCTCGTTATCGGTCCCCGCCTCTTGCCCGCGACCGCCAGCGCACCGGCCTGCGGTGGCCGCCGGCCCCTACCCGAGCCGACGCGCCGGTCCTCAGGATCAGGCCCCCCGATCTCTGTTTGGGAAGGCCCCTCTATCGCGCCGCATGGACGTTGGCCCGGCGGACGTCGCCACCGCGAAACGTCGCCCCGACAGACCCGTCCACGACCATCCGAGCCCTTGGGTCCGGTCACAGCCTTCTGGGGTAATCCAACCGTCCGGCGCGGTTCGCAAAGCGCCTGCCAGCGGTGTCTGGTCCGGTCATCACGGTCCTGTTCGGGGCCGACATCACCGGTTCGCTGGCGGCCGGGTCGGCTTCGGTCGTCCATTCGCGACCGGTGTAGCCTTCGGAGCTCGCACTGCCGCCTCCGCGCGGCGTAGGCGCTACGCGGGACGGCCCCTCAGCGTTACGTCAAAGAAGCCGATGACGCGTTGGAGCAATCCGGCATCCGATATCTGCACGAAGTCGGTCCCGCTACTGCCTGGGAAAGAACCACGGCGACCATCCGGTCCAACGTACTCCCAGGAAAACAGCAAGCATCTGCCATGGATGTGCGGAGCGCCAGCCGGTTTTAAGCTGAAGCCATCCATCCGAGGGAGCACGACGTCTTCGATATGCCGTACGAGGCCGTGGCAGTCCAAGAGGGGAGTCATTGGATCCTTGTATTGGCCGTCCGGCGAGAAGATCCGCTGCACGATAGCCTGCCGGTCCGCAGGCAGAGTCGCGGCATCCCAGATACGAAGATACTGACCGAGCAGCCGGGTCACGTCCGCTGATCGATCAGGCCATGCGAGACTTTCCTCGCTCTGTACGGCCGCGATCGCCGCCTTGATTGCATCCTGCATGATCGATCTCCTGATCGGGTTTGGTAAAGGCGGTTGATGTTTCAGGTTCTAAAAGGCTTGAACTTCAGGTCGATCCAAGATCGTAACAGCCACTCGTCCGGACCGTAGCGGAACGCCCGTCTCCAGACCGCGAACAGGGCGATTAGCCCGGCGTAGACCAGGACGCCGATGACGAGGCACTGGGCCGCGCCGACTTGACCGAACAGGCCAAGGCCCCAGCCGCCGAACACGAAGGCCAGAATGATCGAATGCAGCAGATAGCCGGTCAGGGTCATCTGCCCGGCGACGGCGAGGACGCGGACCCACAGGCTTTCGGGGGACCGATCCGCCGCACTAAGCAGCACCAGACCATAGCCGGCCGACAGGACCGGCGCGGCTGCCGATCTCGCCATGGCGGCGATGAACTCACCGATCGTGGCGCCTGTGGCGGGCGCCTCATATCCCGGTCCGACCCAGGCGAGGCTTGCTACGCTGACGATCAGGCCGACCGCAAGCAGCGTCCAGCCCCAGATGGGCCGCGCCCGCCGCCCAGGCTTTCCGGGAAAGGCGCCGGATTTGGCGAGCGCCAATCCCGCCAGGAACATCGATAGCGCTGCGGGTCCATTGAAGATCAGGATGAAGGGCTGACCGATCCAGAGGTCCTCGGACAGCCGGAACCGGACGGCGTCCCAGAATCCGCCGAGATAGGCCGAGGTGGCGCGGGCCAGCACACCGTCGCCCTCGAAATCAGTCGCGGTCAGCGCGGCCGCTTGAGCGCCGACCGCGACCAGATAGGCCAACCCGCTCAGGACGAGCAGCGTGCGCGGCCCCAAGTCGCGCGCCAGCCAGAGCAGCACGCCGAGCATGGCGTAGAGCATCAGGATGTCGCCGATGAACAGAAAGACGGCGTGCAGTATCCCGAATAGCAGCAGGCCGATCAGCCGCCGGGTGAACCGGGGCCCGCTGGCGCGGTCGTTCTTCTGATCCGCGGCGATCGAGGTCGCGAAGCCGAAGCCGAACAGAAAGGAGAAGATCAGGAAGAACTTCCCGACGGCAAGTGCCATCAGGCCGCCGAAGGCCCATTGATCGATGACGTTATCAATGGCCGGGCCCTCATAAATTGGGAAGGCGAAGAAGGGCACATTGACCAGGATGACGCCGAACAGGGCGAACCCTCTCAAGGCGTCGATCGAAACGTCTCTGGTAGGGGTCGTCGGGGCCGGCGCTTGGAGGCGCTCCGAGGTTTCAGCAGGGATTGTCATGACAAGCCCCCCGTACCGACGAGCGCGTCCAACGCGGCCGCGACAGCGTGGGTTAGGGCGTGCGCAAGCATCGCCGTCTCAATGCCCGATTTCCAGAAGAGCCAGCTGAACGCGACGCCGAGCAGGGTGTTGAGCGCGATTACCGTCACGATCAGGTCGGTCGGCGGGTCGGAAAGCAGGGCGTAAAGTAGCGGCAGGTGCCCTGCGGCAAACAACAGGCCCGCGAGAGTCGCAGCGGTCCAGTAGGTCCAGGCGGGGCGGGTCGGTCCCTTGGGCACGCCGAAACCGAGCAGCCAGACCAACAGCGTCATCACGCCCCAGCGTGCGATCACCTCCTCGGTCAGGCCCCCGTACAGCAGGCGCGTGATCAGCGGCGGAGAGAGATCGGCGATCCTTGCATAGGCCGTCGGGTCCAGGGACCGGAGCAGATCGCTAGACCAGATCTGATAGCCCAGCAGGATCAGGCCGCCGAACACAGCGACGGTCAGCGCCATGCCGAGATCTCGCCTGAGCCCGAGCGAACGGTAGTCAATCCACTCCTTGCCCGCGAGATAGGGCGCGCCCAGTCCGACACGGGGCGCGAGGACGAGGCCTAGCATCAACGCGGCCACCACAAGGATCGCCGGTTGAACGATGGCGAGCGCCCGCACGACCATCACCGGGGCCTCCACGGGCACGAGCCGTTCCACCGGAGCCGCCAACAGCGACGTCAGGCCGGCGGCCGCCAGCAGGGCGAGGCCAATGCCGATCGATCGGCGATCGCCGTCACTTGGCGGCGGAGCTCGCCCAGTTGAGATTTCCTGAGCGGACATTCACACCTCCCTGGTTTTCAGTTGTCGTTCTGCCGCCGCTCGATCGTCCGCGGTCACCGACGTCGCGCGGCTGAGCTTGCGGCCGGCCCAACCCCGCAGGTCGTCCATGTAGGTGAAGACCACCGGCACGAAGATCAGGCTGAGAAGCGTCGAGGTGACCAGACCGCCGATGACGGCGACCGCCATGGGGGCTCGGAAGCCCGCGTCCGCGCCGGTGCTCAGCACGGCCGGGACCATGCCGGCGATCATGGCGATGGTGGTCATGATGATCGGGCGGGCCCGGTCCGAGCCGGATTGCATCAGGGCGTCGTGGCGCGACAGGCCCTCGCGCCGCTTCTCGATCGCGAACTCGACGAGCAGGATCGAGTTCTTCGTCACGATCCCCATCAGCATCAGGATGCCGATCACGGCGGGGAGATCGAGCGCCGCGCCGAACAGCAACAGCCCGCCGATGGCGCCGCCGATCGACAGCGGCAGCGCGGTCAGGATGGTGATCGGCTGGAAGAAGTCCTTGAACAGGAGGACCAGGACCCCGAACACCATCAGGATGCCGAAGGCCATCGCCAGCCCGAACTTCTCGAACATCTCGGTCATGTATTCTGCGTCGCCATATTCGACCTGACGCACGCCTTCGGGGAGGTTCTGCATCGCGGGCAACGCGGCGATGTCGGCCAGGGCGGTGCCCAAAGCCGCGCCCGCAAGGTCGGCGTCGACCGAGACCCGCCGCTGGCGGTCGAACCGCTCGATGCGCGCCGGCCCGTCACCGAACCGCACATCCGCGACCGCGCTTAGCGGGACGGTCTCGCCCGTGTCGGTCGGGACGCGGAGCGACCGCAACGTCTCCAGATCGCCGCGCTCGTTCGCCGGAAGCGAGACCCGGATCGGCACCTGGCGGTCGCCGAGGTTGAACTTGGCGGAATTGGCGTCGATGTCGCCGACGGTGGCGATGCGTGCGACCGTGCCGATCGCGACCGGTGACACGCCGGACCGAGCCGCCTCGTCGAGACGCGGCTCGATCAGCAGTTCGGGCCGGGGCAGCGGTTCGTTGACCTGGACGTTGGCGATGCCGCCTACGCCGCGCATGTCTGCTTCCAAAGCGCGCTCGCCCTCGGCCAAGCGGGCGGGGTCGCTCCCGACCAGGATGATCGAGATGTCGCGCGCGGCGCTCTCCCCCTGGAAGGAGAAGCGGATGTCGTCGATGCGGCTGAGCGCCGGGCGGACTGCCTGCTCGAATTCCTTCTGGCTGAGGGCGCGCTCTTTGGCCGGTTTGAGACGAATGACGAGGTTGCCGCTGCCGACATTGCCGCCCCCTGCCGCGTCGTCGGACCCTGCAGAGGCGAACACCGCCAGCACTTCGGGGCGCTGGCGCAGATCGGTGGCGATGCGCTGCACCACGGCGTCGGTCTCGGCGAGCGGCGTGCCGGGAGGCAGCGAGACGTTCAGTTGCGACAAGCTGCGGTCGCCGGTCGGCAGGAAGCCCGACGGCAGGAGCGGGATCAGCAGGACCGATCCGACCAGAAAGGCGGCGCCGATCGCCATGGTGACGCCGCGATGGGCCAGCGCCCAGGTCAGACCCCCGAGGTAGCGGGCTTTGAGGCCGGACGGCTTGGGCGCAGCGTGCGGCGCGGTCTTGGGCTGCATGATGTAGGCCGCCATCAATGGCGTGACGAGCCGTGCGACCAGCAGCGAGGCGAGGACGGCGACTGCGACGGTGATGCCGAACTGCTCGAAATACTGGCCGACGACGCCGCCGATGAAGCTGACCGGCAGGAAGACGGCGACGATGGTGGCGGTGATGGCGACGACGGCGAAGCCGATCGCATCCGCCGCGTCGATGGCGGCCTGGAAGGGACGCTTGCCCATATGCAGGTGGCGGTCGATGTTCTCGATCTCGACGATGGCGTCATCGACGAGGATGCCGATCACAAGCGTGAGCGCGAGCAGGGTGATGCTGTTGAGGGTGAAGTCGAACACCGCCATCGCCGCGAAGGTTGGCAGGATCGACAACGGTAGCGCGACAGCGGCGATCAGGGTCGCGCGCCAATCCCTCAGGAACACGAACACCACGATGACGGTGAGCAGCGCGCCCTCGAGCAGGGTGTGCATCGCCGCTTCATAGCTCGACAGGGTGTAGTCGACCGTTGAGACGATCTCCTGAACCTCAACATCGTTGTACCGGGTTCGCAGGCCGGCGATGGCGGCTTCGACGCCTTCGGCGACGACGGTGTCGCTCGATCCCTTGGCGCGGAACACGGCGAAGGCGACGACGGGCTCTCCGTCGAGCCGCGCGATCGAGCGCACTTCGCTGGACCCGTCGGTTACGGCCGCCACATCGGACAAAGTTGCCCAGCGTCCGCCGGGCAGCGAGATCGGGGTCGCGGCGAGGTCGGCGACGGTTTCGGCGCTGCCCAGCGTCCGGATCGCCTGTTCGCGGCCGGCGACGCCGCCGCGCCCGCCAGGCACGTCGACATTGACCTGCGCCAGTTGCGAATTGACCTGGTCGGCGGTGATCCCGAGCGCGGTCAGCCGATCGGGCCTGAGCTCGACGCGCACCTCGCGGTCGACGCCGCCCAGCCGCTGGACGCGCTGCACGCCAGGGACGGACAGGATCTCCCGGCTGACGGTGTCGTCGACGAACCAGGAGAGGTCGACCGGACCGCGCGCGGAGGACTTGACCGCATAGTAGAGGATGGCGCCGCCTTCGACGTCGAGGCGCGAGATGATCGGCTCCTCGATCGTCTGCGGCAAGTCGGAGCGGATCTGCGAGACGGCGTCACGGACGTCGTTGGTCGCCCGGTCGGGATCGACCTCGAGCTGGAACTCCACCGTCGTGATCGAGGCCCCGTCCGCGACCGTCGACGTGATGTGGCGGATGCCCGACAGGCCCGAGATCGCTCCCTCCACCCGTCGTGTGACCAGGGTCTCCAACTCGGCTGGCGCGGCCCCGGCCTGGACGACCGTCACCGACACGATCGGGAAGTCGACCCGGGGGTTGGCGTTGATCGGCAGATTGAGAAAGCTGACCACGCCCGCCAAGGTCAGGCACAGGAACAGGACGATGGTCGGGATCGGGCGACGGATCGCCCAGGAGGAGAGCTGGAAACTCATCGACCCACCTCCGTCGGCGCGGACGCTCGCGTCTCGGTGAGTTGGACCCGATCGCCGTCGCGCACGAAGGCGCTCGCGCGTGCGACCACCCTTTCGCCGGCGCGCAGGCCCTGGGCGATCTCGATCCTCTCGTCGTCGCTCCGGCCGATCGAGACGGCCCGGCGCGAAGCGCGCCCGTCAGCAGCGACGACCATAACCGAAGCTCCGCCCTGCGCGTCGGTGGTCACCGCCGACCGCGGCACCGTGACGGGCGCGACGGCGTCACCGATCAGGATCGAGCCTCTGGCGAAGGCGCCGGCCCGGATGTCTGGATCGGTCGGCAGGCTGACGCGGACGCGGCCGAGCCGCGACTGGGGATCGACCTTGGGCGCGACGAGGCGGACCCGCCCCTCGACGGGATCGGCCATGCCGGCGATCTCGACCTGGACCGGGCGTCCGACGCCGACCGACGAAAGGTCGAGTTCGGACACCTCGCCGTCGAGTTCCAGCTGCCCGGCCCGTATCAGACGGAACAGGGGATCAGGCCCCGACGCGAGCGCGCCGATGCGCGCCGCGCGTTCCGAGATGATCCCCGCGGCGGGCGCGCGGATTTCAGCGCGGGAAAGCTGGGATCGGGCGTCGGCCAGTTGCGCCTCGGCCTGAGCGAGTTCGGCGCGCGCCACGTCGAGTCCGGCCGCTGACGACCCCGCCTGGGCACGCCGCTCATCGACCTGCTGTTCGCTGACCGCCCCGGACCGGCCGAGCGGCAGGATGCGTTGCAGGTTGGCTTGGGCCTCGACGTTAAAGGCTTGCTGCTGGGCGATGGCGGCGCGAGCGCGCGTCACCGCCGCTTCGACCTGGCGGGCTTGGGCCCGCAGAGTCTCGGTCTCCAGACGGGCGAGAACCTGACCGGCAGCGACCCGGTCGCCCTCGTCGACGAGGACCGCGGCGACGCGCTGATCCTGCAAGGCCGTCCCAATCGAGATCTCGTCGCGAGCCGTGACCGTGCCGGTGACGCGGAGCCGTTGCGTCAGGGTCGCGGGGGCGGCGGTGACCGTGCTGACCCGCACACCCTGCGCGGATGCTGCCGGTACAGGGTTGGCGGGTGCCTCCTCCCGGACAAGGACGCTCCAGAGCCCCCAAGCCGCGCAGACCACGATCAGGATGACGGCCGCGACGATGAGGGCGCGCCGGCGCGCCGAGGCTTTCGGGGGTGGCATCACGCCGGGCGCGGACGTCTGCGGTCCGTTCATGAGGGACTCCCAAAGCTTTTCGGGGGTAAGTTTGCGGGTGCTTCAGAGTTGGCGGGCGCGGCGGGAGGCGTGATGGGCTGGCCTGGATCCGCATGATCGCGGCCCGGCTCCCGATCGAGCTGCCGTAGCGACGGAAGCACGGCCGCGAGGAAGGCCAGCCCGGCGAACAGGCCGGCGCCGCCGAGCAGCAAGGTCCGCGTCCCGAGCATCTCGATGACCCCGCCGGCGAGCAGCACCGCGAGCGGCGTCGCGGTGAGCGCGACCGCGGTAGACGCGCCGAGGACGCGGCCGCGGATCGCGGTCGGGGTCCGGCGCAACAGCACGGTGTTGACGAGCGGACCAAGCGGGCCCGCGCCGAGACCCGCGAGGGCGCCAGCGATCAGGAGCGTCTCGCCGCCCGCCTGACCGGCGAGCAGGAACATGGCGATCGCCTCGGCCGCGAGGCAGCCGAGCAGCACGAATCGCTTGCCGATGCGGTGGCCGGCGCTCGCATAACCAAGTGCGCCCGTCGCCGCCCCGCCTCCGGCGGCCGCAAGGAACCAGCCGAGCTCGGCGATGTCACGGCCGCTCTCGCGAATGAAAACCGGCATGACGACGGCGTCGAGCGCGCCGAAGATGGCGACGACCCCCATCCCCAGAATCAGCAGGGTGCGCAGGAGCGGATCGCCGAACAGAAATCGCACGCCGGTCAGGACATCGTTAGGACGCGCACCGTCGGCCGCGCGCGGCGACGGCCGGCGCCGCGGCAGGAAGATGAAGTTCAGGATCGCCGCGATCAGGGCGCATCCGGCGGTGATCACCAGGGTGGGCGCGGGTCCGACGGTGGCGATCGCAAGGCCGGCGAGGATCGGTCCGGCGATCATCGCGCCGTTGTCGATCAATTCGTCCAGCGCCGTGACGCGCTCGAGCCGCAGACCGGCCAGGCACGCGAGCTCGGGATAGCGCGATTCCTGCGCCGTGACGGCGGGACCGTCGAGCAGCGCGCCGACCGCGATCAGGATCAGCAGCGGCGCCAAGGTCAGCATCCCGAGCGCCTGCAGCACGGGGATGGCCCCGACGCAGGCGGCGCTGACGAGATCGCCCGTCACGGCCACGCGGCGCGAGCCCAGTCGATCGATCACGGCCCCGCCGAAGAAGGCTCCGAGGATCAGGGGCGTCATGCCCACCGCGCCAGCGACGCCGGTCCAGGCCGCGCTCCCGGTCAGGTCGAGCACGAACCACGGTAAGGCGACCGCGGCGACCGCGTTCCCGAGCATCGAGACGCCGCCCGCCGCGATGACACCGTAGACCGGGATACTTCGGGACGCGACGACGCTCATCTCAGCCGCCTTGGCAAGAATTTGCAGGGGCCGAGACACGCCGCCATGTCTCGCTCCCGGCGAACAGGCCTCGGCCGACCGTCAGGGTGAGCGCCTCGCCGCGCGCGCCGAGGCTTACCCCGGTGATCGCTTCGCCTGCCTCGGGATCGTAGATCGAACCGCCCGACCAGCGTCCGCCTTCGTACTGGAAGCGGCTGAAGACGTTCAGCCCGCAGATCGGCGCGGACCGTTTCGATCGGTCGGGATTACGTTCGTCGCGCGCGTCGGCGCCCTCGCGAACCCAGACCAGCCGACCGCACAGGGTCTGCGCGCAAGGCTTGATCTCGACGATGGCCGCCCCGTCGGCGGTTCGCCAGTGGCCGGATACCGGGGTCGCTGTCTGAGCTTCGGCCGGCATCGCGACGATGGTCGAGCCTAGCCCAGCGATCATGCCGAGCGCGAAGAGGCGCGCGGGCATGGGACATCGGGGCGGAAAATGTATCATCTCGGTTCTCCGGTGTGCGAGAGGCTCAGCTCGCCGCCGGGCTGAGGAAGCGGGTGATCAACAGGCGCAGCATCGGCGCGTGCGTCTGGGGATCGAAGGTCGGATCCATGACCGCGCGACCGATGGCGCCGTCGAGCAGCGCGATGAGCCATGTGGCGGCGGACTCGGGGTCGAGGCTTGGGTCGATCTGTCCTCGATCCATGCCCCGCGCCAGCAGGGCGACCAAAGCGGCCTTGGTCTCGCCTTCGTTGACCACGAACAGCGCGGTGATCTTGGGATTGCGGGTCGCCTCGGCGGCGATCTCGATGCTGATGCGGGCGTAGACCTGATCGGTGGCCAGGGTCATCGCCCCTTCGGCCATCTCCAGCAGCGCTTCCAACACGTTGTCGGCCGCGTCCAGCTCGGCGAACATCGCCGCCGTTTCGCGCTGATCCTCTTCGGCGATCGCCTGGATGATGGCGTCCTTGCTGTCGAAATAGTGAAACAGGTTGCCCGGGCTCATGCCGGCGGCCGCACAGATTTCGGCGGTCGTGGTCGCGTGGAAACCGCGTCGCGCGAAACATTCGACCGCCGCCTCGACGATCTGCTGCCGCTTGGCTCGCTGCCGCTCCGGGTCAACCTTGCGCACATCAAAACTCCTCTTGTCGGCAACGCGGCCGAACGACACTTGATAAGATCGAGTAGTCGGTCTAATAAAGCAGCAGCTTCAGGTCCGTCAAGGGCGACGAACAAGGAGATCTGCGTGGCGCGTTCGAAATGGACTGGCGGACCAATTGCGTTGGGTGCGGCGGCGTTGCTGGGATCGACGCTGTCGGCTTGCGCTTCGCTCGGCCCGCTGCCTGCGGCGGGGCAGCCCTTGGCTGCGGATTGGGCCAACCGAGCGGGCTTGCCGCGAGACTCAGGGCCAGACCTTGCGAGTTGGTGGCGAGCGTTCGACGATCCCGTCCTCGACTCCCTCGTCGCCGAGTCCATCGCGCAGAACCTCACGCTCGCTCAAGCGGCGTACCGCGTTCGCGGCGCCCGCGCGCTGGTGCGGCCCGCGATCAGTCAGCGTCTGCCGCAGTTGGGCGTGTCGTCCGGCGCACGCGTGCAACGGCGCCTCTCGGGATCGACCAGCCTGGTCGGCATCCCCGGCGGCTCGAACGCGGTCGGCCCGGCGGTTGTGCAGGACGAACCCACCACTGGATTCTTTCAGGCCGGGTTCGACGCCTCTTGGGAAGTCGATCTGTTCGGGGGCGCGACCGCGCGCGCGCGGTCGGCTCGAGCGTCGGCCGATGTTTCTCAGGCCGATGCGGAGGCCGCGCGGGCTACCGTCGTCGCCGAGGTCGTGCGGACCTATGTCGAGCTGCGGGGCGCGCAGCGGCGTCGCGCGCTTCTGACCGCGATCGCGGGTGGACAGGACAAGCTGCTCTCGCTCACACGCGAACGTCGAGCGGCCGGTGTCGCGAGCGACTTCGATATCGATCGCCTGGTCACGGCCTCGGCGGAGACCGGCGCCCAGATCCCGCTTACAGACCAGGCAGTCCAGCAGGCCACCCAGCGGCTCGCTCTCCTGGCCGGCCGGTCAAGCATCGATCCGCGCCTCGTTGCGTCGGTCGCGCAGCCCCTTCCCCGTCAGGTGTCGCTCCGCCTGCTGCCAGCCGATCTGGTGCGAACCCGGCCAGAAATTCGGCGCGCCGAGCGCGCCGTGGCGCAGGCCGCGGCCGAGCTCGACGTCTCGGTGGCCGACCTCTATCCGCGCCTGACGCTGACGGGCGACATCGCCCTCAGCGACAATCTGATTGGAAACTCGCTTCCGGGGCGGCTCATCAACGCGTCGGCGGGTCCATCGCTGACGGTCCCCTTATTCGACTGGGGTGCACGACGCGCCGTCGTCACGGCACGGGATGCGGCGCTCGCTGAAGCCATTCTGGCCTACCGTCAAGCCGTACTGGAAGGCGTCGAGGAGACCGAGAATGCGCTCAACGCGCTCGAGGCCGAACGGCGACGCGCGGAACGGCTCGCAACCGGGGCGGCGGCCGCGCGCAGGGCGGCGGCAAACGCGGATTTACTGTACCGGCAGGGGCTGGCGAGTCTCGCGGACGTCCTGGATGCGACGGTCGCGCTGCGGCAAGCAGAACTGAACAGCGCCGATGTCAGCGAGCGTCATGCGGTCGCGGTCGTGGCCCTATACAAAGCCGTTGGGGGTGCAAGCTTGTAGAACCATGCGGGACCTGACCCACCGTGGCCGGGGTTGACCGTCCGCTTTGGCGCTGACCCGAACCGACCTCGGCGGTGCGGCGTGGACAATTTCTCCTGATGTTCACGGCCGCCGAGGCCTCGCTGATCAGGAGCCTGCAGTCCGGCGTGCTGATGATGCTCGATCGCAGAGGCTTCGCAGCGCCGCTGCAGCGGCGCTGCGAAGACGACCGATTTGCTGGCAGGTAGTAGACAACCCGATAGCGATCGCCGTGGCCAGGGTTTGACCTTGATCAACCCCGGTCGGTCCTGAAAGGCGTACCGTAACGAAGACCGTATACGCTGCAGCGCGTCGCTCGTGTGGAGCCTGGTCGTCGCGCGTAAGGCAGGAGCATCGGATGGGAACCCGCTCGATCGAAGCCACGGCGTCAGGCAAGGCTGCGAAGCCGTCCGGCACGCTGCGGGCAAAGACCGGTGGCTTCTCCGACGCGCGCCTGACCCGGATGCACGACACCCTGCGACGCCATGTGGACAGCGGTCGGTTGCCTGGGCTTGTGGCGATCGTCCATCGCCGGGGCTTCACCCACGTCGAAACCATCGGAACCCTGGGATTCGACCGCACGGCGCCGATTCGTCGGGATACGATCTTCCGGATGGCCTCGGTCACCAAGCTGATCACGGCGGTGGCGACGATGATCCTGATCGAGGAATGCAGGCTGAGGCTGGACGATTCGGTCGACGAACTTCTGCCGGAGCTGGCGAACCGCAAGGTCCTGCGGACGCTCCACAGCGAGCTTGACGACACCGTCGCCGCCACGCGTCCGATCACGGTGCGGGACTTGCTGACCTACCGCTCGGGCTACGGAGAGGTCGGCTTCCTGGCGCCGAACTGCCCGCTGCAACAGGCGATGACGAGCGCTCACCTGCCACTCGGCGCCCATTATTTTCCGGGAACACCCGACGCCTATGTTGAGGCGCTGGGTCGCCTGCCGCTGGCTTGCCAGCCTGGCGAGCGCTGGCTGTATCATGCGAGCGCCGAGATACTGGGCGTGCTGATCGCACGCGCTTCCGGCATGCCGTTCTCGGCCTTTCTGCGGACGCGCATCTTCGATCCGCTGGGCATGAGAGACAGCGGGTTCACGACGCCCAAAACCAGGCTCGACCGGGTCGCCACCTGTTACCAGACGGATTTCGTGACCGGCGAGATATCCCCGCTCGTCGAAGCGCCCACCGCGCGTCTCGCGCAACCCTGCCTCTTCGAGTCAGGGGCTGGGGACCAGTTCGTTTCGACCGCCGATGACATGCTCGCCTTCGGCCTGATGTTGTTGAATCAGGGCGCATACGGGAACGAGCGGCTTCTGTCGCGTCTGTCGGTCGAGGCCATGACCACCGATCAGCTGACGGCCGGGCAGAAGGCGGCCTCCCCCTTCTTTGCGAATTTCTGGGACTCCCGGGGTTGGGGGCTGGGCGTTTCCATCGTCACCGGACGAACCGAGGTGGCCGGAGTCCCCGGACGCTTCGGCTGGGACGGCGTTTTCGGCACATCCTTGTACATGGACCCACAGGAAAACATGGTCGGCGTCCTCATGGCGCAATGCCGACCGGGGGCGCTGGCGCTGCACCCGGCGGTGCTGGATTTCTGGACGTCCGCCTACCAGGCGATCGATGAGTGAGCTGAGACCCCCAAAACGGCCGTCGAAGTCTCCTAGCGCATCGTGTTCAGCGTCCGGGTCCGCCCACCGCCGAGAGTGCGATCCTGCCGCGAATTGCGGGGTAGAACGCCGCCACCCGAGGCCAGATCTGCTGACACCTCATGGCGAGACCCGTGAATGGCTCCAGTCGATTAGACGCCACAAATTCCGACGCGCTCCGTGAGCCGAACCCCGCGAGGCCGACGATCGCGACGCGCCGAAAACCGCGACGCCGGGCCGCCGGCGAACACTCAGCCTCCCGCCGCCGAGATGACTGCACCGGGCGTCAGGGCGAGGCTGAGCAGGATCAGTCCGAGGGACGGATAGGCGGCGGGGCCGAAGCTGGACCACAGACGCACCAGGCCGTGGCGGGGGCGGGCCTCGTCCTGGGCGCGCGCCATGCGCAGGCTGTAGATCATGACCCCGGTCACCGAGAGGCCGGTCATCAGCAGGCCGAAGACGAACCAGATGAGTTTGGTCGCGATCCCGCCCCAAGTCCCGAAATGCAGCGGGTCGGCCGCCTCCGAGATGCGCTGGTGGAGGTTCAGGTCCTCCCCGCGCGCCGTCAGCAGAACCCCCCCGTCGCGGGGATCGACCCAGACCGCATTGGTCCGCTCGCGCACCAGGACGGCCTTGGCCTGACCGGTGATCAGCACCCCCCGCCCCCCGTCATCGGGGAAGCTGACGCCCATGATGCGCAGCTCCGGGTCGGCGGCCTGGGCGCGGGCGACAATCGCGTCGAGCGCTGACCCGACCGGCTGGGCCGCGCCGGTCACGATGTCGGGCCGGGGTCCCGGCGGCGCCTGACCCCCGAACACCTCGACCGCATACCAGATGCTGGTGACAATGATCAGGACGAGGAACCAGATGGACCACAGGCCGGCGAACCGGTGAAGGTCGCCGGTGAACCGCCGCGCCTCCCCCTGACGGCCGCCGCGCCACCGCGGCACGCGGCCGAAGCCGCGCCAGAATTTCTTGTAGGTCACCAGCCCGGTGATCATCGAGACCAGCAGGACCAGGGCCATCGAGCAGACGATCGGCACGCCGATGTCCACCGGCATCATCAGGTGCCGGTGGGTGTTGCGCAGGAAACGGTGAACGTTGAACCAGCCGTGGACGCCCCGCACCTCGGCCGTCCACGGATCGACATAGGCGATGCGCAGGCCCCCGTCCGGTCGCTCCACCACCGCGCGGGCCGCGAACCAGGGGTCGATCGGGGCGGTCATGTACTGGATCGTGGACTCCGGCTCGGCCGCCTTCACCGCCGCCGCCCATGCCCCCCAGGACGCCGTCGGCGCCTCCCGGGGCATGACCCTCTGGGCCGGATCGACGAGCCAGTCGATCTCGTTGGCCAGCGTCGCCAGGGTTCCGGTGGCCAGGACGAAGGTCATGAAGATCGCGAGCTTCAGCCCCAGCCAGTGATGCACCCACCACCAGACCGAACGGCCGGTCTTGCCATTCTTTCTGACCCTGTCGGCTGCGGGCGCCATAGGAGGGTTCAGAAGTCGCGGCTGACTTCGACGAAGACGGTGCGCGGCTCGCCGGGGAAGGAACCCTGCAGGCCGAAGCCGGAGGCCGCATAGGTCCGGTCGAACAGGTTGTCGACGCGCAGGCGCACCTTGGCGAAATCGAACTCCGTGGTGATGGAAGCGTCGAACACCGTATAGGGCTTGACCCGTTCGTTGTTGAACCCCACCCGCTCCGCCACATACTCGCCGCCGAAGGCGAAGGCCGTGCGCAGCGACGGGACCTGGTAGCGGGTCCAGAAGCCGGCCTGGTGCTGCGGCGCGTTGACGAAGCGATCCCCGACCGCATTGGTGATGGACTGCCCCGGCGCCGTGCCGCTGATGCGGGTGTCGTTGTAGCCATAGTTGGCGGTCAGGACCCAGTTCGGCGTCAGGTCGGCCGAGACGTCGACCTCGAAGCCCTCGGAGGTCACCTCGCCGATCGGACGCAGCTGGTCGCGGCCGTTGACCGGCGGCAGACTTTGGTCGACCTGCAGGATGTTCTCGCGCACGATCCGGTAGACGGCGGCGTTGGCCTGGATGCGGCCGTTGTAGAGGGCCGTCTTGATCCCGGTCTCGACCTGGGACCCGGTCACGGGAGCGAAGGGCCCGCCGACATCGGCGTTCTGGCTCCCGGCGGCCTGGGGTTCGAAGGTGTCTGACCAACTGAGATAGGTCGACACATCCTGGCGCGGCTTGAAGATCAGCCCCAGGCGATACGTCACCTCCGAGTCCGCGAAATCGACGTCGCTCAGACGGTTGTCGTCCTCGAACCGGTCCCAGCGGACGCCGGCCAGGGCGATGAAGCGGTCCCCGAAGCGGATCTGGTCCTGCAGATAGACGCCGCCGCGAATGGACCGGTCGTCGGACGTGGACAGGAGCAGGGCGTCGAGGTTGTAGTCCGCGGCGCCGGTCAGGCCGTAGACCGGGTTGAACAGCGACAGGTTGGGTACGGGACCGCCGAGATTGGCCTGGGCGGCGGTCCGGCTCCTGAACAGGAAATCCTCTTGCGCCCAGTCGCCGCCGAACAGGAGACGGTGATCCAGGCCGAACGCCCGCACGTCCGCGACGAGATTGGCCGCCAGCGACAGGCTTTCAGCGTCGCGGTACTGATCGCGGAACTGACGGCGCACCGCATCCAGCCGGCCGTCCCCATTCGTGTCGATGGCGCCGCGGGGCTCGTGATAGTTCTGACGCTCCGACGACTCAGAATAGCGCGCTGTCGCATCGAACCGCACGTTGTCCGCCAGCTGCGACGCCAGCCGCGCCTGATAGACCTGCGCCTCCAGGGTGGCGAAATCGGTCGGCTCGTTGTGGTTCCAGGTGATGTCCGTCAGGAAATTGCCGGCCAGATCGACCGGCACGCCACGCAGGCGGTTGGCGGGCAGGGTCTGGTCGTAGACGCTGGCCTGCAGCGTCAGATCGGTCCGGTCGGACAGGGCGACGCCCAGGCCCAGATCGGCGATCAGGTTCTCGGCCCCGGCGTTGACTCGGAAGCTGTCGCGGTCCTCGTAGAAGGCTCCGGCGCGGAAGGTGTACCGCCCCGCCGCGTCGATCGGTCCGGTGACTTCGCCGGACACCCCGAGCCGGTTGTAGTCGCCGACCACGCCGGTGATCTCGCCCCCGAACACCTCGTCGGGCGTCTTGGTCACATAGTTGATCGTGCCGCCGGGCGAGCCGGGCCCGTACAGCATGCCCGCCGGCCCCTTGAGGACCTCGACCCGCTCGATGTTGAACAGCTGGGGCACGGCGAAGCCGATGAACGGGTTGCCCCGCACGCCGTCGAAATAGGCCTGTTCCTGGCGGAAGCCGCGGAAGGTCACCCCGGCGTAGGAGAAGAAGGTGACGCCCGAGATGTTGCGGTACAGGTCGGTGATGTCGCGCGCGCCCTGATCCTCGATCAGCTCCTCGTTGATGATCTGAAGGGCCTGCGGAATATCGAGCGGGTTCTCGGCCGTTTTGCCGATGGTGGTCTCATCCGTGCGGTAGAGACGCTGCGCCCGCCCCGTGACGACGACCTCGTCCAGGATCGCCGGCTCGGCGGCCGGCGTGGTCTGGGCGACCGCCGTCCCCGGCCCCATCAGCGCAAAGAGCCCCGCTCCGCACAGGCCGCTGGAAGAAACGAGCAGTCGGTGGAGACGCATAAAGGAACCTTGACCGGGAGTTGCGAACGCGTCGCAGTTACTCTCGCCCGGGCCGGATTGCAAGTGAGTCGCAAAGCCGACCCGGGAGCGAGCGGCGTGCGACGACACGCCGTGCTGCGCAGCCCATGCGTCCGGCTGCGCAGCACGACCCTTCACCCTCTCCCATCCTGACTTCCACCAACCCGCCCCCACAGGCTTCGCCGCGTCGGCAGGCTCAGGTAATCAGCGATCTTCCAGGGTCGTTAAGGTGTCGGCTGTAACCCTAACGCTCCGTAGGCGTGGACGATGGGATGTTGGAGCGGGACGAGGAGACAACGGTGGCCGTGGAGGCGCTTATGGCTGCGCCCGTAGGCTGGTGGAAGGTCCGGGACCCTCTGACCACCTGGTGGTCGCCGTCAATGTATGCCCTCTTCGGCATCGATCCTTCCTGCGGCGTGCCGACGCCCGAACAGATCTTCGACCTCTATCACCCCGATGACACCAATATTGTCGCCCGCAGTTGGAAGCGACTGTTCACGTCCGACGAACCCAGCGAGCTCCACTATCGCATTCGCCGGCCCGACGGTTCAGAAAGACACCTGTGGAGCTGGTCCCAGCGCCGCCCGCCCGACGCCCGGGGCGACCGCTGGATCGTCGGACTGGCGATCGACATCACCGACCAGGTCAACGATCACGAGTTGTTCGAGTCCGAACGGGCGTTCCGCTTCGTGGCGGAGAACACACACGACATGGTGCTGCGCAGCCGCGTGGACGGGGGATTCACCTATGTGTCGCCCTCAAGCCGGGCCGTGCTGGGTTATGCGCCATCGGAGATGATCGGGCGCAGTCCCGTCGAGTTTCTGGATGTCGACGAGATCGATCGATTGAGGGCCCTGGTCAACGAACGCGTTCAGCGAAAGCAGCACATCAGCGAGGTCGGCCACGAGTATCGGGCCGTCCACAAGGACGGCAGCATCGTCTGGCTCGAAGGCAATCCCCGGCTTGTGCTCAATGGCGCGGGCAAGCTCACCGAAATGGTCGATGTGGTGCGCAACATCACCGCCCGAAAGGAGACCGAAGCCGCCCTTGCGGCCGCCCTGGCCGAGGCGGAAGCCGCTGCGGCGGCGAAGAGCGAGTTCCTTGCCAATATGAGCCACGAACTCAGGACCCCGCTGACCAGTATCCTGGGGTTCTCGCACCTCATCGCCCAGGATGAGGCTCTGTCCCCCGCAACCCGTCGCCATATCGAACTCGTGAGCCGGGCGGGCGAAACGCTCCTTGCCGTGGTCAACGACATTCTGGAGTTCTCCAAGCTGGAGGCCGGCTCCGTCGAGCTGGAGCACAGGCCGCTCTGGATCGGCGAGATGGTGGGAGGCGCAATCGAACTGCTCCAGCCGCAAGCGGCGGCCAAAAATCTCGCCCTCAACTGGTCGATTGATAACGACCTCGCGGTCAAGGGCGACCGGACGCGGCTCAGCCAGATCCTGCTGAACCTGGTCGGCAACGCCATCAAATTCACGGACGCCGGCTCCGTGCAGGTGACGGTCGGCGCGAACCAGATCCGGGCGGGCCGATGCCGCGTCCGCGTGGACGTTCAGGACACGGGGATCGGCCTGTCCCCTGATGTGATCGACAAGCTTTTTGAGCGTTTCACCCAGGCCGACAGTTCCGTGTCGCGTCGATTCGGCGGGACCGGCCTGGGCCTGGCGATCTCCAGGCGCATCGTCGAGTTGATGGGGGGCTCGATCGGAGCTGACAGCGATGGACGGACCGGCTCCACGTTCTGGTTCCATCTGGATCTGGAAGCCGCGACCGAAGCTGAGTTCGCGCCCCTCGTCACAGCCTCGACCCTCCCGGCCGGTCGCTTGCGCGTCCTGCTGGCGGAAGACAATCCCGCCAACCGGGTTCTGGTTGCGGCCCTTCTCGCCCCCTGTGATGTCGAACTTCTGATGGTTGAGAACGGAGCCGAGGCGGTCGCAGCCTGCCAGAACCAGACGTTCGACCTGGTCCTCATGGACATGCAGATGCCGGTTCTGGATGGCTTGAGCGCCGCACGCGCCATTCGCGCCGCCGAGGGCCCTGGACAGGACGTGCCGATCGTCGCCTTGACCGCCAATGTCATGCCGGACCAGGTCGACGCCTGCCGTCGGGCCGGGATGCAGGGACATCTTGCGAAGCCGATCGTTCCCGCGGCGCTGATCCGGGCGCTCTCGGAGTTCAGTCGACCGGCCGAACAACCGCCGGCGGTTTCGGACGTAGCCTGAGCGCCGGGTAATCGTGAGTCAGACTACGCGGCCCGAACAAGATGCATATCGATCTGACGCCAACCCGACCTGTGATGGAACCGCCTCGGTATATCCCACGCGCGAAACCGGGACCGCTGTAAGCAGCGTGGATGTGCAGCCCTGTCGACATAGGGCGGCAACGATGCCGCCGAAAGGCGACCTGTGTCGGACCCCGGACGACCCGACCGGCCGATACCGGTTTCCCTCGGTGGTGTTTCTCTGACACAGCGACCCGAACCGCAAATCGCGGGGGGCGTGCTTCAGGCTAGTCGGAGCCAGGTCGCGCGGACCCCGGGCTCACAGCCCGGGCCCGGGCGGCTCTGAGCCTGATGATGTAATCCACGACCGCTTCGGGCTCATAAGGCCGGGCCAGATGGGGACCCGCTTCACAAAGGTCTGCGGCGGTTCTCGCGGCGACGTCCACGCTGCCGGCAAGCTTGACCTCAAGTCCCGGTCGGTGAGACCGCACCCAACTGGCGAGTTCGAAGCCGGATCGGGTGCCGATCGCCGCGATGTCGCACAGAATGACGTCAATCCCCAAGGCCGGCTCAGCCAGGGCCCGCAGGGCTTCGTCGGTGTTTGCGGCTTCCACCACAGCGTAGCCGCATTGGCGGAGATAGTCAGAAATGGCGTGCCGGGACACGATGTCGCCATCGACGACCAGCACTGCCTGGGCCGGTGGCTCGGCGAGCCCCGCCGGCGTCAATGCCCCTGCCCCCGTTCGGTCCTGAGCGCTTCAGCCAGCTCATCGAGATCGCAGGGTTTGCACAGGAATCGGGTGGCCCCTGCCGCGTAGGCCTGCTCTGGATCCAGATGCCCGGAGGTCACGACCACCGTCATCGTCGGAGACCTGCGACGCACGAACGCCGCCAACGCAAGTCCGTCCGTGCCTCCTGGCATCCGGACATCCGTGAGCACGACGTCGACGGCGGCGCCGGCGCACAGAAGCGCGATCGCCTCGTCGCCGTTGAATGCCTCGATCACCTCGAAGCCTGAGTCGCGAAGATGGGTCGCGATCATCATGCGCAGGAGGAACTCATCCTCAACCAGGAGCACGCGGGTCGGCAGGTTCGGACCTGCAGACAAGGTCGCCGGTGAGTCGGTCTGCATCGTCTCCCCCCGCCATTCCCGACCCCCAACGGCAAGGGGGCTCCCAAGTTCCCAGTCGTCAATCAGTTTTTCAGAGGAGCGTCGTCCGCCCAAGGACCGCGACAGGCGAGGCTCTGAAGCCGCTTCTGTGGCAGCGCAGAGACCTTGTCCGATTCGTCGAAGCCGCGGGCGGCATCCTCTGATCCTGGGGTGGCGACACCGACGCCGAGGTATGGCTGGCGCTGTCCATGACCTCTGGCGCATCCCGGACGCCATGACGTCCGTGTCGAAGTCTCTCCGCCCAAGCTCGCCGATTGAGACCCGGTTCGGGGTCCTCCTCGCGGGCGTCGCAGAGCTTTGCCGTAAAGGCTTTGAAATCCAACCGGGCCCTTTGCGGCATCTAATGGACAAGTCTGAACCGGGCATTCGGCAGATCGCTGCGCAACAGTCCGAGGCGAGCAATCGAAAGGTCGGTTCAGCAGTTCGTTGGCTGGACTTTGAACGCCGAAGGGCCATTGGAGGTCGGGATCAACGGCTTGGAGACAGTGAGATGAGGACGAGACTCTGGGCTGCCGCGTGCATTCTCGTCTGTGTGGCGGGCTGTGGAACTCTCCCAACGACAGCCGGCGCCGTCCCCCCAACCTTCGCGACGGCCGCGCCTCCGGACGAAGTTCGCCGGCTCGGTTCGCAATTGGTTGCGGAGCACAGGATCGCGAGTATCTCGATCGCTCGGATCGAGCGGGGTGAGCTGGTCTATGCTGACGCATGGGGGGAGGCCCGCCCCGGGACCTCGGCATCGCCGAGCACGCTCTACAATGTCGCCTCGCTCGCAAAGCCGATGAGTGCGGAGGTGGCCATCCGCCTTGCGGCGTCCGGTGTCATTTCACTGGACGAGCCGATGGGCTTGCACTGGCTCGATCCGGACGTGAAGGACGATCCACGCTCCTCGCTTCTGACGGCCCGCCATGTGCTCAGCCATCGCAGCGGCCTGCCCAACTGGCGCTGGGAGGACGGCGGCACGCTGAAGTTTCGAAACACGCCAGGCGCTGTCTTTGGCTACTCAGGTGAGGGCTTCGAGTGGCTCGCTCGGGTCATCGAGCAGAAGACCGCCAAGCCCTTCGAAGAGCTCGCGCAGACCCTGGTGTTCGATCCGAACCAGATGCGGGACACCAGCTATACGCGGCGTCCCTGGACTGTTGACCGTCTCGCCGTTCCATACAATGAGCAGGGCGCCCCGTTGCCGCCTCAGATCGCCGACAGTTACATCGCATCCGACGACTTGATGACGACAGCGACCGACTACGGTCGATTCATTCGAGGGCTGATGCGCGAGGAGGGCGTGACCCCGGCTTTCGCGCGGGAGCGGCTGAGGTTGCAGACCGACCGTCGCGCCGGTGAATGCGCGGGCGGGCTTTCGCCCGGGTGTCCTGAAGAGGAAGGCATGGCACTCGGCTGGGAGACCCTCCTGATTGGCGGCCAACGGTACCTGATGCACACCGGCGCCGATGAGGGCACATTCGCGTTCGCCTATTGGGAACCGGGGGCTCAGGAGGGGCTCGTGATCCTGACCAACAGCAGCAATGGCTGGAGGGCGGTCCTGCCCCTGTTGGAGGCGGTTGGCGCAACCCCCGCCTTCATCGCCCATCTCCGTAGGTCTGTCTCCTGAGGGGCGAACCCGGAAGCGTGTGACGTGATACGGCGGCATCACAGCGCGAGTGGGCGAGAATCGGCCCTCGAGCTTGGCCTGGCGGACTTGGAGCAGCCCTTCGAAGCGGCGGAGGGATCTAGCCTGCAGAAGCGCGGCGACCCCGCCATCTGCCCGCGCCTCGGCTGCGAGTTGACCGTCCATCACCCACTGTCGAGCGCGACCTTCCATTAACCCGCGAGGACCGTCCATCCCGCGACTGTCGTCTGGCAGGGGCTTGTCAGATAGATGGGGAGCAGTAAGTGAGGTGAGACCCTTGGAATTCGTCGACACGCTACGATCCCTGAGTCCAAGAGGCACCGCGCTTCTGATGCTCGCCGCCTTTATGGTGGCGCTTGCAGGTCTGGCCTTGCTCTCGCCGGCTAACCGTCGCGCCAATCGCAGCCTGACTGCTCTGCTGATTGTGCTGGCCGGCGTCACGCTGGAGCGCGCCTTCGCACTGTCGCCCGTCAGCCGGGTGGCCGCGGGGTGGGTCGCGCTCCTTCCCTACAGCGTGCCCTTGGCCGTCGGACCGCTCGTCTACGCCTACGTCCGCGACCTGGTGATCGACGCCCCATGGCCGCGACGCTGGCTTCACTTCTTGCCAGCGCTCGCTGCAATGGCTCACTCGGCCTGGGTGATCGCTCTACCGGCAAGCCAACGCTTGCTTCTTGAGGACGGCCGAGGTCGGGATCGGATCCAGACCCTGTTCGACGTGTCGACGCCCCTGTCACTGGCCGTTTACGGCGCGTTGTCGGTCGTTCTCATCGCCCGTCACCGGAGATGGGCGGACCAGACACGAAGCGATCGCGACGCCTATCGCGGCTGGGGCCTGACATTCCTTCTGGGCGGCGCGGCCGGCACGCTGTTCCTGGTCGCGTCGGTCCGGACGGCGGCACTGTCCGTGCCGCGCCTCGACCGCTTCGACCTCTGGGTGTTCGACGCTCTCCTGGCCTGCGTAGGCGTTGCGCTCGGGGTCGAGGCGGTGCGACGCCACGAGCGTCCCTTCCCTTCCATCGATAACGACGCCTCCACGGCACCGGCCGCACCAGCATTACCGGCCGCATCGGCGGATCGGGACTGGTCGCGGCTGGGCCGCGAATGGGCCGAGCGCCTTGCGAGCGCGGGGTGGTGGCGTGAACCAGGCCTTAGCCTTCCCTCCCTCGCGCGTCGGCTGGGGACAAACACCTCCCACCTGTCAAGGGCCTTCAATGAAGGACTGGGGCAGAGCTTTCCCGATGTCGTGAATGCTTTAAGGGCCGAGGAAGTCGCTCGCAGGCTTGAGGAGGAGCCGGGCCGGTCCGATCTGCTGACGCTCGCCTTCGAAGCCGGCTTCAGTTCAAAAGCCAGCTTCAATCGCGCGTTTCGGGCGCGCTTTGGCGTTGCGCCCTCCGAATGGCGAAAGAACCGGCGGCGCACATCATAAATTTCCGCGCACGATTGAAGATTTGAAGCGCAGTTCGAGCCGACCGCCGGCCAGTCTCGAAGGCCCATCACGGTTCGGAGCTTCCTCGATCATGCGCCAACTCGACTTCCTTTCGCTGGCAAGGCCATGGGCCAGCGTGTTGCTGCTGTGCTGCTGCCTCATCCCGCAACCGTCTCGATCGCAGGATGCGTCCGCTTGGTCAGAGAAGGTGGGTGCGTATCTGGACGGCGACGGGCGTCCCATGCTGAACGGCGTCGTGCTGGTCTCGGACGGGTCAGGCTCAAGGTATCTCGAGGCGTGGGGCTGGGAGGATTTTGCGCTGAGAACCCCGATGCGCCGCGACTCTGTTTTTCCGATCGCCTCGGTCGCCAAGCCATTCACCGCCACAGCCGTCCTTCAGCTCTGGGACGCCGGCCTTGTCCATCTGGACGATCCGGTCCATCGCCACATCCGCGAGTTCCCTTTTGCGGGGATCACTCTCCGTCACCTGCTTTCCCACACATCGGGCCTGCCGGATCTCGAGCTCTTCGAGCCGGTTGTCGCGCAAAATCCGGACGTCCGCATCGGGACGCCAGAAATGCTTCGGGCGCTGGAGCTCTGGGACCAGGCGTTGCCGACGCCCGGCGACGCTTTTCGCTACTCGAACGTGAACTACCAGCTGCTGGCTGAGGTCGTGGCCCGGGTCTCCGGTCTCTCCTTTCCCCGCTACATGCGTGAGCGGGTGTTCGACCCGGCCGGCATGACGAGCACCTACGTCCTGGGTGACGAAACTCGCAACGCGACCCCGGTGCGTCGCCACGTGTTCGCGACCTTTTGGCAGGACGAGCCCGTCGACCTCACCACCCTTGACCTCGCCGATCCGGTGCGGATGCGCCCGTTCCGCTACGAGGTCGGAAACCTCGGCCATACCGTCGGCGATCAAAACGTCTTCACCACGGCCGAGGATCTGGCGCGGTTTGACCGGGCGCTCAGCACAAACATCATCCTCTCCGCCGCGTCCCAGGCAGAGGCCTACACCCCGGCGCGCCTCAACGATGGCGGGACCTACCTCGATACCCAAGTCTACGAGCTGTATGGGACACGCTGCGGCTACGGCCTGGGGTTCGAGGTGTGTGATCATGAACGATTCGGCCGCCTCATCGGACATGGCGGTTTCAGTCGGGGCATCCAGGTGCTCTTTGTGCGCAACCTCGACCACGGCCATCTGGTGGTTGCCTTCGACAACGCGGATGTCTCCCGGTTCGCCCCGATCGTCAGCAGCCTCAATCAGATCCTGAACGATGAGCCGGCGAACAATTTCATTCGACGCCGGTCCCTTACGAGGGCGTTCGGGGCGAGCTTGTTGCGGGAGGGGCCCGGCGCGGCCTTCGCCCGGCTGGATCGCCACAGGGCGGACGAAACCTGGGTCCTCACCAAAGACGGCCTGAATGAGCTGGGGTACGATTTTCTCCGAAATGGTCATCCTGAGAAGGCCATCGTGACCTTTCAGACGAACCTCGCCCTCCACCCCGGTCAGCCGCCTCTGATCGATAGCCTCGCTGAAGCCTTGGAGCAGGCTGGCGACGTCCATGGCGCGCGAGACCTCTGGAGACGCGCGCTGGAGATCGACGCCACACACGCCGACAGTCTGAGCGGCTTCGCGCGGACGGACGACTGACGGCCGGCGCCGACCTCGACGCGGGGGCGTAGCCGCGAAGCTTTTTCTCATGAGGCTGGCGGCGGGGGCGCTGATCGGACGCCGGACCATCGGGGGCGCTGGAACGACACTGCAAGGTTGGTCCGGCCGTCGCCGCCGATGACTCCGGACGGCGAACGGGCCTGCGGGTCTTGGCACGACCCTGGCGCTGCGCCGCCTTGGCGGTTCAGCTCGATCAATCCGGGCGATCGATGTGATCGTAGCTGATGACGCGCGACAACCGCCAACCCATCTCGGATTCCTGCCACAGCATGATGAAGTCCGCGTCCCCGCTGCTTTGGGGCTCACAGGTCACATATCGACGGGCGTCGCAAAACCTGTGGGAACCCATTTCTACGGTGCCGTAACCGGCTAACGGATAGACCGCCAAGGTGCCCGGGATAAGCTCTCGTCTGACCTTGCCGCAGGCGTTCTCTCTCAGGCCGGTGAGGAAAGCGTCCCGACCACGGTCCAGTCCGGTTCGATCGTGGTAGAACTCCAGGTCTTCGTCGACGAGTTCGCTCAGGACATCGAGCGCGCAGTCATTGAAGGCGTCGAACAGGATCGCATCGAGCCTCTCCACGACCTCGTAGATCTGGCTGTCCCGGGAGACGGGATCGGCAAGGCTGGCGGACGTCAAGGTCACCGCGGGAACGAGCAGGAGGCCGACAATGAGGTTTCGTATCATCACGGCGCATCCTTGGGGCCAGTTTTGAGCTTGGATGCACCTCGCTCGCCAGTCGGATGTCGGTCAGGTATCGGGCAGGCTGAGCCCGGCCGCTACGAGCACCAGCCCGACCACAAGAAGCGCCGCGGAAGAGACCCCCTCAACGAGCCAGCGGCCAAGGACATCGGGAGGGACCTGGGCCAAGGCCGGGAACTGGGCGGCCGCGATCAGGGCGCCCAGCAGGGTCGCGGCACCCACGGCAAGGGACTTACGCCAGGCACGCCGCTTCAGCTTCTTCACCGCTTTTTCGGGCCTGACCGCTGTCAGCTCAGTTGCCAGGCCCTCGTGGTCAGCGCTCAACAGCGTTTCAACGCGTAGCCTACTCATCTCATTCCTCCCGCGGCGCCAGCGCCGCCCGCAGGACGGCCCGGCCGCGCCTAACGTAGGTCTTGACGGAGCCCAAGGGTGCGCTCATCGCCTTCGCGGCTTCACTGTGCGACATGCCGCAGGCGTCGCAAAGGAGCACCGCCGCACGGGCGGGCGCGTCGAGCTGGCGCAGCGCCCGCTCAAGGTCCCAGGAGGGGTCGGGCGGGGGCGGTGGCTCGACGTCCGCCCTCGCCAGCCGCCTGAGGAGCCGGTCTCCCGCCCCCGATCGACGTCGGTCCTGGAGAAATTCGCGGTAGCCAATCGCGAACAGCCAGGTGCGAAAGGCGGAACCGCCTTTGAACCGGTTGATATGCAGGAAGCCCCTCAATATGGCCTCCTGAGCCAGGTCTTCAGCCCGATGTGCATCCCCCGACAGGCGCCAAAGGAAAGCCCGAAGGGACGCATGATGGCGGCGAACCAGTTCGCCATAAGCATCCGGGTCCCCAACCGCGGCGGCCAGCGTCGCTAGCTGGGTGTCAGTTAGTTCTGCAAGGTGTCCGGGCCTGCGGGTCAGGGTCCGTCCCCACGCTCGGCCGGGAGCAGGATGGCGAACGCCAGGTAAGCCAGGCCAATCAAGCCTGGAAAAGCGGCCAGCCCCAGTAACGGGCGGATCAGATAGGCCTCTCCCAAAACCAGCGCCGCTGCAGCGGTCGCCGCCGCAACGGCCAGGAACAGCACGCCCCTTCGCAGGTCCGCATGAGGGCTTGGCCGGCCATGGGTGATGGCGGCGATCGCCTCCGGATCGACAGTCTCGGACTTGTCGATCACCGCTCTTGCGGTCTCGAACACCATGCGCCGACTGAAGTAGCGGAAGATCAAGGCCGCGACAGTCACTATTACGATTGACCCGAAGAAGACCACGTCGTTGTCCATGCGGAGGTCCCATTAGCTGTCAGTATGCCAGAGTTAGATGCGGACCGAGCCGGGAATGGATGCTGCGATGGCGCCAATCCCGAAGGCGGCCGCCAAGACGACCGCCGGGTGACAGCTTCCGGTCACCCTTGCGCTTGGATGGAGGTCAAGGCATGATCGGCGATCAGCGCTTCGGCGAGTCCGCGGCCTCCGAAGTTTCGGGTGGTCACCCCCCACTACGGCATCGAGGTCGGGGACAATCACGACCTTGTTGCCGCCGGTCCCCGCCATGGCCCAAGCGGCGTGCCGGCGCTCGCCCCCCGCCGACGACGCCTTCTGCGCCACGGGGCAGATCTGCTCCTACTGCCCTGCAAGCCACCACCCTTCTGCCGAAAGGGACAGTTGCCTAAGGCCCCATCGCGGGACGGGAGCGGTCCGCCATGATCCGGGCGAGACAGTCGATGCTGGCTCCGGGAGTCCGGCGGCACATCTCCACGGCGGCGTCCACCATCGCCGTCAGATCTGGCGTGATACGGGGCGCCGCCAGTTCCCAGCCGTCGAACAGCCGCCCTTCGACTCGGCTCTCCTCCAGCACCTCTATGTCGTCGTGACGCGGATCCTCGCCGATCCGGATCATGAGCGCCCGAACCCGGTCTGCGGACCCTTCGATCACCTCGACGAACGCGTGCCCACTCACGACAAGGACGCCCGTGATCTCATCGCGGCTGTTGTTTCGGCTCGAGACGCTCAGGATGCCGGACAAGACCAGTAGGCTGTCAGTCGGCGCCGTCGCCCGGCTGATATAGATGAGCCGGACGAGATCGTGGGTCGAAACCATGGACCGCCTCTGGAGACGCCTAACGGGTGGCACGATCATTGCGAACCAGCGCAGCCGCAACGGTTAGCCGGAGGTTCGCTGAGTCCAGCCTGCTGCAAGTCTGATTACAGCGGCTGGGCGGGGATGCCCCGGCGCAGGATGATGTTCGTGCTCGGTTCGCAATCTGCCGCCGAGACGCGCGTGGCGCTGGGAGGCTGGTCGGCCTATCATTAGCGCATGGCCGAGCGGGACTCCAGCGAGACCTACCAGACGCTCTATGAGCAGGCTCTCCGGAGTCTCAGGGAAATCGATCACGGCTTCCACGGACCACGCGGCGCCGAGCAACGGGCTGCGCTGGTGGAAGAGATTGGCTTTCTGCGCCGCCAGGCCTGCGGACGGCGCTTCGATGACTAAGGGGCCTCGCGGAGACCCAGTTCACCCATGGGCCTGGTCGGGCTGACCGGCAGGATCTCGACTGGCGCGGTCAGGGACACCATCCTCGACTACGCTGGAGCCAGGACTCCCGGCGCCAGGGCGGGCGCTCGCGGATGAGGCGTTCGCCAGTCTTGACGACATTGACGGAAGTCGCCGCGCCCTGGTCGGAAGGCGGCGGCTGTGCGCCTGGAGACCCGCTATTTTGGCCGAGATCGTCGGGGCGCTCGCAGAGCCAGCGCCAATTCGGAGAGGTTCGCCACCGCGGATGAGACGAAATGTCCGGCGCGGATATTGCTGAGACGGGGGCCTTGAGGGGGTTCCGCTCGGCGTCGACAGGCCGCCTTCCTTGGTTGCTGACGACGCTTCATCCGACGGGCGCTTGCCGTTGTCGATCAAGGCGTCCGAGCGCATGGGTCAACCCCGAGAGATGGATGGCCCCCGCCGGAGGGCCGAATGGTCATTCGATCCGCTCGACCACCTGACCCTGCCCGCCGTCGATGACGAAGAACAACCCCTTCTCGCCATTATCGGCGAGCGTCAGAACGCCCGACACCTCGACGAGATGGTAACCAGCGTCGATAGGGCGGCTCAGCCGGACTTCTATGACCTCGTTCGGCTCGGCTGGCGGGTGGAAGAAGCAGACCGGCGTATAGGGTGAGACGAGAAAGTGACGGGTGCGGTCCGAGGATTCCAGCGGCAACATATAGCCACGCACCGTCACGCGGCTGCCCGCGAGGGAGCGCACCGAAGCCGGATGTGCGGCGCGGAACAACTGGGTCCGTTCATCGATGGAGATCCGCGTCTGGCGCAGGGTCGTCCAGAGGGGATGGTTAGCGCGGGGCAGATTCCGTTGCATCTGGCGCTCGCTCGCCAGCTCGCCTGCCAGCGGATCATCCCCGACCGTGACGCTGGCCATGGGTCCGGTGCGGATCGGCGGCAAGGCCGCCAGTTCCGCTTCGAGGCTTTCCAGGTCCGTGGGGGCGTAGATCCCGCCGTCTTCGCCCGTCCCGGTCTGGGTCTGGGGGAGGGTTCCGGCCGCGGATCGCGATGACAGGCCGATTTCCGCGTCCACGACGCTGGTCTCCGCTGCGCTGAGACGCGTGGCCCGCGTCTCCCCGGTCGTTGCCGCCGGCTCGGAATCGCAGCCGCTCAGCACGCCCGTCAGGGCCAGCATCACAAGACGGCGCATCATCGCTCTCCCTGCAGGGCCTTGACGGCGTCTGTGCGGATCGCAACGAACGCCGCCGGCGCCGCCGCGACCAGACCCAGCGCCAGAGCGGCCAGGACCACCAACCCGTCCTGCAGGCCGGGCGCAGGCAGGCTCAGCGCCAGAGGCGCGACGTCCGATCGCGCGACGGCCCAGGCGACGAGTCGACCGAGACCGAGACCCACGAGCCCCCCGATCAGGCCCAACAAACCGCCTTCCAGGATCACGACGGCGGACAGGCGAGCCGGATGAGCGCCCAGCGCCTTGAGAAGCGCCAGCTCCCGTCGGCGCGCCAGGACGGCGGTCGACAGCGCCATCGCGAATCCCGCGGCGGCCAGAACGAGCAAGGCCTGGCCCAGTCGCTCCACCAGGGCCGCCCCATCACCGATCAGGGCGTTCAGCCGCTGGGCCTCCCGGGCCGGCGACGCCGCTTGCAACCCCGCGAGCCCCGCGATCCGGGGTGGCAGGACGACCGCGCCCAGGGCGCTGCGATATTCCACCAGAACCGCTGTGATCTCGCGCGGCGCGGCCGGTTCATGGGCCGCCGCGTCGTGATCGGGGTGGGCCTGCGCCGCCTCGGCCGCACCCGTCTCATGCGGACCGTGCAGCGCCCAGACGCTGGACAGGTCCGTCAGCACAAGCCGATCAACCACGGCTCCGGTCGGATGCAGGACGCCGACGATTCGGTAGGGGCGCTCGGCGTGGGTCTCCGCGGTTCCGTCCAGGCCGTGCGCCCCCACGAAGGTATCGCCGACATTCAGCCCAAGTCGCTGGGCGACCACCGCCCCGATGACGGCCTGCATCGGCTCAGACCACCAGCGGCCCTGCGCCAGCTCCGCGTCGTGCAGCTCGCGATAGCGGAGCGTCGTTCCAACGATGCGATAGAGCCCCACACTGTCGCCCAGGGAGACCGGGACGGCGCGGCTGACCAGTGGGTCCCGAGCCAGCTGTTCTGCGGTGGCCAGGGGGATGTTGCCGGTCGGAGCATCGGCCTGGAACACCGTCGACATCACCAGTTGCAGCGGACTGCCTTCGGCGCCCACCACCAGGTCGATACCCGCCAGATCGCGCGTCAGTCCGGCGTCGGCCGCCTCTCGCACCAGCAGGACCGACACCGTGACGGCGACCGCCACCGCCAGCAGCAGAACGTGGAAAGCCCAGGTAACCGGTCGACGGCGGATGAAGGCCCAGACCAGCTTGCCGATCGTCATGCCGCCGCCTCCACCACCCTGTGGACATCAAGCTGTGTCGGGATGCGCCGCTTCAGCCGGTGATCGTGCGTCGCGACCAACAGGGCGGCTCCCGTTCGCTCGGCGACGTCCAGCAAGAGATCCGCGACCCGGTCGGCCTTGTCGTCATCGAGACTGGCGCTCGGCTCGTCCGCCAAGATCAAGGCCGGCTGCATCAACAGGGTGCGCGCGATCGCGACGCGCTGGGCTTCTCCCCGGCTCAGCGTCTCGGCCTTTCGTTCAGTCAGGTCAGCCAATCCGAGCTCGGAAAGAACCTGTCTCGCCGCGTCCGCGTCCTGACGCCATCCCCGCGCGAAAGCGGCCAGCAGCACATTGTCCAGCACCGACAGACCGGTAAGGAGATGGACGTCCTGGAACACCATCCCGACGTGCTCCGCCATGCCTGGCCCGAGCGGGCGTCCCTTCAGGGTCGCCCACCCGCCCAGAGCGGGAAGGAATCCCGCCAAGGTGAACAGAGCCGTGGACTTCCCTGATCCGGACGGGCCCAGCAGCAGCGCCCCCTGACCGGCCGACAGATCAATGTCCGGAACGGACGCCACGGCGCGACCTTCGCGGCCGACCGTCAGGCCGCGCAAGCTCAACACCGGGGGTTCGTCGGTCACAGGGAAGGGAGCGTCAGTCACAGACAAGGGAGGGCCATCCGGAGCGAGCCGCAGGACCGCGGCCTTGCCACAGTGTTATAGAATAACATATGCGCTGACGAAACAAGGATGAGGCCGTCATGCTCCCCGCCCCCTCCCGCAGCGGAGACGCCGTCGCGATCAGCCTGTCGGGCCTGTGCCTGATCCACTGCCTCGCCCTGCCGGTTCTGGCCGGCTCTCTCCCCCTGCTCGCAATCTGGGCCGAGGCCGAGTGGATGCATATGGCCTTCGTCGTGCTGGCGGCGCCTGTGTCGCTCTGGACCTTGTCACGCCCACCCCGTGAGAGCCTTCCGAAAACCGCGTTGATCCTCGCCCTGACCGGTTGCGGCCTTCTGATCAGCGGGGTGGCAGCTATCGACGACGCCCTGGAGACCCTGCTGACGGTGGCGGGCGGTCTGTCTCTGGCCGCAGCGCATCTGATCAACTGGCGACGCCGGTCGGGCGCGGGCCGCTCAACACCGCGTTCAAGAGCCCTCAATCGGGCAGGAGTGATCCAGACGCCGCCGCCTTCCTTAACGGCACTGAACAGCATGGAATGACACACTATGTCTGGGGACCACGGATGCTATAACGTAACATCTTGTCGCCGCGGGAGGTTGGGTTGTCACGGTTTATAGGGTCGCGCCTGGCGCTCCCGGGGTGCTCCGCCGCCGCCGGTGTCCTGATATTCGCCACCGGCGCGCTGGCGCAGCAGGCGCCGCTGATCCAGCCGGGAGCGCCCGGCCAGGCCGGCCGGATGCTGGAAGGACGCGAGGCTTCGCGCATCGCCGACAACCGCTATTCCGCCGACGACGTGAAATTCATGCAGGACATGATCCTGCATCACGCCCAGGCCGTCGAAATGGCCGCGCTCGTGACGCAGCGCACCAACACCCGGGCCGTGCGGGACATCGCCGGCCGCATAGACGCGTCCCAGGCCGACGAGATCGAGTTCATGCAGGGCTGGCTGCGCGAGCGCGGCGAAACCGTCCGGGAGCCGGGTCGGGGCCACGCCATGTCCGGCATGGACCATTCGTCCCGCGCCGGCCACGCCATGACGGATCACGCCGCCCACGCCGGCATGCCGGGCATGGCTACGGCTGAGCAGATGGCGGCGTTGCGGGCGGCCGAGGGGCCCGCGTTCGACCAGCTGTTCCTGGAGCGGATGATCGCCCACCACGAGGGCGCGGTGAAGATGGTCGCGGACCTGTTCGCCCGTCCCGGCTCGGCCTATGACCCGGCCCTGTTCCGTTTCGCGACGGATGTGACCAACGAGCAGCAGGCTGAAATCAACCGCATGGCCGGCCTGTTGCGGGAGCGTTCGCCGGACCCGCGGACGACGCTCAGCGCCGGCTTCCGCGACGCCGGCCAGGCGGCCAGCAATATGACGCTGGTCGCGAGCCTGCCCAAGCCGACCGGATTCTTCGACCCATCCAACCCCGAGGGCCTGCCGCCCCGCGCGCCCGCCGCGGGGTCGGACGCGGACGACGAGACGTCCCGCCCGGGCGCCGCCGGCCAGACCAGCAGCCGCTCGCCCTTCCTCAGCTTCTCCAACACCGACATGGCCTTCTCCGGCGATATCCTCGCCGCCGGCAACTATCACGGCGTCAATCTGTACCGGCTCAGCGAGGCCGCCGCGCCCCAGCTCATCAGCTCGATCGTCTGCCCCGGCGGCCAGGGCGACGTCTCGATTGTCGGAAACCTGATGCTGATGTCGGTGGAGTCCAACAACGGTCGCGTCGACTGCGGCCGCGAGGGCGTCGGTTCGGAGCCCAGCCCCGACCGGTTCCGCGGCGTCCGCATCTTCGACATCTCGGATGTGACCCGCCCGGTGCAGGTCGGCCAGGTCCAGACCTGCCGCGGCTCCCACACCCATTCGGTGGTGTCCGCGGACCCGGAACGACTAATTGTCTACAATTCGGGAACGTCCAGCGTCCGCGACGAGCGCGAACTGGCCGGCTGCGTGGCCGGCCTCCCGGGCGATCCGCGCACCGCCCTCTTCCGCATCGATGTGATCGAAATCCCGCTGGCCGACCCCTCGCAGGCCCGGATCATCGACAGCCCCACGGTCTTCGCGGATGACGCGACCGGCGAAATCGCCGGTCTGTGGCGCGGCGGCGACCATGGCGCCGGCACCCAGACGACGAGCCGGACGGATCAGTGCCACGACATCACCCTGTTCCCGTCGAAGAACATCGCCGGCGGCGCCTGTTCCGGCAACGGCATCCTGTTCGACATCTCCGATCCGCGCGCGCCCCGGCGCATAGACGCGGTGACTGACGCCGGCTTCGCCTACTGGCATTCCGCCACGTTCAACAACGACGGCACCAAGGTGATCTTCACCGACGAATGGGGCGGCGGCGGCAGGCCGCGCTGCCGCGTCCAGGATCCGGTGACCTGGGGCGCCAACGCCATCTACGACATCGTCGACAACCAGCTGGTATTCCGCAGCTACTACAAGCTGCCGGCCGCCCAGACCGACCTCGAGAACTGTGTCGCCCACAATGGGTCGCTCATCCCGGTCCCCGGTCGCGACCTGTTCGTCCAGGCCTGGTACCAGGGCGGCATCTCGATCAGCGACTTCACCGACTCCACCGACGTGCACGAGATCGCCTGGTTCGATCGTGGACCGGTCAACGCCGAGCGGCAGAGCCAGGGCGGCTACTGGTCCGTCTACTGGTACAACGGTCGCATCTACGGGACCGAGATCGCCCGCGGCCTGGATGTCTTCACCCTCGAGCCCAGCGAGCACCTGACGGCCAATGAGATCGCCGCCGCCCGGATGGCGGATGAAGGCGGCACGGTGAACCCGCAGCAGCAGTTCCCGATCACCTGGCCCGCTCACCCGGTGGTGGCGCGCGCCTATCTGGACCAGCTGGCCCGGGACAACGCCATGCCTGCCGCAATGATGGACCGGATCACCGCCGCGATGGACGAGGCCACACCTCTGGTCGAGAGCGGCGGTCGAGACGGGGCCCTGGCCCGTCGGATCCGGGCGCTCGCTGACGAGGTCCGGGCCTCCGGGCCGGACCAGACGGCCAGGCGCATGGCCGGACTCAAGGAAACCCTGACCGGCATCGCCTCACGTCTGGAGTGACCCTGAGGCGACCATTCTCCGCCCAATCGTAGGGCGCCGCGCTTTCCGGAGACAATCGATGAGGGGAATCGGTGTCCCCTCGTGTCGGCCACAGTCGCCACGCCTCCAGGGAGACTGAACTCCTACTTGCAGGATGTTATGATATAACGTAACACCGCGCGGTTATGGACAGCCCTTGCATTGACGTCTGCATTTTCGACGGCCCGACCGGCTGGTGTCTGGGCTGCGGGCGGACCCGTCCGGAATGCGTCACCTGGAAAAAGACGGTCCCCTATCGCCGCCGCGCCGTGCTGGCTGATCTGCCGCGACGTCTCCGACGATTGACCCAAAGCGGCCGGACCGTCGGCGGGAATGCGAAGACACAGCCATGACCGACGTGACGATCCTCAACGCCTCCGCCCTGGGGCTGATCGCCCTGCTCGGCCTGCGGCACGGCCTGGACCCGGACCATGTGGCGGTGATCGACAACCTGACCTTTCAGGCGGCTGAGCAAAGGCCCCGCCTCGCCCCGTGGACCGGCACCCTGTTCGCGGTCGGCCACAGCCTGTCGGTCGCCTTGGTCGCTATCGGCGTGGCCGTGTTCGCCGCGAGCCTCGTCTGGCCGGTCTGGGCGACCGAGGCCGTCGATTGGGCTATCATCGGCCTGCTGGTCCTGGTCGGCGTGCTGAACCTGACGGCGCTGCGCCGTGTCGGCGTCTATACGCCGGTGGGTTGGCGTCAGAAGATCGTTCCCAAGGCGCTTCGGTCCAGCTCGCACCCCCTGGCGATCGTGGGGGTCGGGTTCATCTTCGGCCTGGTGTTCGACACCGCCACCCAGGCCGCCGCCTGGGGCGCGGCCGCCGGGGCGGCGCAGGGTGTTCAGGGCGCGGTCCTGGTGGCCGGCGCCTTCGCCGTCGGGATGATCGCCACCGACACCGCCGACAGCCAGATCGTCGCCCGTCTGCTTCGCGCGGGTGGCGACCCGGCCCGGGTCCAGCGGTATCGCCGGGCGGTCGGCTGGCTGATCGTCGTCCTGTCCTTCGGAATGGCGGGCTATGCGCTGCTGACCAAGGTGGTCGCCGCCGCCGAACTGCCTGGGCCCGCGTTCACGACCCTGGGCTGCGTCATGGCCGCGGCCGTGGTGCTGCTGCTCGTGCTGGCCCGCCGGAAGGCGGCGATCCCGGAAGCGGTCCGATGACCGACCCTCTGATCCCCATCACCCTGCTGACCGGCTTTCTGGGGGCCGGCAAGACGACGCTTCTCAAACGCCTGATCCAAGATCCTCGCTTCGTCGACACAGCGGTCGTGATCAATGAGTTTGGCGAAGTGGCGCTGGATCACGCCCTGGTCGCAGCCGCGCCCGAGATGGTGATCGAGGTCACCAGCGGTTGCCTGTGTTGCACGATCCGCGGCGATGTCTCGCGGGCCCTGCTGGGCCTGCACACCCGCGTCGAGGCCGGTGAGCTGCCGGCCTTCCGACGTCTGGTGATCGAGACGACCGGCCTGGCCGATCCGGCTCCGGTCCTGCAGACCTTGATGAGGGATCCGCGCCTGGCGCGGCGGTATCGTCTGGCCCAGGTCGTCACCGTCGTCGACGCGGTGAACGGTCTGGCGACACTGGGTCGCCATCCCGAGGCGACCAGGCAGATCGCGGTCGCCGACACGCTCGTGCTGTCAAAGCGCAATCTGGTCAGCGATGAGACATCGGCGGCGCTTGGCGTTCAACTCGATCGACTCAATCCGGCCGCCCCCCGGCTCGACGCGAGCCACGCCGACTTGCGGGCTCTGATCGCGGAGGACGGCCGCTACGATGCGTCGGGCCGCGTCGCCGACGTCGAGCGCTGGCTCAACGCCGAGGCGCTGAACGCCGCCAACACCCATGCGCATGGCGATCACCACCACGACGTCAATCGGCACGGAGAAGACATCCGCGCCTTCTGCGTGACCATGGACGAGCCGATCACCCGGTTCGGCCTGCACATGGCGATGGACCTGCTGACGCAGAACCAGGGTCCCGATCTGCTGCGCGTCAAGGGCATCGTCGCCGTCTCGGACCACCCTGACCGTCCGGTCATCATCCACGCCGTCCAGCACATCGTCGACGGTGTCTTCACGCCGCTCGACCGCTGGCCCGACGCGGATCGTCGGACCCGGATCGTCTTCATCACCCGCGGCATCGGCCCGGAACTGGTCGAGGCCTTTCTGGGCGCCTGGGCCAAGGCCAGCACCTCGACCGCCATGCTCGCGGCCCCATGACCGCCGGCCTTCCGCAGACGGCCCGCAAGTCCGGCATTCGGTGGATGGCGGCGATCTACGCCACCCATTCCTGGACCGGCTTGATCTTCGGGTGGCTCCTGTTCGTCTGCTGCGTCTCGGGCACGCTGGTGGTCTATAAATTCCCGGTCAAGGCCTGGGCCAATCCTGCCGTGGTGTCGGCCCCGGCAGAGGATCGCTACGGACCCGACCGGGCGCTGGCCGTCATGCGGGCCCGCGTCCCGAACGCCGAAGTCGGCCTGTTCGCCTTTCCCGGCGACGGCTACTCGATTCACAACTACACCCTGGAAGCCAGGGACGAGACCGGCCGCACCATCCGGTATTGGCTGAACCCGGCGACGGGCCGGATTCACCAGGGGCTACAGTCCGATTACGCCGACTTCGTCCAGCGTCTCCACGCCAATCTCTATCTGGGCCGACCGGGTCGATGGTTCGTCGGCGCGCTCGGCGTGGCCATGACGGTGTCCCTGATCGCCGGCCTGCTGTTTCATTGGCGGCGGATCGGCCGCGACCTGTTTCGCCTTCGGTTGAACAGCCATTCGCGCCAGGCCTGGTCGGATCTGCACAAGGTCTTCGGGGTCTGGGCCCTGCCCTTCTACCTTGTGGTCGCCTTGACCGGGGCCTGGCTCGGCCTGGAGACGTTGCTGACCGAGCCCGGCCCGGCGCCGTATGAGCGGACGGGTGACGGTCCGGCCGAGCCGGCCTCGATCGAACGTCTGCTTCAGGCGGCCCGCGCGGTCGCGCCGAACCTGACCCCCACCCACGTCAATTTCGCGGATTTCGGGACCGAGGGGTCGACGGTTCGCGTGCACGGGACCGTTCCGGGGCTGGACCTGGTGCAGGACGGTCGAACCTTCGTGGTGCTCGACGCCACGACGGCGCAACCGATCACGGTCGTCGATCCGACCACGCAGAGCCTGTGGCCGCGCGTCCTGGCGATGATGCGGCCCCTGCATTACGGCTACTTCGGCGGCGGCTGGACCGAGGCCCTGTATTTCGTGCTCGGCGCGGGATCGTCGGCGCTCGTCCTGTCCGGTCTGGTCGTCTGGGCCGAGCGCGACAAGCGAAAGCGACTGGGACCGGGCGGCGCAGATCGATCAACGCTGATGGAACGGTTGAACGTCGGAACCGCCGGCGGCCTGCTCGTGACCCTTATGGCCATGGCGTGCGTGACGGCCGCGGCGCGACATCCCGGGTTGGCGTCCGTCTTCACCGGGGTGGGCGATCTGCGCTACCTGGGCTCTCAGGATCCCTTTTCGGGTCGGGCCCTGGCCCCCGAGCTGGCCATCTTCTTCCTGCTCTGGCTGGCTTGCGGCGCCGCCCTGGCGTGCTTGCGTCCCCGCCGGGCGTGGCGCGCCGCCCTGACGGCGATCGCCGCGCTCTGTCTGTTGCTGCCCATCGTATCGGCCTGGTCCGTGGGTGGAACGAGCGCGGACTTCGGGCGCGGACTCGGAGAGTCTCTCGGCATCGCCCTGGTCAGCCTCGGTCTCGCCGCCGGGGCCGGCTGGCTCGCCTCGCGGCTGACGGCGCCCTCCCCCAACCGCGCGGCAGGCCCGCGCCTTCCCCCAACGTCCTGAGGACCCCCATGCCAAAGCGGATTCCCGTTCTCATCGCCGGCTTGCTCTCTTCGGTCTCGACGGCGGCTCTGGCCCAGAGCGCCGTCGAACCGCCCACCGAGATCGACGAAGTCATCGTCATCGGCGTCGCCGACCGGGCCGCATCAACCGCCACGCGGGTCCCCTTGGCGGCGGTGGAGACCCCCTTCACCATCACGACCCTGCCCGACCGGTTGATCGAGAACGCCGGCGCCCAGGATTTCGCCGATGTGCTCCGTTACGGCGCGATCGTCGGCGGGACCGACAATTTCGGCAACGCCGGACAGTTCTTCTCCTCGCGGGGGTTCCAGCTCGACAACGGATCGAACTATTACCGCGACGGCCTGCGGTACCGGAAATTCGGCCAGGCGCCGCTCTATGACATCGAGCGGGTGGAGATCCTGCGCGGACCCGCTTCCGTGCTCTATGGAGCGGTGCAGCCCGGCGGCGTGGTCAACATCGTCTCGCGCACGCCGCGGGCCGAACCCGAACACCGGCTGAGAGTTCGGGGCGGCGAAGACGATTTCGGGCAGGTCATCATCGACAGCACCGGGCCCGCCGGTGATCGGCTGCGGTATAGGGTTCAGGGCCTCTACGAGGACGCCGGCAGCTTCCGGGACATCCTCGAAAGCGAGTCCAGCGGCGCGACCGCCACGCTGGAAGCCGACCTGAGCTCGTGCACCCTGTTCACGGTCCGGGCGTCGCTTTTCAATGACCGGCGCAACGGCGACCGGGGCGTGCCGACCACGGTGGACGCGGCAGGCGAGATTCGCATCGCCGACGTGCCCCGTTCCCGCTTCCTGGGCGAGCCGTTCGACTATCTCGACTTCCGCGACATCAATCTGTCGGCCAGCCTGCGTCATGAGCTGGACGGCGGCTGGCAGGTGCGGGCGGACGTCGTCCGCTCCGGTCAGGTCGAGGATCGGCTCTACATCTGGGGCGGGCCGCCCGGCCTGGACGCGCCCGTGCCGCTGAACGGCGTGATGAACCGGACCCTCGGCGAATGGGACGCCGAACTGGAGGGCACGCTGGGCCGGGTGGAACTGGCGGGCGAGGCGCGACTGGGACCGACCCGCCACCGATTGCTGGTCGGCGTCGAGGCCGAGCGGTTCGACAATCTCCGCTCGAACAGGCGTTTCAGCTATCCCTCGGTGAACATCTACAATCCGGTCTATCTCACTGAACGACCGGTGACCCCTCAGATCGGCGATTTTCCGTTTGAAGGCCGGTTCGAGAGCAACAGTATCTACATCCAGGACGTGATCGACATCGGCGAGCGCGTCGTGGTGCTGGCGGGGCTGCGCTATGACGACATCAGCGACGCCAACCTGCTGAACGGCGCGGCCCAGGTCGCCCGTGAAACCACGCCCCAGCTGGGCCTCGTCTACCGGATCACGCCGCGCCTGTCGGCCTATGGCAGCCATGCGCGCTCGTTCAATCCGCAGGGCGGCGCGGACGCGGCGGGAAATCCGTTCGAACCTCAGCGATCCGAACAGTCGGAGGCCGGGGTCAAATGGGATATTCGGCGGTTCAACGCCTTTGCGACCGTCTCGGCGTATCGGCTCGAAAAGGCCAATGTTCCCGTCCCGGATCCGGACAACCCCGGCTTCTCGCGCCTGTCGGGTCTGCAACGCAGCCAGGGGGTCGAGGCGTCGCTGGACGCGAGCCCCACGGAGGCTCTCCGAGTCTCCATCAACTACGCCTATTCCGGCGAGGCGAAATTCGTCGTCGATCGCTCCCTGGCGGGCCGATCCATCCGCAACGTGCCGCGGCACGCCCTTGCTCTGTGGGCGGAGTACGGCTTCTCCGGCCCGCTTGACGGCGTCACCGCAGGCTTCGGCGCGACCCACATCGGCGAACGCTGGGGCAATGATCGCAACCAGTTCAGATTGCCGGCCTACACGCTGATCGACGGGGCTGTGCGCTATGCCATCACACCGAACGTGGAAGTGTCGATCAACTTCAAGAACATCTTCGACGAAACCTATTACACGGGGTCGTTGGAGCACCGCTCCATATTGGTTGGACAGCCGCGCACGCTTCTGTTCGGCTTGAACCTGACCCTGTAGGGAGATGTCATGGGCAAGACCGTCTTCACGCGATCCACTTCGACCTCGCCCTCCAGCGCGAGGGTCGTGTCTGCGGGCCTGGACCTGGCCGAGCGGCGCTGTCGATCGACCGGCGACAAGCTGACCGTTGGGCGAAGGGCGGTCCTGCAGCAGATTCTTGCGGCTCAGGAGCCGATCGGCGCCTATGACATCCTGAGGCGCATGGACGTCGATGGCGGGTCAACAAAGCCGCCCACGGTCTATCGCGCGCTCGATTTCCTCGAGGAACTGGGTGTCATCCATCGCGTCGACAGCCTCAAGGCCTATGTCGCCTGCACCGCCCAGGATCATCGCCATCACGCCGCGTTCTTCATCTGTGAACGGTGTGGTCTGGCGATCGAGCGCGAGGTGCCCGTCAGCCACGACGCCCTCGCGCGCGCCGCCGCCGAAGACGGGTTCGTGGTGGCGAGCGTGATTCAGGAGGTGAAGGGCCTCTGCGGAACCTGCGCGCGGGCCGCGCCTTGACCGAGGCGGGCGAGCCGAGCCGGTGGAAGCTTGGCGCGCCGATCATCGCCCTGGCGTTTCATCCCTTCGGTTCAATCGTGGCAGCCGCTTTGGGGGATGGATCGGTCTGTCTGATCTCGCGCGATGGATCGACTGAACCGGCCCGCGTCCCGCTGCATAAGGGGGCGGTCCTGGCGATCGCCTATCATCGCCCCTCGGATCGTTTTCTGACGGCCGGGGACGACGGTCGCGTCTGCGGCGTGTCCGCCGACGGCGCCTTCGGCGAGATCGCCTGCCTCGGATCCCGCTGGATCGAGCATCTGGTCGCCGATCCGCGGGACGGACGGGTCCTCGCCTCCATGGGTCGTGAGCTACACGCCATCTCTGCGGACCTGAGGACGACCCGGCTGGCCAAGACCCTGGCCGCCGCCCCCGGCGGTCTGGCCTACGACACGGCCGGGGACCGTTTCGTCGTGGCGCACTACGACGGCGTCACGCTCGGCGCATTTGGAGAAGACGACGGCTCTCTGACGCTGTCCTGGTCCGGCGCGCATCTGGCCGCCGCCGTCAGTCCCGACGGCCAATGGTGTGTCAGCGCCACCCAGGAGCGGGCGCTGCATGTCTGGCCGCTGGACGGCTCTGAACAGCTCGGCATGCGAGGTTATGCCGGCAAGCCCGTGTCCTTGAGCTGGAGCGCGGATTCGCAAATTCTTCTGACCAGCGGGCTGGACAGTATGGCGGGCTGGCGCTTCGACGGCGGGGGACCCCGGGGTCGTGAGCCGCTGATGGTCGGTTGGGGCGCGGGCGGTCTCGCGACACGCGTGGCCGCCCACCCCACCGCGCCCGTCGGGGCGGCCGGGTTCGACAACGGCGCCGTGGTGTTCGCGGATCTCATCACCCAGGACAGCGCCCTGCTCGAGGCCGCCACGGGACACGAAGTCACGGCCCTCGACTGGACGCCGGACGGCCTCGCGCTCGTCATCGGTGACGCCGACGGCGGCGTGGCGGCCTATGATGTCCTGCGCTGACGCTCTGCCTTACTGCGCGACGCGGCAAGCCTCGAAGCCAGCGGTCAGTTCGGCCGTCGGCAGATCCCGACCGATGAAAACCGCGCGCGACGTCCGGGCTTCGTCCGCCCGCCAGGCGCGTTGCAGCTCGACGTCCAGCAGCATGTGGACGCCCTGGAAGACCAGACGCTGATCGACGCCGCGGATGTCGAGAATGCCCTTCCAGCGCAGGATGTCCTGCCCGTATCGCCCCTGAATATCTTCGAGCCAGTCCCGCGCCCGAGTGGAATCGAGCGGCTGGTCAGAGGAGAGGGAGACCGATGTGATCGCGTCGTCGTGCTCGTGCTCGTCCTCCTCGCTGAGGAAGCCGGGCTCGATCTCCAGAATCCGCTGCAGGTCGAATGCGCCCTGGTCGAGCAGTTCGCCCAGGTCGGCGTCGCAGTTCTGTGTCTTGATGATCCGCGCCATGGGGTTCAGACGACGGATATGGGCCTCGGCCTGCTCGCGCTCTCCGTTCGACACGAGGTCGATCTTGTTGAGCAGGATCACGTCGGCGAAGGCGATCTGTTCGGCGGCCTCATGGCTGTCGGCCAGCCGGGCCTCCATATGTTTGGCGTCCACGACGACGACAATGGCGTCGAGCCTTGTCTTGCGGGCCACGTCCTCGTCCATGAAGAAGGTCTGGGCGACCGGGGCCGGATCCGCCAGACCGGTGGTCTCCACCAGAATGCCGTCGAACCCGCCCTTGCGCTTCATCAGCCCGTTGATGATGCGGATGAGGTCGCCGCGAACGGTGCAGCAGATGCACCCGTTGTTCATCTCGAACACCTCCTCGTCGGTGTCCACGACAAGGTCGTTGTCGATGCCGAGCTCGCCGAATTCGTTGACGATGACGGCGTATTTCTTGCCGTGGCTCTCGGTCAGTATCCGGTTCAGCAGGGTGGTCTTGCCGGCTCCGAGATAGCCGGTCAGGACGGTGACAGGGGTCTGGGCCAGGGACATGGGATGCTTCCGGTTCGTGCGTCAGCCGGATGCCGAACGCGATGCGAGTTGTAATGGTATAACATTACACCGCTCAGCGTCCATCCGGAGATCGCCTCAAAACGCGCCAGTCCGGTGGCGTTGCCGGTCGCTGTCAGGACGGGTCACCCACGGCCAGTTGATATTGGGGGTCTCCCCAGCGGCGACCCACCGGGCCCGCCACTGCCCTACACGCCTCGCGCCGATGATCGCGACGCCTGTCGCTCGTCGTCGTCAGAAACTTCCGCTGAACGTCAGGGTGACGAAGGTGGGGCTGCGTGAGAACCGCTCCTCGCTGCCGACGATCGCGCCCCCGCGGTCGGGATCGAAGAAGGTGCGCAGGCGGCGGCTGCGCTGGGTGTCGGCGTTGCGCAGCGCCAGGCGCGTCTTGAAACCGCCCAGCGCCGTCGTCTCGACGAAGCCGCCGAAATAGTCATCGGTGCGGATCACATCGATCTCGTCCACCAGATAAAGGTCACCCTCTTCCGACGACTGCCATGTCACGCCCCAACTGAACCGCCGCCCCGGCGGGTCATGCCGGAACTCGATCTCGACGTCGGGGCTGTAGACGAACGAGAGAGGCCGCCCGCGTCCGATGACCGGATCATCGAAGTCGCTGTCAAGGACCTCGCCCTCCGCGGTCAACCGCGCCCCGGCCAGAAGGCGGTCGAGCGGCAGGGTCAGCGTTCCCTTCACGCCACGATAGGTCGCGTCGCCGGCGTTGGCCAGACCGGGCGCGCCGGACGGCAAGACGATCTGCTCCAGCACGTCGCGGCGATCCTCGTGGAAGACCTCCAGGTTGACCGCGAAATCGCCGCCGCCGCGGTAGTCCACGGAGCCGTAGTAGCGCGTCGTCTGGTCCGGCCCAAGGTCGGGGTTCCCCGCCGCCGTGGTGTCGTCGTCCAGGTCTGCGGTCGCCGCGAAGTCGCCGAAATCCAGTTGCCCGACCGTGCGTCGCGCGCCCACGCGAAACAGCAGACGCTCGCTCGGACGCCACGCCAGCGCAAGGGACGGCTTGAAGAAGCTGAAGCCCTGGGTCCGAGCGGCGTCGCCGGTGACCGAGATTTCCGACGCCTCCACGGCCAGCCCGCCTTCCAGCGTCCAGCGCGGCGAAAGGGTCCAGTTCAGAGTGGCGAAGGCCTCGCCGCGCAATTCCTCCACCGTGACGTTCGACGCCGGGATGGGCACGGGCGCCAGGCCGCCACCAGTGTCGATGGCCAAGGCGAAGGTCCGGTCGAACCGGTTATAGGCGATCTCGGCCCCGAACTCCGGCCGCAGCCGCGAGACCCCGATGCCGGTCAGGGTGGCCCGACCGACCAGTTCCAGAGGCTGCGCCGTCGATGCGACCACGGTGCGCGACACCAGCGCCCCCTGCCGGGTCTCGCGCCGCTGGCGCGAACTCTCGCTTCCGTCCCGATAGTTGAGCAGGCCCAAGGTCTTGACGCTCCAGTCGCCATAGACCCGCGTCCAGTCGGCTCCGAGCTCCAGGGTCCAGCGCTGGACGTCCAGCTGGTTCAACTGGCTCTGGTCGGGCGCCGCGTCCGGGAGACGCCCGAGGAAGGTCTCGCCGGGCTGATCGAAATAATAGTTGTAATGCCCCAGACGCCCGGTGAGGTTAAGCAGTCCGCCAGCGACCGGTCGGCTGGCGTCCCCTGAAAGAGTCGCTTCGCCGAGTGTGGAGGGAAGGTCTGTCACCGTCGCGCTGATCAGGTCACCCGCCGCATTCCGGTTCAGACGCAGGCTGCGGAACGGAAATTCCTCCCAATAGACTCTGGCCTTGAGCGAGGTCCGCCAGCCCCCGACCGCGCCCGAGAGACTGGCCTCAAGGCGGGGATAGACGGTCCCGTCACCGTTCCGCTCGATCTCGGTGGACCAGGTTCCCGAAGCCACTCCCGCGCGGCGCACCACATTGAGCACGATCGCCTGCCCTTGCGCTTCCGAGGTCGAGGCGTTGCGGATCAGTTCGATCCGTTCGACCTGACTGGCGGGTATGCGCCCGAGCGCGTCGAGCACGCCCGCCTTCGAGGACGGCCGCGCGCCGTCGATCAGGACGTTGCCGCTCGATCCGCCGAACCCGCGCACCGCCGCGTCGCCTTCGTCGAACACAAAGCCCGGCGTCCGCTGCACCATGTCCAGCGCCGTCTGGGGCGAGAAGGCGGCGTAGTCGGCGGCCGTATAGGCGGTGCGGTCTGGATCCGGTGTCTGGGCGACCGCCATGCCAGAGGCGAATGCAACGAGCGCGACCGCCATCCCGGCGAACGGGACCGCCCGCGCGAAGCCAGGCGATGACAGGGTCCAACCATGGCGACTGGCCCGGCGGTGTTCGAGAAGAGGCTCCACAATTCGGCGATGGGCCGCCGAACACTCGTGCCGCCGCGATTTCACGGCGCCCACGATCGGTCTCACGCGACGCCCTCGACCATTTCGCCCAGATAGAGCGCTTCCAGCCCGGCGGCGTCGACGTCCTTGGCCGGGAGTTCGCGCCTCAGCACCCCGGTGCGCATGATGCCGACGCGGTCGGACATGTCGCGAGCACGAAACAGGTCGTGCGTGGCCATAAGGACCGCGACGCCGCTGTCGGCCAGACGTCGGACCAGGGTGCTGAACTCGTGGCTGGCGCTCGGGTCGAGGACGCTCGTCGGCTCGTCCAGCAAGAGGACGCGGGCGCTCTTGGCCAGCGCGATCGCCACCCCGACCTTCTGTCGCATGCCCTTGGAATAGCCCGCGACCCGGCGGTCGTGGGCGTCCGGCTGGAGGCCGGCCTGGGCCAGCAGGTCTGCGCACTCGGCGGAGGCGAGCGTCCGTCCGCCCAGTCCAGCGAAATAGGCGAGGTTCTCGGCGCCGGTCAGCTGTCCGTAGAGATTCACCTGCTCGGGGATGTAGGCGAGCCTGGCCCGCGCGCCGTTCGGATCGAGCGCCGGGTCCACGCCGTCGACCAGCACGCGCCCGCCGTCCGGCTGAAGAAAGCCGAGGCAGGCGTTGATCGTTGTGGTCTTGCCGGCGCCATTGGGACCCAGGAGGGCGTAGACCTCGCCCGGCGCGACCGTGAGGTCGAGGGCTCGCAGTGCGACCTGGTCGCCGAACCGCTTGTGAAGCTTCTCAATGATCAGCATGTCAGGGTCCTGCTCTTCGAAGGCGGGTCCAGGCGCCGAAGGCGCAGAGCGCAGCCGCGGCCCACAGGGCAATCAACAAGGTCGAGGCGAGCCGAACGCGGTCGAGCACCGGCTCCGGAGCCGGGTGGTGCATCGGCACGACGTCGTAGTCGGCCAAGGTCAACGGGCGTCGGGACGCCAGCGTGACGTCGAAGACGTTGCGGATGCGGGTTTCAAAATCGGCGACCGCATCGAAGAAGGCGAGACGCCGTTCCGGCGCATGGCCGGCCAGGTCATCCGTCAGCCGCTTGATCGCCAGCGGGGGCGAGAGGACGGACACGATACGCAGCCGTTCGGCCTGTTCGACCTGCAACGCCTGCAGGTTTCGCGCCATGGGCGCGAAGGCGCGGTCCAGCATCCGTTGCCGCGGATAGTAGGTCTCGACGAAGTAGGCCTCGTACTCGCTGAAGGCGGGGGCCACAGGGCGCCGGGCCGGGTTCTGCGCATAATAGGCCTCGCGCACCTCGTCCGCCCGTTCGGCGAAGTCGTTCTGCAGGGCCCTAAGCTGCAGGATATAGGCGAGGCGATCGGGCGGCGGCGTCGCTGAGGACACCCAGAGGGCGGAGGCCACCGGCGTGACGAGCGAGACCAGAATCCAGAGGCCAAGGAGCGTCAGCCCGGCGCCGGTGGCGCTGCGCGCCCGCGCGTTGACCCAGGCCGCGACCGCCAGCCAGAAGGCGATATAGGCGGCCAGGGCGGCGAGCCAGAGCAGGAGATCGGGCGCGGCCCACGCAAGGCCTCCGGGGCCGGCGGCCAGACCCACCGCCGCGGTCGCGATCCCTCCGACGATGACGAAGGTGGCGGCGAACCGGACGGCCGACCGCGCCAGCACGAGCCGCCGCAGGGGCGTCGCGCCGCTGGCCAGCAGGGGCGCGATCTGCTGCTCGCGATCCTTGGCGAGGCCGTCGTAGCTCAGCACGAGAAGAACCAGCGGCAGAATCCAGGCGACCACGAACGCCAGGTCCAGCGGCCCGTCCAGGCGATTGGCCGGGTTCTCCGTCGTCTCGGCGCCGCGCCCGTGGCGGCTGGTCATGCCGGCTTCCACGATGTCATGCCCTTCCCGGACCGACCCCGCCGACAGCGGCGCCAAGGGGAGCGGCGCGAGCGCGAGGGGCGTGCGGTGGCTCATGACCACCAGATCGGCCCGCGCGGGGTTGGAGAACACGCCGACCTCATGCCGGCCGGCTTGCAGATCGAGGAAGCGGTCGCGCTTCGTGCGCCAGCTTTCCGCGTTCGCCTGCGCGGCCTCGGCCTGGACCGCCCGGGTCTCCAGGGTGCGTTCGACGCCGCCCCAGACAGAAAATCCGGCCAATGCCGCCAGGGCGAGCAACAGGAACAGGTGCGAGCGGCCGGCGGCGAACAGCCGCGCCTCCGCCGCCAGCAGTCGGGACCACCGCGCGCCCGTCATGGCCGCAATCTCCGTCCGGCGAGGGCGAGCGCCAACAAGGCGAACCCCAGCCAGGCCCCCAGGATCGACAGGGCCGGCGCCTGGGCGCGCAAGGCCCAGGCCGTATCAGGCGCGGCGTACTGGAACCGCGGCACGGACGCCCAGACCTCCCGTCCGGCGTTCATCTCCCACGCGTCCCCGCGCAGACCGCGAACGATGGCGACATTCATGCGCGCGTTGAAGGCCCGCCGGTACAGCTCCGCCTCCCCGGCGAAATGCCGGTAGTGCGGCCAGTCCGTGCCCGCCATTCCGTGGGTGACGCTGCGAACGGCGAGGAAGGGCGCGAGGGCGGCCACGGCCAGGCGGACCGTCTCCTGCCGCGCGTAGGTCGCTTCCAGTCGCTGATGGTGACGGTCCGAAACCTGGAGGGTCCAGGCGTCCATCGCCATCATGCGCAGCCCGGAGAAGCCGATCGGCAGGTCGGCGAGACGGGCGACGCCGTGGCTGGCGAGCGTGTCCCGCTCCAGACGCTTGAGCCTTTCGTCCCAACCGGGCTCGGCGCCGTAGCCGGACATGAATTCGTCGCTTACCGCCTCGGCATAGGCGGCCGCGTCCGGCGTGGGCGCCAAGCGAAGCGCGAGGTGGGAGGCCGCCCGCGGCGCCAGCACCGAGCCGATCACCCAGATTGCGAGCGCGGCCATGAGCGCGGTCCTGGAAGACCGCGCGAGGATCGAGACGACCATGCCGACCGCCAGCACGGCCAGCAGGTAGACGGCGCCGGCGGCCAGGGCGACGAGGGTCCGGGCGGCGGTGTCGAAGACGGCGCCAGACGGCGCGGCCCACGGCGCCGCCGCGAGGACGACGGCGCTGAAGGGCGCGAGCGGGACCGCGAGAGCGCCGGCGAGACCCAGATATTTGCCCGCCAGCCACCGGGATGGCTTCACGCCCTGAGCGAGAAGCTGGCGCAGCACGCCCGTTTCGCGCTCCCGGGCCACGCTCAGCGCGCCCAGCACGAGCGCCACCAGGCCGCCCAGCAGGTGCAGCAGCCCTGCCCCGCTGCTCTCGCCCAGACCCGGGGAGGCGGTCAGATCGTCGTCGGCCGGCGCGTTTGAGAAGGCGGCGTTGCTGTGGGCCTCAAGCCAGAGGGTTCGTCCGGCATACGGCCGCAGGCCCGGCTCGAAGACCGCCAGCGGGGTTTCCGGTTTGGCGACGTAGAGGCCGTAGGCCGCCGCCCGATGCGGGTGCTTGGGGCCCTGGTTCAGCCACTGGTCGTAGGACTGCTCGGCGAAGCGGACGCGTTCAGCCTCCCCCCGCGTCCAGCGGCTCCAGCCGACCGTGGTGGCGGCGCCCAGGAGGGCGAGCAGGAGCACGGCGGTGACGACCAGCCGCCCGTCCCGCAGCTGGAGCAGAAGTTCGCGTCTTGCGATCGCCCAAATCATGGCCGGCTCAGTAGCTGTAGGTGGCGCGCAGCGTGAAGGCGCGCGGTTCCTGGGGCAGCAGGGTGGTGCCCGTGAGGTCATAGATGGTCTCGTCCGTGAGGTTGCGCACGTTCAGCTGCAGCTCGACGGGACCGAAGTCATAGGCCGCCATCACGTCCAGGCGCGTATAGGCCGGCAGGGTCCAGGCGTTGTTCGGCAGGGCGGCCTGCCGCTCGTCGACATAGTAGACCCCGCCGCCGATCGAGAGTCGGGCCAGGGGCCCGTCGGCGAATTCGTACTTGGTCCACAGACTGGCGCTCCGCTCCGGCGCGCCTGGCAGGGCCGAGCCGATCGCGAAGCGGTTGTCCCGGGTCACTTCCGCATCGATCAGCGAAGCGGCCAGGCTTACGTCCCAGCCGGGCGCGAGCTCGCCGGCGATATCCACCTCAAGCCCGCGCGAGCGTTGCTCCCCTGTCTGGACGCGGAACATCGGGTTGACCGGATCGGGCGTCGAGACGTTCTGCTTGCGGATTTCATAGACCGCCAGACTGAACCGCGCCCGGCCGTTCAGCAGATCGCGCTTGAGGCCGATCTCCAGCTGTTCGCCACGTTCCGGTTCCAGATCCTCGCCCGTCGCCGTGCGGCCGCTGGTGATCGGCACGAAGGACCGACCGAAGCTGGCGTAGAGGCTGGTGGCCGTGTCCGGCTGGTAGACGACGCCGATCTGCGGGCTGAAGGCGTCGTCCGCGCCTTCCCGCACCAGCGCTCCGGTCATCAGATTGGTGTTGCGGCTTTCGACCTCGTCGTACCGGGCGCCGACGAGCACCTTGAAGCGGGACCCGATGGAGATCATGTCCTGGACATAGAGGCCGACCGCATCCGTCTCGATCTGGTCCGCGAACAGGCGGAAACCCGCCCCCGGCTGGGAGCCGTAGACCGGTTCGTACAGATCGATGGACGCCAGGGACTGGAAGAAGAAGTCGTAGGCCTGTTCGGTCCGGTAGTGCTCGGCGCCGATCGTCAGCTGGTGCTTCAGGGCGCCGGTCTCGAACGTCGCGATCAGGTCCAGCTGGGCGTTGCGGACCTCGCTCTCCTCCTGGGTGGCGTAGGCCACCCGGGTCACCGTGCGCCCGTTCACGACCGCCAAGGGCGAGCGCAGGTTGTAGTCGCCCTCCGTCCGCGATCCCCCCACCACGGCGCGGAGCCGCAGGCCGTCGGTCAACACCTGGTCCAAGGTGATGGAGCCGAACGCCGACTCCACGCTGTTCAACGCATCCGGCTCCCCGAGGAACCGGCTGACCGGCACGCCGAAGCTCAGCGGGTTGCGCGGCAGGCCCAGGTCCCAGACGAAGTCGCTCTGCTTGTATTCGCCCTCCAGGGTGATCCGGGTCCGGTCGCCGGGAGAGATCGACAGAACCGGCGCGAGGAAGACCCCTTCGCTGCGCACGCCGTCGCGGAAGCTCTCGGCGTCCTCGACCGCAGCGTTGAAGCGATAGGCGAGGCGTTCGCCGATCGGCCCGCCGAGATCGGCTTCGGTGCGATACCGATCGAAGCTGCCGGCCAGGCCGCGCAACCGCAGCCGCGGCTCGGCGGTCGGCTGTTTGGTGACGGTGTTGGTGATGCCGCCCGGGTTGACCGCCCCATAGAGGATCGACGCCGGCCCTTTGAGGACCTCGAACCGCTCGACGTTGGCGATGTCGCGCAGCGAATAGAAGCCGAAGTCGCGCAGGCCGTTGCGCAGCGTCAGATAGCTCTGGTCGAAACCGCGAATATAGGCGCCGAAATTCTGGGTGCCGCCATAGCCGAGCTTTCGCTGCGCGCCCGAGACGTTGTCCAGCGCCTCGCCAAGCTGGGTGATCCCGCGGTCCTCGATCAGCTGCTGCGGCACCACGCTGACCGCCAGCGGCAGGTCCATCAGCAAGGTCGGCGCCCGCGTCCCGGTCAGGGCGTCCTGCGCGAGATAGTGCTCCACCGGCCTCGCCGTGACGATCACCTCCTCCAGAGAGGTCGGCTCGGCCGACGTGGCCGTCTGAGCGAAGCCCGGAACCGCAAAGACCAGGACGTGAAGACCGGCGCCCATGGCGAACGTATGGCGAAGCATGTGGAGACCCCCGAGCAGCCTTCGTTATGATATAACGTCACACCGGGCGCAACGCCCGGGAGCGTTACGATTTGTTCAGGGAAGGGCGAGCGCCCCCGCCCATTATTTCGTCCAGGAGGGCTACGCCCGCCTGAGCGAGGCCCGTTGCCCGATCACGGGCCATTATGAGCCGTATCAGCACTTCTGATTGGCCGGACAGCGACACCAAGCGCATTCTGACTATGGGGCCCGGGTCCCTCGGACGATCGCCAGTGATCGTGATCTCGGGCTGGGAGCGCGCTCGGCGCTAGGGTCGGGCGCTTGCCTATGGAGAGCGCCAATGAGAGTTGGCTCGCCCTTGAGGCCCACCGGCCGTGCCGGGTCAGTCCATCTGTCGCAGCAGACTTGCCGGGTCGCCGGACATCGGAGTTCGCCGACCGCCCGACCTGTCGAGTCGACGGGCGCGGTCACGGACGACACCTCGACCCGGCGGCCGAGCCAGCACACCTTCGACATCAGTGTCTGAGCGCCCGATCAGGGCTGTGCTCAAGCTGGTGGGCCGTCTGCCGCAGGATGTTCCAACGAATCCATTTTCGATGCGGGAGCGCGAGTCTTTGGAGGCGGCCGATCGCGGATTCCGTGCTCCGGCCACCGCCGCAGCCCTTACGGATCCGGGACGCCGAGGCGTCGGGCCACCTGGCTTCTGATCTGGAATTTCAACATCGCGGAGGGTGAACTGACACCCATCTGGCCTGGCGCCATTTCTGGAGCTTATGACCGGCATGACCAGAACTCATTGGTCAAGCCCGATGCCCATGTCACTGTGCGGACGCGGCCCGGGCCCCTCTGACGATCGTGGTGATCGTGATGTCGGACCGCATCGGGTGCGCTCGATGCCGGGGTCCAGTCCAGCCCATATCCCAATGGTCACGGTTGAGAGCGCACCCGTCCTTCAAGGAGGGGCTCCATGTCGACCCGTTCAGGGCGCCGGCTGAACTGCTACAGGACCTTCGTGGCGCCGGGTTTGACGGCGACCTTCACTTCGTTGGCCATGGCTGTTCGCTCGTCGCGGGCCAGGCGGCGCGGCGTTCGCTGATCGCCCAACGGGACGCTCCTTCCTGTCCCACACCCTGCGCGCTCAACCGCCGTCAGGCGGCACGCCCCCCTTGGAGAACCTGTCTGATGAGCCCCACCTTGCGGTCCTTGCTGATTGCCCTGGCGGCGAGCGTGGTCCTCGCCGCGTGCGAACCGATAGACACGTCGGTTCTGCAGGATATCGAAAAGGCGGCGGAATCGGCCCGCACGACCGCCGACGATCTGAATTCGCGCGCGCCCGAGATACAGAGCGCGATTGCCGACCCCGTCGGGACATTGCGCGCCGCCGCCCTGGGAGCGACCTTCACGAAGACTCCAACCGCCGAGGCCAACCTGTTCGTATTGACCGACCTGCAGACGGGTTGCCAATGGCTCGCGACCTACGGCCCGGACGGTCAGGCCGTCAGCATCGCACCCCGCACCGAGCCTGGCGGGACAGATACCCGGCAGCGATGCATTGCGATCAATGGGGGCGCGCGCGGGGCAGGTGACGGACCGCAATAATGCGGATTCTCACCCACGTCGAAGCGCTCTCTGTCGTGAGGCACATGAGCCTCTCCCCCGGCGACCTTGCCACTGTGCTCAGTCAATACACGCTCTCCTGAGAGCCCCAGTTCAGCCACCCGTATTGTCTGGCCAGGAACGAACCCCAGTATGGAACCATTGCCCCTGATCCGCGCCCGGCGAACGAGAGCAGCTTCGACCGGAAACGCCCGGACAGCGCCCCTGGCGCCTTACCGAACCGATTGAGCCGACCACATGCCCGCTGACGCCCTGATCCTGATGCTTGGCCTTGTCCTGCTGATTGCGGGCGGGGATCTTCTCGTGCGGGGGGCGGTCCGGATCGCGGAGAGACTGCGGCTCTCGCCGATGCTGATTGGTCTGACGGTGGTGGGCATGGGCACCTCCATGCCCGAGCTCGCCGCCAGCCTGCAGGCCAGCCTCGCCGGGTCTCCGGGAATCGCCCTCGGCAATATCGTGGGCTCGAACATCGCGAACGCGCTCCTGATCCTCGGAGCGGCGGCCCTGATCGCGCCCATTGCCGTCAATGCCCGCGCCCTGTGGCGCGATGGCGGCGTCGGCGTCCTGGCGGCCTTGGCGCTGCTGGCCGCGGGTGCGACGGTGGGCCTGTCGCTCTAGGCGGGCGCCGCCTTCCTGGTCCTGATGGCCGGGTACATCTTCTACGCCTATCGCCAGGAGCGTACGGGGGGCTTGCACAGCGCCGCCTATGATCGCGCCGTGGCGACGGAAGAGGTCGACCGGGCCCTGATCCCCCGCGCCCAACCGGCTGGCCGGCTATCGGTCGCACTCCTGCTGTTCGCGTCCGGTCTGGCCCTGATCGTCGGCGGCGGCAGTCTTCTGGTGGAGGCCGCTATCGGCATCGCCCGACACCTCGGCGTCAGCGACACGGTCATCGGGCTGACCATCGTGGCGGTCGGCACGTCTTTGCCGGAACTGGTCACCTCCGCCATGGCGGCCTGGCGCAGGCAGGGGGACATCGCCCTCGGTAATGTGCTGGGCTCCAATATCTACAACATCCTGTTCATTGGCGGCCTCACCGGGGCGATCGCGCCCACCACCGTTCCGGCCAGCATCATGGCCTTCGATCTCTGGGTGCTGGTGACCGTCTCGCTGCTTGTGCTGGTGTTCGCCTTCTCCGGCGGGCGGTTGAGCCGGAAGGAGGGACTCGTCCTCGTCGCGGCCTATGTCTTCTACGCCGCCTGGACCGCAGGCCTGTTCTGAAGGCTGGTGCCATAACACCGGGACGCGGCGGCGACTTCTGGGATCACTGTCCTGGAGTTCACAAGGATCTCGCCTCGGTCGCCGCGAGAACGTCACCGATCCGACTGGCGCAGGTGGGGTGTCCCAGCGTCGGTCTTCTCTTGGCCTCCTCTGGATGGCCAGGCTCCCTGTCCGGGGTCCTCAGGCGCGAAACCCTTCAATCGAAAATATCGAAGATGTCGCGGCGCTTCTTCTTGCGATAGCCGTCGTCCCGACTGTAGGCGTCGTCGCGATCACGACGGTAGTCCCGTCCCGGGGGCGGCGCCGCGTAGGCGGGCGATGGCGTCGGCGCACCCCCCTGCCCGCCTCCGGCCTCGATCAGTTTTTCCAGTTCGCCGCGATCGAGCCAGACGCCGCGGCAGGTCGGACACATGTCGAACTCGACGCCGCTTCGATTGACGGTCGTCATCGAGGCGTTGTCATTGGGGCACAACAAGAGGGGCATGCGGGCGACTCCAGAAGGGAAAGAGGGTCAGCGACGTTGGCCAAGCAGCACGAGCAGGAACTGGAACAGGTTCACGAAATCCAGATAGAGGCTGAGCGCGCCGAAACTGGTCGCCGAGCCCATCGCGGCCCTGTCGCCGCCGAGCTGGTGATAAGTCAGTTTCAGGCGCTGAGTGTCGCGGGCGGTCAGGCCGGCGAAGATCAGCACGCCGATGCTGCTGATGGCGAGCATGAGCATCGAGGATTGCAGGAACAGATTGACCACGCTGGCGATCAGAAGGCCGATCACGCCCATGATCAGGAAGGTCCCCAGCCCGCTGAGGTCGCGTCTGGTGGTGTAGCCGTAGAGGCTGAGCGCGCCGAAGGCGGCGGCGGTGATCAGGAAGGTCGAGGCCAGGCTCTGGCCGGTATAGCGCAACGCCAGCGCCCCGAACGAGGCCCCGATCAGGGCCACCACTGACCAGTAGAGAACACTGGCCAGCCGGGGCGAGGCGCTCCGGACCAGGAAGGCCGAGCCAAGCAGGACCGCCAGCGGCGCGAAGGCCAGGATCAGACCGAGCGGCGTATAGCCGGTCAGGCGCCCGTCGGCGACGACGAACAGGGTGTCCCGGACCGGTTCCACCGAGGCGGTCGCCCAAGCGAGGCCCGCGGAGACCACGAGCCCCAGGCCCATCTTGTTGTAGACGCCGAGCATGAAGGCCCGCAGGCCGGCGTCGACGGCCATGTCGGGGCGGACGGCCCGACGATCGCGCACGGTGGTGTCGAACTCGTTCATCAGAGTGTCTCCGGATGGATGGGTTGGGGAACACCGCGCCAACTCTTCATCGGGCGCGGCGGGACCCTGATCGGGCCGAGCGCAAGACCCGGACCAGCGATGAAAGGGCCGTCATCAACCCCAGCGCCAGGATGGTGCTGTATCGCCTGATCCTGCGTTGTGAACGGGTCGCCATCGAGCCTGTCCTCCTTGAAAGGGTGCGCTCTTGGCCGGGACCTGGGGATACGGGAAGGACTTGACCCCGGCATCGAGCGCACCCGATGCGGTCCGACATCACGATCACCATGATCGTCAGAGGGGCCCGGGCCGCACGAGCACAATGACTTCCTCGTCGTTGGGAGGCCAATGAGTTGTGCTGATGGTCGTGATAACGGCCGCCCATAGGCCGGTCAGAGACTCTGGAGTTCGCCGGTCGCGATGTTGAACCGCCAGACAGATAGAGACAGATGGCCGGCCTTTTCGGCTTCCCGTATCCAGGGAAAGGTCCGCAGATTGGCCAGCGAGTGCCGGAGCACGGCGTCCTCGATCGCCGCCTCGAAGGCTTCTCCCGCGCCCTGCTCGGGCATGGGCCACATCACCGGCTCGGCGATATCCATCCACGGCCCGAGGAAGTCCTGGGCGTTGCGAAGAGGGCCGTGGATCATGGCGTGGACGCCGTCGCAAACGGCGTGTCCGAGCACGACAATCCGCCGGACCTTGAGAATCTTGACCGCGAACTCCAGGGCGGCGCTCGTCCCGTGGCAGCCCCCGTCCGGCGCATATTCCGGAACCAGGCCCGCCACATTGCGGATGACGAACAGGTCGCCGGGCTCGGCGTCGAAGATGGTCTGCGGATCGATCCGGGAATCCGAGCAGGCGATCACGGCTGTCGCGGGTCGCTGGCGCCTTCGGGCCAGTTGGGCGTAGCGCTGCGCCTCGGCGGGCCAGACCGTGGCGCGGAAACGTCGATAGCCGGCGATCAGCGGGTCGTCCGGGGGGATCGTCATGGCGCGGCCCCGTCGGTTTTGATGGAACGCGTCCGCCACAGCGACCAGACAATGCCCGCCGCCAGGATGGCGAAGGTGACGCCCAGGGAGATGGCGGCCGGAAACTTTTCCCATCCCAGGAGGTCGGCGACGAAGATCTTGGAGCCGATGAAGATCAGGAGGATGGCCAAAGCCTGCTTCAGATAGGCGAAGCGGTGGATGATGGCGGCCAGGGCGAAATAGAGGGCGCGCAGGCCCAGGATGGCGAAGATGTTGGAGGTGTAGACGATGTAGGGATCGGTGGTAATGGCGAAGATGGCGGGCACCGAATCCACCGCGAAGATCACGTCGGCGATCTCGATCATGATCAGCGCCAGGAAGACCGGGGTGACGAAGGTCGCCAGGCGTCCGGTCTTCGGATCGGGCAGTTTGACGAAGAACCGCTCGCCGTGGAGGTCGTCGGTGACCCTCAGCCGCCGCCTCAGGAGGCGCAGCAAGGGGTTGTCGCCGATCTCGTGGGACTTGTCGCTCATGGCGATCATCTTGACCCCGGTCAGGATCAGGAAGGCCGCGAAGATGTAGAGCAGCCAGCCGAACTCGGAGACCAGAGCGGCGCCCGCCCCGATCATGATGGCGCGCAGAACGATGACGCCCAGGATGCCCCAGAACAGCACCCGGTGCTGGTATTTCTGGGGGATGGCGAAATAGCTGAAGATCATGGCGATGACGAAGACGTTGTCCATCGCCAAGGACTTTTCGACCACGAAGCCGGTCAGATATTCTATGCCCGACTGCTGGCCGAGGCTGTACCAGACCCAGCCGCCGAAACCGACGCCAAGGGTCAGATAGCCGAGCGACATCAGCAGGCTCTCGCGCACGCCGATCTCGCGATGCTTCTTGTGCAGGACGCCCAGGTCCAGCACGAGCAGAACGAGGACGAGCGTCAGGAACGTCGCCCACATCCAGACCGGCTTGGTCAGGACGTCGTAGGTCAGAAAATCCATAAAGAAGTGATCCAGGTGATCCGCGATCAGACGCGGATGTCAAAGGTATGCCGGCTGAGCCGGCGAATGAGCGTATCGCCGGTCACGGCGTCAGGCCCCGCAACCGGTCGGTCCGTCGGACTGCTGCGGTGGGCGGCGACCCGGCAGGTCGTCTGCGAGAGCTGAATCGCCCGGGCATAGGCGGTCGAGGCTGAAGGCGGGCCGATCCTCATCGTCGCCCTCCCTCCGCTGGAAGGAGGTCGAACCTCGCCGGGTCGATGTCGAGCAGCTCGCACATCCGCAGCAGCGCGGCGCGCTCCTCGGCGTCGAAGCCGCCGTCCGCTTCGGCGACGGAGCAGGCCGTCTCGATCAGGAGACGGGACGGGCCCGGCTGCCCACGAAGCTGCGCGATCGCGGCCTCGGCCGTCGCCTCGCCGTCGTCCAGGTCACGGTCGAAGCGCATGGTCAGGGCCTCGAAACCCACGACCACTTCATGCAGCCCGAAGAAGCGGATGCTCGCGGATTCGCGCATCCGGTCGATCATGCGCTTGCGTTCGTCGGGCGTCACCCAGCCGTCGGCCTGGGCCACCAGGGCGCACGCGGCGACGACGGCGTCCATCTGGACCACGTCGCCAGCGGTCCAGACGTCGTCGGGCTGGATGGGCGGGCGTCGGCGCGCGCTTCGGTCCGATCTGGGCATGCTGCTCGTTTCCGCGCCGGTAGGTCGGCGCTGCTGTCGGGAGAGGGGTCGGGGTCGACGGAAGGGGAAACCGCCGACCCCGGGGCGCCGTCAGTGGGCTGTCGACCGCGCCGAGGCGCCGTCGAACACGGACAGCCGGTCCTTGATAGCCAGCTTCTTTTTCTTGATGCCCGTGAGAGCGCGATCATCGGGCATCGCCCGTGACCGCTCGTCCTTCAGCGCCATTTCCAGCAGGGCGTGATGCCCCCTGAGCCGACGCGCCAACACCGTAGTCATGAGCCTCTCCATCCCGGAAGGGGCGCGCCCGGCGACGAGGCCATCGGTTCAGTGAGGGGGAAAAACAGCCGGACCCCATCATCGAGCGCACCCGATGCGGTCCGACATCACGATCACCATGATCGTCAGAGGGGCCCGGGCCGCAAGGTCAGATGACCCGAAACCGCGCCATAACGCCAATCAGAAGTGATGATGGACACGATAAGATTCCATCATGATGGCGCGGGCCCGCGCTCCAGGGTGCGCAAGACCTCCTGGGCCAGGAGGCCGGCGGGGCCGCCCATGCCGCGCGTGGACACCAAGGCGATCTCGCTGTCGCTGAGCGGCGGCAGCGGTTCGCCGAGGACGACCAGATCTCGCGGCGCCATGGCGGCCGGCAGGACGCCGACCCCAAGGCCGGCGCGCAGCGCCGCCATCTGGCCCGACAGGCTGGGTGAGGTGAAGGAGGCACGAAAGGCGAGGCTCGCCGCCTCCAGCGCGCCCAAGGCCCGCTTGCGATAGATGTCGGGAGCCGGCGCGACGATCAGGGGAAGCGGCGACACCTCGAGGAGCGAGGCGTCCAGCGCCACCCAGACCAGGGGCTCGCTCCAGACGCGGACGCCAAGTTCAGGTCCCACGGGTTCGCGCTTGATCAGGGCGAGATCAAGCAGACCGCGCGACATCTGGTCGAGCAGATTGGCGGTGTAGTCGCACGTCACCGACAGCTTGATCCGTGGATGGCTGCGCGCGAACGCGCCCAGAATGCCTGGGAGATGCATCGTGGCGATGTCCTCGGGCGCGCCGAACCGGACCTCGCCCTCCAGGTCCCCGTCGCCAAGGCTTGAGACGATCTCGTCGTTCAGTCGCAATAGTCTGCGAGCCTGCGGCAACAGTCCCGCGCCTTCGGTCGTCAGACCGACGCCCTTGCCTCCGCGATCAAAGAGCGGAGACCGCAACTGATCCTCCAGCCGGCGGATCTGAAGGCTGACGGCAGGCTGGGTCCGGCCAAGCAATGCCGCCGTTCGGGTGAAGCTGCCGGTTTCGACGACCGTGACGAAGGCGCGCAGGAGGTCGATGTCCAGATTGACCAGCCGATCCGTCACGCCATCAGCATCCGTTATAGGTGTCATCACCGCAATAAACTGGATCGGCAGACCGGTCGAGGGCACAGGGGCCACCTTCGAAGGACCCGTTGTCGCATGCCTGATCTCTCCGCCAGCCTGGCGCTCCTGACCTCCCCGGCGATTCTGTTCTTTTTCATCGGCGCCGCCGCCGCCTTCGCCCGCTCGGACCTGGCGATCCCCGAACCCGTTTCCAAGGCCCTGTCGCTCTATCTGATGCTGGCGATCGGCTTCAAGGGCGGGGTCGAGGCGCGCGAGGCGGGACTGAACGGGGACTTCCTCGTCGCCGGGGCCATCGGCGTCGCGTTGAGCGCCCTGATGCCGTTGCTGGCCTTCGTCCTCCTGAAGCGGCTGTCGCGGCTCGATAGACCGACGATCTGCGCGCTGGCGGCGACCTACGGCTCGGTCTCGGTGGTCACCTTCGCCGCCGGCCAGCAGCACTTGGCCGCCGTCGGCCTGACCTCCGGCGGCTATATGGCGGCGGTGCTCGCGCTGATGGAGACGCCGGCGATTCTCACGGCCCTTCTGCTGCTGAACGGTGCGGCCCGGGGCGAACCGGGGCGACGCCGGACCATCCTCAGGGAGGTGTTTGTCGGCGCTGCCACCGTCATGCTGCTGGGCAGCTTTGTCGTCGGCCTGGTCTCCGGCCAGGCCGGCATGGCCCGGCTGGAGATTTTCGTGGGCCCCCTGTTCCAGGGCGCCCTGTGCTTCTTCCTGCTCGACATCGGCCTGATCGCGGCGCGCCGCTTGATGGAGGGCGGGCGCAAACTGAGCGCCGGCGTGGTCGCCTTCGCCCTCGGTTTTCCGCTGGTGTCGGCCGGCATCGCCCTGGGCCTGTCGCGGCTGGCGGGCCTCGAGGTCGGGAACGCCGCCCTGCTGACCATCCTCGCCGGGTCCGCCTCCTACATCGCCGTGCCCGCCGCCATGCGGTTGGCCGCCCCCAAGGCCGACACCGGCGTTTTCGTCACCGCGTCCCTGGCCATCACCTTTCCCTTCAACCTCACGATCGGCATCGCCCTCTACACCGCCGCCGCGGCCTGGCTCTGGCGATGAGTGTTGACCTTTTCCCCGGTGTCCGCCGCCCGCGGCGCCGCCTGACCTTCTCCAACCCGCCGCCCTCGAACGGCCGGCTCATCAGAGGAAGACGACCATGAAACCACTGCAAATCCTCGCCTTCGCCGGCCTGCTGTCGGCCGCGGCGCCCGCCGCCATGGCAGGCTCGGGGACCCAGCACTCCGGGGCCTGCCCGCACACGACAACGGCCGACATCGATCGGCAGTTCGGCCGCTTTTCGGAGGCGTGGGCGACGCTCGATCCCGACGTGGTGACGGCCCTGTTCAGCGCCGATCCGGTCCTGTTGCCGACGGTTTCCAATCAGCCCCGCACGACACCCGCGGGCGTCCGCGACTATTTCGTCGCCTTCCTGAAGAACAGGCCCGTGGCGCGGATTGACACCGGCGCCACCGAGATCGATTGCCGCACGGCCTCGCGGGTCGGAACCTGGACCGTGACGCTGACGGACCCGGCGACAGGCGCGACGCGAGACGTGGAGGCCCGCTATTCGTTCCTCTATCGCTTCGAGAACGGCGACTGGAAGATCGACCACCTGCACTCCTCGATCATGCCCGAGCCGGCGTCAGCGCCGGCCCATTGAGCCTGGGCCCGTGCCGCCCCGCCGTTCACATCCTCCGGTCGATGCGGCGCCCGCGACCAGCGACCCGTCGGGCCCCGCGCCACGAGCCCTGGAGCCTTCGGGATCGTGGCGAGGCGGACCGCCCTGGCCGGATCAACAGGCCGTCCTGGCCACGATGCATGGCAAGGAACGGGCTATTGCGCCGATCGCGACGCGATACCTCGGTCTGGAGGTTCAGGTTCCCGAGGGCCTGGACACCGACGCGTTCGGAACCTTCAGCCGTGAGGTGGAGCGCCGGGGAACTCCGCTCCAGGCCGCCCGAGCGAAGGTCTCCGCCGGGTTCAGCCTCGCGCCGGGAGCGCAGTTCGGGCTGGCCAGCGAGGGCAGTTTCGGGCCCCACCCGTTCATTCCGTTTCTGCCCATGGCGCGCGAAATCGTCGTCCTGATCGACCGGCATTCGGGGCTCGAACTGGTCGGCCAGTTCGCGGGCGTCCGGACGAATTTCGCCCACGCGGTCGTGGACACGGTCGAGGCCGGACGCGCGTTCGGCGCACGCATCGGGTTCCCTGGCCACGGCCTGATCGTAACGGCCAGCCTCGATGGGGCGCCGGCTCCCCAGGTCGCGCTCTTCAAGGCGATCGACGGTTGGGACGCGCTTGACGAAGCGATAAACCGGGTCACCAGCCTAACCGGGGCCGCACTGGTCGAAACCGACATGCGGGCCCATCGCAATCCCCGCAGGATGCTGGCGATCCGGCGCGCCACGCTGGATCTGGTCCGCCGATCCTGGAGCGCCTGCCCGGCCTGTGGTCGGCCGGGATACGGCGTCACCGGGCGATTGCCGGGCCTGCCGTGTGCGGACTGCGGCGGGCCGACGCTGAAGATCCGCGCCGAGGTCCTGACCTGTGCGGGCTGCGCTCATCAGCAGGAGCGCACGGTTCCGGCCGCGACCGCCGATCCCGGCTCGTGCGGAGACTGCAACCCTTGAATCCGGTGAAAGGAGACGACCTGTGATGGCCAGCAAAGGGGGCGGGGCCGCCCTGGACCATGCCACAATCGATGACCGCATCGCCTGGGTCCTGGAGAATCCCGGCATGAGCGTATGGCTCAAATCCGCATTGAAGTCGGCGCTCGCTCAGGATCCCGTCACCCTGTCCAATGATCTCGAAATCCTCACGCACCTGATCAGACCGCGGGTGAACGCCCTGACGCAATGGTCTGTCGGCGACGGAGATCTTCCAACCTTGGAGCGGCAATAGCCAGGCATTCCCCCGGTCATTCCTTCGGCGCGAACCCGGTGAATCGCCAAGGCAGGGTTTCCCCGGCGTGGAAAGGAACCAGGTCGCCTTCGGCCGTGCCCGCGACCCGTTCCGGAACGACCCACGGAGTTCGCTCCAGAACGATGGATGTCGTGTTCAGGGGCAGGCCATAGAAGCGCGGACCGTGTTCGGAAGCGAAGCCCTCCAGCCGGTCGAGCGCCCCATCCTCTTCGAAGGTCGCCGCATAGCTTTCGATCGCGTAAGGGGCGTTGAAGATGCCGGCGCAGCCGCAAGCGGACTCCTTTTCCCCGATCAGGTGCGGGGCCGAGTCGGTCCCGAGGAAGAATTTGGGCGAACCCGACGTCGCCGCGCGCCGAAGGGCGAGCCGGTGTCGCTCGCGCTTGGCCACCGGCAGGCAATAGGCGTGCGGGCGCAGACCCCCGGCGAACATGGCGTTGCGGTTGATGCGCAGGTGATGGGGCGTGATGGTCGCGGCCAGATTTGGACCGCCGCTCTGGACGAAGGCGACGGCGTCCGCCGTGGTGATATGTTCGAACACCGTTCGGAGCCCCGGGAAATCCATCATGATCCTGGAGAAGACCCGCTCGATGAAGACGGCCTCGCGATCAAAGATGTCGATGTCCAGATCGGTCACCTCGCCGTGCAGCAGGAGCGGCATGTCGATGCGCTGCATCCGTTCCAGGACGGGATAGATCTTGCCGATGTCGGTCACTCCTTTGGCGGCGTTGGTCGTCGCATGGGCCGGGTACAGTTTGCAGGCGGTGAAGACCCCGGTCTCGAACCCGCGGCCGATTTCCTCCGGATCGGCGTCGTCGGTCAGGTAACAGGTCATCAAGGGCTCGAAATCATCGCGATCGTCGAGCGCGTTCAGAATGCGGGCGCGATAGGCCTCGGCTTCCGGCCCGGTGGTGATCGGCGGGACGAGGTTGGGCATGACGATCGCGCGCCTGAACTGGCGCGCCGTAAGGCCCGCGACAGAGCGCAACATGGCCCCGTCGCGCAGGTGAACATGCCAGTCGTCCGGAGAGCGAAGAACCAGATTCCGAGCGTCAGGCTCCGGATTGGACAAATGAGCCATGCGGGACAGTCCCTCACTCGTGAAATGTTCCCGGGCGTCGATCGGCGTCGGACGCTCCGGATATCCGGAGGTTCAAGATTGTTCATATTCGGATGGCGGTGGCCAGACCCGAGAGGCCACGGTGCTCACGCCGTTGTCGCACTGAGCTTGATCGTCCACGTCTTCACGGCTGCAGATCGAAGCATCTGTCGGATCACTCCAATCCTGAGACAAATGGCTGTCCGGTGAATCCGCATCGCCTGAGGCCCCAACATTCCTGTCCGGGGCCCGCCGGGTTGTTGTGCCTAGCGGACCGAGCCGAGCACCCCAAGGCTATACGACCCGCTCTCCCCAGCGAACCGTGTCAGGAAGGCTCCAGGTCCCTTCCTGGCGGAACTGACCATGCGCAAGAACTCGCTTGCGTCTCGGTTCCCTATCGCCCTCGGGCGTCAGGGCCGGGACTGTCCGCCGACAGCCTCGACGGCCGGGTACTCCGGAGCTTCGTGCGCTGGACTAGGATGATGCGACGGGGCGCAGCTGCTGGTCGCCGACGACGCGCCCAAGATCCGCCATCAGGAAGCCGTCCACCGGCAGGGTGCGATGCCGCGCTCTGATCTCGTTGAACCGGCCGCTGACGTCGCCATACCCGCCCGGCGTCAGATAGCCGACCTCCACGATGTAATCGACGCGGTCGGCGGCCTCGCTTCCATCCGCCCCGACGACCTCGAGCAATGTGGCGTGGCTGAACAGTCCCTGGTCGATGGCCTGACGATCCATCACCAGCCAGTTCAACTCGATGAACCGTCCCAGTTCGCGCCGACGGTCCTGGCGCGCCTGAAGGAATGTCTGCACGATCAGGACCGGCGGTCGCGTGCGCGGCGCCTCCGAACCGATTGCAGCGCTCGGCCAGCCCAGGGTCGTCAGCCCCGCGACACTGATCTGACGTCGGCTCAACATCTGTGCGGCTCCTTCATGCGGTGGATTGAGTTCCAGTGAGGAACATACGTCGCGCATCAGCCAAGCTCGATAGCGTCCTCAACGTAGATCGCTCGATCCGACCATCGGTCCGCTGCGCAATGTCCGGCCGATCCCGAGCCCGGCGGCCAAGCTGATCATGATTTCGCGGCAACCCCCATCACCAGCCGGATCCGACCTTCGCCGATGTTGCGCGCGAAATTGGCCGCCATTTCCGCAAACCGCGGCCCCATCACAAGGCCGAGCCCGCCGGCCCCCGGCGGCGGAGGTCGCTGCTGCGTGAAGGCGCCGACGGCCGCCGCGGACGTGTCGCGCCACTCGGTGACCTTGAAACCGCTGCGCTGCAGCGCGGCGACCGTCTCGTTTTCGGTCAGCAAGTGGCTGGTTTCGGCATCCATCGCCCAAGGCACCGGGAACAGGAGGCCCCGGCCTTCGATGGCGATAGGCTCGTAGAAGGCGAGCCGACCGCCGGGCCGCAACACCCGATAAAGCTCGCGATAAACGCGGTCCCGATCGGCCAGGTTGATCAGCACATGTTCGGTCCAGACAAGGTCGAAGGCCTCGTTCTCGCACGGCAGGGCGCGAATATCCCCAAGCTGATAGCGGACCTTGTCTGAGAGTCCGGAGCGTTCAGCCAGATGTCTCGCGACCTCCACGAAGGCCGGCGACAGGTCGACACCGAGCACGGAACAGCCGTGGACGCGGGCCAGGAATCGAGATGGTCCGCCGAGGCCCGAGCCGGCGTCGAGAATGCGTGCGCCCGGCTCGACCATCGCCAAGGTCGCCAGCTCGGCGCTGGCGGCCGGACCCCGGACGTGGAAATGGTCTAGCGCCGCGAGCTGGCGCTCGCCCGCCTCGCCGGGCGGCAAGCTCTCAAGCCATGGACTCAGCAGGGCGAGCAGGCCCTGCTCGCCGATCGCGGCTTCATAGTGCGCGCGCGTTGTCTCGGCGGCCGGCGAAAGCTGATCCGATTTCGTGGCCATCGCTCAAGCCCCCGCCAGTCGGGTCTGCGCGCCATGGCGCGCCATCCAGTCGTCGTTGGTCATGGCGAAGCGCGGCGACTTCGGCGGCTCCGCCCCGATCTGGCGGTCGAGCCGGGCCAGATCATAGCCCGGCATCATCGGCGTCCGCATGAAGTCAGCCCAAGCCCGCAGCACCGTGCCCGCGTTGCGTCGCGCTTCGGGCAGGCTGGCGTAACGGCGAGCGATGGTCGCGAAATCCTCGGGCGGGCGGCCGGTCAGGTCCGACACCACCGAGGTCGGCGCGCCGCGCACGAAGGCGCCTTGCTTGTGGTCCTGAACATAGTAGCGAAAGCCGCTCAGCTCGAAGGCGGGGACGGCCTGCATGCGCGCGGCCTTGACGAATAGCCACATGGGCATTTCAACGCGGCGGACCTTGCGGCCGAGAACCTCGCTGAGGATCCGGGCCATGTCCCGGGTGGAGAGCAGTTCGGGTCCGGTCGGCCGGTAGCGGCGCCCGGCGTGAGACGCCGGGTCGGCGAGCGCCGCCACGGCGACCCGCGCGATATCCTCATTGGAGGGCGGCGCGTTTCGGCTGTCCCCGGTTAGCGACGGCAGAACGCCCAGCTGCGCCGCGAAGCCGATCAGCCGCAGATAATTGTCAGCGAAGAAACCGGGGTTGATGATCGTATAGGCGATGTCCGGCGCGAGGCTGTCGAACAGCTGGTCGGTGGCGAAGGCATTGCGTGTCGCGAGCGAGGGGTGCGACGGGCTGGCCAGCCATTGGCTCAATCCGACGATCGCCTCGATCCGCGCTGCACGGGCTGCCCCCGCAAAAATCTCCGCCGCCTGGACCGCCCTCGGGTCGAAGGGTGCGCACCAATAGGCCCGCTGCACGCCGGCGAGCGCCGACGTCATCGCCTTGCCGTCAAACAGATCCGCGACGGCGATCTCGGCGCCCATCACCTGGAGCGACCGGGCCCGCGCGTCGTCGGCGCGGACGAGTGCGCGCACCGGCCAGCCCAGCACGAGGAGTTCGGCCACGACCGCATGGCCGGTTTTCCCGGCGGCTCCGACGACGAGTATCTTGGGGCGGGACATGTAGCTTCTCCTGCGCGGCCGATGCATTAGATGATTGGTATCATCCGTTGTAGATAGATGATACCAATCATCTAATCAAGTGAGCGGACTCTTCGGCGGAGGCGATAATGCGAAAATCAAAGGCTGAGGCGGCCATCAGCCGAGACCAGATCCTGATCGCGGCCTCGCGTCTGTTCCGTGAACACGGGCCCGATCGGGTATCGATCGCCGATGTGATGAAGGCCGCCGGCATGACGCACGGCGGCTTCTACAAGCATTTTCCATCCAAGGACGCGCTCCTCGCGGCGGCCATCCGTGAGGCTTTCTCGGAGAAACTGGGCTTCCTCAACAGCCAGTCCGACCTCGATCCAACGGCGGCGCTCGATCGCTATGTCGAAGGCTATCTGACCTTGGAGCATGTCGCGGACCTGGCGACAGGTTGCCCGATCGCCGGCCTCGCCGCCGACACCGTGCGCGCCGGCGAGGCGGTCTCCACGGCGATGGCGGAGGGCGCCGAGGCGACGATCGCACAGTTCGCCGCCACCAAAGGTGGCGGCGAAAGGGCCACCGCGGACGCCATCCTCATGCTCTCGTCCATGATCGGTGCGGTGGTTCTGGCGCGCGCAGTCGGCGATCCCGCCCTTCAGCGAGACATTCTGCACCTCGCCCTCGGCAGAGACGAACGCAGTGGTTAGGTCCTGTCGCCGTCGCAGCCCACGAGGCAAAGCGCAAAAGCATCTCGGGCAAATGGCAGTTTGCTGGCAAGCTCCAGGACCTGTCTGCGATGGCGTTCCAGGATTCCAGACTGAAACTCATCTGACATTCCTTCTGAGCGGTACTGGCGGCTTTTGGACGGGAGCGCGAACGCCGCAGGCGCTCGGCGCCGTTTCCATTCCTGCGCCTCCTTAGCGCCGGAGGAAGGATGCGAAGGGCGCATACCTAATCATTGATCTGTTGTCCTCTCCAAAGGCTTGTCGTCAAGTCCGACTGGCCGCGCGGGGCTAAATGGGCGCAGGATCGGCGCCGGCGGGCGCCGGAACGGCAGGCGTCGATCGAGGGCCGGGGGACACATCAGTGGGGGCGGCGGCCGGCGACCACACGCCGGGCCTGTAGCAGGATTTCCGAGCCCGTCCGCTGCCCTGTTCCAGTTCAGTCAGTCCTTGCCGCAGGGCCTTGCTGATTGAGTGGACATGCGGGCGCGCAATCAGCTCCACCGACGCCGCCGCGACGCACCCTACAACGCAGGTCGTCCTCGCAACTCCGTCAGCTGTGGGCCCGAATGAACTCGTCGGCGCCGTTTTCGATGTGGACCCGGAGATGTTCAGGGTCGACGGGCGGCAGGCCGTAGGACGCCCGCATATGAGCTTCGCCTTTGACGCCGCCCAGATAGCGCCAGGCCGCCCCATGGGGATCGCGCACGTTCAGACGTCCTCGCTCGGTTTCAGTCTCGAGCCAGGCGGCGAACCGGTTCTTGAGCGCCAGCACCGCCGTCTCGTAGAAGAGCTGAGCCATCCGCGGCGCACGCCCGGACTCCGCGACCAGCACCCGGTTCATCTGCATCGCCTTCTCGCCGGTCACCAGATTGAGGAAGCGGGTGGCCACCAGAATCAGCGTATCGCGCACAGGCTGGTCGGGGGCGGGTAAGAAGCTGTCGGGCGAAACCGCGCGCTCGCACTCCTGGCGCAGCACTGCCGTAAACAGGGCGTCCTTGTCCGCGTAGCGGGCGTAAATCGTGGCCTTGGAAACCCCGGCCGCCTGGGCGACGGCATCCAGGCTCACCGCCTCGTAGCCACGCTCCATGAACAAATCGCCTGCCGCCTGAAGAATGGCCTCGTCTTTCCCGGCGTCGCGCGGTCGCCCGCGGCGCGGCATCGACAATCTCGCGATTGGCATCACACCACCACTTGACATACTGAACCGCCCAGTATTTTAAATAGCACAGTACCCCAGCTTACCTCACCGCGCCAGCCTTGGCGCAACCCCCACCCCGGATCAGAGGATTCCGAGGATGCGAGCTGTCGCGCTGAAAATGCTGCTGGGTGACAGCGCCAAATATCTGGCGCTCATCTTCGGCGTGGCCTTCGCCACCCTGCTGATGAGCCAGCAGGTGTCGATCTTCATCGGCCTGATGACCCGCACCGCCAGCCAGGTGCTGGACGTGCGCGAGGCGGACGTCTGGGTCATGGACACGCGCGTGCGCTATGTCGATGAGGTCGAGCCTCTGCCCGACGCCGCGCTCGGACGGGTCCGCTCGGTCGAAGGCGTGGAGTGGGCCGCCCCGCTCTACAAGGGCCTTGCAATCTTTCGCACACAGGACGGGCTGATCAATCAGGTCAGCCTGGTCGGCGTCGACGACGAGACCCTGGTCGGCGCGCCGCGGGAGTGGTTGGCCGGAGACCTCGAAGCCCTGCGCCAGCCGGGCGGGATCGTCTTTGATCGCGAGGGCGCCGCCCTGATCTGGCCGGACGCCGATGTCCTGACCCGGCTGGGCACGGAGGCGGAGATCAACGACCGCCGCGTGGTCGTCACCGGCATCGCCAACGCCTCGGCCCCCTTCATCACCTTTCCCGTGGCCTATGTGCGCTACAGCGAAGCCCTGCGGCTGACCCCGCCCCAGCGCAACAAGATGTCCTTTGTCCTGGTCCGCGCCGGCGAGGGCGTCGACGCCAGGGCCCTCGCCGAGCGGATCACCGCCCAGACCGGGTACCAGGCCCTGACCTGGGACCAGTTCGCCTGGCGCAGCGTCAACTACTACCTGACCCGGACCGGCATCCCGATCAATTTCGGCATCACCGTCTTCCTGGGCTTTCTGGTCGGGGCGGCGGTGACGGCCCAGACCTTCTATCTGTTCGTTGTCGAGAATCTTCGCCAGTTCGGCGCGCTGAAGGCCATCGGCGCGACCAACGGCCAGATCACGGGCATGGTGCTGCTCCAGGCGCTGGTGGTGGGTATGATCGGCTACGCCCTGGGCATCGGCGCCTGCGCCTTCTTCTTCGAGTCCCTGTCGGGACTGGCCGCCTTCGAGAATTTCGCCCTGCTCTGGCAGGTGCTGGTCGGCACCGGTCTGGTGGTCGCCCTGATCATCGTGCTTTCGGTCATGGCCTCCCTGCTCAAGGTCTACCGGGTCGATCCCGCCATCGTGTTCAGGGGGTGAGCGCCATGAACGCCGTCGTCGCCCGGGATATCGATATGGCCTTCGGGTCCAACGGGCTGTCGACCCAGGTGCTGTTCGACGTCGACCTCGAGATCGCCCAAGGCGAGCTCACCATGCTGGTCGGCCCCTCGGGCTGCGGCAAGACCACCCTGCTGTCGATCCTGTCAGGCACGCTGAAACCGACCGGCGGGGACGTCGAGGTGATGGGCCACGCCATCACCCGCATGAGGGACTCGGAGAAGGTCATCCTGCGCCGTCGCCGCATCGGTTTCATTTTCCAGCAGTACAATCTTCTGCCCGCCCTGACGGCGGCCGAGAACGCCGCCATGGCGCTGGTCGCCGACGGCATGCCGCTGAAGGTCGCCGCGGAAAAGGCCCGCCTCGTGCTCGAGACGCTCGGCATGGGCCCTCATGCCGACAAGCTGCCGCGCCAGCTCTCGGGCGGGCAGCAGCAACGCGTCGCGATCGCCCGGGCCATCGTGCACCAGCCCGACCTTGTCGTCTGTGACGAGCCGACGGCGGCGCTCGACGCCGAGACGGGCCGTCAGGTCATGGAACTGCTGAAGGACGCCGCAGGCGGCCCCGGCCGGGCCGTCCTGGTCGTGACCCACGACAACCGTATCTACCGCTACGCCGACCGGATCGTCGCCATGGAAGACGGACGGATCGTCGGAGACAGCCGCCTCGGAACGCTCCCGGAGGGACTCCATGCCCACTAGTCGCCGCCAACAGATCCAGCGCCTGATCCTTCCTGCCGTCGCCGGCGGGTGTCTGGTGTTCGCCATCAGCGCTGTCATCCAGCCGGCGCGCACCCGGGCGGATCCTCCGGCTGCCCCGCCCACGGCTGTATATGCCTCAAACGTCGCCGGTGTCGGGACCATTGAGCCCCAGTCGGAAGTCATCGCCGTCGCGGCTGAAACGCCGGGCGTCATCCGCAGCGTGCTGGTCCAGCCGGGCGACCGCGTGACCCAGGGCCAGCCCCTGTTCCGCATCGACAGCCGAGCGGCGGCGGCCGCTGCGGCCACAGCCGAGGCCGAAGCAGCATCCGCCCTGGCGTCAGCCCGTCAGGCCGAGGTCGCCCTCGCCGATGAGCGCCAGCGGCTGTCGCTGTTTGAAGCGGTCGACGACGCCCGGGCGCTGTCGAGCGACGAACTGGAGCGGCAGCGCTTCGCCGTGCGCCGCGCCGAGGCGGCCGTAGCCCAGGCCCGGGCCGCGGCGGAGGCGGCGCGCGCCCAGGCCCGAGCCCGTGCGGTCGACCTGGAACGCCTGACCGTTTCCGCCCCGATCGCCGGTCGCATCTTCCGCGTGGACGTCCGGCCGGGGGAGTACGCCGTCGCGGGTCCCGCCTCCCAGCCCCTGATCGCCATGGGCGAGGACGCCCTGCTGCATGTCCGGGCCGAGTTCGACGAGGCCGACGCCGGGCGGCTGCGCCCGGGCGGCAGGGCCTATGGCGCACTCAGGGGACAGGCGGACCGTCGCATCCCCCTGACCCTGGTCCGGATCGAGCCCCAGGTGGTCGAGAAGCGCGCCCTCGCCGGCGGCTCCGAGCGAGTGGACACCCGTGTGGTCGAAGCGATCTTCAGCTTCGACCCGACAGCCTATCCGGCCTATCTGGGCCAGCGCGTGGACGTCTTCGTGGAGGCGGCTCCATCGACCACCCTGATCAATGCACGGAACGCCGGGGGGGCGGCGCGATGATTCGCCGGGTTCTGCTACTGACCGCGGCGGGCGCGCTGCTGGGAGGCTGCGCAACCGACCTGCCCCCGGCCGCGGCGACCGTCTCTGCGCCCGCGCTCTGGACCACGATCGCCCTGCCGCTTCCCGACGCCGAGACCGATCGCTGGTGGACCGCCATCGGCGACCCGGTCCTGGACCGGCTCGTCGACCGTGTGAGCGACGCGTCCGACGTCCGGATCGCAGAGGCCCGGATGTTCGAGGCCCGCGCCCGGCTTGGCGCAGCGCGCGCCGTCCTCCGTCCGGAGATCGGGGCCCGCGGGTCGGCCGATCTGCAGAACGCAGGCGACCTGGAGCAGGACACCTTCCAGGCCTTGGTCGCCTTCAGCCTGGACCCTGACCTCAACGGCGCCGTGCGCACCCGGGCTGAGGCGGCGCGTCTTCGCCTGGAGGGACATGCGGCGCGCGTGGAGGCGGCCCGGCTGACCGCGCGTTCGACCGCCGTTCAGCTGTATGCCGCCTATCGCGAGGCCGAGGCCCGGACGGTGGCGGGAGACCGGGCGATTGCAGCGCTGGAAGAGTCGCTTTCGCTGGCCGAGACCCGGGAGTCGGCGGGCCTGACCTCAGGACTGGATCCGGCGGCCGCGAGGGCCGCCCTGGCGGCTGCGCGAGCGCGTCCGATCGCCGCCCGGCAGGCGGTCCTGGAGGCGCGGCTGGGGCTCGAGGCCCTCCTTGGCGTCCCGCCCGGGGCGCTCGCGGCGGATCTGGCCTCCCCGGCCGCCAACAGTTTGACGACGCCGACCGTCCGGGCGCTCGCCGCCCCCTCGGCCGTTCTGGCGAGACGACCCGACCTTCGCGCAGCGGAGCTCGAGCTTTGGGCCGCCGGGGCGGACGCCCGCGCCGCACGCCGCGATTTCTGGCCGACGCTTACGCTCGGCGCGGCGCTCGGCGGTCAGGATCTTGACCCTGAGACACCCTTCACCGCTTCCGGTTTTCTCAGCCAGTTGGCGGGGGGCCTGACCGCCCCGCTGTTCAGCTTCGGTCGCCTGGAATCTGCGCGAGACGCCGCGGACGCCCGCCGTTCAGGCGCAGAGATCGCCTATCGCCAAGCGGCGGTCGACGCCCTGTCCGAAGTCGAGCGCGCCTTGGCGGCCCACGCCTCGGCTGAAGCACAGGCGGCGACCCTGACCGAAGCGGTCTTCGCCGCAGACGATCAGGTAGAATTGGCGTCCCGTCGCTATCGGGCCGGCGTTTCTCCCTTCATTGAGGTCCTGACGGCGCAGCGTGCGGCCGCGGATGCACAGGCCGCTCGAGCCGCCGCGAGGGGTGAGGTGTTGAGCAGCTTTGCCCGGCTCAACGCCGCGATCGGCCTGGGCGGTCGTAGCCTCGCGGCGCCATGACGGCGCGCGCGCCCCGATCAGACTACCCTTTCGGAAAGGAGCCAGCCATGTGCGCACCCCATTGACGGAGGAGACGTTCCAGGAACCGGAGACGTTCTGGAAACGCTTTTGGCGCGGTCTCCGATCGTTGGACGAGGCCGTCAGCCGCACCGAGACCGACGACATCCTCGACCGGATCGACGCCTTGGAAAAGCGGGTCCATGCGCTGTCGTCCAGGCCCGTTCAGCCATCGAAGCAATAGCATTTCCGCTCACTCGATCAGGATTCCAGCCCGGGGCCAAATTCATGGTCAACCCGGGAACGCGCCTCCCCGAGCGGTGCTGCCTTACGCGGGCTCCCGTCTGTGACTCGCTACCGGCAAGCGGACAGTCCGCGCGACCGAAGGCTTCCCAGCCCACCGGTCGGCTTTCTCCAAATCGATAGCGGCTTCTGGGGCTGAACGTCGGCATTGACACCGACCCGCCGAAGCGCCTCCGCCCTTGGCAAGGGGGAGTCGTCCGCGCTTGCCTTGGCGTGGGCCTCCGCGCGACGCGGGCGATCGGCGTCCCCGATCGTTCAAGGCCGTCCAGGCTACGGAGCCGGGACCCGGCGAACCCCAACAAGTCACCGGACCGGTCATCCCACCCGCGCCGGCCGCGCCGTTGAGCGTCCCGTCCATCGCGCCGGAGGCCGGGTCTTCTTGGCCTTGAGCGGTTCCCGGTACGGAACGGGCGGCCCGGATGGCGCATGGGCACGTTCCTCGGCTTCGGTGCGGTCCCTGCCAAGGCGGCGCGTTGTTCGGCGCGCTCGCGGCCGCTCGGCCAAGCGTGAAGAGGCAGGGTCAGGTTTGAAGGCCTGCCGCCGATCACGCGTGTCAGGCCAAAGTCCTGCGGAGGCCTGATCCAGCGCGCAGGGCCGGATTTCTCCGGGTCGCCGGCAGAAATCTCATGTTCCAAGGCGTCGCTGATCGATTCGGCGAGGCGCCAAGGGCCGGCACATATGGTGACGGACCCGGGCGCATCTGAAGCTGGATCCTGATTCCTAGCCAGCCGCGGCGGTGGGGTTTGCCGAGCCGTCGGCAAGCGCCGTCAGACTCTCATCGGTGTTGGACTCTTCCTGCAGAGTTGCATCGAGCAGTTTGGCGGCGTCCTTCATGCCGAGCACCAGCGCCCAGCGCTTGAGGGTACCGTAGCGCGTGATCTCATAGTGTTCGACGGCCTGAGCCGAGGCAATCAGGCCCGCATCAAGCGCGGCCGTACCCTTGTACTCCTCGGCGATCTCGTCGCCTTCCGCGAGGATTCCGTCGATGGCCTCACAGGTCTTTCCCCGAGCAGGCTTGCCAATGATTTCGAAAATGCCCTGAAGGCGCTCAATCTGGACCTCTGTCTCGCCCTGATGCTTCTGAAAAGCGGCCTTCAACTCGGGCGACTGGGCCGCCCGCGCCATCCGGGGCAAGGACTTCAGAATTTTCCGCTCGGCATAATAGATATCCTTAAGCGTGTCGTGGAACAGGGTGTTGAGATTCTTCTCGGCCATCGGAGCCTCCGTTGATGAAGGGGAATTTCGGAAAGTCGCCGAGCCGTCGCGAGTTCCCCGCAAAGGTGTCCATCAGTCCGGTCGGGGCGTTGACCTCCCCAACTGAGCGGCCCAGCGATCCTGGCAAACCGCGTGCGACGAGCGGCGGAGACAGATCCGTTCCCGAACCGTTTCCGGTGCCGGTGGAAGCCGGGGCCGGCCCTCTGCTCCCCCCGAATCGAGGTGAGGGATTCTGATCTGGACCATGGCGGCTTCCGCCTCGCATCTGAGCCGACGCTCGCCGCTTCGTGGCTGCGGTGTTGAGGGGGTTGTAGTCCTGCGTAACTGCTGCGGGTTGCGTGATGTCAGCGATGGATTCGCACCTGTAGCGGAATACCGGTCCAGGATGGACCGACTTGGTGGAGAAGGGATTCAGCCTCTAGAATAGCCGAGAACGACCTGGCCGAGGAACAGACCGCCAGTCTCACCGTTTGCGAAGGGTGGAATGCCCGGGGAGGGCCAGGTGCCTCAGGTGAGTGTGATCCAGCGGGCCTTCGAGCTCGCACAATCGGGCAAGCTCGAGAGCATCACCGACCTGCGCAAGACGCTGCGCCGAGAGGGTTTCTCGCATCTCGACGTGGTGGAAACGACCTTCCCGAGCGTCAGCAAGCAGATCCGCGATATGCTCCGGACTTCGGCGCCGGCGGACTAGACGCCTGGATTGGCATTCCAGCAGGGGGCCTCTACCTCGTTCTTGTGTGCATGGCCAAGGTCGGCGCTCCCGCACCGCTTGGTCCAAGGGGTTGCGATTGGTGTAGCGGTCATGCCGGCGAACCCGGGCATCGTGAACCATTGAGCGCTGATCGGCTACTCGTTCGAACGTGTCGTTCCGGCTATGACCCACGGCATGACCACGCCCGTCAAAACCGGCCTGAGAGCCGTGCCCCGAAGCATCTGGGCGATCGGATTCGTCTCCATGTTCATGGACGTCTCATCAGAGATGATTCATAGCCTCCTGCCAGTCTTTCTGGTGACCGGATTGGGGGCGAGTGTCGCGCTCGTTGGACTGCTTGAAGGCATCGCGGAAGCCACGGCGTCGATCATGAGGGTCTTCTCAGGCTGGCTCAGCGATCGGCTTGGCCACAGAAAATGGCTGGCGGTGGCGGGTTATGGTCTGGGAGCGCTGACCAAGCCTGTCTTTCCGATCGCGGTGACCCCATTCGAGGTGTTCGGCGCGCGGTTCGCGGACCGCGTCGGCAAGGGCATTCGCGGCGCCCCGCGTGATGCCTTGGTCGCCGACATCGCGCCGCCCGGGATCCGCGGCGCGGCCTTCGGTCTGCGTCAATCGCTCGACACCATCGGCGCCTTCGCCGGACCCCTCATCGCATTGGCCCTTATGTCCGTTCTCGCGGGGAACATGCGCGCGGTGTTCGCCTGGGCAGTGGTTCCGGCCGTCCTTGCGGTCGCGGTGCTGGTCTTTGCGGTCAAGGAGCCCCGCCCTGTCGGTGGCGTCCGTCATCCGCGACCGCCGATCCGATGGGTCGATGCGCTGGCGAGGGGCGGAGACTTCTGGATTGTCGTCGCCCTTGGCGTGGTGTTCACCATGGCGCGGTTCAGCGAAGCGTTCCTGGTCTTGCGGGCGCAGGATGTCGGCCTCGCCATTGCCCTCGTGCCCGTGGTGATGGTGGTGATGAACCTGGTTTATTCGGCCGTCGCGGCGCCCGCCGGGAGTCTGTCTGACCGCATGGATCGACGCGTGGTGCTCATCTTTGGCCTAGCGGTCCTCGTCGCGGCGGACATGGTCCTCGCCTTTGCGGCTACCGTACCAGGCGTTCTGCTCGGGGTCGCCCTTTGGGGTCTGCACATGGGTCTGACCCAAGGGCTTCTGGCGGCCCTGGTCGTCGATACGGCTCCGACGCAGATGCGCGGGACGGCCTTTGGCCTGTTCAACCTCGCCAGCGGCTTGACCCTGCTGTCGGCCAGCGTCGTAGCAGGACTGCTGTGGTCCCGGATGGGGCCGGAGGCGACGTTCATCGCCGGTGCGGTTTTCGCCTTGCTGGCGACGGCGGGGCTTGCGCTCATGGCCCTGCGTCGTCCGCGCGGAGGGAACGCGGCGATATGAGCGGCTTTCTCGCCACCAGGCGCCGCGCACCTCCGCCAGCTGCTCATGGACTGCGGCCGTCACGGCGAGCCGCCGCCGATCCGCTGCCATGTCGCTGCGGCGGTCCCCGCGATGGTACCACCACCCACGAGCGATCATGCGGATTCGTGACTGAGCGCTTCGCGACCCTAAACCTGTTGCGCCATTGCTCCGCTTGACGTTTGACGCCGATTTGGGTGTCAGAGCTTCTGTACAAGTCGTCATTACATTGTTACCATGGTAACATGAAAGCGATATCACGAAGGCAGACCGGCGTCCGCATGGAGGCCCGTATGTTAAAGATGCTAAAGGCGCTCGCCGCGACCAAGGACATGACATTAGGCGAACTTCTAGAAGGCATGGTGCTTCACGCCTTCGAGGGCAAGGTTCCGTTCGGTAACGAGACTCTGGCCCATATCGCGCGGTTGCGAGACGTCTACGAATTGGATCTCACGGCCGCTGATGCACACCGGCTTCGAGAAAGCGACACGATATGACCTTGTCTGACGACCTCGCTTCGTTCCTCAGCGGCGAGATCGATGCCAGTACTTTCCGTCACCGCGACCATGTTCGTCTGGCCTTCGAACTGCTAGCCCGCGTTCCGTTTCTGGAAGCGGTCACCGTCTACGCGGCGGGGGTGAGGGAGATGGCGGTTCGTGCCGGCAGGCCCGAGGCCTACCATGAGACCATCACCCTAGCGTTTCTCGCCCTGATCAGCGAACGACGCGCACTCTCCGATACGGTGGAGTTTGGCGCGTTCGCCAGGGCGAACCCGGACCTCTTCGACAAATTCGTCCTGCGGCGTTGGTACGATGAAGAACGTCTGTCGTCATCGATCGCGCGGCGAACCTTTGTCCTGCCATCGCCCCGGCTCGACAAGATCTCATCGTTTGATGGGGGCCCTTCAACGCGTTCGGCACCGCCTGTCTGATGAGACGTGACCGACCTCGCAATGATCTGCCCTTTTGGTGGAGCGGGGTTAGGATCATCAGTCACATCCGCGCCCCCAATAATCCGCCGGTGACGGCGACTGTCACGATGGCGCCGGCCGCCACGCCCTGACGCCATAGACGGTTAGCCTTAGCCTCTTTCGCGCCGTGCGCGATCAGCACCTGCCGCAGTCCCGTCGCCTGGTGAACCAGCACGAAGAGAATGCCGAGAGCGTAGTGAGGAAGAAGGCTTTGCGACTTGTCGAGGCGCCTCGCCGCTGACGCCGAAGCCCCGGTAGTCGAACGCAAGTGCGATCAGGCTTGTCCGCTGGCAGCCGTCAGGGCGGTCCCCGCGGATGGTACTGCCATGCCCACGAGCGGTCGTGCGGATTGGTCACCGAGCGCGAGGCCGAACCGAACCTGTTTGCGCAATTACTCCGCGGCGATTGACGCCGATTTGGGGGTCAAGGGCCAAGGCTGCTCATGGTTCTCCATCTGGGGAAATCCCTGAGAGTGTCTTAACCGCAACCCCTTCGCTTTAGGGCGAGCGTGCGTGCGGGTCCGGGTCGCTCGCGTTGCCAAGGAAGGAGTCCCCTCCGGCGGCTTAATCGACGGCCGCACCCGGCGAATGGCAAGAGTCCAGATTTCCTCACCGTCGAAGATGCACCAACGACGCTTGGAAGGGTAAGGCGCGACGTTCGGATGGTCTCCACTGGGCCACCGCCAGCCTCGGCGCGCCCGATTCTGACTCGACGATAAAACGAACCGACGATCTCAAGGCTGTACCTTTGATAGGAACCCGCCAAGCTCAAGCTTGCTTTCAAAGGCTTGAAAAGGCGAACCAATCCGACTAGGCCCCGAGCCTTGACGATTTGGAGTATTGTTTCCAAAACTACATCCTGCCAAGACACGACGGTCGGGGGCGAGCGCAGGCGCGACAGGAGGATCCGGTGATAAGATGGGCCGGTTGGCTGATCGTGTTGTATGGGGCCGCCCACACCCTCGGCGCCTTGACGCTGGAGGGGGCCGCTCGCCACGCGGGGGCCTGGTTCAGCGGACGGCTCTGGAAGGAAGACCTCGCCGATATGAGCGCAGCCAACAGCGCCTACTGGCTCAGCCTCGCCAGTTTCGGCGTGCCACTCATCCTCGTAGGGTTCCTTGTCCTGTGGCTGCGCCGTCGCGACATCGCCCCGCCCAGGTTTGTCGCTGTGACCCTGGGTCTCTGGACCTTGGTCGATGCTGTGGTCCTGCTCTACAGTCCCTGGCCCATACTACTGCTCGCCAGTCTGCTGCTCCTGATCGGGACGCATCGGAACCGGCGTCAGCGGAGCGGTGTCCTCGCCCTCTAGGGGCCGCAAGGGCGGCCGCCGCCTGCCCTCCCCGCTCCTGACCCTCATTTGCGACAAACCGGGGATCTGCGGATGGAGCCGGACCGTCAGGAAATCCCCATCAGGTGTGTCCGCAGCAAGCTGATCTGATCCCCGACGACCACGCTGCGGACCGGCTCGCTGTAGAGCTCGAAATGGGTGCAGGGATAGCGGCGCAGCTCGCCACGGGGCGCGCGCGCCGCGATCGGCCGGGTGAGTTTTACGGGCGTTTCCCGATCGTGCTCGGCTAGGCTCAGCAGCAGGGGCGCGGCCAGCCGCCGGACGCCCCTGGCCGGCCGATACCAGAAGGCCATGTCGATTAGCGCGCCGGGGGCGACCTCGTTGCGCCAGGTGTGGTTTTGCATCCGGGCCGTCGCGCGAACCGCATCTTCGGTCGAGATAACGGCGAGTTCTCCGCGCTCCCCGACCGCCTTGATGTAGCGCCGGGGACGTCCCGATCGTCCCCGCCACCAGTCATCGAGCGCGGCGCCCAACAATCGTCGCGTCTCTGCGCCGCTGCGCCCCTCGACGCGTTTGGGAAACCCATTGAAAGGGGCTTGGGCCACGACCGCGGCGATGGCGGGGTCCTGGACGGCGACCCGCAGGACATGGCCGCCGGCGAGCGAGCTACCCCACAGGCCTACTCTCGCGGGATCCACGCCGGGGAGGCCCCGTGCAAAGGCGACCGCCGCCTTCCAGTCCTGGAGCTGACCACGGATGTCGACGACCTGTCTAGGCTCCCCGCCGCTGACGCCGAAACCCCGGTAGTCGAACGTCAGGGCGATCAGGCCGGCACCGGCGAAGTCGCCTGCGGCAGCGGCGACCGCCCCCTCCTGAGTGCCGCCGAAACCATGCGCCAGGACGACGCACGGCGCCAGGGCGGGAGCGCCGACGGGTCTGTATACGAAACCGGAGCATCGGCGCTGGCCAGACGTGAACGAGACGGCCTCTCGGAAGGTCACAGCCGGCCCCCCAGCAGGCCGCCAATGACAACGGCCGTCATGACGGCGCTGGCCGCTAGGCCCATACGCCACAGTCCGTTCGCCTTCGCTTCGCTCACGCCGTGCGCAATCAGTACGTGCCGCAGTCCCGTCGCCAAGTGCACCAGCACGAACAGGACGCCGAACGCGTAGTGCGGAAGCAGGCGAATATTCCAGGCGTCCATCAGCAACCCCTGCGGCGCACCGGTCGCCCACGCCCAGTCGGTCTCCGCGCCCCTCGCCCACCGGGTCGAGATGAGCGCCGAGTTGAGATGGGTGATGATGAAGGCTGCGAGATAGAGTCCGGAGCCTATCTGGACGACGCGATGGAGATCGGCCCGGGTTGCGCTCCAGCGCCAGGCCAACCGGATGCCCGTGGCGATCTGGAGCATGAGCATGCCGATGAGGACCGGCTCGATCCAGTGCGACCGGTAGACCGTCCGCCCGATCTCCATCATCCGGGCGTGGGCAGCCGGGCCAAGCCAGCCGCCGAGATGATTGCCCAGGTGGAAGAGCACGAAGAGCGTGAGGAGCGCAGCCGAGGCGCCATGCACGACCCGCCATCTCCCGACCGGATGCTCCGTGACGGGCGCCGAGGCGTCGCCTGCAGTCATACCAATACCGAAGGCGGTCAGCCAGCCAGCGATCCAGACGGTGGTGTCGGACACCGGCGCGCCGAGCAGGCCGAGCGAGACCCCGGTGAACACGAACAACGGCGGCGACACCATGGCTGCATAGGCCAGCCGCCGCGCGCGCAGTTCGAAGCGGCTCGGCCGGCTCGCCGTGCTCAACCGTCCGGCAAGCGCGAGCGCGACAACCGGCGTCAGAAGGGCGACGAGCAGACCGGCCGGACCGACCAGTTTATCAACCACGGTTGGCGGACGCTCGCCGAGGCCCAGACTCCCGTGGAAGGCGCCCAGCAGGAAGGGGTAACAGAGCGCCAGCAACACCGGGCTCAGCAGGGCCGTGCGGCGAATGACCCCCACGCCGAGGACCCGCAGTCGTCCGAACGATTGTGCGTGCATGTCCCGGCCTCCCGGCGCGAGAATATAGATGCTGCGCTCCAAATCAAGCTCGGACCCCGGCCATCATGGGGCTGCGGCGCGGTGTCGCTGCACGGTTGCGGTCATGGAGTATTCACTCTAATTCGGCGGACGCACCGACCGCTTTTCCGGTGCGCTATCGCGCTATATTCCCGTCGCTCCGGCCTCGCCTGACCCATGACCTTGCACGACGCCTCATTGCCCAAACTCACCTTCGGACGCAGGCGGGGCCGCTATCGGACCCGTCCTGGTGCCGATGCCAAGCGCCCGGCGCGGGGCGCCCCTGCCGCGATGGGCGGAGCATTCTGCGGCTGGAGGCGCGGACCCGCATGAAGATCTTTGTCGCAGGCGCGTCCGGAGCCTTGGGATCGGCCCTCGTGCCACGTCTTGTGGCGCGTGGTCACGCCGTTACCGGCATGGTGCGGCGGCCTGAAAGCGCAGCGCGCGTCGAGGCGATGGGCGCCCTGTCCGTCATCGCCGACGGTCTGGACGCTCCGGCCGTGGCCGCCACCGTCGAACGCGCCGCCCCGGAGGCGATCGTCCACCAACTCACCGCCCTGGCCGGGGCGGAGAACCTCCTGACTTTCGGTCGATCGTTCGCCCGGACAAACCGGCTGCGGGTCGAGGGGGGCGCCGCGCTGATCGCGGGGGCGCGTCTGGCCGGAACCCGCCGGTTCGTGGCCCAGAGTTTTTGCGGCTGGCCCTATGCGCGGGTGGGCGGACCCGTCAAATCGGAGGACGATCCGCTCGATCCGGATCCCCCCGCCCAGTTCCGCGAGACGCTCCACGCAATCCAGACCCTTGAGGCCATGGTGCTGGGGACGCCGGGGCTGCACGGCGTGGTTCTGCGATACGGCGGTTTCTATGGGCCGGGCACGGCGTTCGCGCGAGACGGATCCTTCTTGGGGGAGGTGCGCCGCCGACGGGCGCCGCTGATCGGCGACGCGAGCGGGGTGTTCTCCTTCATCCATATCGAAGATGCGGCGGAAGCCACCGTCGCGGCCATCGAGGGCGAAGCGACCGGGGTGTTCAACATCGTAGACGACGACCCAGCTCCGGTCCGGGAGTGGCTGCCCTGGCTGGCGCGGATTATCGGCGCTCCGCCGCCGCGACGGGCGCCGGCCTGGCTCATGCGGCTCGTGTTGCCGGAGCATCTTTATCTGATGATGACCGCGGTTCGGGGCGGGTCCAACGCGAGGATCAAGGCGGCTTTCGGTTGGGCCCCGAAATACGCAAGCTGGCGGGAGGGTTTCAGCACCCTCGCGGATCGTCCCCGCCCGGGCGACCGCTGACGATATCTTAGCGAATCCCGACGATTGTCCGGCGCGGGAGGCCCTATGGTCCGGACGATCGACTACACCGCTCGCTTCGATCAGGTGCTCGCCTGGCGTCGTCGCCAAACGGGCCTTCGCGCCGCCTTGACCGTCTCCACCTTCCTGTATCTGCTGACCTGCGCCACGCTCGTCGAGGCGCTCGCCTGGGCCGCCGTCTACACTGCGTTCCAGATCGCCGAGCTGGCGGCCTGGTCCAGGTTCGAGACGAACGGCCGAACGGCCACGCCGGCGGCGCGCCGGTTCGGCCTGTTCGCCCTCGCCGCCAATTCTGCGGCGTTCGGATCCATGTGTTGGCTGGCCCTGAGCCAGGCGCACGCCTGGACGTTCGGAGGCGCGGCATTCGGACTCGCCGGCTGTGTTCTGCACGGCGTGATGACCACGCGAGGATCGCCACGGGCCTATGCGGCGGTCATGGCGCCCTATGTGATCTACGCCGCGGGGATGCCGGCGATGGCCTTTCAACTCGGCTTGCCGACCCCCGCCATCGTCAACCTCGCCTATGCCTCGGGCATGACCCTGCTCCTCAGCGCCATGATGTGGAAGGCGTCGGGTCGGATGATGGCGGCCGAGGAGGCGGCGCTCGCCCTGGCGCGGGAGGAGCGCGGTCGCGCCGAGGTCGCGACCGCGGCCAAAACGGCCTTCGTGTCGACGGTCAGCCACGAGCTTCGCACGCCGATGAGCGCCATCCTCGCGGGCGCCGCCGCGCTTGAGGCCCGGGCCGACGGCCCCTCCAGAGGCCATGCCGCCCTGATCTCGGACGCAGGCGGAATGATGCGCAAACTGCTGGACGACCTCCTGGACCTGTCAAAGATCGAAGCCGGCAAGCTCGATGTCGAAACAATTCCGTTCGAGGCCCGGGCGCTGGTTGTCCGGACGCTGTCCTTCTGGCGCGCCCAGGCGCGCGACAAGGGCGTTCGGCTGCGCCTGGAAGGTGCGCGCTATCTGCCCGAGCGGTTGACCGGAGATCCGACCCGGCTGCGCCAGATCCTCAACAACCTGCTGTCGAATGCGCTCAAATTCACCGACGAGGGCTCGGTGACCCTGCGGGTGACGCCCGCAACGGACGGCGATCTGGGCTTCGAAGTCCTCGATACCGGATCCGGCATGACGCCTGAGCAACTGTCACGGCTGTTTCGACCCTTCGACCAGGGATCCGCGGACCGCGCTAGAACCCACGGCGGCACCGGCCTGGGGTTGTCCATCAGCCGCGACCTGGCCCGTCTGATGGGCGGCGACCTGACCGCCGCCAGCGTCGCCGGGAAGGGCTCAGCCTTCAGCCTCGCCCTGCCCTTGCGGCCAGTCGAGGCGGCGTCGGGCGCGACATTGATGCGGGCAGACGGGCCGCACGCCGGTCTTCGCATCCTGGTGGTCGACGACCATGCGATTAACCGGCGCGCCCTGTCCCTCATCCTTGAAGCGATCGGCGCCGAGCCGATCTGCGTCGACGGCGGACATGAAGCTCTGCGGCTAGCCGCCGGCGAGCGGTTCGACGTCGTGCTGATGGACGTCAACATGCAGGGCCTGTCTGGCCTGGAAACCGTCCGGCTCCTGCGCGAGGGAGATACGCCGAACCGGGCCACGCCGGTGGTAGCGGTGACAGGGTCGGTGGAGGCTCGCGACGTCGTCGCCTGTCTGGCCGCCGGCATGGATCGGGTCGTGGCCAAGCCGGTTCTCCCGGCCGAACTCATCGCCGCGCTCGGAGCGGTGCTGGCTCCCCCTGCGCCGGACCCGCCCGGATCGTCAGCCGATCCGGAGACGGTCCGCGCGGCGTGACCGCTGACGCCCTTATGCTCGCCGCGTCTGGCTCGCCCGTCCAGCCGGAACCAGCGGGCGGGGCCCGCCCATGGCGCTGCAAGAGCGCCTCTCGACCAATGAGCCTAAGCCCTATGCAATTTCCGGACGGGCCGTCGACTTCGCCGGGCACCGCGGCGCCGGTTGCGCCGATACGGCGGCGCGGAACCCGGTCATGGATCGCGTACATGAGACGCTCGTCTGGATTGCCGCGCCCTGAACCATCCCGCGCGGCAACGGGGTCAAGGCGGAGGATCTCCAATAAAGGCGATGAGCCCCTTGAGGTCGAAAATGAACATGCGCGCCTCGATGACGCGCCCGGCGCGCACCTCATAGCGACCCAGGGTGGACGTGCGGAACGTGGTCCCGTCCGGCCTTTGCCCCTTCCACATGTAGTCGACGATCACCGTGCCGCCGCTGACCGCCGCCACTTCGGGATCCAGCCGGCGGGTTTCCCGGTCGGGCTGGAGCGGATCCCAGATGCCGGCGAAGAGCGTCGTCATCCGCCGAACGTCCGACCCGCGGTGGTCTCCGGAGTACGGCAGGCCGGGCGGCCAGTGAATGCAGATATCCGGGTGGTAGAGGGCTTGGAGTCGCTCTGCGTCACGGTCTTCCACCGCCTGCAGCATTTCCAGAACTGTTTGGCCGGCGTCCGCCATGGTCCCCTCCGCGCTGACGTGATTTGGAGTTATTCCTCTATAATCTCCGTGAGGCAAGGGGCGTGCTTGTGCCACCGCGCCCGAACAGGCAGGTTCCGCCCATGGCCCGCCCCTCAAAATTCGACGACGTCCGCATTCTCGGCGCGGCTGCGACCCTGGTGGCCGCCCGAGGGCCGGCGGCCGCCACCATGGGCGCGATCGGGGACGCCATCGGAGCCCCGAACGGCTCGATCTATCATCGCTTTCCCTCCCGCGATCTCCTGCTCGGCCGCCTCTGGCTGGAGACCGCCAAGCGGTTCCAGGATCGCTGGGCGGCGGCGCTCGAACACCCGGACGCCCGGGTGGCGGGGCTGGAAGCCGCTCTGTCCATGCCGCGCCAGGTGCGCGATGACCCGGAAGGCGCCCGGATCATGCTCCTGTATCGCCGGGAAGACTTCCTGTCGGACACTTGGCGACCGGAGATGAAGGCGGAAGCCGAGCGGCTCGGTCGTCAGACAAAGGATGCGCTGTCGGAACTCACCCGACGGCTCTTCGGTCGGGAGACCGCCCAAGCGCGCCGCGCCACCGTCTTCGCCACCCTCGACATCCCCTTTTCCGCGGTCCGGCGCTACGTCAGCGAGGGCAACGCGCCGCCGCCCCAGATCGACGCCCTGATTGAGACGGCCTACCGCGCCACGATCGACGCCGGGGTCGACGCCGGGCGCTGACCGCGACAATCGGACGCCGCGCGGCCGTTGCGGTTCGATCTGGAGCCGCCTATCCAAATGCCATGGCTCCGCCCCCGTATGTGATACCTGGGCCGAAACGTCGCCACCTCGCGGCCTCGGGCTTGACGAGGCCCGCCCCGGCTGCAGCCGCAGCCTGGGGGTTCATCTTCGCCCTGGTGCACGCCTACTGGGCCGTGGGCGGACGGCTCGGCCTGCCTGCCGATCTCGATCTGCGGGCGCATACGGCCCTGTTCGTTGTCGATGTCGCGGCTGTCCCGCTCTGCCTGCTGGCGGCGGCGGCGGCGCTGACGGCGGACGGCAGGATCGGTCGCCGGCTCGCGATGCGCTGGGGCTGGATCGGCTGCGTCGCCGTCGCCGTCCTGTGCGTGCTGCATTCAGTTCCGCCGCTGTCCAGCGCCGTCTGGGACGCCCTGACCACAAGCGCTCTTCCCGAGACTTCGCGGGAACGCCACGCCCTCTATCTGTATGAACCATGGTGGCTTGTCGGCGGGATCCTGTTCACCGCCACAGCGATCCGCACAAGGCCCAAGGTCCCCGAGTCGTGAGGTCTCTGGTATTTTTGGAGTATCCCGTCTAAAACACCCCTCCAGTCTTTCCCGCCTGCGACGTATGGGCCGATCAGCGAGAGGAGTTGAATTGAGCACCCTTCCTGCGTCCGGTCATCCGCGACGGGTTCCATGCTGACCCTCGTTCTCGCGGCGGCGACCTTCTTCGCTCTTCATCGCCTGGTGTCCGGCGGCCCGCTGCGCGCGCCGGTGGTGGCCGTCGTCGGCGAGAAGCTCTACGGGGCGGCGTTCGGCCTGGCCTCGATCGCCTGCCTGACGGCGCTATGGGCCGGATTTCGATCCACGGAGGGCGGTCCCTGGGGGGCGGCCCTGTGGTCGGCGCCCGCCCCTGCGGTCCTTCTGCAGATCCCCTTGCAACTTCTGACCGTCCTGCTCGTCGTCTGCGGCCTTTCGACCCGCAATCCGACGATTTCCGGAATGGGCCACGCCGCGGGGGACGCCGAGGTGGTCCGGGGCGCCCTCAGGATCACTCGACATCCCTTCCTGTGGGGCGTCGCCCTCTTCAGCCTCGGTCATCTTGCCGTCGCTCCGAGTCCCGCTGGACTGGTCTTCTTCGGAACCCTCGCGGGCCTGGCTCTGTCGGGGACGCACAGCATCGACGCCAAGAGACGCCGTGCCCTCGGACCGGAGTGGGACTGGTTCGCGGCGGAGACCTCAAACCTCCCGTTCCTGAAGATCATGGGCGGCCGCCAGCGCCTTCGCCTGGCCGAGATCGGCCCTTGGCGTCTCGGCGTCGGCATCGCGCTCTGGGGTCTGCTCATCCTCGCCCATCCCGCCATGACCGGTGGGAGCGTGTGGTGACCCACGCACCGGCCGCCGAAGAGCGCGTGGTCATGGTCGGCGCCGTCATCGAGCGAAACGGCGCCGTTCTGCTCGGCTTCCGGAGCCCCGATAAGGCGCTGTGCCCGTCTTGCTGGGATCTTCCGGGCGGACACGCAGAAGCCGGCGAAACCCTGTGCGCCGCCCTGGAGCGCGAGCTGATCGAAGAGCTCGGCATCCGACCGACCCGCTCCCGCCTGATCGCACGCCGGCGATCGCCGAGGGGCGACCTCGTGGTGTTCCACGTCACGGCGTGGCGTGGCGACGAGCCGCTCGCGATCGGGGATGAGCACGTCAGGATCGAATGGTTCTCGATCGCGACGGCGTGCGGTCTGTCCAACCTCTCCACACCGGAGCTCGTTCCGCTCCTGAGGGCTTTGCATCTCCACCAGGAAGCCGAAGGGGAGCCCCATCCATGCTGAACCTCCCGGACGTCGCCCTCATCGCCGCGGGGGCAATCGGTTGCGCGGTCGCCGTGATCCATGCGGTCCTGGTGCACCGGTTCATTGCCGCGCCCGTCTCCCGGCTGATGGCTACGGAGCAGCGCTTCCCCCGCCGGACGATCAGGATGGTGGCGTCACTGCTCCAGTTCAGCACCTTCGCCTGGGTGCTGGGCGGTCTCGCCCTCATCTACGTGGCGGTCTTCGGGGGCGTGCAGGCGCGGTGGACGGCCGGACTGCTGACCGCCGCCCTCTATCTCTACGGCGCCGTCGGCAACGCCTGGGCAAGCCGAGGTCGGCATCCTGGCTGGATTCTCATGGTGATCGCGACGCTGTTGATCGGCTACGGGCTCGTCAGCGGGTGAGGGACCTGATTCAACGGACCGTCCGGTCAGAGGCCGCTCAGTGATCCACCTCGACGCACTCGACCCCGTAGTCTTCGTCAAGCCAGACAAGGTCCTCGGTCGACGCCTCCTCCCCGTCGCCCGGCGGATCTTCACCGACACCTTCGGGGCCCGTTACGACCCGTCGGAGTTCGCGGCGTTCTGCGACGCGGTTTACCGGCCCGGGGGCTCCATGGAGCGTGACCTGGCGGCGCCGGATATTCATTGGAAGGTCGCGCTCTATCGGGGCGACCCGATCGGCTATGCCAAACTGACGCCGCTTCGCGCGCCTGCCATCGACGCCGCGCCCGAAGCCATGGAACTCCAGCAACTGTACGTGCTGGCCGACTGGCATGGATCCGGCGTCGCCGAGACGTTGATGCAATGGGCCTTGGCCAAGGCCGCAGAACACGAGGCGAGCGAGCTTTATCTCACGGTCTTCGATCACAACGAGCGGGCGAAGCGCTTCTACGCGCGTCATGGCTTTGCGGACGTGGGGCATTGCACGTTCCGGATCGGCGACCGCATCGACGAAGATCGCATCTGGCGGCGCCGGCTCGGAGCGGGAGCGGGACTACCGGCTGCGGGTGCGCAGGAAATTGAGAATGATGGAGATGGATATTGCCGCGCCAACCGAACCCCGTGAAGACCGCTGATCTGCCGTGGATGCCGCTCGAGCCCGGGCTGAGCGCGCGTTTTCTCCGCCTGGAGAATGACGAGCGCAGCCTGCAGCTGCGCGTGGAGCCCGGGACGATCATCCCGCGCCATCGGCACGGCGGCGCCGTCAACGCCTACAATCTCGAGGGCTATCGATGGTTGGGCGACGGCAGCATCGTCGGCCCCGGGGACTATGTCTACGAACCCGCCGGAAACATCGACAGCTGGGGATGTCATGGCGATCAGCCCTGTATCGTTCAGATTTCAATGTCCGGCGCGCTGGATTATCTCGACGACGCCGGAGGGGTCGTCAGCAGCACCGACACCCCCACTCTTCGCGCCGCCTACCTGGCTTGGTGCGACCGCGAGGGGCACGCGCCGCTCGCCATTGGTGCCGATCCGACCCGGTAACTCGGGAATCGCGACGTCCTAGCGATCGAAAACGACGACGGCGTTCGGACCGGACAAGCCGACTAGCGGCGAGGGTCGGCCCCGCCACGCACTCACCGCCTAGCCTTGAAGCGCGAGATCGTCGCGATGGCGAACAGGCGCCCGCGTTCGTGGCGACGATCGCAGGATGCTTCAGGGTGTCCCGCGGGCGAGGCCGACGGATCGGATCGGCCGCCATCACAGGCGGACATCACAGGTCGTTGCGACGCGGAGCCATGGCGATCGAGCTTTGCAGCATTGAGGGGTCAAACGGCGCTCAGGGCGCGACGGGCTCCAGGGTGTCCCGCCCCACGAAACGGGGGACGAAGGGCCGGGGCTCGCCGACAAAGAGACCGGCGACGACCGCCGGGTCGGCCGCCACAAAGGCATCGGCATCCGCCTTGCTTTCGGCCCGAAGCAGAATGAGCCCGCCGTCCTCACCGACAGGCCCCGCGAGGGCGATCCGGCCTTCGGCGTCGATGCGGCGCAGATAGAAGAAATGGTCGCGCAACCCCTGCTCGCTCATCGGCACGTCAGGTCGCCAAGCCGGGCCTGGACGGTAGATGATCGCGTAAACTGTCATGGCTGAGACTTTTTCTGGCGACGCTGGTGTCTGCGCCGCCGACACGCCGCCCGCACCCAAAGGCAAGGCCAATGCCAGGGCGGCGCCGATCAGAACAAGGTGGAACCGTCGGGTCATCGGGCTGCTCTCCCTTCGAAGAAAATATTAGACGATCCGCTCTATAACGACAATCCTCTCGCCGCCCTCGATACACGCACTTTGATCTCACCCGCGGATTCCCGGGCGTCAGCAAGGTTGGTGATCTTCGCATCATTCGGTGCCGCTGCGCCAAGGGTCCGGCGCCTCGCGACCATGGCGCTCACCGGGTTCGCGTGCGAGCCACACCGCCGCGGCGAGCGCGCCAGCCGTCAGCATAAAGGTCCATTCGAACGCGCTCGCCGGATCGGAGATCACGCGGGGCGCATGCACGATGGGGATCCATGACAGGAACATGCCGGCGATCACCGCGGTCGCCGGCAAGGTCGCGCGGTTCGCCACCATCGCGAACCCGGCCAGGATCTGGATCGGCCCCGTCACCCATGGCCAGACGGTTCTCACCGGGAAGCCTTCCGGCAACAGACCGGCGATGGCGTCGGGATAGGGGAGTTGAACCCCGCCGAACAGGATCAGCATGAACCCGACCAGTATCCGCCGCGCATGCTCGATGGCCGCTCCGTTGATGAGCGCCAGGGACGTGGCGGCGAAGACCAGACCCTGAAACAGCGCGACCCAGGCCGCCGCGTCGTCAAGGGCGCCGGCGACTCGGGGCAGATGGCCCGCCAGTACCCAGAAACCCCAGACCGCCGTGAGGGCCCAGCCGGATATCCGCCTCGTCCGCTCAAGGATCAGGCCGAGAGCAGAGAGCAGGACCAGGCCTCCGCTTAGCCATGGGCCAAGGGTGGCAAGTCCTCCCGTTTCGGGCGCCGGCTGAAGTCCTGGAAGATTGACATGGAACACCAGCGACATCGCGCCAAGACCCGCCATGAACAGGGCGAACAGCGGCAGCCCGCCGCGCGTCGAACGACCAGGCTCCCCGTCCGCTTGATCTCGACGATGAGGAAACCGGCTTGTCATTCCGTGGCTCCGTCGCGGATTGAGACGTTCTCGGACCGACGCCGCCGGCGCCTGACGCCGCGCGATGTCCACCGATGCGAGACGCCGAAAGCGCAAACGTTCGCGTGGCTTGGGCGTATACTTGAAGAAAACGGGGACGACGCGCACGCCGTCCCCGACCTCAGGACGTCAGAATTTGGCCGTCAGGCCTACGTAGTAGCGGCGCCCCAACACATCATAGGTCGAGGGGTCGGTATTGGCCTGGACCGCGGAGGAATAGACCGGAGGCGCCTCGTCGCCGACGTTGTTGATCCCGCCCCTGACGGTGATCCCCTCACGCAGTTCCCACGAGGCGTTGATGTCGAAGTAGTTGAAGGCGTCGATCTCCTGGGTACGGTTGTTGAAATTCTCGACGCCGTTGATATAGCGCCACCGCCCCCCAAGCCGCACATCGCCGATCGTGTAGTCGAGGCTGAGCAGGGATTTCCACTCCGGAAAATTCTGGCCCAGCCCATTGGCGACCGTGCCGGTCCGTTCCACGAACGGTCCCCCGGGGAAATCCTGCCGTTCGAATATCTCCAGCCAGCTGGTGATCAGGTTGAGATTGACGACGCCCGGCAGCGGCAGGCCGACATCGCCGAAATCGACGCCCCAATCGATCTGCAGATCCACGCCGGAGGTTCTCAAGGTACCGAGGTTGCCGTTGGTTTCCTTGGCGTTGATGACCTGCCCCGAATTGCGGTCCCGCTCGAACTGATTGCAGAAGAAATTGTTCGGGTCGAAGGTCGGATTACTCGTTCCATCAAAGTTGAAGCATCGCCGCAGCTGCTCGCTCGCGGTGACGAAGCCGATCGCCTCGGTGATCTCGATGTTGTAATAGTCGACCGACCCCGACAGCCGTTGCAACCACGGCTGACCGAAGCGGGGGCTCCACACGGCGCCGACAGAGAAGGTGTCGGCGGTCTCTTCCTCCAGGTCCGGATTTCCGCCGCTCAGGCCCGTGACCTGCTGGTTCGTGAAGGTGTAGGTATCGATGATCTGCGTCGGCACGCCCTGGGTCAGACACAACGCCCGGACCTGGGCTGCATTGGCGGCGCCGGCGGCGCGATAGGCGCCGCGCACGTCGCAGGGATCGCCGGCGAACTGCGGGGTTCCGCCAGAACTGACGGCCAGGCCGACGTTCGGGAAATTCAGGTTCTGAGGCTGGAAGAGCTCACCGATCGAGGGCGCCCGCACGGCCCGCTGATAGCCGCCCCGGAAGCGGAACCCGTCAAAGACCTCCCAGTCCCCGTCTGCTTTGTACGAGGTCACCCCATCGACCGTGCTGTAGTCCGAATAGCGATAGGCGAAACTGAGGTTCAACGATCTCACGAAGGGCAGGTCGGCGAGCACCGGAACGAAGAGTTCGCCGAACACCTCCTGCACCTTCACGGAGCCGGCCAGTGGGCCGACGGCGTTGAAGCCCGCGACATCCCCCGTCGTCAAAAGCGCATCGGGGATGAAGTTGAAGGTGTTCTCGCGGTAGTCGGCGCCCACGGCGAACTGCAGGGCGCCGGCGGGAAGGTCGAACAGATCGCCCTGGAGCGTGCCTTCGACGACCCGCTGGGTCGAGGTCGTGGTGTTCTTGCTCGTGCGGGAGACGAAGGTCGAGCAGGCCGCCGAGACCGGATTGTCGCCGAACGGGTTAAACCCTCCGGCGCAGAGGGCCGCTCCGCCGTCTGCGGCGTCGAGCAGACGCTGCACCGCGGATCGTGATATGTTTCCGGACTGGGTGGTGACTTGGTCCACGCGGCCGTAGGTGGCGTAGATGTCGTAGGTCCAGTTGCGCGTATCGACGAGTTCGCCGCGCGCGCCGGTCGTTACCTGATAAACATCATAGTTGTTGGCGGCTTCACGCGGACCGACCACGTTGAACCTCTTGTCGAGCCGGAACGTCGCCGCTGGATTGGGGCGGCTGTTGAGAAGCGTCCGCAGTTCGCCAGGAATAAACGGATTGGTGGGCAGGACCCGGAACCCGGTGGTGCCCGCCGCCGGAGTGGGCGCCAGCACCTGCGAGGTTTCGTACTGGGTGAACAGTGCGGAGGCGTAGACCTCGGCCTGCTCATTGATTGTATAGTCGGCTTGGCCGTAGACGTTGTAGCGCGTCTGGGGGAGGACGAGGTAGTTGAGGGCGCCGGTGTTGTAGGCGAAGTCCGGGTTCTGCGTCGGTCCCGGTTGCGCGAAGCCGTCGTAATCGATGCCGCCCGGACTGACGAAGCCGAGCCGCCCGCGATAGGCGAAGACTGAAGCGTCGTTGTTGAATCCAAAGGTGTCGCTCGGCCGGCTTCCGGCGAGCACCGCCGTCGCCGCGGCCTGAGATGGCAGGTTGGTGCCATCGAAAATGGTGCTGCCCAGAGGGCTGGTCCCCGACGGTCCGGAAATGGCCGCGAAATCCCTCGCGGCGTTGAAGATCTCGGCCCGGTTCGAATAGCCCAGGGACACCACGGCGTTGCCCCGATCCTCGGCGAAATCGCCGCCGATAGTCAAAGCCACGCTGTCGGTCCGCCCATCGTCCCGATCGGTCTGGCCGTACTGGCCGTCGAACTGCACCCCCGTGAAATCGCGTTTCAGAAGGAAGTTGGTCACGCCGCCGAGGGCGTCCGAACCGTAGGTCGCCGACGCTCCGCCGCTGATGACCTCGATGCTGCGGATCAGGGCCGTGGGGATGACATTGACGTCGACGGCCCCTGTCGAATCCGATGGCACCAGACGTCGGCCGTCCAGCAGGACGAGGTTTCGGGCGGAGCCCAGGCCGCGCAGATCGATATTGGCCTGGCCGCCGTTGGATGGGTTGTTCGAGGTCATGTTCACGGATGGCACGAACTGCGGCAGGTCGTTGATCAACGTGTCGATCGTCACGGACCCGGTGTCCTGGAACTGCTCCTGCCCAACCGTCACTATGGGGCTGTTGGCGACATAGTCCTGGCGCGCGATCCGCGATCCGGTGACCACGACCTCTTCGATCTCGGTCGCTTCATCAGCCTCCGGATCCTGCACGGGATCCTGCGCCCAGGCCGGAGATGTCGAAATCAGAAGCAGCCCGAGGGACGTCGCCGTCGAGGCCAGAAGACGAGTACGGAATGGACGATGATTCACCTGAGCGCTCCCCGCTGATGCACGGCGAGGCAGAGGTCATCGCCGGCGCTTCGCCTGTTGTTCAGGTCGCGGATCAACGACCGTCACCGGACCGTCCGACATGCGAACGCTGCGCGCTGTCAGTTTCTTTAGGTGACGGACGTCGACCGCGGTCGGGGGCGCCGTTTGTGACACATTGGACACGATGGGCTCGATCGATCGTCTCCGGATTGCTGCGCGGAAAGCCGCAATAATCTGACAGCGGCGGAGCGCACGCTTCGCTAGACGCGGCGCGCCCGCCTCCGCCCGTGGAGATGTGCGGGCGCTCTGAAGGCGGTGAGGCTTTGTTCACGGACGTAGCGAGCGCTGCGAAGTCGATGTCGCCGCTGCGCGTCCTTCTCGAGAGCGCCGAGGCCCACCGACGGGCGGGGCGGCTGGCGCTCGCGGAAGTCGCGTTTAGCCGGGCTTGGGACCTGGACGCGACCTGTTTCCCTGCAGCCGAGGGCCTCTGCCGGGTTCGCCTGGCCATGGGCCGGCCCGGAGAGGCCGTGACAGCCGCCGAGGCGCTCGCCGACCGCCACGACGCACCGGCGAGTCTGCTGGAAATCCAGGCCCGCGCCTTGAAGACCTGCCGACGCCTGCACGACGCCCTAGCGTTGCACAGGCGGATCGTGGCGATCAAGCCTTCGAGCGGAACCGCGGAGCACAATCTCGCGGCCGTGCTGGGTGACCTGGGGCAGGTTGACGCGGCCGAGGCCGCGAGCCGCAGGGCCCTGGCGAAAGGCCTGACCGCGCCGGAGCTCTGGTTGGTGCGGGCGCGCGCCCTCCTGGCGCTCGGTCGCCTCGATGAGGCGGATCGGGCCTTCAGAACCGCCCTCGCCGGCCGGCCCGACTACGTCGACGCGCACCGTGACCTGGCCCAGCTCATCTGGATGCGGACGGAAGACCTCTCTGCGGCGACGCAAGCCCTGCGGTGCGCCCGTGACGGCCGTGCCTCGCCGAGCCTGATCCTGATCGAGATGAAGCTGATGGAGGCCGCGGGAGAGACGCGCGCGGCGCTCGATCTCGGCGAGAGGACCCTGGCCGCGGCGCCGGACCACCCGGAACTGATCCTGGCCGTCGTGCGGCTTCTGGCGGCGACCCGACCGGTCGAGGCGGTGGCCTCGGCGGAGGCATGGCTGGCGAGGCGGGGACCTTCACCGAATGCGCGGCTGGCCCTGGTTGAGGCCTGCCTCGCCGCCGGTGACCCTCAGCGCGCCGTTGACGTCCTCGATATTCTCAGGGCCGACCGGCGGGACGAGCAGTATCTGATCGCGCTCACCACCACGGCCTGGCGACTGCTGGGAGATCGGCGGGCGGTCGCTTGGTGCGACCCCAGACTGCTGCGGGAAGTTGAACTACGTGTGGGGCCCGGATGGCGAGATCTACCCGGTTTCCTCGATGAGTTGGCCTCGGTCATCGGCCCGCTTCACCATTTCAGAACCCATCCGGTGGGACAGTCCGTCCGGCGCGGCAGCCAGACCAGCCGCTCTCTGGTAGGCGCGTCTCATCCTGTGCTCCACGCGCTCTTTCAGGCGCTGGACGAAGCCGTCCGGGATTACCTCGCAGAGGTGGGTCCGGGATCGGATCCGTTCCGGCGGCGCAATGACGGAAGCTTCGCAGTCCAGGGGGCCTGGTCCATCCGCCTGCGCTCGGGCGGCTATCATGTCGATCATGTTCACCCGGAGGGCTGGCTGTCGGCCGTACTCTATGTCGAGACGCCGCCCGCCGCGCGCGGGCAGGACAGGCAGGGATGGCTGCGGATCGGTCAACCCGGCATCCCTCTGGCCGGGCCGCTTGCGCCTCAAGGCTATGTCCAGCCCGAGCCCGGCAAACTGGTGCTCTTCCCCAGCCACTTCTGGCATGGAACCCAGCCATTCGAGGGCTCGGGGACGCGTCTCACCTGCGCCTTCGACATCGTGCCGGCTTTCCGGTGACGTCTCGCGCTGAAGAACGCCGGCCGCGCCCGTCGCGGCTGACGCGGACCCGAGTTAGCCACAGGTGCCTTTGGGACCGCATTGGGTCAGGACCCGCGAGGATCAGTCCTCGGCCGGGAGGGCCAGCGACGCCTGAGCGAAGGCGTAGCGCCACCCCTCCGGGGTTCGGACATAGGTGTCGCTGAACCAGAGGCGACGATCGAAAGCCATGTCGCCTTGGACGCCCTTGACCCAAAGTCGAGCCGTGACCACGGCGGTGTCTCCGAACAGCCGCACGGTCTGGGTGCCCTCATCCTCGTCCTGGCGCTCGTAAGTGAACCCCGCTTCGCGCGCTTCCGCCAGCAACTCGCCGCGCGTGATAACGCGACCATCGCCCAGCACCAGGACGAAATCCCGATGCAGAATCGCGTCCATCGTCACGGCGTCGTTGCGCTTGACCGCTGCCTGGAACCGCAGATCCATCTCGGCCACGATCCTCCGATCGGTTTCGGCGGCCACGTCGGCGTGCGAGCGGGACACGCTCTGCGTCATCGTCACCGTAGCGACAGGCTCGGCCAGTTGAACGTCCATTCCCAGGCTCCCCATTGGATGGACCCGAGTGTCGAGAACCCTCAAGCCGCGCGATATCGAAAAATTACCGTCGCCCGCCTGACCGGTAGCCCACCGCACCGCGCCGGCGAGGGTGGGCGCCCGGCAGGGCGCCTCTTGTGACGGATCGGGCCAGTCGCGACATCCCTTGGCACGGGACACCGCCCGCTCGCCGTCACCCGAACCGTGCGACCTTTGGTCCGGCGATGGCTGCGGCGGCCCAATAACGAAGAAATTTGATAGCGTCCTGGTCGCGAGTAGATCCCTGTCAGATCCGCTCACTTCTGTTGAGCCCCGTCGCTGATCGGCCCGTCGAGAGCCTTGTCACTGGATGTCCTTTACTGCTTCGCCCCGCCACGATGGGCCGATCCCTGGCCGCAATGTCAGGTTCGAGCGCCACGACGCGCTGGATCGTCCCGCCAGCGTGAGCGCGGCCTTGCTGAACATCTTCAACCTCGGCCGCGCCTACACGCCCGAGGTTCACAACGACGCCTTTCAGATCGTCTTGCCGGTCCGGGGCGTCCATTATGTGAATGACGGCAAGGCAGACGCCCTGGTCGATCTGAACCACGCCACGGTGATCCGCCCGAACGTGGCGACTCGGGACAAGCACCCGAGCGAGGGCGACGTCGGTTGCCTTCTCATCACTCCGGACGAGGACCTGCTCGAGAATCTGTGGGGCCCGGCGACGCGCCGTGAGCGGCTGGACCGGCCGGTCGGATGCACGACGATCTCCTTGCCGCCGCCGCTGCTCTACCGAGGCATGATCATCGCCGCCCAGGTCAATGCCGGTTGCGCGGCCCAGGCGCTCGCGGTCGAGGAACTCGCGATTGATCTGCTCCGGCTCGCCGCCATTGATCCGATCAAGTTTGCACCGCCTCGCGGCGGTCGCCCCCTGCGGCTCATCGACGAAGTCAAGGACATCCTGGCCTCCACCGAGGAACCGCTGTCGCTCGGCGAGATCGCCGCCCTGGTCGAAGCTTCGCCGACCTATCTGACGGATCTGTTCAGGCGATTCGAGGGAATGCCGCTCTATCGCTACCAGTTGCGCCTGCGGTTAGGTCGCGCGCTGGCGCTCCTGCCGGAAACCGAAGACATCACGGACCTGGCGCTCGACCTGGGGTTTTCCAGCCACAGCCATTTCTCCAGCACATTTCGATCCGTATTCGGGGTTTCCCCCTCAAGTTTTCGCGCCCTTACGCGAAACGACCGCTCGGGCCGCGACGCGCGCTGAGAGGCGTTCGTGCGGTGCCGCAGAAGTCTTGGTCCCGGCGGGGCGGCCGGTCAGGGGCAAAGCCATTCCTCCGCGCGACCCGGGGGGGCCCATCGGCTCCAGGTGACTCGATCCAGCTGATCGCGAAGCCGCTGCCCTGCCTCGGTCAACAGGATGTGGCGCGCGGCTCCGTCATCCGGAGGCACGAGCAACTCGACCAGGCCATATTTCGGAGAAAGCGCGCCCGGCATTTCCGGCGGCGCGAGAGATCGGGCGTTGCGCGACGTCACCGCCATGCTGAAGCCGCTCAGACTCGACAGTCGGGACATTCGCAGACCCTCGCTCTCCATGATGTATAACAGCAGTACGGTCTGAACCATCGAAATGCCCGGCGCTGCGGCGCCGATCAGCAGGATCGATTCAAGGAGAGCGCCGGGCCTGCGTATCTCGAACGCCACCTCACTCTGCGTCATACAGCACTGTGGGCGCCAGCACGTAGCGTGCATCCATCCGGCTCGGGGCTCGCGCGCGCGGTCGCGACCGCGGCCGCTGTCGACGAAGTCTCAGGGACGGCGTCGGACAGTCGAGCCAGAGATCTTCACAGAGGCGCTGAAGAGATGCTCGATGGCGCTCGAACTCCTCCTCGCTGCTCACATCGAACTCGAACTCTATGGTGGCCTTGTACTTCACAACCGCATCCCCCTTCGAATTACGTGGCAATTTACCGACCGATTTCATAGGGCGCTGTCAGATTTCTATACGGGACTCCCAAGGAGCTCTCGTCAAAACCAAACGACAGGTTGGTATCTGATTGACAAGACCGCTGTGGGTCGATGTGAGCGATGCGACCGCCGCACGAGGACTGGCTCGGTGCGGCGACCATCGCGGTCGGGGTCAGAAGCGACTTTTCCCGATCATCGCCATGCCCAGGCCCATGAACTGTCACAACTTGGAAGGGCCGTTTCCCGCGTCGAGCTCCAGGATGGAACCGAGCATCCCGAACGGGGCGATTCATGGTCTTGTCGCGCGGCGTGGAACTACGCACCTGCGCCGACGAGGAAACGCAAGTGCTCATCGTCGAGCCATCGGACGTCTCAACACCGGAGACGGGGCGCACTCGGCGTCCACAACGCCTAATGTACAGCTTGTGGAAGCCATCCACAGCCCGGGAAAGCGTCGACCTACCCTACGAGAGCTTGATCGGCGCGACTTGGAAGGCTGAAGTGGCTGCGTCGCCCTCCTGTTGGCTCGCGACTGAGGCGAACTTGGGATCACCGCCGGAAGCGGACATCCAGCAAAAGCACTACCAGCGAATGTTGTAGATTTGTAGCAGCCCGACCTTGCCTGCTTGCGTCACGCGCACGGCGCGAGAAGTTGGGATGCGCTCTACCCAGCCGAGTTCAAAACATCGCTGCGCAAGAAGCGAGCCCAAGACCCCACCGATGTGCCAACGGCGCTCGCTCCAGTCGAGGCACGGTCGACAGAGGGCCCGGCGGCCCCTCATCTTGAAAGGGATGTCTGCCGCCAGATCTGCCAAATGCGCGCGGCCGGCCGCTGTCAGGACGGCTCCTTGGTCATTCAGAAGAACGAATCCGAGGCCGCCCATGGCGTCAGCCAAGGCTACGCCAAGTCGGCCGGCAAGATGGTCGTAACAGATGCGCGCGTCCGCGAGCGCGTTGTCCCGGACTGATCGCGGTCGGTGCCGCGACGAGCCATCGCCGGTTAGCGTCATGAGGCTTTCCAGACCCCGCGCGACTTCCGCCGACGCAAGTCGGTAATAGCGATGTCGCCCTTGGGCCGTGAGCTGAAGAAGCGCGCCGTCCAGTAGTTTGGCGAGGTGGCCGCTTGCCGTCTGGGGGGATACCCCGGCCACATTGGCCAACTCTGACGCGGTCAGCGCCTGGCCGCCCATGAGCGCGATGAGCATGTTAGCCCGCGCCGGATTGCCGACGAGCGCCGCGACCTGAGCGATGTAGGGGCCGTCAGCCATGCCCCACTTTACCGATACGTTGCGTCGGCGTCTGCCCTCGACGCTTCGGACAATACCGAAACAACGACGATCAATTCGGTCTTAAGACGAGGGCCCATGGAGGATGACTGACAATGCTGAAAACAATCGTGCGCGGGACGGTGGCGATCATTCTGCTGGCCACGACTGCTGGCTCCGCGGTCGCCGAGGAGGTCACTCGTCTTGCTGGCCGACGGGGTGAGCCGGTTCTCCTGGTGCGTCATGAACCTGGTCCGGGTCCAAGCGTGATGTTCGTACACGGAGCGACCTTTCCCTCATCTCTGTCGATCGCCTTTCCGATTGAGGGGCGCTCCTGGATGGGCGATCTGCGTGAGCGCGGCTTTGACGTATGGGCGTTCGACTTCGCGGGCTATGGTGGTTCAGGCAGACCCGCGGCCATGGCAAATGAGGATTCCGAAGTTTTCCCCATCGGCCGCGCCGCGGACGCCATCGACCAGCTTGAGCGCGTGGCTTTGCACATAAGAGAGGTCACGGGTCGAGATCGCGTCTCGATCCTTGCCCATTCCTGGGGCACGCTACCGGCTGGCATGTTTGCGGCTCGCCAACCCGAGATGGTGGATCGACTCGTCCTGTTCGGACCAGTGGCCGCGCGCTCGGGCGAGGCGAGTCCTCCGCCGGCGGGTGGCTCCTATTTGGTAACCACCGCGGATCAATGGCGAAGCTTTCAAGCCGGTCTTCCGAGAGGGCAGCCACCGCTGATCAGTGCCAAGTTGTTCGACAGTTGGGCCAGCGCCTATCTCGCCACCGACCCAGCCAGCGGCACGCGGTCGCCGCCGGCGGTGCTTGTGCCTGCAGGTCCGCAGACCGACATCGCTGACGCTTGGGAGGGAAGGTTTCCATATGATCCGGGCGCCGTACGCGCCCCGACGCTCATCGTTCGCGGGGAATGGGACGCGATCAGCACTGACGCTGACGCCGCCTGGCTGATCAAGGCGCTTTCAGGCATCCCAGGCGGGGCTCGCGACCTGAAACTGCCGCGCGGCGGACACCGCATGCACCTGGAGGAAAACCGATCAGTGCTGTTCGATGCTGTTGCGAACTTTCTGGCCGAGGCCTTCGAGGATGATGACTGCAGATTGCCCGGTTGTCGCCACGCAATGTAGACGAGGGTGCGCCTCTCGCATTTACGGTTCGGACACCTACAGTACCATGACTTGCTGATGCCGGCGCGACGGGCGCACACCTTGTTAGGCCGGGCAAACTAGTTCACGCCGCCATACTCTCCGCCAAGCGGCGAGTCGGATCATCCCACAGAAGCCGAGCTCAGCCATAGGCCCGGGAAAACACGCCGGCCGGTAAGGTAACGTCAAGGCGGACAATCCCAGATCCGCAGGGAGTCAAAAGCCGCAATGCGCGCGCCGCCAGTAAAGTGGCCGGCTGTCACCGAAACCCACGGATCCAGCGCTCGACTTCACCGTTCAGTCCGTCTCGGGCCAGATCGAGACCTGCCTTGGCGAGGATGTCCATGTGATCTGGCGCAACCTCCGGCCGGCGGGACATGTCCATGCAAATCGACAAGACGGCTTGGTGCAGGTCGCCGTCCGCGGCCAGCCGAAGGGCTCGGGACTTGATCGCTTCGACCTCCCACTCAGGTCCTTCCGCCGCCGTGCCGTGAGACTTCGCCCCATCAAGGGCGATCGGCATCTGTGATCCCGTCAGATGTCCTGCCCACGCCGCGAGGGCCGACCGCTTCTCCGGCAGATAGGTGTGGCGGTCGTAGACGCCGGTGACCGCCGCGCCTTCGTTGGGCGTATGTCCCAGGACCAGCCCAACGACGAAACGGGTGACGCCGTAGCGGCCGGTGAGGGTGGTTGCCCCCGACCGTCGTATGTCATGCGGCGAGCCAACTGCGATCTTCCGGCGGGCGCAGGTTCGGGCGAACGCCCGCGTGATGGCGTGGGCATCCAGATGCTGGTCAGGCGCCCGGCCAGATGGAAATACGAACGGACTTTTCGGATCGAGCGCGAACGCCTCCTCGAGAACGGTCAGGCAGTCCGGCCCGAGGGGCACGACGTGCTGATGTTTCGCCTTGGCCCGCGTCGACGGGATGATCCAGACCTTGGCGGCGAGGTCGAACTCCGTCTTCAGGGCCCCGGCAACCTCGTTGCGGCGGGTCAGGGTCAGCATCAGAAGCTGGATCGCCAGCCCCATCACCGGCTCGAGGCGGGCATGGACTCCGGCGGTCTTCTCGCCAGGACCTCTCGGCGTGCTGGCCTCAACCGCCGCCCGCCAGAGCACCCCGAGCGCGGCGTCGTCAAACATCCGCTCCCGGGACGTCAGGGCGAGCGGACGCGCCAGACCGGCGGCGACGTTCGATTCCAGCCTTTCCTCGAGGACGCCGAACCCGAGGACGGCGTGCAGCACGCCTCCGATCGAGGCCACGCTCGCGGCCGACAGACCCTTTTCGATGATCAGTGTCCGCATGAACGCCTTCACGTCGGCGCGCCGGATTGCGGTGAAGTCGCGACCGCCTAATGGACGCTGGATGTGGTTTTTCCAGACGCTGCGTTCGTTCGAGATAGTCACCGCCCGCTTTGGCTTGCGCCGACCGCCGTGCAACCCGACCTCGGCGGCGCTCCAATAGGCTTCGGCCAGTTGATCGAGCGTGTCGCCGGGTTTCGCCTGCTCGCGCGCCCGTTCCCGCGCCGCGACCCTCTCGCCGACCGGGTCCAGTCCCTCATGCACCGCGACGCGCGTCGTCGCGGCTTTCGCCCTCGCTTCAGCGAGCGACAGGTCGGGATAGAGGCCGAGCACCAGACGTCTGCGCTTGCCGCTCTCCGTGACATACCGAAGCTCGAACTGTTTGGACGACGAAGGAAAGACGCGAAGGCTGAGACCCCTGCTCCCGCCCACTCTCATTTCATAGATCGTCTCCGCTGGCTTCAGCGCCAAGATCTGACGATCGGTGGTAAGCTGTACGGACCCGCCCATGAGCTGCTCCCGGCGACGGAAAACCCTGCAATTCGGAGGGCCAGCCTAGCAAGTTGTGGGGCGGTAGTGGGGCATTTTTGGCAACATTCGCTGAATAACGGTGAAATGCCGAAAAATGCTGAACCCTATATTTTCAGCAATTTATGCTACGTTTGAAATGTAGTGAAACACCCTGAAATGGCCATCGAGGCGATTCACACCGAGGGGGTCACAGGTTCAATCCCTGTCGCATCCACCATCACCCTTCCAGACTATTGCGCCCCCGCCCCCGCCGCCGTCGCCGGCAGCCGCACGATCACGTCGTCCACCTGCACCCCGCCCCGGTCGACGACCAGGTTCTGGTAGTTGCGCTGGCCGTCCTGGGTCTCGGACTCGACGCTCTCGACCTGTTCGCGGAACTGGCGGCGCAGATAGGTGGACAGCTCGCCCGCGGTGACCAGCCGGTCGCCGTCGCCGTCGGCCTCCCCGCCCATGCCCGTCCGCAGGAAGTGGGACAGATAGCCCCCGGCCTGGAATTTGTCGGCCACGGCGCTGGTCAGGTCCTCTTCCGAGCTGAACAGCCCCATCACCCCCGGCCGGTCGACGACGTTGCGGGCGAAGCCGCCCGAGAAGCACGAATCCAGCACCAGCAGCGACAACCGGGTGCGCAGCGAGCCGAACAGCCGGGCCATCTCCGTGTCGGTGATCTCGCCGTCGCGCAGGACGATGGCCTCGGACTTGCCGTCCGGCTCCAGCCCGCTGACCGCCACGTCCGACTGATCGCCATGGCCGGAGAAGAAGAACAGGAAGGTGTCCTGCGGCCCCGCCTCGGCGGCGACGCGGGCGAAGGCGCGGCGCACCCCGGCGACCGTGGCCTCGGCATTGGTCAGCACGATGCTGGCGTCGTTCAGCGAGCCGTCCGCGCGCAGGGTCTCGGCCAGTTTGCGGGCGTCCTCGTCGGTGAAGTCGAGATTGCTCTGGGCCCCGCCGTAGTCTGACACCCCGACCATCACGGCGAACACCCGCGCGCCGCCCTGCACCGAGGCCTGCCGCGGCGAGCCCTGGCTGGGGCTGACGCTGAAGCGGTATGAGCCGGTTTCGCCCGGGGCGTAGGAGGTGACCATGACCTCGTATTCGCCGTCCTCGGCCAGGACCGTATCCAGCCGGCTGTCATGCGTGCCGTCGCGGGCGTCGTCATTGTCCTGCTGATCGCCGCCCGGCGTGGTCAGGATGGTGTAGGCGTCGAAGGCCGAGGAGGTCAGCTCCACCGCCACCCGCTGGCCGCGCCGGCCCGTGAAGCGGAAGTGGTCGACGTATTCGCCCGACTCCAGGGTGTCGTCGCCCGCGTCCAGCGATCCGCTGACCGTCTGGCCGATGGTGATCCGGCCGTCGGCCGAGGCGCGTTCGGACGGGCGGACGGCGGGCGGAGCGGCCGTGGCCGCGCCCGCGCCGTCCAGCACCGCCAGACGGTAGGCCCCCTGCTCGCCCGAGGCGTAGCTGGTCGCCGTGATGCGATAGGCGCCGTCGGCCGGCAGGGTGACGACCAGCCGGCTGTTGCGCCCGTCGTCCACGGCCGGATCGTCGTCGTTGAAGGCCGAGAAATCGCCGGGGCCGCTGATGCCGACATAGGGGTCGAAGGCCGTCGAGGTCAGGCGCAGGTCCAGCGTCTGTCCGCGCCGCCCCTGCAGCACATAGCTGTTGATGTATTCGCCGCTGTCCAGCTGACGGTCGCCCGGCGCGAGCCGCCCGTCCAGCGTCTGGCCCATGCGGATCGCGCGGTCCGAGGCCGCCGCGGCGGATGCGGCCGGCCGCGCCGTCGCCCCGCCCAGCGTCAGGGTGTAGGCCCCCGTCTCGCCCGGCTCATAGCTGGTCGCCGACACCTCGACGACGCCGTCGGCCGGGGCGGTGAAGCGGATCCGGCTGTCGCGCGAGCCGCGCGCGCCCGGATCGTCGTCATTGTCCTCGCTCAGCCCGCCGGGCCCGCGCACCAGCAGATAGGGGTCGAAGGCCGAGGAGGCGAGTGTCAGCTCATAGGTCTGGCCGCGCCGGGCCGTGAAGGTGAATTCGTCGGCGTATTCGCCGCTCTGCAGGGTGTCGTCGCCGCGCGCCAGCTGGCCCCGGACGGGCCGGCCGGCGGTCAGGACGGTCCCGCCCTGGGGGCTCGGGGCCTGGGTCTGGGCGGACGGCCGGGTCACCGGCCTCTGCGGCGGGGTGAGCTCCTGCGCGCTGGCGACGGCCATCGAGACGAGCGTCAGCGCGGTCGTGGCGGCGAGCATGGTTTTCAGCATTTTGGTCCCCCGAAACAGCACTCTGCCCGCGAAACGACGGTCTGTCAGCGGTCATTCTCGGGCGTGGGGCCACCCTTCGGCCTTGTTCCGGGCGCAAACACCCCGCCCTTCGCCGGTCGCCCCCTCCCCGGGGCGAGGCTGGCGCGCGCCGCGTTGGCGCCTTACGGACTGCCCATGCCTTTCCCCGCCAGCCATCCCGCGCTTGATCGCGCTCTTTCCGAACGCGGCTACGCCGAGCCCACGCCGGTTCAGTCCGCCGTCCTCGAGGCCGCACTGAACGAGGACGGCTCAGGCCGCGACCTGCTGGTCAGCGCCCAGACCGGTTCGGGCAAGACCGTCGCCTTCGGCCTGGCCCTGGCCCCCACCCTGCTGGGCGAGGCCGAGAAATTCGCCGAATACGGCGCCCCGGTCGCCCTGGTCATCGCCCCAACCCGCGAACTGGCCCTGCAGGTCTCGAACGAACTGCAATGGCTGTACGCCCAGACCGGCGCGCGCATCGTCTCCTGCGTCGGCGGCATGGACCCCAAGGTCGAGCGTCAGGCCCTGAATCGCGGCTGCCACATCGTCGTCGGCACCCCCGGCCGTCTGCGCGACCACGTCGAGCGCGGCTCGCTGGACCTGTCGACCCTCAAGGCCGTCGTGCTGGATGAAGCCGACGAGATGCTGGACATGGGTTTCCAGGAAGACCTGACCTTCATCCTCGACGCCGCCCCGGCCGAGCGCCGCACCCTGCTGTTCTCGGCGACCCTGGCGCGCGACATCGTCCAGCTGGCCAAGACCTATCAGAAGGACGCCCTGCGGATCGACACGGTCGCCGGCGCCGGCTCGCACGCCGACATCGAATACAAGGCCATCCGCGTCGCCCCGAACGAGGTCGAACTGGCCGTCGTCAACGTGCTCCGCTACTTCGAGGCCCCCGGGGCCCTGGTGTTCGCCAACACGCGCGAGCGGGTGAAGCACCTGACGTCCAGCCTGCGCGAACGCGGCTTCTCGGTCGTCGGCCTGTCGGGCGAACTGACCCAGAGCCAGCGCTCGGAAGCGCTTCAGGCCCTGCGCGACGGCCACGCCCGCGTCTGCGTCGCCACCGACGTCGCCGCCCGCGGCCTCGACCTGCCCGATCTGGGCCTGGTCATCCACGCCGAGATCCCGGTCAACAAGGCCGGCCTGCTGCACCGTTCGGGCCGTACGGGCCGCGCGGGCAAGAAGGGCGTGTCCGTCCTGCTGGTCAGCTATACGCGTCGCCGCAAGGTGGAGCTGATGCTGCAGTCGGCCTCGATCAAGGCCGAATGGTCGGGTCCGCCCTCGGCCGACATGATCCTGGAGAACGACCGCAAGCGGATGCTGGCCGACCCCGTCCTGACCGCCCCGGTCGAGGACGAGGACATGCTGGCCCTCGGCCGGCAGCTGCTCGAGAAGAGCACGCCCGAGCAGATCGCGGCCGCCCTGATCCGCCTGTACCAGCAGAAGCTGCCGGCGCCGGAAGACGTCTATGACGACGACCGCATGAAGCGCCAGCAGGAGAGCGGCAAGAACGACAAGGGCCAGCCCGATGTTCCGTACACGGACTTCGCCCGCGGCGGCGACATGGTCTGGTACCGGATCAACATCGGCCGCGACAAGAACGCCGACCCGAAATGGCTGATGCCGACCATCTGCCGCCTGGGCCACGTCACCAAGCGCGACATCGGCTCGATCAAGATCTTCGAGCGCGAGACCAAGTTCGAGATCACCCAGGAAATGCAGGCGAAGTTCGAGGCCGCCATCGCCCTGGGCCTCGAGGAAGGCGTCAAGATCGATCCGGCCGTCAAGCCGGGCCCGTCCGAGAAGCCCGTCAGCCGCTGGGACAAGAAGCCCGCCGGCGGCGACCGCCCCGACAAAAAGCCCTGGAAGGCCCGCGAGGAAGGCGGCGACAAGCCGGCCTGGAAGCCGCGCGAGGACCGTCCGGAAGGCGCGAAGAAGCCCTGGGTCAAACGCGACGACGCCGCGCCCGCCGCCGAAGGAAAGAAGCCCTGGGTCAAGCGCGAGGAGACCGGCGACAAGCCCGCCTGGAAGGCCCGCGAGGATCGTCCGCAGGCGGACAAGAAGCCCTGGGTGAAGCGCGACGACGCTTCGGCGCCCGCCGCCGAGGGCAAGAAGCCCTGGGTCAAGCGCACGCCGAACGATCCGACGCCTCCCGGCAAGAAGCCGTGGGTCAAGAAGCCCGCCGCCGAAGGCAAGACGCCCTGGACGCCGCGCTCCGACGCCGAGGCGGCTCCGGCCGCCGCCGGGGACAGGCCCTGGAAGGGCAAGCCCAAGGGCGGCGACCGTCCCTGGGCGGCCAAGGACGCACGCGGCAAGCCCGCCGGCGCCAAGCCGCCGTACAAGGCCAAGGGCCCCCGCTGAGCGAACCCTTGGCCCGTTCGGGCTTGAGCGTCACGCGGCGTTGCGGGCCCGGACCAGCCAGCAGGCGGCGGGGATGTGCGCCACGCCGGAGGTCACCCAGGCCTCGAAGGCCTGTCTGACGGCCGCGACGATCCGGCGTCTTCGGTCCTCGTCCAGATCAGGCAACAGCACGCCGACGGGGCCCATGCTGGCGGCGTAGGCGTCCAGATCCTCGCTAGTCAGCGTGCAGACGACATCCAGAGGCTGGATGTCGACGTCACGCCATCCCGCCGCGGCCAGAACCTTCGGGACCCGCTCCGCGTCGGCGAAGGCGAACTGGCCCGGCCCGGCCGGATCGCGCGCCGGAAGTTCCGGCAGCAACGGCGCCGCCGCCCGTTCCGCGGCGGTCATGAACGGATTTTCGTCCGCCCCGCGCCAGGCGACGAACGCCAGTCCCGCGTCCGGACGCGCCGCTCGCCTCAGGTTGACGAAGGCGGCGACCGGATCGGCGAAGAACATCACGCCGAAGCGCGAAATGACCGCGTCGAACGTCGCAGGCTCGAAAGCACAGGTCTGGGCGTCGGCGGCGATGAACCGGCAGGTCCCGAGACCCGCCGCTTCGGCGCGCCGCCGCGCCACCTCGATCAGGGGAACGGAGATGTCCACGCCGGTGCATCGGCCCTGTCTCCCGAGATGCCAGGCCGCCGCGAGGGTCGTCGCGCCTGCGCCGCAACCGACGTCCAGCACGTCGTGCGCGCCGAGATGCGCCACAGCCCCTACCAGAGTCCGCTCGAAGGGAGCGAGCAGGCGATCCAGCATCTCCTGCTGCTCCGCCCAGACTACCCCGGCGCGGGCGTTCCAGAGCCTGGCCTGAGCCTCGTTGGCGTCCTGCACTGACTGCATCAGCTGATCCTCCTTGATTTCCGTATCGGTGGAAGCGACGCTACAACTTCAAGCCAAGTTGAGGTCAACGGTGAAATTTCTGGATATCGCCGAGGTCGCGCAGTGCTCTGGCATGGCGGCGTCGAAGCTCCGCTTCTATGAGGAGAAGGGGCTGATCGCCTCGGTCGGTCGGCGCGGGCTCAAGCGCCTGTTCGACCCGGTCGTGCTGGAACGCCTGTCGTTGATCGCGCTGGCCCAGACCGCGGGCTTCTCGCTCTATGAGATCGGCGGCATGTTCGGCGACGACGGCCAGCCCCGCCTCGATCGGATTCAGCTCTCCACGAAGGCTGACGAACTGGATCGGACCGTCAGGCGCCTCAGCGCCCTTCGCGACGGTCTCCGCCACGCGGCGGCCTGTCCCGCGCCAAGTCATGTGGAATGCCCGACCTTCCGGCGGCTCCTGAAGACCGCCGTCGCGCGACGGCCCGAATCCGCGCCCGCGCAAATGCGCAGATAGCCCCTGATTCTGTTCTTCCGGCAGGACGTCGGGAGGATTGCAGACGACCTGTAACCGTTTACGGTGACCACAAGACCGGCCTCATGCAGCGCGACGCGCGGCGAGGCCCAACAAGAAGCTGCGGGCAGGGAAACACATGGCGGACGTCCGGCTGACCGGCGTGACCAAGAGCTTCGGGACCACCGAGGTCCTCAAGGGCATAGATCTGGAGATCGCGGACGGCGAGTTCGTGGTCTTCGTCGGCCCGTCCGGCTGCGGCAAGTCCACCCTGCTGCGCACCATCGCCGGGCTGGAAGAGCAGACCGGCGGCGACATCGCCATCGGCGGCCGGTCGGTCAACGACCTGAGCCCTTCGGACCGGGGCATCGCCATGGTGTTCCAGTCCTACGCCCTCTATCCGCACATGAGCGTCTACGAGAACATGGCGTTCGGGCTGAAGCTGGCGAAGGCCGACAAGGCCGAGATCGACAGGCGCGTGCGCGGCGCGGCCGAGACGCTGAACATCACCGACTATCTGGACCGCAAGCCCAAGGCCCTGTCCGGCGGCCAGCGCCAGCGGGTCGCCATCGGCCGGGCCATCGTGCGCGAGCCGCAGGTCTTCCTGTTCGACGAGCCCCTGTCCAACCTCGACGCCGCCCTCAGGGTGCGGATGCGCTACGAGTTCGCCAGCCTGCACGAGCGGTTGAAGACGACCATGGTCTATGTCACCCATGACCAGGTCGAGGCCATGACCCTGGCCGACCGGATCGTGGTGCTGAACGCCGGCCGGATCGAACAGGTCGGCAAGCCGATGGAGCTGTACGAACGCCCCCGCAATCTGTTCGTGGCCGAGTTCATCGGCAGCCCGAAGATGAACCTGCTGCCCGCCGGGATCGTGAGCGCGACGGCGAAGGGCGCGACCGTGCGGACGGCCGCGGGCGAGACGCTGAAGGTGGCGGTCGACGCCGCCCGGGCGAAGGCGGGCGACAAGGTCACCCTGGGCGTGCGGCCCGAGCATCTGACGACCGCGGGCAAGGGCGATGCGATCAGCGCCGAGGTCACCTTCGTCGAGACCCTGGGCCACGCCACCTACGCCTATCTGACCGCCGGCGAGGCCCCGGTGACGGTGCTGATGCCGGGAGACGTGCGACCCGCGGCCGGCGAGACGCTGAGCCTCAAGGTCCCGGCCGATCAGGCGCATCTGTTCGACGCCGACGGCGAGGCCTTCGCGCGGCTGTAACCGCTCGCGTGTTGCATCGCACAACAGGCTGGCCATAGATGGCGGGATGCCTGCGCCTGCGACCCTGACCATCGACCTGAACGCGCTCGCCGCAAACTTCCACGCCCTGGAAGCGGCCGGCGGCGCGCCGGTGCATCCGGTGGTCAAGGCCGACAGCTACGGACTGGGCGCCGCGGCCTGTGCGACGCGGCTGATGGCCGAGGGCGCGCGGACCTTCTTCGTGGCTCGCGCCAGCGAGGGCGAGCGGCTGCGGGCGGCCCTGGGCCCGGAGGCGGCCATCTATGTGCTGGACGGCTGTCTGGCGGGACGGGCCGCGCGGTTGCGGGCGGCGAATCTGAAGCCCGTCCTGAACACCGGCGCCCAGCTGGCCGAGTGGCGGGAGTCCGGCGGCGGGGCCTGCGGCCTGCAGATCGACACCGGCATGAACCGTCTGGGCTTCCGCGCCGGGGATGCGCCCGACGCCTTCGAGGGACTGGATCTGGTGCTCAGCCATCTGGCCTGCGCCGACGATCCCGCCGAGCCGATGAACGCCCGGCAGAGGGACGCCTTCGCCGCGGCGGCGGCGCGCTATCCGGGGACGGTGCGGTCCTTCGCCAACTCGGGCGGCGCCTTCCTGGGTCCCGACTACGCTTTCGACGCCCTGCGGCCCGGCATCTGCATGTACGGCGGCGGGCCCGAGGGACGGCCCGACGAACGCATCCGGCCGGTGGCGACCCTGACCGCCGAGGTCTTGCAAGTCCGCGAGATCCCGGCGGGCGACAGCGTCGGCTATTCGCGCGGCTTCATCGCCGACGCGCCGAGGCGGATCGCGACCTGCGCTGCGGGCTACGCCGACGGCGTCTTGCGGGCCTACAGCCCCAAGGGTCTGGTTTGGGTCGCCGATCAGTTGCGCCCGATCGTGGGGCGGGTGTCGATGGACGTCTGCGCCGTCGACGTGACGGGGGTGGAGGTCGCCGTGGGGGACCGGGTCGAACTGTTCGGCGCCAATCGCATGCTGGACGACGCGGCCAGCGCGGCGGGGACCATCGCCTATGAGCTGCTGACCTCGGTCACGGCGCGGGTTCCGCGGGTCTACGTCTGAGACTCAGCGCGCGTCCCGGACCACCGCCCCGCCCTTGATGACCACGGGGACGGTCTCCAGCATCCGCACGTCCGCCAGCGGATCACCCGACACCGCGATCAGGTCGCCGTAGCGGCCCGTCGCGATGGCGCCGATGTCGCCTTCCCGGCCCAGCGCCTGCGCCGCGTTCCAGGTGGCGGCGCGGATCGCCTCGGCCGGGGTCATGCCGTATTCGACCATGACGGCGAACTGTTTCGCGTTCTGGCCGTGCGGATAGATGGCGGCGTCGCTGCCGAACACCATCCGGGCCCCGGCTCGGTGGGCGGCGCGGAAATTGTCGCGCTGCAGCTGACCGATCTCGCGGTCCTTGCGCAGATTGTCCTCCGTGACCCCGAACTCGGTGCCCGTCGCCTGGGTGAAGTCGGTGTTGAAGATGTCCATCGACAGCCAGGTCCCGTGCTGGACCGCCAGGCGGATGCCCTCGGCGTCGATCAGCGAGGCGTGTTCGATGGTGTCGATGCCGGCGCGGATCGCGTCGCGGATGCCCGAGGCGCCGTGGGCGTGGGCGGCGACCTTCAGCCCCCACATATGCGCCTCGTCGGCGACGGCGGTCAGTTCGGCCAGGGTCATCTGCTGCTGGCCCGGCTCGGTGTTGCGCGAGAAGACGCCGCCGGTGGCGCAGACCTTGATCACCTGGGCCCCGTATTTGCGCACCTCGCGCACGCTGTGCCGGGCCTCCTCCACGCTGTCGGCGTTGTAGTCATTGGCCTGGGCCATGGAGCGCGGCAGGCCGGTGGCGTCGCAATGGCCGCCCGTGGCGCCGAACGACACCCCCGCCGGGATGACCCGCGGCCCCTCGATGAAGCCCGCGTCGATGGCCTGACGCAGGGCCACGTCCGCGAAGTCGGGCCCGCCCAGATTCCGCACCGTGGTGAAGCCGGCCATCAGATTGGCGCGGGCGTTGGGGACCTGAAGAACGGTCTCGAAGTCGTCGGCGTACTCCAGCACCTTGAAGCCCGAGACATAGGGGGTGCCGGCCAGGTGGACGTGCATGTCGATCAGACCCGGCAACAGGGTCAGGCCCGGCAGGTCGAGACGGCGGGCGTCGGCGGGCAGGTTCGTCGGGACGGCGGTTCCCACCGCCGTGATCCGCCCGTCGGTGACGACGACGACGGGATTGTCGACGTAGCGGCCGCGCTCGACATCGACCATGCGGGCGGCGGTGACCACCAGGGTGTCGGCCCGGGCGGGCGCGGCGAGGCCGAGCGTGAGGGCGATGGCGGCGGCGGCCAGACGGTTCAGCATGGTTGGAACTCCCCTTTGCCGACGAAGCTGGCATGGCGGGATGTAGCGGGCAACGGACATGGGCCGTCGCAGTTGGGGATACGTCAGAAATGGTCGCACCCCGCCGGCGCCCCCCTGCCCCGCCGCCTGCGACTCCTGTAAGCCGGACCCATGGCGAGAGACGGCGCGATCTATGTTTGTCAGTCCTGCGGGGCGGTCCACGGCAAGTGGTCCGGCCAGTGCGGGGCGTGCGGCCAGTGGAATTCGATCGTGGAGGAAAGCCGCGCGGCGCCCCCGGGCGCGATGAAGCCGGCGACCAGCGCGGCGGGACGCGGCCGGGGCGTGACCTTCGAGGGTCTGCAGTCCGAGACGCCCGAACCGCCGCGCATCATCACCGGCGTCACCGAGTTCGACCGCGTCTGCGGCGGCGGGGTGGTGCCCGGCTCGGCCATCCTGTTGAGCGGCGATCCCGGCGTCGGCAAGTCGACCCTGCTGCTGGACGTGGCCGGGCGGGCGGCCCTGTCGGGACGGCGGGTGGCCTATATCTCGGGCGAGGAGGCGGTCGAGCAGATCCGGGCGCGGGCGAAACGGATGGGGCTGGAGAAGGCGCCGGTCGAGCTGGCCTCGGCCACGGCGCTGCGCGACATCCTCGGCACGCTGAAGCGCGAGAAGTTCGACATCGTCATCGTCGATTCGATCCAGACCCTGTGGTCCGACGCCCATGAGGCGGGACCGGGCTCGGTGACCCAGGTGCGCGCCTGCGCCGGCGAGATGGTGCGGCTGGCCAAGTCGCAGGGCGTGGCGGTGGTGCTGGTCGGCCATGTCACCAAGGACGGCCAGGTCGCCGGACCGCGCGTGGTCGAGCATATGGTCGACGCCGTGCTGAGCTTCGAGGGCGAGCGCGGCTATCCGTTCCGCATCCTGCGCGCCGGCAAGAACCGCTTCGGCGCCACCGACGAGATCGGCGTGTTCGAAATGGGCGACGCCGGCCTGCGCGAGGTCGCCAATCCGTCGGCCCTGTTCCTCGGCGAGGGCCGGGACCGGGCCCCGGGCGCGGCGGTGTTCGCCGGCATCGAGGGCTCGCGGCCGGTGCTGGTCGAGATGCAGGCGCTGGTGTCCAAATCCGCCTATGGCACCCCGCGCCGGGCCGTCGTGGGCTGGGACACCGGACGGCTGGCCATGGTGCTGGCGGTGCTGGAAGCGCGCTGCGGCTTCGGCTTCGGGGATCAGGACGTCTATCTGAACGTGGCGGGCGGCCTGCGCATCAACGAGCCGGCGGCGGATCTGGCGGCGGCGGCCGCCCTGATCAGCTCGGCCACCGACACCCCCCTGCCCCAGGGCTGCGTCGTGTTCGGCGAAATCAGCCTGTCCGGCGAGGTCCGCGCCGTCGGCCGGGCCGAGGCGCGGCTGCGCGAGGCGCAGAAGCTGGGCTTCGACCAGGCCCTGACCCCGGCCCTGACCGTCAAGGACAAGGGGGTCAGGGTGACATCCGTCACGCGGCTCACCGAAGCGGTCGAACGAATCTCGCAAAACCGCTATTGAGATCGGAACGACCTCAGTTCGGGCGCGCATGACCGGTTTCGACGTTATCGCCATTCTGGTCATCCTCGCCTCCGCCGCGGCCGGCTGGGTGCGCGGGGGCACGCGCGAGATCATCACCCTGCTCAGCTTCGTGCTGGCGGCCTTCATCGCCCTGGTCGCCCTGCCTCTGACCGCGCCGCTGGGGCGGATGCTGGTCGATCCGGACTGGATCGGGACCATCGCCGCGGCCATCGCCTCCTTCCTGCTGATCTATTTCGGCATCCGCATCTTCGGCTCCATCCTGTCGAAGCGGGCCCAGGCCCATCCGCAGCTGGGCGGCATCGACCGGATCGTCGGCATCTTCGTCGGCGCGGCGCGGTCGCTGGTGCTGCTGGGCGCCATCCATCTGGTCATCGTCGCCGCCATGCCGGGCGACAAGACGCCGCGCTGGCTCAGCGAGGCGGCCCTGCGGCCCGTCACGGCGGGCGCGGCCCGCGTGATCCAGATCGTCCTGCCCGGCATCGGCCGCGGCGCCGACGCCCTGTCCCCCGTCGTCAGTTCGTCCGTGAGCAAAGGGTTTTCCGACGAGAAAGCCTTGCCCTCGCCCCAAACAAGCAATACCTCGCCGCCGTCCGCCGCACGCTAGCGTTCCCCGCTTCATCGGAGCCCCACGATGAGCCGCCTTGAGCATTCCATCGCCGACCCGGTCGTACACCGGGAGCATCACAGAGACGCCGACGACGATCGTCCGCGTCTGGAATGCGGCGTCTGCGGCGTCTGGGGCGCCGACAAGGACGCGGCCTCCTCCATCGTCGCCCTCGGCCTGCACGCCCTGCAGCACCGCGGCCAGGAGGCCTGCGGCATGGCCAGCGTGCACGAGACGCGCTTCCACACCGAACGTCACATGGGTCTGGTCGGCGAAGCCTTCGGCGGGGCGGACCTGTCCACGCGCATGCCGGGCTCGGCCGCCGTGGGCCACACCCGCTATTCCACCGCCGGCGGCAGCTTCCTGCGCAACATCCCGCCGATGTTCGCCGATCTGGACCAGGGCGGCATCGCCATCGCCCACAACGGCAACCTGACCAACTTCCTGTATCTGCGGAACCAGCTGGTCGGCGAAGGCGCCATCTTCCAGTCGACCTCGGACTCCGAGGTCATCCTTCACCTGATCGCCCGCAGCCGGAAGGCCAAGATCGTCGACCGCTTCATCGACGCCATCGGCCGGATCGAGGGCGGCTACGCCCTGGTCTGCCAGACGCGTTCCAAGATGATCGGCGCCCGCGACCCGCTGGGCATCCGCCCGCTGGTGCTGGGCCGTCTGGGCGAGGCCTGGGTGCTGGCGTCCGAGACCTGCGCGCTCGACACCATCGGCGCGACCTTCGAACGCGACGTCGAGCATGGCGAGGTCGTCGTGATCGACCACGAGGGCCTGAAGTCGCTCAAGCCCTTCCCCACCCGCGGGGCCCGGCCCTGCCTGTTCGAATACGTCTACTTCTCGCGCCCCGACAGCATCGTGAACGGCCGCTCGGTCTATGGCGTCCGCAAGCGGATGGGCATGAAGCTGGCCCGCGAGCATGCGGTCGAGGCCGATGTGGTCGTGCCCGTGCCCGACTCCGGCGTCCCGGCCGCGCTGGGCTACGCCCAGGAAAGCGGCATTCCCTATGAGATGGGGATCATCCGCAGCCACTATCTGGGCCGCACCTTCATCCAGCCCAGCCAGGGCGCCCGGCAGAAGGGCGTGCGCATGAAGCACAGCCCCAACCGCTCGGTGCTGGAAGGCAAGCGGGTCGTGCTGATCGACGACTCCATCGTGCGCGGCACCACCTCGGTGAAGCTGGTCCGCGCCGTGCGCGCCGCGGGCGCGACCGAGGTCCACCTGCGCTCGGCCAGTCCGCCGATCCTGTGGCCCGACTTCTACGGCATCGACATGCCCGAGCGGGACCAGCTGATCGCCGCCAACAAGACGCTGGAGGAAATGCGCGCCTTCCTCGAGGTCGACTCCCTCGGCTTCCTGTCGGTCGACGGCCTGTACGAGGCCATGGAGGCGGGCCCGCGCGATCCGCGCAATCCGCAGTTCACCGATCACTATTTCACCGGCGAATACCCGACCCGCCTGCTGGATCGCGAGATCGAGGAAGGCGGACGCGAGGTGGCGGCGCGGCAACTTTCACTGCTGGTCAGCGCTTAGGGATCATACGGTTTCGCTTCAGAGGCGTCGGATGATCCAGCTCGGCTATTTCACCATCGACACCCAGGACGTCGACAAGGCGAAAGCCTTCTATTCGGCCCTGTTCGGCTGGACGTTCGACGAGGACGCCTCCAAGCCGACCTACGCCCATGTGGCGGGCAGCGACCCGGCCTTCGGCTTCACCAAGGTCGAGCGGGCCGGCCAGTTTCCGCACCTCTATTTCCGCGTCGAGGACGTCGACGCCCTCTGCAAGCGGGCGACGGAGCTCGGCGGCAAGGCGGCGGTTCCGGCGGACAGCGCCAGCGGCCGCACGGCCGTGGTGAGCGACGACCAGGGCGTCAGTTTCAGCCTGTGGCAGCCGGCCCCCGGCTTCTGACTTTCGCCGGACCGGCGGGCGGGCTATCAGGCCCGCCATGACCGACCTTCCCCTCAAAGACCGCATCGCCCTCGTCGTCGGCGCCTCGCGCGGCATCGGCTATGAGACCGCCCTCGCCCTGGCGAAGGCGGGCGCCCACGTCATCGCCACGGCGCGGACGCAGGGCGGGCTGGAGGAGCTGGACGACGCCATCTATGCGGCGACCGGCAAGCACGCGACCCTGATCCCGTTCGACCTGGTCGACGGCGGGGCCATCGACCGGCTGGGCGGCGCCATCTATGAGCGGTTCGGGCGGCTGGACGTCTGGGTGCAGGCGGCGGCGACCATGGGGGCCTCGGGTCTGACGCCGGTCAGCCACGCCGACCCCCGCGTCTGGGCCAAGGTCGAGAAGACCAATTTCACCGCCGTCTACCGCCTGATCCGCTCGCTGGAGCCCCTGCTGAAGGCCTCTGACGCCGGTCGCGCCATCTATGTGACGACCAGCGTCGCCAGCGCGCCCAAGGCCTTCTGGGGCGCCTATGCGGCCTCCAAGGCGGGCGCCGAGGCCCTGATCAAATGCTGGGCCGACGAGATCGAGTCCACCCCCGTGCGCGTCGCCATCGTCGATCCGGGCCGGATGCGCACGGCCATGCGGGCCCAGGCCTATCCGGGCGAGGACCCGCAGGACGTCATCCATCCCTCGGCCATCGGCCCCCTGATGGTCGAGCTGGCCCGCGGCGATCTGGAGCCGGCGCTGGAGGTCAGGTTCAGGGACTGGTCCGTCGGCCCGAACGCGGCGGCGCTGATCTAGGAACCGCGCAGGAAGCCGGTGGATCCGGCTTTCGCGCCGAACCAGCCCGCGGCGACCACCAGCACGACGCCCGCGACCGCCATCCACGCCGGATGCGGGATCATGATCAGATTGGCGGCCGTGGCGCACAGGAACAGGCCCGCGGCGACCCAGCCCGGCCAGGCTCCACGGCGGGCGAAGCGGGCCGCAAGGACCGCGGCGGCGAAGGCCGCGATGGTCCAGGTCGCCAGCATGGTGATGAACACCGCCGTCGGCAGGCCGGCCACATAGGCCTGCATCGCCGCGCGGTCGCTCATGTCCGTCGGCGCGGGTCCGGCCGAGGCGGCGAGAGACTGGGACGCCATGTCGCCCAGAAGGACAATGACGAAGGCGACAACCACGCCGCCGACGATCGAAAGCACGAGCCTGAGCATTGGACCCCCTCCAGAGATCGTTCAGCCTGGCCGGGTTGTCGAGGCCGCGTCAAGCATGATCGCCGCCGCTGCCTTGCGCCTGGCGGACCATGCGGCCGGGTCGATCAGGCGCGGATGAAAGCCAGCAGATCGGCGTTGATGACGTCCGCATGGGTCGTGGCCATGCCATGCGGCAGGCCCGGATAGACCTTCAGCGTCCCCTGCGGCAGCAGGGCGGAGGAAAGCCGCGCCGAGTCGTCGATGGGGACGATCTGATCGTCGTCGCCGTGCATCACCAGGACGGGGATGTCGATCTTCTTCAGATCCTCGGTGAAGTCGGTCTCCGAGAAGGCCTTGACGCAGTCGTACTGGGGCTTGATGCCGCCCATCATGCCCTGACGCCACCAGTTGTCGACGACGCCGGCATGGACTGTCGCCCCCGGCCGGTTGAAGCCGTAGAAGGGACCGCTGGGCAGGTCGCGGTAGAACTGGGCCCGGTTGGCGGCGAGACTGGCGCGAATGCCGTCGAAGGCCTCGATCGGCAGGCCGCCCGGGTTGCTGTCCGACTTGAGCATGACCGGCGGCACCGCGCCGATCAGGACCGCCCTGGCGACCCGGCTGGTCCCGTGGCGGCCGAGGAAGCGGGCGACCTCGCCCCCGCCGGTGGAATGGCCGATCAGGACCGCATTACGCAGGTCGAGGGCCTCGAACACCGCCAGCAGATCGTCGGCGTAGGTGTCCATCTCGTTGCCGGAGTCGGTCTGGCTGGACCGCCCGTGCCCGCGCCGGTCGTGGGCGATGACGCGGAAGCCCTGGGACCGGAAGAAGATCATCTGGGCGTCCCAGTCGTCGCCCGACAGCGGCCAGCCGTGCGAGAAGACGATCGGCTGGCCGGTTCCCCAGTCCCTGTAGAAGATTTCAGCGCCGTCGCGCGTTTTCACGGTCGCCATGGTCATGTCTCCGGACAGGCCCGACGGGGCCGGGTTGATAGGGGCGGGATTGAGGGGGGCGGGCGGGGCCTCGGCCGCGCCCGATCGGGACGCCAGAGCCAGACCCGCGACGGCCGCGCCGCCCGCCAGAACCTGTCGACGCGCGGGCGTCGCCAGGACGGACGGTTCGTCTGGATGCGGCATGACGGTCCCCAGCGCGATGCATCGGACAGTGCAGGGAGACTACCACGGCGGGCTCGGGCGGAAAACCTGGCCCTGCCCGATTTTGTTCGCAGCTGCGAAAAGTCCGGGACCGGACGCTATTTTTTCGGCAGGTGCTTCTGCCCGGTCCGGACCCGGCCCGAGCGCGAGACCTGACGCGCGCCGCCGCGGGCGCCCTTCTGGACCGCCACGGATGAGCCGGCCTTCTTGTTGGCGCTGGCCTTCAGACCCGCCAGCGGCTTCAGCTTCGTCTTGCCGGCCTTCTTCTGCTCCAGCGCCTTGCCGGGCAGGTTGGACAGCATCTCGGCGCGCTCGGCCTTCTTGATGACCTTGCGCGGCGCGGTCTTGGCGTCGCCCTTGTAGCGTTCGGGCCCCGACTTGGAGCCGCCCGGCGCATAGGGGTTCTCGCTGCCCGACTTGACCAGCAGACGGATCGGCGTGCCCGGCAGGTCGAAGGATTCGCGCAGGTTGTTGACCAGGTAGCGCTTGTACTGCTCGGGCATGGACTCGGCGCGGCTGGCCATCAGCACGAAGGTCGGCGGCCGGGCCTTGGTCTGGGCCATGTATTTGGGCTTGATCCGCTTGCCGTCGACGGCGGGGGGCGGATGCCTCTGGGTCGCCAGGGCCAGCCAGGTGTTCAGGTCCTTGGTCTTGACCTTGACCGACCAGGTCGCGTGGGCCTGAAGCACGGCGGGCATCAGGCGTTCGACGCCGCGGCCGCTGTGCGATGACAGGGCCACGAAGGGCGAGCCCTTCAGCTGGGGCAGCTTGTCCTCGGCCATCTGTGTCAGTTTGGCGAGTTTGGACTGGGGCTCGGTCTCGAGGTCCCATTTGGCGGCGACATAGACCAGCGCCCTGCCCTCGCGCTCGACCAGATCGGCGAGTTGCAGGTCCTGGGTGTCGAAGGCGTCGTCCTTGTCCATGACCAGAACGACCACCTCGGCGAAGGTGATGGCGCGGATGGTGTCGGCGACCGACAGCTTCTCCAGCTTCTCCTGCACCCGGGCCTTGCGGCGCATGCCGGCGGTGTCGACCAGACGGATGTTCTGGCCTTCGTATTCCCAGTCGACCGAGATGGAGTCGCGGGTGATGCCGGCCTCGGGACCGGTCAGCATGCGGTCCTCGCCGATCAGGCGGTTGATCAGGGTCGACTTGCCGGCGTTGGGACGGCCGATGATGGCGATGCGGATCGGCTTGTCGGGCTCGTCGACCTCTTCGATGAAGATGTCGGCGCTGGCGGCGACGATGGCCGCGTACAGATCGGCCATACCCTCGCCGTGCTCGGCCGAGATGGCGACGGGCTCGCCGAAGCCGAGCGAATAGGCCTCGCCGATGCCGCCGCCGCTCTCGCGGCTCTCGGACTTGTTGGCCAGCAGGATGACGGGCTTGTGCTGTTTGCGCAGGCGGTCGGCGAAGATCTGGTCCAGCGAGGTCACGCCTTCGCGGGCGTCCATCATGAACAGGATCAGGTCGCCGTCCTCCAGCGCCGCCTCGGTCTGTTCGCGCATCCGCGATTCGAGGCTGTCGTCGGTGACGTCCTCATAGCCAGCGGTGTCGATCAGCGTCAGGTCCATGTCGCCGATGTTGCCGTCCGCATAGCGACGGTCCCGGGTCACGCCCGGGCGGTCGTCGACCAGCGCGAGGCGCTTGCCGACAAGACGATTGAACAGTGTCGACTTGCCCACATTGGGGCGGCCGACGATGGCGACTTTGAGAGCCATGTCGGCCTTCTAACGCAGTTTGTGGTCCGGCGTCAGCGAATGCTGACGAGGTCGCCATTGTCGGTGAGGACGTACAGGGCGCCGTTGTAGGCCGCCGGCGCCAGGAAGACGGCGCCGCCGCCCAGCTTGAGCGAGGCCGTCTGGGCGCCGGTCTTGGGATCGAAGGCGACCAGTTCGCCGTCCGAATTGGTCAGGACCAGACGGTTGGAGGCCAGCAGCGGGCCCGACCATTCGGGCCGCACCGTGCGGTCCCAGAAGCCGAAATAGCCGCCCTCCTGACGCACGCGGCCCTCGTTGAGGTCGCGGCTCCAGTAGATCTGGCCCGTGTCGCGGTTGATGACGGTCAGTTCGCCGTCCTTGGACACGACATAGATGACGTCCCCGACCGGCAGGGGCGCATTGACGCCGGCGATCGGAAGGGGCGCCCATTTGGGCTGGCCCGAGCGGATGTCCATGGCGGACAGGACGCCCGAGTGGCTGACGGCGTAGACCGTGCCGCGGCTGATCACCGGACGGCCGGCGATGTCGCGGATCTCCGACAGGGCGCTGGTGCGGCTGGTGCGCGACAGGACCTGCTGCCAGACGGCCTGGCCGGTCTGGGCGCGCAGGGCGACGACCTCGCCCGACGAGAAGGGCGCGATCACGGTGTCGCCGACGACCGCCGGGCTTGAGGCGCGCATGATGCGGGCCGGCTCGGGAATGCCGCGATAGGACCAGACCTGGGCGCCCGTGTTGACGTCGAAGGCCTGGATCTGGTTCTCGACGTCGACCACATAGACCCGCCCGCCCGCGACGGTCGGGGCGCCGTGGATCGGCACGTCGACGGGCGTGGTCCACAGGACCGCGCCGGTGGCCTGATCGAGGGCAGTGATGATGCGATAGCCGGACGAGACGAAGACCTTGCCGCCGCCCACGGCGACGCCGCCGCCGAAGCCGCCGCCGGTCGTGCCGCCGCCGCCGATGCCCAGGCCGAAGCCCAGACCCAGGACGCCGCGGGTCGAGCCTTCGCGTTCGGCCGGCTTGATGTTGACCTTCCAGGCTTGGGCGCCGGTGCCCGAGTCGAGGGCCGACACCGTGGACTCGCCGTCCAGCACGAAGACGCGGCCGTTGTCGGCCACGACCGGCGACATGACCTGACGCGTGCGCGACGAGCCCGCGCCGACGCCGCGGCGCCAGGCGACCGTGAACTCGGGCGCGGCGATCACGTGTTCGACCGAATTCTCGGCGTTGCCGCCGGGCTGGGTCCAGGCCGTGGCGGCCTGCGGACCCGGAATGAAGAAGTCGCGTCCGGACAGGGCGGCCGAGGGAGCCAGCTGCTGTTCGAACTCCAGGACCGAGATCCGCTGGCCCTCGGTGGCCGTGGCCCGGGGCTCCTTGTCGCCGCCCAGGCCGAACGGCAGGGCGTCGCGCACCGTGCTGCACGAGGCGAGGGAGACGGCCAGACCACCCAGCAGGGCGACTTTAAGCACGCGATTCATGGCGGACGTCCTGGAAACGGGGATCACGGGCGGGCCGGAGCGGCGGGCGCGGCGGCCGGCGCGGGGGCCGGCTGGGCCGCGGCGGGCTGGACCGGAGCCACGGGAAGATTGCGCTGGGCGTCGACGATCTTCTTCAGATCGGCGCCGGCCCCGGCGTCGATGGCGGCGATGGCCAGATCGGCGCGCTGGCCGATCACGGCGGGCGTGTCCAGGCCGTTCTTGAGCAGGACCAGGGCCTCACGGGCCGGAGCGACCTGGCCGTTCTGAAGCCGCGCCATGGCCAGGGCCTCGAGGGCGAAGGGGCTGAACGGACGGCCGTCCTTGGCCAGGGGGGTCAGCCGGGCCTCGATCTGGGCCAGGGTCTCGCTGTCCATGGCCAGCCAGGCGGCCTTCAGGGCGGCGGCGTCGCGCAGCAGCGGATCGCGCGAAGCGTCGGCGGCCTCGTCGAACAGGCGGATGGCGTCGGGAACGCGGTTGGCGTCGACGGCGATGCCGGCCCGGGCCATCAGGGCCAGGGCCTTGTAGGCTCCGTTGCCTTCCTTCGCCGCCTGGGTGAAGGCGGCGTCGGCGCCGACGGGGTTGTTGGCCTGCATCGACTGCATGCCGCGGTCATAGGCGATCGAGGCCTTGTCCGCCCTGGACGTCTGCATGCTGTCCCAGCCCCAGAAGGCCAGGGCGGCGATCAGCGCGACCAGAAGAACGCCGCCCAGGACGGGCAGCCAGGTGCGGGCGAGCCGCTTGTAGCGGTCGGAGCGGAGCTCCTCCTCGACCTGCTCGAAGACATCAACCACGGATACGTCGCCCCCAGAAAACGGCGCCGAGGCCGCTGAAATTCAATCCGGCCGGACCCTAGAGGGTCAGCCTGCCCGCCGCAACGCAGCCCTTAGGGCGTAGCGGGCTTTTTCGAGAAGTAGGTCTCGACTTCGGCAGGAAAACGGCGGGCCTTCACGTCGGCGGCGTAGGCGGCGACGGCCCGGTCGATCTCGCCGCGCATATCGGCGTAGCGGCGGACGAATTTCGGCGTCCAGTCGAACAGGCCCAGCATGTCCGGCGTGACCAGGATCTGGCCGTCGCAGGCCGACGAGGCGCCGATGCCGATCGTCGGCTTGTCCACCGCAGCGGTGATGTCCCGCGCCAGCCCCTCGGCCACGCCCTCGATGACGATGGAAAAGGCCCCGGCGTCGGCGGTGGCCTCGGCCTCCGACATGACGCGCAGCCGCTCCTCGTCGGTCCGGCCCTTGGCCTTGAAGGCTCCGTCCGTCAGCACCGCCTGGGGCCGCAGGCCGACGTGGCCCATGACCGGAATGCCGCGCTGGACCAGATAGGCGATGGTTTCGGCGACGGTGGGGCCGCTTTCCAGCTTCACCCCCTGGGCCCCCGTCTCCTTCATCACCCGGGCGCAATTCTCGTACGCCAGCTCCTTGCCGCCCTCGTAGCTGCCGAACGGCATGTCGATGACCACCATGGCCTTCCTCGAGCCGCGCATGACGGCCTGGCCGTGCAGAATCATCATCTCCAGGGTGACGCCGACGGTATTGGGCATGCCGTGCACCACCATGCCGACGCTGTCCCCGACCAGCAGCAGGTCGCAGTGATCGTCCAGCAGGGCGGCCGTGGGGGCGTCATAGGCCGTCAGGCAGACGATGGGCTCGCCGCCCTTCCGGGCCCGGATGTCGGGGGCCGCGAGGCGGCGGACGATTTCCTGCTTCTGGCTGGACATGGCGGTCCTCCTGTTGAGGAGACCTAGATAGCGACGAGCCCCCGCCCCGTCATCCCTGCGGACGACGGGGACGGGTTCACATCTCCTGTGACAGCTTCATCACCCCGGCCGCGGCCAGGGCGATCAGGGCGCCGGCGGCGATCCAGAACAGCTGCATGCCGCCCATGGAGCCCAGCTCCAGATTGCCCAGGCCGAACTGGTCCAGGCCGCCCTGGACCGTGCTCTGGATGCCCAGCGAGGTGGCGCGGATGCCCTGGCCGAGGGCGTCGCCCGCGACCACGCCGTCGTTGGCGGCCAGACCCAGGTTGACGCTCATCGTCTCGCGCACCGCCACCACGCCGCCGATGACGCCGGCGAGGCCCAGGGCGAAGACGCGAACGCGGGAGCCCTTCTGCAGGCGCTGCTCGACCCGGGCGGTGAACAGGGTCGCGTCGGGCAGTTGCGGGGAGCGCGCGAACAGGCGCTCGATTTCGGGATCGAACTCGTCAGCCGACATGCTGTGTTCCTCCCACGGACTGCGCGGATTGCGGTTGTAACCGCGCGCGGAGTTTATCCAGACCACGTTTGACATGAGACTTCACCGTGCCGAGTGGCAAATTCAGGGCGGCGGCGATCTCGGGATGCGCCATGCCGGCCCCGTGACAAAGGGAGACACACAGTCGTTCAGGCTCGCTGAGGCCCTTGAGGGCTTCGTCGAGATCCATCAGGCCCGCCTGATCGGCGGCGGGCGCGACATCTTCCTGTTCGACTTCAGAGATGTAGCGGGCTTCTTTCGCAACACGCTTGATGTAGAGGCGCGCCGCGATCCGCTTGACCCAGGCGGCGAACGTGCCCTCGCCGCGGAATTCGGCGCAGCGTTCGAACGCCTGGATGAAGGCGTCCTGGGCGATGTCGTCGGCGAGGGAGGCCTGCGCCCCCATCCGCCGCAGCAGGCCGCGCACCGCCGAACCGTGGCGGCGCACCAGCTCGCCGAACTCCCGCCGTCCGCCCGCCGCCGCGAGGGCGGCGAGCTCGACGTCGTGCCGGTCGATCAGAGGTTGGGTCATGATCAGTCCCCCTGTCCGACCCGGCTCAGTCCTTGTTCGGGTTGAAGAAGCTCAGGATGATGAACGCCAGGCCGATGGTGGTGGGGATGGCGGCGATGCCCAGCAGGCCGTTGCCGATCTCGTGCCAGTCGTTGCCGTGGTCCCAGCCCATGTCGCTCAGGACGCTGAAGGCGGCGATGCCGACGCCCACGGCCACCCAGATGACGCCGCGGCGCAGGTCGCGGGTCCGCGAGGGCAGTTTGCTGGCGACGTCGCGGGTCATGGCGTCGATCAGTTCGGGCGGCAGGGCCTGTCCCTTGTCGATCGCGTGGCGGACGGTCGCCTGGATGTCGCGCTTCTCGCGGGACTTCATATAGGTCGGGCCGAAGACGACGGCGGTGATGGCGCTGAAGATGATCAGAACGATCAGGATGGGTGTCATGTCCATTTGGATATCCCCTGTTTCTCGAACCGGAGCGTGATGCTTCGGCCTTCTGACGACAAGAGGCTGTGAAGAGGCCGGATGGATGCGGACGGCGAGGTGAAACTTTCGTAAGGCGGGAAAACTACCGCACGGAGCCCCGCCGATGATCGACCGCCGCCTTCTTCTGGCCGGACTGGCCGCCACGCCCCTGACCGCCTGCGCGACCGCGCCGGACGGGGCGGCGCAGGCCGGAGGCCCGTCCCTGACGCTGGTCACCTTCAACATCTGGCACAACCAGGGCGACTGGGCCGCCCGCCAGCCGCTGCTGATCGCCGCCCTCCGCGCCGCAAATCCCGACGTCATCGCCTTGCAGGAGGTGCTGGAAGACGCCGCGGTCGGCCTGCCCAACCAGGCGCGGACGATCGCCGACGCCTTGGGCGGCTATGAAATGCATTTCGTCTCGACCGACGCCGAGGGCGCGCCCCGGCGCTACGGCAATGCGATCCTGAGCCGCCTGCCGGTTCTGACCCACGACTGGAAGAAGCTGGAGCCGCTCGACGACTACCGCACCGCCGTGCGGGCGCGCATCGACCTGGGCGGCCGCGCGGTCGACATCGTCAACACCCACCTGGCCTGGCAGGCCGACGCCCAGGCCGTGCGCGCGCGCCAGATCGCCGATCTGATGGCCTGGCTGCCGAAGGACGGGACGCCGCTGATCGCCACGGGCGACTTCAATGCGGTGCAGGAGGACGGGGGGCTGGCGGTGCTGACCGGCGAGCGGTTCTTCAGCGCCCTGCCCCGCGGGTCGGCCGCCACGACCCTGAATCCGGCCAAGGGGCATCCGCCGCGCGTCATCGACCACATCTTCGCCGAATCCGCCCGGTTCGCGCCCGTGAGCGCCGCCGTCATCGGCGCCGAGCCGACCGGCGGGGAATATCCGTCCGACCACTTCGGCGTGGCGGCGACCGTCAGGCTGCGCTGAAGCGGCGCGCCAGGGCCAGGGCGGCAACGGCGCTGACCGCGACACCCGCCAGCATGCCGGCGGCCGGCGTCACGGCGGCGATATCCTCGCCCAGCGGCCCGACCACGGGGATCAGGGCCCACAGGATGGCCGCGGCGGCGATCCCCCACGGGATCAGGGCGACGACGGTCATCCACGCCCGGCGCAGGGCGATCCGCTGCGCCAGCCGCGCCTGGAAGGCGTAGTCGCGCGCCGGCGGAGCCTCGGCGGCGAACAGGGCCTGGAGTTTCTGTTCAGGCGTCATCGGTACCTCCGAGCGCTTTCAGCAATCGCGCCCGTCCGCGCGCAACATGCGACTTCACCGTGCCCAGAGGCAAGCCCAGGGCCAGGGCGGCCTCGCCGTGCGACCAGCCGTCGGCCAGGCACAGGGCCACGCAGGCCCGCACGTCCGGCGGCAGTTCCCCCATGGCGGCGGCCATGGACAGCCGGTCCTCGTGCGACACCCCCGCCGGGGTCTCGACCGTCTCCAGCCAGACGCTGTCGCGCGCCGCGCCCCGTCGCGACGAGCGGATCCGGTCCTGGGCCTTGCGCCACGCTATGCCACACAGCCACGGCCGGACGCCCGCAGGGTCCTTCAGCGACCGCAGCGACCGCCACGCGGCCAGAAACGCGTCCTGGGCCACGTCGTCCGCCTCGGCCCATCCCCCGCCCAGGGCGCGGCGCAGAAAGCCGCGCACGGCCGCCTGATGCCGCTCGACCAGCCGCGAGAAGGCGGCGTCCGAGCCGGCGAGCGCGCGGCTCACCAGTTCGGCGTCGGTGTGAAATCCCCCCATGGTCCGCGATCCCGGGCCGCATCAGCCCCGGGGACCGCGCCCGCCGCTGCGCAGGGCCGACACCAGCGAGGCGAGGCAGAGCGCGCCGAGCACGAAGGCGACGATCAGAAAGGCCTCGCCGGCGCCGTAGATGTCGGACCAGCTGGCGTAGGCGAAACCGGCCGCCATCACTCCGAACAGCACCACCGAGAACCAGGCGCCGTCGCCGGGGCGGCCGTTCTTGTCGTCCGACGAATCCCACATGCCGCTGCCGTCGATCGGCTTGTCCAGCAGGTTGAGCAGGACGGCGGGCGGCTCCTGGCCCTTTTCGGCATAGGTCTGGATCAGCTTCAGGGCGTCCCTCTGCCGGCGGTAGTTCAGGAAGCTGGAGAAGCCCCCGAACACGAACCAGGCCAGCGGAAACAGCAGCCACCAGTACGAACGGAACAGGTCTTCCATGATCTTCACCCCTCGGCGCCGGACCCCGCGTCCGCGCTTTCATAGGGTAGTCGGCGCCGGATGCGCCAGCGGATGCAGGCCGCCCGATTTTTTGAAGCGCCCTTCATGGCAACCCATCTTGCGGCCTCGCGTTCGCTGGCGGACACTCAGCCCCTCACCGGAGCCCCCTCATGGTCCAGATCACCTATCGCATCGTCGAACATGACGGAGGCTGGGCCTACCAGTCCGGCGGCACCTATTCCGAGACCTATCCGACCCATGACTCCGCCCGCGCCGCCGCCATCGCCGTGGCGCGCGAGCAGAAGGTGCCGGACGAGGACGCCCTGATCGAATACGCCGACGCCTCCGGCCGCTGGATCACCGAGCGCGCCGACGGCCACGACCGGCCCGAGGTCGACGTCGAGGGCTGACCGCGCGGCCCGGTCGCATTCCCCTCGCGTCAGCATGGGCTATGATCCGTCGCAGGAACGCAGGAGAGCCGCATGATCCGCTTGTCGCCCCGCTTCGTCGCGCCGTTCGCAATCATCATGGCTCTCGCCGCCGCGCCCGCCGCGGCCCAGCAGGTCCGCTACTATGACGTGCCGCCCGGTGGCCGCGCCCACGATGTCGCCGTCACCCCCGACGGAGAGGTCTGGTGGACGGTCCAGCGCGGCGGCGGTCACGGCATCCTCGATCCCCGCACCGGCGAGACGGTGATCGTCCCGCTGGGCGAAGGCTCAGCGCCGCATGGCGTCATCGTCGGGCCCGACGGAAACGCCTGGATCACGGACGGGGGCCAGAACGCCATTGTCCGGGTCGACCGGGCCACGCGCGAGGTCAAGGTCTGGCCCCTGCCGGCGGACACCGGCCCGGTGAATATGAACACCGCCACCTTCGACCATCGCGGCCGCATCTGGTTCACCGGCCAGACGGGCTTCTACGGCCGGCTGGACCCCGCGACGGACGACATGAAGGTCTGGGCCGCGCCCCGGGGCCGGGGCCCCTACGGGATCACCACCACCCCCTCGGGCGATGTCTGGTACGCCTCCCTGGCCGGCAGCCATATCGCGAAGGTGGACCTCGACACGGGCGAGGCCACGATCGTCGAGCCGCCGACCCCGAACCAGGGCGCGCGCCGCGTCTGGTCGGACAGCCAGGGCCGGATCTGGGTCAGCGAATGGAACAGCGGCACCGTCAGCGTCCACGATCCGCGCGACAACAGCTGGCGGACCTGGAAACTGCCGGGCGAGGCGCCGAAGACCTATTCGGTCTATGTCGATGAAACCGACAAGGTCTGGCTGACCGACTTCGCCGCCAACGCCATCGTCCGCTTCGATCCGGCGACGGAAACCTTCCAGAGCTTCCCCAGCGACCGGCCGGGCGCGAACGTGCGCCAGATGCTGGGCCGGCCCGGAGAGGTCTGGGGCGCGGAGTCCGGGACGGATCGGCTGGTGGTCATCCGGCACGGCGACCAGGGGTGACGGCTGTCTGGCTGCTGCTCGCGATCCTCGCCGCCCCGGCCCCGTCGCAGGCCGCGACCGATCCCGGCGCCCGCGCCTTCCAGCGATGCTCGGCCTGTCACTCCCTGCAGGCCGACGATGAGACGGGGCCTCGGCTGGACGACGTGTTCGGGCGGCGCGCGGGGGCCGTCGGAGGTTTCGTCTATTCGGACGCCATGAAGGCGGCGGGCCGGCGGGGTCTGGTGTGGGACGCGCCCACGCTCGAACGCTTTCTGGCGGACCCGGAGGCCGTCGTGCCCGGGACGACCATGCCCTATCAGGGCGGTTCGGCCGCGGAGCGAAGGGTGCTGATCGACTGGCTGCGCCGAGCGAACCAAGCCCCGCGCAACCGGATGTGATCGACCGAGGCTAGGCGCGGGCGCCCCCGGCCGCTAGTCCTGCCCGTCCGTAGTGGAACCGGTTACACATGCGTCACTCCCCCTTCCCCGCCCCGACCCGTCGCGCGCTTCTGGCCGGAGGCGCGATGGCGGCCGGCATGGTCATGGCCCCGCGGATCGCGGCGGCGCAGGCCGCGGCCGACCTCGATCGGGTCAACGCCCTGATCGCCCGCATGACGATCGAGGAGAAGGCCGGCCAGCTGAACCTGCTGAACGACCCCTTCCGCTGGCGGCCCGAGGGCGTGAACCCGGGCGACTTCAATCCGGACCAGGCGTCCATCGCCGCCGACATCCGCGCGGGGCGTATCGGCGCCCTGTTCAACGGCGTCGGCGCCGCGACCACGCGCATGGTCCAGGACATGGCGGTCCGCGACAGCCGGCTGGGCATTCCCCTGCTGTTCGCCGCCGACATCGTCCACGGCCTGCGCACCACCTTCCCCGTGCCTCTGGGCGAAGCGGCCAGCTGGGACACGGACCTGGCCATGCGCACGGCCCGCGCCGCCGCCGTCGAGGGCGGGGCCGCGGGCGTGCACCAGACCTACGCCCCCATGGTCGACATCGGCCGCGACCAGCGCTGGGGCCGGGTGGTCGAGGGCGCGGGCGAGGACGTCCTGCTGGGCAATCTGTTCGCCGCCGCCCGCACCCGCGGCTTCCAGGGCGACGACCTGAAGGCCTGGTCGTCCCTGCTGGCCTGCCCCAAGCATTTCGCCGCCTATGGCGCGGCCGAGGCGGGCATGGACTACAACTCCACCGACATGAGCGAGCTGGAGCTGCGCTCGGTCTATCTGCCGCCGTTCAAGGCCGCCTTCGACGCCGGCGCCCTGTCGACCATGAGCGCCTTCAACGATCTGAACGGCGTGCCGGCCAGCGGCAACAAATGGCTGCTGACCGACATCCTGCGCGGCGAATGGGGTTTCGCAGGCTTCGTGGTGTCCGACTACACCTCCGAACAGGAGCTGATCGCCCACGGCTACGCCGCCGACGGACGCGACGCGGCGCGGCTGGCCCTGATGGCCGGCGTCGACATGTCGATGAAGAGCGGCCTGTACCTCAAACACATCCCCGAACTGGTCCAGTCCGGCGACGTGCCGATCGCCCGCGTCGACGAGGCCGTACGCCGGGTGCTGATGACCAAGGCCGCCCTGGGCCTGTTCGACAACCCCTACCGCGGCTCGGACGTGCGCACCGAACGCCGCGTTCACGGCAGCCGCGAACATCTGGCCCTGGCCCGCGAGGCCGGCCGCAAGTCGATCGTGCTGCTGAAGAACGAGGGCGGCCTGCTGCCCCTGCCGAAGACCGGCAGGCGCTACGCTCTAATCGGGCCGTTCGGCGCCGATACGACCGACCTGTTCGGCCCGTGGTCGATCTTCAAGGACCCGAAGCTTGCGGTGTCGCTGGAACAGGGCCTGCGGGCGGCGCTGGGCGAAGGCTCCAGCCTGACCGTGGTCAAGGGATCGGACGTCGAGGCGCCCCTTGCCGGGGGGATCGACGCCGCCGTCCTGGCCGCGGCCCAGGCCGATGTGGTGCTGCTGGCCGTCGGCGAGTCCGGCCAGATGTCCGCCGAGTCCAAGTCGCGCGTCGACATCGGCATTCCCGAACCCCAGCTGGCGCTGGCCCGGGCCGTGGCCGCGACGGGCAAGCCTGTGGTCGTCCTGCTGCGCAACGGGCGCGGCATGGAGCTGGCCGGCTCGGTCAAGGACGCCCCGGCCATTCTGGCGACCTGGTTCCTGGGCTCCGAGACCGGGAATGCGGTGGCCGACATCCTGTTCGGCGACCATGCGCCGACCGGACGGCTGCCGGTCAGCTTCCCCTACCGGTCGGGCCAGTCGCCCTTCTACTATGCGCACAAGACCACCGGCCGGCCGTCGCAGCCGACCGACACCGAGTTCACCGCCAAATTCCGCGAGGCGCCGCATCTGGCGCTCTATCCGTTCGGCCACGGCCTGACCTACGGCGCCGTGAGCTATTCGCCGGTCCGTCTGTCGGCCCCGACCATGGCCTGGAACGGCGAGATCGCGGCGACCGTCACCCTGACCAACCCCGGCGAACGGGCGGTCTCCGAGGTCGTCCAGCTCTACATCCGCGACCGGACCGCCTCGATCACCCAGCCGATCCGGCTGCTGAAGAACTTCCGGCGCGTGACGGTCCCTGCGGGCGGTTCGCTCGACGTGACCCTGCCGCTGACGTTCGCCGAGTTGAGCTTCCTCGGCCCGGACCTGAGGCCGACGACCGAGCCCGGCCTGTTCGACGTCTGGCTGAGCCCCGACGCCCAGTCGGGAACGGCTGTCCAGTTCAACCTGACGCGCTGACCGCGATTGAGCCCACGCGGCTCAGGCGGCGACGTCCAACGGCTTGGCGGCCGAAACCCTCATGAACTCCCGGGCCAGGTGCTCGGCGATGTCGTGGTCGGGCGTCACCTCGATCCAGGCGACTCCGGCGCGCCGCAGCGCCTCCTTCTTGACGGCGTCCCTCGCCGCGGCCGTGCCCAGATAGTGCCCGCTGCCCTGATACTCGACAGCGGCGACGGGGTGTCCCGAGCCCGAAATCAGCAGGATGTCGACCCGCTTGCTGTTGATCGCCGCATAGGCCGCCGGATTACTCGAGGACAGGACCTCGCCCAGACTGACCTGCGCCATGACCCGCCACTTCAGATCGAGACGCTGAACCACGGCCTCCGCGGCCTTGAAGACGCGCGCCTCGTCGGTGGACATCAGCCGTTGGCGCCGGAAGGTCGCGGCCATCACGGTTCGAAGCTGTTCCGCGGCGTCGGGAACGTCACGATCGGACCGTGGTGCCCCCATCCGCACGGGTTCCGTCCGACCGCGCCAGTTGCGTCCCCGGCGCGCCGTCAGGCGGGAGGCCTTCAGCCCCGCGAAGAAGGCCGCCAGAATTATCAGGACGACGAGAACGGTCTGCTGATCCGACATGGGATCATGCCCTTGCGCGAATTCGGTTCCCTCGAGCTTGCGTGTCGCGGATTGCGGACCGCTTAAACGACAAGGCTAACGGCGGGACCGATCCGCTCAGACGACGAGGGCCGCATAGCGGTCGGGCTTGAACCCGACCAGGGTCCGGCCGCCCAGGTCCAGCACCGGCCGCTTGATCATCGACGGCTGGGCCAGCATCAGGTCCACGGCCTTCGCCGCGTCCAGGTCCGCCTTGTCCGCATCCGGCAGGGCCTTGAAGGTCGTGCCGGCGCGGTTCAGCACCGTCTCCCAGCCATGCTCCGCCACCCAGCCCTCGACGCGGGCGCGGTCGATGCCGGCCTTCTTGTAGTCGTGGAAATCAAAGGCCACGCCGTGATCGCCCAGCCAGACGCGGGCCTTCTTGACGGTGTCGCAGTTCGGGATGCCATACAGAGTCGGGGTCATGGCCGCCTGTGTGGCGACGCCCGCCCGGAACCGCAAGCCGCCTGCGGCATTTTCATTTAACCGCTGGGTTTAATATAAGACTCCGGTCAGCAAAGGAGACGTCCCATGACCGACCTCCCTCCCCGCCAGAAGGTCATTCCCTGCCTCTGGTTCGAAAAACAGGGCGAGGAAGCCGCCCGCTTCTATGTGTCCCTGCTTCCGGATTCCCGCATCGACAAGATCGTCCAGTCCCCCGGCGACTATCCCGACGGCAAGGCCGGCGACGTCCTGGTGGTCGAGTTCACCCTCGCCGGCAGCCGCTACACCGCGCTGAACGGCGGCCCGATGTTCCAATTCAACGAGGCCGTCTCGCTGCAGATCGACTGCGAGGATCAGGCCGAGGTCGACCGCCTGACCGAGGCCCTGTCGGCCGTGCCCGAGGCCGAGCAGTGCGGCTGGGTGAAGGACCGCTACGGCCTGTCGTGGCAGATCGTTCCCTATGCGCTGCACCGCCTGCTGGCCGATCCCGATCCGGCCGTCCGCAAGCGGGTCTTCGACGCCATGATGGAGATGAAGCGGCTGAACGTCGCCGAGCTGGAGCGGGCCGCGCGGGGCTAGTCCTCGTCGGCCTGGACGGCGCCGGCGGCGACCGGGCCGGGCGTTCCCGACAGCGCCCGGTCCAGCGCCTCGCGGTCCAGACCCTTCTCCCATTTCGCCACCACGATGGTGGCCACGGCGTTGCCGATGAAATTGGTCAGGGCCCGGCATTCGCTCATGAACCGGTCGACGCCGAGGATCAGGGCCATGCCCGCGACCGGGACGCTGGGCACCACCGCCAGGGTCGCGGCCAGGGTGATGAACCCCGCCCCCGTCACGCCCGCCGCCCCCTTGGAGCTCAGCATGGCCACGGCCAGCAACAGGACCTGATCGCCCAGCGACAGCTCGACCCCGCAGGCCTGGGCGATGAACAGGGCGGCCAGGGTCATGTAGATGTTGGTGCCGTCCAGATTGAACGAATAGCCCGTGGGCACGACCAGGCCGACCACCGACTTGTCGCAACCGGCGCGGCCCATCTTCTCGATCAGGCTGGGCAGGGCCGCCTCGGACGACGAGGTGCCCAGGACCAGCAGCAGCTCCTCCTTCAGATAGCGGATCAGTTTGAAGATCGAGAAGCCGTTGACCCTCGCCACCGCGCCCAGAACCACGACCACGAAGAAGGCCGAGGTCAGGTAGAAGGTCGCCACCAGGGCGGCCAGGTTGATCACCGACTCGATGCCGTATTTGCCGATGGTGAAGGCGAAGGCCCCGAAGGCGCCGATGGGCGCGGCCTTCATCAGTATGGCCACCAGCTTGAAGAAGGCCTCGGACACGCTTTCCAGCACGGTCATGACCGGCTGCGCCCGCTCGCCGATGACCGCCAGCGAAATGCCGAAGAGGATGGCGAAGAACAGCACCTGCAGGATCTCGCCCCCGGCGAAGGCGCCGACGACGGTCTCGGGGATGATGTTCATCAGGAAGGCGACGATGTCGGTCTCGTGCGCCTTCTGGACATAGGTCCCCACGGCCGCCGGATCGAGCGTGGCCGGGTCGATGTTCATGCCCGCGCCCGGCCGCACCACATTGGCGACGATCAGGCCGACGATCAGGGCCAGGGTGGAGAAGGTCAGGAAATAGGCGAAGGCCTTCCCCACCACCTTGCCCAGCCTCCCCAGGTCCCGCAGATGGGCGATGCCGGTGGCCACGGTCAGGAAGATCACCGGCGCGATGATCATCTTCACCAGCCGGATGAAGGCGTCGCCCAGCGGCTTCAGCTCCTCGCCGAACCTCGGCCAGAAATGGCCGATCAGGGCGCCCAGGGCGATGGCGACCAGAACCTGGAAATACAGGTGGGTCCAGATCGGCTTCTTCTTCGGCGGGGTCGGCGGCGCGGCCTCGACGGCGACGCCGGGCGCGGCCTTGATCGCGGCGGGAGCGCGCTTGCGCGGCGTGTCGGATGTCGTCGGCTTGCGCGCCATTCCGTCTCCCTGATCGCGTGCGATCGCGATTCCCGGGCCCAGCCTAGGGTCTCAGCCGCCCAGGGGCCAGCGGCCCAGCGTGTGATAGGTCGACCGCCCCACCTCGCTGTGGATCAGCAGGAACTCCGTCGCCCGCCAGCCGATGGGATCGATGGCGCGTTCGGGCAGCCTGCGGTCCCCGTAGGTCAGGGTCACATGCGGCGTGAAGACCGCCTTCGACAGGGTGCGGACGCCCGCGCGCAGCACAGCCCTGAACAACCGGTCGCGGAAGACGCCCAGCGCCTCCACCCCCTCCCCTCCCAGCAGAACGTACGGATGCTTCCCCGGCGCGCCCGCGAAACTGCCGGCCCGATCGAAGGTCACGTCCAGGGCGGCCTCCGACAGGCCGTCCGCCGCCATCCGCGTATCCGCGATGACGCTCTGCGGGATCGACCCCGCATAGTCGCCGACATGGATCAGGGTGATGTGCATCCGGTCCTGCCGGATGGGCGAACCCCTCAAGCCGTGCGCGGCCCGCGCCTCGTCCAGCACCCCGGAGGCCGCTGCGGCCGCGGCCGGCGTCAGCATGACGCCGAGGAACAGACGCTCGATCTGCGTCGTCGCGGGCGCTTCGCCGAACAGGTCTGCGGACGAGGCCTGCATCTCAGCGCGCCTTCTGCGGATGCGGGGTCTCGCCGCGCTTCAGCATCTCGACCAGATCCGCGATCTTCTTCTTCCGTCCCGCCTCGGTCTTCATGTTGTGGGTGCGGAAGGCCAAGGCGAAGCGGTTCTGGGCGCTGAGCCTGCCCAGCATCTCCTTCGCCTTCGGCTCCGCGTCGATCGCGGCCTGAAGATCGTCGGGAATGGCCATGTCCCTGCTGCCGCCATAGGCCCGCGCCCAGCGCCCGTCGGCCTTCGCCGCCTCGACCTCCTTCAGGCCGTGCTCCGTCATCCGCCCCTCGGCGATCAGTCGGGCGACATTGTCGACATTGATCCGGCTCCAGATGCTTTTCGCGCGCCGGGGGGTGTAGCGCTGAAGGTAGCTGCGGTCGTCGAAACCCTTCCTCAGCCCGTCGATCCAGCCCCAGCACAGCACCACGTCGATCGCCTCCTTCGGCGTGATCGACGGCAGGCCCGTGGCGAGCTTGTGGATCTTGATCCAGACCTCGTCCTCGCTGGCGTGGTGTTCGCCCAGCCATGTGTAGAAGGCGTCGGCGTCCACGAACTCGCGCACATGGTCGGGATCGACGGCGACCGGACCCTTCACTCCCACAACCGAATCTCCCTCCGTGGCCCCGAACGCCTCGCCACAATGGTTGACTCCCCGAACCGCGGACGCAATACTTCGCTACATGGTGAAGTATCAATCATCGGCCATCGACCGGACCTTTTCCGCCCTCGCCGATCCCACCCGCCGCCTGGTCCTCCAGCGGCTGAAGGACGAGCCGGGCCTTTCGGTCAGCGAACTCGCGCGGCCGCACGCGCTGAAGCTGCCCGGGATGATGAAGCATCTGGACGTCCTGGCCGGCGCCGGCCTGATCACCCGCACCAAGACCGGCCGCACCGTTTCCGTCCAGCTGGCGACGGGGCCGATGCAGGAGGCGATGGACTGGCTGCGCCGGTACGAAAGCCTGTGGAGCGTCAGCCTGGATCGGCTCGTCGCCCTCGTTGAAACGGACGACCGGCCATGACCCCTCACCTCGCCAGCATCACCATCGTGCGCCGGATCAAGGCCCCGCCCGCCCGCATCTGGGCCGCCATCACCCGGCCCGAACTGATGATCCGGTGGTGGGGCCCGGACGCCGGGCCGACCCTGAGCGCCGAGGCGGACGTCCGTCCCGGGGGCCGGTTCAGCATCGTGTTCCGCACCCTGGACGGCGGGGAATACAATCCCGTCGGGGTGTATAGGGAGGTGGTTCCCGACCGGAAACTGGCCTTCACCTGGGGATCGCCCGGCATGGCCGAGCCGGAGTCGCTGGTCACCTTCGTGATCGCGCCGATCGACATCGGCGCCGAACTGACCCTGACCCACGAACAACTCCCCGAGGCCGCACGCGCCAGTCACGAGGCGGGCTGGAAGGGCTTCCTCGACGAGCTTTCCACCTTCCTCAGGGAGACCGCATGAGCCCGCTGATCCTGACCACCTGGGACTGGGTGCCCGAGCCCCCGCGCGGCTTCGTGCGCGACATCCGCGTGCGGTGGGCGCTCGAGGAGGCCGGCCTGCCCTATCGCGTCGAGAGCACGCCCTTCGCCGACCGGAAGGCCGGACATTTCGCCCGTCAGCCTTTCGGCCAGACGCCCTGGCTGACCGACGGCGACCTGGCGATCTTCGAAAGCGGCGCCATCCTGCTGCACCTCGGCGAGCGCAGCGACGCCCTCCTGCCCGCCGATCCGCGCGCCCGCAGCGAGGCGAAGCAGTGGCTGTTCGCCGCCCTCGCCTCGGTCGAGGCGGCCAGCCAGCCCTGGTCCCTGCTGATATTCTCCGGCGAGAGCCACGACACATCGGCCTGGAAGATGTTCGAAGACTTCCTCAACGTGCACCGGCTGCCGCACATGGAACGGGTGCTGACGGGCCGCGAGTGGCTGGCCGGGACCTTCTCGGTCGCCGACATCCTCAACGCGGACGTGCTGCGGCTGGTCGACCGGTTCGACGGCCTGGCCGACTTCCCGGCCTGCAAGGCCTATGTCGACCGCGCCACGGCCCGCCCGGCGTTCAGAAAGGCCCACGCGGACCAGATGGCCCACTTCGCCGCGGCGGATGCGGCCTGAGGCCTATTCCCACTCGATCGTGCCGGGCGGCTTGGACGTCACGTCGTAGACCACGCGGTTCACGCCCCGCACCTCGTTGACGATGCGCGTGGCGCAGCGGCCCAGCACATCCCACGGAAATTCGAAGAAGTCCGCCGTCATGCCGTCGGTCGAGGTCACCGCCCGCAGGGCCAGCACCTTCTCGTACGTCCGGGCGTCGCCCATGACGCCGACCGTCTTGACCGGCAGCAGCACGGCGAACGCCTGCCAGATGCTGTCGTACAGGCCGGCCTTGCGGATCTCTTCCAGATAGATGGCGTCGGCCTGTTGCAGGGTCTCGACCGCCTCGGGCGTGATCTCGCCGGGGATGCGGATGGCCAGGCCCGGCCCCGGGAAGGGGTGACGCCCCACGAAGGCGTCGGTCAGGCCCAGTTCGCGGCCCAGGGCCCTCACCTCGTCCTTGAACAGTTCGCGCAGCGGCTCGACCAGCTTCAGCTTCATGAAGTCCGGCAGGCCGCCGACATTGTGGTGGCTCTTGATGACGTGAGCCTTGCCGCTCGAGGACGAGACGCTCTCGATCACGTCGGGATAGAGGGTGCCCTGGGCGAGGAATTCGGCCCCCTCGATCTTGTGAGCCTCGCGGTCGAAGATCTCGATGAAGACGCGGCCGATGGTCTTGCGCTTGGTCTCCGGGTCCGACTGGCCCGCCAGGGCGCCGAGAAATTCTTTCGACGCATCAACGTGGATCAGCGGGATGTTGTAGTGCTCGCGGAAGAGCGTCGTGACCTGTTTCGCCTCGTCCTTGCGCAGGAGTCCAGTGTCCACGAACACGCAGGTCAGCTGGTCGCCGATCGCCTCATGAATCAGCACGGCGGCCACCGAGGAGTCGACCCCGCCCGACAAACCGCAGACGACCTTGGCCGATCCGACCTGTTCCCGGATCTGGGCGATCTTCTCGTCGCGATAGGCGGCCATGGTCCAGTCGCCCTTCAGCCCGGCGATGCCGTGGGTGAAGTTCTTCAGCATGGTCGCGCCGCGGGGGGTGTGCATCACCTCGGGGTGGAACTGGACGCCGTAGAAGCGGCGCGTCTCGTCCGCGATCACCGCATAGGGCGAACCCGGCGAGGAGGCGACGACGTCGAACCCCTCCGGAATGGCCACGATCTTGTCGCCGTGGCTCATCCAGACCGTCTCCTCCTCGCCGACCGGAGCCAGGTCGGCCAGCAGGGGCGAGGGCTTTTCGACGGTGATTTCGGCGCGTCCGAATTCGCGGTGGTGGCCGCCCTCGACCTTGCCGCCCAGCTGCTCGCACATGGTCATCTCGCCGTAGCAGATGCCCAGCACCGGAACGCCCGCCTCGAACACGCCCTGCGGCGCGCGCGGGCTGCCTTCCTCGTGCACGCTCTCGGGGCCGCCCGACAGGATGATGGCCTGCGGCTTCATCGCCGCCAGCGCCGCCTCGGCCTTGGCGTAGGGATGGATCTCGCAATAGACGCTCGCCTCGCGCAGGCGCCGGGCGATCAGCTGGGTGACCTGGCTGCCGAAGTCGACGATCAGGACCTTCTGGTGATCAGCGGGGGCGGTCATGCGGGCTCCGTGGCGGCAGGCGTGAGATGGTCATGCAACAGGTCGAGCGCGGCGGCCAGAGCCTGATCGACTTCGGCGAGGGCGTCGGTCCAGTGTTCGAGCGCGGACAGCTCCGAACGGCCGTCCGAGACGCCGCGCAGCCCCAGCACGGGCACGCCGAACCGGGCGGCGGCGCGGACGACGGCGAAGGTCTCCATGTCGACCATGTCGGCGTCGATGGCGTCATGGGCCGCGCCCGAGACGACGCTGGCTCCGGTGGCCAGACGCGCGGTCGGCAGACTCGCCGGACCATCGGCCAGTGGCAGGACGGCCGGGACGCGCGGATACGGCGTCTCCCCCTTCGGGAAACCCAGGACGCTGGCGTCCATATCGCGATAGCTGACCTCGCTCACCCGATAGACACGGGCGTGGTCGAGGGTGCGCGACCCCGCCGAGCCCAGCGAGACGATCAGGTCCGGCAGGGCGCCTTCAGCCTGAAGCTCGGCCAGGGCGTGGGCGACGGCCGCCGCCGCCTCGACGGGGCCGACGCCGGTGATCAGAGGGCGGACGCGGGCGCGCAGGGCCGGGCCGTACTCCGGCTCGGCGGCCATGACGCAGAGGGCGGTCTTCGGACCGAAGCTGGTAAGGGTCCAGTCCCGGCTCACGCCCGCCGCTCGTAGAGGGCCGCGAAGAAGCCGTCGGTGCCGGTCGAGGCCGGAGACAGGCGGATGCGGCCGCCCGTGGCCTTGTCGCCCAGCCCGGCGCGGGCCGCGTCGGTCAGGGTCTTCGCCGCCAGCAAGTCAGCCGCCTGCACGGGCTTGAAGCCCGGATGCGCCGCCTCGAAGGCGTCGGCGACCGCCTCGTTCTCGCGCGTCAGGATCGAGCAGGTGACATAGGCCAGCCGACCGCCGGGCTTCACCAGCTGGGCCGCCTGACCGAGGATGCGCAGTTGCAGGGCATGCAGCCGCTCGACCTCGTCCGCCTTCAGCCGCCACGCGTCCTCCGGACGGCGGCGCCAGGCGCCCGAGCCGCTGCAGGGCGCGTCGACGAAGACCAGATCGGCCTTGCCGTTGAACTCCTCGACCCCGCCGCCGTTCGGGCCCAGCATCCGCAGGTCGGCCTCGACCCCGGCGCGCGCGAGCCGCGGACGGATGTTGTCGAGCCGCTTCTGCACCACGTCGCAGGCGATCAGCCGCATGCCGGCGACGCGCGGCGCCGTCTTCACGGCCGCCTCCTCGTCGGCGCCGACCGGCGACCAGCCCGCGGGCCGGGGCGCCGCGACCTTGGCCGGATCGGCTTCCGGCAGACCCTGCACCGCAAGCGCGAGGGTCTTGCCCCCGCCGCCGGCGCAATAGTCGACGACGATGCTGTCGGGCGTGAAGTCCAGGCCCGACCCGGCCAGCCAGGTCACGATCTGGCTGCCTTCGTCCTGGATTTCGATCTCGCCGACGTTGAAGGCCTGCAGGCCCTGAACATTGGGCGCCGGCTCCGACGGCAGGCGCAGGCCCACCGCCGACCACGGCGTCGGCTCGGGCGTCAGACCGCCGGCGATCAGGTCGCGGCGCGCGGCCTCGACCGTGGTCTTCGCCGTGTTGACCCGCAGGTCGACCGGGGCGCGGGCCATCAGGGCGGCGGCCTCCTCGCTCCAGCGCTCCCCGAAGGTCGTCTTCAGGTCCTCGGCCACGAACTCGGGCAGGCCGGCGGCGGCCCAGTCGGGCAGATCGCCCTCCCCGGCCTCGATGCGGGCGCGTTCCTGTTTCGACAGCGGGCGCGGGCCGTAGCCGTCTCCCGAGTGCAGGGCCTCGATCTCTTCCATCGACAGGCCGTCGATGAAGGCCAGCGAGCCGATCACCAGGGCTCGCCCGTCCTCGCGTCCGCCCATGGCGCGGACCAGACGGCCGCGCGCGCGCAGCACCTCGTAGACCCGCTCGGCGACGGCGCGGCGGTCCTTGGACCCCGCATAGCGGTTGGCGGCGCCCCAGGCCTTGAGGACGACATCGGCCGGCGCGCGGCCCTGGGCGATGCTGTCGAGGACGGAGGCGGCTGAGGCCAGGCGGGCTGCTGGGGTCAATTCAGGCTTTCAACGAACAGGGCCGCGAGGACCATGACCAGTCCAACCAGGGACGCCAGCCAGACCAGAGAACGGACATAGGCGACGCCGAAGGCGTAGAGCGGCAGGTAGATCACGCGGCCGAAAAGATAGAGATGCGTCCCCCAGAGGGTCAGGGGGCCGCCGTCCTTGCCAGCCACATGCGCCATAATCACGGCGGCGGCGAAGATCGGCAGGGTTTCGAACAGATTGGCCTGGGCGCGGATCAACCGGCCGGTCAGCTTTCCGGGCGGCGGCGCCTCGGCGTCGCGAGGCCCCGCGTTCCATCTGAGCCCCAGTTCGGCCGTCCGCGCGCCGGCGGCCGCCAGAATCTGGACGACGGCCAGGATCAGCACGAAGGCCAGTGCGACGAACTCGGGCGTCATATCCATGGCGTCAGCCCCCTCCCCGATCAGCCCTGCCGATAGTTCGGCGCTTCCCGCGTGATCATCACGTCATGGACGTGGCTCTCGCGCAGGCCCGCGCCGGTGATGCGGACGAAGCGGGCCTTCGACTGGAAGTCGGCGATCGAACCGGCGCCGACATAGCCCATGGCGGCGCGCAGCCCCCCGACCATCTGGTGCAGCACCGGGGCGATCGGCCCCTTGTACGGCGTCTGGCCCTCGATGCCCTCGGGCACCAGCTTCTGGGTGTCCTCCACTTCCTTCTGGAAGTAGCGGTCGGCCGAGCCTGCGCCCATGGCCCCGACCGAACCCATGCCGCGGTACGACTTGTAGGACCGGCCCTGGTACAGGAAGACCTCGCCCGGGCTTTCGTCCGTGCCCGCGAACATCGAGCCCATCATGGCCACGCTGGCGCCGGCCGCGATGGCCTTGGCCAGGTCGCCCGAATATTTGATGCCGCCGTCGGCGATGACCGGCGCGCCCGAGTCCTTCGCGGCCCGGACGGCCTCCATGATGGCGGTCAGCTGGGGCACGCCGACGCCCGCGACGATGCGGGTGGTGCAGATGCTGCCGGGACCGATGCCGACCTTCACGGCGTCGGCGCCCGCGTCGATCAGGGCGCGCGCGGCGTCATAGGTGGCGACATTGCCGGCGATGATCTGGATGCGGTTGGATTCGCGCTTGATGCGTTCGACCACGCGCGAGACCTGGATCGAATGGCCGTGGGCGGTGTCGATGACGACCACGTCCACGCCCGCCTCCGCCAGGGCCATGGCCCGCTCGTAGCCCGCGTCGCCAACGGTGGAGGCGGCGCCGACCAGCAGCCGGCCCTGATCGTCCTTGGCGGCGTGCGGATGGGCCTGGGCCTTCTCGATGTCCTTCATCGTGATCAGGCCGGTGGCGCGATAGTCCTCGTCGACGACGATGACGCGCTCGATCTTGCGGTCCCGCAGCAGGGCCCGCGCCTCGTCGCGCCCGGCGCCCTCGCGCACGGTGACCAGATCGCCCGTGGTCATCAGCTCGATGGCCTTGCGGTTCGGATCGGTGTCGAAGCGCATGTCGCGATTGGTGAGAATGCCGACCAGCTTGCCCGACTTCGGATCGACGACCGGGAAGCCGCTGATCTTCCTCTTGGCCACGATGGCGCGGATCTCGCCCAGGGTGGTCTGCGGATTGATGGTCACCGGATTGATGACCATGCCGCTTTCGAACCGCTTCACCTCGCGGACCTGATCGGCCTGTTCCTGGACCGTCATGTTGCGGTGAAGAACCCCCAGACCGCCGGCCTGGGCCATGGCGATCGCCAGCCGGCTTTCGGTGACCGTGTCCATGGCGGACGAGGTCAGCGGGATGTTCAGCCTGATGTCGCGGGTGAGCTTCGTCGAGACGTCCGCGTCTGCGGGCATGATCTCTGACGGGCCGGGTTCCAGCAAAACATCGTCGAAGGTGAGCCCTTCGCGTATCTCCATGAGGAGTCTCCGTTTTGCGGGCCGCGTATAACCGTGACCGGCGGGGAACCGCAAGGCCCGCCCGCCCTTATCGTCGCGATAAGAACAATTGGCTTGCCGGATGCGGCGCCGGCCCCACATCTGGAGACCCATGGTCCGCACGCTCATCAGCACCGCCCGCCGCCTCGCGCTCAAGATCGCGAGCTATGGCGTGATGCACCTGGTGGTCGCCATTCTGGTGGCCTTCGCCATCACGCGCGACTGGCGGCTGGCCCTCGCCGTCGGGATCGTGGAGCCCTTCTTCCAGACCATCGCCTATTCGATCCACGACCGGATCTGGCACCGCATCGAGCGCCGCAAGACCCTGTCCAGCGTGGAAGAGGCCGCCGAGGCCTTCACGGCCCGCCTCGAGATCATGGACCCCGGGGAACAGACCCGGGCCCACGGCCACCACGGCCACAGCCACGCCCTGCCGCGCTCGTTCAAACAGATCGCGCTGAAGACCGTCACCTATGGCGTGATGCACTTCGTGGTGGCGGTGACTGTGGCCTGGGCCCTGACCCAGAACTGGCGCGTTGCCCTGGCCATCGGCATCATCGAGCCGCTGGTGCAGACGGTGTTCTTCACGGCGCACGACGCCATCTGGCGGCGGATCGAGGCGCACAAGGCTCGGCGCGCGGCAGAGATGGCCTCGGCCTGAGTCGACTACCTACCGCCGGGTAGGAACGGGAACGAACCGGATTTCGTATGTCTGGCCTTGTGCAAGCGCGGCATCCGTTTCGGCGGCGTAAAAGCGACCCCGGCCGTCCGTAGCCACTGAAACGCATTGCTCGACAGCGCCTTCGCCTTGAAGTCGATGGCAAAGCCGTCCCGGCGCTACCCTCCAAGACCCATGGAGAACGACCCTGCTGGGAACCAAATACCGGCCATCAGGGTAAAAATACTGACGGCCCGAGACGAGCTCGATATCCCCGCGTTGCAGCAAAACGCCGTCCAGCAGTCCCGTCAGTTCCTTGACCGACAAGGGCGTGAGGGCTGCCTGGAGCACACCCGCAGCGACGACGGCGACCAGCATCGCGACCTCCGAAAACCTAGCGCTTGTTCAGCGCCACCAGAAACACCTCGGCGCTGTCCTTCCGGCTCGACGCCGGCTTGACGTATTTCACCGTCTCGAACCCGGACCGCAGCCGCGCCAGAACCCCGCCCGCGTCCCCGCCCTGGAAATTCTTCGACACGAAATGCCCGCCGGGCCGCAATGTGCGCAGGGCGAAGTCAGCGGCGATCTCGATCAGGGCGATGATCTTCAGGTGATCCGTCTGCCGGTGGCCGACCGTATTGTGGGCCATGTCCGACAGAACCAGATCGGGCGGCCCGCCCAGCAGGTCGATCATCTGCTGATCGACGCCGGGATGGGTGAAGTCGGCCTGCAGCATGATCGCCCCCGGCACCGGCTCGACCGGCAGTAGATCGACGCCCACCACCGAGGTCGCCCCGCGCTTGACCGCCACCTGGGCCCAGCCGCCCGGCGCCGCGCCCAGGTCGATGACCCGGCTGCCTTGTCTGATCAGGTGGAACCGGTCGTCGATCTCCAGCAGTTTGAAGGCCGCCCGGCTGCGCCAGCCCTCGGCGCGGGCCCGCTCGGACCATTTGTCCGACAGCTGGCGCTTGATCCATTGCTGGCTGGACATCGACTTGGTGTCCGCCGTCTTCATCTTGGTGCCCATGCCGCGGCCGGCGGCCGTTCCGCCCGAGGGCGGGCGCACCATGCGGCGGCGTTCTGCGGGCTTTTCTTCGTCACTCATCGCATCCACATAGCCCCCGGCGGGTTTGCGGGCTATGCACCCGCGATAATTCACAAGGAGCGCGCCCGATGGCCGACGAAACCCTCACCTTCACCCTCGACACCGGCGACGGCGTCGACCGCGACGTCGTCATCAAGCTGCGCCCCGACCTGGCCCCCGGCCACGTGGCCCGCATCACCGAGCTTTCGAAGGAAGGCTTCTACGACGGCGTCGTCTTCCACCGCGTCATTCCGGGCTTCATGGCCCAGGGCGGCGATCCGACCGGCACCGGCACCTCGGGCTCGAAGAAGCCGAACCTGAAGCAGGAGTTCTCGAAAGAGCGTCACGCCCGCGGCGTCTGCTCCATGGCCCGCACGTCCGATCCCAACAGCGCCAACAGCCAGTTCTTCATCTGCCTGGACGACGCCTCCTTCCTCGACGGCCAGTACACCGTCTGGGGCGAGGTCATCGAAGGCATGGAACACGTCGACGCCCTGCCCAAGGGCGAGCCGCCCCGTTCGCCCGGCAAGATCGTCAAGGCGACGGTGGCTTGACGACATGATCTCCGGTGCGGTTCGCGACGAACTGATCTCGCGCTACGGCGAGCCGCACCGGCGCTATCATACGATGACGCACATCGAGGACTGTCTGGCCCAGGTCGCGGCCTCGACCGACTTTTCCGATGAGCAGCGCAGCCTGATGGACGCCGCCATCTGGTTTCACGACGCGATCTACGACGCGACCCGCCAGGACAACGAGGCCGAGAGCGCAAGGCTGGCGGTCGACCGGCTCAAGGCGGCGGGCGCGGAGCCGGCCTTCATCGACGAAGTCAGCCGCCTGATCCTGCTGACGGCCGGCCATTCCGTGGAGCCCGGCGACGCCATCGGCGCCCGCCTCGTCTCCATCGACCTGTCGATCCTGGGCGCATCGCCCGAGCGGTACGACGCCTACGCCGACGCGATCCGGTTCGAGTACGGCCATGTGCCCGAACCCCTGTATCGGGCCGGACGCGCCGCCATCCTCGGTCGATTTCTCGAAGGCGGCCGGCTGTTTGCCGATCCCGTATGGGCCGACCGGTACGAAGCGCAGGCGCGGGCGAATCTCGCGCGGGAGATCGCCGCCCTGACCGCCTGACTATTCGATTTCGACGACCTCGACCCGCGCCCCATTGAGCACCAGCGCGATCTCGCCCCGCTTCAGCTTCAGGGCGTCCTCCCCGAACAGCTGGCGGCGCCAGCCCTTCAGGGCGTCGACGTCAGCCTCGTCGTCGAGAGCGATCTTCTCAAGGTCCGCGACATTGGCCAGCAGCTTGGTCGCCACCCCGGCGTTGTCGCTCTTGGCCTTCAGCAGCACCTTCAGCAATTCCACCACCGACGGCGGCGCCGGCTGGTTGTGCGCCGGACGCTCCAGCTTGGGCGCATGCGCCTCCGGATCGGCCAGCACCCGCTTCAGCTCGGCCGACAGTTCGATCCCCAGACGCGAGGCGCCGAAGCCCTTGGGCACGGACCGCAGGCGGTTGAAGGCGTCCGGGTCCGTCGGGCCCTGGGCCGCGATCTCGTCGATGGCCTCGTCTTTCAGGATGCGGCCGCGCGGCTGGTCCCGCTCCTGCGCCGTGCGCTCGCGCCAGACGGCCGTGGCGACGAAGGCCGACAGGTATTTGGCCGAGAATTTCTTCGGCTTCAGACGCTTCCACGCCTTTTCCGGATCGGTGTCGTACAGGGCCGGATCGGTCAGATCCTCCATCTCGGCCATGACCCACTCCAGACGGCCTTCCTTCTGCAGCCGGTCGCGCAGCTTGGGATACAGGGCCGCCAGATGGGTCACGTCGCCCAGGGCGTAGACCAGCTGGGCGTCCGACAGCGGCCGCCGGGCCCAGTCGGTGAACCGGCTGCCCTTGTCGACTTCCTGCCGCAGCATCTGGCGCACCAGCGCCTCATAGGACACCTGATCGCCGAAGCCCGCGGCCATGGCGGCCACCTGGGTGTCGAACATCGGCTTGGGCATGGCGCCCAGTTTGACGAAGATTTCCGTGTCCTGACGCGCGGCGTGGAAGACCTTGATGATCTTCGGATCGCGCAGCAGCTCCAGGAACGGCTCCAGATCCAGACCCTCGGCCATCGGATCGATGATGGCGGCGTCCGTGGCCGACGCGGCCTGGATCAGGCACAGGCGCGGCCAATAGGTCGTCTCCCGCATGAACTCGGTGTCGACGGTGATGAAGGGCTGGTCGGCCAGGAGCTTGCAGAAATCGCGAAGCGCCTCGGTGGTGGTGATCGGCGTCATTCGGATGCTATAGCCCCGCCCAACAGGGTTGTGGCAAGAGCCGCCGCAGAAAACCTCCCACTGATTCAGGCCCGTGACCCATGAGCGACACCTCCGATTCCCGGAATGACGGCCTCAGGAACGGTCTGACCTACGCCGATGCGGGCGTGGACATCGACGCCGGCGAAATGCTGGTGGACGCCATCAAGCCGCTGGCGAAGTCGACCCGCCGCCCCGGCGCCGAGGCGTCGTTGGGGGGATTCGGGGCCCTGTTCGATCTCAAGGCGGCCGGTTTCGAGGACCCGCTGATCGTCGCCACCACGGACGGCGTCGGCACCAAGCTGAAGATCGCCATCGAGACGGGCCGCCATGACGGCGTCGGCGTCGATCTGGTCGCCATGTGCGTCAACGACCTGCTGGCCCAGGGCGCCGAGCCCCTGCTGTTCCTCGACTACTACGCCACCGGCAAGCTCGAGATCGACGCCGCCAAACGCGTCGTCGACGGCATCGCCGAGGGCTGCCGTCAGGCGGGCTGCGCCCTCGTCGGCGGCGAGACCGCCGAGATGCCGGGCATGTACCAGGGCGGCGACTACGATCTGGCCGGCTTCTCGCTGGGCGCGGTCGAGCGCGGCCATGCCCTGCCGTATCTGGACCGTCAGGCGGCCGGCGACGTCATCATCGGCCTGGCCTCCTCGGGCCCGCACTCCAACGGCTATTCCCTGATCCGCAAGGTGGTCGAGAAGTCCGGCCTGTCGTGGGACGCCGACGCTCCCTTCGCCAAGGACCGCACCCTGGCCCAGGCGCTGATGGAGCCGACGCGCATCTATGTGAAGCCGGTGCTCCCGCTCATGAAGGACGGCCTGATCAAGGGCGCGGCCCACATCACCGGCGGCGGCCTGATCGAGAACCCGCCCCGCTGCATCGCCGACGGCCTTCAGGCCAGCTTCGACTGGGACGCCTGGCCCGTGCCGCAGGTCTTCCAGTGGCTGGGCGAGGTCGGCGGCATTTCCGATCACGAACTGCGCCGCACCTTCAACTGCGGCGTCGGCTTCATCCTGATCGTCGCGCCCGAAAACGCCGAACCGGTTCTGGAAGCCCTGCTGAACGCCGGCGAGGTCGCCTTCGTCTGCGGCCAGCTGGAAGCCGCCTAGCCCGCGTCCAGGGTGCTGAAGGTCACCCGGATGACCGCCGCGGCGCCGGGATTCTGACGCAGCGACACCGTCACCCCGCCCTTCGTCCAGATCGCGCGCCCGGCGGGCAGGTCCGCCTCGGGGGCGAAGCCCTGTTCGCGCAGCAGGGGCTGGATCGACTGCCTGACCCCGTCGAAGCCGCCGCGCCGCGCATGGATGACGCAGACGCGGTTCAGATTGTCCTCGGCGGCGCTGCCCGTCGTGGTCAGCCGCAGCAGATAGGCCTCGTCCTCGCTCTGGAAGTTGAGGGTGTCCTCATCGGCCGCCGTGGCGACGAAACCCATGGGACCCAGGGCGGCCGCGTCGCGCGCCTCGCCCGCCACATAGGGCAGGCACACGTCGCTCAGTATGGTCTGCGTCCTGTCGGTCGGCGGCGGCGCTGAAGCCGTCAGGGCGGCGGCGAGGACGAGGGCGAGCATCAGGGGAAACCTCCGGGCGGTCCGTCACTGTTTCCCACCCCCGCGCCCCGCGCAAGCGGCGCCGCCGTTGACCCGGAGGGGCCCGCCCGGCAAGGTCCGCGCCTTCCCTGCAAACGAGGTCGCCCATGCGTGTGCTTTCTGTCGCCCTGGCCGGACTGCTGCTTTCCGCATCGGCCGCCGCGGCCCAGGCCCCGGTTCAGGAACAGGCGCTGCTGCACCGGCTGGCCGGCGACATCCAGCCCGAGCGGATGCGCGCGGACATCCAGGCCATGGTGAACTTCGGCACCCGCCACACCATGTCCGAGACGCAGTCCGACACCCGCGGCATCGGCGCGGCGCGGCGCTGGGCCCAGCGAGAGTTCGAGGCCATCAGCCGCGACTGCAACGGCTGCCTGACCGTCATCACCCCGTCCGACACCGTCACCGGCCCCCGCATCCCGACCCCGACCGAGGTCGTCAACGTCGTCGCCATCCAGCGCGGAACCGGCGACCCGAACCGGGTGATCATCATCTCCGGCCACATCGATTCGCGCGTCACCGACGTGATGAACTTCACCGCCGACGCGCCCGGAGCCAATGACGACGCCTCGGGCGTCGCCGCCGTACTGGAGGCCGCGCGGGTTCTCTCGAAGCACAAATTCGACGCCACCCTCGTCTTCGCCGCCCTCTCCGGCGAGGAACAGGGCCTGCTGGGCGGCAAGATCCTGGCCGACTACGCCCAGGCCCAGGGCTGGCGGGTCGAGGCCAATCTCAACAACGACATCGTCGGCAATTCCGAAGGCCAGTCCGGCGTGCGCGACACCACCCGCGTCCGCGTCTTCTCGGAAGGCACCAAGACCGTCGAGACCGAGGCCCAGGAAGAGCGCCGCCGCTACAATGGCGGCGAGGTCGATTCCTCCTCGCGCAACCTCGCCCGCTTCATCGACAATGTCGCCGACCGGTATCTGGCCAATTTCGACGTCGATCTCATCTACCGAACGGACCGCTACGGCCGCGGCGGCGACCAGGTCGAGATGCTGCGCCACGGCTTCCCGGCCGTCCGCATCTCGGAGGGCGCCGAGAACTACGACCGCCAGCACCAGGACCTGCGCACCGAGAACGGCGTCGAATACGGCGACACCATAGAGGGCGTCGACTTCGCCTATCTGGGCCAGGTCGCCCGCCTGAACATCGTCTCCATGGCCGCCCTCGCCAACGCCCCCGCCAGCCCGCTGGGCGTGACCATCGAGGGGGCGGTCAAGCCCGACACCACGATCAAATGGCAGGCCGTGCCCGGCGCCGCCGGCTATCGCGTCTGGTGGCGGTCCACCACCGCCCCGCAGTGGATGCACAGCCGCTGGGCCGGTTCGGCGACCGAGCTGGTCCTGCCGGGCGTCGTCATCGACGACTTCTTCTTCGGCGTCTCGGCCGTGTCGGACGACGGCTACGAAAGCCCCGTGGTCTTCCCCGGCCCCGCCGGCTCCTTCGTCTCGGTCGGCGACCCGGCCCCCCGCCCGGCCAACTGATGCCCGAGTCTCGTCCGGTCCGCGTCGCCGTCCTGATCTCGGGCGCGGGCTCCAACATGGCCGCCCTGATCGACGCCGGCCAGCAGCCGGGCGCGCCGTTCGAGGTCGTCATGGTCCTGTCCAACAAGCCGGACGCCGGCGGACTGGCCGTCGCGGAGGCCAAGGGCGTGCCCACGGCGACCATCGACCACCGCCCCTTCGCAGCGGACCGCGAGGCCCACGAACAGGCCGTCGACGCCGCCCTTGCAGCCCATGACGTCGAGGTCGTCGCCCTCGCCGGCTACATGCGGCTGCTCACCCCCTGGCTCGTCCAGCGATGGGCCGGCCGAATGCTGAACATCCACCCCAGCCTGCTGCCGAAATATCCCGGCCTCGACACCCACGCCCGCGCCATCGCCGCCGGCGACGCCGAGGCGGGCTGTTCCGTCCACATCGTCACCGAAGGCGTCGACGAGGGCCCCGTGCTGGGCCAGAGCGCCGTCCCGGTTCTGCCCGACGACACCCCCGCCTCCCTCGCCCAGCGGGTTCTGGCGGCCGAACACGCCCTCTACCCCCGGGCCCTGGCCGACTTCTGCCGCGGCCAGATTAGAAGTTTGTAATAACCCGTCTTTCCCGGCGACAGCGGCGATGACCTGAGGCAGCTTGCCGCCAATTTCAACGGGGGCTTTCATGCTCAGACTTCGTCTCTTGGCCTGCGCCGCCGGCGCCGCCCTTACCCTGGCCGCGGGCGTCGCCCAGGCCCAGACCGCCCCGCCGATCGTGGAAATCCCCGCGACGACCCAGCCCGCCATCGGCGAGTTCGGCTTCGACATCGGCGGCATGGACACCACCGTCCGCCCCGGCGCCGACTTCAACCGCTACGCCAACGGCACATATCTGAAGAACACGCCCATCCCGGCCGACCGCACCTCGTACGGCGCCTTCCACATGCTGCACGACCGGTCGCAGGAGAACCTGCGCACCATCATCGAGGAAAGCGTCGCCAACCCGACCAGCAGCCCCGACGCCGCCCGCATCGGCGCCTTCTACGGCAGCTTCATGGACGAGGCGACGGTCGAGCGCCTCGGCGCCTCGCCCCTGCAGGCCGACCTGGCCGAGGTTCGCGCCGCCGACACCCGCGAAGAGATCGCCGCCCTCATGGGCCGCACCCAGGGCGGCTTCGGCTCCAGCCTGTTCGGCGCCCAGATCTTCGAGGACCTCAAGGACCCGAAGACCATCAGCGTCTACATCGGCCAAGGCGGCCTCGGCATGCCCGACCGCGACTACTATCTGGAAGACAGTTTCGCGACCCAGAAGACCGCCTATCAGGCCTATGTCGCCAGGGCCCTCGAACTGGCCGGTTGGCCCGATCATGAGCAGGCCGCCGCCGACATCGTCGCCTTCGAGACCCGCATCGCCGAACAGCACTGGACCCAGGTCCAGAGCCGCCAGATCGACAAGATCTACAACCCGGCCACGATCGCCGAGCTGACCGCCTCGGCGCCCGGCTTCGACTGGGCCGCCTGGGCTGAAGGCGCCGGCATCGGCCACGTCCCGACCCTGATCGCCGCCAACAACACCGCCTTCCCCGGCATGGCCCGCGTCTTCGCCGAGACACCGATCGGGACCCTGCAATCGTGGCAGGCCTTCCACGTCGTCGACCAGGCCTCGCCCTGGCTGTCGAGCGCCTTCGTCGACAACAACTTCAACTTCTACGGCAAGACCCTGGGCGGCCAGCCCGAGAACCGTCCCCGCTGGAAGCGCGGCGTCGAAAAGGTCGACGGCTCCCTGGGCGAGGTGCTCGGCCGCGAATTCGTGGCGCGCCACTTCCCCGCCGAGTCCAAGGCCCAGATGGAGGAACTGGTCGGCAACCTGCGCCGCGCCATGACCGCCCGCATCGAGGGCCTCGACTGGATGAGCCCCGAGACCAAGCAGCAGGCCCTCTACAAGATGAGCCGCTTCGGGGTGAAGATCGGCTATCCCGACGAATGGCGCGAATACGACGGCCTGCGCCTCGAGCCGGGCGATCTCTACGGCAACGTCGAGCGTTCGGCGGCCTTCGAATGGGCCTTCAACGTCAACAAGCTGGGCAAGCCCGTGAACCCGCTGGAGTGGGGCATGACCCCGCAGACGGTGAACGCCTACTACAACCCCGTCCGCAACGAGATCGTCTTCCCGGCCGCCATCCTGCAGGCGCCCTTCTTCGATCCCAACGCCGATCCGGCGGTCAACTACGGCGGCATCGGCGCCGTCATCGGCCACGAGATCACCCACGGCTTCGACGACCAGGGCCGCAAGACCGATGGCGACGGCGTGCTGCGTGACTGGTGGACCGCCGAGGACGCCGCCAAGTTCGAGGCCCGCGCCGCCGTCCTGGGCGCCCAGTACAACGCCCTGTCCCCGCTCGAAGGCGTCAACGTCAACGGCGACCTGACCATGGGCGAGAACATCGCCGACCTGGGCGGCCTGCTGCTGGCGCTCGACGCCTACCACATGTCGCTGAACGGGGCCGAGGCTCCGGTCATCAACGGCCTGACCGGCGACCAGCGCGTCTTCCTCGGCTGGGCCCAGGTCTGGCGCAACAACATCCGCGACGAGGCCCTGCGCCAGCAGGTCACCGTGGATCCGCACGCTCCGGCCCGGTACCGGGCCGCGGTGCCGCCGCGGAACATCGACGCCTGGTACGCCGCCTTCGGCGTCCAGCCGGGCGACGAGCAATACCTCGCCCCCGAGGCCCGCGCCCGCATCTGGTAGGCGGACGGCCATCACGACCACGGCCCCGGCGGGCGATCGCCGGGGCCGTTTTCGTTCGCGGGGGTTGGTGATCCGGGCGGCTGCGCAGCGGCGCCCATCGGAGGCGCTTGAGGTTCCGCCTCGCTCATGTGATGTTTCAGATACCAACCGAGAGGTTCTGATGATCACCGGCCCCCAGATTCGCGCCGCGCGCGCCCTCCTCGGGATCGAGCAGCGTGAGCTGGCCCGCCTGTCCGGCCTGTCGACCCAGACCGTCCAGCGGATGGAGGCCTGCGACGGCTCGGTGCGGGCGGTGGTCGACAGCCTCGAGAAGGTGATGACGGCCCTCTCCGACGCGGGCGTCGAGCTGATCGTCGAGGGCGCCCCCAGCCAGGGCGTCGGCCGCGGCGTCCGCCTGATCGACAGAAAGACGGCGGCGCGCGATGGCTGACTGGAAGCTGTTCCTGCCGAAGACCGTCACCGTCCTGGCCCAGGGCTATCGCCCGGCGGACTTCCGCGCGGATTCCATCGCCGGCCTGACCGTGGCGGTCGTCGCCCTGCCGCTGGCCATGGCCCTGGCCATCGCTTCCGGCGCGCCTCCCGAGGCCGGGATCATCACCGCCGTCGTGGCGGGTTTCCTGATCTCGGCCCTCGGCGGCAGCCGCTTCCAGATCGGCGGCCCCACAGGGGCCTTCGTCGTGATCGTCTACGGCGTCATCGCCCAATACGGCTACGACGGCCTGTTGATGGCCACCCTGATGGCCGGGGGAATCCTCGTGGTCGCCGGCCTGGCCCGGGTGGGGACCCTGATCAAATACATCCCCGATCCGGTCACCACCGGCTTCACCAGCGGCATCGCCGTCATCATCATGGCGAGCCAGATCAAGGACATCCTTGGCCTGCGGGCGGAGAATGTCCCGGCCGAACTGATCCCCAAGCTGCAGGCCCTGTGGGCGGTCCGCGACAGCCTCAGCCTGCCCGCCCTCGGCCTGTCAGCGGCGTGCGTCGCCGCCATCCTGCTGCTTCGCCGCCACGCCCCGCGCGTTCCGGGTTTCCTCATCGTCACGGTGCTGGCGGCCGTGGTCGTCGCCCTGACCCAGCTGCCCGTCGAGACCATCGGTTCGCGCTTCGGCGAGATGAACGCCCGTCTGCCGACGCCCGACCTCGACTTCTGGCGCTGGGACAAGGCCATGGCCCTGCTGCCCAGCGCCCTGACCATCGCCCTGCTGGCGGGGGTCGAGTCCCTGCTGTCGGCCGTGGTCGGTGACCAGATGACCGGCCGGCGTCACCGCTCAAACGTCGAGCTCGTGGCCCAGGGCGTGGCCAATGTCGCCTCGGCGGCGGTCGGCGGCCTGCCGGCGACGGGGGCCATCGCCCGGACCGCGACCAACATCCGCTCGGGCGCCCGCTCGCCCGTGGCCGGCATGCTGCACGCGGTCTTCCTGCTGCTCTTCATGCTGCTGCTGTCGCCGGTGATGAAGCTGGTTCCGATGGCGGCCCTCGCCGCCATCCTGGTCGTGGTGGCGCTGAACATGGCCGAGGCGCACCGCTTCCGGATGATCCTGCGCACCTCGCACGGCGACCGCGCCGTGCTGCTGGCCACCTTCGGTCTGACGGTGCTGGTCGATCTGACCGTCGCCATCGAGGTCGGCATGGTTCTGGCGGCCTTCGTCTTCATGCACCGGATGGCCGGCCTGGCCTCGATCGAGGGCCGTCCCCCCATCATCGAGGGCGACGCGGAGGATCTTCATTCCGAGGCCGGCGGCCGCTATGCGCCCAACTACGGCCTGCCCGACGACATCGGCGTGCTGACCTTCCGTGGCCCTCTGTTCTTCGGCAGCGCGGGCGTCGTCAAGGACGCGCTGGACCGGATCGGCGCGCGAAAACGCATCTACATCCTGCGGCTCGAGGAGGTGCCCCTGATCGACCCGACGGGCGCCTTCGCCTTCGGCGATCTGCTCAAGCGGCTGCTCGACGAGGGGGACGAGGTGCTGGTGGTCGGGGCCGGCCACGGCGTTCTGCGCGGCCTGCTGCAGACCACGCCCAAGGCCGTCCTGAAGCGGGTCCGCTTCGTCCACGGCTTCGAGGCCGCGCGCCGGCGGGTCCTCGGCGGATCGCGGAACCCGGACAGCGAAACGGCCGGCCCTCCGTCAGGAGAACCGGCCGCCCGGACGACGACAGGATGACCCGGCTCAGCCGACGATCTGGTCGTCCGTGAAGAACTGGGCGATCTCGATGCCGGCGTTCTCGATGGAGTCCGAACCGTGGACCGAGTTCTCGCCGATCGACAGGGCGAACTGTTTGCGGATGGTGCCTTCGGCGGCGTCCTTCGGATTGGTGGCGCCCATGACCTCGCGATAGCGGGCCACGGCGTTCTCGCCCTCCAGCACCTGGACCACGACCGGCTCGGCGGTCATCTGGCCGACCAGCTCGCCGTAGAAGGGACGCTCGGCGTGGACTTCGTAGAATTTCCTGGCTTGCGCTTCGGTCAGCTTGACGCGGCGCTGGGCCACGATGCGCAGGCCGGCGGCCTCGATCACGGCGTTGATCGCGCCCGTCAGGTTGCGGCGCGTGGCGTCGGGCTTGATGATCGAGAAGGTGCGTTCGGTCATGGAGGTGACTTCTTGTTGGGAGATTGAGGGTCGCGGGCTTATAGCGGCGCCCTCCCCGGTTTCCAACCGCCACACAATTTTGCCTCTTTCGCCCGCCGCAAGGCGGCCCGACGCGTCAGCGGCCGCCCGAGATTTCGACCGACCATGCTCCAGATCACCGACCTGACCTTCAACGCCTGGGGCCGCAAATTCCTCGAGGACGCCTCCGTCTCCCTGCCGCCCGGCGCCAAGGTCGGGCTGGTCGGACGCAACGGCATCGGCAAGTCGACCCTGTTCAAGCTGATCCTCGGCGAACTGGCCGCCGGCGGCGACGAGATCAGCCTGCCGAAAACCGCCCGCATCGGCTCGGTAGACCAGGAACACCCCGCCACCCCCGTCAGCGTGCTCGAGACCATCCTCGAGGCCGACGAGGAGCGCCACTCCCTGCTGGGCCGTCTCGAGACCGCCGAGCCCGAGGAGATGGGCGAGATCTGGACCCGTCTGATCGAGATCGACGCCGACGCCGCCCCCGCCCGCGCCGCCGAAATCCTCGTCGGCCTCGGCTTCAGCCAGGAGAACCAGCAGCGGCCCATGTCGGAGTATTCCGGCGGCTGGCGCATGCGCGTGGCCCTCGCCGCCGCCCTGTTCGCCGAGCCCGACATGCTGCTGCTCGACGAACCGACCAACTACCTCGATCTGGAAGGCGCCCTGTGGCTCGAGGCCCGCCTCAAGAAATACCCGCACACGGCCCTGATCATCTCCCACGACCGCGAGATGCTGAACGAGGTCTGCACCCACATCCTGCACCTCGCGAACCGGACGCTGGAGCTCTACACGGGCAACTACGACCAGTTCGAAAAGGCCCGCGCC
>Ga0164290_1000168_pt1 | contig 246120 bp, 232 predicted proteins | sample Micstemetagenome_FD_108782 | JGI IMG/M metagenome (GOLD analysis project Ga0164290, IMG submission 108782) | Contaminated culture microbial community from soil near Moab, Utah, USA - Microcoleus steenstrupii SON62 (Illumina Assembly) | ecosystem: Environmental > Terrestrial > Soil > Soil crust...
AAGGCGGCATGCGGGCCGCTCTATGCATCGCACTGTTCGCCGCAGCGCTGGCCGCTCAGCCCAAGCGCGTACTGTACGTGACGCACTCGGCGGGGTTCCGGCACGGGTCGATTCCCGTTTCGGCGAGGGCCTTGGACGAGATCGCGGCGCGGTCGAACGGGCGGTTGGCGGTGACGTGGACCGAGGATGTCGCGCCGCTGAACGCCGAGACGCTCGCCGGATTCGACGCGGTGTTCTTCTTCACGAGCGGCGAGTTGCCGATGACGGATGCGCAGAAGCGGGCGCTGATCGAGTTCGTCCGCAATGGCAAGGGATTCGGCGGCGCGCATAGCGCGACGGATACGTTCTACCAGTGGCCCGAGTACGGAGAATTGATCGGCGCGCGCTTTAACGGTCATCCGTGGGTGCAATCGGCGCGGGTCGAGGTCGAGGATCCGGCGCACCCGGCGTCGGCTCCCGTCGCTCCGTCGTTCGAGATGGTCGAAGAGTACTACCAGTTCCGAGGATTCTCGCGGGCGCGCTCGCGAGTGCTGATGACGCTCGATACGCGGACGATCGATTTGACGAAGCCGGACGCGAATCCGAATACGGTGGATTTTCCCGTGGCGTGGGCGCACCCGTTCGGGCAGGGGCGCGTGTTCTACACGGCGCTGGGGCATTTCGACGAGACATGGCGCGACGCGCGCTTTCAGGCGACGCTCGAACGGGCGCTGTTGTGGCTGACGGGGCAGGAGCCGGGAGTCGCGACGCCGGGCGGGGAACCGAAGCCCGAGTTCGCGGCGGCCGGAGTCGCGAACGCGGCGAGTCTAACGCCGGTGGGAACGGTTGCGAGCGACACGTTGATTTCGATTTTCGGACGCGGGCTCTCGGGTGGCGCGACGGCGGCGGCGGATTTGCGCGCGCCGGTCTACAAGCTCGCCGGGACGACGGTGCGCGTGGGCGGAGAGGCGGTTCCGTTGCACTTCGCGTCGCCGGGGCAGGTGAACGCGCTGGTGCCGCGCGCGGCGGCGAGTTTAGAAGTGCAGGTCGCCGACGCGAAGTTGGCGGTGACGGTTGCGGTCGCTCCGGCGGTTCCGGGGATCTTCACGGTGACGACGGGCGACGGGTACGCGATCGCTTGGATGACGGGCCTGGGAAGCGGTACGGTAACGGCGGCGGTGGACGGAGCGCCCGTGCGTGTGCTTTACGCCGGTCCCGCGCCGAGCTGGCCGGGGTTGCAGCAAGTGAACGTCGAGACACGCGCGCGTGCGGGCACACTGGTCATCGAGACAAACGGCGCGCGGGCGACGGCGCGGTTCTAGTGCGCGAGGCGCTGTCCGAGCCGGAACGGCAGTAGGCAGATTCCCCAGATCAGCGACAGCACGCCGCCGACGGCGACGCCGACGAGCCGGAACGGCAGAAGCAGCAGCCAAACGATCGGGTAGGCGATCAAGGCTACGATCGCGAGCGGCGCGCAAAGCACGAACAAGAGGCACCAAAGCAGAAAGGCGATCATCGCCAAGAGTTACGCAGGGCGGCCGGGTTTTGTTCCCGCGAGCGGCACATTGTCTTTCACCAGCGCCAGATCGCCGATTTCGGAAATCGCCGCCGTCAGATTGGGATTTTGGAGCGCCCAGACGTAAGCTTTCTGCGGAGCCTTCAACGGTCCGGGGATCGCCGCGTCGATCATGGCGATGCGCTCGGGCGGGGTGGTGCGTCCGCGGCCCATGTTTACGGGGCGCGCGACCTTCATCGCGATCACGCCGAAGTCCGCTTTGTGTGCCGCCGCGATGGCGCTCTCGACGTACTTGCGGTTGACGATGTTGTACGCCACCATCGCCGCCGAGTAGACTTTCGCTTTCAGCGCCGCCTCGATGACGCCCGCTGGGTCGGTGTGCGAAGAGACTCCGAGATGGCGGACCTTGCCGGATTTCTTGAGCGTCTCGAACGCCTCGAAAATCTCGGGATAGTTCGCGAGCTCGAAACCGGAGTTCGCGCCGTGCGGGCACATCAGCAGGTCGAGATGGTCCGTGCCGAGGCGGGCGAGCGACTGGTCGACGGAGGTCAGGATGAGGTCGCGATAATTCTTGCCGCGGTCGATGCGGCGGCCGAACTCCTTCTCCATGGCGTTCGACAGCGACGCCTCTTCGAGTTCCTTGTCCTGGCCGTTGAAGTAGCCGATGAAGTAATCGGGCGCGTCGGCCTTGCGCTGTTCGACGAGATCGCGGGCGGCGGTTTTCAGGCGCTTTTGCTCGGACTCGGGGAGGCTCGCGAAGATGTCCACGAACAGCTTATTGCGGTTGATGTCCCAGAGACTGATCTTCGAGTTCAGGAAGAACGTGTCGCGCTTGCGGGCCTTAATTACTTGCGCGTAGCCGAGTTCGCTTTGGCCGTTGCCGTAGGCGGGCGCGGTGTCGAGGTAGTTAAGGCCCAGGTCCATCGCGGCGAGGACATGCTCGTAGTTCGAGGGCGAAACCAGGTTGCCGCCCATGACGACTTCCGAAACGTGGTAGCCGGTGCGGCCCAGGCGGCGATACGCCATGCCGGATTGTTTGTTGCGCCATTCGCCCTTGGAGTTCGTTTCGGCCGCGTCGGCCTTGAGGGCGAGGGCGGCTGGGAGGGCGGCGAGAAATTCGCGGCGTCGCATGCCGCTACTTTACCGCTTCGAGCGCCGCCGTGGCTTCTTCCCACTCGCCTTCGAGTTCGGCGATGCGGGCGCGCAGGCCGCTTAAGTCGACGGCGAGACGACCGGATTCCGAGGGTTGCTTGGCCATGAGGGCGGTAAGCTCCGCCGCCTCCGCCTCGACGCGGGCGAGATTCTTTTCGACGCCGGCGACACGGTCTTCGAGTTGCTTGAGCTTGATCGGGTTGACCTTCTTCGCGGGCTTGGTGGCCGGCGCGGTCCCGTTCGGCGCGGCGGGCTTCGGCGCGACAGACTGGGCCGCCGCCGCTTCCGGACCGCCGGACTTGCGCCACAGGTAGTCTTCGTAATTGCCCGGGTAGACGGCGACTTCGCCGCCGCCGATCTCGAACACGCGCGTGGCGAGCTTGTCGATGAAGTAGCGGTCGTGCGAGACGAAGACGACGGTGCCGGTGAATTCGGCGAGCGCTTCGAGCAGCACGTCCTTAGCGCGCATATCGAGGTGATTCGTGGGTTCGTCGAGCAGCAGGAAATTCGACGGCGAAAGCAGCATGCGGGCGAGCGCGTAGCGGTTGCGCTCGCCGCCCGAGAGCACGCCGATCTTCTTGAACACGTCGTCGTCGGAAAACAGAAACGAACCGAGGATGCCGCGCAGTTCGGTCTCGGTGCGGCGCGGCGCTTGCGCGTGCAGATCGTCGAACACGCGCTCCTCGGGCGGCAGGACTTTGTATTGATCCTGGGCGAAGTAATCGACCTCGACGTTGTGGCCGAGCTTGTATTCGCCGCTCGACAAAGGCTCGGCTTGCGACAGTAACCTGATCAGCGTCGATTTTCCGGCGCCGTTGTGGCCTACCAGAGCGATGCGATCTCCGCGCTCGATCGTGAAGCGCACCTTCGAGAACACGTGTTTCTCGCCGTAACTTTTCGCGACGTCGACGAACTCGGCGACCACGCGACCGCTCGGCTTCGGCTGCGGAAAGCTGAAGTGAATCGTCTTCTCGTCGGGCGGAAGCTCGATGAGGTCGATCTTTTCGCGTTCCTTGATGCGGCTCTGCACCTGCTTGGCCTTCGACGCTTGGTAGCGGAAGCGCGAGATGAAGGCGTCGAGTTGGTCGATCCGCTCCTGTTGATTGCGCCGCTGCGCCTTCATCTGGTCGAAGCGCTCTTGCTTCTGGACGAGGAACTTTTCGTAGTTCGCTTTGTAGATCGTGATTCGTTTGTTCCAGATTTCCGCGATGCGGTTGGTGACGACGTCGAGGAAGTAGCGGTCGTGCGAGATGAGCACGAAGGCGTTGGGATAGTTGCCCAAATACTCCTCGAGCCAGTTACGCGCTTCGAGGTCGAGGTGATTGGTGGGCTCGTCGAGGAGAAGAATGCTCGGCCGCTGCAGCAGCAATTTCGCGAGGGCGATGCGCATTTGCCAGCCGCCGGAGAACTCCTCGGTCTTGCGAGTCCAGTCTTCCTTAGGAAAGCCGAGTCCGCCGATCACCGTGCCGACTTGCGCTTCGAGCGCGTAGCCGTCGCTGTTCTGAAAATGCGTCTGCAGGTCGTGGAAGCGGTCGGCGACGGCGAGATATTCCTCCGAGGCCGGGTCGAGTTCCCCCATCTTGTGCGCGAGATCGTCCATTTCGCGCTCCATGTCGTGGAGGCCGGAGAACACCGAGAGGCACTCCTCGAAGACGGTGCGCCCGCTCATCGCGAGACCGTCCTGCGGGAGGTAGCCGACGGTGAGTCCTTTGGCCAGATTGCATTGGCCCATGTCGAGTTGTTCGAGGCCGCCGACGACTTTGAGCAGCGTCGACTTGCCGGTGCCGTTCGCGCCGACGAGGCCGATGCGATCCTGCGGCGTGATCAGCCAATCGACGCCCTCGAAAAGAAGTTTGTGACCGAAGCGCTTGCCCGCGCCCACCAGTTGAATCATGTTCGGAACTACTCGGCGGCGTGGCGGAGCACGCGTCCGCCGCGGTTCTCCGTCAACTGGCCGCCGTCCACCATAACGACGCCGTTGACGAGAACGAAATCGAAGCCCTCGGAAAAGCGGTGCGGATTCTCGTAAGTCGCCTTGTCGTCCACACGCGCCGGGTCGAATAGCAGCAGGTCGGCGGCCATCCCCTCGCGGACGACGCCGCGGTCTTTGAAGTTAAAGGTACGCGCGGGCATCGAGGTCATGCGTCGCACCGCGTCTTCGAGCGTCAGGAGCTTGCGGTTGCGCACGTACTCGCCCAGAACCCGGGCGTTGGTGCCGTAGCTGCGAGGGTGCGGAAGGCCGACGCCGAACTCGCGCACGCCGCCGTCGCTCGCCACCGCCGTCAGCGGATAGCGCAGGATTGTATCGACGTCCGATTCACCCATCGAGCGGTAAACCATTTGCGCGCCGCCCGCTTGCATCAGGTCGAGAATCGTTTCGATTTCGTTCCCCACCGTTTTCTCGCGGCCCTTCATCAGATTGATCTCGGAAATCGTTTTTCCTTCGTAGGCGGGTTCCGGCCGGAACGAGGCGACGGCGGCGTAGGAGTAATCGGGCTGCCCTTTGTCGGCGACCATCTTCCGCATCTCCGCCGCGATGCGCGCGCGCGTTTCGGGAGTCTTTAGACGTTCCTGGATTGCGGCCGCGCCGTCGGCCAGCGCCCAACTCGGCATCGTGATTCCGAGATTCGTGCTCGAACGATCGTAGGGATATTGATCGACGACGACATCGACGCCTTCGCGGCGGTAGCGTTCCACCAGCGCGATCGATTCGGTGGAGCGTCCCCACAGCTTGCGATTGTCGATCTTGAAATGCGAAAGCTGCACGCGCAGCCCGCCCTCGCGCCCGGCCTTGATCGCCTCCTCGATCGCGGCGAGCACGAGTTCGCCTTCGTCGCGCATGTGGCTCGCGTAGACTCCGCCGGATTTTCCGGCCGCTTGGGACAACGCCACCACTTCGCGAGTGTCCGAGTATGTGCCCGGGATGTAGATCAAACCGGTCGAGAATCCCACCGCGCCGTCGGCCATGCCCTTCTCGACCAGCGCCTGCATCTTCTCGATCTCTTCGTCGGTCGCCTTCTTGAGCGACGTGCCCATCGCCTCGGCGCGCACGGTGTTGTGTCCGATCAGCGACGCGACGTTTAACCCCAAACCCGTCGATTCCAGCTTCAAGAACCACGCGCCCAAATCCGCCAGGGACCCACCGCAGTTGCCCGTGACCGCCGTGGTGACGCCGTCCAACAGATAGTTGTCGCCGCGCGGCACCTTCTCGATGCCGCCCTCGATGTGCGTGTGAACGTCGATGAAGCCGGGCGACAGGACGCGCCCGCGAGCCTCGATATCCCGATCCGCCGTTTTCGCGGTTAGCTTTCCGATCGCCGCGATGCGTCCGTTCTTCACCGCCACGTCGGCGGCGAACCACGGATTGCCGAGCCCGTCGACGACGCGCGCGTTGCGGAAGACGACGTCGTAGTCGGCGGCGAACAGCAGCAGAAGCGGGGCGATCATGTTACGCGGCCAGCAGGTCGAAGATGCGAATCAGATATTCACGGAGTTGGGGGCGCGGTACGACGGCGTCGAGGAAGCCGTGCTTCAGCAGAAACTCGCTGCGCTGAAATCCTTCGGGCAACTTCTGCCGAATGGTCTGCTCGATCACGCGCGGTCCCGCGAACCCGATCAGCGCGCCCGGCTCGGCGATGTTGAGATCGCCTAGCATCGCGAAGCTGGCCGTCACGCCGCCCGTGGTGGGGTCCGTCATCAAGCTGACGTAGGGAATCTTCGCTTCGTCGAGCTTCATCAGCGCCGCCGAAATTTTGGCGAGCTGCATCAGGCTGATGGCGCCTTCCTGCATGCGCGCCCCGCCCGAGGCCGAGACGACCACCAGCGGCTGCCGCCCCGCGATCGACCGCTCGACGGCGCGCGTCACCACTTCGCCCACCACGGTTCCCATGCTGCCGCCGATGAACTTCAGTTCGAGCGCGCAGACGTTCACCGTATGACGGCCCATACGCCCACGCGCGCTAACGACGGCGTCGCGCAATCCCGTCGATTCGCTCATCGCCGCGAGGCGCGAGGAATAGCTCTTTGAATCGACGAAGCCGAGCGGGTCGGTGGACTTCAACTCGCCGTCGAACGTCTCCCACTCGCCTTCGTACAACACGCTCAGGCGTTCGCGCGCGTCGATGCGGAAGTGATAGCCGCACTTCGGGCACACCTGCATGTTCTTCTCGAGATCGGCGCGGAAGATCACGATGCGGCACCCGCCGCACTTCACCCATAATCCTTCGGACTGCACCGTGCGATCCGCGTCCGGGGTGGGCGTCACGCCGGGCTTGCTGCGCTTGAACCAACTCATTGCGTAAGCTCCAGTCTCGCACGCGAGGCCGGAATCAGCGCGGATACGGATGTCCGCGCAACGTAGCGAAGGCGCGGTAAATCTGCTCGGCCAAGATCGCCCGCGCCATCTCGTGGGGGAACGTCAGGCGAGAAAGCGAGAGTAACTGGTCCGCTTCGCGCCGCCACTCGGACGGCAATCCGTCGTGGCCGCCCACGGCGAAGACCAGATCGCGCCCGTACCGCTCCGCGTCTTCGAAGAGCTTCACGAACCGCGCCGTATCGAACGCTTCGCCTTCGGGATCGAGGAAAACGGTGCGCCCGGCGGGGTGCTCCTCGAAGGGCGAGAACTTTCGCGGATTCACCTCGCGCATGACGCAAGCGGAGAATCGCGACGCGCGCCGCAGAAAGTCGTCGGCCACCGCGTTCAGATTCGAATCCTTCGGTTTTCCGACGTAGTAAAGAAACGTTTTCAAGAGTTACGCCACGCTACAGTAGTGTAATAACGCATGCTCCCGGAAATCGTCGTCCGCACGAGCGATGGCCAAACCAAATCCCTGAGGCTCGAAAAAGACCGTCTCACCCTGGGCCGCTCCAGTTCGAACGATCTGTCCTACCCCGAGGATCACGGACTGTCGCGCAATCATCTTCTGGTCGAGCGCATCGGGCGCGACTGGCAGGTCATCGATCTGAACAGCAAGAACGGCACGCTGGTCAACGGCATCAAAATCACCGCGCCCACCAAGCTCGAACCGGGCTATCGCATTAGCGCGGGGCATTTGGTGATTTCGTTCTCCGAGCCCTCGCCGAGCGTCTCGAACGAGACCGTGGTGTTCGTCGAGGGCGGCATGGACACGCCGTCTTCGTCCACCGTGATCACCTCGCTCGAAGGACTGTCGCGCAAACGGGATTCGGAAAGCGACCCGTCGACCGCGGGCGCGTCGAGCGAGAGCCGCCGGACCGCCGCGTTCGCCAAGGCGAGCGCCGAATTGTCGGCGCAGCGTTCGGTGGACGATCTGTTCCGCGCGATTATGGAGCAGGCTCTCGAGACCGTCGGCGCGACACGCGGCGTGCTGATGACGCTCGAAGGCGAAGACAAGCTGACCGTGCGGGAAGCGCGCGGCGAAGGCTTCAAGATCAGCTCGTCGGTGCGCGACAAGGTGGTGCGCGAGCGCCAGTCCCTGCTGGTGCGCGACACGCAGTTGGGCGCGGATTGGGCGTCGCAATCGATCGTCGACGCCAGCGTCCGCAGCTTCATGGCGGTCCCGCTGCAAACGCAGGATAAGGTGCTGGGGCTGATCTATCTCGATTCGTCCACCCTCAAGGAGTTCTCGAAGGACGACCTGGAACTGATGACGCGGATGGCGAACATCGCCGCGATCCGCATCGACGCGGCGCGCGTCACCGACGTCGAGGCGGAATTGAATCGCGCGGCGGTCATTCAGCGCGGACTGCTGCCCTCCGCGCCGCCGGAGGTCCCGGGCGTAGAGTTGGCCGGCTACAACTCGCCGTGCCGCACCGTGGGCGGCGATTACTACGATTTTTTCGCCTATCCCGACGGGCGGGTGGCGCTGATCGTCGCCGACGTGGCGGGCAAAGGGATGTCGGCCGCCATGCTGATGTCCAGTTTGCAAGCGCGCGTGCAGGTGCTGGCGGAGGAGCCGTCCGATCTCGCCGCGATGGTGACACGCCTCAACGCGGTGGTCACGAAAAACTGCCCGGCCAATCGTTTCATCACCTTCTTTATTTGCGTTCTCGATCCGGCCACCGGAGAAGTGAAGTACTGCAACGCGGGACACAATCCGCCGGTGCTGGTACGCGCGGCGGCGGGGCGGGTGGAAACGCTGGTGGGCGGCGGCGTGATTTTGGGAATTCTGCCGAAAGCGCAGTACTCGGAATGCGCGGCGCATATGGATCCGGGCGACGTGCTGGTCCTGTTCTCCGACGGCGTCACGGAAGCGATGAAAGCGGGCGCCGACGAGGAGTTCGGCGAGGACCGTCTGGCCGAGGTGGCGGTCAAGAATCCGCATCTGAACCCCGCGCAGTTGATCGTCGAGATCAATAAGACGGTCTCGGAGTGGTCCGCCGGAGCGTCCCCCGCCGACGATGTCACGCTTGTCGTCGCGCGGCGGAAGGGCTAGCGCGGCTTGGAATCGATCAGCGCGTTTTTCCCGGCCTACAACGACGCCCCCTCGCTGCCCAAGTTGATCGGCAAGACGTTCGAGACGCTCGCCGCCACGGGCCGCGAGTTCGAAGTGATCGTGGTGAACGACGGCAGCGCCGACGATACGGGCGACGTGCTGCGCGCTCTGCAAGTCGAGTACGGCGAGCGGCTGCGCGCGATCACGCATCCCGAAAATCGGGGCTACGGCGGCGCGCTGCGCTCCGGGTTCGGCGCGGCGCGGAACGATCTCGTCTTCTACACCGACGGCGACGGACAGTACGACGTCGGCGAACTTCCGAAACTGCTGGCGTTAATGAAACCGGGCGTGGGATTGGTGAACGGCTACAAGCTCGAACGCAACGACCCCGCGCACCGGATCTGGATCGGCAACGTCTACAACGCCTTCGCGCGCCTGATTTTCGGTATCCGGTTGCGCGACGTCGATTGCGATTTCCGGCTGGTGCGGCGCGAGTTGGTGGAGCGCATCCAACTCACCGCCACCAGCGGTACGATCTGCGTCGAACTGGTCGCCAAGCTCGAGCGCGCGGGGTGCGTGGTGGCCGAAGTGGGCGTGCATCATTACCCGCGCCTCTACGGCCGCAGCCAGTTCTTCCGCATCAAATCGCTGGCGACGACCTTCTCGCAACTGGTGCGCCTGTGGGTGCAGATTCACTTGTTTCTATGGCCTATCGCGTCGGTCTGGCCGATCTAAAGTCCGCGCTCGCCGAAACGGAACCCGCTTGGCGGGCGAACCTGGCGCGCGTCCACGACCGGTCGCACTACATTCTGGGGCCGGAAGTAGAGGCCTTCGAGCGAGAGTTCGCCGAAGCGATGGACGCGAAGTACGCGGTGGGTGTCGCGAGCGGATCCGATGCGATTACCGTGGCGTTGCGGGCGCTAGGCGTTCGCGGAGAAGTCTTGACCAGCGCGCTCACCGCTCCGTTCACGGCGGTCGCGATTCGCGCGGCGGGCGCGCTTCCCAAATTCGCCGATGTCGATCCGGAAACGCTGCTGCTCGATCTCGACGACGCCCGCGACCGGGTCGGGCGGCGGACGGCCGCCATCGTTCCGGTGCATCTCTACGGCCAGCCGCTGCGCCTCGACGCGCTAAAGGCGTCGAAGATTCCGATCGTGCAAGACGCCTGCCAAGCTCATGGCGCGCCCCTTACGGGCCTGCGTGCGTATAGCTTCTATCCGACCAAGAATCTAGGCTGCCTCGGCGACGGCGGGGCGGTGGTGACCGACGACGCGCGCCTCGCCAAGCGGCTGCGCGACATTCGGGACGGTGGACGGCGCGGCGGGCAAGTGGCCTTCGTCGAAGGCATCAATTCGCGCCTCGACGAAATGCAGGCGTGCTATCTACAAGCGTTTCTGCCGAAGCTCTCCAAGTGGAACAGCCGACGACGGCGGCTGGCCGCGCGGTACGACGAAGCGTTCGCGGGATTCGAGCCGGTGCGGCCCGTTAGACGGTGGCCGTGTAGCGTCGTGCATTTGTATGTCGTGCGCGCGCGCCGACGCGACAAATTGCGCGAATATCTGGCTGGGAAGGGGATCGCCACGGGAATCCACTACCCGCGTCCGCTCCATCTACACCCCGCGTTTGCGGATAGCGGGCTGCGGCGTGGCGATCTTCCTCACGCCGAAAAAGCCTGCCGGGAGATTGTTTCTCTCCCTTTACACCCGTTTCTTGACGATTTTGCAGTGGAAGCTATTGCCAACGAGGTCCGGACCTTTTATCGTTGATAGCAATCTTGGTCTTGGGATACGTTGGGACCCGAGTCCTCGTAACGGGTGGACTCGGATTTATCGGTAGCAATCTCGCCTTGCGCCTCGCGCGCGAAGGCGCGCTGGTGACTGTCCTCGACCCATGCGTGCCGGGTTCAGGTGGCGACCGCGAGAATATTCCCCGCGACTCAGGGATTCGTGTGGTCGAAGTCGATATCGCTCACTCACACCGTTTGCGAGCGGAAATTTCGTCGGCCGACGTGGTGTTCAATTGCGCGGGCGAGATCAGCCATATCGACAGCATGCGCAAGCCGGAGCGCGATCTAGAACTCAACACGCGGGCTCAACTTTGCTTTCTCGAGGCGCTACGGGATTGGCGGCCGGGCGTGCGCGTCGTGTACGCTTCGACGCGGCAGGTCTACGGCGTGCCCCAATATTTGCCCGTCGACGAAAAGCACCCCGTGCATCCGGTCGATTACAACGGGGTCCACAAATACGCCGCCGGGCAGTATCATTTCATGCTGACTCGCAAGGGCGAACTGGACGCCGTCGTGCTCCGGTTAACAAATGTGTACGGCCCCCGGATGTCGATGAAGGCGATGAATCAGGGTTTTCTGAGCGTCTTTCTCAAGCGGATGCTGGACGAAGAGCCGATCCTGGTTTACGGCGACGGAATGCAGCAGCGCGACCCGCTTTATGTGGACGACGCGGTGGAGGCGTTTCTATTAGCGGGGCGCATGGCGGACCCCGGAGACCGGCTGTTCAACGTCGGAGGCGGAGAGATTCTCACCTTGGGCGACATCGCGAACATCGCCTCGGAGATCGCCGATCTGCCCCCGCCGTCGCTGGTTCCGTTTCCCTCGGACCGCAAGTCGATCGATATCGGCAGCTATTCCACCGATTCTTCGCGGTTCGAGTTCGCCACCGGCTGGCGGCCCCGCGTCCGTTTCGCCGACGGACTCGCGCGCACGCTCGCCCACTACCGGGTCCACCGGGAAGCGCTGGTTTGAATCCGGCCGAGTTCGCGAACATCGCTCGCGTCGAGCGCGAACTCTGGTGGTACCGCGGCATGGAGCGCATTTTCCTGCGTTTCGCCGCGCCCTACGCCCCGTCAGTCGGATCGCGGGTCGTCGAAGCGGGCTGCGGCACCGGTTATATGTCGCAACGGATGGCGGAACATTTCCGCTGGACGATGTTTCCGGCGGACCTGAGCGCCGACGGCTTACGCTACAGCTCGCTCGACCGCCGCGTGCAAGCCGATTTGCGAGCGCTTCCCTACGCCACGGCGAGCCTCGACGCGGTGGTATCGCTCGACGTGATCGCGCATCTAGCGTCGCCGGACGACCGGCGCGCGTTCGAAGAGTTCGCTCGGGTGTTGAAGCCGGGCGCTCCGCTGCTTTTGCGAACGTCGGCCCTAGCGTGGTTACGCAGCCGGCACTCGATGTTCGTCGACGAGCGGCAGCGGTACACGAAGGCGAAGCTGCGCGAGCTATGCTCCGGCGCCGGATTGCGCGTCGAGCGGCTGACGTACTTGAACTCGATTCTGCTGCCGGTGGCGGCGTTTAAATTCCGGGTGTGGGAACCGCTGATCGGTGCTCCACCGGCGAGCGGAGTGGCCCCGGTTCCGCGATGGTTGAACTCGGCGCTCGAAAAAGCGCTCGATATCGAAAACGCCCTGCTGGGAGCGGGAATCAGTCCGCCGCTCGGGCAGTCTCTGCTGCTGGCGGCGCGGAAGTCCAGTTGACGGGCGCGACTTTGGGAATCAGCAGGAAGTAGAGCGTCGTGCCGACGACGGCGACGGCCGAAGTGACGGCGAAGGCCAGAAAAAACGATCCGGTGCGATCGACGACGAATCCGGTTAACCATGGACTGACGACGCCGCCGAGATTTCCGAATCCGTTCTGGACGCCCGTCCAGCGGCCCGCCGCCTCGCGCCCGGCTAGAGTCTGGGTGATCGCCCAATTGTTCGACGACGCGAATCCCATCGACACGCCCGCCGCCATCACGACCCCGAGCGCCAGCACCGGATTCGGTGCGCTCGCGAACAGCAGCAGGCCCGCGACGCCGAACATGCCCCCGCAATAGAAGCCCTTGCGCACCCAAGTCGCGCTACTTCCCGAGCGGATGAGCTTATCGGACCACCAACCGGTGAGCATGCTCGACGCGCCTAGCAGCCAGAACGGCAGCGAGCCCATCACCGCCATGCGCTCCTGCGAGAAGCCGCGCTCCATCACGAGAAACGGCGGGAACCAGAAGATCAGGAAGTACCACGCGTAGTTGAGCGCGAACAAGCCGAGCATCGTTCCCCAGCATTCGCGCCGGGCGAGGATCGCGCCGAAGCCGACCTGCTTGGCCGGAGCGGCGCCCATCGCCGTATCGTGCCGCTCTTTCGAATCCCATATCAGCCACGGGATCAGCCACACGAGGCCGCCCAACCCCATCCCGATGAACAGGAACCGCCAGCCGAATTGCGCGACAAGCAGTCCGCCGATCAAGGTCGAAAGCGCGGGGCCCATTTTCGAAAAGCAATCGATGAGCGCGTTCGGGACGCCGCGTTGTTCGGGCGGAAAGCGCGTGGCGATCACTCGAGAGTAGGCCGGATAGGCGACGCTCTCGCCGATTCCGAGGATCAGGCGCAATAGCAGGAGGCTCGCGAAGCCGGTGGCGAATCCCGTCAATCCGGTGGCCACGGTCCAGACCGCGAATCCGATGCCGAGCACCCATTTCACGTCGAATCGGTCCACCAACCAACCCGCCGGAATTTGCAGGGCGGCGTAAGTCCAGAAGAAGGCGGACGCGAGGCGGCCCAGATTCTCGGCGTTCAGTCCCAGTTCGCCGCGCATCTGCGGCATGGCGATGGCCAGCGCGCCGCGATCGACGTAGTTCAGGAACACGGATACGGCGAGCATCCAGACCCCCCACTGGGTGGTCTGCCAGATGCGTTGACGCGAGACGGGCATGGTCTTCATTGGTATCACGCCGAGCCACCTTCTTTACGAACTTTGACAAACATTTGGAACTTTTCGCCGTCTCATGGGCAAGTACTACTTGAGGAACGAACAAGAGTTCTGGGACATTTACGAACGGAACCAGCCGGGGTTGTACCGGTATGCGCTGCATCTCACGCGGAGCCCGCAGCAGGCCGACGATATCGTCCAGGAAACGTTTCTCGCGCTCATTCGCAAGCCCGAAAGCTGGGACCCGGATCGCGGTGGAGCGCGCGCGTATCTCTACGGGATCGCGCGCAACCTCGCACGGCGATACTGGGACGAACGTCGTCCGGAAGAGCTACCCGGCGAGACGGCGGCTCCGATGGAAATGTTCGAGGATCTCGCGCGGCGGGAAAGCGAGCGCGAGGTGCGTAGCGCCGTAGCCACGGTTCCGCGCGTGTACCGCGACGCCTTGCGCCTTTGCGATATCGAGGAGTTGAGCTACAGCGAAGCCGCCGACGCGCTGGACCTGCCGGTGGGCACGGTGCGCTCGCGCCTGAATCGCGGGCGCACGCTGCTGGCCCAGAAGTTGAAATCCCGGCGGTGGTGGATTGGCGCGGCGCTGGCGATCGCGCCCGTGGCGATGTGGTTGACGTTGGCGCCGGCGCCAACGCCCGCCCGAAGAGACCGCGGCGAGTTCGTCGTCCTCGACCCGGCCGTGCTGAACGGCGTTCCCGACGGCTATGTGCTTCGAATGCGGGTACCGGCCACGACGCTGCGGCAACTCGGCATGCCGCTCGGCGACGAGTTTATCGACGGCCGGATCGAGGCCGACGTGTTGTTGGGCAATGACGGAACGGCGCGGGCCATCCGGCTCGTGAGCCGTTAACTTCGAATCAATACACTAAGGGAGAATCGACGATGTTAAAAGCCATGCTAGTGTTGGCGCCCGCGGCGATCGCGATGGCGCAAGAAGACGTGATCCGCTTTCGAGCGGGAGCGATGGGTCTGCCGCCGGGCGGTCCGGGCATCATGCTTTTCGACGGCGCGGGCGGCCCGTTGCGCACGGTGAAGGGCGCGCCCTACCAGGCGGACATGACCAGCGAATCGACGCAGACGCTCGCCGACGGAAACCGGATCGTGAACAAGACGACGTCTTCGTTCGCGCGGGACGGCGAAGGGCGCACGCGCCGCGAGATCGGTCCGGACAGCCACAAGATGATCATGATCGACGATCCCGTGGCCGGCGTGCATTACATGCTCGACCCGCGGGAGAGGACGGCGCGCAAAATGAAGATTCCCAGCGGCGGCCCGACGTGGACTCTCCCCGATCGCGCGCCCGGCGCGGCGGCCGAGACGTTCGAAGTTCGCACGCCCGCGCCCGGCCAAGTGATGGTCAACCGTCAGGTGATCCGCATGTCGGGCGACAGCTCGAACGTCAAGACCGAGCAGCTCGGTAAGTCGACGATGGAAGGCGTCGCCGTCACCGGGACGCGCACCACGATGACCATCCCGGCGGGCGAGATGGGGAACGAACGCGCGCTAACGACCACCAGCGAGGTCTGGACGTCGGACGAACTCCAGACGGCGATCTCCTCGAAGCGCAGCGATCCGCGGATGGGCGATTCGACGATGCGCGTCACGAATTTGCGGCGCGGCGAACCGGCGCGGTACCTGTTCGAGGTTCCCTCGGACTACAAGATCGTCGAGGGCATGGGCGGCGACGTTCAGATCGAGCGGCGGATCGAGCGGAAAGGTCCGCCAATTCTGTAACCGTCCCGCAATTCCCATTCGCTACACTCCCAAGTGCATTGCGCACCTCGGATGTAGTCGAACTCGTACAACCGTTTCACGACGACGGCGACGAGGCCGCGCTCAAGAGCAAGGAGTTGGTGCTCCGGCTGCTTGAACACGGTTCGTCGCCGTTTTCGCGCGATCACTTTACGCCGGGCCATATCACCGGAACGGCCGTGGTCGTGTCGCCCGGGCGCGACCGGTTTCTGGTGGTCCACCACCGCCGCCTGGACCGCTGGCTGCTGCCCGGCGGCCATGTGGAGGATTCGGACGAACGCGTGTGGGACACGGCGCGACGCGAGGCGATCGAAGAGACCGGCGTGGAGCTTGCGCCGGAAGAGCGGCCTTTACTTGTCGGCATCGACGTGCATGGCATCCCCGCGAGCGCGAAGAAGGCCGAGCCGTATCATTTGCACCACGATCTCGTGTTCCGTTTCCACGCCGTCTCGGATCGGCTCGCCGGATCGGAGGAGGCGCGCGAAGTTCTCTGGTGCTCGATTTCGCATTTCCAAACTTACTCGTTGCCCGTGTCGATCCGGCGCAGCGTGTTGCGGGCGTTATGGGGGTGGTAAAGGAACTGGCTTTCGGAGCGGCGGTTGGCTTCGCGCTAGCCGCGCTCGTAGCGCTCGGCGGGCACGTGGCCGTCGGGTGGCGATGGTGGGAGAGCGAGCCGCGGTCGCTGGTGTGGCCGATCGCTCCGGTGGTCGAGGAAGCCGCGCTGCGCGGTCCGGCGTTTTTCTGGGGCGTACGCCGCTACGGGTCGCGCGTCGCGCAAACGGCCAGCGTCGCGGCCTCGGCGGCGATCTACCTGGCTATGGGCTGGCCGCTTTCGGGGATCGCGGTGGGCCCGGCGATCGGCGCGTGGATCTGGACGATTCTCGCGCTGGGCCGCGAGAGCGTGTTCGCCCCGCTTGCCGCGCACTGGGCGTTTACGTTCTTGATGGATAACGGCCCCGCGCTCGCGCGACGGTTCGCCGGTTAGCCGAGCGCCGTCTTGAAGAACTCGCGCGCCGTGGTCGGCATGCGGCGCGGAGAACGTTCGTAGACGATCTTGCCTCGATCGATCGCATCGAACATCTCCTGGTAGAGCGCGGCGAACGACGGCGGCATCCCGAAACTCTCGAAGGTCGCGCGCGCCGATTCGATCGGCAGAAACTGGTACTTCACCTCGCGCCCCAGCGCCGCGCCGACGGCTTCGGCGATCTCCTCGGGCGTATAGTCCTTCGGCCCCGCGAGTTCCCGCACTTCGGCGCCCTTCGTGCCGGCGAGCAGCGCTTCCGCCGCGGCGACGCCGATGTCCCGCGACGCGATCATCGGCAGCGCGACGCCGGGCCTCAGAAAACCGACTAGCACGCCTTGCTCTTTCGCCATGCCGACGTTCGGAAGCCAGTTGTCGAGAAAGTACGACGGTCGCAAAAAGATCGCGTTGTCGAGCCGGTCTCTCATCATGAGTTCGGCGGTGTGGCCGGTCTGGATCGGACCGGTGCCTGTCGGCAGTTGCGCGCCGACCGACGATAGATAAACCGAAACGCCCACGCGCGCCTCCCACGCCGCGCGGGTCAGGTTCTCGGCGATCTTGCGCCGGTCGGCCAGGTAGTCGTCCGTAGAGGACTCGGGCGGGGTCATTAAGAACGCGCCCTTCGCCCCGATCATGGCCTTCGGGAGCGCCACCGGATCGGCGAGGTCGGCGACTTCGATTCGCGCGCCCGCCGCCGCCAGCGGTTCCGCTTTCGCCGCGTTGCGCACGATGGCGGTTACCGGAACTCCGGCCGCCAGCAGCTTACGCGCTACCGTTCCGCCGACGTTGCCCGTCGCGCCCGTCACCGCGTACATGTTAGGCGTCCACCATTTGGATCAGCGCGCGGATGTAGCCGAACGCGAAGGCGAACGCTTGCAGCCCGCCCTTATCGCCTTCGACGTGCGGAACGTGATCGGGCATCAGCATCCCGTCGTAGCCCGCCGCCTTGTACGCCTTGATGCACTTGATGAAATCGATGTCGCCGTCGTCCGGGAACGTCTCCTGGAAGTTGTTCATCTTCCCCTTGATGTTGCGGAAGTGCACGTTGAAAATCTTCTTGCGCTTGGCAAAGTACTCGATGTAGTGGAAGATTTGCTCCGCCGGCTTTTCGAGACCCTCGCACACCGTGCCCTGGCAGAAATTCAGGCCGTGATAGGGGCTCGGCTTAATATCGACGAATTTCTTGAAGCCTTCGCCGTCGAGCGCCGTGAATACGCCGCGCCAGCCCTTATCTTTCGGCATCATCGGATCCTGCGGATGGCAGGCGATCTTCACCTTCTCCTCGGTCGCCACCGGTACCACGCGTTCGAGGAAATAGGTAATGCGCTCCCAGTACTGCGCGTTCGACACCGGTCCCGCTTCGGTGAGCGGAGGGTCCTGCTTGCCGATCGCGTAGTTGAACGTCGATAGCTCCGCGCCGCCGCGCCCGTAGGTTTTGGGTGTGCGCACCACGCCCAAGATCGACATGTTGTACTTCGCCGACGGAATACCGGCCTTCGCGATGTTGCGGATGATGTTCTGGATGTCCTCGATCGCCTTATCGCGGCTCACCGTTAAACCCGGCATATCGGGAGCCATGATCGCGGCGTACTCGGCGCGCGTGATGTAAGCCGAACTCAGAGGCAGCGGCACCATTTCGAGCGTCATGCCCGCCTTTTCGACGCGATCGCGCATGGCCGAAAGATTGTCCACCGACCATTTTTCGTCGAGTCTCCGCGACGGCAAGTCGGAACAAAGATGCGTCACGCCGAGCGCCGAGCAGATCTTCAGACCGTCGGGCGTCATCGCGAAGCCGTGCTGCGTGGCGAGCTTCATCTTGCCCGCGCGCAGATCGCGGCGGGGCGTCGGAACCGGATCTTGCGGCATGGCGGCGAGATGACTCTCGGCGGCCCAGGCTCCGGCGGAGGCGATTTGGAAGAATTGTCGTCGATCCATCGCCCCAAAGCATATCGCGAGTAAACTGCGGTTGGTGACGCTCGTTTTGCTGCTGGCCCTCGACCCCACCGCCGCCCGGGCGGTCGAGTATCTGGTCGAGCACGTCCCGCGATGGCCTCGCGAGAACGGCTGCTTTTCCTGCCACCACAACGGCGACGGCGCGCGAGCGTTGATTTTGGCGAAGCGCAATGGTTATCGAGTACCGAACGAAGCGTTGCGCGAAACCCTCGACTGGCTGGCGCATCCGGAACGCTGGGACCAGTCGGCGAAGCATCCGCAGGCGAGCGATAAGAAGCTCGCGCGGATCCAGTTCGCCGTCGCGGCTCGCGACGCGGAATTGTGGCGCGGTCCCATCGACGAGACGCCCGACGATATGCCGAACTCGCCGATCGCCTGGGGAAGGGAACTCGCGGTCGCGATGCTGCGGAACGAAAAGCCGCCCCCGCCCGCGCGGCAAAATCCCGACGGTGGTTGGGGATCGCGCACCGGTTCGCCTTCGGAAGCGTTCGACACGGCGCTGGCTTTGCTTGCTCTCGACGACGCCGCGACCATAGCCCGAGGCCGCGCCTATCTCTCGCGCACGCAATCGGACGACGGCAGTTGGCCGGAAACCACGCGTCCGCCCGGAGCGTCGAGTTACGCTCACCGCGTCTCGACGACCGCCTGGGCGCTGCTCGCGCTACTCAATACGGAACGTTAGCGCGACTTCCTTCGCGTCGATCTTTTTCGTCACGCGGTCGAACACGTCGACGTCGAACGCCCGCCCGACTTTGTTCCCGGCGAGATCTTCGAGCCGGGTGTCGATCGTAACGCGATACTCGCCCGCGCGCCACGGCGCCGCAGGCGTGAAGCGCCATTCGGTTTCGCCCGCCGCGACCGTCGTTTCGCCGGTCACCCCTTCGATGCGCAGCAGACGTTCGAGCAGCGCGCGGTCGGCGGGTTCCGGCAGCGTCACGATCAGCGCCTCGCGCGTACCCGAGCGCGGCGGCGAGACTTTCCAGTTCGACGGATCGAAGGGCGTGCGATCCTCGTCCGTCACCCGAAACTTCTTCTCGAAGCGGCGCGCCAGCGGTTTGCCGCTCGCGTCGAGCCACTCGCGATCCACCACCAGCGTGTACGACCGGCCCGCCTCCAGCGCTTCGCCGATCTCTTCTTTGGGAGTGACGCCGCGCTTGATCCGCCCGGGGTCGAATAGGATCGTCAATCGCGTTTGGCGCGGGTCCCACAACTCCTGATCGAGTTCGAGGAAAGGTAGTTCGACCGGCGTCCCGCGATCGTCGAGCAACCGGATGTGCCGCCACGCCTCGCCCCGGCTCATCGGCTCGCTGAAGTGGACGTAGAACTTCAGCAGGTTCTTCGGGAGAACCGGGGCGGACGGATAGACGGCGACCACTTCGACCGCCAGGAGAGCGGCGACGAACAGCACCGGATTACGGCAGCGCGATCGTGCGCAGGTCGAGCGAGCCCGACGCGTCGGTGAGAATCACGGCGCTCTTCTCGTCGAGCTTGTCGAGCTGCTGCACGCCCTTCAACTCGGCGACGGTCTCGTAGGGCACGCCCTGCTTCTCGGTTTGCGCGACGATCCCGTCGTAGCTATCGAGTTTCTCGGCGGTCAGTTTCATCACGCCGCGGCTCGAATTCGCCATCAAGATGAAATCCTTGCCGTCTTTCTTGTAGACGATCATGTCGAGCGGACGATTGCGATTGCCCAGTTCGGCGATCGTGCGGCCCTTCACTTTATTGCCCGGCTTCAACTCGCTTACGGGGATCGTCACCAGCGGCGTGCAGGTGTACGCGGCGAGGATGTGCGGTTGATTCGCGATCGTGTACGGCACGAACGTCCGTACCGGCGCGTTGGTTTCGAACCGCCCGTGCGCGCCGTGGAAAATCTCGATGCCCGCCGCCTTGGTCGCCGCCTCGAACGGGTAGGGAATCGCGCGCAAGCTCGACGAGAACTCCTCGTTCGACAGTCCGGCCACGAACACCTTCCCGTCGACGTACGCGAGATCGGTGATCGTTTCGTTCCGCAGCGGCTGCCCGCGCCGGTCCTTCATTTCGGGCGACGGGGCGTCGGGTAGCGCGATCGACGCGTGCTTCACGTTGTCGAGCGATTGCTCGGTCACCTTGCCCGCCGCGTCCACGCGCAGGATGTGCGCCGTCGCGTCCGGACCCTTGCCCTTCGACACCGACAGATACACGTTCTTCGAAACCGGATTGACGATCGCGTCGGCGATCAGGATTTGGTCGGGCGTGGTCCCGAGAAGCGCGGCGGCTTTCTCGTTGACGGCCTTCACTTCGACCGGCGCGGCCTTGGCCGCTTTGCGGTCGCCCGTGTCGATGGCGACAACGGCCGCGGCGGCGGAATCGCCCGCGAAGAGAATGCCTTCCGGCCCGAACGCCAGCGGTCCGGCGGTTTTCAGCGCCACCTTCCCCACGCGGAGCGAAGCGGCGGGCGCGGCGCACGCGAGCGCGCCGGTTAAAGCGAATCCCAGCAAGAGTCTCATCGGAACCTCCGACGGAATGATATCGCGTCCCTCCGTCGCGCGCTGGCGGGCGGAAGGGATGCTACATTAATAAAGATTCCCGGGAAAACCCTTCCACGATGATCACCACAAAACCGGAAGTACGTTCCGACTCGAACCCCCAAGAGACCAGCGAATGGCTGGAGGCGCTTAAAGAAGTGGTCGACGACGCCGGCTCCCAAAGAGCCGGTTTTTTGTTGACCGCCCTGCTCGAACAGGCGGCCGCCATGGGCGTGCCCGCCGCGCTCAAGCAGACTACCCCCTACGTCAACACGATCCCCGTCGAGGAAGAGTTCCCTTATCCCGGCGATCGCGAAATGGAGCGGCGCATCCGCAACTTCATTCGCTGGAACGCGATGGCGATGGTGGTCCGCGCCAACAAATACGACGCTAACATTGGCGGGCACATCTCCACCTACGCCTCCCTCGCCACGCTGGTCGAAGTCGGCTTTAACCACTTCTTCCACGGCCGCTACGGCGATCAGCCCGGCGACTTCGTGTATTTCCAAGGGCACGCCTCGCCGGGCGTCTACTCGCGGGCGTTTCTCGAAGGGCGGCTCACCGAAGAGCACCTCAAGAACTTCCGCCACGAACTGCGCGACACCCCGGGCCTTTCGAGCTATCCGCACCCGTGGCTAATGCCCGATTTCTGGCAATTTCCCACCGTTTCGATGGGCCTCGGGCCGATCAACGCGATCTACCACGCGCGCTTCATGCGGTATCTCGAAAATCGCGGCATCATCCCGGTGACGGGCCGCAAGATTTGGGCCTTCCTCGGCGACGGCGAAACGGACGAGCCGGAATCGCTCGGCGCCCTAACGCTGGCTTCGCGCGAGAAGCTCGACAACTTGATTTTCGTCGTCAACTGCAACCTCCAGCGGCTGGACGGCCCGGTACGCGGCAACGGTTCGATCGTGCGCGAGTTGGAAGCCGCTTTCCGCGGCGCGGGCTGGAACGTGCTCAAGGTGCTGTGGGGTTCCGAGTGGGACGCGCTGTTCCGCAAGGACACTTCCGGATTGCTGGTGCGCCGCATGGCGGAGTGCGTCGACGGCGAGTACCAGAATTTCAAGGCGCGCGGCGCGGCCTACGCCCGCAAGGAATTCTTCGGCAAGTATCCGGAACTCGCGGAGTTGGTGGCCGACATGTCCGACGACGAGATCGCGGCGCTGCGGCGCGGCGGCCACGACGCGCATAAGGTGTATCAGGCGTACAAACGCGCGACGGAGACCGTCGGCATGCCCACGGTCGTGTTGGCGAAGACGCTCAAGGGCTACGGCTTGGGCGAGGCGGGCGAAGGCAAGAACGTCACTCACCAGCAGAAAAAGCTGAACGAGGAAGAGTTGGGGTACGTCGTGCGCCGGTTCCAAATCGCCGTGCCCGACGACATCGTCAAGAACATCGGCTTCTACCGGCCCCCCGAAGATTCGCCGGAAATGACGTACCTGCGGGGCCGCACGGAGGCGATGGGCGGGTCGTTGCCCTCCCGCAACCCGAAGCCCATTACGATTACCGCGCCGCCGCTCGACGCGTTCAAGGAGACTACCGACGGATCGGGCAACCGGCAAGCCTCGACCACGGCGGCGTTCGTCGGCATCCTGAAATCGCTGTTGAAGGATTCGCAGATCGGCAAGCTGATCGTGCCCATCGTCCCCGACGAAGCGCGCACGTTCGGCATGGAATCGCTCTTCCGCCAGTGCGGCATTTACGCGAGCCAAGGCCAGCTTTATAAGCCCGTGGACAGCGACATGCTGCTCTACTACAAAGAAGCGAAAGACGGGCAAATCCTGCAAGAGGGGATCACCGAAGCGGGTTCGATGGCTTCGTTCACGGCGGCGGGTACGGCTTACGCCAACTACGGCGTACCGATGATTCCGTTCTTCATTTATTACTCGATGTTCGGATTCCAGCGCGTCGGCGACCTGGTTTGGGCGTTCGGCGACTCGCGCGGCAAGGGATTCCTGATGGGCGGCACCGCCGGGCGCACCACGATCCTCGGCGAAGGCTTGCAGCACCAGGACGGCCACAGCCACATCCTGTTTTCGACCGTACCTACCTGCGTCACGTACGATCCGGCCTACGCCTACGAACTCGCGATTATCGTTCGCGACGGCATCCGGCGCATGTACGAGAACGCCGAGGACTGCTTCTACTACGTCACCGTCTACAACGAGAACTACACCCAGCCGCCGATGCCCGAGATTCCGAATCTCGAACGGGGCGTGCTGAAAGGGCTCTACCGCTACCGCCCCTCTAACGGCAAGGCGACCGTGCATTTGTGGGGTTCCGGCCCGATGCTCAACGAAGCGTTGCGCGCCCAGGAGCTGTTGCGCGAGAAGTACGGCGTCGAGGCCGACGTTTGGAGCGTCACCAGCTATAACGAACTCCGCCGGGACGCCCTCGAGTGCGAGCGCTGGAATCGCCTGCATCCCAATCAGCCGCCGCGCCGCCCCTACGTGCAACAGGCGCTCGACGGTCACGAAGGCCCGATCGTCGCTTCTTCGGACTACATGAAGCTGATCGCCGATCAATTGTCGCCGTGGCTTCCGGGACGTCTCGAATCGCTCGGCACCGACGGATTCGGGCGGTCGGAGAACCGCGAATATCTCAGGCGTCACTTTGAAATCGACGCCGAACATATTGTGGCGGCGGCGCTTTCTCGTCTCGCCCGCTGGAACTGGTTCGACGCGAACCGGGCGGCGGCGGCTTACGGCGAACTCGGCTTAAATCCCGAATTGGCGAATCCGGTTACTCGCTAAAGAACCAAACGGCGGAAGTCATGCCGCTTTCAATCGCACTTCTCTTCCTGGCTCAGGACCCGGTCATCCGGGTTTCGTCGAGGCTGGTCGAGATCGGCGTCGTGGCGACGGACCGCCAGGGAGCGGTTGGCGGTTTACGGCGGGACGATTTCCGGCTTTTCGACGGCAAGACCGAGCGGAAAATTCAGGTTTTTTCGGTCCATCGCGCCGACTCGGGACCGGCTCGCCCTCCGTTGCCTCCGGGTTTGCGCACCAATCGTTCGGTTAGGTTTGGGACGCCCGGGACGGCCACCGTCCTGCTGCTCGATTCGCTCAACACTCCCTTCGCCGATCAGGCGGCGGCGCGGCGAAGGATTCTCGATTTTCTCGCGGCCATCGCTCCGGGCGATCGCGTCGCCGTGTATTCGCTGGGCCGAGAACTGACCGTCTTGCAAGACTTTACCGACGATCCGAAGGCTCTGGTCGAGGTCGTGGAGAAAGCGCGGGCGGCGTACTCGGCTCCGCTGGCGGCATCGAGTCGCGATCGTCCGGAGACCAATAACTCCGCGGTCGATCGTTTCTTGGAAACGATGTCCCAGCGCGTGGCGGATTTCGCCGTTGTCGAGCGGGCGCGGCTCACCATGGCCGCCATCGAATCCATCGCCCGCCATGCGGCGTGGATTCCCGGACGCAAGAACCTCGTTTGGGTATCCGGCGGATTTCCCATCGCCTTGAATCGCCTCCCCGACGAACTATTGCCGGAACTCTCCCGCCACGCGCGCGACTTGTCCGAGGAGACCGGCGGTCGGGCCTTCCTGAATACCAACGATGCGGCCGGCGCGCTTCGGCAAGCCGTGGCGGACGCCGCCGTCGGGTATACGCTCGGCTTTTACCTTCCGGAAAGCGAAGCGGATTCGAGGTTCCACGCCATTAAGGTGACGGTCTCCCGTCCCGGGGTCGAGGTTCGTCATCCGGCGGGTTACTTCGCCGATAAGGACGCTCCGTTCGACGCCCGGCGCGCGTCCGCCGAGCTTTCGATGGCGCTATCGGGGCCGCTCGAATCGGCGGCCATTCACGTCGTCGGGGGACTGTTGCCCGGCGAGTCCGCTGGGGAGCGGACACTGCGCGTTTTCGTCGAGCCCGCGCACATTCGGATCGCCGAAGACGCGGGCCGATGGCGGGCGTCGCTCGTATTCACCGTGGCGCAGTTGTCGGCGGGCGGAAAAACCCTCTCCGCTCGATCCGAGACGATGAACTTGAACCTCACGGCGGCTCAATTCGCGGCGCTACAAAAAGACGGCGTCATGCTCGGTAAACCGGTCGCGATCGAGAGCGGCGCGGCCCAAGTCCGGTTCGCCGTCCTCGATCGCGCCACCGGGCGCACCGGATCGCTCTTCCTTCCGGTTACCCCGCGATAAACTGAAAACGTTATGCCGACGCAGGCGGCCCTCGACAACAAACTCCTCTACGAGCGCGACTTCGCCGCATGGGCCGAGCGAACGTCCGAACTAATCCGCGCCGGCCAGTTGGAGGAAATTGGGCGGGAGGAATTGGCCGAGGAGGTGGCGGGTTTGGCGGGCAGCGATCGGTCCGAGTTGTACTCCCGCATGCGCGTACTTACCGTGCACCTGCTTAAGTGGAAGTACCAGCCGGAGCGGCGCGGGTCGAGTTGGCGGGCGACGATCGCGGTGCAGCGCTCCGATCTCCGGCAATTGTTTCGCAACTCGCCCAGTCTCAAGCCCCTTTCCCGGCGGTGGTTTTCGGAAGTCTTCGCCGACGCGCGCGGACTCGCAATTATCGAAACGGGTCTACCGGACGAAGCCTTACCCCCCGAGCCGCCGTTCACGGTCGACCAAGCGCTCGACCCGGACTATCTCCCGTAACTTGATCCACGTATCCGAAGACGACGTTCGCCGCCTGCTGCCGATGCCGGAAGCGGTGCGGCTGGTTCGCGAGGCGTTCGCCGAATGGCGCGCCGGGCGCGCGGCGAATCAAATCCGGCGTCGATTGACGCTGGCGAACGGCGTCGGACTGCACTCCATGGCCGGGGCGGTGGGGAAGTATTTCGGCACGAAGTTCTACTCGACGAGCCCCTCGGGTTACGCCTTCCATTTCATGCTGTACTCGGCGGAAACCGCCCAACCGCTCGCGCTCTTCGAGGCGAACTGGCTCGGGCAAATCCGCACCGGTGCCACTAGCGGAGTCGCCACCGATCTTCTCGCCAACCCGGACGCGAAAACGCTCGCCGTGATCGGAACCGGTTTTCAGGCGGCGAGCCAGATCGCTGCCATCCGCGCCGTCCGCCCGTCGATTACCGAGGTCCGGCAATGGAGCCGGTCGAAGCAAGTGAACTGCACTTCGGCCGAAGATTGCGTTCGCGGAGCCGACGTGATCTCGACCGCCACTTGGGCCAAGGATCCGGTGCTCGAAAGCGGTTGGGTGAAAGACGGCGCGCACGTCAACGCCATTGGGTCCAATTACCGAAACAAGCGCGAGTTGCCGAAGGAACTGATCGACCGAGCCGGAGTCGTCGTCGCCGACGCGATCGAAGCCTGTCAAGACGAAGCGGGAGACCTGCTGATGGCCGACGTCGATTGGTCCCGCGTCGTCGAGTTAAAGGACGTCGAACGCGGCTGGAATTCGAACCGCGTGACCGTCTTCAAATCGGTGGGGCTGTGCGTCGAGGACGTCGCCGTGGCCGGTTACGTCTACGAACGCTTACTCTTCGGGTAGGCTCGAATCGGCGTCGCGCCAAGCGCTGATCTTCAGGCGCCGGCAAACCCAGCACAGCCCGTCCTGATCGGCGGAAGTGGAGGGCGAACCGCACACCGGGCACTTTAGGGTGGTCATCCGCACCGGTTCGGGTTCGGACGATCGGCTCTCGACATACCCCTGCATGCGCCTAGTGTAACAGGACGGGGCGGGTTAGGCCGCCGTCCGGTTAATCCGCATCACATACGCGGCGTCGAGCGTCGAGGAGCAGCGAGGGCACCGCTGTCCGGCGACGACGCGGGGCAGTTTCCGCCCGCTCGCGGTCCGCACGTAACCGACGCGCGCGGGAACCGTGTGCGTGCAGATGGGGCAGTACACCGTCGCGTCGTTCGTCGGGGCCGCCGCCGGGTTAGTCTTGCTATGAACCGCTTGCTGCATCACAGCCGTCATATCGTCCTCTCTCTTTTCAGACAATAGGACGAACGAAGACCGCGAAAGGATTCGCCGATTCTAGAAAAATCGCGCTAGTCGCCCGCGACCGGACTTGGAGCGGCGATTCCGCGCCGCCGTCCCAGCCACGCCTTCGCGTCCTCGACCATCGAGTAACCCACCGGTACGACCAGCAGGCTCAGTAACAGGCAGAGCGACTGCCCGCCGATGATCGTAATCGCGATCGCCGAACGCTGCGAAGCGCCCGCGCCCATGCCGACCGCCGTTGGAATCAGACCCGCGATAATCGCGAGCGTCGTCATCAGAATCGGCCGCAGACGCACGCGATTCGCCAGCACGATCGCCGGACGCACGGCGTAGCCTTTGTCGCGCAAATGATTCATGTAGTCGATTTGCAGAATGCCGTTCTTCTTGACGATCCCGAGCAGCAGCAGAATCCCGAGCGCGCTGAACAGGTTGAGCGTACGCCCGGTAGCGAGCAGCGAAACCAGAGCGAACGGAATCGAAAGCGGCAGCGTCGAAAGGATGATCAAGGGCTGTACCAGGCTCTCGAACTGCGCGGCGAGAACCATGTACATAAAGATCGAAGCCAGGCCGATGGCGAGCAGCATGTTCGCCGTCGTCTCTTCGAGGATTCGCACTTGGCCCGAAAACTGAGCGCGGAAACCGGGCGGCAATCCCGCTTCCTCGATAATCCCTTGCGCCGCCGCCGCCGCCGCGCCGAGCGAGGTTCCGGGGGATTGGTTGCCGTAAATGCCGACCGTGAATTGCCGGTTGTAGCGATCGATGCGGCTGGGGCCGAGACCGCGTTCCAGCTTCGCGATCGAGTCGAGCCGGATCAAGCCCTGCCGCGAAGAGGGCACCAGTAGACGGCTCAGCGCGTTCACGTCGTCGCGCTGCACGTTGGCGAGACGGATGGTGACCGGATACTGCTCGGAGTCTTCCTTGTAATAGGAAATTTCGTCCTCGCCCGACATCAAGAGGCGCACGGCGGAGGCGATGTCCGAAACCCGGACACCTAAATCCGAGGCCAGTTGCCGGTCGATATCGATCTGCAATTCGGGATTGTTCAAGTTCAGATTGGCTTTGATATCCGTTAGGGCTGGATTCGCCATCATCTGCATCGAAATTTCCCGCGCTACCGGGACTAGGCGAACCAAGTCCGGCCCTAGAATCTGCATGCGGATCGGGGCGAAGGTGTCCCGGCCGCCAAGCACGTTCGGGAAGGTCAACCGGGGGCGCGCGAACGCGAACTCTCGGGAGGCTTCGCGAACTTTTTGCCCCATCGCGCCGATTTCGCCCCGCTGATCCGGCGGCTTGAGCAACACGGTGATGTAGGCCATCGTCACGCGCTCCAGCATGATCGACGACTGCGGAACGACGGCCACCACGCCGTCGAGCCCCTCGATTTTCTTCGCCAGACGCAAGGCCGCGCGCTCGGTCGCGTCGAGCGACGAGCCCTCGGGTAGTTCCAGCCAGACCCCGAGTTCGCTCTGGTCCTCCTGCGGCATCCAGTCGCGCCCGATCATTTTGTTCAAGAAGTACGTCGAGCCGAGCGTGACGCCGCAGATGGCGATAATCGCCCAACGATGATCGAGCGACCAGTCCAGACACCGCGTGTACCAACGATCCAGCCAGCCCGTCTCCGGTTCGTCGTGGCTGTGCTTGGGCTCGCCCGGCTTGTGAATTTTCCGCTTCAACAGCAGAGCCGACAGACTCGGAGTCAGCGTAAAGGCCACCAGCATCGAGACCAAAATCGACGCCGCCATCGTCCAGCCGAACTGATTCAGGTACCGTTTGGCGTAGCCCGACATGAAGGCGATCGGGATAAAGATGATGACCAGGGAAATCGTCGTAGCCACCACCGCGAGCGTGATTTCCTTGGTGGCGACGATCGCCGCCTGCTTGGGCTCCATATCGTCGCGCTCCAGGTATCGGTAGATGTTTTCGAGCACGATGATGGCGTCGTCGATCACGATCCCCACGGCGAGCGTCAGCCCTAGCAGGGTCATCGAGTTCAACGTGAAATCGAGCGCGCGCATCACCGTGAACGTGGTGATGATCGAGGTCGGAATGGCGATCGAGCTGATCAGCACCGTCCGCCAGTCCCGAATGAACAGCCAAACGATAATCGACGCGAGAATCGACCCGAGAATCAGGTGCTCTTCGAGCGCCGCCACCGAAGCCTTAATATAGGTGGCTTTTTCGCTGATCACGTCGATCGACACGCCCGCCGGAAGCGACGAGTTAAGGCTCTTGACGCGCGCCTGAATTTCGTCCACCACCTTCACGGTGTTCGTGCCGACTTGCCGCTGTACGTCGAGAATGACGGCGGGCTTGTTTTTGTAATAGGCGAACGAGCGGCGCTCCGCCATACCGTCCTCGGCGGCGCCGACGTCCTGGATGCGGATGGGCGCGCCGCCCACGTTCTTGACGATGATCCGGTTAAAGTCCTCGACCGCTTCGACGCGGCCCATCGTGCGAACGCCCAGTTCGCTGGGGCCGCGGACGATCCGGCCGCCCGGCGCTTCGATGTTCTCCGAACGGACGGCCCGCTCGATGTCCTGCGCGGAAAGGTTGTAGGCGTTCAGCTTGTCGAGATCCAGCAGGACGTTGATTTGCCGTTTCCGGCCGCCCGAGACTTCCACCGCTCCGACGCCGTCCACGGTTTCGAGCGCGCGGCGGACCGTCTTGTCGGCGAGTTCGGTCAATTCGCGCACCGGCCGGTTACCGCTTACCGCGAGCTTGATGATCGCGTCCGAATCCGGGTCGGCTTTCACCACGCTCGGGGGCAGAGTATTGGGGGGAAGTTTGCGCGTCGCCGCCGAAACCTTCTCCCGAACGTCCTCCGCCGCTTCGCCAATATCCTTTTCGAGAACGAACTGTACCGAAATCGACGCCGAGCCCTCGGTAACGCGCGCCACCATCTCCTCGATCCCCGAGACGGCGGCGATCGACTCTTCGAGCGGAAGTACCACTTGTGAAACGACTTCTTCGGGACTCGCGCCCGGCAGCCGGACGCGGACGTATACGGAGGCCGGGTCGGAACGGGGAAACAGATCGACGCCCAGGTCGACAAAGCTGAACAAGCCCATCACGACCATGAACATGATGAGCATGAAGGCGAAAACGGGCCGTTTGACGCAAACTTCCGAGATCGACATTAGGTCCTTTCGAGCGGGCGCACGAGGCCCATGTCACTAAGGGCGATTCTACCCTTTCGAACGTTACCGATGCCCGAAACCGGAGTCCGTCGCAAGGAACTTGGCGTCGCTAACGGCAAATTGGTATTGTCTTGAAGTCGCGCCGCCCGGCGAAATCGAAACCACGGAACACACGGAGGTGACCGGTGGATAAGACGAGCTGCGCCCCTAAAGAACCGTTTCTCAAGCTCGGCGGCGGATCCGCCCCGATCTTAAATTACAACCTGCCGCAGAAGACCGCATTTAGCGTCTACGGCCGCATCCCGTCCGGCGTTCCGTCGTCTTGGTTTCAAGGTTATACCGCCTTGCCTCCGGTCGATAACTGGTGGGATAAATGGTCTACCCTCGACCCGGATACCGTGAAGGACGCGGTCGCGGTCGGACTGAGCGGATCGATCGCCCACGAAAGCGTGATCAAGAACGTTCGCGTCCTTAAGGGGCCGGCGAAACTTGCAAAGATCGCGACCGCTCCCCGAGCCAAGATTGCAAGTCCTACAGATGCCGACGTTACCGCCGTGGCGGAAGGGATCCGGGACGGTTTGATGCCAGTGGCGACGCCGACGTTCGGCGGCGGCAGCACCATCACCTGGGTTCCCAAGCCGATCAACCCGGTCCCGGCGATCTACATCGTCGAGGAGTACTCGATCGCGTCCTATCTCGGCGACTACGGCGCGGGCAAAACCGTCGGCACCTGTTCGCTGCTGCCGGGCGAAACCACAACTATCTCGCTGCGGACCTACCAGGAAAACTCCGAAACGGCGACGCAATCGCAGAACGTGCTCGATTCGTTCACCGAGGAATCGGCCGACGAGTTCGAGACCACGCTCAACGAAGAGACCGGATCGAGCACGGAAGACACGGATACCTACTCGTCCGGGTCCACCGGCGAAGTGGCGCTCATGATCGATTTGTTCGGCATCGTGAAGGTCGGCGGCGAGACGTCGCCCGAGGTGTCGCAGTCCACCGCCGCCACGCGGGAAACCTACGTCACCGCCACGTCGAGCGCCATGGAGAAGCACGTCACCAAGACCAGCAGCTTCCGCGAAGTCGAGGTCAACACCACTTCGACCACCACTACCACTTCGGGGACGGATCAAACGATCACGCGACAACTCGAAAACATCAACAAGAGCCGCGTCTTGAACTTCGCTTTCCGGCAACTCCAGCAGGAGTACGTCACGATCACCTACCTCAAGGGTGTGCGGTTTCTCTACACCAATGGCTACAGCGAGGCGGTCGAGATTACCGAGATTCCCAGACTGCGCGAGTTGCTCGAAAGCAAAATCGAGGCCGAGCACGTGCGCGAAGCCTTGGCGCTGCTGCTCAAGAATTACTGCGTGGTTTACAACCACCGCGGCGAGGCGTTGCCGTTTCTCGAGAAGGTGACGCAGAGTCTCGGCGACTGCGCGTTCGCCGGCGAGGGCGAAACGGTTTCGTTCTGGCGCAAGCGCCTCGGCCTGACGGACACTGAGGGCTCCATTACGGTACCGGGCGTGATTCTGCGCGCCGACCGGCACATCTTGCGAACGCCGGCCGTCATCGTCGACGGACTGCTGGCGGGCGGCGAGTGCCTCGATTGCTACAACCAGGAAATGCAGGACGCTACCGTGCAGGCGTCGGTGCTCGATAACCGCAAGATGGCGCCCGCGCTCGAGACGCTCGCCGAGATCGCCGACCCGGTGACGCGCGCGGAGGCTTATCAAAAGATGTTCTATCCGCCCGTCGCCGACGAAACGGACGAGTCCGCATGAGCGAGCCGGCGCTAGAGACCAAGGCGCTTGAAACGAAAGCGCTGGACACGCCTTACGAGGCCGGGGGGATCGAGGGTTGGCTGATCGAGCGCGCCCGCGGCGTCATCCGCAAGAAGTTGGGGACCGACTACGATCCGGCGAAGCTCATCGGTCTTCTCGGCGCCGTATGCCGCGAAGAGAAGTTGAACGACTCCGACGTGCTCGACTTGGCCGAAATGTTCATCCACTTCATGGAGAAGGAACTGAAGTGGACGCTCGGAGTTCAGGTCTTCCGCCACTACCTGAACGACGGCGGGCAGGCGGACGCGAATCTGTTTCTGCCCAATTCCCATCTGCTCGACAGCCCCGACTTCCGGCTCGAGTGCTGCATTACGCAAAGCGAGCGGCTAAAGAAGGCCGTGGCCGCCCGGGTGGCCGATACGACCGGGGTCGCCTTTCCCAGGGACGAGTCCGGCCAGCCGAAATCCGGCACGGTGGACGACGAGTTCGGCCAACCAATCGCGGTCGTCCCGCAACCGAGTCCGCTGCGCGCCGGGGGAACGGAAACGATCTACGTCGTCACTAGCGTGCGCATCACCTCCGTGAGCGACAGCGAACTGGCGGCGACGTTCAACCGGATCGGCGTGATTTCGAAAGTCGCGGTGACGTCGGCGAAGACCTCGGATACGTCGTGGGACGTCTCGATCTCAAGCTGGACCAGTTGGGGCTACGACCTAGCCGATTTCAATCCACCCGAGGAGGGCAGCATCCAGTCGTTTCCGATCGATGTCGGATCGTTCTTCTCGTTGCCGTGGGTGGAGGAGAAGGTGACCAAGATTCTCGAAGAACGGTTCGACGTTTCCTTCCATTGCTTGCAGCAACTGGTGGGATTCGACAGTTACATGCGGCAACTCGCCAACCGCCAGTTCTCACGCACAAACATCGTCACCGGCCAGCCTGTCCACTATTTCCCGAAGCCGTTCTACGCCCGGTTCGCGTCGTGGGACTTCTTGACGGAGACCAACGGCTGCGGCATGCCGTCGAGTTACACGATCACGGAAGCGGCGCAATAAGCGCGGCGACGTTCGACGGCGCGCGAAATCCGGGCCAGTGTCGCCGGGCGGAACACGCGGCACTCTTTCACCCGAATCACCGACCAACCCAGTCGGTTCAGCGTCGCGCGCACACGCTTGTCCCGCGCCACGTTGGCTTCGATCTTTCGCCGCCAGAACGTTCGATTCGAGCTTGGCAGGTATTTGCAAGAGCATCCGTGCCAAAAACAACCGTCGACGAAGACGGCGATTTTGAGGCCGGGCCAAGCGAAGTCGGGACGGCCGGGAACGCGCCAATGTTTCCGATACCCGCGCAGCCCCGCGCTCCACAGCAACTTCCCGAGCGCGACTTCGGTGGAGCGGTTGCCTTTCGATCGGACCGCCGCCATGATCTTGGACCGGGTCTCTTTCGAAACGTGGTCCATGCCGGGCTACCGCGAGTAGGATTGAAGATCCGACGCCTCGATCTCGGCGGCGGGTGCGAACGGAAAATTCTGTCCCGTCTGCACCGTCGCCAGCCATTCCGACCCGCCTTTTGCCTCCACTGGTACAACATACTGCCGTCCCGTCTTGTCGAGCCCGACGTAAAGCTCGTCGATCTCGATTTGCCCCAACCCGCTCACCGAGGTGCGAAGGTGACTCTGCAGCGAATACGCCGTCACGCCGAGAAACACGTCGATTAGGCGGTTGTAGCGCACCCGCGCTAGCAGCGCTTGCTCGTCCGAAAGCGCGTAATGGGCGACGATTTCCGGCGTCGCGTCGGGGATTTTCACCGCGAGCAAATCCGAGCCGGAAATCACATGAGCCAGCTTCGCCAGCCGGAACCGGTAGCGCGCCTTACCCGCCGGTTCGATGATCCAAGTCAGCCCCTCGGGAGCGGTCGCCGCGATCGTTTTCGGCATCGCGCGCCGGTAGCGGAACGCGTAGAGTACGTCGCCCAGATTTTTCGGCAGCGCGACTCCGAGCCGGGCCGCCGCCGTTTCCAACTCGGCTCGGTCGAACTCGAACGACGCGCCGTCTTGGCGATAACGGCTATCGAAGATCGCCGCGAGAAGTTTCGTGTAGCGGTCAGTCATGACCGTTCCGTTCCCCCGCGCGCGTTCGCCGGGGGATGACGTTCGCCGGAACGCCGTATCGCGCCGCCGCCTGAGGCATATCGAGAGAGAGCAACCCGGTATCGCCGAGCGGAACTTCGCGCGACGGTTTTCGCGCCGAATAGCCCAACGCCTCGCGGACGCCGGAAGCCACCGCGCGCGCCAAGAGCGGCGGAACGGAATTTCCAATCTGCCGGAATCCATGCCATTTCGTGACATGAAACCGGAACCAGTCCGGGTACGAGTGGAGTCGCGCGGCCTCTCGGACGGTGATGCAACGCGGCGAAAACGGATGAATGGGACGCGGCGACGTAAACGCGCCTCGGTCGCTGGCGGTCCCCGCGCGCAGGGTGTTCGATAACCCTTCCGGGTCGAGCTTTCGAAACCGGCTCACCGGCTCCGTGTCGCCGGGAGAGGTCTCCGAGAATCGTTTTCGCGACAGCTCTGTGTGAATCGTGCGGAGACTCGACGTCAGCAGCGTCGAATCGTACTTCCGGGGCGCGGCGAAATCGTCGGCGTCCGTTTGCGCTCCGCGTAATCTCGCCGCGTACCCCGATGGAGCCTTAAACTTCGTCTTCACCCAATCCCGCTCCAGCAACTCCTCGAAATCGTCCGCCTCGGGAACGTCGCGCAGGGCATCCCAGACGGTTGGCGTCGGTTCGTCGAAGAGACCCGGTCCGCCCTTTCCGCGCTTCCCGGCCGAAGCCGGTCGATGAGTGGGGGCGGGGTAGGCGGGCGGTGGAAGTCCTTTCCGCGCGCCGTAAAGAAACAGCCGTTGCCGGTCTTGCGGTACGCCGTAGTCGGCGGCATTCAACACTCGATAATCTTCGACGACTTCGTACCCACGACGACCGAATTCGGCGATGATCTCTTCGAGAAACCGCTTGTGCGCGCCCACGGTTAACCCGCGGACGTTCTCGAAGACGAAATACTTGGCGCGCAAATCGGCCACCAGGCGCACGAAGTGAAAGACGAGCGAGTTGCGCGGGTCGTCGAGCGCGCGCTTCCCGATCATGCTGAATCCCTGGCAGGGAGCGCCTCCGAAAACCACATCGACCTGCCGTCCGATTCGTTCGCGAAGAAACGAGGCGTCGATGTCCGCGACGCTGCGGCAAATTGTCGCGCACTCGGGAAAGTTGAATTCGTGAACGGCGGCGTGAACGGGATCGTATTCTACGGCCGCGGCCACGTCGAAACCGGCTTGTTCGAAGCCCAAGCTCATCCCCCCCGCGCCCGCGAAAAGCTCCAGGGCCACGGGCCGATCACCGCTCGACATTAACCTTACTGTAGCGGCGGCGGGTACCGTTCGTCCAATCTCCGCGCGAAGTTACACTGAAGGCGCACCTTTCGAATGATCGTTTTCCAGTTCCCCGGCCAAGGTTCGCAGTTCGCGGGCATGGGCCGCAGCCTCTATGACGCCTGTCCGTCCGCGCGAGAGATTTTCGACCGCGCCGACGCCGCGCTCGAATTTCCACTCTCGAAGCTCTGTTTCGACGGTCCGGACGAGGCGCTCAAGCTCACTGAAAATACCCAGCCCGCGATCCTCACCGTCTCCGTCGCCGCCTGGACCGTGCTGCGCGATCGCATCGCCCCGGCCTTCGTCGCCGGCCATAGCCTCGGCGAGTACTCGGCGCTGGTGGCGGCGGGCGCGCTCGATTTCGAGGACGCCGTGCGAGTCGTGCGCCTGCGCGGTCGCTACATGCAGGAAGCCGTTCCCGCGGGAACCGGCGCGATGGCGGCGCTGCGCATCGCCGAATCGGAGATCGCTCCGATCCTCGAACAAGCCGCCCAAGGCGAAATCTTGCAAGCCGCGAATTTCAACGCGCCCGATCAAGTGGTGATCGCCGGAACCGCCGCCGCCGTCGACCGCGCCCTAACCCTAGCGCGAGGGTTGAAACTGCCGGTCAGCGCGCCGTTTCACTGCGCCTTGATGAAACCGGCGCAAGACCGGCTCGCGGCGGAGCTCGCCGCTATCGAGTTCCGCGACCCCGCCGTGCCGTTGATCAACAACGTCCGGGCGGAAATCGTGCGCGACGCCGAGACGGCGAGACAAGGGCTGATCGACCAAGTTTCCGGTTCCGTCCGCTGGACGGATACGATACGATCGCTCCGCGCGCACGGCGCGGCCAAGTTCGTCGAGGTCGGTCCGAAGGCGGTGCTCACCGGGCTGCTCAGAAAGATCGACCCCGCCGCCGCGGGACTTAAATTCGGGGAGGCGCAAGACCTTGATTCCTTACTTACTGCTATTACTTAGCCAAGAGCCCGCCGACATCACGCCAAAGCCCGGATTCGCCGGTTGGGTGCGCGGCGTGCTGACTCCTTCGACCGCGCAGCCGCAAACCGAACTGACCCAGCCTTCTCCCTGGACCGTCGAAAACGGCGTCCTGCGCGGCGCGGGCAACAAGGCGGGGCACGAATGGCTGCGCTACGACCGGGAATTAGGCGACTTCACGCTGTCGATCGAGTGGCGGCTCGCGAAGCTCGACGGCGCGCCGCGCTACAACTCGGGCGTCTTCGTCCGCAATTCGCGCTTCGCCGACATCTGGCATCAGGCGCAGATCGGCCCGCCGGACAACGCCGGGTATTTCTTCCAGACCACGCCCGTCGACGGCCTAATGAAGCGCGTCACATATAAGGACGCCCAAAAGCCGGTCAAGGTAAACTCCCCGGGCGAATGGAACCGTTACGAGATCGAAGCCGCCGGATGCCGGATGAGCGTTAAGGTGAACGGCCTGCCGTCGAGCGAGATCGAGGACTGCATCCTGAAGCGCGGCTACATCGGGGTCGAGGCCGAGGGCTACGCGATCGAGTTCCGGAATCTCCGGTTGGTCGAAAAATAACCCCGGCTTCCACTACAATTAAGGGTTTCCATGCGCACCGCCCTGTTCGCCGCCTTCCTGCTATCCGTCGCGTGCCAAAAAGCTCCGCCGAAAGACGTGGCGGCGCTCGTGAACGGACGGCCGATCTCGAACGCCGAACTCGACAAGCAGTATCAATTTCAGTTCGGCGCGGGCGGCGAGCGTCCCTCCGACGACTTCAAGCAGACTCAACGTCTCGAACTCCTGCGCAGCCTGATCGACTCGGAAATCATGCTCCAGCGCGCCGAAAAGCTCGGGCTCATGGCCGTCGACGCCGACGTGGACGCCAAGTTCAACGAGATGAAGGCGCCCTACACGCAAGAGGAGTTCGGCAAGCAGCTTCAGAACCGCAAGCTCTCCGCGGAGGATCTGAAAGCCCAACTCCGGCGCGATCTCTCGATCCAAAAGCTGATCAACAAGGAAATCACCGCGCACATCTCGATCTCCGATTCCGACATCTCCGAGTTCTACGGCCAGAACAAGGCCAGCTTCAACCTGCCCGAGCCGCAGATGCACATCTCGACCATCCTCGTCACGCCGTTGCCCGATCCGAACGCGCGGAATCTCAAAAACTCGAAGGCGCAGAACGACAAGGAAGCCGTCGAGAAGATGAAGATGATCGAGGCGCAGCTCAAGCAGGGCGCGGATTTCGCTATGCTCGCGCAAAACTACTCCGAGGACCCGAACACCGCGCCCAACGGCGGCGATCTCGGCTTCATCCAGGATTCCGCGCTCGAAAAAGCGTCGATGGAACTGCGCCGATTGGTGACGCAGATGAAGCCCGGCCAAGTCTCGCCCACCATCCGCACGCCCGAAGGCTACCGGCTCTTCAAGCTCATCTCGCGCGAGCCCGCCGGCCAGCGCGAGTTGTCCGACCCCACCGTGCAGCAGACCATTCGCGAGCAACTGATGACCCGCAAAGACCAGCTCTACAAGGCGGCGTATTACGAAGTGGCGCGCAACGAAGCGAAGGTCGAGAACTTCCTTGCCAAGTCGATCGCACAGTCGATGGCCGCCAAGAAGTAACAATTCTTTACCGCCGGGGCTCGCCGCCGCGTGATAATCGTCAAGCATGATCACCCGACGCTCCGCGCTGATCGCTTTGCCCGCGCCGCTGCTCTCCATCCCGGCGCTCGCCGCCGACTTCTGGACGAAGAACCCCTCCGAGTGGTCCGAAAAAGATATCGATAGGATGCTGCTCGATTCCCCTTGGGCGAGGTCCGTCACCGCCACCTTCAACATGGAAGGTCGCGGCGGTCGAGGAGGCATGGGCGGAGGAATGGGCGGCGGTGGCGGCATGGGTGGGCCCGGGGGTGGTGGTATGGGAGGCCCCGGAGGAGGCATGGGCGGTGGTGGCATGGGAGGACCGGGCGGCGGCATGGGAGGCCCTGGAGGAGGTATGGGCGGAGGCGGGCCGATGGGCGGGCCGGGCGGCGGCGGCGGCGGAATGCCCTCCATCACCGCGCAAATCCGCTGGGCGTCCTCGAAACCCATCAAAATCGCCACCCTGAAGAAGCGCTTTGGGAAGGAATGGAGCACCGCCGAAGAAGCGAAAAAGGTGCTGGCCAACAAAGAGGAGTTCTATGTCATCGCCGCTTCGGGACTCCCCAGCCCCGGCTCGCGCGGCATGGGCGGCGGACTCGGCGGCGACCGGCCCGAAGGCATGCCCGACCGTAAAGCGCCCGATCCCGCCGAAATGGCCGAGCGCATGAAGGAAAGCACGTCGCTCGAAATCAAGGGCAAGACACCGCGCCGTCCCTCGGAAATCCAAATAGCTCAGGGCACGATTCTCTTCGCGTTCTCGCGCGAGATTCCGATCTCTCTCGACGACAAAGAGGTCGAGTTCGTCACCAAGATGGGCCCGCTCGAGTTCAAGCGCAAGTTTCGCTTGAAGGACATGATGTACGAGGGCGAACTCGCCCTGTAGTCACCGGCTCGCGGGCAGTTTTCGGAACAGTTTCCTCGCGGCCTTGTCCGCTTTAGCGGTGGTCCTCGCTACGTCGACGCCTTGGCGGTCGATGGCCTCGGTGGCGTACCCGGCCCAAACACCTTCCTTCGACGCGGTTTCGATCAGGCCGACGAACAGCAGCCCGATTCGGTTCATGGTCTGCACCGGGTACGGCATGCCGAACCAGAAACCCCAATACGCGTCGAACCCGAACGTCACCAGATAGCCCTCGATTTGGCTCGCCTTCGCCGCCACGGCGCCCACGACCACCTGCATGTCGCCGCCCTCCGCCACTTCGCGATAGCCTCGCTCGGCGAGCCGCTTGTCGACGATTCCCTTGATCGCCTCGATCAGCGGCGAAGTGGTATTGTCCTGGCCCTGCTGGATTAGCCTCGGTGGCTCTTTCCATTGATACGTCCGGAACTTGGTCACGTCGTGTTTATTCGACGGAAACGCCTTCACTTCGGCCAGCGCGGGAGCCGCTACGGCGACGGCGGCGAGGAAAAGTCGCATGAATTGTCAGGATACAATCGCAGCAGGAGTAACCGCTTTTGGATCGACGTACCTTCTTGACCACCACCGCACTCGCCGCCGGCGCCGCCAACGCGCAACCCGCGAATCCACTGCTCGAAAAGTGGACCACGCCGTTCGAACTCCCCCCCTTCGACCGCATCAAGCCCGAGCATTTCATGCCCGCCTTCCGCCAAGGCATGAAAGAGAATCTGGACGAGATCGCGGCCATCGCTAACCGGACCGACGCGCCCACGTTCTCGAACACCATCGACGCGATGGAGAAGTCCGGCGAGACGCTCGAAAAGGTCGGCGGCGTTTTCCAGAATCTCAACGCCTCCGATACCAACGACGGCTTGCAGGCCGTGGCCCGTGAATCCGCGCCGTTGATGGCCGCGCATCGCAACGCCGTTTTTCAAAACGCGGCGCTCTACAAGCGGGTAAAAGAACTTTTCGACAAGCGCGCGTCGCTCGGTTTGACGAAGGAGCAGGATCGCGTCCTAGAACGCTACCATCGCCAATTCATCCGTGCGGGCTCCGCGCTCGACGAAACGAAGCGCGCTCGCCTGGCGGCCATCGACCAGCAACTCGCCTCGCTCACCACCAAGTTCACGCAGAATCTGCTCGCGGATACGGCGGCTTACGAGTTGGTCCTCGACAAACCCGAGGACCTCGCCGGACTCACCGACTCCGCCAAAAGCGCCGCCGCCGAAGCCGCCAAATCGCGTGGCAAGGCGGGGAAGTGGGTCGTAACGCTGCAACGCCCGAGCGTCGAGCCCTTCCTTCAGATGAGTTCCCGCCGCGACCTGCGCGAGAAGGCGTTCAAAGCCTGGGCCGCGCGCGGCGACAACGAAAACCAGTACGACAACAAGGCGCTCATCCGCGAGATCGTGCTGCTGCGTCTCGAACGCGCCCAACTGCTCGGCCATAAGACCTACGCGCATTTCTCGCTCGAAGACTCGATGGCGAAGAAGCCCGAGAACGCCAAGGGTCTGCTTGAACAAGTCTGGAAACCGGCGGTGAAAACGGCGGCGGTCGAGACCGCGGAGTTGCAGAAAGCGATGACCGCCGACGGTGTCGCGGGCAAGCTCGAACCGTGGGATTGGCGCTACTACTCCGAAAAGGTGCGCCTCGCGAAGTACGACCTGAACGAGGAAGCGATCAAGCCGTACTTCACGCTCGATCGGATGATCGAAGCGTCGCAGTGGACCGCGACCAACTTGTTCGGCGTTACCTTCGCCGAGCGTAAAGACCTGCCCGTTTACCATCCCGACGTGCGCGTGTGGGAAGTGAAGCGCGACGGAAAGACGATCGGGATCTTCTACGGCGATTACTACGCTCGCCCCTCGAAGCAAAGCGGCGCGTGGATGAATTCGTTCCGCGATCAGCAGAAGCTCGCGGGCGCGATTCTGCCGGTGGTCACCAACAATCTCAACTACAACAAGCCCCCGGCGGGCGAACCCGCGCTGCTCTCCTACGACGACGCCGAGACGCTCTTCCACGAGTTCGGGCATGCGCTGCACGGCCTGCTTTCGAACGTGACTTACCCGTCGGTCTCGGGCACCAGCGTCCCCCGCGATTTCGTCGAGTTTCCCTCGCAGATTCTCGAGCATTGGCTCGAACAGAAGGAAGTGCTGCAAAAGTTCGCGCGGCATTACAAGACGAACGAGCCGATTCCCGACGCGCTGCTCGACAAGTTGAAGCGGGCGCGCAACTTCAACCAGGGCTTCGCCACGGTCGAGTACCTCGCCTCCGCGCTGGTCGATATGGAATGGCACTCGATCGACAAGCCGCAGACCATCGACGTGCGCGAGATGGAGGCGGCTTGGCTCAAGAAGATCGGCATGCCGCGCGAAATTATCATGCGGCACCGCTCGCCGCATTTCTCGCACCTGTTCTCGTCGCCCACGGGTTACGCGGCCGGTTACTACAGCTACTTGTGGTCCGAAGTGCTCGACACGGATGGCTTCGAGGCGTTCAGTCAGAAGGGCAATCCCTTCGACCCCGAACTCGCGAAGAAGCTCTATACGTACATCTACTCGGCGGGCGGTTCGAACGATCCGGCGGAGCTATACAAGATGTTCCGCGGCCGGACGCCCGACACCGGAGCGCTCATGCGCTACCGCGGCTTCAACTAGCTCCCGCGGCGGCATGACGAAAGAACTTTAATCGCGTTACGCTCTTGCCCGTCTCGTCGGCAACCGATCTAATCGAAGGGGCGGCCGTCTTGCGCCCGTCAATCAAGGAGACTTTCCGACAATGAAGAAATTCGCGATGATGCTGCTTTCGGCCACCCTGTTCTCGGGCGCGGCCAACTTGGCCCTGGCCGACGAGCACAAGGACAAGAAGAAGGATTCCAAGAAGGAACACAAGGAAGAGCACAAGGACAAGAAGAAGACCGGCCACTAAGCCGCTCGGGTTCGCCGATTCTCGGAGGGCCGCGCCGCCGTGCGCGGCCCTTCGTGTTCTTTCGAAACGTGTCGTGAAAAAAAGTCGGAAACTCCGACACATCCCCCGGCCTTGTGTCACAAAACACTAGCCTCGCGAGTTTCGGCGAGGCGAAAAGAGGCTTAAGGAGACCCCATGAACGTTTGTGAAGGTAGGGATTGTTTGTTCATTACGCAGGAGTCGCAAAAAGCAGCGCTAGACGGCGGATCGTTTGATAACAGCTGCTCGCCGGAACAAGTAGCCGAACTCGAAAAGCGCGCCAAAGAGAAAATCCTCGCCGAGAACGCCCGAACCTCGCACACTTGCGACCGAGGTTGCGATTGCCGTCCGCTAGACGACGCCGAGCCGCAGATCACCGACTGGCGACGGGTTCCGCTGGGCGGCTTCGAACTGACCGCCGGCGAAGGTTGCCGGTTCATAGTAACCGAGGCTTCGGTCGAGATTCGGTTGGTCGTGCTCAAAGGCGAGTGCCGGAAATCGCAGTAAATCGCCGTCCGCGGCGCTCTATATCGGCGCGCGTGCCAGCGGCAAAATGAAGTCGATCTCCTTTACCCGAGCGTTCGACAACCGGTCGTCGTTGGTCAAAAACAACGAGCATCCCGCCGAAGCCGCGCACGCCAGTTGAATCGCGTCCGGTTGCCGGATCGCGTTGTCCGCCCGGATTCGTGCGAATAATCTGGACGCTGCGGCGTCGAAGGGAACAAGCTCGACGTTCGGCGGACTCAGGATTTCCTCGTACTGACGCGCCAACCGCAAATCGCCCGACCGGTACGGTTTCACCAACACTTCGCCCAAGGTCAAGGCGCTGGCGTAGAGACTGTCGCCCCGGGCGAGCATCGCCTCCGCGAGCCGGACCGTCCGCTCGGCTAGCGCGCCGGGCGCCTCGATCAGGTAAATAAAAAGGTTCGTGTCCCAACAAATCTTCGCCACTACAGAACGCCCTCGTGGATTCGGCGGTCCGTCAAGACGGCGAAAAGGTAGGATGGATTCCGCAAATCCTTGATCGCGGTGGTGTTCCGCAGAGGAAAGCGGCTAGCCGCTTCGGCGATCTCGGCTCGCGACGACAGTTGATCGATCATTCGACCGTCGGAATGGAAGAAATACAGACCACCCGACTTCGCGCGATACGTTACCTGCCGCCCGCGAATCGTGCGAAAAGTCTCTCCTTGATGCCGTAAGATCCGCTCCCAAAGAGCGTCCAAGTCCATCGTAGACGAACCGGAAGGTGCTGGCGGTACGTAAATCTCATCCCAGCCGGAGCGCAACTCGCGAACGTAGTCGTCTGGGTGCTGATCCTTCCAAAGGTGAGCGCCGAGCCCACGCAGTTTCAAGATGGCGTCGGTCATTCCTATAATGATATCGACTCCTAGGTCTTCTACTAGAGATCTAGGAAGTCTCGCCGCCCTCCTTCTCCCGCCCCGCCTCCCGCAACGCCCGCCGCAGCAAAAACTCGATCTGCCCGTTGAGCGAGCGCAAGTCGTCGTCCGCCCAGCGCTTTAACTGGTCGAGCAATCGCTCGTCGATGCGGATCAAAAACGACTTACGCTCGGCCACGGGCTGCCTCGTCACTGCCACCTTGTCACTGATAGATGGTTCCGGTATTCACCACGGGTTGCGTCGAGCGTTCGCCGCACAAGACAACCAGCAGGTTCGATACCATGGCGGCCTTGCGGTCCTCGTCGAGCGTCACCACACCCTTCGCGCTCAGCATCTCGAGCGCCATCTCCACCATGCCCACCGCGCCCTCGACGATCTTCTGCCGAGCCGCGATGATCGCCGACGCCTGCTGCCGTTGCAGCATCGCCTGCGCGATTTCGGGCGCGTACGCCAAGTGGCTGATCCGCGCTTCGAGCACGTCCACGCCGGCCTTTTTCAACCGCGCGTCGATCTCGGTCTTCAGTTGCGCGGCCACCAGTTCGGTGTTGCCCCGCAAGGACATCTGCTCCGCCTCGTGCGCGTCGTAGGCGTAGGCGGTCGCCAGGTTGCGAAGGGCGGCTTCGCTCTGGACATGCACGTAGTTCTCGTAGTTATCGACTTCAAACGACGCTTCCGCCGAATCGACCACCTTCCACACCACCACCGCCGCGATCTCGATCGGGTTGCCGTCGTGGTCGTTCACCTTCAGCCGTTGCGTCTCGAAGTTGCGGACGCGCAGCGAAATCTTCTTTTTAGAGAAGAACGGGTTCGCCCAGTGCAATCCCGCCTTCTTCACGCTGCCGGTGTACTCGCCGAATAGTTGCAGCACGGCGGCTTGGTTCGGCGCGACGGTGAACAGCCCGCTCAACCCGATCCCGGCCAGCGTCATCACGATCACGGCGGCGATTACCGGCAGGCCGCGTTCGGCGCGCTCCAACTCCCGTACTACCGTTACGATGCCGTAGAGCGATCCGCCCAGCACCGCTAAAAACAAGAGGAGCATCGCCAAGCCGGGGAGGGTGGCGCGCTCGATCTCTTTGACTACCATAGGTTTTCCTTTCCTCCGATCAGAATGATATCACTATGCTATTTATAGTCAACGAAAATCGTCATACTGTGTCGCAACTGATTGACCGATATAGACAAAGAGTGCCCGCCAAGCTCGAAGGCGCGAATTGGTCGAAGTGCGAAGCCGCCGGGGAAGACTTCTCGGAGGCCGTTCTGCGCCGGTTCGTTCTCGACGAGGCGCAACTGACGGGCGCGATCTTCAGCGATTGCGTCGCTCTCGATCTCAACGTCCGCCGGGCCTCGGCGCGCGGCGCGCGTTTTCAGGGCGGGGAAATTACGCGCGGCGATTTCCGGCGGACGACTCTCGCCGAAGCCGCGTTCCACCAAGCCAAGCTGTCCGATTGCGTGCTTGCGGAGTCCGATCTCGAAGACGCGAACTTTCACGGGGCGACGCTTCGTTTTTGCGATTTCGAGGGAGCCAAGCTCGAACGCACGCGGTTTCAGAACGCGCAATTGACGAAATGCAACTTCGCCGGCTTAACGCTTTTCGATTGCGATTTCCGGGGCGCCAAACTCGTCAACTGCGACCTTCGCCGCGCGGTCCTGCGAGGCTGCCGGTTCGGCGGCGCCGTATTCGAAGCGCTCGACCTGCGTAAAGCCGATCTGTCGGAAGCCCGCGAACTCTCGGCCGCGCAACTCGCCCGCTGTCTGACGGACGAGGGCACCGCACTCCCGGCGAATTTTAAGCGCAAGTGAGTTGCAGAACATAACGCGCTCCTGATACGATCTTCTGCAACTATGTTGCGGAAAGCGCTGTTCTGGACGCACCTCGCCGCCGGGCTGATCGCCGGATCGGTCGTCCTGGTCATGTCGGCCACCGGCGTCGCCCTGACCTACGAGCGCCAGATTCTCGCATGGCTCGAACGCGGCCCCGCGCGCGAGAAAATCGCGCCTTCGGGTGTCCCGCTACCGCTCGAAGCCCTCGCCGCGGAGCGGCAAGCGTCCGCCGTCACCGTGCGCGCCGGAGCGGACGAACCGGTCGAAATCGCGCTCGCCAAAGGCTCGCAGTACCTCGATCCCTACACCGGCGCCGAGCTTGCCGCCGGATCGTCCGGGCCGCGCAAAACGTTCCGCGCGATCATGGCCTGGCATCGCTGGCTGGGCGTCGAGGGCGAAGGCCGCGCGACGGCGAAAGCGATCACCGGCGCGTCGAATCTCGCTTTTCTTTTGTTGGTCGCGACCGGTGCGATCCTTTGGTGGCCAAAGCAACTCACATGGCGGCACGTGCGTCCGATCGTCTGGTTTAAAGGCGGGCTCGGGTCTAAAGCCCGCGACTTCAACTGGCACAACACGTTCGGCTTTTGGCTCGCCTTGCCGCTGTTCTTCGTCGTCCTCACCGCCGCGCCGATTTCCTACCGCTGGGCGGGCGATCTCATTTACCGGGTCACCGGAACCGCTCCCGCGCCACCGCCCGCACCCGCGCCGAAGGGTCCCGTCGATTGGACCGGGCTCGACCGCGCGCTCGCCATGGCCAAATCCCGGGTACCCGACTGGACGAGTCTCACCGTGCGAGCCGTGCCCGCCGGTACCGCATTTGCCGTCGCGGTGGATCGAGGCGAAGGCGGACAGCCGCGAAAGAAATCGACGATGGTCGTCTCCCGCGCGGGCGAGGTCGAGAAGTGGGAGCGTTTCGAAGACTGGAATCTAGGCCGCCGCCTGCGATCCTGGTCGCGCTTTACACACACCGGCGAGGCGTTCGGGATCGCGGGCCAAACGGTCGCCGGACTCGCCTCGCTCGGCGGCGTGTTCCTCGTCTACACTGGCGTCGCGTTGAGTTTGCGCCGATTCGCCGCGTGGCGAAAGAGACGACTGGCGGCGTCAGTCGCCTTCGGTGGGAACGGGGACGAGAGTCCGGCCCGCGAACCGGTCGCGAATGGCGCTCCAATTCGTGCGGATCAGCGATAGCCCCAGCATCGCCAAAATTACCGTCACGGCTAGCAGCGCGATCTGCGCCATCGAAAGCTGTCCGCGCAAGCCCGCCAGCCAGCGCCCGTACACGAGTTCGGTGTGGACCCAGTAGACCAGTAGGGAAGTCGTGCCGAGTTGCCGCACCGCGCTCCAGCCGGTGTGAACGTAGGTGCTCCAGAGGTAGGCGACCGATAACAGAATCAGGGTGCAGCCCAGCTTGATGAGCACCAGCCACGGGCTATCGATCCAGAAATCGGATTTCGGATAGAGCGAGTAGGGCAGATCGGCGAGCTTTTGGCTGCCGAAAATCAATACGATCCCGAGTAGCGCCCACCATTGGGCCACGCGGCCGATCTCGCGCGATGGAACGATGCGTAGCACGGTTCCGGCGGCGAGTCCGAAGGCGAGAAACGCCGCCCACGGAAATAACGGAAATGCAGCGGCGCTCGGGGCGAGATATTGCTTCAAAAGGGCCGCGACGCCCGACCAGTCGAGATTGGCCACCACGGGAGACGCGGCCGCGATGGCCAAACCGGCTCCCAGCGACCAGCGCACGCGGTCCATCCGCGCGAGAAGGGCAAGCGGCGCCGAAAGCAACACGGCCAAGCCCATCGCGTTCAGAACGTCTACTTTCAACAAGTCGGTCCAATGGGAGTACGGCCAAGCGAACGCCCACATCTGCAATCGGAAAAGTACCGCAATAACAAGCAGATAACGAGCCCGAAAGGCGACGCCCTTCAGCTTTTCCCAGGCCGAAAGCTCGCGCCGCTCCTGCGAATCCATCAGAAAAGCGAGCGTAATGCCCGTGAGGAAGAGGAAGATGGCCGGTGGCATGCCTCCGACGAACTGCGAGAGCACGAAAACCGGATCCTGACGCTGCGCGCCTTGCGCGAACGCGTCGAAGACGTGTCCTTGCAACATGATAAGGGCGCCGACACCGCGGGCCCAATCGAGAAAACCAAGCCGGGGAACGGAAACCGACATTACTTCTGGGGATACTCCCGTTTGACGTTGGGGGGCAGCACGAGCCTAACTTGTTGATCGGTGAGGCCCGGTTCGAGCTTCATACCCGAATAGATGATTTGCGTGTAGTCTCCGGATGCTTGAAACAGCTTTTGTTGAACGGGTAATCCGTCCGATTCCCCGATCCAAAGCTCGATTTTGGCGAAGTGCTGCCGGATAGACTCAACCGTTGGAACAAGTTGCAGGCGGTGGCAGGGTTTTCCACCGATGGCCTCGTCTTTTTCTAGCAACACCGCATAATTCTTGCGGATGTCGCGCGACGGGGTGGCGAAGCCGATCAAAAGGCCCTGAGTGAGCAGGGAATCGTACTTTCCCATGTCCCATTCCTGCACAATATTGACCTTTGGGAGGTAGATTTGCGCCTTTTTGTCCCTAAATGCGATCGCTTTGGGGTCCGGTTTGTCGAATTGGATGAGAGCGTGGACCTGCCGGGGCTTGGGACAGCGGAGGGTGATTTTGCCGCTTTCCTCGGCGGACTCCTTGATGATCGCCGTATAGGAGATTTTCCGGATGCCGGCGGTCATGCCGCGAAACGACTGTCCGGCTTCGTCCATCCGGTTCAGGACCGAATCGACGGTGGCCGCAGGCGCGACAAGCGCGGCGGCGAGGCTAAGTGTAAGAATTTTCAAGGTTTGGTGTAGGCCATGTAGCCTTTGATTTCATCTTCGGCGTCGAAGATGGGCTCCAGGCGGACCAACGACCCGAACTTGAACTTGCGCCGCTTCAAAATTTCGGAAGCTTGCGACGGGCGCGCGGTTTCAACGGTTTCGGTCAGCAATTCGGGCTCGATCCAGTAGACGTTGGCCCCGCTTTCGGCGGGCAGCATCACTACGTTGGACGCGCGAGGCTGATCTTTGAATACATCGCGCGGGGTGAGAAAGATAAAGGCGAGAATCAGGCCGACCATCAGGTCGTATTGCCAGACGGCGCGCGGATAGTCCCAGAGCAGGAACCGCTTCATTGCTGCTTCAAGTTTACACCGCTACACGGCGCGAGCGATGGCCACGACGTCCGAAAACACGCCGTAGGCCGTTTGTTCGACCCCCGGTCGAACGGAGTAAACGCCGACGGTCCCCATCAGATCGGTGTGGAGTTGCAGGAGGTTCGTAGTGCCGTCGAGGGTCGCGAGGGGATCGGTGCGGTCGAGCACTTCGGGACGCACGCGCAGCTTGACGCCGTCCGGGCCGCGGCGGCCGCGCGCGATCAGGACGAGAGTTTTGCCTTGCCGGTCCAGTTCCGCGACGCGCTCCGGGGTGACATGCGAGATTCCGCGCCGGTCCACGACGAGGGGAGTGGCGTCGGCGTCGAGCAGCACGTTCGCCAGCGCGGCGCACTTGGCGGCGGCGTCCCAGCCTTCGGTATCGAAGCTCGCGTCCGCCTCCGCGATTCCCATGCGCTGCGCCTCCGCAAGGCCTTGCTCGAAGGTCCGGCCGTCGCGCATGGCGGCGAGGACGATTTTGGAGGTCGAATTCAGCGCTCCGGTGAAGCCCTGGATTTCGACGCCCGGTAGCGTTTCGCGCACCAGGTTGAACACCGGCGTGCCGTCCATCACCGTCGATTCGAAGCGGAACTCGACGCCTTCGGCGCGCGCGATTTCGGCGAGGCGGCGGTAGGCGAACGCGACGGGACCTTTATTCGCCGTGACGACGTGGATGCGGCGGGCGAAGGCTTGCTCGATGTGCGAGATGGCCGGTTGACCGGCGTGCGGGTCGAGGGTGGTCAGTTCCAACAGGATGTCCGGCCGCGCCTGGTCGAGAAACTCGCCGAAGGTGGGGGCGGCGGGACGCGTGCGGGTATGGATGCCGACGATGCGGAACGGATAGCGGGGCCGCATCCGGTCGAGCAGCAAATGGAGAGCTCGGCCGACGTTGCCGTATCCGACGAGAGCGAGGCGCACGCGATTAGAAGAGGAACGGCTTGCCCGAGAGCGCTTGAAGCGTCAAGAGCGCGAACACCGCGCAATAGGCGACCGCCGCGACGACGACGGCGAGCGGTGCGTGGGGAATCCCCCAGCGATCGATCAGCCACCCGGCGAGGGGCAGCGCTTGCAAGGCATGCAAGCCGATGAAGTGGCCGATGCGTAGATCGCCGAACTTCGTGGACCAGTTGACGAAGGGCAGTCCCGAACCGCCGTCGGGTCCGCCGACGGTGTGCGACTGGCGGGTCAGCATAAAAACGGCCTCCGCGCTACCGAGCAAAAACAGAAAGACGCCGAGACGGATGCCAGTCAAGTAGCCGCTCGACAAGTGCGGCTGCGCGCGCAAAGCGGAGACGAGGAAGAGCGCCATCGCCGCCGAGTTCACCAGGATGAACATCCCCATGGTGGCGAAGACGGCGATGTCGAACGGACTGTCGGCGTTGAAGTGCGACCGCACGCCGCGCGCGGATTGCAGGACGATCAAGACGTTCTCGACGACCATGGAAATCGCCACCGCCCAGCCGATCGCCGAACCCAAGCCGCCCATGGGAACTTCTTTGAGCAGCCAAGCGACGGTAATCAGGTAGATCAAGACCGACACGAAAAACTTGAGAGGTTTGATCCAGGGGTTGATGCCGAGGACGGTCCGCGAATCGACCGCCAAAAGAACCAACAGAATGGGGATCGCGATGGCGTGAGCCAAGGCGGCCCAATAGAGCGGCGGGCTCGCGGCGCGCAACTGCGCCATCAAAACGGCCATTCGCGCCTCCGGGCGAATCGGAACGAGAGATAGAGCAGCAACCCCAGCGGTCCGAGCAAGAACGTCAACAGGAGGCAGGGAATCAGGACGATGCGGGGCAAGCCGATCGCCGCCGCGTCGCGCGCTTCCCACGCGCCGACGAATAAATCGAACGCCAGATAATGCAGCCAACCGGCGAGCAAGATGCGCCGGTCGCCGAACAGGGTCGCCACGCCGGTCAGCGTCGCGAAGTTGCCGCCCGAGGCGGGCAGCATCCGCGCGGCGATCAGGGCGTAGGCCAGGCCTATCAGCACCGGTCCGGTCAAGAGTGCCACCCGCTGCGACCAAGACCACTTGGGCGCGGCCATGAGCAGAATCCACGCGGGCAAAACGATCGTATTGGCGACCGAAAAGATCGTGTCTGGGTTCACGCGGCTTCCGATTGTCGCTCAAAAACCACACGCCCGGCAAGCCACGTGCGGCGGACGCTAAGGGCGGTAGTTTGGGGATCGAAATCGAACTCGACCAGATCGGCTTTTTCGCCCGGCTGGATACCGCGCAGCCGCCCGGCGATGCGCCCCGCGCGGGCGGGATTGGTCGTCGCGAGCGTAATGGCTTCGGCCAAACTTAGACGCGCGAGCTTCATCAAGAATTCGACGCCGCGATCCATGCGGAGCGCCGATCCGGCGAGGCGCGTGCCGCCGCGCAGGGTCACCCGGTCCCCAGGCGGGTGCAGCGTCACGTCTACTTCGCCCAAGCGGTAATCGCCCGGCGGCATCCCGCACGGCATGACGGCGTCGGTGATCAGGACGCTGCGTTCGAGGCCTTTCGCCCGCAGCGCGCTCTTCAAGAAGGCCGCGCCGAGATGGATGCCATCGACGATGAAGCTCGCGGTGAGGCGGTCTTCGGCCAATTGGTCCCAGATGTAGTTGGGATGGCGCGCGAGCGTGGAATGCGCGCCGTTGCCGATGTGCGTGGACATCGTCGCCCCGGCGGAGACCGCGTCGGCGATCTGCGGGCCCGTGGCCTTGGTGTGGCCGATCGAGACCACGACTCCCTCGCGAACTACCGCCTCGATGTAGCGCGGCGCTTCGTCGTATTCGGGCGAGAGCGTGATCAGGCGAATGCCTCCGCGCGCGGCGTCGTTCAAGCGGCGAAACTCGTCGATCGACGGCGGACGTACGGCGGCCAACGGATGCGCGCCCCGCGGTCCGTCCTCGGGCGAAATGTGCGGGCCCTCGACATGGAAGCCCTCCATCGCTTCGCCATAGGGGAGCCGCTCGCGCGCGTCGGCGAGGCGGCGCAACGCTCCGGCCATCACCTCGTGGCTACCGGTGATGACGGTGGGCAAGAGGCGCGCCACGCCGGTGGCGAACTGCGCTTCGAGCGACGTTCCAATCTCCTCGACGGTGGACGTCGGCGCGCAGTAGTCGACGCCCGCGTAACCGTTGACTTGCAGGTCGACGAAGCCGGGGGCGAGGTAGGGAAGCGGCCCCGGCGATCCCAGAAGTGGTTCGACCGAAGTGATGGCGCGTTCGCCTCGAACTTCGATGGCTTCGCCCGTGACGGCGTGAATTCCTCGACAAATCATGCCCGCTCCGTTTTATGCACAAATTTCCCACACCGACGTGGAGGCAACTCCATCGCCGCGCAAAAGATCATTGTTGTTGAAATCGGTCCGGCGCGCCGGGAAATCGCTTGGCACGAGCGCGGGCCGCTGCTACATTTTCATCTGATCCACGGCTCGGGTGCGGTTCGAGAGAGCGGATGTCTCGGGGGAGGTGGCCGTTTTCAAGCGCTTCGCCCGGGCCGGGGGTACCTTCCAAGTAAACTGGCGTTATGCCGACGCCGCTCCTGCTTGCTACTCTGGCCTTCGTGGCAGCCGATTTTCCCGATCCCGCGATCGACGTGGCCGCGAAGCCGGGCAAACAGACCGCCGTGCTCGCCGGAGGCTGCTTCTGGTGCACGGAGGCGGTCTACCGGATCGTCGAAGGCGTCGAATCGGTCATCTCGGGCTACTCGGGCGGGACGGCGGAGACGGCGAAATACGACATCGTCTCGATGGGCCGCACGCGGCACGCGGAAGCGATTCTGATCACGTTCGACCCCGCGAAAATCTCCTACGGCCAGTTGCTCAAGATCTTCTTCAGCGTGGCGCACGACCCGACGACGCTCAACCGGCAAGGCGCGGACGTCGGTCCGCAATACCGGAGCGCGATCTTCTACGCCGACGACGAACAGAAGCGCGTCGCCGAGGCGTATATCCGGCAGATCGACGAAGCGCGCGTGTTGCGGAATCCGATCGTGACCGAGGTGGCGAAGCTCGACAAGTTCTACACCGCCGAGAGTTATCACCAGGATTACGCGGCGCGCAATCCGCATAATCCGTATATCGCGGCGGTGTCGGACCCGAAGGTGGATAAGCTTCGGAAGCTGTATCCGGCGTGCGTGCGGAAGAAGAAGTAGGGTCGCCTACCTAACCCACCAACTGCGGTGCGGCGACCGGAGTGAGCCAACCCATCCAGTCGTCCTTGACGCCTTCGACGATCGAGAAGAATTCGCGTTGCAGCGCCTCGGCGACCGGTCCGCGGCGGCCGGCGCCGATCTTGATCTTGTCGATCGAACGGATGGGCGTGATCTCGGCGGCGGTGCCCGAGAAGAACACCTCGTCGGCGATGTAGAGCAGCTCGCGCGGAATCAGGCCTTCGACCACGGGGATGCCTAAGCGCCCCGCCAGTTGGATCACGGTATCGCGCGTGATGCCGGGGAGCACGCTCGCGCCCAGGGGCGGGGTGACGATCTTCGAATCGCGGACGACGAAAATATTCTCGCCCGAGCCTTCGCTGACGTAACCGGTCGCGTCGAGCGCGATGCCCTCGGAATACCCGTTGGCGATCGCCTCCATCTTGATCAACTGCGAGTTCATGTAATTCGCGCCGGCTTTCGACAACGCGGGCAGGGTATTGGGCGCCATGCGGGTCCAACTCGACACGCACACGTCGACGCCTTGAGCTAGCGCTTCCTCGCCGAGATACTTGCCCCATTCCCAGCAGGCCAGATAGGTATCGATGGGGTTCCTTTGGCCGTAGACGCCCATTTCGCCGTAGCCGCGCAACACGATGGGCCGGATGTAGCAGGACTGGAGACCGTTGACACGCACTAGTTCGGTAGCGGCGTCGATCAATTGGTCCACCGAGAAGGGAATTTCCATCCGGTAGATATAGGCCGAATCCTTCAGGCGGCGCATGTGTTCGGGCAAGCGGAAGATCGCCGGGCCGCCGCGCGTTGCGTAACACCGGATGCCCTCGAACACCGAGGAGCCGTAGCTGACAACGTGCGAAAGTACGTGGATCGTCGCGTCGTTCCAACCGATCCATTCGCCGTTGCGCCAGATCTTCTCAGTGGCCTTTAACATGCAAAGATTATAGCGTGGAGGTCCGCGCTTGAACTTAAGGAAACACGCCCCGCTCGTTACGTTTCTGACGTTTACGACCCTGGTGTGCGCGACGGCGGTTTTCGCGCAGAAGCTAAAAGAGATCAAGCCGGCGGTGAGCGAATCGCAAGTCCCGATCGCGGAAGACATCAAGATCGCGGAGCAGATTCAGAAGGAAGCGCCGCGGCAGTACCCGCTGATTCAAAACGCCGAAATTCAACGGTTTCTCGACCGCGTCATCAACCGTCTGGTTTCGCATCCCGAGGCGGGGAATTACCCGTACAAGATGCAATTGATCTACGAGCCGTCGATCAACGCGTTCGCCTATCCGGGCGGAGCGATGTTCGTGCATACCGGCCTGATTACGGCCGCCGACAACGAAGAGCAGGTGGCGGGCGTGCTGGCGCACGAGGCGTCGCACGTGGCGTTGCGGCACGGGATCGGGCAGATGCTGAAGGCGCAGCGCATGCAGACCGGCGCGGGCATCGCGAGCATTCTGGCGGGCGTTTTTCTGGGGCAAGGCGCGGCGGGGTCGCTCGCGCAGATGGGCATCGGTTTGGGCGCGCAAACGGTGATGCTGAAGAACTCGCGCGAGGCCGAAAAGGACGCCGATTTGCTAGGCGCGCGGCTGATGAACCAATCGGGGTACAACCCGATCGAGATGGCGCGGTTCTTCGAAAAGCTCGACGCCGAGGGCGGGGGCTCGCGCGCGCCGCAATGGTTCTCGGACCACCCCAATCCCGGCAATCGGGTCGAGTACGTCGAAGAGGAGATTCAGCTTCTGCCGCAGCGGAAGTACGACGCGGCGCGCGAGCAGGAATTCCAGCAGGTGAAGCGCGCGGTGACGACGCTGAAGGCTCCGCCGAAACCCGCGGGGACGAAAGGCGGAAGCGGTGCGGGCCAGGGTCAAGGGCCGGGCCAAGGACAGGGTCAAGGCCAAGGTGGTCAAGGTGGCACGTACCAGGGACGATCGTTCCAGATGACGATTCCCCCGGGCTGGCAGGCGTACGGCGATCAGCGCGATCCGGATAACGCGACGTTCGCTCCGCAAGGGGGCGTGCGGCAAAACCAGGTGGTGTTCGGGGTGATCGTGTCGCACCAGCAAACGGGCGCGAACCTGCGGCGCGCGACGCAAACGCTGATCCAGGATATGCAGAGCAACAATCGCGGGCTGCGCGTGGGGCGGCAACAGAACATCACGGTGGACGGCACGCGCGCGCTGCTGACCGAGATGACTTCGGAATCGGCGTTGGGCGGAACCGAGATCGACACCCTGGTGACGGCGGTGGTGGGCGGGGAACTGTTCAGCGCCGTCTTCGTCGCGCCGCAGCAGAATATGCAAGAGGCGCAGCCGGTGTTCCGCCAGATGCTCGCTTCGCTCAGGTTCGCGCGTTGATCCCGCACGACGCGGTACTGTTCGACTTCGACGGGGTGCTGGTGGATTCCGAACCGCTGCATTTCGAGTGCTGGGGCGAAATTTTGAAACCGTTCGGCATCGCCTTGCCCTGGGACTATTACGAAAAGAACTGCATCGGCGTGTCGGACCGGGCGATGATCGCGACGCTGGTGGGGCTTTCTAATCCGCCGGCCGATTTCGAGGCGGTCTACGCGATGTATCCGCACAAGAAGGCGCTGTTCCGGGAACGGGTGCTCGCCGCGCCGCCGGTCGCGCCGGGGACGATCGAACTCGTGCGGTCGCTCGCGCCTCGGAAGGTGGCGGTCGTCACGTCGAGCGGGCAAAGCGAAGTGGAACCGGTGCTCGAACGGCTGGGAATTTTGGATGCCCTCGACGCCACGGTCTACGGCGGCGACGTCGCGAAACTAAAGCCCGCGCCCGATCCGTATCTGCGCGCGGCGGAGTTGCTGGGCGTCCGGAATCCTTTGGTGGTAGAGGATTCCGAGGCGGGAGTTGCAAGTGGCCGGGCGGCGGGATTCGAGGTATTGCAAGTGAAATGCGCCTCGGAAGTAGCGGCGCGGGTCCGGGAAGTTTTGCGGTGACCCCGAAAACTTACGGCCGTAACGCGCGGTTCGTACACGAACTGGCCGGGCCGGTCGTCAAGCTATTGGCCGCGAAGCCGCGCGAGCGAATTCTCGATCTCGGTTGCGGCGACGGCGCTTTGACGGTCCAGTTGCCGGGCAACGTGATCGGAGTCGACCGGTCGAAAGCGATGGTGGAAGCGGCTCGCCGCCTCGGCGCGGACGCCCGGGTCATGCCCGGCGAGAAGTTGACCTTCGACCGCGAGTTCGACGCCGTTTTTTCGAACGCCGCGATGCACTGGATGCCGGACGCGGACGCCGTTGTCGCGGGCGTGGCGCGCGCGCTTCGGCCGGGCGGGCGATTTGTCGGCGAGTTCGGGGGCTTCGGCAACGTGGCGGCGGTGGCGACGGCGATCCGCGCGGTAGTCGGAGATCGAGGGTGGCCGTGGTACTTTCCGACGCCGGAGGAATACTCGGCCGTCCTCGACCGCCATGGATTCCGGGTGCGCTGGATCGAACTCGTGCCGCGGCCAACCAAGCTGCCGACGGATATGAACGGCTGGCTGGCGACTTTCGGGAAACCGTTCCGGCTCTCCAAGGAGGAACGAACGCGGATCGTCGAGTTGCTGCGCCCGGCGCTCCGTACGGCCGATGGCGTCTGGTACGTGGATTACGTGCGGTTGCGGTTCGCGGCGAGGCTGCGGTGACCGCGCGGGAGTCGATCGCCGAAAAGAAATCGCGCCTCGACGCGCTACGGCCGATGTCCGAGGCGGCGCTGCGCGGGCTTCAGAAGTCCTTCGACGTCGATCTCACGTACACCTCGAACGCCATCGAAGGCAACACGCTAACTCTGCGCGAGACGGCAGAGCTAATCGAGCATGGAATCACGGTGGGGGGGAAGCCTCTCCGCGACCACCTGGAGGCGGTGGATCACTACAACGCCGTCCTGTGGATGCGCGAACTGGCCGGGGTGGACGCGCCGGTCACCGAAGCGGTGGTCCGGGAACTACATCGAAGGATCGTGCTTCGCAGCCAACCGGAGATCGGCGGCGTTTACAGCACGCTGCCGCGCCGCATCGCCGGTTCGCCTGTGACATTTCCAAACCCGATTCGGATTCCCGAACTCATGGCGGAGTTCGGGGCGTGGCTCGCCGGTGCCGGCCCCGCGCCCGGGGCGTGCTTCGAAGCGCATTTCCGGCTAGTAGCCATTCATCCCTTTACGGACGGCAACGGCCGGACGGCGCGCCTGCTGATGAACTTGCTGTTGCTGCGCCGGGGCTACCCGCCTGTCGCCGTGCGTCCGGAGGATCGGAAGGCGTACTTAGACTCTCTTCAGCACGCCTCGACTGCCGACGATACCGGCCCGTTTCAGAAGCTGCTTCACGAGCGGCTGGAGACGACGCTCGCGGAGTATCTGGAAGTGCTAGGTAACGTCTGATAACGAATATTATGTCAACTTAGATTAGTTGCCGCCGCGCCGGCCGCCGCCGCCACCCCCTCGGGATTCGCCACCGCCACCGCCTCGGCTAGAACCGCCGCCCGACGGCCCTCGGCTTTCCCCGCCTCCGCGCGACATACCTCCGCCACCGCCGCTACGCGACATGCCACCGCCTCCGCGCGACATCCCGTCCATTCCACCGCCGCGTTCCATGCGGGGCGCGGACATGCCGCCACGATCGATTCTCGGGCTTTCCATTCTCGGACTTTCCATGCGAGCGCCGCCGCGCGGGGACTCGTAAGTCCGCTCGGAGCGCGACGAACTGCGGTCATACGAACCCCGGTCGTAGGAGCCGCGGTCGCGGACCACCGGCGGATTGACTTGCAACGATTCGGACCGGTCCCGGCCGACGGTGCCCGAGCGGTCGCTGTAGCTACGGTCCGTGCGGTCGGTACGGTCGTAGGTCCGCCAACCCGTGTCGCCGCGTCCCGGAGATTCCGTGCGAGAGCCGGAACGGTCCACGCTCGACTCTCGAGACGGTTCTCCGAAGCGCCGCCAGCCGTTCTGGTCGCCCCGGCCTTCGGTGCGCTCGTAGGTTCGCGGAGTATCCCGCCCGGATTCGCGGCCCGCCGTTTCGCGGCCGCCAGACTCGCCGACCCTGCGCCAGCCCTCGCCGCCCGAGCCGACTTGCCGGGATTCTGAGCGCGACTCGCCTCGTTCCGGGGCCGCGCCGAAGCCGCTCGAAAGCGCCGCCTCCCGCCCGCGCGACGCGGGAGCTTCGGGCGAGCGCGCCACCGTCTCCGCGCCCCGCCGTTGCTCGTCGAACGGAACCCGGTCGACCCGCGTGGGCTCCCGCCGCGAGTAGAAGCGGTCGTTGACCGTCCCGGCGCCGTCGATTCCCGCGCGCACGCTCCGGTCGCTGAACCGGGTGGCGTCGCGTTCGGGTGCGATCGGCACGGGTCCGCGCATACTCGACGCCCGGTCGAAATCGCCGCCCGCCAAGCCGACGTTCCGCACGCTTTGTCCGCGGCCGAAGCTCTCGGCCTGCACCACGGTCACGCCGTCGTTGACGCGGGCGTTGCGGTAAATGTTGGTGACGTTGACGTTGTTGACGATGGTCGTGTTGCCGCGCCCGTACCAGCCCCGGCCATACCAGCCGCGCCCGTACCAGGGATAGAAGGGCTCATAGGGCGCTAGCGGAATCCAGCCGACGCGGCCCCAGCCGCCGAGACCGACGCCTACGCCGACGCCGCCCCATCCGACCCAGGCCACCAAGCCCGGACGCCACCACTGCCGACCCACGCCGCCCGGCCACCAGCACCAGCGGTTGGCGCTCCAAAACCAGCGGCCGTAGTGATAGGGCGCCCAACCCCAGGGGTCGTAGCTGACCCAGCTCCAGCCGTAGTAGTCCACCCAACTCCAGCGTCCGTGGCGATAGGGGGCCCAGCCGGCCGCGACGCGCGGCTGCCACACCCAACCGTAAGGCGGCGAATTTACCCAGGTTCCGTGGTCGTCCAGGTCGTCGGCGCCGTAGACGTCGCGGCTCACGTAGTTGTAGCTCGAAGAACGAAGCAACTCGCGGTTGCGGCGTTCGTTCCAGCGGTCCCAATCGTCGTCGGGAAGGTCGGCGACGGTCTGGAATTCGGGATCGGAGACCGCGCCGCGCACCAGCATCGTGCGGCCCGCGCGCAGCCGCTGCGAACCGCGGGGCGAGAAGACGTCGACTTCCCCGCTCCGCACGGCGATTTCGGTCACCGGGCCCGTGTCGCCGTCGCGGACGGAAACTCGGTAAATGCCGCGCTTCAGCGGCCGGACCGATACGCTTGGCGTATTGATGTCGGCGTCCGCGCTCGACTCGCGTAGCACCGTGAACGTGATCGTGCCGCGGGCGAGTTCCATCTGAAAGCGACCCTGCTCGAGATCGGCTAGCCGCAATTCGGTGTTGGAGGAAAGCCGGGCGAGGTTCGCCCAGTCGAGCTGAATCTCGGCGCGCGATCCGACGCCCGATTGCACCCGGTCTCCGGTCACCAAAGGGCCGTTGGCCGCGCCCGCCACCCACTCGCCGGTATCGCCCCGGCGCACGGAAACGTCGCCCGAAAGCAGGCTCAACCGCGCCACCCCGCGCCCCGGGCCGTCGTCCTGCGCCCAAATCGCGCCCGCCATCCCCAATACCGCCAGAGAGAACCGCTTCATGGCCTATTCTCCTTCTATTCTCTCCAAAAGCATTTCGACCGCCGTTCGCCATCTTGTTCGGAAACAACAAGATGCGCTATGCTACGGGTTCGCTCGGCTGGCCGAAATGCACCACCTAGGTTCGAAACGCGCGGTTCTCGCGCTGGCGCTGATTACGGTGGCGTTCTATTGGAAGCTGGTCCTGACCAACCAGTATTCGTGGCTCGAATCGCCGGATTTGGCGCACCAAGTTCTTCCGTGGCTGCAATTTCAGGCAGGCGAGTGGCACAAGGGCCGATTTCCGCTCTGGAGTCCTTATGAGTGGGCCGGACAATCGCTGATCGGGCAGGCTCAGCCGGGCGTGGCGTACCCGCCCAACTGGTTGCTGTACCTTCTGCCTTTAAAGCGCGGCTGGATGCGCGTGGGGGTTCTCCATTGGTACTTCGTCGTTCTCCATTTTTTGGCGGCTTGGTTCATGTTCCGGCTGTGTCGCGACCGGGGGGCTTCGGCGGGCGCATCGATTTTGGGTGGGATGATCTTCGCTTTCGGCGGCTATGTGGGCACGGTCGATTGGCCGCAGATGCTCAACGGAGCGATTTGGGCGCCCTTGATCTTTCTCTTCCATCTTCGTGCCGTAGAAGGGAAATCGCCGGTCGCCAGCGCTACGTTAAGTGGCCTTTTCCTGGGATTGTCGTGGCTATCCGGGCATCATCAAGTGCCGATATTTCTTACGCTTGCCGTAGGTTTTTCGTGGCTTTACTTTACCTGGCGCGACCGGTCCCGCTTCAAGTATTTGTTGCTCTTTGGCGTGGTATTCGTTTTGATCTCGGGACTTCAGACGATCCCCGCGTGGGAATACGGGCGAACGGCGCGGCGCTGGGTGGGTATGAACGAACCGATCGGCTGGAATCAATCGGTTCCGTATTATCTGCATCAGTTTTACGGCTTTCAACCTATTTCCGTTCTGGGGATTATCGTTCCAGGATTCAACATTCACACGAATGCATTTATCGGACTGGCGGCGACCGTGCTGCTTGTTCTCGGTTGGGCGCGGTCGGGCTACTTTGCGCTTCTAGCGGCGGGCGGCTTGCTGTACTCGCTGGCGCAATTCGGCGTGATCGAGGGATTGCTCTACGCGCTGTTGCCGATGGTTGAAAAAGCGCGCTCGCCTTCGATGGCGGTAATCGTATTCGCGCTGGGGGTCGCGCCGTTGGCGGCGTTCGGATTCGACCGGATCGGCGAGGCTTCGTCGCGGCTTCCCCGTTGGCTTGCGGGCGGCGCGGGAGCGGTGCTGGCCCTGTACGCGATTTGGGCGGCGGTGAGGGGCTTGGGCGCGATCCCGGATCAGCGCCCGGTCATGGCGGCGCTGCTGGCCCTGGCGCTCGCGGCGCTGCTGCACTATCGGCCGCCTTACCTGCGAGCGGGGATCGGGGCGATCGTGTTTCTGGAACTCTCGCTCGCCGCGCCGTACTATTGGCCGAACCGGTTCGACCCGGCACCGACCCCGTACTTGAAGTATTTGGCGCAGAACCAAGAGATCGTCGATTTTCTGCGGACGCAGCCCCAACCCGTGCGTGTCTTGGTGGACGACAACGTCGTGAAGTTCAATTTCGGGGACTGGCACGGTCTCGATGTCTTTGGGGGGTATGTGGCGAGCCTCTCCGAGAATCTGCTCGACAACGACTTGCACGCGCCGCGCACCCGGCAATTGATGGGCGTGACGCACTCCATCGGTAAGGATCCGATTTATCCCGATCAGCCCAAGCTCTTCTCGTCGGCTTCCGGCCTGAACGTATACGCTATGCCCGATCCGCTGCCGCGCGCCTGGGTGACGCACGCGGCGTTTCGAGCGGGGACCAAGGCGGATCGCGACCGGCTACTACACGATTCGCGTATCGATTTGCGGCGCGGCGCGATTCTCGACCGGGAACTCCCGCTCGAAAGTTGCGAGGGCGACCGGGTGGCGTTGCTGCGGCGCGATCCGTCGCGGGCGACGCTCACGGCGGACGTCGCTTGTCGGGGATTGCTGATTTTGGGGGAAACGGACGCGCCGGGATGGCGGGTGACGGTGGACGGCGAGCCGCGCGAACGGCTGACGGTAGATGGCGCGCTGCGCGGCGTCGTACTCGAAAAGGGATTTCATCGCGTTATATGGGAGTACCGCCCTTTGTCCGTCTTCGCCGGAGCGGCGATGACGGCGCTGGGCGCGCTGACGGTCTTGGGCGTACTTATAATGGGGCGTAGATGAACCGGCGAAGCTTTTTGTCGATGACCGCGGCGTCGCCGCTTCTGGCTCAGGACAAATCCGCGCCCGCGAAACCGATCGATCCCTTGGCGGTGGTGGTCAGCGAAGTGATCGTGCCGGTGACGGTCACCGACGACAAAGGGCGGTTCGTCGGCGACCTCGATCAAGACGATTTCAAGATTTACGACGAGGACCGGCCGCAAACGATCCGCTACTTTTCGCGCGAGCGGCAGCAGCCGGTGGTCGTCGGATTTCTGGTCGATCAGTCGAACGCGAACCGGCTGCATTGGAAGACGTTCCAGCAGGCCGTCGAGGAACTGATCTTTACGCTGCTGCCGGGCGATCCGCGATACGCGGGCTACTTGATCGGTTATTCGAGCGACGCGGAGTTGCTGGCCAACACCAATAGCGACGCGGAGAAGCTGCTCGAAAAGGTCCGCAAGATGAAACCCGGCGGCGGCGCGGCGATGTACGACGCGGTATATATCTCTTGCACTAGCCGGACGCTGGTAAAGGGCGAGCCGGTGGAACCGCGTCGGGTGATCGTCATCGTCGGCGACGGACACGACAACGCCAGTAAGAAGTCGCTCGAAGAGGTTCTGGAACTCGCGCAGCGGAATCTGGTGACGATCTACGGCGTGTCGACGACGGCGTTCGGGTTCGGGTCGGACGGCGAGAAAAATTTGAGCCGCCTTGCGGAAGAAACCGGCGGCCGGGTGGAATATCCCTTGCAGGGCGTGTACAAGGACGTGTCCGGGTACTTGTCGACGCCCTCCGATGAGGGCAATTACGCGCTCAAGGTAGGGACCGGGGGCTACGCCTCGGCCGTCGCACAAGGGTTATTCAAGGCGGTCGCTAACGTTACGGGTGAAGTGACGACGCAATACATTATGCGCTACACACCCGACAACACCGACGTGAAACCGAAAGTGTTTCGAAACATTCGCGTCGAGGTTCCCCGCTTCCCGACGGCTAAGGTCCGAGCGCGGAAGGGTTATTACCCCTATAATCCGTAAGGGGTAAAGAAAACGCGTCTCGCGCTCGTGGCCGGCGAGCCGATCAGTTCACCAAGATGAGCGCCGTGGCGACAAAGCGGGGGGAGTTCGCGCTTTTCGAACTCCAGTTGCCCGGTCGCGCTCCGGCGGCTTGCGGCGTCGTGGTTTGGGACGGCGCGGACGGCGCGGCGATGCGATTCCGCAGGGACTGGGAAACGCTGGGGGACGAGCCGGACGCGGGGTTTTTCGCGGCGGCGCTGGACGACTACTTGCGCGACATGGGGCCGTCGCGATTCCGCGAGTGGGTGTACTCAAGCTTGTCGAATAGCTGGCGGTTAACCGACCCCGAGCCAACGCTCGTCGACTCGCTGCCGCGCGCGGTGGATCGCCTCTATCGCCGTCACGTTCCCGTCGAGGTGTTGCGGTATCGCACGCACCTTCCGGTGATCGCGCTGGCGGCGGCGGCGGGATCCTGGGGCGAATCGATGAACCCGGAGGCGCTCGCCGATCGAGCCGAAGACTGGATTGAACCGGCGGCCGATCAGCGCATCGACGAGCGGATGTTCGTGGCGCGGGTCGTCGGACGGTCGATGGAGCCGGAGATTCCCGACGGCGGCCTCTGCGTGTTCCGGTACCAACCGGTCGGCTCGCGCGATGGGCGCAAGGTGCTCGTCGAACGTTTCGGCGACGCTTCGCAGCGCTATACGGTGAAGCGCTACCGGTCGACGAAGAGCTACGACGAAGAAGGCGCGGTAGCCGGCCGTAAGGTGCGGCTGGAGCCGCTGAACCCCGAGTTCGAGGCGTGGGAACTGGTGGAAGGCGAGGAGTGCCGCGTGCTCGCCGAGTTCGTGAGCGTACTGTAGACTTGGGTTTGTGACGTTCAAGCACTTCGACCGGATCACCTACGAGCCGGGAAAAATGAACGGGCAGCCTTGTATTCGAGGGATGCGCCTAACGGTAAGGCGAGTCTTGGACATCCTCGCGACGTACCCCGATCGCGCGGAGCTTTTCCGGGCCTTTCCCGAGTTAGAGGAAGAAGACCTGCGGCAAGCCCTTTACTATGGGTCGGCCAGCGTCGCCGACGAAGTTTCGGCCATCGAGTGATCTCCCTTCTGCTGGATCAGGGAGTATCCCGATTGGCGATTCCTCTGCTCGCCGAGCGTGGCGTTCTGGCGGTGCATGCGGCCGACGCGGGATTGGCAAGCGCCGATCGAGCGGCTGCGAGAACACGAGGCCGCTGGGATCATCTTCAAACTGGTTTTTCGCTACGGAGAAGCGTTGGAGCGGGGAGCGATGGTCACCGCCAACCGGCAGCGCTCCAGAATGCGGCCGCTTCCTCTTCGCTAGACGGCGACCGCCGCCGCCACCTGGCGCAGCACGTAGGGGAGGATTCCGCCGCTGCGATAGTACTCGACTTCGACCGGGGTGTCGATCCGCACCTTCACACGAAACGTCTTGCCGGACGCGTCGATCGTAGCGATCTTGTCGCCCGAGATCGCTTCGGCGAGACCGGTGAGCGAGAACGTCTCTTCGCCCGTCAGTCCCAGCGACGCGACGCTTTCGCCGGGCATGAACTCGCAGGGAAGCACGCCCATGCCGACGAGGTTCGAGCGGTGAATGCGTTCGAAGCTTTCGGCGATCGCCATCTTCACGCCGAGTAGCATGACGCCCTTCGCGGCCCAGTCGCGCGAGGAACCGGAGCCGTACTCTTTACCGGCGAGAATCACGAGTCCCGTGCCGTCGGCGCGATAGCGCGCGGACGCGTCGTAGATCGACATTTGTTCGCCGGTCGGCAAGTAGCGGGTGAATCCGCCCTCGACGCCGGGCACGAGTTGATTCCTGAGCCGAATGTTGGCGAGCGTGCCCCGCACCATCACTTCGTGGTTGCCGCGGCGCGCGCCGTAGCCGTTGTAATCCTGCGGGGCGACGCCGAGCGAGGTTAGGTATTGGCCGGCCGGTACGTCTTTCTTGAACGACCCGGCGGGCGAAATGTGGTCGGTGGTAATCGAATCGCCGAGCACGGCAAGCGCGCGCAGCCCCTCGAACTTGGGCAACGGCGCCGCGGGGTCGGCCATGTTCTCGAAGTAGGGAGGATGGCGGATGTAGGTGGACTCGGGATCCCAGGCGAACAGGTCGCCCTTGGGCGTCTTCATGTTCTTCCACTGATCCGTACCTTCGAAGACCGCCGAGTACTCGCGGGCGAACTGGTCGGCGCGCACGAACTCGCCCACGGCGGCGGCGATCTCTTCGTGCGACGGCCAGATGTCGCGCAGGTAGACGGGTTGGCCGTCTTTACCGGTTCCCAGCGGATCGTTGGCGAGATCGATATCGACGCGGCCGGCGAGCGCGTAGGCGACGACCAGCGGCGGCGAGGCGAGATAGTTCGCCTTCACCTGCGCGTTGACGCGGCCTTCGAAATTCCGGTTGCCGGAGAGCACGGCGGCGACGGTCAACTTTTGCTCGGACACGGCTTGCGAGACCGGATCGGGCAGCGGGCCCGAATTTCCGATACATGTCGTGCAGCCGTAGCCGACGAGGTTGAAATGCAGTTCGTCGAGGTACTTCTGCAAACCGGAATCGCGGAGATATTCGGTAACCACTTTCGATCCGGGGGCGAGCGAAGTCTTCACCCATGGCTTCGATCGAAGTCCCTTCTCGACGGCTTTTTTCGCGAGCAAGCCGGCGCCGATCATCACGCTGGGGTTCGAGGTGTTAGTGCAGGAGGTGATGGCGGCGATAACCACGCTTCCGTCCGACTTCGGTAGGCCCCGCCGGCATAGCGATGGGCGTCGAACGTGGCGCGACGGCCAAGGTTTCGAGGAAGTTCGCTTTAACTTTGGGAAGCTCGATGCGATCCTGCGGCCGCTTGGGCCCGGCGAGCGACGGCACGACGGTCGAGAGGTCGAGCGCGAGGGTGTCGGTGTAGTCGGGGTCGGGCGAGGACGCGGTGAGGAACAGCCCCTGCTCCTTGGCGTAAGCTTCGGTGAGCGCGATGGTGTCCGCGGGGCGGCTCGACAGACGCATATAGGCGAGCGTCTGGTCGTCGATCGGGAAGTACCCGATGGTCGCACCGTACTCGGGCGCCATATTCGCGATGGTGGCCCGGTCGGCCAGCGGCAGGTGCAACACTCCGGGTCCGTAAAACTCGACGAATTTGCCGACTACGCCTTTCTTGCGGAGCATCTGGGTGACGGTGAGAACGAGATCGGTCGCGGTGGTGCCGGGCGGGAGTTGGCCGGTAAGCTTGAATCCGATGACGTCGGGCAGCAGCATCGAGATCGGCTGTCCGAGCATGCAGGCCTCGGCCTCGATGCCGCCGACGCCCCAACCGACCACGCCGAGCCCGTTGATCATTGTGGTGTGCGAATCGGTGCCGACGACGGAATCGGGATACGCTTCGCCGCCGCGGGTGAAGACGACGCTGGCCAAGTATTCCAAGTTGACCTGGTGAACGATGCCGGTGCCGGGCGGCACGGCGCGGAAGTTCGAGAGATTCGCTTGCGCCCAGCGGAGCAGCGCGTAACGTTCGTGGTTGCGCTGGAATTCGAGGAGCACGTTGAGATCGAAGGCGTCCTTCGTGCCGTAGTTATCGACCTGGACGGAATGGTCGATCACGAGATCGACGGGAATGAGCGGGTTGGCGAGCTTCGGGTCCGCGCCCATCTTCTTGAGGGCGTCGCGCATGGCGGCGATATCGACGACGCAGGGGACGCCGGTAAAGTCCTGCAGCAAGACGCGCGCGGGCCGGAAATTGATCTCGCTCGCCGGTTCCTTCGCCCAACGGGCCACGTACTCGATGTCGGAGCGCCGTACGGTCTTTCCGTCCTCGTGACGCAGCAGATTTTCGAGCAGCACGCGGATCGAGTACGGGATGCGGGCGAGCGAAAATCCGGCGCTCTCAAGCGCGGCGAGGCGATGGGTAGCGAGCTTCTGGCCGCGTACTTCAAGCGTCGCGGCGGAACCGAACGAATTCAAACTGGGCATGGATTGCCTTTATTATCGCAGCGTCGATAATAAAGGAATGTCGGCTTTCCCGCTGCCGCGTTGGACGCTGGAGGAGTATCTCGATAGAGAAGAGATGGCGGACGAGCGCCACGAGTTTTTCGACGGGCTGATCGTCGCCATGTCGGGCGGGCTCTCCGCGCACGATCTAGTGAGTTCGAACGCCGTCACACTGTTGAACCTGGCGACTCGCGGGCGGCCTTGCCGCGCGCACGGGTCGAATTTGCGGCTGTACATCGCCAAGTCGAACGTCGCGACTTACCCGGACGCGATGGTGGTGTGCGGGCCATATGAGTACGAGCGCGGGCGCCGCGATCTGATCTCGAATCCGATTCTCCTCGTCGAGGTTCTATCGAGATCGACGGAGTCTTACGACCGCGGTAAGAAGTTCGAGTATTACCGGACATTGCCGTCTTTGCGCGAGTACGTTCTGGTCTCGCAGACCGAGCCTTTGGTAGAACGATTCTCGCGGCAGGACGAGCGGTGGACGCTCGACGCGTTTCGCGGACTCGACGCCGAGTTGCCGCTCGAATCGATCGAGGCGCGACTCGCTCTCCGCGAGCTGTACGACAAGGTGGAGTTCGAGCCCGCTCCGCTATAGTCGAGAGCGTGCCCAAGGTCACCTATCTCCCTTCCGGAGTTACTTACGAATTCGATCCCGCGACGCTTCCCTACTCCGATCACGGACAGCCTGGCTCGCTGCTCGACGTCGCGCTGAACGCCGGCGTCGATTTGAATCACGACTGCGGCGGGTTCTGCAGTTGCACCACCTGCCACGTCGTCGTCGTCGAGGGGATGGAGAATTTGTCGAAGCAGGAACCGGACGAGGACGACCTGCTCGACACGGTGGGCGGACGGACGCGCGAGTACCGGCTGGGTTGCCAGTCGATCGTCAAGGGCGACGTCACGGTACGCATTCCTTAGCGCAGGTAGACGCGCTGGAGATGGCGTGGGCCGACGATCACCTCTCGGCCGTGCAGGGAATGCAGATTGTCGATCAAGAGCAGATCGCCGGGTTCGATCACGAAGCGTCCGGGCGTTACGGAGGCCAGCGCATCTTCGAATCGCCGAAGCGCCTCCCCGCCCCGCGTGCCCTGCGCCGAGTAGGCGACGACGTAGCGGCCGTCGTCTCCGCGAGCGAGCACGCGATGGCCGGGCAACGGCGCCGAGCCCAGCTTCGCCTGAAACGTGAGCGGCGGAATTTGTTCGAAGTCGGGACGCATTAGCGCGTCGATGGTCTCCGCGTCGAGGCGAGCGAGTACGTCGTCGAGAGGGTAGAGCAGCGTCGCCGACCGCGCCTCGTTGTTGATGCCGAGCAGGGCCAGCAGTCTCGGACGTTGCGCGACCGGGAGAAACGCGGCGTCGGTATGCGGCAGAAACGCCGCGCGGCCCAGAGACGATTGCGTGGCTTCGAGACCAAGCGCGGGCTTCAGGTCGTGGACGATGGCGCCGTCGCGTTCCTCGGGATAGCCGAACGGTTCGCCATACTTCGCGAGCCGTTCGAGCAGTTGCGCGGGGGCGACGCCGCGCTCGACGATCATGACTTCATTATGGCTTGATCGCGCGCACGAAGCCCGAATAGAAGCTTCCGCCCGCGATGTCGTAAGTGCGCGTATTCTCGATCTCGATTCCGGAGAATCCGGCGGCGGCGAGCTTCGCCTTGTAATCCGATTCTTCGAGTGCGCCCGCGATGCAGCCGACATACAGTTCCGCGTCGCGGCGCACCGCCGGGTCCACGTCGCCCTTGACGACGACGTCGGATACGGCGAACCGGCCGCCGGGCTTGAGCACGCGAAACGCCTCGCTAAGCACGCGCGACTTGTCGGCCGAGAGATTGATGACGCAGTTCGAAACGACGACGTCGACCGAGCCGTCCGGTAGCGGAATATTCTCGATTTCGCCTTTCAGGAACTCGACGTTCTCCACGCCCGCCTTGCGCTTGTTCTCCGCCGCGAGCGCGAGCATCTCGTCGGTCATATCGAGTCCGTAAGCTCTACCCTCGGGGCCGACGCGCTTGGCCGATAGAATCACGTCGATGCCGCCGCCGGAGCCTAGATCGAGGACGACCTCGCCCGCCCGCAGTTCCGCGAGCGCGGTGGGATTGCCGCAGCCGAGCGACGCGAGAAACGCCGTGTCGGGAACGGACGACGCTTCGTTGGCGTTGTAGAGGTTCGAGGTGATCGGGTCCGCTTCGCCGCAACCCGCCGACCCTCCGCAGCAGCCGTTCGTCTGGCCCTGTTGCACGCGCAACGCGGCCTGGCCGTAGCGCGACTTGACTAACTCTTTGATTTCGACTTCGGTCGTCATAGCTTGGTTTTCAACTCCTTTTCGTAGAACTCGGCGAAGCGCGTCTTGATTTGGTCGCGCACCTTCCGGAACACCGCGATGTCCGTCGTCTTGGCGGGGTCCTCGAAGCCGATGTGCAAACGCTTTCCGACCTTGCCCGAGAAGTTCGGGCAGCTCTCGTCGGCCTCGCCGCACACGGTCACGACGAAGTCGAAGGACTGGTCGAGGAACTGCCGCACGTTCTTCGGCCGGCCGCCCGAGATGTCCACTCCGACCTCCTTCATTGCCTCGATCGCGAGGGGGTTCACGCGCGGCGAAGGATGGGTGCCTGCCGAGTGCACTTCCAGGCGGCCGTCGAAGCTCTTCAAGAACCCTTCGGTCATTTGACTGCGGGCGGAATTGCCCGTGCACAAGACTAGAATTTTCAACTTGCCTCCTTCGGCGAACGCGGCGAGCGACATCGCCGCCGTGAGAAACAGCTTCAGCAACATGCTTGAGTAACCTCCTTGGGTTTGACGGCCTTCGAGCGCGTGCAGCATTCGGCGTAGAGGAAGCGCAACAGATCCTTGAGCGCCTCCTCGTTCGCGCGGTACCGGAGGAACTGGCGGTCGCGCTCGACGGCCACCAGACCTTCGTTTTTCAGCTTGTCGAGATGGTGCGAGAGCGTCGAACCGGGGATGCCGAGTTCGGCCTGCAGGTCGCCCACCACCATGCCCGCCGGGTGGGCGGAAAGCAGCGTGCGGACGATACTCAGCCGCGCCTCGGAGCCGAGGGCGGCGAACATGTCGGCGTAACGCGCGGTGTCCATCGGTATTTCTACAATTGCAGAAATATCGATTCCGGTCAAGCGCCGCTACATGTATTCCGGAACTTCGATCCCCAGCACGCCCAGGGTCCACTCCAGACGCTCGGAGAAAAATCGCGTCAGCCAGACGAGCGTCGCGCGGCGTCCGGCGTCCGGCTCCGAGATCACGGGATAGTCGTGATAAAACCCGCTAAACGCCTGCGCCAACTGAAAGGCGTAGCGAGCGACGTGCGACGGCTCGCCCGATTCGACCGCCTTCGCCACCACGCTTTCGGCGCGGGCGGCGACGAGCAGGAATTGCCACAGACCCTCGTCGGTAAGCGCCCGGGCGAACGTTTCGCGGTCCGGAGCGTCCCAGTCTTGCGCCTTCCTCAGAATGCTTCGCGCGCGGACGGCGGCGTACTGCGCGTAGGGGCCGGTTTCGCCCTCGAAGCTCAGCGCTTCGCCGAGATCGAAGGCGATCACCGAGTTTCGCGTGAACTTCAACATGAAGTAGCGCAGCGCGCAAACGGCGATTTGGGTCGCGATGTGGAGCCGCCGCTCTTCCGGCGCTTCCGAGTGCCGGGACGACACCTCGACCAGCGCGCGATCGATCAGCGTGTCGATCAGATCGTCGGCTTTGACCCCGAGCCCCTTGCGGCCGGACACCTCCACATACGGGCGTTGCTTGTCTTCCTCCGAAAGCTCGATTCCCAACTCGACGCAGGTGCGCGGCGAAAGCGCCACCATTTCGTAACTGAAGTGAATCGAGTTCGCCGCCGCTTCGTCGTAGCCGAGCGCTTTCAGCCCCGCCACTACCACGTCCTGCAAGTACGACTGCCGCGAATCGATCACATTGTAGACGCGTGCCGCCCGGCCAAACTCGGGATGAGGAGCGTCGCTTTCGGTAGCCGTCGCCACCCAGACGCCGGGGAACGCGGCCATCTCGCGATAGTGGAAATCCTTGCCCAGCAGGCCGAACTTCCACATCTGATAGGCGATGTCCTTGCCGACGTAGGTAACGGTGCCGTTCGAGCGAACGATCACCTTGCTATCGTCCTCGTCGGTCGAGTTCTTAAACGCCGACGCGGGCATCACCCAGCAACCGGCGTTCTTGCCTTCGTTCTCGAAGTGGATCGCGCCGCGGTCCTTCAGCTGCTCGAAGGCGCTCGCCCAGAACTTGAGGTGCAGAATTTCGCTCTCGCGCGGCAGCACGTCGTAGCCGATGCCGAGGCGCGCCATCGTGCGGAGGTGGCACTCGACGATCGAGTCCGCGACGACGTGTCCGATTTCGGCTAATTCGCCGTGCCCCGCCTCGATGGCGTGCAGCGTATCGGCGCGCCATTGCTTAGCTTCGGCATGGTCGTTGTAGTAGCTCGACACGCGCGCGTACAGGTCCCAGCACAGATAGTCGAAGCGCGGGAGTTTCGCGAGCGCCGCCACTTCGGCGGGCGACTTCCGCTCGAGAAAGTGGAAGCCCACGACGACGTCCGCCACCTGGACGCCGGTGTTATCGATGTAATTCTGCACTTCGACGCGATGACCGGTCGCGCGTAGCATGCGCACGAACGTATCCCCCAAAACCGCGTTACGCAGATGGCCGATGTGCGCGGCCTTGTTGGGGTTGATGTTGGTGTGCTCGACGATCGTTTTTTCGGCGCTCACGGCGGCTACCGCCGTTCGCTCCCCGGAGAGCGACGCGGCGAACGCGGCACGGTCGAGCCGAACGTTGATGTAGCCGTTGCCCGCGATTTCGAAAGCGGACACGCCCTCGACGGGCCCGAGCGCTTCGACGATGTCCGCCGCGATGGCGCGCGGATTCTTCTTCAACTCGCGCGCGAGTTGAAACGCGACGGGGAGGGCGAACTCGCCGAACGAAGTCTGTTTGGGTTGTTCGACGGCGACGGGCGCCGTAAGCCCCCGCGCGTCTAAGTAGCCGGAAACGGCGGAAACGAGCCGCCGTTCGATCTCAGTTAGCACGCCCGATTATATCGGGCCGCATCACGATCACCAGCGTGCGCCCGTCGGAGTGAAACTCCTGCCCGTGCGCGGTTTTCGCTTTCTTCACGGGATCCTTGTGCGTCAGATAGTATGTGTGCGCCACCTCGCCCGTCCCGCGCAGCGATTCGGCGATGAACTCCCGCTCCCCGTCGGTGTTTTCGTCGATCTTGTGCGTCACGTTGCCGTTCCGCTGGTCCTTATCGAAGCCGATGTCGTGCGTGCCCGCTCCGATCCAGACCTCGGTATCGTCCGCCGTGAACGGAGCTTTCCAGATGCGGAAATGGTGACGGGCGGCGATCACCTTCACCGGGTCGCCCATCGCGAAGCCGTAGTCTTGGGGACGATCGAAGAGGTACAGCTCGCTCATCGGAAGCTCGACGTAGCCGCGACGCTGCAGGATGGAGCCGAGAGCGCCGATCACGGCTTCCTGCGGATTGCGATCGACCTTCACCCAACCCGCCGAAATTAGGGCGTTCACGATCCGTTTCTCCGAGCCGACGATGGCGAAGTTGACGCGGTCGCCGGGCGTGCCTTCGAGATCCGACACCCGATTCGGGACCCCGTCGAGTTGTTCCTGGGTCAATTTGGGGAGCGCGGAAACGTCGATTTTCGGCATCGCCTTTCCGGCCGTGCGCGTCACCGCGACGGTGAACGAACCTTCCGCCGATTCGCCCTCGGGGAGATTCGCGCCGAGGTAGAGGCGTCCGGCGACCGGAGCGCGCCACTCGCGGCCCGCACCGATAAAGAAGGGCCGCCCGGAGCCGACGCGCGCCACCGCCGCCCCGCGTCCCGCGTCGTTCACCGGGAAAGTCTTTAGCAAGTCCTTCCAGCCTTTTTGAGAGCCTTCCCGCGATCCTTCCTTCAACTCGAACTTCACCGAGTCGCCCGCCGCGACGTCGATCTTGGTGTCGAGCCAGGCGCCTTTCTGCGGTACCTCGAAATCGGCGGCCAGCGCGGCCAACAGCGCAAACAGCATGGTCAAAATATACGCCCAGTTAAGATACGAATGTGCCTCGCGTTACGTTTCTGCCGGAAGGCCGCACGGTCGAGTTCGAGTCCGGCAAACTTCCCTCCTCCGATCACGGCAAGCCCGAATCGCTGCTCGACATCGCGCTGGCTCACGGAATTCATCTCGAACACGCCTGCGGCGGATCGTGCGCCTGCACGACTTGCCATGTCGTCGTCAAGGACGGCGGCGACGGCAATCTTTCGCCGATGGACGAGGACGAGGCGGACCGCCTCGACATGGCCCCGGGGCTCACACTACATTCGCGCCTGGGTTGCCAGGCCGTCGTACTGGGCGATGTGGTGGTGGAGATTCCGAACTGGAACCGCAACTACGTCAGCGAAGGCGGCGGATCGATGAACTTGGGCGACGCGATTCCGGTTCCGAAGAGGTAACTCATGCCGATCGCCGCGCTGGTGGTGTTTCTACTGATGGCGATCGTGATCGCGGCGATCTTCGCCGCCATCCTGATGCCGCCGACCAAGCTCGCGGAAAAGTTCGGAGGCAGGAAGAAAGACAAATGACCGATCCGTTACTCGCGAATATCGAGACGGGCGTTTTCGGCCATGCGTGGCATGGGCCGGCCTGGGCGGACCTGCTGGCGGACGTCACCGAAGAGAGAGCCGCCGCGCGGCCTGCCGTGGGCGAGCACTCGATCGGCGAGATCGTCCTACATGTCGCTATCTGGATGGAACTCGCGAAGCAGGCCGTCGACGGGCATCCCATGCCTACCGATTTCGCGGGCAAGGGCGATTGGATTCCGATGACCGATTGGGCGCTGGCCAAAGCGCGATTCGAGAAGGCGGCGCGCGAACTCGCCGCGTGCTCGATCGACGCGGAGGACACGGTCCCGGGGCGGCACTACGATTTCGAACACCTGCTGCTCGGCGTCGCGCAGCATAACGCGTATCACGGCGGACAGGTGGCGCTGCTCAAAAAGGCGTTTCACTCGTAGCGCAAGGCGCGCGTGGGCTCGATTTCAAGCGCGCGGCGCGCGGGGAGATATCCGGCGAGCGCGGCGGCGGCCGACAGCGCGAGAACCGCTGCGGTCAGCACGAGCGCGTCGTAAGGTTCGACTCCGTAGAGTTGCGATGTCACCAATCGCCCGGCGGCGAGCGCCAGCGGAATCCCCACGGCGAGGCCCGCGCCGGTCATCAACGCCACCTCGCGCATCACCAGCCACAGCACGTTGCCGCGCAGCGCGCCGAGCGCCACTCGGATGCCGATTTCGCGCGTACGCCGCGCGACGATGAACGCCATCACGCCGTAGAGGCCGATGGCGGCGAGCGCCGTCGCAAGCAGTCCGAACGCCGACGACAGGATTGCTACCATCCGCTCGTTGGTCAGGAGTTGGTCGATTTGCCGCTCGACGGTGCTCACCCGCGTCACGGGAAGGTTCGCGTCGAGTTTCGATATCTCGCGGCGGATCAGCGAACCCACCGCCGCGGGGTCCATGTGGGCGCGAACGTAGCCGGTCATGCCGCCTTGCGCGGGATCTTGGGCGATCGGTGTGTAGACGGTTCGCCAAGTCCGCTCGTCCAGTTTGCCGTGCTTCGAGTCCTTGACGACGCCCACGATCTCGCTGTAGGGATCGCCTTCGCGGCCGAATCGGAATCGCCGTCCCAAGGGATTCTCGCCCTTGAAGAAGTAGTTGGCGAAGGTTTCGTTCACCATGGCGACCGGCGGCGCCCCTAGCGCGTCGCGTTCGGTGAAGTCGCGCCCCGCGAGAATCGCTATGCCCAGCGTCTCGAAGTAGCGCGGCGAGATTTGGATCGTCAGAGGGTTCATGTCTTCGTCCTCGCGCCGCCGGTAGCCCTCCACGTTTATCGTTCGCTGGCTGATCGATTCGTCGAGCACGGTCAAGTCGGAAAAACTCGCGGCGGTTACGCCCGGAATCGACGTCAAGCCGCTTTGCAGGCGCGAGTAGAAATCGAGCGTGCGCGCGTTCGGATAGCCGTTGAGCGAGGGATCGACGGCGAACTGCACCAAGCTCGCCGCGCGGAATCCGGGATCGACCGACTTCAGATTGTAGAGCGTTCGCGCGAACAGTCCCGCGCCCGCGAGCAGCAGCAGCGACAACGCCACCTGCGCGGCGATCAGCGCCTTGCGGAAGCGCACTTGTCCGCCCGACGCGGACACGCTCCCGGAACCGTCTTTCAGCGTGGGCGCGACCGCGGATCGCGTAGCGGCAAGCGCGGGCGCGAGGCCGAAAATCAGCGCCGTCCCGAGCGACAGCGCCAGATTGAACAGCACCACCGGACCGTCGATCCATTGCGGCAGGCGGTCGCCCGGCGAGGCGAACGAGGAGGCCATCGCGTCGATGGTCCAGGTAGCGACGAGCAGGCCGGCGAGGCCGCCGAGCAATCCGAGCACGGCGCTTTCGACCAATAGCTGACGAATCAAACGCCCGCGCGACGCGCCAAGCGCGAGCCGCACGGCGATCTCTTTGGAGCGCGCCGCCGAACGCGCCAGCAGCAGATTGGCGAGGTTCGCACAGGCGATCAGCAGCACCAAACCGACCATCGCCATCAGCGCGAACACCGGACGCTCCACTCCCTCCCGGCCCTCCATCGCGCCACGGGAGGAGTCGTCGACGGTGACGCGCTTCTGCAGCCACCGCTCCCGCATCCGGGCGTTGGTGCCGGTCATCGCCTCGAACTCGGCCTGGTTGATAGGCGCGAAGATCGCGTTCAACTCGGCCCGGGCTTGATCGATCGAGACGCCCTGAGCGCGGCGGCCAAAGACATGGAGCCAGAGAAAACGGCGATCCTCCAGGCCGTCCCAAGTCGGCGTCAACTGCCGCTTCATCATGACCGGCGCGAACACTTCGACGGAGCGTGTCGGTCGCAGACCGCTAAACCCGCGCTCGGCGACCCCGATCACCTGCATCGCCTGGCCGTTGACTAACACCTTGCGCGCCAGCACATCCGCCGCGCCGGCGAACCGCGAAATCCAGAAATCGTGCCCGAGCACTACCACCGGATGCCCGCCGATCGTTTTCTCGTCTTCCATCGAGAACACGCGTCCGATCGCCGGACGCACGCCCAGAACTTCGAAATAGTTGCCGCTGACGATCGAGGCGCGGACTCGGTCCGTCTGCTGCCCTTCGCTGAAACTCAGGTCGCCCTCGTAGGACGCAATCAATCCGGAGAGCGTCCTCGTTTGCGCGCGCAAGTCGCGGAACATGGGGTACGACAAGGTGCGCTCGCCCGCCCGAAACCCGCGATTTACCCCCGTTTCGTCGAGTTGGACCAGTTCGTGAGGCCGCTCCACCGGCAGCGGGCGGAGCAGGTAATGGTCCATCAAGCTGTAGATAGCGGTGTTCGCGCCGATGCCCAGGGCGAGCGAGGCGACGGCGACGGCGGCGAAAAGCGGCGATTGGCGGAGGGTGCGGAGAGCGTAGCGGAGATCGGTCCACATGCCGCAGCTAGGAGCATTCTACGCTCCACTCGTAACTAATTGAAGAACGGAGAACCAAAGCGTCTCAGCCACCGGTTGTGGGATTCGCCGTCCCAGAGCCGGACACCCGCGGCAACGGTTGAAGGCGAGAATCGATCGCGGCGAACGGCGTCCTACGGTGGCGAGTGGCGGCGGCGGCTTCCAGCCAGTGTAGAGCGGTTTTTCGCTCGCCCAAACCCATGTGAACGATCGCCAACTGGTAGGACATGTTCCGGACGCGACGGTGCAACTCGGCGATCCGCGCCGCGACGCCGCGCGCCTCTTCCATCCGTCCAAGCCGGCCCAGAACGTAACCGTAAGCGGGTAACGCCCGGCGGTCGTCCGGGTAGATGCGCAAAGCGGTTTCATACTCGGCGGCGGCTTGGCTCCAGAAGCCCCGGCTCTCAAACGCCAGGCCCAGCGCGATGTGCGCCCGGCGGTAACCGCGCTTGAGGCGGACTGCGGCCTCCGCGGCGGACTGCGCCGCTTCGCCATCGCCCATCGCGGCGAGAATCTCGGCGTGCTTGGCGGCCAGAGAAGCGGAAAGCGGCGACTCGCGCCGGGCGCGGGAGATCGTCTCGAGCGCCTCCGGCCCGCGCCCCGTTACGCAAAGCAGATCGGCGTACTCTCCGATCGTCTGGGCGTTCGAAGAATCCAGTTCGACGGCGCGGCGATAGGACGCCTCCGCGCCCGGGTAATCCCAGCGCAAGCCGAAGAGAATCGCGGCGAGAGCGGCGTGGCCCGCGGGCAGCCGATCGTCGAGCGAGATCGCGCGGCGCGCGGCGGATTCCGCGCGATCGGCGTCGGCGTCGCGGTCGCGTCCAACGAACGAAGCCGCGTAGTCGTAGGCCTCGGCGAGCGACGCCCACGCGGGAGCGTAGCGCGGCGCGCGCGCGACGGCGAATTCCAATCGCTCGATCGCCCGGGCGAGCGGCGCGGGAAGGCCGTCGCCGGTCGAGGCGAGAAGCGGGTCCTGCGCGATCAGCGCTTCGCCTTCGCGCCAAGCTGTCAGTGCGTCGGCGGGCGGCAAAGCCCGAGCGTCGGAGGCTCGCCAACTCAGTACGCACAGAGCGGCCAGGCTCGCCGCCGCCAGCGCCCAACGTAGCCGGCGAGGCTCGGGCGGTTGGGGCCTGGCCGGTTGCGCCACCGGCTCGAATTCCGGCACGTAGGCGCCCTTGGGAATCCGGATGCGGATCGGGTCGCGCGCGCCCGCGGATTCGTAGTAACGATCGAGCTTGGCGCGCACGCGGGCCGCTTCCACCCGCACGATCGAATCGCTCTTAGGGTCGTAGTCGAAGGACCGGTCGAAGACCTCCATCGCCAGCACGGTTTCCTTGATTTCGTCGCGCTCGCCCGAGAGGGTTTTCTCGACCACGGCTTCGAGAAACTGGCTCGACCGGCGCGCCGCCCGGAACTGCTCGCCTTCGAGAATGCGCGCGAGCTGCTCTCGGATCGCCGCCGTGTCCTCCGCGATCGGTAGTTCCGCCGTCACGACCCCATTGTGCGGGGCTCGTCACTCAGGTTTCCCTAAATTTTCCAAAAAATCGCCCAACTGCCACGAGTTCTTACCGTTGGCGCGGCTCGTAACGACGGCGTATCCCGCCGAAACGCCGACAAAGCCGGATTTTTCGGGCCAACTGATGCTGGGGCCGAACCGCGGCCCACACTCGGAGGTTCAAAATGACTCGACTATCCCGCGCCGCCTTTACGGCGCTACTGCTCACTCTCCATCTCGTTCCGGCGATTCGCGCGGAGGTCCCGGTCCGGCCCAGAACCCAGGAAGTCTGGCCGCGCACCGATCTCTATTTCGGGACGCAACAACCGAACGGAACCGCCGTACCCGACGAGGAGTTCGCGAAGTTCGTGGACGAAGAAGTGACGCCGCGTTTTCCCGATGGCCTCACGATTCTCACCGGTTTCGGCCAATTCCGTAATTCGCAAGGCGTTCTGGTTAAGGAACGCTCGCACCTGCTGATCCTGTTCTACCCGCCGAGGAGCGAGTCGAACGCAAAGATCGAGGCGATCCGGACGGCCTACAAGCAGCGATTTCAACAGGAATCGGTGCTTCGGGCGGACACCCTGACGTCGATTTCGTTCTAGGAGAGCACGATGAAACTCGCACAACTTTTCGCGGCGGGCCTGCTTGCCGCCACCTACGTTTCCGGGGCGCCCATCGTGGACGCTCCCGGCGACTTTCTATCGGTTTACACCGGGCCGCAAAACGGCGATCTGGATGTCCTAACCTCGGACGTTCGCTACGACGGAACGAACTTCGTATTCGACGTAACAGTGAACGGCTTGTTGGGGACGACGCCGGGCGCGGTGTACGTTTGGGGGATCAACCGCGGTTCGGCCACCGGCGAGGCGTTTCCGGGCGTGATCGACAATGTCCGGTTCGATTGGGTGCTGGGCGTGCAACTCGGCGCCTTCGCGCTCGTCGCCGATTTGACGAATCCCGCCGCGCCGCCCGTGCCGGTGAACACCGTGGTGGCCGTTGGCGACCGTTTGACGGTCACCGTAGCGGCGTCGCTCGTGCCCTCGACCGGATTCGCGCCGTCGGATTATCTGGTCAGCTTCTGGCCTAGGTCGGCATTCACCGATATCTCGAACACCGCCGAGATTTCGGATTTCGCTCCGCAGTCCGGCATGGCGCAGGTGTCCACGGTTCCCGAACCGGGGTCGGCAGCGCTGGTTCTGGCGGGAGTCGCGATGGCGGTTTGGAAGATGCGACGCTCGCGGTAGTTTGTTAACGGAAATTCCCCGCCCGGCTCCAAAAGTTGGGCGGGATTCCTGTTTGGCCGTAGAAATTCTCTTTTCGCGAGACGGCGGCCGAAAATCGGGCGTATACTCAAATCGAAAGAGCCCCTGCCATGAACCCTACGTTGAAGTTCGGCGTGTTGATCGTCACGATTCTCGGAGCGCTGCTTTGGGTAGCGACGGGAGCGGTGGGCGAGGCCAAAGCGTACTACAAGACTATTCCCGAATTGCAGGCGATGGGCGATTCGGCGCTCGATAAACGGCTGCGGGTGGCGGGCGACGTCGAAAAAGGTTCGATTTCGCGGCGCGGCGCGGAAGTCCACTTCACCATTTTTCAGGACGCGAAAAAGTTGAATGTCGTTTATCGCGGTACCGATCCGTTGCCCGACACGTTTCGCGACGGCGCGCAGGCGCTGGCCGACGGGCGATTGCAACCCGACGGAACGTTCCACGCGAACAAGATTCAGGCCAAATGCGCGTCGAAGTACGAAGCGAAACCCGGCGGTAGTAAGCCCGCCGATTTGAGCTATCAACCGAAGCGGTCGAGCTAAGCGCCATGGAGAATCTCGGGGCGCTCGCGGTACTTTTGGCTTTCTGCTTTTCGGTTTACGCGTTCGCGGGCTCGATCGCCGGGGCGCGGTGGCGTAGGCCGCTGCTCGCGTTAAGCGCTCAGCGTTCGATCTACGCCGTGTGGGCGCTGTTGACGCTCGCGAGCGCGCTGCTGGTCTACGCGCTGATTACCTCCGATTTCCGGTTTGCCTACGTCGCTTCGCACACCGACAAGGCGATGGGCGCAAACTTTAAGTTCACGGCTTGGTGGGGCGGGCAGGAAGGTTCGCTGCTGTTCTGGAGCTGGATTCTCTCGACCTACGCCGCGGTGGTCGCCTTTACGAACCGGCGTAAGTTCCGCGAGATGATGCCGTGGGTGCTGGCCACGATATCGGCCGTGCAAATTTTCTTCCTCGTTCTCAATGCGTTCGTCGTGAGCCCGTTCCAGATGCTCGCGGTCGGCAAAGGGATCACTTCGGTACCGGACGGACAAGGTCTCAATCCCCTGCTCCAGTATTGGGCGATGCAGATTCACCCGCCGATGCTGTACCTCGGCTATGTCGGTTTCACGGTGCCGTTCGCCTTCGCCCTCGGGTCCTTGATCGTGCGCCAGCCGGGCGACGCCTGGATTCACACCACGCGGCGCTGGACGATCGTCACCTGGATGTTCCAGACCTGCGGCATCGTTCTCGGGGCGGGCTGGGCGTACGCGGTGCTGGGGTGGGGCGGTTATTGGGGCTGGGACCCCGTCGAGAACGCATCGCTGCTGCCCTGGATCACGGCCACCGCGTTTCTGCACTCGGTGATGATGCAGGAAAAGAAGGGCATGATGAAGGTGTGGAACGCCTCGTTGATTTCCGCGACGTTCCTGCTTTGCATTCTCGGTACGATGCTCACACGTACGGGCTTAGTGTCGAGCGTACACGCGTTCGCCCAATCGCCTCTGAAGCCGCACTTTACGGTGTTTCTCTCGATCGCGATCGCCGTGACGGCCTACGTGATCCTGAGCCGCCTCGACTACCTGAAGTCGGAAACGCAACTCGAAAGCGTGGTCTCCCGCGAGTCGAGTTTCTTATTCAATAACTTGTTCTTGCTCGCAAGTTGCTTCGCCGTGCTTTGGGGAACGTTGTTTCCGGTAATCAGCGAAGCGGTCACGGGCGAGAAAATTTCCGTCGACGCGCCCTTTTTCAACCGCGTTAACATTCCCATCGGATTGGTGCTGCTGCTGCTGACGGGTGTCGGTCCGCTGATCGCTTGGCGGCGCAGTTCGCTCGACCAGTTGCGACGCAACTTTCTGTATCCGGCGATTTTGATGGTCCTGACGACGACGGTGTTGGCGGCTGTGGGCGTCCGGCACATGTACGCGCTAATTTCTTTCGGTCTATGCGCGTTTGTAACCGGAACGATAGTCATCGAGTTCTTCAAAGGCGCGGCGGCGATCCACGTAAAAGACGGTTTGTCCTGGCCAACGGCTTTGGTCGAGCTAACGCATCGCAATACCCGGCGATACGGCGGCTATCTCGTCCACATGGGCATCGTAGTCATGTTCATCGGATTCACCGGCGCGGCTTTCAACCACGACGTGACCGCCGAAGTCGCCATCGGCGAGAAGTTCAAGCTGGGCAAATACGAGTTGCTCGCCAAGGAAACGAAAGACGGCGACAACGGCAACTATATCTGGCAGTACGCGCGCCTGGGCGTTTGGCGCGACGGCGAGTTTCTGGGCGACTTGCAACCGGAACGCCGCCTCTATAAGGCCAGCCGCCAGCCGTCGAGCGAAGTCCGCATTCGCCGCCGCCTGAACGAGGATCTGTATCTGAATTTCGCCAGCGTGTCGGAGGACGGCAAGAAAGTCACGATCCAGGCGTATGTGTTCCCCTTGGTCTCCTGGATTTGGATCGGATTCTTGGTGGTGCTGATCGGAACCTGGATCTGCTTGATCCCGTCCAAAGTGAAGTTGCAATACGCGAAGACCGAAGTCGTCGGCATCGCCACTAACGAGAATGTCCCGGTTTAAGCGATTTCTGCTCCTCCCCGCGCTGGCTTGGGCGATGCTCGGGCAGACGGCGTCGTTGATGATGGACCCCGACGTGCGCCGCGTGGGGAGCAAGCTAGCCTGCCTATGCACGCGCTGCAAGAACACGGTGGGCGATTGCCAGATGCTCGGCTGCGGCTACGCGGGCGGCGCGCGCCAACGGATCGTCGATATGAAGCGCGCGGGCGTGGCCGACGAGGCGATCGTGGCCAAGTTTGTCGAAGAGGGCGGCTTGAAATCGCTCGCCGTTCCCCCGGTGCGAGGCTTCAACGCGCTGGCCTGGGTGGCCCCGTTCGCGATGCTGGCGGCGGGGTTGTACGCGATCTATGTGTGGGTCGGGCGCATGTGCGAATCCGCGCCGCAGCCGGCGGCCGTGCTGGCGCGCCACCGCGAACTGGCGGGGAAGGATCTCGACGCGGTCGATTAACGACTGGCAAGAAGCCTGATGTTGATCGCGACGGCCATTCTCGTCACCGTGGGCGTGTTGCTCGCGACTCTCGGCGTCCGTCCCAAGGACATCCCGCCCGCCGAACCGGTGTCGCCGTTCCAGGCGCTCGACGAGCGCAAGGCGCGCATTTACGAGAATCTGCGCGATCTGCAATTCGAGCTGCGGCTGGGCAAGCTGTCCGACGAGGATTACGCGAAATCCAAGCAGGCCTTGCAGGGCGAACTCGCGCAGGTGCTGGCCGAAGTAGAAGCGCTGAAGGCCCAGTTGGCGAGGAAGGCGTCGTGAGAGCCGCGCTGTTACTGATTCCCGCCCTCGCGTGGGGCCAAGCGAAAGTCACCCAGCACATGATGCTGCTCGAACCCTCGGGCACCGACTTGGCGGTAAGCGAGACGTTAATCGTCGAAGGTTCGGGCAAGGTCCAGGTATACTTGCCGCCCGACGCGGAACTCGCCGGAACGCGCGGCGGCAAGGCGGTCAAGACCGGCAAGCCCGGCGTCTACGACGTGACGCTCGACGCGCCGAAAGGCCCCGAATCGCGCGTCGACGTCAACTGGTCGATGGCGTTTATCTCTCCCGAAACGCTGTCCGGACGCATCCTGCACGGCGGCGGACCGGTGCGTCTGGTCTTCCCCAAGGGCGTTACCGCCAAGGGCGCGGCGCTCGAATCGAACGGAGTGGAACCGACCACGCAAGCGCAAATCTACACGCTGAAAGGCGCGGCGTTCAAGATCGAGATTGCCGGCGCGGGCAAGCTGCGCGCGCAGCGTCCGACGGCGGAAGTGCCGGGCGAGGACGACGGTCCGCGGATCGAGCAGATCATGCCGCGCCTCTACGACCGGTTGCCGTGGATTTTGGGGCTGACGCTCGGCGTGCTGGCCATCGGCTTCGCGTTGCATTTCCGCGCGCGGGTGGGCTAGCCGATGGTCGCGGTCGAGAACGTGTGGCGATTCTTCGGGGATTTCGCCGCGCTGCGCGACGTGACGTGCCGCGCGACGGCGGGCGATTGCGTCGCGCTTCTCGGCCCGAACGGCGCGGGCAAGACGACGTTGCTGAAACTGCTGGCCCGGCTGGCGAGGCCGCAAAAGGGCTCGCTCGCCCTCCCCGCCCCGAATCGCACCGGCTACCTGGGACACGGTCTGGGACTGTGGGACGAACTTTCGGCGCGAGAGAATTTGCGGTTCTGGGCGCAGGCGTATCGCGCTGCCGCCTCCGCCGCCGACGCGTGGTTAGCCCGCGTCGAACTCGACCATGTGGCCGACGCGCCGGTGCGGCAGTTTTCGCGCGGGATGCGGCAGCGCGTGGCGTTGGGGCGAGCGTTTCTGCATTCGCCCGATCTGCTGATCCTCGACGAACCGTTCACCGGGCTGGACGCGCGTTCGGTGACGCTGCTGCAAGCCGTCCTGCGCGAGGCTCTCGACCGTCGCGCGGCCGTGATCGTATCGAGTCACCAGATTCCCGAAGCGATGGAACTCGCGACTCAATCCTGGAAACTGGAGCGCGGACGGCTGGCGGCATGATCGCGGACGCCTGGAAAGTCGCGGCGAAGGACCTGCGCTCCGAGTGGCGCACCAAAGAGTCGCTGAACGCGGCGCTGGCGGTGACGGTGGTGCTGCTACTGCTATTCAGCTTTGCCTTCGACCCCGGCGCGGAGGACGCGAAGCTGTGGGCGGGCGGGCTGCTCTGGCTGGTTTACAGTTTCGCCGCCGCGCTGATCGTCAATCGCGGATTCGCGCGGGAGCTGTCTAACGACTGTTTGGAGGCGCTGCGCGCCTCGCCGATCCCGCCCGGGGCTTTGTTTCTCGGCAAGGCGTTCGCCGGATTTGTCCTACTGCTGGCCGTCGAACTCGCGGCGCTGCCCGCGTTTCTCGTCTTCTACAACGTTTCGCTCACCTGGCACGCCGGTTGGGTGGCGTTGGCCTTCGCGCTCGCCACTTGGGGGATTGTCGTGTTGGGCACGATGTTCGGCGCGCTGACCGTCAATCTCGAAATGCGCGAACTGATGCTGCCGGTGCTGATCTACCCGATGATGATGCCCGCGTTAGTGGCGGCGATCGAGATTACGGGGGCGTCGATCCAGCGGCAGGCGATTCCCGAAATTTGGCTTCGTTCGCTCACCGGCTTTGATATCATTTTCACCGCGCTCGCGGTCCTTCTGGCCGACGTGGTTTTGGTCGACTGATGCTCTACGCTCTGCTCATCGCCTCCGCGCTGTATCTGACCCGCAACATCTACATATTGATGTTGCACTTGCCCGACGAACTGGCGCAGGGGCCGATCTACCGGATTTTCTATTTCCATCTGCCCGGCTACTTAACCGGCGCGGCGTGTTTTCTGCTTACCGGAGTCTTCGGCGTTCTGTATCTGCGCACTCGCGATTGGAAATGGGATTCGCTGGCGGCGGCGGTCACCGAAGTCGGGTTGCCGTTCGCGATCATGAACCTGATCACCGGAATGATTTGGGGGCGGATCATCTGGGGCATCTGGTGGACCTGGGATCCGCGCCTTTCGACCGCCTTGTTGAGCGCCTCGATCTACGCTGGATACTTGATGTTGCGCCGCGCGATCCCCGACGCCACGGAGCGCGCGAAAAACACCGCCGTGCTCGGCATTTTCGCCTTCGCGAGCGTGATCCTGACTTACAAATCGAACGAATGGTTTCGCACGCAGCATCCCGCCCCGGTGCTGTCGATCCGCACGGGGGGCGGCACTATCGACCCGGCCATGGAAGCCATGCTAGGGCACAATCTGCTGGCCCTGGCGATGCTCGCTACGGTATTGGTGGCGATCCGGTGGAATCAGGAAGAGCGGCGGCGCGAAATCGAGTCGTTGCGCCGCGAGGCGCTGGCCTACTAGATGGACCAAAGAAACTTCGAGTACATGTGCTACGGCCTGATCGCCGCTTGGGCGGTGTTGATGGTTTACGTGGCAAGCCTAATCGGACGCGAACGGAAGTTGAAGACGGAAGTGGAGACGCTCCGCAAACTGATCGAGGAGAGAAATCGATGAAACGCAGGGAGATGCTCAAAGCCGCCGCGGCGGGGACCCTCGCCACGCGCGCGGCGGACGCGCAGCAACGGGTGGCGGTGGCGACCCGCGCGATGCCGTCGCCCAAGATCAAGGACATGCAGGTAATCGCCACCGCGCCCCAGGGATTGCGTCTGGTGGTCGTGAAGATTCTCACCGATCAGGACGGCCTCTACGGCTACGGCTGCGGAACTTTCACGCAGCGGGCCGACCTCGTGGTCCCGGCGGTCGAGAAGTATTTGCGGCCTTTCCTGATCGGCAAGCCCGCGGACCGGATCGACGACCTCTGGCAGGCTTGCTACAACTCCTCGTACTGGCGCAATTCGGGCGTGCTCAATAACGCGATTTCGGGCGTCGATCAAGCGCTGTGGGACATCAAGGGCCGACAGGCGGGAATGCCCGTTTATCAACTGCTCGGCGGCAAGTGCCGCGAGGCGGCCGACTGCTACGGGCACGCGGGCGGCATGGAGATTCCCGAGATCATCGAGAGCGCGAAGAGCTACATCGCGCGCGGCTACCGGCACGTGCGGATCCAGTTCGGCATGCGCGGACAGGCGGCCTACGGCTCGCGCGCGGGCGGCAACGCAAACGAGATCATGTCCACGATTCCCGGCAGGCGCGTGCCCGCGCTGCACAACGGCCCGGTGTACGAACCCGCCGACTACTGCCGCAAGGCGCTCAAGGTGTTCGAGGCGGCGCGCAAAGAGCTAGGCGACGAGATCGAGTTGCTGCACGACACGCACGAGCGCATTACACCCACGCAGGCGCTGCAACTCGCCAAGGACATGGAACAGTTCAAGATGTTCTTTCTTGAGGATCCCCTGTCGCCCGAAGATATCGCCTACTTCAAGCTGATCCGGCAGCAGTGTACGACGCCGATCGCGATGGGCGAGCTGTTCAATTCCCCGCACGAGTGGATTCCGCTGGTTCACGACCGTTTGATCGACTATATGCGGGTTCACGTCAGCCAGATGGGCGGATTGACCCCCTGCCGCAAGATGGCCGCCATGTGCGAAATATACGGTGTGCGGACGGCGTGGCACGGGCCGGGCGACGTGTCGCCGATCGGTCACGCGGCGAACGTCGCGCTCGATCTCGCCTGCTACAACTTCGGTGTGCAGGAATGGAGCGGGTTCGGCGAGCGCGCTCTCGAAGTGTTCTCGGGCGTGCCGACGTTCAAGGACGGCTACGCCTACGCGAACGAGGCTCCCGGTTGGGGCATCGAGGTGAACGAGGCGGCGGCGAAGAAATATCCGTTCGGCTACGGCGAGCAAGGCGAGCGCCAGCGGCTGAACGGCGGTTGGGGCGAAGTGCGCAAGAAGGACGGAACGGTAATCAAGCAATAACGTTCCGCGCGGAGGAACGATGGCGCAATTCGATGTCGTTTTCGAAGGCGGCGGCGCGAAGGGCGTGGCCTTTCTGGGCGCGCTCGAAGTGCTCGAAGAGCGTGGACACACGATCCGGCGCGTCATGGGGACTTCGGCGGGCGCGATCACGGCGGCGCTCGTCGCGGCGCGGTTCTCGAACGCCGAGATTCGCGAGATGGTGCTCGAGCGGCATGGCGGCGAGCCGCGCTTCCAGAGCTTTCTCGACAAGCCCGCGCGCCACGAATTTTCGGCGGAGATGATCGAGTCGAGCGAGACGATTCTCGCGCTGCGGGAGATGGATTTCCCCTTCGTCCCGGACTGGGCCGAGAAGCGCATCGACCGGCTGGTGATCGACCGTCTGCTGCAAAGCACGCTGTACTCGAGATTCTTCTCGTTGGTCGAGCGCGGCGGCTATTATTCGGGCCGCACGTTTCTGCAATGGTTGCAGGAGAAACTCGCGCTGCGGCAAATCCGGATCGACACGACGCTCGCGCAAATGAACGCCACGACCGGCAGCGATATGAGCGTGGTCGTCTCCGATACCACCGCGCACAAGATGCTGGTGCTCAATCACCGCACCGCGCCCGACGTGCCGGTTTGCTGGGCGGTGCGGATGTCGATGTCGATTCCGTTCGTGTGGCCGGAGGTGTGTTGGCGCAAGGAGTGGGGGCTATTTCGCGGCAACGACATTTGCGGGCACGCGATCGTCGACGGCGGCGCTCTGTCGAACTTCCCGATCAAATACATCGCGGTGGAACCCGAGGTCAGCGCCGAAGTGCGCGAAGTGATGGGCGACACGCACGCGCGCGATGCGGGAAACTTAGGACTAATGATCGACGAAGAGTGCGAAGTGCCGGGACAGCCGCCCCGGGAGGAAGCGCCGTCGTCGGTGTTTTCCTCGCGGCGTACGATCCGGCGCGCGGCGCGGCTGCTCGACACGATGATGGGCGCGCACGATAGCGAGTACATTCACCACTACCAGAAGTGCATTTGCCGTCTGCCCGCGAAAGGCTACGGCACGCTCGAATTCGACCTGCGCGACAAACGGCTTTCCGATTTCATCGATGCCGCGCGCGCGGCCATGACCCGGCATCTCGACCGCGCCGCGTGACCCGTCGGACTCTGCTGGCGGGCGGCGCGGCGCTAGCTTCCTGTAAGCCCGGCCCGCCGCGATTCTTGCGGATCACGGAGGAGTTCGCCTACACGGCGCTGTCCTACACGCCGCTGACCGCCGTCGAGAACGGACTTCACCGGTTCGCGGGTTCGGTGCTCGACGAACAAATCGACGACTACGGCGAATCGGCGCTGAAACGGCGGCGCGACTGGCTGGCCAAGTTCGCGCGCGGCGTCGCCGGGACGAAAATCGAGCGGCTGCTGCCCGACGACCGCGCCGACTTCGAGGCCATTCAAGCGGCCATCGCACGAACGTTGCGCGATCTCGAAGAGATCGAAACGCATCGTCACTCGCCCGCGCTGTATTCCAATCTCGCGGCGCGCGCGATCGTTAAGCGCGACACTCCGGCCGACGCTCCCGCCGACTTGCGCTGGTTTCACTTGATCCGGCGGCTGGAGTTGATTCCGAAGTTGTGCGAGGTGGCGCGGCGGAATCTGGTGGACGCCTGGGACCAGCCGTCGATCCCCACCCGGCCGGAGTGGCGGCCCCCCGAAGCGTTACGATCGCGGCTCGATAAGGCGGCGGCGGGCGCGTTCGCGGCCCTCGACGCATTCGCGGCGCACGCGGCCAAGCTGTCCTGGGCCTCGCGCCCTTCCCCTCCCCGGCCCGCCGACGCGGAGGCGTTCGCCGCCGCGATCGAGGAGCGAATCGACAAGGACGCGCCTTCTCCCGCCGAAGCTTCGATGGCCGAGGTCGCACGGTTTCTCGAGCGGCGGGTTCTCGGAAAAGTGGCCCGCCCGGGCGAGCAACCCGCCGAACCGCTGACGATCCTGCGCGCCACCGCGCCCGGGTTCGCCGTTCCCGAAGTTCCGCTGGCCCGCCGTCTTCTGCGCACCGTGTATTCCGACCCCGCGGCGGTCGCCGGCTGGCCCGAGTATTGGACGCAGATGGCGATCGAAGAGGAGTTCCGCTCGGGCGACGAAGCGCTTCGGCAGGCGTACCTACGCCGACTGCAAGGGATCGCTCGAGCGGACCCCCACGCGTTCGCCGGTTGGCGCGACTTTCTCCGGCTACGGGAAGCCTACCGCCGGACTCGGGGAAGAGCCTACCTGCTCACCGAATTTCACGAACGGGTTCGGCGGGAGGGCGCGTTGCCGCTCGGCGCGATGTGCCGCCTGCTGGCCGGGATGGATGTGCCGCCCATCGACGCGATTTCGTTAGCGCCAAGCGGCCCACGGTCCGCAGGATGACCCACCCGGCGCGGACGCTAGCGCGCCAATTGCCCGATACCTTCTCTTCTCCCGCCACGCGCGCCCCTTGGCGCACAGGCGCTTCGACGATCCGCAGCCCGGCCTCGACCGCGCGAATCTGCATCTCGACGGTCCAGCCGTAGTTGCGCTCGCGCTGGCCGAGGGCGCGTAGGGCGTCCGTCCGGATAGCGCGCAGCGGCCCGAGATCGCGATACCGGTAACCCCAAATCAGGCGGATCAGAAATACGGCCAACGCGTTTCCCGCGCGCTGATGAAGACGGGTGGCGGAATGGCGGTCGCCCAGCGCGAAGTCGCACTCGTCCGCCGCGACGCGCCGCGCCAGCGTCCAAGCCTCGCGGGCGTCTTCCGAGCCGTCGGCTTGCAGAAACGCGACAACCGGTTCCGTCGCTACCTCGAGAGCGGCGAGACAGGCCGCTCCGTAGCCGCGCTCGACCGTCTCCACGACCACCGCCCCGTGAGTCCGCGCGATGTCTGCCGTGCCGTCCGTGGTTCCGTTCACGGCGACGATCACACGCGCGAAAAGACCGCCTGGAATCGCGTCGAGCGTCGCGCCGATCGATTCTTCCTCGTTGTAAGCGGGGATGACGAGCGCGGCGTGAAACGATCGGGGGTCCATTGCGTCTATTTAGGTAGCCGTGCTAGTTTGCGTTTACCGGTCCAACCGATGACCCGACAATCCACCATGCGCGCGGCTTTTCTTTGGATGCGGGATTTACTGCTGTCGGTCGTGATCGCGGTCATCGTCATCCTGTTCCTTTATCAGCCGGTGAAGGTGGAAGGCACCAGCATGATGCCGACGCTCGAAGATCAGGAGCGGATCTTCATCAACAAGTTTATCTACCGGCTCGGCGTGGGCGACGTGGAGCGCGGCGACACGATCGTGTTCTACTTTCCGCACGACCCGGCGAAGTCCTACATCAAGCGAGTAATCGGATTGCCCGGCGACCGGGTCGAGGTGGAACGGGGCCGCGTTCGCGTGAATGGATTCGAGATCGACGAGCCTTACGTTCCCGACGAGTATCGCGACACGAACTCCGCCGCGCCGGTAACGGTACCCGACGGCCAATACTACGTGCTCGGAGACCATCGCAGTTCGTCGAACGACAGCCGCTCCTGGGGGACCGTGCCGCGCCGGTTCGTCTACGGCAAGGCGGTGTTCATCTACTGGCCCATCGAGAAGATGGGCGTGCTGCGCTAGCCCCGCCCGCGCGAAACCAACCACCAGATCAGCCACAGCACCACGTTGGCGACGACGATGGTGGCGACGGGGATGTAAATCGTCGTATTGCCCCAGCGCCAAACGAGGTCGCCCGGCAGGCGGCCCCAGTGAATCGGAAGGCGCTCCGCGACGATGACGAGAATCCCGATGCCCACCAGGGCCAGTCCCGCCACCACCAGCGTGCGCCCTACGCTCATACCGAATAGGTTCGGCCCCGATGCATGCCGAGCAGAATCTCCACCAGCCGGTGCGCGATCAACTCGTGCAGCGTCAGCAATTCCTTGTTGGCGTGGAAGACGGCCTCGGGATCGGTGGTGTCGTCCACCGGCCCACCCGCTTTTAACGCCGCCGTGGCCTCGCGAATCACGCCGTCTTCCAGCACCTCGCCCGCCATCTCCCACAACGTGATGAAGCGGTCCACCGCGCTCGGAAAGCTGACCGCGAAGACTCCGTGGTTCGAGGTGGTGCGCGGTGGCTTGTAGTCGAGATTAAACGGCCCGTGGAATCCGTGACTACGCAACAGCACCAGAACGTTCAGCCAGTCGAGCGGATTCACCAATCCCACGGCGATATCGACGTCGTGCTTCAGCCGGTAGCCGTCGTTGATGTCGAAGTGCCACAGCTTACCCAGGATGAGCGCGCGCGCCAGAGCCGCCCGCACGCTTGCCCCCCACATGAGTTCGTGCAGATACTCGGGGTTCAGGCCCACCATGTCCGGGTAGGACAGCAGGCCGGACTTGATAAACGCGAGCATCGCGTCCGAAGTCGGCAGCAGGATCTCGCCTTGCGGCTCGAACGGCTTCGCCTCCATGCAATGCTTCAGCGTCGGCCGCCCCTTCTTTTTCGCGATGGCGATATCGGTCTCGCAGGCGGCGTTCAAGCCCTCGGCGTACCAGCGCAAGGTTTCCGTTTCCTCGACCGCGCCGGGCGTGTAGTAGCCGAGCGAACCCGGCCAGTACACGGCGTAGCTCGCGCCCAGTTCGTGTCCGATGGCGACGGTGTTCGTAACGCGCATCTTTGCGTACTCGCGCACGCTCGGCGATTCGGACGCGGGCGACGTGGCGAACACCGCGTGATGGAACGTCTCGGTGGTCACCATCGAGCATTTCAGCCCGTGCTTGTCGAGCGCTCGCTTGATGCGCCCGACGGTGTCCCATTGCTCGTCGCGCCCGAGCGCGGAGGCGGGAAGCACGTCGGAATCGTGCGTGCACCAGTAATTTATTCCGACCTTCGCGTAGTTCTCGATCACCTCCTCGAAGGGAACCGGGCGGCGCGTCGGGGCGTGGAAAAGCGCGTTGCCCTCGTAGGCGGCGGCCCACTGCGGCCCGGTGATGAAGAACTTGCGGCGCTGCTCCGGCGTGTAGCGGCTGCAGACGTTGTAGAGCTTCTCGACGAGAGGCTGCTGGCGATCGACGGGGATGGGTGTCATCGGAATCCCCATCATAACGGGCGATGGTATCGTCGCGCGCTACAGTCGAAGTATGGCTAGTCCGGCGTTACTGGTGAGCGTGGAGGAGTATCTCGTCAATCCCGAGTTTGCCCATTCGGAGTGGGTGGACGGCGAGATCGTGGAGCGAGGTATGGCGAACGAACAACACGGCTACGTGACGATCCGGATGGGAGGCGAGCTAGATCGGTATTTTCGCCGAACCAAGCTGGGGTTCGTCGCCGCCGAACTGCATTGCCACTTCACCCTCGGCGGACGCCGCCGCTACCGCTTGCCCGACCTCGCAGTCATCGTGGGGCGCAACCGCCCCGAGGCGAAACATCTACAAGGCGTCCCCGACATCGCCATCGAGATTCGCTCGCCCGACCAAACCGTCGCCGAACAATTGTCGAAATGCCGCGAGTATCTCGACGCCGGATCGCGCTTCGCCGTCGTCGTCGTCCCCGAACAGCGCCTCGTACACGTGCTCGAAAAAGGTAAAGAGCAGCGGACGTATCGAGAGGTTGAGACGGTGACGTTCGGCGATCTGCTCCCCGGCTTCGAACTCTCCGTCGCAGAACTCTTCGACTAGGCCGGAACCGTTCCACCGCAGTAGGTGTCTAAATCACGTGTGATCGCCGTTCGTCTTGCTATCCATGCCTCAAACCGGTCGCGGGCTCTTGTCCGCCGAGAACTAGCCGATGGACTTCGGACGCTCGCCGCAATATCGGCGAGCGCGCCGTTCTTCGGACTGATGGGATCCGCCATTTCGATAGTCGGCTCCTTTACAGGTTGCCCTTGCGGCTCCCCCTTGGACTACTTCGCGCGCCTTGCCGGCGACTTCTCGATATCTCTGTCGCATGTCTGCGTAGCGCTACTGGTGGCGGTTCCCGCATCCGCGGCGCGCCGCGTCCTGCAAGTCGAAGTAGATCGCTTGGACGAAGAGATGCGGGTGGCGATTCTTGATCTCGAAAAGCATCTAGCGCACATGTAAGATCGAGGGGAATGACCGAGTCCCCCGTTTACCCGCCTTCGCCCGAGTTTGCGGCGAAGGCCCACGTTCCAAGCCTCGACGTCTACCGGGCTCTCTACGACGCCGCCGCGAACGACCCCGAATCGTTCTGGTCGAACCTCGCGCGCACCGAGTTAGCGTGGACGAAGCCGTTTGAGCGCACCCTCGACTGGAACGCGCCTTTTGCGAAGTGGTTCGGCGGCGGCGAGATCAACGCATCGTATAACTGCCTGGACCGGCATCTGGCCGAGCGGGGAGACAAGACGGCGATCCTGTTCGAAGGCGAGCCCGGCGACACGCGCGCCATCACCTACCGCGAATTGCATCGGCTGGTTTCGCGTTTCGCGAACGTTCTAAAGAATCTCGGCTACAAATCCGGCGACCGCGCGATTATCTACATGCCGATGGTGCCCGAGGCGGTAGTCGCCATGCTCGGCTGCGCGCGGCTCGGCGTGACGCACAGCGTCGTCTTCGGCGGATTCTCGGCGGAGGCGCTCAAGGCTCGCATTCAAGACCTCGGCGCGAGCCTCGTCATTACCGCCGACGGCGGCTGGCGGCGCGGCAAGGAAGTGAAGCTGAAGACCGCCGTCGACGAAGCGCTCGCCGACTGCCCCACCGTTACCAACGCGATCGTGCTGCGCCGCACCGGCTCGGAAACGCCCATGCAAGCGGGGCGCGACCATTGGTGGCACACGCTCGACGAATCGTCGCACGACGACTGTCCCGCCGTCGCCCTCGATAGCGAGCACCCTTTGTTCGTCCTCTACACCTCGGGCACCACCGGCAAGCCCAAAGGGATCCTGCATTCCACCGGCGGCTACCTGCTGCACACCACAATGACCATGAAGTGGGTGTTCGATTTGAAGGACTCGGATATCTACTGGTGTACCGCTGATATCGGCTGGGTGACCGGGCACAGCTACATCGTGTATGGGCCTCTTTCCGCGGGCGCGACGCAAATCGTTTACGAGGGCGCACCGGACTTCCCCGCCTTCGACCGCTGGTGGGCGATCGTCGAAAAGTACAAGGCGACCATTCTCTACACCTCGCCGACCGCCATCCGCGCGCTGATCCGACAAGGCGACCATCACCCGAACGCGCACGATCTTTCGAGCCTCCGGCTGCTCGGCAGCGTCGGCGAGCCCATCAATCCGGCGGCCTGGGAGTGGTACTACAACGTGATCGGCAAAGGCCGCTGTCCCATTGTCGATACCTGGTGGCAGACCGAGACCGGCGGCATCCTCATCGCGCCGATGCCCGGAGCGGTTCCGCTGAAACCCGGTTCCGGCACGTTGCCGATGCCGGGCGTCCTCGCCGAAGTCGTCGACCTCAAGGGCAATCCCGTACCCGCCAACGCCGAGGGCTATCTCGTCGTCAAGCGGCCGTGGCCGTCGATGATCCGCACGATTTGGGGCGACGCGGAGCGGTACGAACAAACCTACTGGAGCAAGCTCCCCGGCATCTATTTCACGGGCGACGCCGCGCGCCGCGACTCGGATGGTTACTTCTGGGTGCTGGGCCGTGTGGACGACGTGATGAACGTCAGCGGGCACCGGCTTTCGACGATGGAGGTCGAGTCCGCGCTGGTGGGTCATCCCGCAGTGGCGGAGGCGGCCGTCGTCGCGAAGCCGCACGAGATCACCGGACAGGCGGTGTGCTGTTTCGTGACGCTCAAAAAAGGCGTCGCCGACAGTCACGACGCGTTGGGCAAAGAACTACGTCAGTGGGTAGCGCGTGAGATCGGAGCGTTCGCCCGCCCCGAGGAAATCCGATTCACCGAGGCCCTGCCCAAAACGCGCTCCGGCAAGATCATGCGCCGCCTCTTGCGCGAGTTGGTCACGAATCACACCGTCGCTGGCGACGTCACGACGCTCGAGGACATGGGCGTACTCACGCGCTTGGCGGCGCAGCAGGACGAGGACTGATGGCTACACCTACGTTCGCCGCTCGCTCGCCGTCCTTGCGTCCTCCAATGACCTCCGTCGAACTATTCGCCGGCGCCGGTGGCTTGGCGTTTCGCAAGCGGGCTTCCGCCACGAGGCCGTAATCGAGATGGATCACGACGCTTGCGAAACGATTCGCGCCAATCAGAAACTCAAACTGCCACACGTCGAACATTGGAAGCTGAACGAAGCCGACGTAAAGAAGTTCGACTTCGGCGCCATCGGAGAGAACATCGATCTCTTGGCCGCCGGAGTTCCCTGTCAGCCATGGAGTATCGGCGGCAAACATCGCGGCTTCGAGGACGACCGCAATCTGTTTCCGGATACCCTTCGCGCCGTCCTATCTTTGCGCCCGAAAGCGATTTTGATCGAAAATGTGCGCGGGCTCACCCGCCAGTCGTTCGCCAACTATTTCACGTATATCCAATGGATGCTGCGGTTCCCGGAAGTGAATCGCCGGCCCTCCGAGGAATGGCCCGAGCATCGAGCTCGGCTGGAGAAGTACGTGGCGTCCGACGGTCGAGGCTACGGCGGATTGCGGTACAACGTGCTTCCGAAACTCGTGAACGCCGCCGACTACGGCGTCCCGCAAAAACGGGAACGCGTTTTCCTCGTGGCGTTTCGAGACGACCTGGGCGTCGATTGGTCGTTTCCCGACGAAACGCATTCCCAAGACGCACTTCTCGAGTCACAGTGGATCACCGGGGAGTATTGGGATCGGCATGAGGTACCCAAGCGTCAACGCCCTCCAAAACCGGAGGGCGTTGAACGGCGGGCGGCGGAAGGCGCCTTGTTCCAGAAGCGCCCGTGGCGAACGGTCCGGGACGCTCTGTCGGGATTGCCGGAGCCCCAATCCGACGAAGGGCAACGCATCCCGAATCACGGAATCCAACCCGGAGCGCGCCCCTACGTCGGGCACACCGGATCGCCTTTGGACGAACCGGCCAAAACGTTAAAGGCCGGAGATCATGGCGTGCCCGGCGGAGAGAACATGATCGCTTACCCCGATGGGAGTGTCCGATACTTCACGGTCAGGGAAGCCGCGCTCATACAAACTTTTCCCCGAGACTTCGTCTTCGGCAGTTCCTGGTCGGCGAACATGCGCCAACTTGGAAACGCGGTCCCGGTTGAGCTAGGCCGCATCATAGCTCGGGACATCGCATCGCGGCTTTCCGCCGGAAACAGCAAATGAGATTGGAGACTGCGTTCAATCCGCTGGACAAACGAAACCTCGGTACGAGTGTCGCGGATGCGCTCTTGGCGCGAGAACGGGCGCCTCTGCCACCTTCGGAACGATTCGCCGCCGCCGGTGTTTACGCCATCTACTACATGGGAGAGTTTACGCCGTACCAACCAATCGCGGCACGGAACCGGGCAAACGACGGTCGAGACGTCCCGATCTATGTCGGCAAGGCTGTTCCAAAAGGCGCTCGCAAAGGCGGATTCGGGCTGGACACGCCTCCGGGCACGGTGCTCTACGACCGACTGGCGGAGCATGCGGAGTCGATTCGACTCGCGGAAAACCTGAACGTCGAGGACTTCTTCTGCCGATATCTCGCCGTGGACGACATCTGGATTCCCCTCGGGGAGACCCTGCTCATTGAAACTTTTCTCGCCGCCTTGGAATGTCTTGCTCGACGGCTTCGGCAATCACGATCCTGGAAGCGGTCGCCATCAAGGGAAAGTTCCGGCATGGGACGTTCTTCATCCAGGAAGGGCTTGGGCAAAAAAACTTCAACCCGGAAAAGATTTAGAGGCGATCTTGCGCGGCGTCGCGGATTTTCTCGAAAACCGCAAGTTTTAGTCCTACCTCGGTTCCTCTATCACCGACTCCGGCCCGTCCACTTCCTTCACTCGAATCCGCAGCGCTTTGCGCGACCGCACGTCGGCCTCGGGAACGTCGAATTGCGCGGCGAGCATCCGGTCCACGGTCTCGCCGCGCTTCAAGCGTTCCCGATTGCGGAGCGACGGGTTGTACGCCGGACCCTGCTCGGGATGCGCTTCGAGAAAGCGCCGCGCGTCCACGTCGGCGGCGGCGATCCCGGTCAGGGTCCGCCCGTCTTTGGTCTCGATTTCAAGCGCCGCGTCGCCGATCATGAACTCCGACCCCGGCGTCGAGCGGAAGTCTACCACGACGATCGTCGCTTTCTCGTCCACCGCGTACACCCGCACCTTCTGGATTTCCCCCTCCAGCTTGATGCGAACGCAAGCCACTAACGCGAGCGCGACCGCCAACGCCGCGCGCTTCACGATTGCCGCAGGATCCCGGTCAACTCCCGCATGAACAGATGCGACTTCTCGATCTTCGTGCCGTCGAAGTAGTGCGTCTCTAGACCCGCGCAGCCGCGATAACCGTCGTGGACGAGCGCCGCGAAAATCGCCGCCCAATCCAGCCGCCGTTCGGGATCGAGCAGGGTCCGGCCGTGCATGTGAACGTTGGCGATCCGCTTCTTCGGCAGCTTTTCGTAACCGTCGGGGAACGGCTTCTCTTTCGACGTCGCGCCGTTGTTAGCGTCCCAGTTGATGGCGAACGTTTTCGTATCCGGCAGCAGCTTCATCAACGCGGCGAACTCCTCGCACGAGCCGACGTTGCACGACGCTTCGTTCTCGATTAGCAGCCGCGCGCCTTCCTTCCGGGCGATCTCGCCCAGCTCGCCGAGCGTGTCGGCCACGCGCGGCATAAACGCCATCGCGTCCGCCACTCTTCCAAACGCGAACACGCGAACGTTCGGGCAGTCGAAATCCTGGGCGGCGGCGACATGGCGGCGAATCAGTTCCAGGCGGTTCGCGTGTTCTTTTTCCGCGCGCGCCGCCCAACCGTCGGGCTTGCGTACTGGATCGGAGCCGGGCAGCGGATACTTGGTCCCGCCGGAATTGAAAAACGACACCTTCAACCCGGCCTCGCGCAACTGTTTCGCGGCGGCTTTGCGCTCCTCGGGCGTCGTCGCGGTGTAGTTCTTCTTGCCGCCGGGAACCTCGCGCAGTTCCACCCACTTCAGCCCGTACTTGTGCGCGAAGGCGATCGCGTCTTCGGGCGACGCCGAAACTTCGTCGGTGATCGCGGCGATACGGTCGAGGCCGAAGCCCTTCACCCCGGCCAACAGCGGCGCGGCCAGCGCGGAACTCAGGAAATGGCGGCGGTACATGTTAGTCTCCCAGGAGCTTTCCGTAACCCTCTAGTCCGGTCACGTTATCACAAACGGCCTTGATTCCCGCCGTGATCGGAATGGCGAGCACCAATCCCGCGCCGCCCCAGATCAGTCCCCAGAACATCAGGGCGATGGTCACGGTGAGCGGATTCAAGTGCACGCGCCCGCCGACCACCTTGGGATACAGTAAGTTCAGCGCGATCAAGTGCAGGAACGCGACCGCCGTCGAGAGGATCAAATACTGCGGCAGCGTTTTGTACACCGGCAGCGCGGCGATCAGCGGCGGCAACACGGCCAGCGGCAATCCGACGTACGGGACTAGGCTCAGAAATCCGCTAATCGGTCCGACCAGGACGGCGAACGGCAGCCGCATGAACAGAAACAGCAGCGTGGTCACCACCGAAAGTACGATGCCAAGCACGAAATTTCCCGCCATGTATGCGCGCGTCATATCCGCGACGCCCGTCAAGCTCCGCCCGATTTCGTTACGGTTCTCGCCCTCGAACATCTGCAGGAACGCGCGCCGGATGTGGTCGCGCCAACTCAGCATGAAATACACCAGAAACGGAACGAACGACGCCATCAACGCGACGTCGTAGATTTGGCCGAGATAAGGGTAGATCTCGGCCACTAAGCTCGGCTCGTCTTGTTTGATCCGGACTTCCTGTACCTCGGGCGGCGGCGGCGGATCGGCCACGCGGCGTTTGCGCGATCCCGCGGCCGGGGCGGGCGTCGTGGCAGTCGAGGTCCGTTCCTGCATCCGTTTGGGCAACGCTTTGGCGACGTTCCGCTCCAGCGCTTCGATGCGATCCGTGATCGCTTGCCCCAGCTCGTTAACGCGGTTGACATAGTTCGGCAAGTCTTGGACGACGGCCACCACTTGTGTGTACGCCGCCACGCCCATCACGTACAGGCCCGCGACGAACAACGAGCAAACCAAAAAACTCGCGGGGCCGCGCGGAATCCGCCACCGGATGAACAACTGGACGAACGGTTCGAGGATCAGCGAAATCACGATCGCCGACATCAGCGTCACCCAAAACAGCTTGCCGAAGTACAGCAAGGCGATCAGCACCCCGAGCGCGATCACGCTGGCGCTGCGCGCGTTGGTATTGCCGGTGGCGAGACTGGCGGGCAGCAGAGACATCCTGTTTCTACAATTGAAACAGAGTGGAACGCATTCTGGCGCTCGACATCGGCGCGAAGCGCATCGGCGTGGCCGCCACGGACGATCTCGGCTTAACCGCGCAGGGCTTGGAAACTCGAGCGCGCACCCGGATTCGGGAAGACGTCGAGTTCTTCCGGCGGCTGGCGGTCGAACGCGGCGTTCAGCGCATCGTGCTCGGCGATCCTCGCCGTCTCGACGGATCGGCCGGCGTGGCTTCCGCCGCCGTTCGCGATTTCGGCGGCCGTTTGGAACGCGCCACGCGCCTCCCCATCGACTACTGGGACGAGCGGTTGACGAGTTTCGAAGCGGAAGAATTGCTGCGCGAAGCGGGCCAACGCCCGGACCGCCGCACCGGAGTCGTCGACCGCATCGCCGCCGTCCTGATCCTCAAAGGCTACCTGGAGTTCCGGGCGTGAAGCGTTTGTTTCTCGCGGCCATCGCGTTGGGGCTGGCTTATGGCGCTTGGATTTTGACCAAGCCGGCCGCGCCGCCGAAGCCCACGCTCATCGACTACGAACGCGGTATGGCGTCGAGGACGCTTGCCGCGAAACTCGGCGAGGCCGGTGTCGCCGATCCGATCGCGTTTCAACTCGCGCGCCTCGTGCGTTTCGACAAGCGCCTGCAAGCGGGCGAGTACCGGTTCGAAAAGCCGGCCACCGCGTTCCAGGTCGTCGACCGGCTGATCGCGGGCGACGTGCACTACTACGAACTGCTTGTGCCCGAGGGCGCGAACAAGTTCGACGTCGCCGAAATTCTCGCGAAGGCGGGCTTGGGTAACGCGGCGGCCCTCGCGAAATCGATCCGCGAAGGGACGCTGTTCCCCGCCACCTATCGCTACACGAAACACTCCACCCCCGCCCAGATTCTCGCGCAGATGGAGGCTCGCTTCGACCGTGCGTGGCGCGAGCTAAGTCCCGGCGACGCGGACCGCGCGCGAACTGTCGCGATGGCGTCTCTGATCGAGAAGGAGGCTGTCGTCCCCGAGGACCGCCCGATCATCGCCTCCGTTTTCGAGAACCGTCTTCGTCAAGGCATAAAGCTCGACTGCGATCCCACCGTCGTCTACGCGGCGCTGCTCGAAGGTAAGTATCGCGGCACGATTTATCGCTCCGATCTCGACCGCGAAAGCCCGTACAACACGTACAAAGTCGCGGGACTGCCTCCCGGCCCGATCGCCAATCCCGGCCTCGCCTCGTTGCGCGCGGCGCTCTATCCCGCGCAAACGGAGTATCTGTTTTTCGTCGCGCGGCCGGGCGGCGGAGGACGGCACGTTTTCTCGAAAACGCTCGCCGAACACAACCGCGCTGTGCTCGAATATCGGCGTGGCGAGCAAAACGGCGAAACTCGCGGAACTGCTGGCGGATCTCGCTAGCCCCATCGATCTCCCCGCGGCGGAGCGATTGCGCGCCGCGCTCGACCCTATCTCCGATTCGCATTTCCGAAAATTGCTGCGAGCTTCGGGAGCGCCCCTCGCGCCCGAGGTCGAAGGCGTACGCCAGGACACGCTTGCCGATCTGGAGCGCACGCTGCTCGCTCAACTCGCGCAACCCGAAGCCGAAGCCCGCCGCGCGGTGATCGCGGCTCGCGACCACGCCCGGCTCGCCCAGCGCCGAAAGCCCACGCCGGAGCGCGAGGAGAAGATTCTTTGGATGACGGTGTGGCTCGAAAACCGGCCGCTGTTCGCCGACTGGCTCGCCGTCAGAAAGACTACTGCAGCTCGATCGATTCGACCTTGACCAGTTCGCCCGACAGCGTCCCGGTCACTTTCGCCTTCAGGTCTTTCTCCTTCGACGACGCCTTCAGCGCGGCCAGCGCCTTCGCGTTGCCCGCCTCGTCGAACTTGACGAACTTGCCGTCCGGCAGGACTAATCCGTAACCCGATTTCGCGCATTTCAGCGCGCAGTCGCGCGTATGTCCCGCGAGATCGCGTCCCTTGCACATCACGTCCACGACGGTGCCGTTCCAGGTTTCGGCGAACGCCGCGCCGGCGGCGAGGAGGCTGACGATGAGAGTCCGCATGCCGCGATTATAATCGAGGCGATGAACCGCCGCCGCTTTCTCTCCGCCGCGCTCGCCGCGCCGCTGGCCGCGCAGTCCCGGCGGCCCAACGTCGTCGTGCTTTTCACCGACGACCAACGCTTCGACACCATCGCCGCGCTCGGCAACCGCGAAGTGTTGACGCCGAACATGGATCGGCTAGTCCGCAACGGCACGACGTTCTCGCGCGCGCACATCATGGGCGGAACGGTGGGCGCGGTTTGCGTCCCTAGCCGCGCGATGCTGATGACCGGCCAGGGTCTCTTTCACGTCCACCGCTCGATCGTCGCCCCGCAGAGCTATCCCGAGGCGGAGCGCAAACCTTTCGACCTTTTCCCGGAGGTGTTTCGCAAGTCGGGCTACGACACCTTCGGCTGCGGCAAGTGGCACAACCAGCCCGAACTCTACGCGCGCTGCTTCACCTCCGGCGGGCCCGTCTTTTTCGGCGGCATGAGCGATCAGAACAACATCCTAGTGGCCGATTTCCAGCGCGACGGCAAGTACGGCCCCGACAGGCGCAAACGCGTCAACCGCTATTCGAGCGAGTTGTTCGCCGACGCCACCGTGGATTTTTTGAAGTCGCGTAAGCCCGGCGGAGATCCGTTTTTGACCTACACCGCCTTCACCTCGCCGCACGATCCTCGAACCGCGCCCGCCAAGTACGCCGCGATGTATTCGCCCGAGAAAGTGACGCTGCCCAAGAGCTTCTTGAAGCAGCACCCTTTCGACAACGGCGAGTTGAAAGTGCGCGACGAACTGCTGGCCGCCTTCCCGCGCGGCGAGATGGAAATCCGCCGCCACTTAGCCGACTACTACGCGATGGTGAGCGAGGTGGACGCGCAGATTGGCCGCGTGCTCGACGCGCTCGAAGAGACGGGCCAGATGTCGAACACGATCGTCGTCTTCGCCGGCGATAACGGCCTCGCGGTCGGCAAACACGGGCTGATGGGGAAGCAGAACTCCTACGATCATTCGGTGCGCGTGCCGCTCGTCGCGACCGGTCCCGGTATCGCGAAGAACAAGCGCGACGATTCGCTGGTGTACCTGTTCGACGTTTTCCCCACGCTGTGCAATCGCGCCGGACTCCCCGTCCCCGCGACGGTCGAGGGCCGCGATCTCTTCAAGGGTCCGCGTCGCGATTCGATTTTCTACGGCTACCGGACGTTCATGCGCGGCGTCCGGACCAAGGACGACTGGAAATTGATTCGCTACACCGTGAACGGTTCGGAGCGCGTGCAGGTGTTCAACTTGAAGTCGGACCCCGAGGAGACGAACGACCTGTCGGCTTCCGAGCCCAAGCGGAAGGCGGATTTAACGGCGCTCTTGAACAAGTGGCAGCGCGAGACGAACGATATTTTGCTGACGTGAGGGCGGCCTTTAGCCGTCTCGACGAGCTGCCGACTGTTGGCCGACGAATCCTTCGGCGATCCACGCCGTAAAGAAAAGTCCGAAGCCCGCAAGTATTGGCGTCAAACTGACGACGAAAAGTTCGGCTAGACCGAAACGTCCAAGCGACAGCCGCAGGACTAACCACAGAACAAATCCGCCCAAGCCTCCGTAGAGAACAAGGCGGCGGCCGGCCAATCGCAAGCGTTCGATTCCGTTCATAAGTTTATTCAAGCCTCAGCTAAGGATATCCGTCACCACGCGCCCCGCGACATCCGTCAGCCGAAAATCGCGCCCCGAGTATCGATACGTCAGCTTCGTATGATCGAGCCCCATCTGGTGCAGCACCGTCGCGTGCAGATCGTGCGGGTGAACCGGCTTCTCGACCGCGCGGAAGCCGAAATCGTCCGTCGCACCGTAAGCGATTCCGCCTTTAAATCCGCCGCCCGCCACCACCGTGCTGAAGCCGTGATTGTTGTGGTCGCGTCCGTTCTGGACGTCCACCAACCCGCTCACCTCCACCGCCGGAGTGCGCCCAAACTCGCCGCCGATAATCACGACGGTCGATTTCAGCAGGTCGCGATCCTTCAAATCCTGCAGCAGCGCCGCCATCGGCTTGTCCGCCGTCGCCGCGAGCTTCGCGTGCTTCGTGATGTCGTCGTGGTTGTCCCACGGTTGATCGTTGCCGTAGTAGACCTGCACCATCCGAACGCCGCGCTCGATCAAACGCCGCGCGAGCAGACAGCCGCGCGCGAAATCGCCCGCGCCGTAACTCTCCCGCGTCTTCTCCGCTTCTTTCCGCAGATCGAACGCTTCGAGCGCCTCCGTCTGCATCCGGTACGCCATCTCGAACGACGCGATCGACGCCTCGAGCGACGGGTCCGCGCCCTCGCGCGCCAGTTGCATCCGGTTCAGCTTGCCCAGCAGATCCACTTGCCGCTTTTGTTGGTCGCCGGTCAACGTGCGATTTCGCACGTCGCGAATCAACTCTTCGGGATCGTCCGAAACGTTCCGCACGTAGGTGCCCTGGAATCGCCCCGGCAGATACGCCGCCGACCACAACTGCGGCCCGATCACCGGATAGCCGGGGCATAGGACGACGAACCCCGGCAGGTTCGCGTTCTCCGTGCCGAGCCCGTAGGTCAGCCACGCGCCCATCGAAGGATGCCCGACGAGCGTATGCCCGCAATTGAGCATGGTGAGGCTGGGCTCGTGATTAGGACGCTCCGTATGCATCGACCGGATCACGCACAAGTCGTCGGCGTGCTTGCCGAGATTCGAAAAAATCTCGCTGATTTCGAGCCCGCTTTGCCCATGCCGTTTGAACTCGAACGGCGACTTCAGCAGCGTCCCGGTCTTCCGCTCCGTCTTCAAATTCCCCGATGGCGCTTTCTGACCGTGATGCTTCGTCAGCAGCGGTTTCGGATCGAACGTGTCCACCTGCGACGGTCCGCCGTTCAGAAACAGATAAATCACCTGCTTCGCCTTCGCCGGAAAATGCGTGCCCGCCCCGGCTGCCACGGGCGCAAGACCCGCCACGCCGAATCCGCCGCCCATCGTCTTCAGTAAGTCGCGTCGCGTGAGATTCATCGTCAGTTCCAGTACACAAATTCGTTCGACACCAGCAACACTTGCGCGTACTCGCGCCACGATCCGCCGCCCGCCAGAAAGCCGAGCCCCGCCTCTAGCTCCGCCTTCGCCGGAGCGCGCTGAAACAGCTTTCGATACGCCGTGCGAATCCGCGCCTCGTCCCCCGCGATCCCGTCGCACGCGCACGCCAACTCCTCCGCGCGCCGTTCGACGAAAGAGCTGTTCAATAGGAACAGCCGCTGCAATGGCGTCGAAGTCTCGATCCTCCGCTCGCTGGTCGAATTCGGATTCGCGAAATCGAACAGCGCGAGCGTCGGGTCCAAATCGCGGCGGCTCACGAACCCGTACACCGTGCGCCGCTTATTCGGCTCCTCGCCTAAACGCCGCGGCTGTCCGCCCATCGTCAAGTCGAGTTCGCCCGTCGCCCACAGCATCGAATCGCGCAAGGACTCGATATCGAGCCGCCGCCGGTTGAACTTCCACAGATACCGATTCGCGGCGTCGATCTCCGAATTCGCCGCGTTGTCCGCCGCCGAAACTTGATAAGCGCGCGACAGCAACATCTCGCGATGCGTCGCCTTCAGCGACCATTTCTCCTCGATCAGCCGCGCCGCCAGATAATCGAGAAGCTCGGGGTGCGAAGGCGCTTCGCCGAGTTTGCCGAAGTTCGAAGCCGTAGCCACCAACCCCACGCCGAAATGTCCTTGCCAAAGCCGGTTGACGATCACGCGAGGGGTCAGCGGATTCTCCGCCGACGCGATCGCCTCGCCCAATTCCAACCGCCCGCTGCCGTGCGCGAACTTCGCCGCCTCGCCCTTCGACAACACTTGCAGAAAACGGCGCGGCGCCACTTCGCCTAAGTTGTCGCGGCTGCCGCGAATCTGCACTCGGACATCGGCCGGCTTCTCGTTGTCGCTGAGAGTTTGTAGAAACGGATACTTCGGCGGAGCGGCGTCTTCGAGACGCTTCACTTCGGCGCGCAGCGTTTGCACCCGCGCGAGAAACGGGGCGCTCAAATACGGATCGAGATCGACGCCGCCCTTGAAGTAGTACACCGACGCCCGCGTGTTGTGAAAGAGATCGCGCCACAGGTAGTGCCGGTCGCGGTCGAGCGAGAGCAGATCGGCGTTCGAAAGGTCGCGCCGCTCGGGATTCAATCCCAACCGAACCTGATTTTCGGCGTCGATCCGCTCCTTCTCGTCGAGCGTCGTCAACGCCTTCTCTTGCAGTTCCTCGGGCGAAAGCTTCGAAAACGGATGCTCGTGCGACGCCTGCGCCAGATACTTCTTCCATCGCTCCACCACTGCCGGATCGAGACCCGTCGCAATCCCCCCACGCGCGGCGCTCACATACCGCGCCGTGTCCTGCGCGAAAATCTTCGCCAGTTCCTTCGACTGGATATGTTCGAGTTCGGTCAGCGCCTTCCGCGTCCCGACTAGCTTCGCCTGATGATCCTTGTACGCCTTCACGGCGTCGGCGTCGGCGAGCGGAAACTCGTCCTTCTTCGTCGATTGAAAAACGCCGAGCAGCGAGTAGTAGTCGCGCGTCGGAATCGGGTCGAACTTGTGGTCGTGACACTGCGCGCACGCGACGGTCAGCCCGAGAAATCCCCGCGTCGCCGCGTCCACGCGATCGTCCTGCTGCTCCGGCGACAGCGCGAAAAATCCCGTGCCCGCCGCCAGTTCCTTCTCCCGCCCCGGAATTCGATCTCCCGCGAACTGCGCCTTCACGAACACGTCGTACGGCATGTCCTTGTTCATCGCCTCGATTACCCAATCGCGATACCGGAACGCGCTCGGATGCGGAATCTCGAACTGCGACGCCAGTTGATCGTCCGAATAGCGCGCCACGTCCAGCCAATAGCGCCCCCAACGCTCGCCGTAGCGCGGCGACGCGAGCAGTTCGTCGATCAGCTTCGCCCACGCGCCCGGCGACTTATCCGCGACGAACTTCTCGACGGCCTCGGCGCTCGGCGGCAGCCCGTGCAAATCGAAATACGCCCGCCGGACGAGCGTGCGGCGATCCGCGGCCGCGTTCGGCTTCAGCCCTTTCGCCGAAAGCGCCTTCAGCCAAAGTTCGTCGATACCGCGCGCCGTCGGTTTGCGCACCGGCTGAAACGCCCAGTACGCCCGCTGCTCCTCGGAAATCCGATATTCGGCGGGCGGCGGAGGGTCCTTCATCGGCTTCGACGGCCACACCGCCCCCGCGTTAATCCACGCGGTAATCGCGCCGATTTCGTCGTCCGTCAGCTTCCCCGTCGGTGGCATCTTCAGCTTCGGGTGCGTGTGCGCCACCGCCTGAATCAAAAGACTGTCCGCCGCCTTCTCCGGCACGATCGCCGCCCCGCTGTTGCCGCCCTTCAGCGCCGCCTCGCGCGACGTCAAATCCAGCCCGCCCATCCGCGTATTCGAATGGCACGCGTAGCACTTGCCCGAAAGAACCGGGCGCACCTTCATCTCGAATAACTCCGCCGGGTCGAGCGCGACCAGCGCCAGCGCCAGAAACGTCATTTCATTCGCGAGTCTATCATTCGCTCCGGCCCAATTTCCCGGCTTCGTAAAGCCGCCGGTCCATGCGCGCCAGCCGTCGTTCCGCGCCATCGGCGAGCAACGGCGAGTGCGGGATCCCGCACAGATGCTCGGGCACGAACCACACGTCGTCTTCGTCGAATTTCCACCGATTTCCGAACCGCGCCAACGGCACCGGCCGCGAGTACGCGCGCAGCGTCTTCTCGCCCTTCAAGTTGTAGTAGTGCTCGAAGTACGACATCGCGAGTTCGCGGATCGTCCGGTACACCGGCTCGCGCGACCGCAATCCCGAATAGTTCGACTTCGCCACCGCGCCCCATAATCCGCCTCGCCGGTACACCGCTAGCACGTGATCGTCGTCGCGCACCGCCTCTAAATCCACCAGCGACGCCGCATCGCCGTGAAACTCGAGCGCCGCCGCCGCCACCAGCGCGCCTTCCATGCAGTGCGCCGTACCGTCCCGCAGCGTCGCTCGCGCCGAGCGGCATCGCGGACCCTCGGGCTCGCGGTCGTAAGCGAGCTCGTCGAGAAACGCCTGCACCCGCGCGGCCGTGCGCAATCCGCGCAGTACGGCTCGCTCTTGGGCGCTCCATCCGCTATGATCGCGTTCGCTGGGCATCTAGAAATGATCCACTCTCTGCCGCTCCTCCTGCTCGCCGCCTCGCCCCTCTTCGAGAAACAGGAAATCTTCGCGCCCGAAACCTGGCACAACCACTCGTCCTCGATCGTCGAACTGCCCGGCGGCGACCTCTACTGCGTTTGGTTTCATGGCTCCGGCGAACGCACCGCGGACGACGTCGTCGTCATGGGCTCGCGCTGGCGCAAGTCGCGCCGCGTCTGGACCCAGCCCGAAATCGTCGCCGACGAACCCGGCTTCCCCGACACCAACCCCGTCGTCTACCTCGACTCGAAAAAGCGACTCTGGCTCTTCTGGGCGCAGATCGTCGCTAACGAATGGCACACCGCCCTCACCCGCTACAAGATTTCGAGCGACTACGCCGACGAGACCGCGCCGCCCAAATGGAACTGGAGCGGCAACGTCGTCGTGATCCCGCAAAACATCGCCGCCAAAACGAAGCTCGCGTTCCCCGATTCCGAAAAGCAAAACAAGCTCGCCGCCGACAAGTATTTCTCGCGCATGGGTTGGTTCACGCGCACGCACCCGATCGAACTGCCGTCCGGACGCATGCTGCTACCGATGTACTCCGACGGCTACTCGTACGGCTTGATGGCCATCTCCGACGACCGCGGCCTTACCTGGCGTGGAAGCGAACCCCTGGTCTGTGCCGGCTGCATTCAGCCGAGCGTCGTCCGCAAGAAAGACGGGACGCTCGTCGCCTTTATGCGCGACAACGGCCCCGCGCCCAAACGCATGCACCGTTCCGAATCGAAGGACGACGGCGAAACTTGGTCGCTCGGTACGGACACCGATCAACCGAACCCCGGCGCGAGCGTCGAGGCGATCGTACTCAAGACCGGCGAGTGGCTCCTCGTTTCGAACGACACCGAGAAGGACCGCAATAGACTCCGTGTCGCGCTATCGGACAACGAAGGCGCCACCTGGAAATGGTCTCGCTATCTCGAAAACGCGCCCGCCGGCCGCTACCACTACCCGAGCGTAATCCAAGACGCCAACGGCGCGATCCACGCCACCTACAGCCATCACACCGACAAAGGGAAGACGATCGTCCACGCGAAGTTCAACGTGGATTGGATTAAGAGCGAAGGACGCTAATCCTTGCAATATCGCCTTGCCATTTCGCAGGAGGCCTTGGCTCAACTTCGCGTGCTTCCGGGCCCTATCCGGCGCAACGTCGGGTATCGGTTGCAGCTCCTGCAGAACGGCCTCGCGGGCGACGTCAAGAAACTCTCCGCGCGGAAGGACCAGTACCGGCTGCGAGTAGGCGACTACCGGATCCTCTTCCGCGTCGTCGCCGACTTGATCGAAGTGTTTGCGGTTAAACTGCGGAGAGAAGCTTATGAGTGACACCCTTCGCCCCTCCTCCGAACCCACGCTCGCGGAGTTGGCCGCTGAACTCGCTAGTTTGCGCGAACGAATCGAGGATCTTGAAGATTCGCACGACCTCGATGCCGCCATCGCTCGAAACGGCGCCGCTCCACTCGTCGCTTGGGACGACGCCAAACGTCGGCTTGGCTTGTAGCTACAACCACCGCAGAAAAGTAGACACGATCAGATACCCGTCCATGAATTTGAACGGCGACTCTCCGATCGTGTAGTGCCCGCACGGCAGCACCGTCAGCTTGTGCTCGATCCCGTGCGCGCGCACGCAATCTAAAATCTCGCGCGACAGCTCCGGCAGAAACGTCGTGTCGTACTTCGCGTAAATAAAATGCGAGCGTTTGCCGCCGTCCTTCGACAACTCCGCGAACCGCGCCATATAGTTCACCGGCGAAATCGCCTGCCACACCCGCCGCAGCCCTTCGCGATCCAGACGGCCCTCGATAGTCTGCCGGATATGCCGCGTCGAGAGTCCCGTCCACACCACGTCGCCGAAGTTCGACGAGCAGTGATTGAACACGTTCACGTTCAGTCGCGCGTCGTGCGCGCTCGCCAGAAACGCATAGCACGACCCTAAACTCGTGCCCACGATCCCCACTCGCGAGTAGCCCTGTAAATTCAGCCAATCGACGCAGCACCGAATGTCGAGCACGGCTTGCCGCGTCGCCTCGATCGTGCGGCAAATATTCGACGACACCGCGAAATCCGCGCGCGTCAACTCGGGCGGCATCCGGTAGTCGTGATACGGCAGGCTCAGCCGCAAGTTCGGAATCCCGAACTTCTGCAATCCCCGGCACAACCCGCCGTGCTGCGCGAGCGACGCGTTCCAGTGCGGCAGCACGATCACCGCGCGGTCGTTGCGCTTCCCTTCCCGTTTGACGACCGGATACCACTGCGCGTGCACACGGTTGTTTTCGGGATGCGGCGACTCGGCGGGCGACGTAAACGTCAGCAGTTCGTCGCGCAACTCGAAATCGCGCGGAGTCTCGTGCCCGAAAAACGCTTCGCTCCGCTCGATCGCGCGCGCGTTCAGCCGCTCCACCCACGCCGCGTCCGCCTCGCCGTTCCGCGCCCCCGCCCCGACCGGCCACGCCTCCGTCCACTCGATCCCCCACTCGAACGGCCTCGCCACGCGATCCGTCGACCGGAACGCCAGCGTGTTCTCCCAATCGTTAATCCAACGGCGGTAAATCGAGGCGACCACTCACGACAGTTTACCGGCCCGATGTTTCAGAGCCTTGACGCGGGGTTGGTTCGCCGTAAGGATTTTCGACCTCGACGTAGCTACCGGCGACCGCGACGTCGATTGCGTCGACGACTCGCCGTTTGCAGGCGATCCCACCCGCGGTCGGCGGCGGTGCTGACCAGATGCCCGGACAAGTACTGCCTCAGGGAACGGGCGTCCCTTGATCGAAAAGGACGCGCATTTACGGAGCGTAGCTAGGCGGCTTATCAAGGCTCCGAGCGGCGAATTCGATGACCTCTTGCACCTGAGCGCGGTCCAATCCGGCGAACCATTCCAAGATGTCGTCGAGATTCGCCCCGGCCTCCAGGTTCTCGAAGATCGCCGAAACGGGCATTCGGCTACCCTTCAAGACCCACGCGCCGCTTACTTTTCCTGGGACGCTTTCCACCGCCGGGCACCGCGACCAATCCATCCCTCCCGAGCCGAGTTGCCCGAACGAAGAAGTCTCCGCCGCGATCTTCCGAAACCACGCTTCCAGTGTCGATCCCTGCAAGGCGGCTTGGGCCGATAGGGCGGCGGCCTGCTGGTCTGGTAAGTGGATCTTGATCGTCGCCATGAACTCGCTCTCTTCCACACTAACGGAACCGACCTGCGGCTGAACCCGGCGGTCGCCTTCCGCCTCGGCGAAGCCGACGCTAGCGGGGCTTGCTAATCCAATCTCGAATCTCCGAACTTTTTCCTCAGCCACTCCAACACCGCCAGTTGATCGTCCATTCCAGCCCGGCGAACCTGCGACAGCAGCCAGATGCGTGTCGGCTTCTCGACAGTGACGTTCTTGGCTCCTTGATTGCACGTCGAGCAGAGCGTTCGGAGATTCGACATCTCCTCTTTTCCGCCAAGGCTCTTGTCTTGAATGTGCCCGATATGTAGGCGAACCTTCCGTCCCGTCGAAGGATCGATCTCTCCCGGACTCAGGCCGCACATTTGGCAAGTAAAGCCATTACGGTCGAGCACCGCCGCGCGGAGCTTCGCCGAAATCGGCCGGCTGAATCGAAGCGACTCCGGCGGAGCCTTCTGCAACAAATACTGGCCCGGCTTTAGTTCGGCGCTGTCGTGGTGCGTGAGAATCGGCCAGCCTTCGTCTTCGCGTAGTTCCCGCACCCGCCGCGCCCATTCGCTGACGGTATCTCCGGCCGCGTCGCGCAATTCTATCGAAGTAACTACGCGACCGACGTTCGCTCGAAGGAACCGCCGGAGACGTTCTTTAGACCCAGGCTTCCGTGGCGATGGCATGCGGGCGGACCGAAGCGAACTGCTTGGCCGGATGTCGCTCCTTCATTTGCTCCAACAATTGCTCGCCGATGAATTCGGTATACACGGGCGGTATCGCCTCGTTTAGCTCGCCCTTATTCATCCAGTCGATCCTCATGGCGTCGCGCGCCGCCGCCACGCTGCAATTCCCTCCACCGTTGACGGAAACGAAGTCGCGCATCTCGTCGGTTTTGCCATAGTGCGCCTTCCGCTTGTCGAGCGTGTGGCAGAGCGGGTGCCGTCCGTGCGGCGGGGCGAGAATCGGAAAGTTCGTCTCGAACAATCGATGACGGATGACTCGCAACGGCGGAAACATGGTTCCGCACAGCACGATGGGGTTACGCAATGGCGCGCCCTCGACGTTCTCGATAATGTAGGGCAAGCCGCTCCGAACCAGCATTTCGCGCACCGGATCGATGAGTCGCGGCCATTCGTCGGCGTTGCCGTTCCGTTTCGCTAGGTCTGAGTAGGACTGGCATGGCGGCGACGCGTGGATCGCGTCGAAGCTCGCCAAAAAACTTGGCTCTAGGGTCAAGGCGTCCGCTTGGATGAATTCGAACGGATAACGAGGCTGAGGGTCGATATCCACTCCAACGACCTCGAACCCGGCCCGGCTATAGCCTACGGCCGCTCCGCCGGCGCAGCAGAAAAGATCGAGTAGCCTTGGCTTTCGCTTTTTCATCGATACTCGTCGAGTATTTCCGATTGTACGCCACCCCTACGAACTCAGCGCCCGCCCCCGCACCCTCGGCTCCCGCGGATCGAGCCCGTACAGCGCGAACTGGTCGTACGCCCACAAGTTCACCACCGGAATCCCCAACCCTCGCGCCAATAAATATTCCTTCTCCCACGGCGCGCCCGGACGAAACACCGCCGCCAGATAGTGCACCGAGTCCCTCGGCCAGTCGAGCGAGAACGGAAACGCCATCGTCGCGTGGCACAAGTTCAAGTCCCTCGACCACGCCCCAAAGTCCAGCGCCTCCATCTTCAACCGCTCGAACCCCGCCGTCGCCTTGTCTTCCCACTCCACCGGCAAATTGACGAACCGGTTCAGCGCCCCGCCCAATTGATTCGCGCCCGCCGGAACCGGATAGTTCACGTCGTAGGGATACAGCAATTCGAATTTCGCCGACGGATACGCCGCCCGCACGTGCGCGATCAACGCCGCCGCGTAGTCGCGCAACCGGTTCCGCAGAAATGTCGCGTCGGCGCTCCCGTTAACCAGCGGCGAGTCCGTCGGCGCGAGAAATCGATGCAGCGGTCGCCCCAGCGCCGTCGCCGCCTGCGACTTCGTCTCCGCGTCGTAGAACGCCATGCCGCCGCCGGGGTTGGCCGCGCTCCAGTTCGTGAAAAACCACCACACAAACTCGCCCAGTTGCACGAACGGCGTCAGCCCCGCGCCCGCTTGCAAGGAGGCCAACTCCAAAAACACGCGCTTGTGAAACTCGCGCATCGCCGACGAGAACGCGCAGTGTGTCGATTTCAGATTGCCGAACCCTACGGCGGTTTCGACAACCGCTCCGTCCCAAAACTCCGCCGCGAATCCGCTCGGCGGTTCCACCAACTCCATCGACGACGCCACGACGATCTCGCGCTCGCGCGCCTCGCATTCGGAGAAAAGATCGGTGTGCCAGTCTCGCGCCGCGCGATTCAGCGCCGTCGCCGCATTGGGGTCCACTTGCCACTTGCCCGGCACGCCTCCCGATAGCGATCCGGTGAACGACGCGTTGGTCGCCGCAAACGAGAACGAGTACGCGGGGCTCGGCGACCGCGTCGTAATGGTAAGCGTGCCTCCGGAATTGGTCGCGTACACGCCCACGAACGTCGCGTTGATCGCGAAAGCGAAGTGCCTCGCGAACGTCGTCGCCGTCTCGCCCGGAAACACCGATTTTCCGATCGCCTGTCCGCCGATATTCAGAAAGATCGACTCGCCGCCCACCCACGTCCCCGGAAACGTCACTTCCACCGACGGAATCGACGCGCCCACGCGCGTTCGTTGGTTCCACCAGAACACGCCGATGTACTCGTTCATCGGCCCGCCGAACCCCAGCTTGTCGAAGCTCCACAAGATCCGCGACGGTGGCAATTTGTACGTGTGATCGGTCGAGTAGTCGAGCGCGGGCGACATCGTCGCGACGGGCGGCGGCGCGTCGGGAGCGTCGGCCGCCACGGCGGCTTCGAGAAAATCGAAATACACCGGAGCCGCGCTCGACGAACGCAACACCAGCGTGTGCGCGCCCGGCGGAACGTTCGTCCGCACCCGCCGCCGCGTGTTCACCGGCGCCAGCGAATTCATCGCGCAGTTCAGCGTCGTTTCCGCGTCTCCGTCCAGCCGCACGCCAAACGACCCGCGATCCGCGCCCAGCGACGTACCGACCCAAACGTCGTGCGTCGTCGCGCAGTGATAGGCAACGGTGACGGTCTGGTTCGCCGTCGTCGAGCGCTTCGCCAGACCCTTCGAAAAGAAGCCGTCCTCGACGGTCCACGCCCCCGTGTAGCCGCACCAGGAGTCGTCCTCCTCGACGCGCACGCTGTCCGGCCCGGCGACCTTCAGTCGCTTCTTCATCTCCGGCCCGCTCACGCTCCAGTTCGTAAACGACGCGCGCCACTCCGTCGCCGCGATGGCGTCTCCGTAGGCGAGCGGCGGCGCGAACGTCAGCCACATCTCGCGCACGCTCGCGATGCCCAGCGCCGTAAAGTCGAGCGTCACGCGCCACGTCGCTTCGGAATTGCCGCCCGAAAGAGACGCCGTTTCCTGCGCCGTCGTGAGCCGAGCGTTCTTCGCCGTCGCGTACAGCGCGATCGAATTTCCATCGCTTCCCGCGCGCGTCGCCGAAATCGAGATCGTCGCGCCCGCCGCGCTCGCCGTCAGTCCGATCGTCGCGCCGGAGTAGTTCGCGCTCGCGATCTGCCCCGCCAAGTTCGCCGCCACGCTCGCCGCGCTTACGCCGTGTAGCGTAAACGTTCCGCCGCTCGACGCCGAGACCGCATACGACGACCCATCGACGCGCGAGTTGCGCAGGTCCGCTTGATTACCCGCCACTTGCGTCGCCGACACGTCGGGCGAAGCGTCCGCCGCCGCCACGAGCCGCTCCGTCAGCGACGTGTTCGTGTCGCCCAACACTTCGGCGACGTTGTAGCGGACGCCCGCCACTTCGATCCAATGCACCGTGCCCGGAACGCCCGTCGCCGTAAACGCGAACGAGCACTCCACCTTCGGAACGACGTAGTCGAACGCGTAGTTCAGATACCAGAGCGTCAGCCGGTCGAACTCCTTGACGAGATTCTCGACCACCGTGAACGATCCCGACGCCGTCGTGTACATGCCGCCGTTCTGTGTCGCGTAATCGAACAGCCGGACCAGCGCGGGCGATCCATCCTCGCGCCGTACACTCAAATAAGGCCAATCGATGGTCGGGAACTTCGGTGAATCGAGCGGCATCAACCCCTCGTACCTCGCGTCGAAGCTCAGCGTAAGCCCGGAAAAATCGAAGTCCGGAAGATACTTCAGTCGCGGATGCTCGTAGAAGTTGTCGGCGTCGTAAAGCACCAGCACGGCGAAATCCGCCGCGTCGCGAAACACGCCGCTCACCGTAAAGCCGTTCGCCGTCGCCGAATGCAGCGCCGCCGCCGCGCCCAAACTATCGAAGCCGCGCAACGCGAGCGTTCGTCGAGGATCGAGCTTATAGAGCGCTTCCGGCATCGGCCACACGGTGGCTCGTTCGGCGCTCCTCCGCCGCCGGTCCAAGCCCGGAAGTGCCTGAAAGCGGGATAAAATCAAGCGCATGAAACTTGTGACCGCCTTTTTCGCGTTAGCCCTGACGGCCTCCGCCGCGCACGTCTACGAACTGCGCACCTACACCACGCACGAAGGCAAGCTCGAAGCGCTACTCGCCCGCTTCCGTAACCACACGACGAAGCTTTTCGAAAAGCACGGTATGACCAACATCGGTTATTGGGTGCCGCAGGACGAACCGCTCAAGAAGAACACGCTGATCTACGTCATCCGCCACGATAGCCGCGAGGCCGCGAAGAAATCTTGGGACGCCTTCCGCGCCGATCCGGAGTGGAAGAAAGTGCAAGCGGAATCCGAAGCGGGGGGCAAGATCAATCAGAAGGTCGACTTCGTCTACCTCGACTCGACCGATTTCTCGAAGCTGAAATGAACGTCGCGCTACTGCTGGCGTTGAGCGTGGACGCCGAGGCGCTCGTCGAAAAGCGTTGCCTGATGTGCCACGGCCCGGCGATGCAGAGCAACGGCTTTCGCGTCGACAAACCCGGCGCGGCCATCTCGCAGGTACTCGATCGCGTCGCGAGTACGAAGCCCGGTTACGCGATGCCGCCCGCCGGTCCGCGACTGACCGAGGAGGAGGTCGCGGCGCTCAAGGTTTGGGTGGACCGCAACTCGCGCCGCAGCCACTGGGCCTACGAGCCCGTAAAGCGCACCCCGGGTGCCACCATCGACTCCTTCGTCGCGAAGCGTTCGCCCGAAGCCCCGCGCGAAACGCTCGCCCGCCGCGCCAGTCTCGATCTGCGGGGCATTCCGCCGTCGCCCGCCGAAGTCCGCGAGTTTCTCGACGACACCCAACCCGGCGCTTACGAGCGCCTCGTCGACCGCTATCTCGCCTCGCCCCATTTCGGCGAACGCTGGGCGCGCCATTGGCTCGACCTCGCCCGCTACGCCGATTCCGACGGTTACGAAAAAGATCAGGTGCGCCCTTACGCTTTCCGCTGGCGCAACTGGGTGATCGACGCCTTCAATCGCGATCTGCCGTTCGACCGGTTCACCGTCGAGCAGATCGCGGGCGATCTGCTGCCGAACGCCGACACGGAGACCCGCGTCGCCACCGGCTTTCACCGCAACACGCTGGTCAATCGCGAAGCCGGAGTGTCGCGCGCCGAAGACCGCTTCGAGCAGACGATCAATCGCACGAATACGATCTCGACGACGTGGCTCGGGCTCACCGCCGGATGCGCCCAATGCCACGACCACAAGTACGACGCCATCTCGCAGCGCGAGTATTACCAACTCTTCGCGTTCATGAATTCCGTCGTCGAAGAGGACATCGACGCTCCCCTGCCCGGCGAATTGGGACCGTGGCTCGCCGCCCGCGACGACTTCCGCCGTAAGCGGCAAGCGCTGCTCGACGAGTACAAGATCGGCGAGTTGCAGCCCGTTTGGGAGCGCAACATGCGCGCCGCGATCGACAAACCCGGCGCCAATGTCGAGTGGGATTTCGCGCTTACGAGTTTCACCGCCATGCTCGACCATGGCCGGACGCTGCTGGTTTCCTCGCCCGGCGACGAGCGGCTGACAAACTATTTCATCTTCAATCTCGGACCCGACTTCAATCGCGACAAAGACCTCGTCGCGAAAATCAAGGAGCTGCGCGAGAAGTGGAACGCGCTTAACGCCGCCACTCCGCAATTGACGCGCGCTTACGCGATTTCCGAAAGCAAGACTCCGGCGCCCACCCACATCGCGCTGCGCGGCGACTACAAGCGGCCCGGAGCGACGGTCGAGCCGGACGTTCTCCGCGTACTTCCGCCGCTTCCGTCCGGCGAACACCCCCGGCTGGCCTTCGCGAAATGGATCGTCTCGCGCGACAATCCGCTCACCGCGCGCGTGATCGTCAACCGCTTCTGGCAGGAATTTTTCGGGAGCGGTCTGGTCCGCACCTCCGAGGATTTCGGAACGCAGGGTGAGAAGCCGACGTACCCCGAACTGCTCGACCATCTCGCCGCCGAGTTCATGGACAACGGTTGGTCGGTGAAGAAGATCATGCGCACTATCGTGACTTCGGCGACGTACAAACAATCCTCGAAGCTGACGCCCGAATTGCGGGAGCGCGACCCGGCGAACTCGACGCTCGCCCGCCAGTCGCGCATTCGCCTTTCGGCGGAAGCGATCCGCGATAGCGCGCTGGCAGTCTCGGGCTTGCTCGACACGCGCGTCGGCGGCCCCAGCGTGCGCCCGCCGCAACCTCCCGGCGTGGCGGAGTTGGGTTACGCCAACAGCGTGAAGTGGCGCGAATCGACCGGGGCCGACCGCTACCGTCGCGGCCTCTACATCCACTTCCAGCGGACCGCCCCGTACCCCCAACTGATGAACTTCGACGCCCCGGAGTCGGTGGTCGCCTGCTCCCGCCGCCGCACCTCGAACACCCCGCTTCAGTCGCTCAACCTGCTTAACGACCCGGTGTTCTTCGAGGCCGCCAGCGCGCTCGTCGAACGTCATAAAGGTGCGCAAAACGCCGTTAAAAGTGCGTTTTTCGCCGTTTTAGGGCGCAATCCGACCCCTAAAGAAGGCGAAATATTGGCGAAACTCGCCGAATCCGAGGGTTTACTGGCTGTCGCGCGCGTCCTGCTGAACCTCGATGAATTCATTACCCGGGAGTAGCTAACTGTATGAACCGCCGCGACTTTCTGAATTCTTTCGCTTACGGCGTCGGCGGCTTCGCCCTCGCCGACCTTTTGCGCGCCGACGACCCGCTCGCACCCAAGCAACCGCATTTCGCGGCCAAGGCTAAGTCCATTATTTTCATGTTCATGGAGGGTGGCCCGAGCCAGATGGATCTCTTCGATCCCAAGCCCGCGCTCCAAAAATGGCACGGCAAGCCGCTGCCCGACTCGATGACCAAAGACCTGCAATTGGCGTTCATTAAGAAGGACGCGGCGGTGCTCGGAAGTCCAAGAATCTTCAAGCCTTACGGGAAATCGGGCATCGAGCTTTCGGACTATATTCCCCACACCGCCGCCTGCGCCGACGATATCTGCCTGGTCCGGTCGGTGGAATCCGAGGCGTTCAACCACCACCCCGCGCAACTCTTTCTATTTACAGGATCTACGCAGTTCGGAAGGCCGACCATGGGGGCTTGGTCGGTGTACGGTTTGGGCAGCGAATCGAAGAACTTACCGGGATTTGTGGTGCTTTCGTCGGGCGTCGGCACGTCGGGCGGCGCGACGAACTTTTCGTCGGGCTTTCTGCCTTCGACGTATCAAGGAACTTTGCTTCGAAATTCGGGCGATCCGATCCTGTATCTCTCTAACCCAAAAGGAGTTACGGCGAAGTCGCAGCGGGCCGCGCTCGACGCGCTGGGCGATCTGAACCGCCACCACTTCGGCGAAATGCGCGATCCGGAAATCGAGTCGCGGATCAACGCCTACGAACTCGCCTACCGGATGCAGACGGCGGGCCCGGAACTCGTTGATTTCTCGAAAGAATCCCCTGAAACGCGAGCGATGTACGGGTTGGATCAAGAATCCACGCGGCAATTCGGCACGAACTGCTTGATGGCAAGGCGGTTAGTGGAGCGCGGCACGCGCTTCGTGCTGATGATGCACGCTTCCTGGGACGACCACACGAATCTCAACCGTAAGCTCAAGAAGAACTGCGACGCGACGGACCAGCCGACGGCGGCGCTCCTTAAAGATTTGAAACAAAGAGGGTTGCTCGACTCGACCCTCGTCGTTTGGGGCGGCGAGTTCGGGCGGACGCCGATGCAAGAAGTGCGCGATACGCGCGACGACGAGAACGCGGGCCGCGATCATCATCCGTTGGCGTACTCGATGTGGCTGGCGGGCGGCGGCATCAAGCCGGGGACGGTGGTGGGCGCGACCGACGATCTGGGGTTCCACATCACCGAAGATCGCGTGAAAACGCACGACTTGCAGGCGACCATCCTGCACTGTCTAGGCTTCGACCACACTAAGCTGACCTACAAACACATGGGCCGCGACTTCCGGCTGACGGACGTAGCGGGCAACGTGATGAAGAAGATGCTGGCTTAACGGCGGCGGAACGCCAAGCCCAACAAACCCGCCATCGCGACGAGAAGGGTCGTCGCCGGTTCGGGCACGGGCGTGCCGAACGACAGAGTCGTTTGCAGGGCCGTTCCGGACCCCACGATTTGGCCGGTCGAGAACGCGACGAGATCGAAGCTCGTGGCGGAGGCGTCGGGCGAGGGCATGGCGAACCAAGGATAAATCACGGAAGGCTCGGTGGAGCCGGCGTAGCCGTTCACGCGCAGGTCGCGGGCGAAGCTATCGATGGCGAACAGGCCGGGCGCGAGTGTGTCGAAGGCCGCTCCCCAGCCCAACCCACCCGAGGTCGCCAGTTCCAAGTTAGCGATCACCTCTTCTTCGAGTAGTTCGGGAAACAGGGCCGCCCAAGCGAGGCCGTTTAACGCCGCGGAAACTGCGGGATCGACTCCGAAGACCAAGTGCTTTTGTCCCGGCGCGTCGCCCGGGAGATCTTGCACGATGCCCATGAGTAGTGCAAAGGTTACGGGAGCGGAAGGGTCTTTCCAGAACGGATTTTCGAGCATGGTCACTAGGCTGGCCGCCGCGATGCCGGAGGAAGGGCTTAGGAAACTCATCCGGTTCGGGCAGCATAGGTTGGACCCGTCGTATTCGGCCGCCACCAGGTTCGTAATCGCCGAGGGAAAATCCGTGAGATCGAAGGTGTAACTCGTGACCAGGAAGTCCGCTCGGGCGCCGACGGCGGCTAGCATAAGCAGAGAAAGGCGGAAGGTTCGCATGGTGACGATCGTAAGGCCGCCGACGCCGGATTGCGGGGCGTCGAGGGGTAGCGAGCGGGTATGACTCCCCCTAATTTGCGGGACGCGCTGAACAAAGTGGTGCAGTCGAACGTATTCGGCCGATCCAAACGTCACGCGGACCTGCTGCGCTTTCTCGCGGAGCGGGGCGAAGCGGTGAAAGAGACGGTCGTCGGCTGCGACTTTTTCGGACGCGCGCCGGACTACGATCCCAAGGCCGATCCGGTGGTGCGCGTCGAAATGCGACGCCTCCGCGAGCGATTGGCGGAGTACTACCGCGAAGAAGGCTCGGGCGACGTTTGGCGAGCGGAAATCGCCAAGGGCGGCTATCGGGTGACTTTATCGGGGCCGGTCCGCGTGGAGACGGCTGCCCGGACCCATAGATTCGGTTGGGCGGCGATGGCGGCGGGGCTGGCCGTTACCGCGATATTGAGCGTGGCGGCGTGGAAGTGGCGGCCGGAACCGGAGGCGCGGATCGGCTCCGTCGCGGTTCTGCCGTTGTCGGGCGAGAGCGGAAGCGCCGAGTCGCCCGCGCTGGGCGGAGCGATTACGAACGCGCTGGCCCGGATCGGCGGACTTCGCGTCGTCGCTCCTCCGGCCGCGGCGCGAGCGCAGGCGAAGGGGGCCGGAGACCCGGCGGAAATCGGCCGACTGCTGGACGTAGAAGGGGTGCTTTCGGGCGAGTGGATTTCCGGCGGGCCGCGGGCGCGCTTGCAATTGCGGATCAGCCGCGCCTCGGACCGGCGGGTGATTTGGACCCGCACCTTCGAGCGCGATGTCGTGGACCGGTTCGCTTTAGAAGACGAAATCGCCGCGAACGTGGCGGCGGCGATCCATCGCGACTTGGTCGGGAAGCGGCACGAAACCCGGCCCGGCGATCGAGCCGCCGTCCTGGCGTTCGATCGCGGCAACCGGCTGATGGCCCGGCGGAGCGCCCCCGCGATTCGAGAGGCGATTCGAGAATTCCAGTCCGCGGTGGAGATCGACGCGGGATACGCCGACGGCTGGGCGGCTCTGGCGAACGCGCTGGCCACGGCCCCCGATTACTATCACCCGGACAAAGGCTGGGCGAAGGCCGCGCGCGAGGCCGCGCAGCGGGCGCTGTCGATCGATCCGCGGAACGTGGAAGCGCAGGCGGCGCTGGGATGGATCGAGTTCGAGGACGACGTCTACTTGAACCGGGCGCGCACTCTGCTGGAACGCGCGGTGGAACTCGACCCGAATCACGTGCCGTCGCGGAGACGGCTGGGGCTGATCTTGACCTTCCTCGAACAATTCGAGGAGGCTGAACAGCACCTGCGCACGGCGCTGCGATTGGACCCGCTCTCGGAGATCGCCCGCGTGAACTTAGCGGAGCTTTACTTCTATATGGGCGATTTTCGACGGGAAGAAACCGAGTTGCGAGCGGTGTTGGCGGCCAATCCTCATTTCGCCGTGGCGCGCATTATGTTGGCGCGCGCGCTTTTCGAGCAAGGCCGCTGTCCGGAGGCGCTGGACGAAGCGACCACGCTTTCGACGAACCCGGACGCGGAGGGATGGCGGCTTTCGACGGCGTCGATTCAGGCTCGATGCGGAGCGACCGAAATCGCGCGAGCGCTTTGGCGTTCGGGCGACGCCGCCACCCGGGAGGAGTTGGCGCTGGCGCTGGGAGAGACGCTCGCGATGCGGGCGTGGATCGGGCGGATGGCGGCGCAACGTCCGGCGACGGTGCTTGTACACTCGATGAGTCCGGATCGCAAGTATCTCGACAAAGACCCGGCCACGGCGGCGATCGTTCAAGGGCTGGAAGCGCGAATGCGGCGGCCTCACTAGAGGAGAGGATGCACGACGAATTGGATCAAAACTCGCCGGAAGCCCGGAAAGCGGTATTTCGAAAGCTGGTGGATCTGTACGCCGCCGGAGACGTATCGCGGATGAAGGAAGTGGTTCCGGCTAATTATGTGGGGCATGTCGCAGCCGGCGATCGCGACCGGGATGGATTTCTTCAAAGCATTCTGTATTTCCACAATCTCTTGATCTACGCCAAGGATTCGTTTCGAATCGAAGATCAGTTGGTGGACGGCGAGAAAGTGGTTACCCGCATGACCGCCAGTGTCAAAGCGCGCGACACCGGGGAACCGATTACGTTAATCGGGATCAACATCGCGCGCATTGTGGACGGCTTGATCCTGGAAGAATGGAATACCTGGGAGCGACTCGCGCGGAACGCCGATCCTCAATGAGCTAAGCGCGGACGGCGATCGCTTCGAGATACTCCGCTTGCACGTGCGTGCCGCCGCCGGTGGCGAGATTGGCCGACGACCATAGCTCGACCAGTTCCTCGCGGAGTTGGCGTTGTCCCGTTTCGTCGAGCGCACCGAACGCGCGGGCGGTGGGGCCGTAGTTCTCGCGGAAGAAATCGACCACCTCGGCGGGGCCGAACGGATACTCGAACGGGTAGAGGCGCGGGGTGCAGTTCAGCTTCGCGATGCCGTCCTTCAAGCGCTCGCGAACCGTCGGTTCGTCGCCCCAAAGCACCGGCGAGGGCATTCCGGCGGGCGCGATGTGCTTCGAGATGGTTTTGAACATTTGCCCGATAAAGCCGCCGGGCGTCCAATTGGCCATCGCGATGGTACCGCCGGAGCGGCAGACGCGCGTTAGCTCGGCGGCGACGCGATCCGGGCGAGGGGCGAACATGGCTCCGATCAAGCTCGCCACCACGTCGAACTCGGCGTCCTTGTAGGGCAACGCCTCGGCGTCGCCGACGTCGAAGGCGATAGCGAGCCCTTCGGCGGCGGCGCGCGTTCGCGCCTTTTCGACCCAGTTCGCCGCGATGTCGCAACCCGTGACGCGGGCCCCGGCGCGAGCCGCGAGCAGCGCCAGTTGCCCCGAGCCGCAGCCGACGTCGAGCAGCTTCGTGCCGGGGGCGACTTCAAGGCGGGCGAAGAACTCGGCGGCGCCCCGCTCCAGGTAGCGGGAAAAGGCGTCGTAGTCCCCCGCCATCCAGGTCGCTTGAAGGCGAGTTTTCAGTTGTTGGAATTCGTCGGTCATTTTTGTGTCGCTTTTGTGTCGCTCCGCCGCTATAGTACGCCGAGTGGAACGCGGTTGGCGTAACGCGAGCGTCACCGGCGCACGCTAGCCTAAACAAATGAACTTCGGCTGTCTGCTGGATATGGACGGCGTGATCTATCGCGGCTCGGAAGTCATCCCGGGCGCGGCGGAATTTATCCGGTACCTGGCCACGGCCAACATTCCATATCTCTTTCTGACCAACAATTCCGCGCCGACGCAGCTCGATGTGCTGGTGAAGCTGAAGAAGTTCGGAATCGAGACGACGATCGAGCATATCTACACGTCGGCGATGGCGACGGCGGATTGGATCACGCGGCAGAAGCCGGACGCGACGGCGTACGTGATCGGCGAAAGCGGGCTGCTGAGCGCACTGTACGAGGCGAAGATCGCCATCACGAAAGACAAACCGGATTACGTGATCGTCGGCGAAGGGCGGACGCTGAATTTCGAGATGCTCGAGATCGCGCATCGGGCGATCGACGCGGGCGCGGGTTTCGTTTCGACCAACGCGGACACATGGTGCCCGACGGACGCCGGTCCAAGGCCGGGATGCGGGGCGATCGCCGCGTGCCTCCAAGCGGCCACCGGAATCGAGCCGTATCACGTCGGCAAGCCGAATCCGTTTATGTTCCGGGCGGCGCGCAAGAAGTTAGGACTGTCGACCGACGAAGTGCTGATGATCGGCGACACGATGGAGACGGACATTCGCGGCGCCACGGATCTGGGTTTCCGGTGCGTACTGGTACTGACGGGTTCGACGCCGGGCAAAGAGCTGGACGACTACGCGTTTCGGCCGACGCTGATCGTCGATTCGATCGCGTCGCTGGTGCCGCCGACGACGAAAAAGTCGGGCAACGCGGAGGCGATTCTGGGGTTGATAGACTCGCTGAGGAAACGTCATTAATGGGTGGACCACGCCCTTTACCGCCGCGACAGCAACCCGCCGCCGCTCCGACAACGAGGAGCACGCCAACCCGAACCGCGCCGGCGCAAACACTCGCGAATCGCGCGCCGGATCGCATGTTCGAGCTTAAGGGCGAGGTGCACCAAAAGCTGATCGGCGTGCTGAATCTGGACCGCGTGGCGTCGCTGCCGAAAGAACGCGTGCGCGCGGAGATCGGGCGGGTCGTGGAACGGCTGCTCGAAGAGGAACGCGTGCCGATGACGGCCGCCGAGCAGAATCGGATCGTCGAGGAAGTGCTCGACGAGGTGCTCGGGCTCGGGCCGCTCGAACCGTTGTTGAAAGAACCGACGATCTCGGACATTCTCGTCAACGGTCCGCGCAAGGTGTACATCGAGCGCGCGGGCAAACTGCAACTGACCGGCGTCACGTTCAAGGACAACAACCACCTACTGCACATCATCGAGAAGATCGTGTCGCGCGTGGGGCGGCGGATCGACGAAGCCGTGCCGATCGTCGACGCGCGGCTGCCGGACGGCTCGCGCGTGAACGCCATTATTCCTCCGCTGGCCGTCGACGGGCCGTCGCTCTCGATTCGCCGGTTCGGCCGCTACGTGATTACGTCGGACGAAATGATCGCCAATCGGACGATCATGCCGGCGATGCTCGAATTTCTGGGGGCGTGCGTGCGGGCGAAAGCGACGACGCTGATTTCGGGCGGCACGGGTTCGGGCAAAACGACCACGCTGAACGCGCTGTCGAGATTCGTTCCCGAGGACGAGCGCATCGTCACGATCGAGGATACGGCGGAGCTTCAATTGCAGCAGCGGCATCTGGTGAAGTTCGAAACGCGGCCACCGAATATCGACAAAGAGGGCGGCATTAATCAGCGCCAACTGCTGCGCACGGCGTTGCGGATGCGGCCGGACCGGATCATTATCGGCGAGTGCCGCGGGGCGGAGGCGCTCGACATGCTGCAAGCGATGAACACGGGCGTCGAGGGATCGATGTCCACGATTCACGCGAACTCGCCGCGCGACGCGTTTTCGCGGTTGGAAGCGATGATCCTGATGGCGGACCTGCAAATTCCGACGCGCGTGATCCTGCAGCAACTCGCGAGCGCGATCAAGCTTGTCGTGCAAGTGGCGCGCCTGCAGGACGGGTCCCGCAAGATCGTCGCGATTTCCGAGGTGACGGGCGTAGCGAACGATCGCGTCGAGACTACGGACATCTTCGTTTTCGAGCGCGTGGGCGTGAGCGAAGGGGGCAAAGTGCAGGGGCGATTCCGCTGGACGGGCTATCGGCCGAAAGCGATCGAACGGCTACGCGTCTCGGGAGTTACACTGCCGGAATCGCTGTTTCTCGAAACGATGGACGTGAATCTCTAATGCCGAAAATGTCTCGACGCGAATTGGGTTTGGGCATTGCCGCAAGCGGAACCGCGAGCCGCGCCGCGAGCGCCGCCGAGACGCGCTATACGGGCGCGCTGGACGGGTTCGAATCGAAGGTATCGCCCACGACGTTCGACCCGGTGGCGTACACGCGAGAGCGCTGGAAGGCCGCGCCCCTGAAACTCACGTATCGCGCCACGAACGCGAAGGAGACGCTGGCGTGGCAGAAGAAGCTGCGCGCTAAAGTCGCGAGTTTGCTGGGCGACTTTCCGGCGGAGCGGACGGCGTTGCGGCCCGCGACGCTCGAAGTTCGCGAGTTTCCGAAGTATCGCCGCGAGAAGATCGTGTTTGAAACGCGGCCGGGCGTTTCCGTTTTGGCGTATCTGTTGACGCCCGCCGGAGCGACGGGAAAATTACCCGCCGCCATCTGCATCCCCGGACACGGGCGGGGCGTGGACGACATCGTGGGCGTGGACGCAGAGGGAAAGGACCGGACCAACAAGCCGGGATATCAGCACGACTTCGCGCTTCAGGCGGTGGAGCGGGGGATGGCGGCCGTGGCCATCGAGCCGATGGGCTTCGGGTGCCGCCGGGACAACCTTACGAAGGGTAAGGGACTCGGAACGTCGGCCTGTCAGCCTTCGGCGGGCGCGGCGCTGCTGCTGGGCGAGACGATGTGCGGCTGGCGGGTGTGGGACGTCATGCGGACGATCGATTGGATCGGCACGCGGCGCGAACTCGACGCCGAGCGCGTGGGCTGCATGGGAATTTCGGGCGGCGGTACGGTGACGCTGTTCGCGGCGGCGCTCGACACGCGGATTCGCGCGGCGCTGGTTTCGGGCTATCTGAACACGTTCCGCGATTCGATTTTGAGCCTGTCGCACTGCATCGACAACTACATTCCGGGCATTCTCGAATGGGCGGAGATGTACGACGTCGCCGGATTGATCGCGCCGCGGGCGCTGTTCGCGGAGTCGGGCGAGAACGATCGCATCTTTCCGGTGGCCGCCGCGCGCGAGTCTTTTAGTAAAGTTCGGCGGGTGTACGAAGCGCTGGGAGCGGCGGACCGCACGGGTCACGAAGTGTTCGCCGACGAACATATTTTTCACGGCGTCCGCGGACTACCCTTTCTCAAACAACACCTCACCGCATGAAAGTCACCATTCTTGGAACCGGCTACGTCGGCCTCTCGACCGGCGTTTGCCTGGCCTATATCGGCCACAACGTTACTTGCGTCGACACGGACGCGGCGAAAGTGGAATCGCTGCGCGCGGGACAGACGCCGATTTTCGAACCGCATCTCGAAGCGTTGATGGAGGCCGCGTCGCCGCGCCTTCGCTACACGACGAGTTACGAGGAAGCCGTGCCGGGGAGCGACGTGATTTTTCTCGCCGTCGGCACTCCGCCGCTACCGACGGGCGCGCCGGACTTGCAGTATCTGCGCGCGGCCGCGCGGTCGCTGGGAGCGCTGCTGGGCGAACGGTTCTGCGTGATCGTCAACAAATCCACGGTGCCGGTGGGCAGCGGCAACTGGGTGGATTCGATCGTGCGAGACGCGAGCCCGAACGGCGATTTCTGCATCGCCTCGAATCCGGAGTTTTTGCGCGAAGGTTCGGCGCTGCACGACAGTCTGTATCCGGATCGCATCGTGATCGGCGCGGACACGCCGCGCGGGATCGATCTGCTGTACCAGTTGTACCGGCCGATTCTCGATCAAAGTTTCGCGCCGCCGCAGTTCCTGCCCCGGCCCGAGGAGTTGACCTCCGTCCCGCTGGTGACGACGGATCTGCCTTCGGCGGAGTTGATCAAGTACGCGGCGAACGCGTTTCTGGCGCTGAAGATTTCCTACATCAACGAAATCGGGCATCTGGCGGCGCGGGTCGGCGCGAACGTGCAGCACGTAGCGCGCGGGATCGGGCTCGACAAACGGATCGGTCCGCGATTCCTGAACGCGGGGATCGGCTGGGGCGGGTCGTGTTTCGGCAAAGATACGTCGGCGCTGATTTCGAGCGCCGAGGAATACGGCTTGACGATGCCGATCGTGAAGGCGGCGCGGGACACGAACTATCGCCAGCGCGAGCTGATCGTCGAGCAGTTGCTTTCGGCTTTGAAGATTCTGAAGGGCCGCACGGTGGGGCTGCTCGGACTCGCCTTCAAGCCGGACACGGACGATTTGCGGGACGCTCCGGCGCTCGACATCGCGCGGCGGCTGATCGAGCGCGGGGCGCGGGTGCGGGCGCACGATCCGGTGGCCGTTTCGAACGCGCGGCACCAGAATCCGGGTTCCGAAATTCAGTGGAGCGACTCGGTGGAGGCGCTGGCGGCGGGGGCCGACGCGCTGGTACTGGTGACCGAGTGGGAGCAATATCGCGATCTCGACTGGGCGGCGTTGCGCGCTTCGATGAAGCATCCGCTGCTGGTGGACGGGCGCTTCTTTCTGGACGGCGCGCGGGTGACAGAAGCCGGGTTCCAGTACCTGACGCTTCTCTAAACTTCGAGCGGTGTGAAACAATAGCGCGTTCATGCGCTATCGCTACGGCGTCCTCGGCCTGCTGTTTTTCCTGTCGATCATCACCTATGTCGACCGCGTTTGCATTTCGGTGGCCGGGGTGCGGATGCAGGAGGAGTTGAAGCTCGGTCCCGAGCAATGGGGCTGGGTGGTGGGCGCGTTCACGATTTCCTACGCGCTGTTCGAGATTCCATCGGGCGCGTTGGCGGATCGCATCGGCGCCCGCAAGGTGTTGACGCGGATCGTGCTGTGGTGGTCGGCGTTTACGACGCTGACCGGAATGGTGTCGAGTTTCCCCGCTCTGCTCTTGACGCGCTTCGCGTTCGGCGCGGGAGAGGCGGGCGCGTATCCGGGATCGGCGTCGAGCCTGTCGCGCTGGTTCCCGGCCAATCTGCGCGGGCGCGCGACCAGCGTCGTGTGGATGGCCAGCCGGTTAGGAGGGGCGCTGTCGCCGCTGCTGGTCGTGCCCATTCAGCAGAGATACGGCTGGCGGATGTCGTTCTACGTGTTCGGCGCGATCGGCGTGATTTGGTGCGCGATCTGGTGGGCGTGGTATCGCGACCGGCCGTCGCTCAAGAAGGGCGTGAGCGAGGAGGAGATCCGCGAATCGGAAGAAGTTCGCGGCGAAGCGCACCACGGTCTGCCGTGGGCGGTGGCGCTGCGGAGTTCGAATTTCTGGATCATTCTCGCGATGTACCACACGTATTGCTGGGGTTCGTACTTTTACCTCTCGTGGCTGCACACGTTCCTGCAGAAAGGCCGCGGCTATACCGACGGCGAAATCTTCGCCTGGTCGTGGCTGCCGTTCGTCGCGGGCGCGATCGGCAATATCACCGGCGGCACGGTGAGCGACGTACTCATCAAGCGCATCGGACTGAAGACCGCGCGGCGCACGGTAGGCAGCGTGGGATTGCTGTTGTCGGCGGGCTTCATGCTCGCCGCGGCGCTGACACCGGGCAAGATTTCCGCGATCGTGTTCCTGAGCCTGGGCTATTTCTCGATGGACTGCATGCTGCCGGTGGCGTGGGCCGTTTGTCTCGACGTGGGCCGGAAGTACGCGGGCGCGGTATCGGGATCGATGAACATGGCGGGGCAGGTGGGATCGTTCCTGTCGTCGATCGCGTTCGGGTATCTGGTGAAGTATTTCGGCGACTACAACCTGCCGTTGATTCCCTTCTCCGGCATGCTGGCGCTGAGCGCGTTTCTCTTCACGCGGATCAACCCGGAACTTCAATTGATTCCGGAAGGGGATCGCGTGGAACTGCCGCGCGCCGCCTAAGCCACGCTTCGAGCATCAAGCGGCTCCAGAGTCCGACGCAGCGGTCGCCGGGTTTCAGATCGGCGGTCGAGTTGGGTACGAGATCCTCGGCCCAGTCGCGCAGCGGTCCGAGGAGCCATTTGGCCAGGGGCACGGAAAAGCCGCGCTTCGGGCGTTCGAACCAGTCGCGCGGCAGATAGCGCGCGAGCACGTCGCGGAGAACGCGCTTGCCGCTCTTGATCGACGGGGGCAAAGAGAGCGCGAAGGCGACGAGGCGCGGTTCGAGAAACGGCAATCGCACCTCGAGCGAGGTGGCCATCGAGGCGCGGTCGAGCTTCACCAGTAAGTCGTCGGCGAAGTAGTGGGTGAGGTCGTGCCGCGCCATGAAGTCGAGCGGATCGCGCCCCATCGGTTCGGCGGGGCCGCCCATCACGGCGGCGTAGAGGTGATACAGATCCTGGGCGGGCAAAGCCTCGGCGAGCATTTGCATCTTTTCGCCCCGGCCGAGTTTCGCGACGAGCGGCGCGGCCCAGCGACGCACGCCGCCGGGCACTTGCGCGACGCGCCGCAACTGCCGGTAGCGCGGATAGCCCGCGAACAACTCGTCGCCGCCGTCGCCGGCAAGCGCCACGGTCACGCTTCGCCGCGCGAGCTTCGAGACAAGGGCCGCCGCGATTTGCGAGGAATCGGCGAACGGCTCGCCGTACATTTCGGGGAGACTCGGAACGACGGCGAGGGCGTCGCGCTCGGTGGCGATCAGCGCCTCGTGAGCCGCGCCCAGACGTTCGGCGACGCGGCGCGCTTCGCGGGACTCGTCGCAATGGACCTCGGCGAATCCGAGGGTGAACGTACGGACCCCCTCGGTCATCGCGACGATCGAACTCGAATCGACGCCGCCCGAAAGGAAAGCGCCCACGGGCACGTCGGCGACGAGACGCGAGCGCACGGCGTCGTGCAAGAGCCGCTCCAGTTCGTCGGCCGCTTCCTCGGCGGAACCGCGAAACTCGTCCGGTTGCGGAAGACTCCAGAAGCGCCGGGGACGCTCGCCCGCGCGCAGGGAATGCGCCGCGCGGAGCTTCGACGCCTCGCGGTCGATCGTCGCCGGAGCGGCGATGTAGCCGCGACGCAGATAGTCGTCGCAAATCTCCCAGTTCACTTCCGAGTCGTAGCCGTCGCAAGCGCGCAAGGCGGGCAACTCGGAGGCGAACAGAAAGACGCGGTTTCGTTCGTAGTAGTAGAGCGGCTTTTCGCCGAAGCGGTCGCGGGCGAGGGTCAGCGAGCGTTCGCGCCGGTCCCAGACGCCGATGGCGAACATGCCGTCGAGATGCGGAAGCGTGCGCTCCACGCCCCAGCGCTCAAAGGCGGCGAGAATCGCTTCGGTGTCGGTCTCCGAGCGATACGGATAATCGGGCAGTGCGCGACGCAACTCGCGGAAGTTGTAAATCTCGCCGTTGAAGACCAGCAGATAGCGCGCCGTCGCCGAAGCCATGGGCTGCGCGCCGCGCGGTCCGGTGTCGAGAATCGCGAGACGACGGTGGCCGAGGGCGAGACCGGAACGCTCGTCGATCCAGACGCCGGAACCGTCGGGGCCGCGGTGGGCGAGCGACTTCGTCATGCGCGAGACGTTCTCGCGAAGCCAGTCGCGGGGCGCTCCGCCGTCGACGAGAATTCCGGCTATCCCGCACATGCGGAGGTCTCCCGTTGGTGGAGAAGCTCGCGGTAAAGACGGTCGAGATTCGCGGCGAGCTTCGCGGGATCGAACGTAGCGCTCGCGTAGGCGGCGGCTTCGCGGCCGAGATCTTCGCGCAGCTCGGGCGACCGGCGTAGCTCGTCGAGCATTCGAACGAATTCGTCGGCGTTTGAGCCGCACAGCCGGCCGCCGCGAAAATCGGCGACTCCGCCGACCGCGGTCGAGACGAAGGGCCGCCGCGCCGCCATGCCTTGAATCAGCGCGACGGGCGTGCCCTCGTTCTTCGAGGTCAACAGCAGGGCGTGACATCGTTCGATCGTGGGCGCGACGTCGCGTTGCCATCCCAGCCACTCGACGTTGGGGCGCAGAGCGAGACGCTCGACGAGCGAACGCTCCGGTCCGTCGCCCGCGATCAGAAATCGAACGTCCGGCATGCGTTCGACGATATCGGCCAGCAGCGGCAAGTTCTTTATGGGGACGAAGCGTCCGAGCCAGCCGACGGTGAACGGTCCGGCGGGATCCGGCAGCGCGGCGAATTCGTGCAAATCCATTCCGAGTGAGACGACGCGTATCTTCGACGCAGGGATACCCGCGAGCGAGGCGATTTCGCGCGCCTGCGAGTCCGAGAGAGCCACGATCGCGTCGGTGCGCCGCGCGAGCCAGCCTTCGAGCTTCCGCATCGCGAGGCTCATCGCCGGGGAGAAGTATCCCGTCATCACGTGGCCGTGGAAGGTGTGAACTACGGCGGGGACCTTGGCACGGCGGGCGGCGATGCGTCCGACCAATCCGGCTTTGGCTGTGTGCGTGTGGACGATATCGGGGCGGAATTCGCGGATCAGATCGGTCAGTGCGCGGATAGCCCGCACGTCGGCGAACGGAGCGATGTCCGGGGTTAGAGGATCGATGCGCCGAACGTCGAGGTCGCCGTCGAGCAGATACTCCATGTCGCCATCGGCGGTGCCGGTACGTCCGACGGCGAGCGTCGTGAGATAGCCCTTATCCCGCAGCGCGCGCGACACTCCGACGACGTGCAGGGGCGGACCGCCCGCGCCCATGCGGGTCAGCACTCGCAGGATGCGGATCATGACGACTTCCGCGCGACGAGCCGAACTTCTTCGGGCAGCCGGATCGCGCGCAAGACGGAGAGAGCCGCGCGATACGCCAAGTCGCCCAAGCCTGCCATCCACTCCGCCGCGAACCGCTCGTAGCCGGTGGGCGCGCAATCCGCGCTTTCGACATGGAAGCCGCGCGTCTCGACCAGGTTCGCGAGCGTCTGCGGATTCCAGGAGTAGAGATGGTGATTCGGCTCTTCGCGCCGGAACTCGCGATAGCGCCGTTCCTTCTCGTAAGGCACGAAGAGAAGTAATCGGCCATCGGAGGCGAGCACTCGGCGCATCTCGTCGAGCGCGGCTCCGGGGTCCGGCGTGTGCTCGAGCGAATGATGCGAGAGCGCGACGTCGAACGAGCCGCCGGTCAACGCCGCCATGTCCGCCGCGAACTCGATGCCCCGCCGCTCCACTTCCGCCCGTAAATGCGCCGCCACGTCGTAGCCCACACGCGCCCCGCACTTCGCCGCCGCGAGGTTCAACCCGGTGCCCACTCCGTATTCGATCACGCGCGCGGACGGCGCGATCAGCGGCTGCAATTTGCGCGCGCGCTCGCGAGCCATCAACGCAAAGGCGCGCTCGGAGACCGCGAGTTGCGTGGCGTGGTAGCCGCTATCGGCTCCGTAGAACGACCGCGCCTCAGGCATGCGCCACCGCTTGCAGAAACTCGCGCCGCCGGGCGCGCTGCGGGGCCGCCTCGAACTCCCGGGCGCGTTCGATTCCGAGCTTCGAAAGCGACGCATATCGGGCGCGATCCTCGATCGTCGCGCGGATGGCCGCCGCGATCGCCGCCGGGTCGTCCGGGGGAGCGAGTTGCGAATCGGGTAGCAATTCGGGAATGCCGCCGACACGCGTGGCCACGACGGGTAGGCCCAACGCCATCGCCTCGATCAGGGCGCGCGGCTTCCCTTCGCTGCGCGAGGCGAGCGCGAACAAATCGGCGGAAGCGAGGACCTGCCGCACGCTCTCCGCTCCCGGGAGCTCGCCCGCCCATCGCACGCGCACGCCGAGGCTTTTCGCCAGAGCGTCGAGTTCCTCGCGCATTCGCCCGCCGCCCGCGATGGTAGCCGTATAGCCCTCGCCCAGCCGGGCGACCGCGCGAATCAACGTGTCGTGCCCCTTTACCGGATGATCGAAGCCGCCGACGCTCACGATCGAGAACGGACCGACGGACCGACGCTCGCGCGGAACGCCGAAGGCCGCCGCGTCGAGTTCGAGATCGAGCAGCGTCCAGGCGCTCTCGGCCGGGTAGCGTTCGCGCAGCGCCCGCGAGACGAAGGCCGAATGCCGCGCCTTCGCGCATTGGGCGCGCAGCATGCCGGAAAAGTAGCGCCGGTAAGCGGCGCGTAAAGGCGTGCGCACCGCTCCAGGCGCGTATAGGTCCCAGGGATCGCCTAACGCTTCGACGGAGAATCGCGTGCGGGCGTGCAGGCCGGCGACCAGATTCGCCAAGTGCGACGGAGCGCGCAGCAGGAGCGCGTCGCCCGCGCGCACCGCGCCGACGATCGCGCCCGCCACTCGGGCCGCGGATCGCACGAACTGCCCGGCCCCCGCGTAGCAGGGCACGGCAGCGAAGGTCACGCCGGGGCCGTCCGCGCGTAACGCCCGCTCGACCGGTTCGGCGTCGGCGACGCGCGCCACGACGCGTACCTCTTCGAACACTTCGAGATGTTGGGCGAAGAAGCGATAGTCGGGCGGCATGCGCGTCCAGACCGACCCGTCCGGCGCGCGACGGTAGCGCTGATCGACGACGATCACGAGCCGCAAGAGTCCTCCGGTTCGTAACGCGCCAGCACGCTCATGGCGATCGCGTAGAACCACCAGATCAAGTTCACCGTGGTGTTCTTGAACAGAAACAGGTCGAACAGCAAGCCGAGTCCGGTGGCCGCCAATCCGCAGGAGAACGGTTGGAAGACGCCGCGCCGCCAACAGCGCGCGACAATCGAAAGAAATCCGAAGCTCATCGCCGCGAACGCCACCGCGCCCACCGCGCCCAGTTCCATCGCCATCTCGAGAAACGTGGAATGCGAGTGGTACAGGCTGGGTCCGAACGGCGTGCGGACGATGTTGTCGCCGGTCGCCAAGCGCTCGCCGTTGCGGCTGTCGGTGAGATACCAATTCCAGATACCGCCGTAGCCCGCGCCGACGAGCGTGGTCGAGAGCGGCTGCTCCTCGACGGCGCGCAGCGCGGTGACGTGCGTGGCGCGGCGGCTGTCGTCTTCGAAGTTCTGGAGCCGGTCCGTGTTGGCCTGCGAGAACACGAGGCCCGCGGCGGCGGCGGTAAAGACCACCGTGAGCAGAACCGCCAACAGGCGCTTGCGCGCGCTCTTGATCAAAAAGCTAAGCAGCACGAGATAAATCGAAAGCAACACCAGCGCCGCCCGCGAGCCGAGCCCCAGCATCGTCACGAGCAAAGCCAGCACCATGCCCAGCCCCGCGGCGCGCCGCGATTTCACGTCGACGACATGTTGGATGGCGAAAGCGAGCGCGGGCAGCAAAACGAGATAGCCGGTCGAGGATCCGAAGAGCGGACCGCGCACGCGTTCGATGCCGAAATCGAGCAGGGTGTTCTGGCCGAGTTCGCTGCGCAATCCGAGGGAAAGAATCGATTCCGCGGCGTAGACGACGCTCACTAGGGCGAGAAACGCCGTCAGCCGCCACGCGAAGTGGTAAAGATCCTCGCGGTTGTAGCCGCCCACGACGCCCCACGCCAACAGCGGCGCGGCGACGGCGTAAGCCAACGTCAGCCGCATCGCGCGCAGGTCCTCGGGGTCGAGCGGAACCCAAAAGGTGGAAACGAACGCGTAGGCCAACGCGATCAGAATGGGAACCAGCAACGCCGCCGAGGCTCGAAATCCGGCCGCGTGCCGACGGTCGAGTAAAGCGGGAACGAGGTACAGCGCCGCGCCGAGCACGACCACCCCTTCCGCGCTGCGTACCGGCAGATCGAACCATTCCCACCATGGCGACAGACTGCCGGGCAACAAAGCGATATAGAGCAGCGCGAGCCAGAAGGGAGTTTCCCAGAGCAGCAAAGACGGCTGCGGGGCGATCGCCAGATAGTCGCGCCTCGCGAGCGCGCTCGGCGCGCTAGCGTCCGGCATAAACCGTCTCCAGCAACTCTCGCGAACGGTCGATATGAAACGGAGAGGCGAGAAGGCGCTTCCAAGCGCCGGAATCGCGGCCTTTCTCGCAAGCGCGCAGAACGGCGGCCGTCCAATCGGCGGCGGGGGCGTCGAGATCGACAAGTTCGACCCGCGCGCCGTCGACGATCGCTTCGACGGGCACTCGGTCCGAGACGACGCAGGGCAATCCCGCCGCCTGCGCCTCGACGAGCGCGAGACCCAATCCTTCGCTCCGCGACGGAAACGCGAAACAGTCGGCGGCGGCGAACATCGTTCGGAGATCTTCGACGTGCCCCAAGGGAATCGCTTGCGGATGCCGGAGCGAATCGCGAAGGGGACCGTCGCCCGCCAGCAGAACGCGGATGCGCGGATCGCGGGATGCGATATCGAGAAGCGCTCGCTGATTCTTCTCGGGCACCAGGCGTCCGGCGTGCGCGACGGCGACGTGATGCGCTTCAAGGCCGAATTTCGCGCGCGCCGTCTCGCGGTCCATCGGGTTCGAATAGCGGGTCAGATCGCGGGCGGCGGGCGCGATGCCGACTCCATCGGCCGTACCGAACAAATCGACGGCGGCCGCGCGGCTTACCGCCAAGCGTAGCGTGGCCCCGGCTCGCAGAACGCTCCGCATCGCGAAGCCGTACATCCGTCGCCACCACCAACGCTCCGGCTTACGGCAATGGCTATGCGCGATCCGCAAAGGGACGCCCGCGTGTCTCGCCGCGTCGAGGATAAATCCGCTAAATCGGTGGACGTGACTGTGAACCGCGTCGAACGGGCCGAGCCGGTCGAAGGTCTCGCGGATGGACCCGATCGACCCGTCCCAGCGATGAAGCGTCCCTCCCGCGCGCCTCGCCTCGTCGTCGTGCCGACCTTCGAGCGTCGTCAGGAACTCCAGGCGGCAACCGGGGACTCCGCCCGCCCGCAGCAGATCGAGCAGCCATAGTTCGACGCCGCCGGGCTCGAAGCGCCGAAGCACGTGCAGGACGCGCTTGGTCACGCCGCCTCCCGAGGCCGCGCCGAAGGGGAGGGTTCCGCCCGGCCCGCGCGCGCGAGACTCGAACTCAGGAAAATTCCCGCCGCCGCCAAGTGCGCCATCGCGCTCAAGACCATTACCCAGCAAGCGCCTTCGACGCCCCAGTTCGGGATCAGGGATCGGCACAGCACGGCGGTCAAGGAAGTGACCGGAATAAAGAGCAGCAGTTGACGGCGGAACTCGCCGAGCGCGGTGAGCGCGTATCCGCAAAGTCCGGCGAGAGCGGTCATGCCCGCGGCGAACATCTGCAGCACCAGAATCCAGGTTTGGTCCGTACCCCCGGTTCCGAACACCAGCGACAACAAAGTGGAACCGAAGACCGCGCCGCCCGCGGTGGACGCCATCACGATCAGCAGTCCCATGGCGAACTGTTTTCCGAACATCGCGCGGAACGATGGCCAGTCTCGCGAAGCCGCGAGCCGCGACAACGGCGCCGTCGCCGACTGTCCGAGGGCGTTCAAGGCGAGGTTGACCGCCTGGGCCATCGCGGCGATCGCCGCGAACTGACCGAGTTCCTCCCGCCCCACGTGCTTCTCGATAGCGAAACGCGGCAGGCTCTGGTTCAGCGAAATCAGCATCATGACGACGCCTAGCGGTAACGACGTTTCGAGAAGCGATCGGATCGCGGGCCAGTTCGGCGGCCAATCGGGCAGCAGCCGCCCCGCGCTCTTCAACTTGAGCTTCGATGCCTGCGCGCAATCGAACCACGACCACACGATGCCCGTGCCGATCGCCGCCGCGAGCAATCCCAGCGCCAAGGAATTCCAGAGCGCGCCGACCAGCAACAACAAGCCCAACGAAAGCGAGGCTTTGGTGATAGTCGATTGCGCGATCCAGTCGAGACGGTCCGCGCGTTGGAACGCTCCGTAGTAAAGATCGCTCATCGATTCGACCAGCTTGAGAGCCAGCACGCCGAGCAGCACCGTCGCCGAGAGTCCCGGGTTCCAGGTACCGAACTGCACCACCGCTACCGCCGCCGCGAGCGAGGTCCACAAACGCAGCGAAAGGTAATCCCAGAAGGCGAACCGTCCGGAGGCGTCGCTCGCGAGAATCGCTCGCAGTTGCAGGTTGGCGAGCGTCATCACCGGATTGACGACGGCCAGCGCCAGCGCGTACTCGCCGCCCGCGCGGAAGCCGAGCCATCGCGCGACGATCACCACGGTCGCCCATTGCGAGAGGCTCGCCGCGCCGTTGCCCGCCAGGGACCAGACGGTGGAACTCCACAGCGTGGGGCGAAAGGGCTTTCGCATAACGCTCTCGCTAACCGGCTCGCTGCGCGTAATACTTGCCGTAATAGCCGTAGTACGTGTAGCTGTCGCTCATTCCTTTGTGAACCTGATTGAGCACGACGCCGACGACGTTGGCTCGCAGGCGGTTCAACGTGCCGAGGACGCTCGCCACCTGTTTGCGATTGGTGGAGCCCGCGCGCGTGACGACGACGACGCCATCGACGGCAGTCGCCATTTGGAGCGGTTCCGCGAAGCCGAGCAGCGGCGGCGCGTCGAGGATCACGAGATCGTATTCATCGAGCGCCTCCTCGAGCAGCGAATGCAACGCGCGTCCAACCAGATCGCCCGCGCGGCGCGACGGCGGACCGGCGGGCAGCACGCGCAGATTCGGCTGATCGTCGGGCGTCACCACCGCCTCGCGCCACGGAATCTCGCCCAGCAGGACGTTGGTCAAGCCGCAGTCCGATTTCAAGTTGAGACGTTTATGGACGCTGGGGCGACGCATGTCGCCGTCGATGAGCAGCGTCTTGTGATTCTGCTCCGCGTGAGAGGCGGCGAGATGCGCGGCGATGGTGGATTTCCCTTCGCCCGGCGACGCGCTGGTGACCAGTAGCGAACGCGCGCGTTGGCCGAAATCGGAAAGCAAGATCGAGTTCCGTAACGTGCGGATCGACTCGTCGTAGCCGGAAGCGAGATGTTCGGGCGAGTTGCGAAGCTCGGCCAGCGCGCCGCGCGGAACCTCTTTGGCCGAGCCCACTAGGCCCAGCCGTCCGCGCCAGTTCTTGACTACCGGCAACGTGCCGATCACTTCCGTGCCCAGCGTACGCGCCACCTGTTCCGGATCGCGAATCGTGTTGTCGAGCATATCGGCGACGATCGCCGCCGCGACACCGAGGAACAGCGACGCGATCAGCGCCGCGACGAGATTGAGCTTCAAGTTCGGAGCGACGGGAAGCTCGCCCGGGCGCGCCAAATCGGCGATGCGGATCGCGGAGTTCTGAAAACTCGCGTTGATGCCCGCTTCCTTAATCTTGCGCACGAGTTCTTCGTAAAGCTTCTTGTCGGCCTCCGCCTCGCGGCGCAGCGACTGATACTCGAAGCTGCGGGCGTTCAACCGGTCGAACTCCGTCTTGCTCTCGGCAACGGCTTTGGCGAGCATGCCCTCGCGGCCTATCGCCTCTTGATACTCGGTCTCGACGCGCTTGGCGATCGTCGCCCGCGTCTTTGCGATCTGGCGGTCGAGTTCGGCCACGGTTTCCGCCGTCTTGCGGTATTCGGGATGGTTGACGCCGAAGTGCGCGCGCACTTGCACGAACTTTTCCTGCCACTCGTTCGAATGCTCGATCAGCTTGCGCAAGCTTTCGCCCTGCGAGGAAACTTGAGCGGCTTCGAGGGATCCGTTGCGAACCGAGTTGAGAGCCGCCTCGCGCTTTACGCGATCGGCTTGCGCGACGGTGTATTCCTGATTCAGTTGCAGCAGGCGCGCGGAGACGATGTTCGTCTTTTCTTCCGAGGAGATGACGCTTAACTCGCGCTCGAATTGCGCCAACGCTCCCGAGCTTCGCTCCATTTTCGCCCGAAGTTCGTCGAGTTGTTTCTCCATGAACTGCGAGAGAGCGGCGCTCGACCGGTAGCGGATGTTGAACGTATGCTCGACATACGACTGCGCGATGCCGTTGGCTACGTTCGCCGCGAGTTTCGGATCGGGCGAACGGTAGCCGACTAGCAGTAGGTACGTATTGGGCGGACGGGAGACTTTCAATTTCTTCAGTTGCACCGGCGTGTCGGGCGACGGCGACCGCGCGGCGTCGCGCCCGCGCTCGTGGGCCAGCAGGTCGTACTTGACGGCGACGGGGCGCAGCACCGAATCCGACTGCACCAAGCGAACCTGCGTCGCGAGAAATTGATCCGCGTCGTTCACGTTGGACCGCATCGCCTCCTGCCCGATGACTCCTTGCGGCGTCTGGCGGTCGATGTCGACGGTGGCCGTCGATTCATAAATCGGCGTCATTCGAGAGGTGACGATCAGCGTCCCCGCCAGACTCAGCAAGGCGAATCCGGCGATGTGCCAGCGATAGCGCTTCAGCACCCACAAGTAGTGCGAGATGGGCACCGCGGAGGATTCCACCGAGTGGTCGTAGGCCGAAGCGGAGGTGCGCGGCTCTAAGGCGGCGAGACCGCGCTCACTTCTCTCGATTCTCTCGATCGCCATGGGAGTCGGTTAGTGAGCGGGCTCGTGCAGGCGCACTTCGGCGTCCTGGCGCGACGCTCCCTCGACGCCTTCGAGCAGACGGAGCAATTGCTCCACGCGCGATTCGAGCATCGTGACGACGCCGTCCAGGCGTCCCAGCGGACCGGCGGCGACGACACCGCCTTCGGCTTCCGCCATCGCCCGGAGCACCGCGCCGCGAGCGAAGTCGGAAAGGCTTCGCGCGCCGCTCTTCTCGCAGGCGGCCTTCATACCGTCGAACTCTTCTTCGCCCAGACGAAAATTGACCAGGCGGTTACGGGGTTTAAGAACGCTCATTGGATTACTCCTTGGTGAGAACTGCTCCGGCTTTGGCCGGACGCTTCACTGATGTAATCGGCTCAGAGCGGCGAGGGCGTTAATTACTTTTGTCGATCTTGGTCCGCTTTGTACCATTCGAGCGTGCGACGCAGCCCTTCGTCGAGCGAAAATCGCGGCGCATGGCCGAGGGCGGCCACGGCGGCGGCGGTATCGGCTTGCGAGTCGCGCACGTCGCCCGCGCGCGGCGGACCGTAGTTCGCGCCTAAGGCGATTCCCTCGATCTTCTGAAGCGCCGCCCACACTTCGTTTAAGGTGTAGCGATTGCCGTTACCCGCGTTAAACGTTCGCCCCGCCACGCCGGGAGCGCGCGAAGCTTTCAAACAAAGGGCCGCGACGTCTTCGACATAGGTGAAGTCGCGGGTTTGGCCGCCATCGCCGAAAATCGTGGGCGAAGTCCGCGCGATCAGGTGCTTCATGAAAAGCGAAAGAACGCCGGAATACGGGCTCGACGGATCCTGACGCGGTCCGTAAACGTTGAAGAATCGCAGCGAAACCGCTTCCAGTTGGAAGCACGACGAGAAAACGCTCGCGTAATACTCGCCCATCAGCTTCTGCGCGGCGTAAGGCGAAAGCGGCATGGGACGCATGGTTTCCACCTTAGGCAAGACCTCGGTATCGCCGTAGGCCGACGACGACGCGGCGTAGACGACGCGGCTCACCTTACCCGCCGCGCACGCGCGCAGCACGCTCCACGTGCCGTTGACGTTGACGTCGTGCGAGGGCTCGGGATCGGCGATCGATTTCGGCACCGACGGAATCGCGGCTAAGTGAAACACCGTAGTCGCGCCTTCGACGATCTTCGCCACCGCCGCGCAGTCGCGAATGTCGACTTCGTGCAGCGTCACGCCGCTTAGCCCTTCCAGGTTGCGGCGATGCCCCGAGTACAAATTGTCGACCACCTCGACGGTCGTCGCTCCTTCGTCGAGCAGCGCTCGAACCACCGCGGACCCAATAAAGCCCGCGCCTCCAGTGACTATGTATTTGCTCATTTGCTCCGTGGAAACTTATCGACCGCTCAGCGCTTCGATTTCGCGACGAAGGTAATCGATCGACTCGCGCGCGATGGTTTCCGCGCCCGGTTCGAACTTAAACGCCTCCAGCGAGACCCAGCCGCGGTAGTCGCGGTCGCGCAGCGCGCGCAACACCGGCTTGAAATCGTAATCGCCCGTGCCGCAATGTCCGCCATCCGTTTCGTTGACGTGGACGTGGCGGATCAGGTCGTAATGCCGGGCGATCAGCGCGTCGTGCGGCTCCCGCTCGTCGACCGCGTTGTGCGTGTCGAACATCGTGCGGATCGCCGGACTGTCGATTTGTCGAACGACGCGCGCCGCCTCGTCGAGCGTCAGGATCACGTCGGTCTGCGCGATGGGCAGCGCCTCGACGAGAATCGCGACGCCGCGCTCTTCCGCGTGTTTCGCCACCCCGGCCAAACCGTCGATGTAATTCTTCGTGGCCTCCTCGCGAGTCGCGCCGCCGGCGGTACCGCGCTGGTAGGGCGATCCGAAGACCATGTTTCCGCCAGGGCCGAGGTCGGCGCAGAGATCGATGAGATCGTCGATGTGCCGCCAGCTTTTCGCGCGAAGGTCCGCGTCGGGCGTCGTAACGTGCAGGCCCTTGGGCGCGACCATCAGCCAATGCATGCCGACGAACTCGAGGCCCTCGTCGCTCATGATTCGGCGGTACTCGCGGCGTTGGTCGGGCGAAATGTGCGACGGGCTTTCGGCGAGCGTGAAATGGGCGATCTCGATCCCCTCGTAGCCGCAGCTCTTGACGAAGCGGCACGCCTTGGCGAAATCCCACTTGTCGAAAATCTCGTTGCAGATCGCGTGACGGAAGCGAAAGGGCACGATTACCAGTCTAAGATGTGGACCAATTTCACCGCGTCTCCCGAAGGCTCCGCGAGCGACTGGGGCAGCGCGGAGAACGCCCGGCGCTCGATCAGTCCGTCGAGCCAAGAGGGATCGAGGCGCAACATATTCGCGACCGCCGCTTGCGAAGACTCGCGGTCCGTATTCACCGAACCGAGCACGGCCCGATTGCCGAGGACCATATCGCGGAACGGCATCGCGACGTTCGCGTCGCGCGCGCCCAGCAGCAGCGCGACGCCGTTGAGGTCGAGCGAATGGATCGCCGTCGCGGCGGCCTCTCCCACTCCGGCGGCCTCCACGGTCAGGTCGAACTTCCCCGCATCATCGTTCGAAGGACGGTAACTCGCTCCCGCTTGCCGCAATAGCTTCGCGCGCGGACTCGATTGGGATTCAAGAGACGTCACCGTCACGTCGAGGCCGCGCTGCAAGAGAGCGAACGCCGCGAGGCACCCGATGGGACCCGCGCCGACGATCAGCGCGGTGCGCGGCGGCGACCAGGCGACCTCGAACGCGCGGCGTAGCGATTTCTCGACGACACTCATCGGTTCGACTAAGACGGCGCGCTCGCCCAACGACGCCGGAACGACCACCAGATCCTCGCGGGGAATCTCGACGCGCGCCCGGGCGAATCCATGCGCGCGAACGATGCCCCGGTCGGCGAACGCGCCGGTTTCGCAAAGATCGGGATGGCGACGGGCGCACATCCGGCAAGCGGGAGCGCAGGGCGTCCGCACCAGCGGCACCGCCCATTCTCCGGAATCGAGTTGGCCGAGCGCCTCGTGCCCGAGGATCAGGTAGCGGTCGCCGGGCGGCGGCTCGCCGAAATGAAAGGCCGCCAGTTCGCGGTCGGTCCCGCACACGCCCAGGCAGGCCACGCGAAAGTCGCCGCGAGCCTCGACTTCGCGCCAAGCGAGACGTCGCGACTCGAAATCGAGCGTAAGGGCCGACGTCATCGTTTTCGCGCAACAGCAACGAGCGAGACGCCGCGCCACGGTAGCAAACCGTCGATCTCGCGCCACAGCCAAACGGTCTTGTCGAAAATTTTCAGCGTGATTTTGTTGATATGCCGCCGCTCCAACACCTTGCCGAACAGCCACCAGGCGGGCGTTCCGGCGCGATTGAAGCTTTCGACGCTCTCGACGTCGAAGCCCGCCTCGTCGATCATCTCGCGTAGCTCGACCGCCTCGAACCGCCGCCGGTGGCCGAGCGTCTCGTCGAGCGTTCCGCGCAGCGATTTCCCGTGCGGTACCAGCACCAGCAAGCGCGCGCCGGGCGCGGCTACGGAGGCGAGCGATTCGAGCGTCGCGGCGGGTTGGTCCAGATACTCGAGAACGTTCACGCACAGCAACGTTTCAAACATTTCGCCGGCGCTACGAACTTCGGAAGGCGATTCCGGATCGATCGCGCGGACCTCCACGTTGGGCGTACGCAGAAAGCGGTTGCGCAGGGCGTGCAAATACAGCGGATCGCGTTCGGCGGCGACGTACAGCAGGCGCTTGCCCATCAGCAGTCCCGAGAGATTACCGATTCCCGCGCCGAGTTCGAGGACGCGGTCGCCCAGATGCGGGCGGAACAGGTGGGCGATCCAGTTCAAGTACTGCGGCGTCCCGCTCATGTTGTTCAGGAACGCTCGCCCGTAGGGCTGCGAATACAAGTCGTCGATCAGCCAGAACTTGACGATTACGCCAAGCGCGTTTACACCGTCCTTCCAACCGATCTTCTTACCTTCTTCGTAAGTCCGGCCGTGATAGCTGATCGGGACTTCGTAGATGCGCAGCCTTCGCTTGGCGGCTTTCATGCTGAGCTCGGGCTCGATGCCGAAGCGGTTCGACCGGATGGGGATGCTCTTAAGCAGGTCCGTGCGAAAGGCCTTGTAGCACGTCTCCATGTCGGTGAGGTTGAGGTTGGAGAAGACGTTCGAGAGCCCGGTCAGCGCCGAGTTCATCGTCGAATGCCAGAAGGGCAGCACGCGCCGTTGCTCGCCCGACATGTAGCGCGAGCCGAAAACCGCGTCGGCGTACCCGGCCAGCAGCGGAGCCATCAACTTCGGATACTCGTTGGGGTCGTATTCGAGGTCGGCGTCCTGGACGATCGAGAAATCGCCGGAAGCGTGCTGGATGGCCGTGCGAATGGCCGCGCCCTTGCCCTGGTTCACCTCGTGCCGAAGCAGAACGATACGCGGTTCTCCGGCGGCGAGGCGCTCGAGAATATCCCAGGTACCGTCGCTCGAACGGTCGTCGACGATCACGAGTTCGCGTTCGAGATTCTCGGGCAGCGGCGCGGCGAGCACTTGCGACAGCGATTTTTCGACTACCGTGCGCTCGTTGTAGACGGGGATCAGGATGGAAAGCTTCAAAAACCCCCAGTATAAACGCCGCGATATGATACGAGCGTTATGAACGAACGTCGTCGATTTCTCACCGCGAGCGCGGCCATCGTGTCGTCGCGCGTCGCGCTCGGCTCGCAAGCGAATTCCGCGTTAACCGTCGGACTGGTCGGCTGCGGCAACCGAGGCATGTACGTCAGCGGAATTTTCGCGAAGAACGAGTTCGCCCGCGTGTCCGCGATCTGCGACATCTACGAAGACAAGATCGCCGCCGCCACCGCGAAGTACTCGGGGGCCAAGGTCTTTCGCAAGGCCGAGGAGATGATCGCCTCGGACGTGGACGCGGTGCTGATCGCGACGCCCATCGTTTACCACCCGGAGCATTTCGAACTCGCCGTGAAGGCGAAGAAACACATCTATCTGGAGAAGGCCGCCGCGGTGGACGCCAAGGGCTGTCTGCGCGTCAAGCGCGCCGCGCAGGCGGCGGACAAAACCAAGCGGATCTCGATGGGCTTCCAGCAGCGCTACGGGAAGGATTACCGGGAGGCGCACCGCCGCGTCAAGTCCGGCGAATTCGGCGCGATCAAGATGATTCGCGCGGCGTGGCTGGGCGGCTCGCCGCCGATCAAGGACGGCCACCCGGCGAGCGAGGAAAAGATTCGTAACTGGTACTTCTACCGCGACATGTCGGGCGACATCATCATCGAGCAGGACTGCCACAACATGGATGTCGTCAACTGGTTCGCGGGCACGGCGGTGAAAGCGACGGGCTACGGCACGCAGGCCGTGCGAAAGAAGGGCGACGTGTACGACAGCCTTTGCGCCTCGCTGCAGTTCGCCGACGGCACGGTGTTCAGCTACTCGGCCAACCAGTTCGTCGGCGGACAGGCGCAAGCGTTCCAGGACGTTTCGGAAACGTTCATGTGCGAGCGCGGCACGGTGCGCACCTCGCGCCAAGGCGTGACGTACTGGAAAGAGCGCGGTAGGGCTCCCGAAGAGGTGAAGACCACCTACGACATCACGCAGGACGCCGTGAACCAGTTCATCGAGGGCGCCCGCAAAGGCGAGATCGAGAACGCCGCCCTTTGGGGCGCGGATTCGACGCTGATGGCGATCATGGCCCGCGAGGCGATCTACACGGGCCGCGAAACGACCTGGGAAAAAATGCTTAAGGGTTAGTTGCCGCTCGCGGAGGGCGGAGGCGCGGCTTCCTTCGCCTTCTTGATCTCATCGACCACGACCTTGGTAAAGCCGTCTACGAAGGGCTTGCCCCGGCTAGTCAAGTTATCGAGCGTCATGAGTTCGAGTTCGACGTCGGGTTCCACGCCGACATTCTCGAAGTATTTATCCGTTGTGCCCGGTCGGGTGCCGAGGCTAATCGTGTTGTCGGTGGTGAGTTCGGACAAGAATGAAATCGGCCCACCGTCCGTAACCGCGCCGCCCGCGCCGTTCGAGCGCTTTCCGACGAAGACGCCGCGCTTGTTGTCTTTCAACGTGACGGCGAAAAAGTCCGCCGCCGAAATACTGAACTCGTCGATCAAGACTACGAGCGGCTTCGAAAACGCGGTGGCGGGAGACTCGCGCTCGAAAGAATAGCCGCACACCGGAAACACCGGCGCGAGCAAATCGCCCTTGGCGTAGGCGCTTTCGAGAGCCGTCAGTTGTTCTTGCAAGGACGCTCTCTCGTCGCCGGACGTAAAGCCCAGATACGACCGCCACGACGAAATGAGCGACAACGTCGGCCGGTACCGGTCGCCGGTACTCATCCATTTTCCGGGGATGACCAGTTCGGCCAAATCGTCGAATTGGCAACTGCCGCCGGGGTTGCGCATAATGTCGATCACCAGACCGTCGGCGTTCTCCTGGTAGAAGGCGATCTCGGCGGCGATGGTGCGCGCCGACGTCGATCCATAGCTAAAGCTGGGCACGCGCAAGAATCCGATCTTGAAACCGTCCGACTCGTAGAGCGCCGAGTACACGGGCGTATTCGAGCGGACGGTGGCCGTCTCCGGCAGGTCGAAGCCGGGGCGCACCGCGCCGATGGAAGCCAGAAATTGCCCTTCGGAGCGCCGCTTGAACGCCGGAAGCTCGCGGCGGCGGGAGTAACGGAAGTCGCTAGGAGGCTCATCGCCGATTCGCTCGACGCCGAACGCCGAGCTTAGCGTCAAATTCGGAATCGGACCGAAGTTCGACACGCCGACGCCGGTCTTCGTCCACCGGATCGTGTACGTTTGCGGCGCTTCCGTTCCCGCGCGCCGAATCTCGACCGTCGCGGTTTCTTTCAGTTCCACGGTGCGCGGGTCGTACTCCTGATACCGCCGAGCGATGGTGGCGGCGGCGAAGCGCCTAGTCGCCCGCGGATTGCCGAGTTGCAAATACCGCGAGTACTCCGCGATCATCGCCTCGGCGCTCTTTCCGTCCACCGAGACCACCTCGTCCCCGATCTGAAACGGGTAATCGGCCTCGGGCAGGAGCGAGCGAGTAATGCCGTCGATCACCACCTTGCCGTCGTATAGGTCCGTCGTGAACCCGAGCCGCGCGTACAGGGTCGAAGGAACGTACGCGGAGGTGTGCGTGTCGCGAAAATTTCCGACGAACTCGAGTAGAATCCCGAGATATTCGAGATCGTCCTTCGCCGCGCGCACTCGCGCCGTCCAAGGGGCGGTATCGAATAAGTTGAAGCCGAGCGATTCCGCTTTCCAGGGCGCGGGCGCGTAGTTGCGGGCGTAGAAACTGACGACGGATTGGAAGTCGAGAACTCGCTGGTCGGGACTTAGTTGAGCCAGCGCCGGGACGATCGAGGATGCAACAATGAAAGCCGGAAATAGCCGCTTCACTCTCCGATGGTAAACCCCGGTCTGTTGCTTGAGTCGCACATTTCTTGTTTGCCCACGCCGTATCGCGGCAAAGTGCGTGACGTGTATCCGGTGGGCGACGACCGGCTGTTGATTATCGCTACGGATCGAATTTCGGCGTTCGATTTCGTGCTCGGTTCGGGCATTCCCGGCAAGGGCCGGATCCTTACACAACTCTCGCTGTTCTGGTTCGACTTTCTGCGCGACCTGCTTCCGAATCACCTGATCGCCTCGCGCGTCGAGGATTATCCGGCGGAGCTAGGCGAGTTTCGCGATCAGCTCGATGGGCGCTCGATGCTAGTGCATCGCGCACGCATGGTCGAAATCGAGTGCGTCGCGCGAGGCTATCTTTCGGGATCGGGCTGGAAGGACTATCGACGGACGGGCGCGGTGTGCGGCATTCCGCTTCCCGCCGGCCTCGTCGATTCGTCGAAACTGCCCGCGCCGATTTTTACACCCGCCACCAAGGAACGAAGCGGCGCGCACGACGAGAACGTTTCTTTCGCCGAAGCCGCGCGCGCGGTAGGCGAACCGCTGGCGGCGCGATTGCGCGACTTGACCCTCGCTCTGTACGCGCGCGCCTCCGAGTACGCGGCGAGCCGCGGATTGATTCTCGCCGACACGAAGTTCGAATTCGGATTCGTGGGCGGCGATCTCGTGCTCGCGGACGAGGCGCTCACGCCCGACTCGTCGCGCTTCTGGCCCGCCGACCGCTACGCTCCCGGCGGTCCGCAGCCGTCGTTCGACAAACAGTTCGTGCGCGACTATCTCGAATCGATCCAATGGAACAAACGCCCGCCCGTTCCGTCTCTCCCCGAGGACGTGGCGACGCGGACCAGGGCCAAGTATCTCGAAGCCTACCGCCTGCTAACGGGCCGCGAGTTGCCGTGAACCATTTCAACTGGCTCGACTTTCTGTTTGTCGCGATCTTCCTGGTCTCGACGCTGCTGGGCGCGGTGAAAGGTCTGGCGCGGGTGGGGATTGGGCTGGCGGCCGCCGTTTTGGGAGTGTTGTTCGCGTCTCGCTGGTACGCCGACGCCGGATCGTTTCTGCGCGAGTACGTCGCTGCGCGCTCGGTCGCGAACGCCATCGGCTTCGCCCTGGTCTTGATTCTGTTTCTCGTCGCCGGAGGCCTACTGGCGCACGTGCTCGCCAAGCTGTTCCGGTGGGCGGGGGTTGGTTGGCTCGACCGTTTAGGCGGCGCAGTATTCGGCTTACTGCGCGCGCTGCTGATCTCGATCGCGATCGTCATGGCGGCCATGGCGTTTCCTCGCGACACTTTGCCACGATCGGTGGTCGGGTCCCAAATCGCGCCGTACATCGTCGAGTCGTCCCGGCTGCTCGCCCTTCTGACGCCGCCCGAACTGAAGGATGCGTTCGCGCGCAACTACGCCGAAGTCAAGCGCATCTGGGCGGAACTCTAGTACGATGCGCCGCGTCTTCGACCTGCTGATCTGGGATTTGGACGGCACGCTGATCGATTCTCGCGACGATCTGGTGGACGCGGTGAACGCCACGCGCACGCATATGGGTTTCGGCCCGCTTCCCGCCTACACGGTGGCAAGCTATGTCGGCAATGGCGCGCCCGTTCTCATTCGGCGGGCTCTGGGCAACGCCGTCCCTCAGGCCGACGTGGATCGCGCACTCGACTATTTCATCCGGCACTACTATATGCACTGCCTGGATAAGACGGCGCTGTATCCGGGCGTGCTCGAAGCGCTGGACCGGCTGGCGGACGCGGGCGCGAAACTCGCGATCCTGACGAATAAACCGGTGATGATCAGCAAGCGCATCGTCGCCGGGCTGGGGCTGACGGAGATGTTTTTTCGCGTCTACGGCGGCAACAGTTTCGACGAGAAGAAGCCGAACCCCGCCGGAATCCTTCATCTGATGAGCGAAGCGCGGGCGGCGCGCGAGCGCACGCTGATGATCGGCGACTCGCGCGTCGATATCGAGACCGCCCGCAACGCGCGTTCGAAAAGCTGCGGGGTCCTTTGGGGATTACAGCCGGAGACGCTCGCGGACCCGTGTCCCGATTTCACGATTGCCGAGGCGCACGAACTCGTCTCCATCGCCGTTACAAAGTCGTAACAAAACCATTGACACCGGCAATTTAGTGTGCCTAAATCTTCCTGCACAAGGAGGGATCCATGGCACGTATCTTGATGTTCTTGTTGACTTTAGCGCTCTTCGCGCCAAGCGGTCTGGCGGACGCGCTTCCCTTGCACGGCTACACCGTGCATCTGGACCCCTATGTCACGCCGGGAGCGGTGGCGCTCGGGCCGCCGTTCGGCGAGATCGTCGCGCCGTTTGCGGCGGGCCTTCCGCACGTGGGCGGCGACGGATTAGCGGCGATGGACGGCTGGCACTGGCAGGACGAGTTCGACATTCTCGGATTCGCCGGGCCGGCGGCGTTGTTCCACAACGGCGTGCCGCTGGGCATCGTCCTGTTCGGGCCGGGCACGGATTTCATCATCGATTTCCACCAGCCGGATTCGGCGGGCGCGGTACCGGGGCTCGGGCTGCTGCCGTTTTTCGGTCTCGCCCCGACCTGCCTGGGCGGCGGCATGGAACTCGGTCCCGTTTGCAAGCAGATGCTCAACCTGACGCCGTTCTTCGTGGGCCATGGCGTGGCCGTGGAAGAACGTAAGGACGGCGCGCCCGTCGCCCCGCCGCCCGTGGTTCCTCCGCCGGTGTTCGAGGTGTTCGGCGGGGGCGCGAACGTCACCATGATCCGTTTCGGATCGACGGGGACGACGCCCGCCTTTTTCATCTCGGACGTGCCGGAACCGGGGACGCTCGGACTCGTGGCGGTGGGTTTGGCGTGCGCTCTGACCTTGAAACGGCGAGCGTTACACTAGGCCTATGAAGGCCGCCGAGAAACTCTACGACGAGGACTTCTACGTCTGGACGCAGCACAACGCTCGTCTTCTGCGCGGCGGCAAGCTGGCCGAGGCCGACCTGAAGAACATCGCGCGGGAGATCGAAGATATGGGCAAGAGCGACCGGCGCGAGATTGAAAGCCGGTTTGGCGTCCTCGTTGGACACCTCTTGAAGTGGCAGTTTCAGACGGGCGAGCGCTCTTCCAGTTGGGAAGCGACGATTAACGTGCAGCGCATCGAACTGAAGCGAGCGTTACGGCAAATGCCCAGCCTGCGGCCGTTCCTGTCGCGTAACGTGGGCGAATTGTATTTGCTCGCGCTCACCGTGGCCGTGCGCGACTCCGGACTCTCGAAGAAGGCGTTCCCCACCGAGTGCCCCTACACCGTAGATCAAATTCTCGACGAGGAATTTTTCCCCGACGGCGACTAGCTCACGTCCACCCAACCGCGCTTTTCGTGGCTGGCCAGCACGGCTTCGAGCACCTTCATCCCGTGCAAACCGTCGGCGAAGGTCGGGTATTCCACCGGCGCGTTCGGGTTCGCCACGCGGGCGTAGAAGCGCTTGAAAAGTTGCTTGTGCGCGTCGTCGTAACCTTCGCTGTGGCCGCCGGGCAAATCCGCGTAACTCGCCGAGCCGCCGGCCATCAACGACCCATCCTTGATTAGACACTGGTTCGGCGAATTGCGATGGCCGATCCAAAGCTCGTCGGGCCGCTCCTGACTCCAGCGCACCCCGGCCTTGGTGCCGTAGATTTCGAACAGGAACTGATTCTTGTTTCCCGCCGAAATCTGGCTCACCGTGAACGCGCCGCGCGCCCGATCGCCCAAATGCAGCATCACGGTCCCAAAATCGTCCGTCGCGATCGGAATCTCGGTGTAATCGGAAGGGGAAAGTTTCTTGCCGGTGAACGTCTCCACCGAGTGCTTCGGCTTCTTGCGGGTCTTATGAAACGTCGTAAGTTCGGCGCAGACGCTCGTGATGTCGAGACCGGTCAAATGCTGAATCATGTCCATCCAGTGGCTGCCGATGTCGCCCATGGCGCGCAGTTTGCCGTTCGATTCGGCCTCGATGCGCCAGTTGTAATCGGTGTCGTAGAGCAGCCAATCCTGGGAGTACGTTCCCTGCACCGCCAGCACTTCGCCCAACTCTCCGGCGGCGATCATCGCGCGCACGTGCTGCGCCATCGGGTAGCACCGTAAGTTGTGATTGGTGGCGTGCGCGACGCCCGAAGCCTCCGCGGCGGCGAGCATTTCCTTCGCCTCCATACTCGACATGGCGAGCGGCTTCTCGCAGATCACGTGTTGCCCGGCCTTCGCGAACGCGATCGACATAGGCGCGTGCAGCGAGTTCGGCGTGAGAATGTGCACGGCGTCGATTTCCTTGTCGCCGACGAGCGTCGTCCAGTCGCCGGTGTGACGCGGAATATGGTACGCCGCCGCGAAGTCGCGAGCGTGTCCGGGCGCTACTCCCGCCACCGCCGCCACCTCTACGTTCCCCAGTCGCCGGATCGCTTCCGTGTGCACCTTGCCCATGAAGCCGGTGCCGATTATCGCAGTTCGAATCTTTGCCATCAGACGCTTAATTTATCATCGAGAGGTGAAGGTTCGGATTCGCTTTGGGGGAGCGAGGAAAGTCAGAAAAGCGGGGACGCGCAACCAGAGGGTGGCGCTGGCGTTCGCCGCGCTGCTGATCCCCGCGTCGTTGCTGGCCTGGACGTTGACCCTGTGGCGGCTGGCCGCCGACTTACGCTTCGCCGGAACGTTCGCCATCGAACAGGGACTGTTCTCGCACTGGCAAGTGTGGATGGGAATTGCGCTGATCCTGCAATCGGGAGCGATTCTGCTTAACCGCTACGGCCGCCGGGCCAACGCGGCCATCTGACCCGCGGCTTCGTCGCCGGGAACTTTCCCCCCCCCGATCCGTTATAGCGGCATGGGTTGGCTCGCCGACTTTCGCTTCGCGCTGCGGTCGATCCGCAAGAATCCTTGGTTCTCGCTGGCCATCGCCGCGACTCTCGCCCTCGGAATCGGGGTCAACACCACCGTTTTCTCGCTGGTCAACGCCGTATTGTCCAAACCTCTGCCGTTTCCCGGCGGGGAGCGGCTCGCGATGGTACGGGCTACGAATCCGGCTCGCGGCGACGACTCGCTGAGCGTGTCCTATCCCGACTTCCTCGACTTCCGAGCCGGCGACCGCTCGTTCGAGCGTCTGGAGGCGTTTGGAGGGATGCCCGTCACGCTGGCGGAAAGCGGAACGCCGGCCGAGCGCTACCGGGGCGCGCGTGTGAGCGCCGGGATGTTCGAAATGCTGCGGATGAGTCCGGTTTTGGGGCGCGGATTCGCCGCATCCGACGCAACCGCCGGAGCGCCTCTCGTGGTTCTTCTGGGCCACGGCGTTTGGGTGGATCGCTATGGCAAAGACCCGAACGTCGTGGGCCGCGCCGTCCGAGTGAACGGTCAACCCGCGACGATCGCCGGAGTGATGCCTCGAGGATTTAAGTTTCCGAACAACGAGGATCTGTGGATCCCCCTAATTCCGAGCGCGGATTTGGAAAAGCGCGACGCTCGTTCGTTCGCGCTCATCGGTATGCGGCGCGAAGGCGTTTCGGTTTACGAAGCGCAAGCCGGCCTCGCCGTAATCGCCGCTCGTCTCGCGACCGACTATCCCGCCAGCCATCGCAATCACGGCGTGATTGTCCAGACGTTCCACGACGCGATGAACGGCGGTCGGATTCGGGTGGCGTTTTTTCTAATGCTCGGCGCGGTCGGATTCGTTTTGCTCATCGCGTGCGCCAACGTGGCCAACATGATGTTGAGCAAGGCGCTGGTCCGCCGCCGGGAAATGTCGATACGCGCGGCGCTTGGCGCCAGCCGCTGGCGCATGATCCGGCAACTGCTGGTCGAGAGCGTACTGCTTTCGCTGTTGGGCGGACTGCTGGGCTTGGCGTTCGCCCAGTTCGGCGTCCGTTGGTTCGACGCCGCCGTCGCGGACGTCGGTAAGCCGTACTGGATCGATTTCTCGATCGACTATCGCGTGCTGGCTTACTTCGCCGCCGTCTGCGTACTGTCGGGAATTCTCTTCGGGCTGGCGCCCGCCTGGAGATCCTCGCGCGTCGACTTGCACGATGCGCTCAAGGACGGCACCCGAACTATCGGCGGCGGGCGCGGCGGCCGATTGTCGGGCGCGCTGGTGGTGTTCCAATTCGCCCTGGCGGTGGTGCTTTTGAGCGGCGCGGGGCTGATGCTGCGGAGTTTTTTTAACGCTCAACGGGAATTCTCCGGCGTCCCGGCCGCGCGGATCCTCCACGCGCGTTTGAGCCTCCCCGCCCCGCGCTATCCCGATCCGGAAAAACGATTCGAGTTCTACGAAAAACTGAGGGCCGATCTGACGGCGGCGCCGGGCGTCGAGAGCGTGGCGCTCACCTCCAATCCGCCGGGCCAGGGATTCTCCGGCTGGAGGTTCGAACTGCGCGAGCGTCCCATCGCCGAAGCGGAACAGCGCCCCCGTTCCGCGGCGGTCGTCGTCTCTCCCGGATATTTCTCGCTGCTCGGAATGCGCGTTACACAAGGGCGCGATTTCGAGGACGCCGACGGTCTGCCGGGCCGCGAGTCGGCCATCGTCGGCCAGAGCCTCGCTTCGCGCTTTTTCCCGCGGGAAAGCGCGCTCGGAAAACAGTTCCGGCTGTTCGATAACAACGTGCCCAAGCCCTGGATGACCATCGTGGGCGTCGTTCCCGATATCCGGCAGGACAACGCGGACAGTACCGTGGAACGCTCTTCGGTCTTCGTTCCCTACCGGTCCGAGAGGCGCGAGGGGATGACGGTGTTGATTCGATCGAGTGGACCGGCGTCCATTCAATCGGCGGCGTTGCGCCAGGCTACGGGAAGCCTCGATAGCGAAGTACCGGTGTTCGAACTTCAACCCTTGGACGAGGCGTTTCGGCGGTCCTACTGGCACCTACGCGTTTTCGGAACGGTGTTTTTCGCGTTCGCGGCGATCGCCTTAGGAATGGCGGCGGTGGGCGTCTACGCCGTTATGGCGCACGCGACGGCCCAGCGGCGGCGGGAAATCGGCTTGCGGATGGCGTTGGGCGCGCGCGTGCCGGACATCTTGCGGCTGGTTCTGGCGCGCGGCATAGGTCAGCTTCTCGCCGGGGCGGCGATCGGTCTGGCCGTCGCGTTTGCCGTCTGCCGCCTGATGGCCGGACTTCTCTTTCAAACGTCGGCCAACGATCCCGTGGCGTTCGGAGGCGTCGCGCTCACGCTTGTCGCCGTGGGAACGCTCGCTTGTTGGATTCCGGCGCGGCGGGCGGCGCAAATCGAGCCGCTCGAAGCGATCCGACACGAGTAGCGCGCTTCCGAACTACTTAAACGAAACCACGATATCGTCCACCTTGAACGCGCCCACGTGCTGTGCGCCCATCCAAAAACGCATTCCGCCGATTTGGCGCGATAAGTTCAGGAACGGCGACTGTATATTGTGCTCGTTGGAGCCGGAAGCGCCCGTTCCGATCAAGGTCGTCGTGACTATGGAAGTCGTGCTCGTGATGTTGAGGTTCACCGACACGGTGAAGAATTGATTTCTCGCGAAGGTTCCGAAGGTCACCGGCCCGTCGTCGATGCGCACCGTGTTGTTCGTTAGGAAATCGAGATGGAAGAAACTCAGGAAGTCCGACGATCCGTTCTGCACCGGCTCGAACTGTAGGGTGACGACGCCGCAGTCGGAGGGGATAAACACCGACGCCAGCAGTCCGTAGTTGCCCGGACCTTGCGCGTTGGCGAACTTTCCCTGCAAGCCGGTCTGCGCCCCGTTCACCACGTTATGCCGGATCTCGGCCCAATTCGACGACCCGCCGGGAGGCGGTGGCGCCACCCGTACCGACCCGGCGCCGTCGAAAATCGAGACCGTACCCGTCGGCTGGTTCGCCGCGGGTGGAGAGCCCGCCGATTCGGCGTTAAAGTTCGCGAGCAGAACCGTGCGGGATGTGCAGCCGGTAGCCGCGCTCAAAGCTAGCGCCGCAAGCAGCGCGCCATTCCTCCGATATTTTTGTAGATCCATTTGCGGCCAGCATAAGCGCTGGCGCGGAGCGCGTCAAGAGACTAGTCGGACGCACCGGCTTTCGCTTCCGGCCCCTTCTTCTCGCTCTCGGAAATGCGCACTTTGACGCCCGTGTCGAGCCTTGCAAGCTGCGACGTCGCTACCACGTCGCCCGCCTCCAGGCCTTCCAGAATTTCGATCTCCTGCTCGAAACGGTCGCCCACCTTTACCTCGCGCGCCTCGATCGTGTTGTTGTCGCCCACCACGTAAGACTTGTTCGATCCCAGCACGTAGTTCACGGCCCGCGCCGGCACCAGCAACGCTTTATCGACCTTCTCGGTCGGCACCCGCGCCCGGGCGTAGCTGCCCGGCTTCAATTGGTTCGAGGCGTTGGCCACGAGCGCCTCTACGATAAACGTGCGCTTGGACTGATCCACCGTCGGCGAGATTCGCCAAACCTTGCCTTGGAAGGTACGGTCCTCGAACGCTTCGACGGTGATCGTCGCGATCTGCCCCAGCTTGATCCATGGAGCCATGCGCTCCGGCACTTCGAGACGCAGCCGGATGGGGTCCGTCTTCACCAGCGTGAGCAGCGGCGTATTCGCGCGTACGTACTGGCCGGCCGTCACCTGACGTTCTTTGACCTGCGCCGAGAACGGCGCGCGAACGGTGGTGTCGCGAAGCTTCTTCCGCTGCAATTCGACGATCGCGCGAAAGCGCTCCACTTCGGAAATCAGGTTGCGCGTTTGATTGATCGTTTGGTCGATCGCCGCCTGCGCCGCTTGAAACCGCGCCTGCGCCTGGTCGAGATCCTGGCGGCTGCCGATACCCTGATCCGCCAAATCGCGCGTTCGCTTAAAGCGCTGCTCGGCGTCGAACAAGTCGGCCCGAGCGCGGCGCACGTCGGGCGTAGTCTCGATTTCGGTCACGCGGTCTTTCTCGTTACGCAACCCCAACCGTTCCTGCGCGCTCTTCAATTGCGCTTCGTTCTGTTGCAGAATGTAGCGCTGCTCTTCGTCGCCGATGTTGACCAGCGCTTGGCCTTCCTTTACGGTGTCGCCGAGGTCGAAAGCGACTTTCTCGACGCGGCCGTCGATCTCGGCGCTGATGATCGCTTCGTCGAAAGGAAACAGGGTGCCCACGCTATCGACCGCGCGCTGAATGTCGCGCGAATGCACCTTGGCGACGGTCACCGCTACCGGTCCGGCCTTCTCTTGCTTTACCTGAGCGGGAGGTTGGCGATTGCAAGAAACGAAAGCGAAAAGGGCGAGAGAAGCCAAGACCGCGTTGCGCATGGATTCTCCGATTATGTCAGGTATCGGTGCGCTCGACTAACTTGTCCACCACCATGCTGTAGATGGCCATTTTGCCGTGGCGGTCGCTCTGAAAATAGATGCGCTGGCTCGATGGCGCGAACGACGGATGCACCCGCGCGGGGTCGGAACAGCGGTGCTCGCAGAGCGCCAGTTCCCGGCGGCTGATGCGCAACAGCAGCAGCACGTAGGGCCCGGCCTTGCTGGTACTCGCGCCGACAAATACGCTGGCGTCGGAGTTGCGGCCAAAGTCTCCGAACTGGCTGGTTTTGGCCACCAGCGCGTCGGCGTTCGTATCGGGAGTGTGCTCCCGCAACTCGAGCCCGGAAAGGTACAGAACGGTGCGACCGTCGGGCGACCATTGCGCGGTGCCCGTCGCCGGGGCCGTCTTCAGCTTCCGGTTCTCCCGTTTGTCGAGAGACGTCAGCCACAGTGCGTCGCCGCGCCGGTAGAGCGCCGCCGCGCGCTTGGGGCGCAGCAGCGCGCCGCTCGCGTCCGGCGCTTCGGCGATCGGTTCGGCGCCGCCGCGCGCGACGCTCGCCACCATTAGTTTGCCGCCGCCCAGGAACGCGGCCTGCAAACCGTCCTCGCCGACGGTCAGGCTGGTCGGCGATTCCGCCTCGGCGAGCGTGCGCTCCCGCAAAGTCGAAAGGGAGGCGCTTTTAAGCGCCGGGCCGTCGAAATAGAGAATCGACTTTTCGTCGGCCGCCAACGTAAGGGACGCTGGATCGAGCCCGGTGGCCTCGGTAAGCACTCGCGATTCGCCGGTGCGGAGATCGAGCCGCATGGCTTGCATCGAGCCCGCCCGGTCCGAAGCGTAAATCAGAAATCCGCCGCGCGACGACGAGGGGCGCATCCACGGCGCGGGCAGGAAGCTCGCCACCGCCGGATCGGTGAGTCGCTGAACTTCTAGTTCGGTCGCGCCGTCGGCGAAGCGGACCCGGTTGTCGGCGAAGGTTTGCCCCCTCGTCGCGCCGAATACAGGCGGCGAAGCGGCGGGCAGCGTGGCTAGGAAAGCGCGGCGCGAAACCGCCATATATCTATGGTACGTTCCGTCGCGGATCGAGGTTTCGACTTACCGTCCGTGCGACTGCGCGTAATGCGCTTTCAGCACGTCGTCGCCGAAATCGCTCGCCATGTCGCGCCACACGCTGTGAATGTGATTCGCGCCGTTCTGCGTGTTATCGTACTCGACCAGAAAATCCGCCGCTTGCACGCGGTAGTAGTGCGGACCGCCGCGCTCCTCGACGCCCGCCCAGGCGAAGTGCAGATTCGTTCCGGCTTTTTTGATCTTCGCGAGCCGGTCCGCTTCCATTTCCTCGGGCAGGTTGGCGCAGTACTCGGCGAGCAGGGTTGCGAGCATCTCGCGCTGTTTGGCGTTCATCTTCGACGCGTGCAAACCCGAAGGCTGCCCTTCGAGCGCCGCGCTGCGCTTCACCGTCGTCAAAATATCCGGATATGCCTTGGCGTCGACGACGGCGGTTTTCTTTTGCTCCGGCGTCAGCGCCATCAGTAGATCGCGCGCCAGATCCTCTTCGCGCGCCAGCACGCGCAGCCCTTTACGCGGACCCTGACGCACTTCCGCCGGATTGGTGCCGAAGAAGGTCGGGGCCGCCGAAACCTTGCCGTCGGCGATCGCGAAATGCAGGCTGATGTGATGACCCTCCACGCGCAGGGCCCACGGATTCTTCCCTTCTGGCGCGCCGAAGATCGAGAAGTAATACTTCTCCGGATTGCGCCGCTCGCCCGAATCGCTCTCGAGTTGGCGCAAGATGTCTTCGAGACTCATGATCGAGGTGGCCTTGATATAGCCGCGCTGACTAAGCGCCGAGGCGAGCAACGCTTGCGCCAGATGCCGCTGCGGCGGTGTCATCTCGCGGATCGTCAACCCTCGCCGGGGAGCCTTGTAGTGCTGCTCGAAATTGTTGTCCGGCACGAAGTGCCATTGCAGGCGCGCGTCGGATTTCAAGTCCATAGCCGCCTTCGCCGTCTGTTCCGGCGTCAGCGAAGCCAGAAACGTCTTCGCCGCCTCCGTCATCGTCACCGGCGAGGAGACTTTGGAGTGCGCCCCCACAAACACGAAAGCCGCCGACAAGGCGAGCGCGGTCCGTCCCAGTATCGTAAGCATCATCGGGATTATATGCGAGACCGGACTAGAACGGTAGATCCTGCCGGGGCGTGGAGGCGGCGGCCAACGCGGAGCGCATCAAATACTGATACGGATTCACGGGCATCCCGTTCATCCGGACCTCGTAATGCAAGTGAGGCGACGTGGAGCGCCCCGTCGAACCGGAATAGGCGATCAGGTCGCCGCGGCGCACCTGTTGGCCGGGCAGCACCTCGAAGCGCGAGAGGTGGGCGTAGTAGGTGACACAACCGCCGCCGTGGTCGATCATGACGATCTTGCCGTAGCCCGAAAACACCTGCGCGTAAGTGACCACGCCGTCGGCGGCGGAGCGAACGGGCGTGCCGGACGGTACGGAAATATCGACGCCGGTGTGAATCGTACCCTCGCCGGAAAACGGATCGCTGCGCTTGCCGAAAAACGACATCAGACGCCCATTGACCGGCCAGAGACTCGGCAGGGAGGCCGGGCCGAGCCGGCGGCGCCGCTGCAGCTGCGAAAAGCTGCCGCTGCGCAGGAAGTCGTACTCGGCGACGGACTGCTTCACGGTCGGTACCAGCGGAGCTTCGGAGGCGATCGACGCCGGGCCTTCCATCTTCGGTTTCAAGCCGAAGATCGTCGAAACCTCCGAGGCGTACATCTGAAAGGTGGCGAGTTGCTGATTCTTTTCTTCCGACTCTTTCCGAAGGCGTTCGTATCGTGAACGTAAAACACTAACTTCCGTGCGTAGCTCGTTGTAATTATTGGCTTTAAGAAGAAGCCTTCCGTAGCTCGCGACCATCCCTAAAACAGTCGCGGCTCCAATGACGGCCAAAGCCAAAACGCCGTAAAGCACCGAATGCGGTACGTGAATCCGCCGCAACCGCCCGTGCAGCGAATGAGCCAGTACGACGATGAAGTAAGGCTGTGGCAAGTGGCGGCTCGCTCCTTACGGAGCTTTCATGGTACTACAGCCGCACTATAGCTTAGACGCCGGACGGGACGCCGCCGGGGGCGCCTGAGCCTGCGACAATTTCATCCGGGATTCGCCCGCCGCGCGGTCGCCGCCGGCCCAAAGCAACAGCCCTAAGTTCCAGTGCGCGGCCATCAGCCTCGGATCCTGCCGGGCGGCGTCCTCGAAAGCTTTCCGCGCGCCGTCGCGGTCGCCCGAAGCGGTAAGCAGGATGCCTAGGCGGTTGCTTGCCACCGCGCCGGTCTGCCCTCGCTCGCGCAACGCCTTGGCGGCTTGGCCCGAAAATCCGCTTAGCATTTGCGCCAGCATGCCCGCCCGAGGGGTGCCGATTAGATCCGCGTTGCCTCGCACCAGACCGCGCAGTTGTGTTACCCCGGGATCGCGCTGACCGGGACCTTCCACCATGAGCCCGGCTAACAGCACGACGCCGCGCGCGCTCTTCGGATTCATCTTGAGCGACTCGGCCACCAGGGCGACGCTGTCGGCGGCGCGTCCCTGTTGCATCCGGACCCACGCCAATCCCTCGACGGCGGAGGCGTCCTTGGGGCTCGCCTTGCGCAAGTCTTCGAGGGCGGCGGCCGCCGCGTCCAGCTTGCCGCTCGCGGCTTGGGCGGCGGCGATCATAAAGCGGGGCGTAGGATTGGTTTTGTCGAGTTCGGCGGCGGCCTCGAACTCCCGGACGGCGCGGTCCAGCAGCCGGTCGCCCCAGAAGAAGCTCCCGATGGCCAGCCGGGCGTTCGCCTCCGGATTGCCGCTCTTCGTTTCGACCGACTCGGGGCCCGACTTGGCGATCGTCCCCACCAGACGCTTCACCTCCCCGTCGCTCATGCCCGCCAGCCCCGATTTCAGATCGAAGGGGCGCATAGCGCGCATCACCTTCAGGCCGCGCTCTTGAAATCCGCTTCCGGCCGCCGTGCCGCCGAGCATGGTGGCCATCACGTGGGTGGTGGGGACGACGTTTTGGGCGTCGTTCGCCTCGGGAAAGGAACTGACCAGCGCGACGTTGGTAAACGGGACCGAGCTGCCCGGACGGTCGCGCTCCCGGCGGACGGTAAAGCCGATGACGGCGTCCACGCCGTCCCGGGGCACGTGCTCTTTCAACTGAATTCGCGCGCCGTCGAGCGTCGGCGACGGGTTGAGCGGCGTCCAGGGCACGACTTCGGCCACCCGCCAGCGCACGCGGAGATCGCGCTCGAACGCGGCGGACGCTTGGTGGACGCGCTCGCGATACACCGTTTGCCAATCGGCGCGGGCGCGTAAACTGGGGTCGACGGCCACCCGGACCTTGTAGGTTTTCACCGCGAAGTTCCGGTAAGCGAACCACGAGCCGACGGCGAGAACGGCAAGCGCGGCGGCTAGCCACCACCAGCGCCGGGCGAGGGTGAGGGCTTTCGAATTGGGAGAGCCGGTTTCGATACGGGTATCTTATCGGAATCCCGGACGCGTCTTTTACAAACCGCGCTTTTTCACGTCGATCTGCAATCGCTTGATCTTCTGGTTGAGCGTCGAAAGCGGAATGCTCAGCAACTGCGCCGCCTCGGTTTGGCTGCCGCCGCACCGCTCCAGGGTTTCCGAAATCTTGCGCCGTTCGAAATCGGCCACCTGCTCGAAGAGGCTCGCGTCGGCGGCGACGTTTCCCCGCTCGTCGCGGCGGATTTTCAATCCTCCGGCGTGCAACAGATGCTCCGGTAGGACTTCCGCTCCGACAACCGGGCCGCCGGCCAAAACCACCGCGCGTTCGACGACGTTCTCGAGTTCGCGCACGTTGCCCGGCCAGGCGTGATCCATCAGAATCTGCATCGACTCGGCGTCGAAGCGGACCGCGCTCTTGCCGTTCTCCCGGCAGTACAAAACGAAAAAATGCTCGACCAGCGAGGGAATGTCTTCCTTGCGATCGCGGAGCGGCGGCAAGGCGATGTTGATGACGTTGAGGCGGTAGTAGAGGTCTTCGCGAAACCGGCCCTCGTCGACCATCTTCCGCAGGTCCGCGTTGGTGGCCGCGAGAATTCGGACGTCCACCTTCATCACGTCCGCCGAACCGAGCGGCATGAATTCCTTCTCCTGGATCACGCGCAGCAATTTCGACTGCGTTTCCAGGCTCACGGTGCCGATCTCGTCGAAAAAGATCGTACCCCGGTTCGCCGTCTCGAAATAGCCCTTGCGGGCGGCCACCGCGCCGGTAAACGCGCCCTTGACGTGCCCAAAGAGAGTCGATTCGAGCAGTTCGGGCGGCAGCGATCCCGAGTTCACGGCGACGAAGGTTTGGTCGGCTCGCGGGGAGTTGGCGTGGATCGCTTTGGCGATCACTTCCTTGCCGGTGCCGGTTTCGCCGGTGACGAGAATCGTCGAACGGCTGGGCGCGACCTGAGCCACCAGGTCGAGCACTTTGACCATGCGCTCGCTTTTTCCGACGATGTTCTCGAACCGGTAGCGCTGCTTGAGCGCGCGCTTCAGTTGGACGTTCTCGCGCGACAGGCGCGCCGCCTGGATCATGCGGCGGATTTCGATCAGCAGCTTTTCGTTATTCCAGGGCTTGGGAAAATAGTCGTTAGCCCCCGCCTTCAGGGCCTCGACCGCCACCTCGATGGAGCCGTAGGCGGTGATCAGGAAAATCGGCGTGTCGGCGTCGCGCTGCCGGATTTCCTGAATGGCCTCGATGCCGGACTTATCGGGCATCATTAGGTCGAGAAGGACCAGATCGAAGTTCGATTCCTCGAGCCGCTTCAGGCCTTCGTTGGCGCTCGATGCGAGTTCGACGGCGAACCCTTCGAGCGAGAGAAGAGCTTCGAGCGATTCCCGGATGTCGTCTTCGTCGTCGACGACCAGGATTCGGTCGGGAGTGGCGGCCGGCCGGTCCAAAGAGGCTTCAGGCATTCACGGTGGATTGCGTCGCTTCGACGGACGCCGCGCGCGCCGCGGGGAACGATAAGCGGAACGTCGTCCCCGCGCCCGGGCGGCTGTCCACTTCGATCGTACCGCCATGTTCTTGGACGATGCCGTATGTGATCGAGAGCCCGAGACCCGTACCCTTCTTCGCGCCCTTGGTGGTGAAGAACGGATCGAAGATTTTGGCGAGATGCTCGCGCGGGATTCCTTTGCCGGTATCGGCGACCTCGACGTGCGCGAATCCGCCGGACTCCCAAACGCGCAATCCCAGGACGCCGCCGGGGGGCGAACTCTCGCTCATCGCGTCGCGGGCGTTCAAGATGAGATTCAAAAAAACTTGCTGCAAGCGGCCCGCGTTGCCCCGGACGGTCGAATCCCGCGTATCGTCGATCGCGATCCGGACGCGCGCCTGGTCGAGTTGATGCTCGACCAGCGAAACCACTTCGCGCATCACCTTGCCCAGCGAGACGGGGGCCAACTCCGTGGGCGAGGTACGGGAGAAATTGAGCAGCGAATTCACGATCTCGCTGGCGCGGAAGGTTTGCTTCGCGATCTTCTCCAATAGCTGGGCCTTCTGTTGGTCGCCGTTGACTTGTTTCGCAAGCATTTGCGCGTAGGTTGAAATCACGGCCAGCGGCGTATTCACTTCGTGCGCGACGCCCGCCGCGAGCAGGCCCACGGAGCTGAGCTTGTCGGCCTGCACCAAACGGCGTTCGAGTTCCGAACGGTCCGTGATGTCGTCGAAGATGATGAGCCGCCCGATGCGTTCGGACTCGCGCGAAACCAGCGGGGCGATGGCGACGTTGATCGTGAGATCGCGAGCGCCGTTCCACGTCGAGAGCCGCACCTTGTCGAGATGGTGGATGCCGTTCTCGCCGGGAGTTTCGCCGAGACGCTCGTACAGCGCGGCGGGCAGCAACGATTCGAGCGGGCGGCCCACGGCGGATTCCCGCGCGATGCCGGTTAGATCCTCCATGCGCGAGTTCCAGCTTTCGACGCGGTCGGCGAGGTCGGCGGCAAGAATGCCGACGTTGATCGACTCGACGATGTTCTCGCTGAATTCCTTCAACCGCTCGTACTCGCTGGCCTTGCGTTCGAGCGACCGGTAAAGACGCGCGTTCTCGACGGCGATGCCGACGTAGCCGGAGAGCGTGACCAGCAGTTCGACGTCGTCGGTGGAGAGGAAGTCGCCTTTATCGGTACGGCTGGCGCCCAGCCAAGCGATGATGCGCCCGCGCACGCGGCACGGGACGTAGTAGGTGTAGTCGAGCTCGGCGATTTCCCCGCCCGCGCGCCGCGGCGATTCGTAGAACAAGTACGGGCGATCCGATTCCTCGGGCAAGAAGTGCGGAGCGCCGGGATCGCCCGCGAGGAAGAACCCGACGCGCTCCACGCCGAGCGTTTGCCGCAAGCGTTGCGAAACCGTGGCGAGCATATGGTCGAGATCGATTTCCGAACCTAACTCCCGCGCGAACTCGATCAACGTGCGCCGGTAATCGTACTTGTCTCGGTAGAAGATGTGCCGGTCCAGAACTTCCTGCAGGTAGTTGCGAATGGGCTGGAAGACGAACGTTGCGATCACGACCAAGATGACGACGGCGGTGGGCGAGAGTTCGTCCACCTTGCCCAGCGAAAACACGAGTCCATACATCACCCCCAGCACCGCGAGCGTGGCGAGCGTATAGACGTAGCCTTGCTGAAAGATCACGTCCACGTCCATCAGCCGGTAGCGGATGATCGCGTACGCCCAAGTGAGCGGGATGAAGCCTAGGCTCAGGATCGCGGCCTTCATCAGCGGGCCGGGCACCGCGCCGAACATATATGGAACGACGTAGAGGGCGGTGAACGGCAACGCCCCGAGAATCGCGCCGTTGCGCAGCCATTTAAGCTGCTGGCGGAAAATCAGGTCCTCGGCGTGGCGATGGCGCACCGCGAGAACAACGCCCCCCAGAAGGTACGAAGCGGCGAGCAGCGGCAGCCAGATCCGGTCCAGCAGCCAGCGGACTTCCACCAGCGGCAGGCCGGTCGAGATTGCGCCCGTCGCGATCCCAAACACCGCCGCCAGTAAAGCGGTCGGGGCGGCGTAAATCGAAAAACGACGCCAGAAGCCGCGCCACTGGGAACGATCGGGGAACGCCAGGCAGAAATGCAGAAACAGCGCGGGCGCGAATAGTCCGGCGGCGACGTTGCCCCAGTAGACGAATTTGTCGAAGGTATTCAGTTTGCCGGTGTAATGGAAGGTCGAAAGAACGAACGACGCGAGGCACAAAAGAAAGAAATGCGTAGCCTGCGGCGCGCTGGAACGGCGGAACCAGACGAACACTCCGATGGCCAGATACGCCGCGCCCACGGCGTACTGGTAGTAAAGCGAGGAATCGGGCGTCCGCTCTCCGACGATGACCTTGGCGCGAATCTCGAACTCGCCCCGCCGCAACGCGTACTCGGCGGGATGCCAGGCGCCGATCCCGACCAGGATTTTCGCCACGTCTATGGCGCTCTGGACGTTCAGATCGGCGATGCGAAGCAGAACGTCGCCCTTGCGGACGCCCGCGCGGAAAGCCGGACCCTCCGGTTCAACGTGCAGCGCCTCGATCCGCTTGACACCGCCGGGGCGCGATTGTTCCACCCACACGGCACCGTCCTCGGGGAGCTTGAACTTGGCCTGTTGGTCGAAGTTAATCAGCGCGCAATAGACCGCCGCCGTCGTCAAAACGACGACCACCGCGCCCGCTAGCTGCGCCCTCAACCCCCGCATGTTCGTGTAGATAGACTATCCCACCGGCGTCCAAGCACGCCGATTGCCACTCCGCCCGTCTACCGGAATAGCGCAAAAACCGCCGGGATTTCGCGCTCGTTTCTTCAATTTTCCATAACGCGTTATGAGGATAAGGAAAACGGCTGCTAGCCTGAAGGGTTAGCGAATGCCCGATCAAAAGTTACGCGTAATCCCCCTCGGCGGCTTGGGCGAGTTCGGCATGAACTCGCTCGCGCTCGAGTACGGCGACGACATCCTGGTCGTCGACGCCGGAATGATGTTCCCCGAAGCGGAGTTGCTCGGCGTGGATATCGTCACCCCGGATTTCACCTATCTCAAGGAGCGCCGCGAAAAAGTGCGCGGCTTGGTTCTCACCCACGGACACGAGGACCACATCGGCGGCGTGCCGTTCTTCCTGCGCGAGATCGACGCTCCGGTTTACGGAACGGCGTTCACGCTGGCCCTGGTGGAACGGCGGCTCGACGAGCATTCGATGACCGAGGACGCCGACCTCCACGAGGTCAAGCCGGGCGAGAAGATTACGCTCGGAGCCTTCTCGATCGAGTTCGTCAACGTGACGCACTCGATCGTCGCGGCGGTGGCGCTGGCCATCACGACGCCGCTTGGGGTGGTGATCCACACCGGCGATTTCAAGGTGGACCCGACGCCCACCGACAACCAATTGTTCGACCTGCACACGATCGCCGAGTACGGCAAGCGCGGCGTGCTGCTGCTGCTTTCCGATTCGACGAACGTGGAGCGGCCCGGCTATACGCAATCGGAGCGCGCGGTGCGGCCGAGGCTCGAAGACTTGTTCGTGCGCGCGGAAAAGCGGCTGATCATCGCCTGCTTCTCCAGTTCCATCCACCGCCTGCAGCAGATTCTGGACATGGCGGCGAAGCATGGGCGCAAGGTCGCGTTCCTGGGGCGGTCCATGCTGTCTTCGACGGAGATCGCCCACTCGCTGGGGCATTTGGACATACCGAACGGGATTTTGCTGCGGCCGCAGGATATACAGGATTCCGATCCGCGCAAAGTGTGCTGCGTGGTTTCGGGCACGCAAGGCGAGCCGCAATCGTCGCTGTCGCGCGTGGCGGTGGACAATCACAAGAGCCTGAGCGTGCGCAAGGGCGACACGGTGGTGCTGTCGTCGCGCATCATTCCCGGTAACGAGAAGCCGATCTACCGGATGCTGGACCATTTCGCGCGGCGCGGCGCGGAGGTGATCTACGGTTCGAGCGATCCGCCGATTCACGTGTCGGGTCACGCCTCGCGCGAGGAACTCACGCTGATCTTGAATCTCGTGCGGCCGAAGTATTTTATTCCGGTCCACGGCGAATACCGCCAGTTGGCCAAGCACGCCGCGCTGGCCGAACATCTGCATAGTCACTCGTTGAAGGAAACCTTCGTACTCGACGCCGGCGACGTGGTGGAGATCGACGAACGCGGCGCGCGGAAGGCGGATCGCGTGCAAGTGGGACGGGTGTGCATCGATTCCGGATCGCTCGACGACATCGTGGAGGATATAGTGATCCGCGACCGCAAGCATCTGGCGGAAGACGGTTTCGTGCTGCCGATCGTCGCGATCAACAAGATGTCGGGCAAGGTGGAGGGCGCGCCGGAGATCGTCTCGCGCGGTTTCGTGTCGCTCGAGGACGGGGCGCCTCTGATGGCGGAGGCGCGGGCGGTGGTGGCGAAAACGCTCGAAGCGGCGACGGCGGAGCAACGATCCGATTGGGGCGTCATGCAAGACCGGATTCGCGCGGACCTGAAAAAATTCCTGAGCAAGCAAACCGCCCGGCGCCCGCTCATCTTACCGGTCATCCTGGAAGTATGACCGTCGACGAGGCTTTGTCCGCGCTGAAGCGGAAGGGGACGAAAAAGGGACTCGCGAGCCTCGACCGATTCGGCATTACCGCTACGAACCCGCTGGGCGTCGCGATGACCGACATCAAAACCATCGCCAAAGCGGCTGGGCGCAACCACATCCTGGCGGCGGCGCTGTGGGACACGAACGTCTACGAGGCGCGGCTGCTCGCGGCGTTCGTCGAAGTTCCCGCGGAGGTCACCGCCGCGCAAATGGATCGCTGGACGAAGGCCTTCGACAATTGGGCGGTTTGCGACCATCACTGCTTCCATCTGTTCGACCGCACGGCGCACGCTTGGGATAAGGTTCCCAAGTGGGCGAAGGCGAAACCGGAGTTCGTCAAGCGGGCCGCCTTCGCGCTGATCGCGTCGCTCGCCTTGCACCGGAAGAAGGAGCCGGACGATCGGTTCGCGTCGTTCTTCCCGCTCGTCGAGGCTGCGGCGGACGACCCTCGCAACTTCGTGAAGAAGGGCGTCAGTTGGGCGCTGCGCGGGATCGGCCACCGGTCGCCGGGGCTGCGCCAAGAGGCGCTTACGGTGGCGGCGCGGCTCGCCGAATCGGCGGATTCGACGGCGCGCTGGATCGGCAGGGACGCGATTCGCGACTTGAGCCGCCAAGCTTAACGACTCGATCTTGACCCGCGCGCCGAGACTGTGTAAATATTCATATCTGTGAATAATCATGCAGCCGTGCCGCGCGTGGCTTCGGGCGATTTGCGCCACGACCTCGACCTGACGCGCGACGAGCTGATCGCGCTCCTGGAACTCGCCGCGAGGGTGAAGGCGCGCCCGCGCGAGTGGGGCCGGGCGCTCGACGGACGTTCGGCGACAATGCTTTTCGAAAAGCCTTCGCTGCGCACTCGCGTCACCTTCGAACTCGCCATGAACCAGATGGGCGGCGACGCGAGCTTCGTCGAAGGGCCCATCGGCGAGCGCGAGCCGGTGAAAGACATGGCGCGCAACCTCGACCGCTGGTGCGACACGATCGTCGCCCGGACGTATTCGCAGCGCACGGTCGACGAGCTGGCCAAGTGGTCGAGCGTGCCGGTGATCAACGCCCTTTCGAAGGACTACCATCCCTGCCAGGCGCTGGCCGACGTGATGACGATCCGCGAGTCGTTCGGCGGCGACTTGCGCGGCAAGAAACTCGCCTTTATCGGCGACGGATTTAACGTCGCCCATTCGCTCATGCTCACCGCGACTCGACTCGGCATGGAAGTCGCCATCGCCACGCCGCCGGGTTACGAGCCGCGACGCGAAGTAATTGTGCAATCGCACGGCTGCGCGCAGGAGGGCGGCGGCTCACTCAAGATTACGAACGACCCGGTCGAGGCGGCCGCGAACGCGCACGCGGTCTACACCGACGTTTGGTTTTCGATGGGCGAGCAGACGGACGTCCCGCAACGTCTGGCCGACTTCGCGCGGTTTCAGGTGAACGAGGCGCTGATGGCCAGGGCCCGGCCCGAGGCGATCTTCCTGCACTGCCTGCCGGCGAAACGCGGCGAAGAGACGACGGACGGAGTGATGGAGTCCGCGCAGTCGCGCATATTCGATCAAGCGGAGAATCGTCTGCACGCGCAGAAAGCGTTGTTGCTGATGTTGATCGGCGCACGGGAATAAAGGAGAAGAAAACATGGCATATCAACCCAAGAAAGTGGCGCTGGCTTACTCCGGCGGACTCGATACCTCGATCATCATTCCGTGGCTCAAGGAGAACTACGGCTGCCAAGTTGTAGCCGTGTGCGGCGATATCGGACAGGGCGGCGACGAACTGACCGGACTCAAGGCGAAGGCGAAGAAGACCGGCGCCAGCGAGTGCCACGTCGCGGACATGCGCGAGGAGTTCGTCGAGGACTACCTGTGGCCGATGGTTCGCTCGGGCGCGGTGTACGAACACAAGTATCTGCTCGGCACTTCGATCGCACGGCCCCTGCTCGCGAAGAAGCAGGTGGAAGTCGCGTTGAAGACCGGATGCGACGCGCTGGCGCACGGGTGTACAGGCAAGGGCAACGATCAGGTGCGCTTCGAGCTGACCTACAAGGCGCTCGCGCCGCACTTGCCGGTAATCGCGCCGTGGCGGGAGTGGGACATTATCTCGCGCGAGGACGCGATCGATTACGCGGCCAAACACGATGTGCCTATTTCGGTCTCGACGAAGAAGATCTATTCGCGCGACCGCAACCTGTGGCACATCTCCCACGAAGGCGGAGAGCTCGAAGATCCGGCCAACGCGCCTTCCGACGGCGTATGGATGCTCACCAAGCATCCGTGGGAAGCGCCCGCCGCGGGCACGAAGGTGACGGTTGGATTCGAGAGGGGCGTTCCGGTCTCGGTGGACGGCAAGAAGCTGGGCGGAGTGAAGCTGGTCGAGAGGCTGAACTCGATCGGCGCGGAGCACGGCATCGGGCGCATCGATCTGGTGGAGAACCGTTTCGTCGGCATGAAATCGCGCGGGTGCTACGAAACGCCCGGCGGAGCGATTATCGTGGCGGCGCTCCGCGAGCTCGAAGCGCTGGTGCTCGACCGTTCGACGGCGCACTACAAGCAGAAGCTCGCGCTCGACTACGCCGACCTCGTCTACAACGGCCTGTGGTTTACGCCGCTGCGCGAGGCGCTCGACGCGTGGTTCGCGAAAGTGGCGGAACCGGTCACGGGCGAGGTGACGCTCCGCTTGCAACGCGGCTTGATCGACCCGCTATCGCGCAAGTCGCCGAATTCGCTCTATTCGATGAATATCGCCAGTTTCACGATGGTTCACGAAGGAGGGGGCGCGGACTACGACCAGAAAGACGCTCGCGGGTTCATCAATCTGATCGGGCTTCCGATTCAGGTGCGCGCGTCGCTCAAGGGCAAGAAGAAGTGAAGCTTTGGGGCGGGCGGTTCGCATCCGGACCGAACGAGACGTTCGAGACGTTTTCGGAGTCGCTCTCCTTCGACCGCCGCTTGCTCGAAGCCGACGTGCGGGGCTCGCAGGCGTTCGCGCGGGCGTTGGAACGCGCGGGCATTTTGACCGGCGACGAACGCGCCGCCTTAGTCGAGGCCTTCGATGCGGTGCTCGGCGAGCCGCTCGACGGCGCAACGGACGAGGACATCCATACCTTCGTCATCCGCAAGCTGGGCGAGCGTACGCCGCTGGCCGCCAAAATTCATACCGGCCGCAGCCGCAACGAGCAGGTCTCGCTCGATACGCGGCTGTGGCTGCGCGGCGAGATCGACGGAATCCGCGACTTGCTGCTGGCGCTGATGGGCTCGCTTGCGGCGGTCGCGCGCCGGTATCCGGAGGCCGTGATTTCCGGGTACACGCACCTGCGCCGCGCGCAGGCGGTGCTGTGGCCGCACTACTGCCTGGCGTACTTCGAGATGTTCGCGCGCGATCTCGAACGGCTCGACCAAACTCGCGCGCGCGTGGACGTTATGCCGCTCGGGTCGGGGGCGATGGCCGGTTCGGGATTCGCGCTCGATCGCGAGGCGATCGCCCGGGACCTAGGCTTCGCCGCGATCACCGCGAACTCGATGGACGTTTCGGCCGACCGCGATTTCGCGCTCGATTTTCTGCACACGGCGAACCTCGCGATGCTGCACCTCTCGCGGCTCGCCGAGGATTGGATTATCTACTCGTCCGACGAGTTCGGCTGGCTCGAACTGGGCGACGGGGTGACTTCGGGTTCGAGCCTGATGCCGCAGAAAAAAAATCCCGATTCGCTGGAACTGATCCGAGGCAAATCGGGGCGCGTGTTCGGCGATTACGCTTCGTTGCTTACGACGATGAAAGGTCTGCCGCTAACCTACAACCGCGACATGCAAGAGGACAAGGTGCCTCTGTTTGACGCGGTGGACCAGTTGGCCGGCTGCCTGCGCATGGCGCGAATCGTCGTGGACACCGCGAAGCTCAACCCGGACGCTCCTCGTCGCGCCGCCGAAGAAGGGTGGGTGGTGGCGACCGATCTCGCCGAAGAGTTATCGCGGCGCGGAACGCCGTTTCATCAAGCGCATCAGTTGGTGGGCAAGCTCGTTCTGCACTCGGTGAGTCGTGGCTTGAAACCCGCCGATTGGACCGCCGAGGCGCTCGCCGCGTTCGCGCCCGAGTTCGGGGGCGATTTTGTCCGGTTGCTCGATCCGCGCGCGGGAATCGCCACTCGCGAGATCCCCGGCGGCACGGGTCCGGCGGCGGTGGCGAAGGCGCTCGACGAAGCGGACGAGCGGCTCGCGAGATGGCGTAGCGTATGACCAAAGCCCAGCGTCACAACCTCATCCTGCGCATCGTCGAACGGGAAGAGGTGTGGACGCAACAGCGGTTGGCGGACCTGCTCGCCGCGCGGGGCGTGGACGCGACGCAGGTCACTCTGTCGCGCGACATTCACGAACTGGGGCTGGTCAAGACGGCGCGCGGTTACGCGGCGGCGGCTCCGGAGCGGCGCGGTCCGACGTTCGAATCGCTCGCTCCAGATTTATTGCTCGAAACGCGCGTCGCGCAGAATCTCATCGTCGTGAAGACTCCGCCCGGACACGCCATGTCGCTCGCCCGGGCGATCGACCAGTCGGGATTCGAGGGCATCGTCGGCACGGTAGCGGGCGACGACACGATCCTAGTGGTCGCGCCGGACGCCCGCCGCGCCAAGGCGTTGGCGCAAAGACTGGAGAAGCCGTGATGTTCGATTGGTTGTGGTCCGATCCTCTGATCGTGGGAAACGAGGCGCCCGATTTCGCCGCTCGGGACGACCGGGGGCGTTTCGTTTCGCTTCGCGAGCATCGCGGCAAATGGAGCGTCGTGTTGATCTTTTATCCAAAAGACGAAACCCGACTTTGTACCAAACAGGTTTGCGATTTCCGCGATAGCTGGCAATCCGCCGAAGCGCGCGAGACGCGGGTGTACGGCGTCAATCCCGATTCCGCCGAGAGCCATCGAAAATTCTCCTCGAAGCACGATCTTCCCTTCCCGCTGCTCGTCGACGAGGGGCAACGAATCGCCAAGCTTTACAACTGCAACGGACCGATCGTCAAGCGCACCGTCTACTTGATCGGCAAGGACGGTCGCGTCAAGTTCGCGCGGCGTGGTACGCCGAGTCCTTCGGTAGTGCTCGCGACGGCCGATTAGGCTAGACTAGGCGGTCATGAAGAGGCTGCTTCTCGCTCTGGCGCTTGCCGTCGCGGCGTTTCCGATCGTCGCGCAAAAAAAGGTCGACTCGATCGCGGTCAAGCAAAAGATTGTCGATCTCAACACGGCTTCGCTCGACGAGTTAAAGGCGATTCCCGGTATCGGCGACGCATACTCGAAGGCGATCGTCAAGGGCCGCCCTTACAAGCGCAAGGACGAGTTGGTCGACAAGAAGATCGTTCCGCAAGCGACCTACGACAAGATTAAGGACCTGATCGTCGCGAAGCAGAAGTGAAGCTTCCGCCGCGCTTTTACCCAATCCTCGATACCGCTCGCGTGGAAGACCCGGTTCGGACTGCGCAAGCCATGGTGGACGGGGGCGCGGCGCTTGTGCAGTTACGCCACAAAGGCGAATGGACGGCGAATCTGCTTCAGGTCGCCGAAAACCTTCGCGTGGTCTGCCCAAGTCTGATTGTTAACGACCGCGCCGATGTCGCCCGCCTGCTCGATTGCGGCGTGCATGTGGGACAATCCGATCTTCCCCCCGCCGCCGCGCGCCGAATCTTGCCGTCCGCCACGATCGGGCTTTCTACGCACAACGCCGCGCAACTGGCCGAAGCCACCGCCGAACCGATCGATTACGTCGCGCTCGGCCCCATCTTTTCCACTTCGTCGAAAGCGAATCCCGATCCCGTGGTCGGCCTGCCCCGTTTGCGCGAATGGCGCTCGCTCACCGTGCGGCCGCTCGTCGCCATCGGCGGCATCGTCCGCGAGAACGCGCTCGACGTGCTCGACGCCGGGGCGGATTCCGTGGCGGTGATCGGCGATCTATACCCCGATCCGCCCGTACCGCAGGCGATCCGGCGGCGCGTCGAAGAATGGATGCGACTCCTGGCATGACGAAAAAACTCGGTCTGCTCGACGCGACGACGCTGGTAATCGGTTCGATGATCGGCTCGGGCGTGTTCATCGTGTCGGCGGATATCGCTCGGCAAACGGGCTCGCCGGGACTGCTACTAATCGTATGGATCGCGACCGCCGTCCTCACCATGATCGCGGCGCTGAGTTATGGCGAACTCGCCGCGATGATGCCGGCGGCGGGCGGACAGTACGTTTACCTGCGCGAAGCGTTCGGGCCGCTGGCCGCCTTCCTCTACGGGTGGACGTTGTTTCTGGTGATTCAAACCGGGCTGATCGCCGCCGTCGCCGTAGCCTTCGCCAAGTTTCTGGCCGTGCTTGTGCCACTGGACGCGATCGGCCAAAAGGCCGTGGCGATCGGTGTCATCGTCGCTTTGACTTGGATCAACTCGCGCGGACTGCGCGAAGGCACGCTGGTGCAAAACGTGTTTACCTTCGCCAAGACCGCCGCCTTGCTGGGCCTGATCGCCGCCGGACTGCTTGTCGGACGCCGTCCCGAGGCCGAGGCTAACTTCGGCGAACTATTTTGGGCGAACGCATTCTGGACGTGGGACTGCGTCAAGGTCGTCGGCGTCGCCATGGTCGGTTCGTTGTTCTCTTCCGACGCCTGGAACAACGTCACCTTCACCGCCGGGGAGACGAAAGACCCGCAGCGGAACGTACCCTTGTCGCTCGCGCTCGGCGTGGGCATTGTCTCGACTTTGTATCTGGGCGCGAACTGGGTTTACCTCAATTTGCTTTCCTTCGACGCGATCCGGAACGCCGCGCAGGATCGCGTGGGCACCGCCGCGGCGGGAGCGCTTTTCGGGGCGAACGCGGAAACGCTGATGGCCGTCGCGATCATGATTTCGACGTTCGGCTGCGTCAACGGACTGACGCTAGCCGGGGCGCGCGTCTACTACGCGATGGCGCTCGACGGCCTGTTTTTCCGGCCCGTCGCGAAGATCGACCCGCGTTCCCAGAGTCCTAACGTTTCGCTATGGGCGCAATGCGCGTGGTCTTGCGCGCTCACCCTCACCGGCCGGTACGGCGATTTGCTCGATTATGTTATCTTTGCCGTTTTGCTGTTCTACGCCCTGACGATTCTCGGTGTTTTCGTTTTGCGTGTTCGGCGCCCCGACACGCCGCGTCCGTACCGCGCCGTGGGTTATCCCGTCGTTCCCGCGCTTTATGTCGTGTCGGCCTTGGTGATCGAAGCCCTGTTGCTGATGTACAAGCCGAACTACACTTGGCCCGGATTGCTGATCGTCTTGTTGGGCGTCCCAGTTTATTTCGTTTGGAGGAAGAATGAGCCTGCTCGCTCGTAAGCCCCTGGCGCGAATCCTCGCCGAATCGGAAGGGGGCGAACATTCCCTCAAGCGCACGTTAACCGCCGGCGGTCTCATCGCGCTCGGCATAGGCGCCATCATCGGCGCGGGTATTTTCAGCCTCACCGGCAAGGCCGCCGCCGAGAACGCCGGACCGGCGATCACCATTTCGTTTATCGCCGCCGCCTTCGGGTGCGTATTCGCCGGGCTCTGCTACAGCGAGTTCGCGACTATGGTGCCGATCGCGGGCAGCGCTTACACCTACGCCTACGCCACGATGGGCGAACTGGTGGCCTGGATCATCGGCTGGGATTTGGTGCTCGAATACGCCGTCGCCGCATCGACGGTATCGATCAGTTGGTCGGCGACTCTCGTCAGTATTCTGCACGACTTTGGAATCGACCTGCCCGCCGCCGTCGTCGCCTCGCCTCTCCAAGGCGGCACTGGGTTATTCAACCTCCCGGCGGTATTCATCGTCGTCGCGCTGACGTTGCTGCTGATCGTCGGTATTCAGGAATCGGCGCGAGTGAACAACGTCATCGTCGCCCTAAAGGTGACGGTGGTCGTGCTGTTCATCGTGCTTGGGTGGGCTTACATCAATCAGGCGAATTACACGCCGTACATTCCGCCCGCCGAAGGCACGGGGCGTTATGGATGGTCCGGCATTCTACGCGCGGCCGGAATCATCTTTTTCGCTTACATCGGTTTCGACGCAGTCTCGACCGCCGCGCAGGAGGCGAAAAATCCGCAGCGCGACATGCCGATCGGCATTATCGGCTCGCTGGCGCTTTGCACGGTGCTTTACATCCTGTACGCGCACGTGCTGACGGGCGTGGTGAACTACAAGGACCTGCTCACCGCCGCGCCGTTGGCCGTCGCCCTCGACCGGATTCCCTACCCCGTCATGGGCAAGCTGATGAAGATCGCTTCGCTCGCGGGCCTTACCTCGGTGATTCTCGTCATGCTTCTCGGCCAGAGCCGCATCTTCTACACGATGTCGAAAGACGGGCTGCTACCGAAGTTCTTCGAGGAGTGCCATCCGAAGTTCCGCACGCCTTGGAAATCGAACCTGCTGTTGATGGCGTTCGTCTCTTTGTTCGCGGCGTTCGCGCCGATTTCGATCGTCGGCGAAATGACCTCGATCGGCACACTGCTGGCTTTTGTCATCGTGTGCGCCGGAATTTTGGTGATGCGCAAAACGGACCCGAACGCCAACCGGCCGTTCCGCACTCCGCTCGTGCCGTTTGTCCCAATCATGGGCATGTTGGTGAACTTCGCGCTGATGATGGGTTTGCCCGGCGACACCTGGATTCGCTTGATTGTTTGGCTGCTGATCGGCTTCGCGATTTATTTCGGCTACGGGCGGGCGCATTCGAAGCTTCAGGCGAGCCTCGCGAGGAGGTAGGGCAATGACCGTCGCGCTTTGGTTCGCCGCGCTTTTGGCGCAAACAGCGACTTACGATCTGGCCGTCTACGGCGCCACGGCCGGTGGCGTGATGACCGCCGTCGCCGCCGGGCGGCAGGGTCTCAAGACGGTCCTTCTCGAACCGGGGACGCATGTAGGCGGGATGGCCACCGGTGGGCTCTCGCGCACCGACGTCGGCAAGCGCGAAGTCATCGGCGGATTGGCGCTCGAGTTCTATTACCGCGTCGGCGTCAAATACGACACGCAGCGCTACAACGTACCGGTTGCTTGGTTCTACGAGCCGAAAGTCGGCGAGGCCGTCCTGAAGGAGATGTTGAAGGAAGCGGGCGTCGCCGTGCTCTACAAGCATCGTTTGCGCGAGAAGGACGGGGTCTCGAAAACCGGCGCGAACGTCACCGCGATTACCACCGAGAACGGCGCGACGTTCGCCGCCAAATATTTCGCCGATTGCACCTACGAAGGCGATCTGGTGGCCCAAGCGAAGATCTCCTACACATTCGGGCGAGAGAGTACGGCGCAATACGGCGAGTCCTTGGCCGGCGTGGGAACGCGAACGCGCAATCATCAATTCGAAGTCGAAATTCCGGCTCGCGACGCGTCCGGCGCTTTGCTACCCGAGGTGGACGGCGACAAGCCCGGACCCGAAGGTAGCGCCGACAAGCGCATCCAGGCGTACAACTTCCGGATTATCGCCACCGACGATCCGAAGATTCGGGCGCCCTGGCCGAAGCCGCGCGGCTACGACCCCAAGCGCTTCGAGTTGCTCGCGCGCCTGTTACCGGCGATGGAAAAGTTGCGAGGGCGGCCTCTAGTGTTCCACGATGTCGTCATCCTCGCGCGCATTCCGAATCGCAAGGCCGACCTGAACAATCGCGGCGCGTTCTCGACGGATTACATCGGCCGCAATTACGACTACCCGGACGGCGACTACGCGACCCGGGCGAAGATCTGGCAGGCGCATGTCGATTACGATCAGGGCTTTTTCTATTTCCTCGCAAACGACCCGCGCGTGCCGAAAGGCCTGCAGGCCGAGGTACGTCAGTGGGGCTTGCCCCGCGACGAGTTCCTCGACACGGCGCATTGGCCGTTTCAGTTGTACGTACGCGAAGCGCGGCGGATGGTGGGCGACTTCGTGCTGACGCAAAAAGATCTCCAGACCGACCTGTTGAAGCCGGATGTCGTCGGCATGGGGAGCTATAACAGCGATTCGCACAACCTGCACCGCTACGTAAACGACAAGGGCTTCTCCGAGAACGAAGGCAACATGGAAGTGCCCGTAAAGCCCTACCAGATTCCGTATCGCATCATGCTGCCGAAGCGCGCGGAAGCCGCCAACGTCTTCGTGCCGGTCCCCTTCTCCGCGAGTCACGTTACGTTTTCGAGCGCGCGTATGGAGCCGCAATGGATGATCCTGGGGCATGCGGCGGGCGTGGCGGCGGCGCTCGCGATGAAGGGCGGACACAGCGTGCAGGACGTTCCAGTCGACGAGTTGCAGAAGATCCTCAAGAGCCAAGGTGCGGTCTTCGAGTACGTTCCCTCGCCGTTCACCGACGCCTTGACGATCTTGCGCAACGCGCTTCGTCCCAAAGGCGTCGCGCGCTTCAACTGGGAGTAACCCCGGGAACAACGCCGCGAGACGCGGTGTCTAGAGGGGCGTGTTCGATCAAACGTTCGTCGAAACCAACGGCCGCACCGGGCGGTCGCGCGCGGTGTTCGTCTCTTTCGCTCTGCAAGTCGCCGCGGTCGCCGCTATGGTCGCCGTCCCGCTTTGGTTTACCGAGGCGATCGGCGTTCCGTGCGGCATCCGCGTGATCGCGCCCCCGCCGCCGGCGCCGAAATCGCCCGCCGCGACAACGTCCGCGAGAGGGCCCAGCGTCCCGCCCCGACTGGCCGCGCCGCACCAATTTTGTCGCACCTCCCCGGGTTCCCGCCGGCAAGCCGACGATTATCGCCGACGGCGAGTTACCGGCGTTTTCCGGCGAAACGATGCCGGGCGGGATACCCGGAGGCGTCGTCGGATTTCCTTCGCTCGGCGCCTCGCCGATTCCCGCCGCTCCGCCGCCCCCGCCACGCAACGTCGAGGCACCGGCTAAACTCTCGCGTATCAAAGTCGGTGGAACGGTGCAGGCCGCGAACTTGATCCGCAAGGTGATGCCCAACTACCCGCCCCTCGCGCGGCAGGCGCGGATTTCGGGAACGGTGCGATTCACGGCGGTGATCTCGCGCGACGGCACGATTCAGAACCTGCAACTCGTCTCCGGGCATCCCCTGCTGGTCGAGGCCGCGCGCGAGGCGGTGAAGCTCTGGGTTTACAAACCGACTTTGCTGAACGGCGAGTCGGTGGAAGTAGTCACCCAGATCGACGTGAACTTTACGCTCGCCAATTAACTACTCTTCGGCGCGCACCCAACCGTAGGCGGCGTTCTCGCGAGCGCCACCGTGCTCGTGATAAGCGACCTTCAGCCGGTCGAGCGCGTCGGCGGGGAGCGGGTTCCGCTTCGCTTTCAGATCGACGTCGAACACCTTCGCCGCGTTCAGCCCGAAGATTTTTTGCTTGTCCGATTTCGACAGCTTCTTGTAGCCGAACTTTTCGCACAACTCGTCCGAGATCTGGAAGCGTTTGAAGGCGTCGATTACCCATTGCGGCGAACCCCACCATAGGCAGTCCGTGCCCCACAGCACGTGATCGACTCCGTAGTACTTCACGTTCTTCGCGATCCCGTGCATGGCCATCACCGGGTCGTGGATCGCCAGCAAACCAAACATCGATCCGATCTCGCAATACAGATTGTCGATTTTCGGATTGCGACGCTTGATGTCCATCAACACGTTGTGCCAAGCGAAATCTCCGGCGACCGGATCGTACTTCTTCGGGTCCTTGTATTCCGGCTCGTTCGGGGCGTGCTGCAACGCCGAGTGGTAACACACGATGTTGATATCGGGATTGCGTAGCGCCATCTTTTCGAGATCCTTCGGGTTCGCCAAATGCCCCAGCGTCTTCGACTGCGCCGAAAATCCTTTGTGGACGGAAAAGTTCTTTAGGCCGCGTTTCTTCGACTCCTCGATAAACCACTGTGCGTTATCGTCGTCGCACTGGAATCCCCCGCCGGAACGGCCCGGATCGAAGTGGCAGTACCACTTCCAGGAGTTGATTTTGTACTTCTGGATTTCGCGCTCCATCTGTTCCAGGCAACTGGCCTTGTCCATCGTGTTCGACGATCGGTTCCAGTAGTGATTCGGCGCGAGATTGCCCTGGCAGAACGCGCGCGTCGATCCGGCTAACGTATTGATTTCGTCGCGCGCGCTAGCCATCAGCCAACTCGGCAACAGGCCCTTCGAACGCGCTTGCCCCTCGAGTTCCTTACCCGCCGAGTCGCGCAGGTTCTCCATCGTGGGTACGCCCGAAATCACGAGCATGTCCGTTTCGGAATCGAAAAACATTTCCTTGACGAACGTTTTGTAACTGTAGGCGTCCTTGTCCTCCTTCAAGTTAAAGGACATCCCCTGGATGACCGGATTGTTGCGAAACCCGAGCGCGTACCCGTTGGTGAAATGCGCTTGCACGTCGAAGACGAAATACTCGCCCTTGGGCCACTTTTCGGCGGTGGCGGCGGCTTCCATCGTTTCGGCCTCGTCCACGTCCCACACCTCGCCGTGAACCTCGTTGGCGGCGAGAAAGCAGGTGGCGAGGCCCATCGACGAACGCATGAAATCGCGCCGGTCCATGCCGAGGCGGCGAGATTTTTCGGCGGCCAGTTCGCCGATCCGGCTCTCCCACTTCTTTTGCGCGTCCGTTTGCGCGCGCGGCACGAACTCCTCGTTCGAGACCACTTGCGTCGGCATCGGCGAATCGACGCCCTTTAGCCGGTCGCGCTCGTTCTTGCGAATCCACATAGGCCACCTCCGGGTCTCGGCCATTATGGAATGTTTTCCGCCAGCGCGCCATCGCGACGCAAGTCTTGCAGGCGCGCGATCAAGAATCGGCGCACGGCTTCGTCGTTCGCGAGACCGGCCGCCATCGAATACGCGTCGGCGGCGCGCTGGTCGCCTAACTTTGCCAGCAGGTGCGCGCGTACGGCCCAATACGGTTGGTACGCCGACACGCGATCCTCCGGCAGCGCGTCGAGTTCCGCCAAGCCCGCGGCGGGGTCTCCGTTTTCTCCGGCGGCCGCCGCGCGGCCGACGAACGCGCCGAGCGTAGGAGCGTGGTCGATCAGCCGGTCGTAAAGTTGGCGAATCGCCGCCCAATTGGTGGAGCCGGTGGCCGCCCGCAGCGTATGGACCGACTGAATCGCGGCCTCGATTTGGAAGCGGCCGGGCGAGTCCATCCGCGCCGCCCGCGAAAGAAGCTCTTCGGCCTCGAACACCATCGGACGGGACCACCGCGCGACATCTTGCTCGCCAAGGGGAACGAATGCGCCGTCCGGGTCGCGCCGCGCCTCCCGGCGGGCCTCGCAATGCAGCATCAGCGCCAGTAAACCCAGCGCCTCGGCGGAATCGGGAATCAGGCTCGCGGCGACGCGGGCTAACCAGATCGCTTCGCCCGTCAACCCGGTCGATGCCGAGTCCTCCCAACCCGCGCCGTACGCGCCGTAGATCGCTTCCAGCACCGCGTCGAGACGAAGCGGCCACTGCGCGCGGTCCGGGAGTTCGAAGGGAATACCGGCGTCGCGAATCTTGCGCTTCGCGCGCACCAAGCGCTGGCTCATCGACGCGGGCGAGACGAGGAACGCGCCCGCGATCCGGTCCGCGTCGAGACCCAACACGATTTGGAGCATCAGCGGCGTGCGCGCCACAGGATCGATGGCCGGGTGTGAACAGAGGAACAGCAGCTTCAGCCGTTCGTCGGGAAAATCTTTCGGCTCGGGACGATCGAAGAAGATCGCCAATTGCGAACGCCGCGCCGTATCGATCGATTTGCGCCGCGCCGCCGTCAGCAGCCACGCTTCGGGATTCGCCGGAACGCCGTCGCGCGGCCAAGTTTCGAGCGCGGACCGGAACGCTTCGCCGAGGGCGTCTTCGGCGGCGGCGACGTCCCGCGTCCGCGACGCGAGATACGCCACCAGCCGCCCATAAGATTCGCGAGCCGCCCGTTCGACGGCCGCCTTGGCGTCCATCGTTACCGCGCCGGAGGCGGCGGCAGCACGGGCCGGACTTCGACGCTTCCGTGCGACGCGGCGGGCGAACGCGAAGCCCACTCGAGCGCGGCGTCGAGATTCTCGACTTCGATGGTGACGAAGCCGCCCAACTGCTCCTTGGTGTCGGCGTACGGGCCGTCCTGCACCAGCCGCTGCGAACCCTTCAGCCGCACGGTAGTGGCCATCTGCGGCGTCTCCAGCCCCTGCCCGCCCTTCATCACCCCGGCCTTACCCATCGAATCGATGTAGGAAGTCCAGGCGGCCCAGTAGGCTGGAGCCTTTTCGCTGTTGCGTTCCGCCATCGCTTCCGGCGTTTCGTAGAACATCATCGCGTAAGTCATTTTCGTTTCTCCTTTTTTGTCGGAGCGTTTTGCGCTCTCACTCCGATGACGAACGGCCGAACGCGATTTCGACAACTAGGCGGGCTTTATCGCGACAAAAAGTTCGGCCGGGCCCACATCGGCATGCTCAAACGTCTCGATCCGCGCCGAAAAACCGGCCTCGGCGAGTAACGCCAGCCAAACGTCGCGCGAGAACACGCTTTCCGCGTGGCGGTCGAGCACAACCCGAACCGAACCGTCCCGCTCACGCAACGTCAAAACGTAATCGGCGACGTAGACATCGTCGGCCGGGTCCGGATCCCAAACCCATTCGAGGTAGCGCGCGGCACGGCCACCGTCGTCGTTCCCGCCGCACGATGTGGCGGTCTCGAACGTCTCGCGAACGTAGTCCGGGGCGATCACCGCCCCGCCGCCCGGCCGGCAATGAACGAAAGCCGTGTCGAGCGCACGCCGCAGGTCGCCGCGCGAAGTCATGTAGGCGATGGCGTCGTGGAGAAACACGCGGTCGAACTCGCGTCCCAAACGGAGATCGCGCATGTCGCCTCGAACATGCTCACACTCGGGATTCAGCGCGCGGCTTACGGCGAGCATCTCCTCCGAGACGTCGGTCAACGTCATCCGGAACTCGCGCTTCAGGAAGAACGCATTGTTGCCGCCGCCGCTGCCCAGTTCGAGCACCGTAGTGGCCGGTTCGCCGCCCGCCAGCTTCAAATAGCGGGCGTAGATCGAGGACTCGTCTTCGTATTCGCTGGGATGCGAAACGAGCGGCCACCATTCGGCCAACTCCCCGTACATCTTCGGCGAACCGCTCATATCGCCGCCGGACCGTCCAAGCTCCGCCACAGATACCAGCAAGCCACGCTGGTCCACGGCTTCCACGGCGCCGCGATCCGCGCCATCTCGTCGGGCTTCGGCAACTCCTCCAATCCATACGCGCGCTTCATCGCCGCTCGAATCCCTAAGTCCGCGGTAGGCAGAACATCCGGCCTGGCGAGCGCGAACATCAGGAACATCTGCGCCGTCCAAACCCCAACGCCCTTCACGCGCGTCAGGTGCGCGATCACCTCTTCGTCGGGGAGTTTGACAAGCTGGGGAAACCGAACCTCGCGCGCGAGCGTCTTTTCGGCTAGGTCGCGAATGTAGGCGGTTTTTTGGCCGGAGAGTCCGCAAGCGCGCATGTCTTCCACCGAAAGCCGCAACACGTTCGTGGGTGTGAGACGCCTCGACTGGGCGATCAACCGCGCGAGGATCGTCGCCGCCGCCTTTCCGCTGACCTGCTGATAGACGATCGAGCGGACCAGCGTTCCGAAGTCGGGCGCGCGGTACTCGATGGAGTAAGGACCGACATGTTCGATAATCTGACGAAGGACCGGGTCGCCAGCCTTCAAATGCCGCAGCGCTTGCTTCACGAAAATAGACTAACTCGCCGCCTGTTCGCGGGCGGCACGGCGCTTTGCCCACTGTGGGCGCAAGAAGTCTCCCCGGACGTCATCAAGATCGACGTGGAGCGCGTCAACATTCTGTTTAGCGTGCGCGACAAACAGAACGCCTACATCGCCAATCTCGTCCAGGACGATTTCCAGGTCAACGAAGACGGCAAACCGCAAGCCATCAAGACTTTCGCGCGCGAGACGGACTTGCCGCTCACGCTGGGGCTGCTCGTCGACGTTTCCGGCAGCCAACGCAACCTGATCGAACAGGAGCGCGCGGCGGCCTCGCAATTCTTCCGGAAGGTGATCCGCCAAAAGGATCTCGTCTTCCTGATCGCCTTCGGACCGGAGGCGGAACTGCTGCAGGACTCGACCAGCTCCGTTCCCATGCTCGATCGCGGGCTGGCGGAAATGCGCGGCATGGGCGGGGGCGCGGCGACCGTGATTAATCCCGGCACGATCCCCACTTCGCGGCCCAAGGGCACGATCCTGTACGACTCCGTGTATCTAGCCGCCGACGAAAAGTTGCGTAACGAGGCGGGGCGCAAGGCGATCATCCTCATCACGGACGGCGTGGATCAAGGCAGCCGTTACACGGTAGAGGAGGCGATTCGCATGGCCCTGCGCACGGATACGCTGATCTACTCGATCCACTACGCCGATCCCGGAGCCTATGGGTACGGCGGCGCGTACTCGGACGGAGCGCTGCGAAAGATGTCGGAGGAGACGGGCGGGCGAATGTTCCGCGTGGATCGGAAAAACGGTCTCGACCAGATTTTCCAGCAGTTGCAGGACGAGATGCGCAGTCAATACTCGCTGAGCTATACCTCGACGAACGAGAAGCGCGACGGCGGTTTCCGGAAGCTGGAAATCAAGGCGAAAAATAAAGATTTGAAAGTGCAAGCGCGCAAGGGCTACTTCGCGCCGACCGGTTAATTGCGCCTCATCGAACCCGAACTTCTCGATCACGCGCCCCCGGCCGAGGTCGCGCGCAATCTTGCCGAGTTGCGTTCGATCAACCGTTATCTGGGCGGACATCGCATTCTGCTCGACCGGCTGTCGGCGATCTTGGACGTCGGCGACCGGTTTACCTTCGCCGATATCGGGGCCGCTTCGGGCGACATGGCACTCGCCGCACGCCGCCGTTTTCCCGGAATCGCGCCGATCAACTTCGATCTACACGCCGCCCATCTCGAGTCGGGCGGAGTGTGTGCCGACGCGTTTCATCTCCCGTTGCGCGACGCCGGAATCGATGTCGCGCATTGCTCCTTGTTTCTGCATCATTTCGAGGACGCGGACGTTGTTCGCCTTTTGTCGGAGATGCGCCGCGTCGCCCGCCGGGCGGTGATCGTGCAGGATCTCGAACGCCGTTGGATCTCCGAGAAGTTCGTGCCTTGGACCCGATGGCTGTTCCGATGGAGCGAGATCGTCGCGCACGACGCTCCGGTGTCCGTGCGCGCGGCGTTTCGCGCGGCGGAGATGGCGTCTTTGGCGGAGCGGGCGGGTTTAGGTACGGTCGAAGTCCGGCGGCACTATCCCGCGTTTCGCCTCTCGTTTACTGCGATCATCGAGAAGTGAAATTCGCCATCGTGGGCGCGGTCGCTCTGGCCGTCGTCGCCGCCTACTCGCCCACTCGATACGGCGCGCTGGTTCTCCTCGGCCGGGGGCAAGGTTGTCCTATAGAAAACGCCGCGCGCATCCAGTCGCACCACCGGACCGTCACCCGCTACAAAGACGAAATTCTCGCAGCCGCCAAGCTGCTCGAAACCGATCCGGCGGGATTCAAGTTATACGACACCCCGATGGGGCGCTATTGGATTCCGAAGGGTAGCGAGTACGTGCTTCCGTTCAATCTCGCGGAAGAGAAGAGCGCGATTTACTTCGACGGCGCGCACAATATTCAACCGGGCGACATCGTCCTCGACTGCGGCGCGAACGTCGGCGTCTTCACGCGCGGCGCGCTGGCCAAAGGCGCGTCTAAGGTGATCGCGATCGAGCCCGGCCCGGAGAACGTCGAGTGTCTGCGGCGCAACTTCAAGGAGGAAATTCTCGCGGGCCGCGTGATCGTGTACCCCAAGGGCGTTTGGGACAAGGACGACGAACTCGAACTGAACGTCGATCCCGAAAACTCGGCCGCCGACAGTTTCGTCATCAAGCGCACCGGCGCGCGCACCGTGAAGGTACCGCTAACCACCATCGACAAGCTCACCGGCGAACTCGGTTTGTCGAAGATCGATTTCATCAAGATGGATATCGAAGGCGCGGAACCGAACGCGCTCGACGGCGCGGCGGCAATCCTGAAGCGGGACAAGCCGCGGCTCTCGATTTCGGCGTATCACGCCGCGGATCATCCGGTTACGATCCCGGCAAAGGTACGCGCGGCCCGGGGCGATTACGCCGTCAAATGCGGTCCCTGCAACGCCGTGGGTTGGACCGTGCGGCCTGATATTCTCTATTTCAACTAGCCATGCGGTACCTGCTACTCTCTCTCGCCACGCTCGCCTGGGCCGACCATTGTTCGCTACCGCCGGGTCCGGCCGCGCCCTCCCTGCCCGCCAAGCTCCTCGAGGGCATGGGCACGGAATACATCGATTTCAAAATCTCGACGAAGTCGCCCGAAGCGCAAAAGTTCTTCTCGCAGGGCGTCGCCCAGATGCATAGCTTCTGGACCAAGGAAGCCGAGCGGAGCTTCCTGCAGGCCGCGCAACTCGACCCCGAAGCGCCCATGCCGTGGTGGGGCGTGGCAATGGTGGCGGGCGGACAATACCAGCCGCGCTTTCAAGTTGACGGTTGGGACGCCATGCACGGCAAGCAGGGCCGTACCAATCGCCGGGCGAAGGAAGCCGCCGAGAAGGCCCTAGAACTGGCGAAGAACGGCACGGAGTTGGAGCGTCTCTACATCGAAGCCGTCGCGGCTCGGCGCATACCCAACGGCAAAGACCCCGACGAGGAGTACGTGCTCGCCTGGAAGCGTCTGCTGGCGAAGTACCCGGACGAACTGGAAGCGAAGACCTTCCTCTCGCTGCACCTCATGCGCGGGTTCGAGCTTCCTTCGCATACGCCGAAGCTCACGTCGATGGAAGCGGTGGAACTGCTGCGTCCGCTGATCGCCAAGTATCCGAATCATCCCGGCGTCCAACACTACGTTATCCACGGCTGGGAAGGCTCGTCGTTCGCCAAAGAGGCCTGGCATTCGTGCGAACGATACCTGAAGCTCGCGCCCATGATTCCGCACGCGCTTCACATGCCCGGCCACATTTATTCGCAGACCGGCAAGTGGGCGGAGGGCATTCAAGCGTTCTCGCTGGCTAAAGATCGCGAATGGGCGTATATGCAAGCCGACGCCAAGTACGGCACCGGGCACCACGGGCACAACGTCAACTATCTATCGACGTCCTACTCGTTCAACGGCGATTTCGACTCCGCGTTCCGCGAAGCGCGACACTTGCTAACGCTTAAGGAGACCGAGAGCGAAACGAAGTCGGCGGACTTGTTTACCAACGGCTACGCACAGGGCTTTTTCGCCATGCTCCGCGCTCTGGTGCAACACGAGAAATGGGACTTGGTGCTCGACGAGAAGACGCTGCCCACGATCGCGCGTCCGCGACAGGAAGCTTGGCTCGCCTGGGGCCGCGGCCTAGCTTGGTGCGCCAAGGGCGACGTGAGGAAGGCGCGAACCGAGGCGAGGAATTTGACCACGGCTCTCGACCGCTTCAAGAGCCGCACGAAGTATCCGTTGCCACCGGAGTTACTGGTCGCGAAAGACGAGTTGGACGCGCAGATTCTTATTGCGAGCGGGAAAACGGAGCGCGGTCTGCGCGCGCTTCAAAACGCCGCCAACGCCGAGCGCCGCTTGCGCTACACGGAGCCCCCTTACTACATGCGCCCCGTCAACGAAGCGCTCGGCCATCTGGCGGCGAAGCACGGCGACGTTCGTTTGGCTCGGCAAGCCTACGAAGGCGCGCTGGAACAATACCCGGCGGACGCGATCGCTCTCCGTGGGCTGGCACGTCTTGAATCTCCCAGCGGCCAATAAGCGAATCGTCGTCCTCGGCGGCGGTCCCGCCGGGGCGGGGGCCGCTATCGCCGCGCTCCGGGACGGCGCACCGGTGGCGATCGTCGAGAAATCCAAGTTCCCTCGTCACAAAGTTTGCGGCGAGTTTCTCTCCCCGGAATCCCTGCCGGTTTTCGAGTCCTTCGGGATCGACGCGAGCGCCGCCGCTCCCATCCGCTCCGCGACGCTGCGGTTCGCCCGCGTCGAAAAGCGCTTCGCTCTGCCCGACACCGCGTTCGGCTGGAGCCGGTACGCTATGGATGCGGCGCTAATGAACCGCGCCCGTTCGCTGGGCGCGGAGGTCGTGAGCGAATCGACCGTCGAGCCCGATATCGTCGCCGCCGGTCGCCGGAGTTCCGCCCCGCGCGGACGCCGCCTCTTCGGGTTCAAGGCTCATTTCACGGGACCCTCGAACGACGCCGTCGAGTTGTACTTCTTTCGGGGCGGCTATGTAGGCGTCAATCCCGTCGAAAACGGCGTCACCAATGTCTGCGGACTGCTGCCCGAAAGCGAACTGCGGCCGTCCCGGTTCGACCTCGACGCCGTTCTCGCGACCTTCGCCCCGCTGCGCGAGCGTTTGTCGCCGCTCGTCCGAGCGTTCGACTGGTTGCACGTGGGTCCGCTATCGTTCGGACCGCAAGCTCGCACGGGACCCGCGCTGCACGTAGGCGACGCCCGGGAATTCGTCGATCCGTTCACCGGCTCGGGGATGACGGCGGCGCTCTTGTCCGGACAAGCCGCGGCGCGATCGCTACTGCGCGGCGAAGACGGCGAGGCCTACGAAGCGCGAGTGCGGACCATCCTCGGCAAACCGTTCGCGTTTGCCGCCGTGTTTCGGGAAACGCTCTTGCGCGGTTGGGCGGAGCGCATGGTGGGCTTCGTACCCGGCGCGCTACTCTATCGATTAACCCGGCCCCAATGCTCTTCGCTCTCTCGCTGATTTTCGCCGCCGATCCGTCGTCGACCGCCGAATACCGCAAGCGCGTCGAGGCGATCCGCAAGACGCCGGGCTTCGTCGTCCTCTGGGATTTCGTCGAGCGCGAGGACGGCCGCACGGGCTCGGGACGCTTTACCGCGCACCGCGGGCGCGGCGTGACGCAGGACCTGAGTCTCGACGCGAGCAACTTCGTTCGCGATTACTGGAACGAAGGCCGCGACGCGACCTATGCCGATTTTCCGTTGCGCGGCGAAGGCCCGTTCGGCCAAGCCGTTCAGTTTCGCCCGGAGGCCGCGCGCGATTTCCGTCCTATGCTCGCCGTTCCGCGCGAGCGGATTCGCGGGTCGCGTCTCGACGTTCACGGTCCGAGGAAATCGGTTTCGATGGTCGCTTGGCTGAAGCGGGAGGGCGGCGAGCACTTCATCTCCGGGATCTGGCACGAAGGCATCGACACGCGTGTACGAGGCGAAAACACCGGAGCGAATCGGGAAGTGATGGGCATGCGCCAATACGCGCTGTTCGCCGGGTTGGCCGCCAACCCGGGAGCTTCGGCGGCGCACGTTTCCGAGAACGGCGGACGCTCTTTCGGCGACATCTACGCGCGGAACCTTTCGGCGACTCCCGAAGCGATGGCTACCGACGGCCGCTGGTCGGTCGCCGGTATGGTGTTCGACAACGCGCGGGATACGGTGACTTCTTATCTCGACGGCGCGGCGAACGACTATTGGATCGACGATCCCGCGAAGCATCCTTTTTTTCAATGGCCCGCGAAAGCTTGGGGTGAAGGATCGTATCGCCCGCCGAAGGCCTTTACGCGAGTGCGAGTCGTCGATGGAAAGCGCGAGTTGGCGGCGTTGCGCGTCAATCCATTCTGGTTTCCGCACGACCTGTTTACGCCGCCCCCGGAAGCGGGCGGGCCTTTTTCGATTGGACGCACGCCGCACACCGGCCGTAACCCGCGCGTCGCCATGTGGATCGGCGGAGTGGCGGTGTTCGATCGCGCATTGTCCCCCGCCGAGATGAAGAGGTTGGCTAGCGTCGCCCCGACCCTTCTAAAACTCGACGCGCTGAAGTAGCTACGCGCCCATAAAGTAAAGGCTCAGTCGCCGCAAGCCCGCTTCCTCGATCACGCGCCGGTCGAGGAACTGGCGTTCGAGCATGGCGAGCTGCTCGACCGTCATCTTCGAGCGGTGAGGCTTCAACTGCAAGTCGAGTTGGCGGCGCGCCTCGATCAGCCGTTCCTCGCTCATGGACGCGCGTGCGATCGCGGTCATCTTCTCTTCGAGGGCGGTCAACCGCCGCTCTAAACCCTCGATGTCTGCGAAGTGCGTCTCGACGTCGCGCGCGAGTTCGGCCAGCGTCCCCGCCACGTCCGCGTAAGCTTCGCCCGCGCGCGACAGGCACTCCGCGTTTGAAACAAGATACTCGCGCAACGTTTCGAGTGGAAACGGCGCGGCGGGCTCCCGCGAACCGGCGGACCCGGCCCGCGCCAGATCTTTCGCCGCCCGCGCCACCGCTTGCGCGCAATAGGCCAGCGAGTTCACCGCCTGCCCGCTCCGTTTGCGCGCGCGCCACTTGGCGAACGCCTCGTCGACGCCGCGCAACACCGCTTCGAGCGGGATTCCCGACTCCTTCCAACTCTCGATCAGCGCCCAATCGAGCGGCGAAAGGAGAAACAACCCCGTGCCGCGCGCCGCGCGAAAGCGTTCTTCGACTTCGGTGAAGTAGTTGAAGTAATTGCTCGGCCAGGACGGATCTAGCTCTTGTTCCAAGACCAGATCAACTCCAAGCCCTTCAAAGTCAGGTCGCGATCGACGACCGAAAAGCGTTTCGATCCTACCAGCGAGGCTTGTCCGCCGGTGGCGACGATCTTCGTGTCGTCGCCCAGTTCGAGCGTGAGCCGTTCGAGAATCGAATCGACGGCGCCCAACACGCTGAAGTACAGCCCGCTCTGCAAGCAATCGACGGTGTTCCGGCCGATCAACGCCCGCGGCCGCCGGAAATCGACCAACGGTAACCGCGCGGTCTTCTGATACAGGCCGGCAGCCGCCATTCCGATGCCGGGGCAAATGATTCCACCGATAAAGTTGCGGTCGCGCGAGACGACGTCGAAGTTGATCGCCGTTCCGAAATCGACGACGACGCACGGAACGCCGTGCAACTCGGCGGCGGCGGCCGCGTTGGCCAGTCGATCCGCGCCCGCCTCGCGAGGATGATCGATATCGACGCCCACGCCGAGTTCGACGGTCGCCGCGACGAAGAGCGGATCGACCTCGAAGTAGCGGCGGCACATCTCGGCGAGCGGAGCGTCTACCGGGGGCACCACGCTCGCAATGATCATGCCGCGAACGCCGTCCAGTTTCAGATCGGCCAGCGAAAACAACTGCCGGAGCTTGATGCCCCACTCGTCGGCGGTTTGGTCGCGGTCCGTGCGGAGCCGCCAGGAGGTAAGTAGGCGGCGATCCTCGAAAACCCCGATGGTGACGTTCGTGTTTCCGGCGTCCAGTGCGAGCAGCATAAGTTTAGGCGGGCCGCACGCCGCCCGCGTAGACGGTGACGCGCTCGCCCGAGTCCTTTTGTAACAGCAGGAAGCCCCGTTCGTCGAGTCCGGCGGTGACCCCCGGCCCGAATCCCTCGACGGTAACCCGCCGCCCTTGCGCGTAACTGGACGCGTGCGTAAACAGCCGGACGATGTCGGCGGGCGCGAGAGCGGAGTAGCGCTCCACGTGGAGGCGCAAGCGGTCGAGCAGTTCGTCGCGCGATACGCCCGATAGCCACGCGGCCTCCCGCCAACCGGGATCGGCGAGATTGATTCCAATGCCCACCAGCACCGCGTCGCCGTGGAGCGCAGTAAGGATACCGGCCAGCTTCCGGTCCTCGATCATGACGTCGTTCGGCCAGCGCAGATCGCAGGGAACCTCGACCGCCTCGGCGACAGCGAGACCCAACGCCAGCGTCACGATCGGCGCGGGATGCGGCAGCCGCAGGACGAACGTGCAGTAGAGGCCGCCTTTCGGCGACAGCCAGGAATGCCCATGCCGCCCTTGCCCCGCCGTTTGTTCGTCGGCGACGACGACGCTCAAGTGCGGCGCACCCTCGTCCGCGAGTTTCGCCGCGTCGAGCATCGTGGACGCCGTCGTCGATAGTCGAACGATCACGCGAGCGTAATCCGGAAGTTCAAATCCACCGCCGGAGCCGAGTGCGTGATCGCGCCCACCGATACGAAATCCGCGCCCGCCTCCGCGTAGGCGCGCACGGTATCGAGCGTCACCCCGCCCGAAATCTCCACCGACGCCCGCCCGCCGATATGTTCGATCCAGCGGTGCGCTTCCTCGGGCATCAGGTTGTCGAGCAGCAGCCGCGTCGCCCCGGCGTCGAGTGCCTCGTTCAACTCTTCCCAAGTCCGCACCTCGATCTCGACGATGGGATGCTTGCCGAGCGCCGCGCGAAGGGCATTGGCCACGCCGCCCGCCGCCGTAACGTGATTGTTCTTGATCAGTACCGCGTCGTACAAACCCATGCGGTGGTTCGTAACGCCGCCCGCCTTCGTCGCCATCTTTTCCAGAACGCGCAATCCCGGCGTGGTCTTGCGCGTGTCGAGAACGCGGCACTTCGTTCCGTCAACCGCGTCCGCGTACCGCCGCGCGAGCGTCGCGACGCCCGATAGCCGCTGCAACAGGTTCAGCGCCGTCCGCTCCCGCGAGAGCAAGTGCCGCGCGGTCCCCGCCACTCGTGCCACCGCTGTTCCATCGGTTGACCGATCGCCGTCGGCGCACAACAACTCGCACGAGTCGTACATCTCGGGCAGCAAGAACAGACCGGCCAAGACGCAGTCCTGTCGCGCGAAAAACGTACCGGTCGCTTGAAGTTCCGCAGGGACCGTAAGCTCGCTGGTAATGTCGCCCTCGCCGATATCCTCGGCGAGAACGCTATCGACGAAGGTTTTCCAGTTGGGCTTCATAATCGGCCAGCTTGGTGCGAATTCCTTGGACGACGTGCGCGGGCGCGCGCGACATAAACTTTTCGTCGTCCAATTGCCGTTTCGAATTGGCAATCACTTTTTCGAGTTGTGCGGCTTCTTTATCGAGGCGAGCGCGCTGTTCCTCCGACACGACGACGCCGGTGAACGCGAGCGCTTCGCCGAGCTTCTCCACATAGCTCAACTCGATGCCCGTAAGCTTGCGAACGGCGTCCGCATTGGCTTGTGCAGTCCGCACGAACGCGCCGTCCCCTTCGAGCGTCAACGTCTTCAAACTACGCTGGCTCGCTTTCAGATCGCGCATCCGCGTAACGATCTCCTGCAGGCGCTCCATCTCACGCTCCGCCTCGGGATCGTCGAGAGCGGCGTCGGGTTGCGGAAACTCGGCAATGCAGATCGATCGGCTTTCGCCCGGATTCAGCCGCTGCCAAAGCTCCTCCGTAATGAACGGCATCGCCGGATGCAGCAGACGCAACGCTCGTTCGAAAACACTCAGGATGTTGCGCCAATGATTGTCCAGGCCGGAGCCCTCGGCGAACCGGAGCTTCTTCAGCTCGATGTACCAGTCGCAAAAATCGCTCCAGAGGAAGTGCCAGATCGTTTGCGCGGCTTCGTGGTAACGGTATTGCTCGATGGCCGCGTTCATCGACGCCGCCGCGACGTTCAATCGCGACCAGATCCATCGGTCTTCGATTGACGCGCTCGCGCGGCTCGCCGCGTTGATCGACGCGCTCGTGTCACTCGCCGCCGCGTGCATCGCGGGAATACAAGGTTCGAAGCCCGCGCGCTCCATGTTCAAGAACAGGAACCGCGAGGCGTTCCAAATCTTGTTGGCGAACGATCGCGTCGAAGGCAACTTGTCTTTCGTCCAAACGATATCCGCGCCCGGCGCGGCCGAAATCAACAGCGCCATGCGCACCGCGTCGGTGCCGTATTCCGCCGTGATCTCGAGAGGGTCCACGGTATTGCCGCGCGTCTTCGACATCTTGCGCTTCTGTTCGTCGCGCACGATCCCGTGAATGTACACGTTCCGGAACGGCACGTCGCCCATGAACTCGATGCCGAGCATCGCCATCCGCGCGCACCACAGAAACAGAATTTCGTAGCCCATAATCATGAGCGACGTCGGATAGAACGTTTCGAGATCGCGCGTCTTATCGGGAAACCCCAGCGTCGACATCGGCCAAAGTCCGCTCGAAAACCAGGTGTCGAGCACGTCGGGGTCTTGCTTCAAATTCGACCCGCCACACTTCGGACACACCGTGGGCGCGGTGCGAGCCACGACGATTTCGCCGCAATCGCCGCAGTGCCACGCGGGAATCTGGTGGCCCCACCATAACTGCCGCGACACGCACCAATCGTGAATGTTGTCGAGCCAGGCGAGCAGCGTGCGCTCCCAGTTCTCGGGCTGCACGTGGATTCGCCTCTCGCGCACCGCCGCGGCGGCCTTCTCGGCCAGCGGCTTCATCTTGACGAACCATTGCGTCGAAAGCATCGGTTCGATCGCCGTGGAGCAACGGTCGCATTTGCCGACGCTCATCGCGTGCGGCTCCGTCTTGACTAGAAAGCCCGCCGCTTCGAGATCGGCGAGCACGCGCTTGCGCGCTTCGTAACGGTCGAGTCCGGCGTAAGCGCCCGCTTCGAGGGTCATCGTCGCGCGTTCGTCGATCACCTTCAATCGCGGCAGATTGTGCCGCTTCCCCGCCTCGAAATCGTTCGGATCGTGCGCCGGGGTCACCTTGACGACGCCCGTGCCGAACTTCGGGTCCGCGAACTCGTCGCAAACGATCGGAATTTCGCGATTCGCCAACGGCAGCGTTACCGTCTTGCCGTGCAGGTGCGTATAGCGCTCGTCTTTCGGATGAATCGCCACCGCCGTATCGCCGAGCATGGTCTCGGGCCGCGTCGTCGCCACCGTGAGCCATTCGTCGGTACCGCTCACCGGGTAACGGATGTGCCACAACGATCCTTCGACGTCCTCGTGCTTCACTTCGAGATCCGAGACCGCCGTTTCGCAGCGCGGGCACCAGTTCACCAGGTACTCGCCGCGATAGACCAACCCGCGTTCGTGCAGTCCGCAAAACACCTCCCGCACGGCGCGCGACAGCCCTTCGTCGAGCGTGAAGCGTTGGCGCGACCAATCCACGCTCGCGCCCACCCGCTTCATCTGGTGCAGAATCGCGCCGCCCGATTCTTCCTTCCATTGCCAAACGCGGCGCACGAACTCCTCGCGGCCCAGATCGTGCCGGTCGATGCCTTGCTCCCGCAGCTTTCGGTCCACGACCATTTGCGTGGCGATTCCCGCGTGATCCATGCCGGGCAGCCACAGCGTGTTGAAGCCTCGCATGCGCCGCCAGCGGATGGCGACGTCGATCAGCGTATGCTCCAACATGTGGCCCATGTGGAGCGAACCCGTGACGTTGGGCGGCGGAATCGCCAAAGAGAACATCGGTCGGGTCGATTCCGGGTCGGCCTGGAAAAATCCGCGCTCCACCCACCAGTCGGCCCAACGCGCCTCAAAACGTTGAGGCTCGTACACTTTCTCGATTTGCATTTCGGGGAACTTTCAGAATAACGTGCGCGCCGTTTCGACGACCGCAACCGCGGCGCGAGGACCGGGTTTAATCGAGTAAGGAGTTCGGAAATCGAATGATCAAACAACTTGCACTCGGAATCTTGGCCGCCGGTCTGGCCTTCGCGCAAAGCCAAGGCGGCGCGCAATTGAAAGAGCGGATGGACACTCTGTCCAAAGAGTTAAATCTCACGGAGGATCAGAAGACCAAGATCGAGCCGATCCTTCGGGACAGCGGCGAAAAACTGCGCGCGCTGCGCGACGAGAAACAGGGTGACCGGCGCGCGATGATGAAGGGCGCTCGCGAGATTCAGGACCAGAACGAGGCGAAGATCGCGGACGTACTCACGCCCGAGCAGAAAACGAAGTGGGAAACCGTTAAGAAAGAGCAGCGCGAGAAGACCCGGGAGGCCATGCGCGAGGGCCGTAAAGGCCGCCGCCCGTAGGCTATACCGTTGAGATAAGGTAGGAGCATGCGCGGCGTGTTTCTGCTCCTACCGGCTCTCATTCACGCTCAAACGCCACCGGGCGGAACGCAGTATTACGAATCGACGATCCGCCCGATTCTTCGCAAGAACTGCGCGGGCTGCCACACCGATTCGAACAAAACCAGCGGACTGTCGCTCGACCACCGCGCCGCCGTACTCGCGGGCGGGAATCGCGGAGCTTCGATCCAGGTTCTCGTCGACGCCGTCAAGCATACGGGCGACCTCAAAATGCCGCCCGGTCGAAAGCTTGCCGAAGCGGAAATCGCGGCGATCGAAAAGTGGATCGGCGAAGGCGCGCCGATGCCCGAACCCGCCGGCGGCGCGAAACGTCCCGGGGCGAATCATTGGGCGTTTCAACCGTTGAAACGCGCGGCGCTACCGGAAGTTCGCGACGCGGGTTGGGCGACGTCGCCCCTCGACCGGTTCGTTCTCGCGAAGCTCGAAGCGGCCAAACTCGCTCCCTCGAAAGCGGCGGATCGCGAAACGCTTTTGCGGCGGGTTAGTCTAGACCTAACCGGCCTTCCGCCCACACCCGCCGAACGAGAGGCGTTCCTCGCCGATACCTCTGCCGAAGCTTACGAACGACTGGTGGATCGTTTGCTCGCTTCGCCGCACTACGGCGAGCGCTGGGCCCGCCACTGGCTCGACATCGCCCGCTACGCCGATTCCGACGGCTACACCATCGACGCGCCGCGCGACATCTGGATGTATCGCGATTGGGTGATCGACGCCCTCAACCGGGACATGCCGTTCGACAGGTTCGCGATCGAGCAGACCGCGGGAGACCTCCTTCCCGACCCCTCCAACGACCGTTTGATCGCCACCGGCTTTCACCGCAACACGCCCAGCAATTTCGAGGGCGGCATCGATTTTGAGCAGTATCGCGTGGAGGCCGTCGCCGACCGCGTGGCGACGACGGGAACGGCTTTTCTCGGGCTGACGCTCGGCTGCGCGCGCTGTCACGATCACAAGTTCGACCCGATTTCGCAGCGCGAGTTTTACCAGTTCTTCGCTTTTTTCAACGACACCGACGAAGTGGATAAGGAAGCGGACCGCAAATACTTCAACAAACCGTTCCTCGAACTCGGCGATGAAAAAGAGAAGGTGGAATTCGCCGAGTGGGAAAAGCAAGTCGTCGATCTCGAAGGCGAAATGCGTAAGTATCTCGACAACTTCGTCGGCGACGCGACGGTCGACCCCACGGCGAAAGATTTCACTAAGCGTCTCACCGCGCTGCGCGCCAAGCGCCCCAAGCTGCCGCGAACGATGGTAATGCGCGAACTGCCGCAACCACGTCCCGCCTACATTCACCTGGGCGGCGACTTCACGCGAAAGGGCGCGAGCGTCGTGCCCGGTACGCCCGCCGCGATGCCGCCGCTCGAAGTAAGCGGACGGCGCGCCAATCGACTCGATCTCGCGAAATGGCTGGTCGACAAGCGCAATCCTCTAACGGCGCGCGTCACCGTCAATCGCGTCTGGCAACAGTATTTCGGACAAGGGCTCGTCGCCAGCGAAAGCGATTTCGGAACCCAAGGCGATAAGCCGTCTCATCCCGAGTTGCTCGATTGGCTCGCGCTCGACTTCATGGACGACGGCTGGAGCATGAAGAAGCTGCATCGGGCGATCGTTCTTTCGAACGTTTACCGCCAATCCTCCGAGGCCCGTGCCGATCTGGCGGCCGCCGATCCGTCGAACAAGCTGCTCGGACGGCAGTCGCGTCTGCGCCTGGAAGCGGAAATCGTCCGCGACGGCTCGCTCGTCGCAAGCGGTCTGTTCGCTCCCAAAGTCGGCGGGCCGAGCGTGTTTCCGCCCCAGCCGGCGGGCGTTTATCAGGTCACCCAGGTCCGCCGCGAATGGAAGACCTCCCCTGGCGAAGACCGCTATCGGCGCGGTATGTATACGTTCTTCCAGCGCTCCGCACCGCACCCCAGCTTGGTCGTATTCGACGCGCCGGACGCCACTGTCGCCTGCGCGCGGCGCGTCCGCTCCAACACGCCTTTGCAAGCGCTCACCCAATTGAACGACGAGGGATCGGTCGAGTGGGCGCAGGCTTTAGCCAAGCGCCTCGCTTCGGAGCCGAACGACGAAGCCCGGATCGCGGCCGGTTACCGTTTGACTCTCGGGCGCGATCCGCGCGCCGAAGAGTCGGTTCGTCTGATTCGCTTCGTGCAAGTGCAGCGCGACAGCGGCCGCGATCCCTGGCCCGCCGCCGCGCGCGTGTTGCTCAATCTCGACGAATTTCTGGTGCGCCCATGAACCCTCTTCTCGCCCGGACGCGCCGCCACTTCTTCCGCGACTGCGGAGTCGGACTGGGCAAGGCCGCCCTCGCTTCGCTGGCCGCGCCGGAGCTGTTCGCCGCCACTCGCCACCATCCGGCCAAAGTGGACAGCGTCATCTACATGTTCATGTGCGGCGGCCCGAGCCAACTCGACCTGTTCGAGTACAAGCCGGAACTCGAAAAGTACGACGGCAAAGTCGCGCCGGACGAGTTGATCAAGGGCAAACGCTTCGCGTTCATGGACACGTTCGCGAAAGACCCGCCGAAGCTGCTGGCCTCGCGGCGGACGTTCAAGCGACATGGCCAAGCCGGGACGTACTTCTCCGACTTGATGCCGCATTTCGCGAGCGTCGCCGACGACGTAACAATGGTCCACGGCGTCGCCACCGAGAACTTTAATCACGGTCCCGCGAAGCTGTTCGTCAACACGGGCTCCGTGCGCACCGGTCGCCCGAGCATCGGCTCCTGGGTGACGTACGGGCTCGGTAGCGAATCGAAAGACCTACCCGGATTCGTGGTGCTGCAATCCGGTCCGCGCGGTCCTCGCGGCGGGGCCGCGCTGTGGTCGAGCGGTTTCCTCCCCACCTCGCATCAGGGCGTGCCGTTCCGCTCCACCGGCGAGCCGATCCTCAATCTGGCGAATCCGAAAGGCGTCGGCGTGGAAGAACAGAAGCAAACCATCGACGTACTGCGCGACCTCAACGCGATGAGCCGCGAACGGTTGGGCGACGCCGAGATCGATACGCGCATCGCGCAGTACGAGATGGCGTTCCGTATGCAAACTTCGGGCCCCGAACTCATCGACTTCTCGAAGGAATCGAAAGCGACGCTAGACGCTTACGGCGCGGACCCCGGCTCTCCCGCCGCCGGTTTCGCCAACAATTGCCTGCTCGCGCGACGCTTAGTCGAACGAGGCGTTCGCTTCGTGCAGCTCTACCACGCCGACTGGGACCACCACGACGACCTGGCGAAGCTCGACGGCGTGTGCCGAGAGGTGGACCGTCCCGCCGCCGCTCTCATCGCCGACCTGAAGCAACGCGGGTTGCTCGACCGCACCCTCGTGATCTGGGGCGGCGAGTTCGGGCGAACGCCCATGGGCGAAGTTCGCGAAAAGGGAAAGATCGGCCGCAACCATCACATCGACGCTTATTCGATCCTGATGGCGGGCGGCGGCGTTAAGCGGGGCGCGGTGGTAGGCGCGACGGACGAACTCGGATTTTCGCCGGTCGAGAAACTGCACGTACACGACGTGCAGGCCACGATCCTCCACCAATTGGGCATCGATCATACGAAGTTTACCTACCGCTTCCAGGGTCGCGATTTCCGTCTGACGGACGTGGCGGGCGAAGTGATCGCGCCCGCCTTGGCGTAACTAGAACCGCCCGCCGTTAGAAACGATAGTGCAAGCCTAGCTGGATAATCCGCGCTTGGTTGCCGTCGATTAGGCTGTTGACCCTGCCAAACGCCGGGTTACCGCGAGCCTGCGCCGGTAAGTTAAAGTTCGGCCGGTTCATGAAGTTCAGCATTTCGCAGCGGAACTGCAAGCGGTACGTTTCGGTGACGGCGAAGTCCTTCAGAATCGACAGATCGCCGATCAACGCTCCCGGCCCGATCGCCACCGTCCGGCCCAGGTTGCCGAACGTCCCGAACGCGGGCTGAGTAAACGTTGAGGTAACGAAGTACGGCTCGGCGAGAACGTTCGACCGCCAGTTGGGGTTCACTTGATACGGACCCGTCGCGTTCGAACGTACCGTCGCCGCCGTGGGATAGACCGTCGCCGCGTTGTTCTCGATCACTCCGAACGGCGAGCCCGTCCGCGCTTCGAGAATCAATCCGGCGGACCAGCCGCCTACCAGTAGATTGGCCGCGCGGCTTTCAATGTTGAGCGGCTTGCCCTTACCGACGGGCAGTTCCCATACCATGTTCCCGATCGCGCGATGCAGCACGTGATTGCCCGAAAGTCCCTTGTCCGAGCGCCGGTCGTACTGATTCGCGAACGCGTTATCGCCCGCGTTGCCGCCCAACTCGTTTCGCGACTCGATATCGTCGAAGGCCTTCGACCACGTGTAGTTGAACCCGAACTGCAAGCCGTTGGTCATGCGCCGGTCCACCTTCACGTTCATGCCGTGATAGTTCGAGTTGCCGATGGTCGGCTGCACGACGCGCACGTCGGAGTATTGCGGATACGGGCGCAAGGCTTGCACGTTGCCCGGACGGATCAGTTCCTGGCGCACCTGATTGATCGACCGCGTTCCCGGCGCCACCAGCTTGCGGCCCTGCGCTCCCAAGTAGCCGATCTCGACGATCATGTTGCGCGAAAGTTGGCGCTGAATATTCAGGTTCGATTGAATTAGGTACGGGACGACGCGCCCCGAGGGCTCGAAGAACTCGACGCTCAGATTCGGGTTTTGGCCGATGGCGACCGCGCCGAACCCGGGCACCAGACCCGACTCCGAGGGCGTCGGAATCGCGGGCACGCCGTTGCGCAACAAAAAGGCCGCCGTCCGTCCCCCGTCGGGCGAGATGTAGTCGCCGCGCGTCGAGAAGCCGAGCCGCACCGACAACGGCGACGCCTGATCGTACTGTCCGGTGTACACGATTGCCGCCCCGCCGCGGATCACCCACTTATCCGTCGCGCGGTAGGCGAAACCGAATCGCGGTCCGAAATTATTCCAGTCGTAATTGTGCGCGTAGATGCTTCGCCCGTTGCGGCCGGACCACGCCATCGCGCCGGGGCAGTTGCACACCGGATTCGTCGCGTTTTGGTCGAACGAATTCTGCTGGTTGTTGATTCCTTCGTGCCGCGGCTGATCGATATCCCAGCGCAGTCCCAGGTTCAACGTTAGCTTCGACGAAACGCGCCAATCGTTCTGCGCATAGAAGCCGAGCGTCGCGGCGAGCGAACGCACCGTCCCCGACTCGTCGCGAAATCCGGATGCCACCCAGCCGGTGAGCAGCGAAGCGAACGCGTCGCCGGTGGCGACCGGCGTGAAGCTGAAGTTGCCCCCCGCCGATCCGCGCGGAAGATCGTCGTTGCGCGATTTCCGGTACTGCACGCCGAACTTCCACGTCTGGCTGCCGCGACGTTGGTCAAGCTGTACGTCCAGTTGTCTCCGCGAATCGGTACCTGCTTCCGTTCCTGCTCGCCGCTGCCCAGCGAGTACATGCCCGTCGCGTTGATCCTGGGGAAGTACAGCGGATTCGTGCCGCGCAAGCCGATCCGCTCCGCGAGCCCCAGCCCGAGCCCCCCGCCGTAGTTGTGAAACTTTCGCCAGTCGGCCTGATACCGCAACTCGCCGAGTAGCGTCGGCTTGAAGTTGTGCAAATAAGTCACGGACCAGTTGTGATAACCGCCGTCCGAGCGTTGATGGCTCGAATCGACGCCCGGCGTCGGGAAGATCGGGCCGCTATCGGTGAAGTTCCATGCCGTCACCAGGTAGCGTCCGTAGACGCGATGATTCGCGTTGAAGTTGTGATCGATGCGGGTGACGAAGACGTTGCTTGGATTCTCCACCGGCTGATTGAAGCGGTAATTGTTGTTGCGGCTTGGCGCGCCCGCGACATTCGGCGCGGGGATCAGTTGCGCGATCGCGCGGCCCACCGGATCCTGCTGCGATACGGGAATGACGTTCCCGGCGTGTACGGCTGCTGCGTAACCGGATCGCGCACCACCGCCGCCTGCCCGAAGAAGTTTCCCTTAATCTCGGCGGGCGTGGGGATGCTGGCCAAAATCGTGTTCTGGCTCTTCCGCCGGATCGCCTCGTAGTTGAAAAAGTAAAACGTCCGGTCTTTGATCACCGGTCCGCCGATCGACGCGCCCGGTTGGTTGTAGCGCAGCTTCGGTCTCGTCGCCGCGAAAAAGTTCCGCGCGTCCAGCGCGTCGTTGCGCAGGAACCAATAGACCGACCCGTGCAGCTTGTTCGTCCCGGACTTGGTGGTCATCTGCACGTTGCCGCCGCCGGTTCGCCCGAGTTCCGCTTTGTAGTTCGAAATCTCGACGTTGAATTCTTCGAGCGAGTCAATGGGCGGATCGAAGTTCAGCGTCGCCACGCCCAGCAGAATGTTCTGCGCGTTCCCGCCGTCGATCGTCCAATTCGAGTTATCGCCGCGCCCGCCCGCCATCGCGAAATTCGAGCCGGTGCCGTTCTGCACCATGAAGCCGTTGAGACGCGCCAACTGCGCCGCACGCCGGCCGACCAGTGGCATATTGGCGATCGTCTCGTTCCGCACGACGTTGCCTACCGAAGCGCTTTCCGTACGCAGTTGCGGCACGCTGGCGTCGACGGTGACGCTCTCCGTCGTGCCGCCCACTTCGAGCCGCGGATCGACGCGCGCCGGAATTCCGGTTTCGAGCACGATGCCGCGCTGCCGGAACTGCTTGAACCCCGCCGCCTCCACGACCAGTTCGTACGAGGGTTTCAGCAACGGCATCGTAAAGTCGCCCGTGTCGCTGGAGGTCGCCGTGTAGGTCTCGCCCGTATCGGCGTTCGAAAGGCGCAAGGACGACCGCGCGATGGCGGCGCCCGTGGGATCGGTTACCGTTCCGCTCAAGATCGCCGTTTGCTGCGCGAATCCCACGGCGGCGAATAGAACGATAGCCAGCGTTCGAAGAAACATGCAATCCCCTTTACGTTCCGGGGAGCATATCGACTTTCCCGCTACGAGTCAATCGCGTTCGCGCGCTTCACCTTCACCCATTCCCCGCTCTGCGCGGACCGCAGCACGGCGTCGCAGACGTAGTCCGTCGCCAGGCCGTCCCGAAAGCTCGGGCCGGGCACGTTGCCTTTTTCGAGGCCTTGGAAAAAGTCGGCCACCTGATGGGCGAACGAGTGTTCGTAGCCGATCTGCAAACCCGGCACCCACCAATTCTTCATGTACGGGTGCTCGCCGTCGGAGACGTGGATCGATTTCCACCCGCGCAATTGGCCCTCGTCGCGATGGTCGAAATATTGCAGCCGGTGCAGGTCGTGCAGATCCCAGAAGAACGACGCCCGTTCGCCGTTCATCTCGAGCGTGTATAACGCCTTGTGCCCGCGCGCGTACCGCGTGGCCTCGAACGTCGCCAGCGAACCGTTCGAGAACCGCGCCAGAAACAGGCTCGCGTCGTCGATGCCCACCTTTTCGACGTTGCCGGTGAGGCTGTGCTTGCGCTCCTTGATAAAGGTCTCCGTCGCGGCGGTGACGCTGTCGATGGGACCGTTCAGCCACATCGCGGTGTCGATGCAATGAGCGAGAAGATCCCCGGTGACGCCGCTGCCCGCGACGCTCGCGTCGAGACGCCACAAGCCCGCGCCGCCCTGCGGCAGGTCCGCGGAAATCGTCCAGTCCTGGAGAAACTTCGCCCGGTAATGGAAGATCTTGCCCAGCCGCCCTTCCTCGACCAATTGCTTCGCCAGCACCACCGCCGGAATGCGGCGGTAGTTGTACCAAACCATGTTGGCCACGCCGGCGTTTTCGACCGCCGCCACCATCTCTTCGCTCTCCTGCGGATTGCGGCCCAGCGGCTTCTCGCACATCACCATCTTGCCCGCCTCGGCGGCGGCCAGCGCGATGTCGCGGTGCGTGTCGTTCGGGCTGGCGATATCGATCAAGTCGATGTCCTCCCGCGCGATCAGCTTGCGCCAATCCGTCTCGTAGGACTCGTAGCCCCAGTTCGCCGCGAACGCTTGGGCTTTCGCCGCGTCGCGCGCGCAGATCGCCTTGAGGACCACTTCGCGGTCCAGCGGGAAGAAGCTGGCCGCCTTCTTGAAGGCGTTCGAGTGCGCCCGGCCCATAAAGCCATAGCCCACCATGCCTACGTTGATCTTCCTCAGGCTTCCCATCCGTGCGCCTCCCGCACCGCGATCATCGCGCGTAATACGCTATTCCAAGTCTCGGGCTTCGTCATCGTATCGTTGGGGAACATGCAACCGTCCCAGCAAACGTGCTCGACGGTCTTCGTGAGCGCGCCCGACTCGTCGCGCAGCCAGTACCCCGCGTCGCGCGCGATATTCAGCTTGCCGTTGGGATCGGTAGGCAAGCAGTGCCGGCCGGTCTTATCGTGCGAACCGGAGCCCTTCACCGTCGCGTCGTTCTGCGCCACGTGGAAATCGATCGTCCACGGCCGCAGGGCCGCCGTCACCCGCTTCAACGCGTCCCCGAGCGCCGCGTCGTCGTCCCAAGCGTAACCTTCGGGCAGCAGCCGATCCTCCGGCGCGTTGTAGCCCATCGTGTACAGCAGCGTGTGCGCCATGTCCGCCTGGAACCCGATCGTCTTCGGCCGGTCCACCATTTCGAGTAGCTCGACCATCCGCCGCCAGCTATGCATGCCGCCCCAGCAGATCTCGCCCTCGGCGGCGAGCCGCTCGCCGTACCCCTCGGCGATCGCGCACGCCTCGCGGAACGTCTCGGCGATCTTCCTCTGATTGCCCGCCGGATCGGACATCCAATCGTGGACGCCCGCCGCCGAATCGATCCGCACGACGCCGTATTCCCGCGCGCCCAGTTCGCAGAGCCGCCTCGCGATCGCGCACGCCTTCCGCACCTGCGCGAGAAACTTCGCGCGCTCCTCCGCGGAGCCCATGGCCGATCCTCCGCCCGTCGGCGGCCACACCGGCGCCACCAGCGATCCCGCGACGAAGCCGTGATTGGCGAGTTTCTCCGCCAGCGATTTCAGTTGGTCGTCCGTCGCGTCGATCGGCGTGTGCGGTTCGGCGAGAAACAAATCGACGCCCTCGAAGCGCTGGCCGTTAACGTTCGCCGCCGCGGTCAGCTTCAGCATCGTGTCGAGATCGATGGGCGGTTCGGAATCCGGTCCCTTGCCGACCAGGCCGGGCCACATCGCGTTATGCAGTTTGGGATATCGATTGGGCATCGCTCACGATTCTATTTCGGCGGCCATTTGGCGAACCATTTCTTCGCCACTTTGGCCATCGCTTTTTCCGCTTTCCCTTGGTTGGATGGAACGGTGTCCGTGGCGACGCCCCGCCAAACCATCTCGTGCTTCGCTGCGTCGATCAAATCCAGAATCAGCGTTCCCTGTTGATACTTGTACTCGTTGTACGTGACCATGCCGCCGCCCATCCGCCGCCAGCGGCCCGGATAGTATCCGTAGTCGTAGCCGACCACTTCGGTGCGCTCTTCCACCGCCACGTGATAGGCCACTTCGAGGTCGCCCTTCGAGCCTTCGGGAGCCTTCGCGAGCCCGATTTTCGCGAGCGCGTCGTCCACCCCGCGCTGGATAATCTTCTCGTTCAACGGCTGCGCCGGGCGCTTACTCGCGATCCACGAATACGTCTTGTATTTCGACAAGTCGGCCTCGCGGTCGAATTGTACGTCAGTTTTTTGCGCGGCCAGCGGCACAGCGGCTAGCGCCGCTAAAGCGAGCTTGCGAATCATGATTCCTCCGGTTGTCCGGCCCGCTATGCCAAAAATCGGATGCAGACCGGCATCGACAAGCTTACCGGTTCCCCAAATGGCGTCAATAAACCGGTCAGCGGATCCAGGCGGAACACGCACACGTTCGAGGACTCCTGATTCGCCGCCAGCAGCCACTTGCCCGTCGGGTCGATCCGGAAGTTGCGCGGAATGCGCCCGCCCGACGGAGTTCGCTCCACCGGCGTCAGCTTGCCGTCGGCGCCCACCGAAAAACTCGCGATGGAATTGTGCCCGCGATTCGACGCGTATACGAATTTGCCGTTCGGATGCACCAGCACTTCGGCGCATGTGCTCTGCCCCGCGAAGTCGGAGGGCAGCGTCGAAACCGTATGGAGTTCCGTCAACTCGCCCGCTCGTTCGTTCCAGGCGAACGCGGTGACGCTCGATCCGAGTTCGTTCACGCCATACGCGTACTTGTACGAAGGGTGGAAGTGAAAGTGCCGCGGACCCACGCCCGCCTTCGCCTTCGCCGCCCCCTTCCGCGCGAGCTTTCCCGCCGCCGGATCGATCTCGTACACGATGTACTCGTCGACGCCGAGATCGGCGACCACCGCCCACTTGTTGTTCTTCGAGATATTCACCGAGTGCGCGTGCGGGCTCGTCTGCCGCTGCGCATGGACGCTCGATCCCTTGTGCTCGATAAACGCGCCTTCGTCGCCCAGCGACAGGTCGGCGTTCAGGCGGTAGGAGATCGTCGAACCCGTGGCGTAATTCACGACGATTAGCATGCGGTTCGTCCGGTCGAGCGCGAGATGGCACGGCGACGACCCGCGCGTCGGCTTCTGATTCAGCTTCTTTAGCTTGCCGTCCGCCTCGATCGAAAACGCCGCCACGATCCCCTCGCCCGCCTCGCCCACCGAATAGAGATGCGTCCCTTTCGGATGGATAGCGAGAAACGACGGATTGCCGATCTCGGCCGCCAACTCCGGCGCGGAAAGCTTTCCGGTGGCGGGATCGAAGTTCGACATCGCGATGCCTTTGCCGCCCGCGCGTGTGTAGGCGCCGAAGTACACGCGGTAGGTCTTGGGCGCGCCGACGGCCGGAGCCAGCGTCGCCGGAGCGGCGAGAATCTCGCGTCTGGAAATATGCATTCGTAGGGAGAGTATCCCGGCGAGCCCCGCTCCCGCAACTCCCCGCGCGGAACCCCGATTTGTTGTAATGCGATCCATGCTTACGTCGAGACTCCATCCGCTTCGGTCCCTCGCGCCGCTGATCCTCTTGATCGCGCCCTGCCTGCGCGCGGCCACGGTCAAACCGGAATCGGTGGGCCTTTCCGAGGAACGGCTGCACCGGATTCGCGAGACGATCCAGCGCTACGTCGACGACCGCCAAATCTCCGGCGCGGTCACGCTGGTCGCCCGCAAGGGCAAAATCGCGCACCTCGATCCTCACGGAAAGATGGACCTCGATGCGAACAAGGCGATGTCCGCCGACTCCATCTTCCGCATCTTCTCGATGACCAAACCCGTCGCGGGCGTGGCCATCTTGATTCTGATGGAGGACGGCAAGCTCCGCCTCAACGACCCCGTGTCGCGCTTCATCCCCGAGTTCAAGAATCTGAAAGTCGCCGTTCCGCTCGAAAAATCGAGCCCCGCCGCCGCTCCGGGCTTCTACACGATTCCACCCACGCGCGAAATCACCGTTCAGGATTTGCTGACCCACGTGTCGGGCCTGGGCAGCGGCGGCCCGAGCGCCATCGAGATCTTCCGCGCCCCGCTGAAGGAAAGTCGAACGCTCGCGGAGTTCATTCCGAAGCTGGCCGAAACGACGCTGAGTTTTCAGCCGGGGTCGCGTTGGACGTACAGCCCGCTGGCCGCGTTCGACACGCTGGGCCGCGTCGTGGAAGTCGCCTCCGGACTGCCCTTCGACCGCTTTCTGCGGCAGCGACTTTTCGACCCGCTCGGCATGAAGGAGACGTTCTTTCATCCCGGCGAGGATCGATGGTCGAGGATGGTCACTTCGTACACGCGCGCCGACGGCGATTTGAAGAAGGCGCAGGACCAGGATTTCCTGCTCAATAAAAAGTACCTTTCGGGCGGCGGCGGATTGACTTCGACCGCCGAGGACTACGCGCAATTCGCGCTGATGCTCGTAAACGGCGGACAGGTCAACGGTAAGCGCATCCTCAGCCCCAAAACCGTAGATCTGATGGCTTCCGTATTCGTCCCCGACACGCTACCGGGCCGCCAACCGGGGCGCGCCTACGGATTGAGCGTGCAAGTGGTGACGGACCCGATCGCCGCCGGGCAACGAGTGTCCGCGGGCAGTTTCGGCTGGGACGGCGCCTTCGGCACGCACTTCTGGGTGGACCCGAAGGAAAAAATCGTCGGCATCCTAATGATCCAGACCAGCAACCCCAATCGGCAACTGGATCGGGATTTCGAAAGCGCCGTCATGCAGGCCGTGATCGAATAAACCTCGGCGGTCGTCATGAACCATTCATCGAAGGGCTGTAGTCTGAGTGGTCATGACGACCGTGTTCGCTCTCGCGTTGCTCGCTCAAATTCCGCAGGCTTTGCCGAACGGCTACGCCCTGCCCAACGGATGGAAAATCACGCCGCTCGGCAAGGCGATTCCCACCGAGGACCTGCTGCTGAACTTGAGCGTCGCGCCCGACGGTAAGGCGCTCGTCGCCACGCACGGTGGCTTTAACCCGCACGGCTTGGTCGTCGTCGATCCCAAAACCGAAGAGGCCGTGCAGCGCATTCCTCTGCCCTCGGCGTGGCTCGGGCTCGCTTGGTCGAACGACGGCAAGCGCCTGTACGCGAGCGGCGGCAACGCGGCCGGGCGGCGCACCAACTCCGCCGCGCCGGTTTACGTCTTCGATTACGCGAACGGACGCTTGAGCGAGAAACCCGTCGCCCTGTGGAAGGACGGAGCGCCCGTCGACAAGACCTACTGGTCCGGTCTCGCGCATCATCCCTCGCGGCCCGTGCTCTACGCGGCCAATCGAGGCAACGATCCGCTCGCGGGTTACATCGCGATCTTCGACACCGCGACCGGCAAACTCGACGGCAAGATTACCGTCGAGGCGTCGCCTTACGATCTCGTGTTGACGCCCGATGGTTCGACCCTTTACGTCTCCAACTGGTCGAGCGATTCCATCTCGGTGATCGACACCGCGTCCCGCAAAGTCGTCTCGCGGATCGCTTGCGGCGACAACCCCAACGACATGGAACTCGGCGTCGACGGCCGGCTCTACGTGTCGAATGGCAACCTCAACACGGTCTCGGTGATCGACACAAAGAAGCGAATGGTGGTGGAGACCGTCAACGTGGCACTCACACCCAACGCGCCTCCCGGGGCCACGCCCAACGCGCTAGCCCTCGACCGTTCGGCGAACATGCTGTTCGTCGCCAACGCCGACAACAACGCGATCGCGGTAATCAACGTCGCGACGCCCACGCGCAGCGAAGTCCTGGGATTCATGCCCGCCGGTTGGTATCCTTCGGCGCTCGCCCTGCTGCCCGGCCGTCTGGCGGTGGCGAATTCGAAAGGCTTGGGCGGCTATTCCGACGAGCGCGGACCGCACTCGCCGCTCGCGCTCGATGGCAATAAGCAAGGCTTGGGCTCCGTGAAATCGCTCCAAAAAGGCAGCATTCACTTAGTCGGCGTTAAGAACCTCAAGAGCGAGATTCGCGGCTGGACGCGCCAAGTCTACGAGAACGTCCCCTACAACGATTCCCAACTGACGCGCGCCCGCGCCGCCAAGGAGCCCTCGGTCGTTCCGAGCGAAGTCGGTATTGGCTCGCCTATCAAGCACGTGATCTACGTCATCAAGGAAAACCGCACCTACGATCAGGTCTTCGGCGACCTCAAGAAAGGCAAAGGCGACCCGCGCCTCACCATCTTCGGCTGGGACGTCACTCCCAACCACCACATGATCGCCGAAAACTGGGTGCTCTTCGACAACCTCTACTGCGACGGCGAGGTCAGCGTCGACGGGCACAGTTGGTCGAACTCCGCCATCGCGACGGACTTCAACGAGAAGCTCTGGCCGGCGAATTACGGCGGTCACAGCGCGGGCAATCGCGCGGCGGCTTACGTTCCCTCGGGCGGACATCTTTGGGACCTCGCCGCCAAGGCCGGGCTCACTTACCGCAGCTACGGCGAGTACGCGCAGCGCGCCAGCGACGGCTCCGCGATGGAGGCCGCGCAAGGCGTTACCGGGCTGCTCGGCCACGTCGCGCCTAAGTTCAAGCTGCCCGGGATGCGCGACACCGACAATGTCCGCGAGTTCATCCGCGAGTTCGACGAATACGAGAAAAATTTCGATTCCCCGGACCCGAACAAGCGCCTGCCGAACCTCATCGTGATGAGCCTGCCCGAAAATCACACCCAGGGTACGCGCCCCGGCGTACCCACGCCCCGCGCCATGAACGCCAACGCCGACCACGCCGTCGGCATCCTCGTCGAGCGTGTCTCGAAAAGCAAGTATTGGCCGCAAACCGCGATGTTCTTTATCGAGGACGACGCGCAAGACGGCCCCGATCACGTGGACGCGCGCCGCACGGTCGGCCTCGTCGTCAGCCCCTACGCCAAGCGCGGCGTGGTCGATTCGAACCTCTACACGACGTCCTCGATGCTCCGCACTATGGAACTGCTTCTCGGGCTCCCGCCGATGACGCAGTACGACGCCGCCGCTCTCCCGATGTACGCCGCCTTCGGCACTTCGCCCGACCTTCGCCCCTATACCGCGCTCGCACCGCGCATCGACGTCAACGAGAAGAACGGCGTCGCCGCCTGGGGCGCGAAAGCGTCGCTCGAAATGAATCTCGACGAGATCGACCAAGCGCCGATGGCCGAGTTCAACGAAATCATTTGGAAGAGCGTCAAGGGCGCCGATTCGCCCATGCCCCCGCCCGTGCACCGCTTCCGGTTTCCCGCGAAATCCGCCCGCGAGCGATAGCGGCTACCTACCGAGCGGCACGCGATACTCGATGCCCGCGACGATCGCCCGTCCCGGCATCGCGACTCCGGGAATCTCTTCGTACACGGCGCCGTTGAAGTTCGTCAGTTGCACGAACGGCCGGAAGTTTCCCGACGCCCGCGCCGCGTAGAAATCGGCGACGGCGTACGGATCGCGCCCCAGCCGTTCGAGCGCGCCGATCCGCAATCGCGTCACGACGCCGCGCGGCCAAACTCGCCGCCAGCCGGCGAGCCCCGAATGCACCGGGTAGTTGAATACGTACTTCGACTGCACTCCCGCCAGCGCCGTCTGCGCGCCCTTCAACCCCGTGTACTGAAAATCGAGCCCCTTCCAATCGACGCCCGCCTCCACCCCCGTGAAGCGCAATCGATGAATGTTCGCCGCGCGCCAAATGTCCGTCGCGCTCGCCCGCACGTAATCGATCCCGTCGCGTTCGCGGCGCTGGAAGACGGTGACTTGCGCCCGTAATTCGCCTCGCCAATTCCAATCGAGACCGCCTTCGTAGCTCCACGCGGTCTCGGGGCGAAGATCGGGCGAACCGCGATTCGCCGGGTCTTGGTAGTACAGATCGGTGAACGTCGGCACCCGAAACGCCCGGCTCACGCCGCCGCGAACCTTCAAGCTCGGCCCCAGCCAAGCGCCCGCCGCCAGCGACGGACTCACCTGATGCCGAAACCGTCCATACACTTCGTCGCGCACGGCGGCGGAAAACGAAAATCGCCGCAACGCCCGAGCGTCCAGAGCCGCGTACGCCGCCCCGCGCGCGCGGCTATGTTGGCCGAGATTGTTACTCGCGATGCGGTCGCCGTAGCCTTCCACGCCGTAGTGCGCTTGCAGCGCTCCGTTGCGCCAATCCTCGCGCCGCCGCACGGCCGCTTGCCAGCTTTCGCTCGCGTGACGATTGGTGAACACTTGCGGACGGTCGCGGTACAGCACGAACAAATCGGTGTGCCGCCGGTATCCGAAACTCGCGTTCGTGCGTTTTCCCAGGTCCTGCCGCAACCCCGCGAACCACGTCTTCGTCCGCTCCCACGAGTTAAAGTTGCCGTAGAACCGCTCCGCGCCGAAGGGACGATCCGCGTGCCCGAGCGTGACGTTCGTCCAGCCCAACGCCGTCGAGACGTGCGTCAGCGCGGCGGCGGACAGGTTGCGGTAGTCGCGGTTCGGGATAAAGCCGGTCGAAAAGTCGCGCGACACGTTGACTTGCTGGTTGACGCGCCCCCGCGCCCAGTCGAGCCCCACCGACTGCTGGTTGACGCCGAAATTCCCGAGCCCGCCTCGCAGCCGCAATTCGCTCGCCTCCGGCCGCCGCGTTCGAAAATGGACGACGCCGCCCACCGCGTCCGAACCGTAATGCGCCGACCCGCTGCCCTTCAGCACTTCGATTGACGCGAGCGAATCGAGCGCCACCGGCAGGTTCAAGTGATGATGTCCCGATTGCGCGTCGTTCACCCGCAGCCCGTCGAGCAGCACCAGCGTCTGCCCGAACGTCCCTCCGCGAATCGACAAATCGCCTTGGATCGTGTTCGGCGCGCGCTGGCGCAGGTCGAGCGAGGAATCGAGCTTCAGCAAATCGGCGAACGTGTTCGCCACCAGCCGCAGCCCTGTGACGTTGAGCACGCGCACGGACCGGTCCGCCTCTTCGAGCGGGATCGGATCCCAGACTCCGGTAACGACCATCTGGTCCCGCCGCTGGGCCGTGGCGGCGAGGGAGAAGAAAATAAGAAGAAAAGATTTCGGCATCTACGTGGACCGGGAAGCGCGCGTTGACGCCGGGGCGTTGGCTTTGGTGTAATTGGAGTTCCCACCCCGCTCCTCGGTAGCTCAATGGTAGAGCATTCGGCTGTTAACCGAAGGGTTGTAGGTTCGAATCCTACCCGAGGAGCCAAACACTTCTTTACTCCGCCCGCAGCTTGACATAGAGATCGCCGCCCTGTTTGCGGAATTGCGCCGACATCTCGGTTAGCCCTTGCTCCGCCATATCGCGAATCTCCTGCGTGATCTTCATCGAACAGAATTTCGGCCCGCACATCGAGCAGAAATGCGCCACCTTCGCCCCGCCCGCGGGTAGCGTCTCGTCGTGATACTTTTCCGCCGTCTCCGGGTCGAGCGCAAGGTGAAATTGATCCCGCCACCGGAAATCGAACCGAGCCCGGCTCAGCGCGTCGTCCCATTGCCGCGCGCCCGGATGCCCTTTCGCGAGATCGGCCGCGTGCGCCGCGATCTTGTAAGCGATAACGCCGTCCTTGACATCCTGCTTGTTCGGCAGTCCCAGGTGCTCCTTCGGCGTGACGTAGCAAAGCATCGCGGTGCCGAACCAGCCGATCATCGCCGCGCCGATCGCGCTCGTGATGTGGTCGTAGCCCGGCGCGATATCCGTCGTCAGCGGACCCAGCGTATAAAACGGTGCGCCCGCGCACACCTTCACCTGCCGGTCGACGTTCTCCTTGATCAAGTGCATCGGCACATGGCCCGGACCCTCGATCATCGTCTGCACGTCGTGCTTCCAGGCGATCTGCGTTAGTTCGCCCAGCGTGTCGAGTTCCGCGAACTGCGCCGCGTCGTTCGCGTCGGCGATCGAGCCCGGCCGCAACCCGTCGCCCAGCGAGAAGCTCACGTCGTAGGCGCGCAGAATTTCGCAAATGTCCTCGAAATGCGTATACAGAAAATTCTCGCGATGGTGCGCCAGGCACCACTTGGCGAGAATCGATCCGCCGCGCGACACGATGCCCGTCACACGATTCGCGGTCAGCGGAATGTAGCGCAGCAGCACGCCCGCGTGGATGGTGAAGTAGTCCACGCCCTGCTCGGCCTGCTCGATCAGCGTGTCGCGGAACGCCTCCCAGTTCAGGTCCTCCGCGACGCCGCCCACTTTTTCGAGCGCCTGGTAAATCGGCACCGTCCCCACCGGCACGGGCGAGTTGCGCAGAATGCGCTCGCGCGTTTCGTGAATGTTCTTACCGGTGGACAAGTCCATGATGGTGTCCGCGCCCCAGCGCGTGGCCCACACCATCTTTTCCACTTCCTCCTCGATCGACGACGTTACCGCCGAGTTGCCGATGTTGGCGTTCACCTTCACCAGAAAGCGCGAGCCAATGATCATCGGCTCGCTCTCCGGATGCCGGATGTTGGCGGGGATAATCGCGCGTCCCGCCGCCACTTCGTCGCGCACCAGCTTCGCCGGAACGCCCTCGCGCACGGCGATAAATTCCATCTCGCGCGTGATTTCGCCGCGTCGCGCGTAGGCGAGCTGCGTCACCGGAGCCTTCGTGCCCCGTTCGGCTATCCAAGGCGCGCGCAGTTTCGGCAAGCCCGCGTGCAGGTCCGGCGCAAACGCGGAATCCGTGTACGGCCCCGAGGTGTCGTACACCCGCAGGGGCGCTTCGCCGCCTTCCAGCGCGATCTCCCGCATCGGGACGCGAACGTCGGGGAAGAACGAACTGGGTTCGAAAACCTTGCGTGAACCGGGTAAGGGGCCGAGTGTGATCTGCATAAACGTAACGCTACATGTACAGGTTACCAAGCCCCTTGCGAAGTTCGGAATGGCGCTCTTTCGCTCACGCCAAAGCGTAAACGTGGAAAAACCAAATTGTCGCTAAATTACCCTTGATTTTTTTTTTGGGGGGGGGTAGAATCTCGCCATGAAGCCACTAATAATGCGGTTTATCGCCGCGCTTTTTCTATTCGTTGCCGTTCCAGTCAACGTCAACGCTCAACTCTCAGGCTGCCAGGAAATCGTCTCTTACCAGGGCCAATGGGGTTATTGTCCGTGCTGCGGAGAAATGGAGTGCTGTAACTCAACTTGGGCGCAGCTTTATTGCCCTGAGCTTAATAAATACTGCACCGTGTATTGGTTCTGGTGCGAAAGCCTGTACAGCTTTCGGATGGGCACTCACGCGGAATGCATCTAAATAGGAAGGAGAATATTTATGATCGTTAAGTACGCAATTGCGTCATTCGCACTTTCGATGGCGAGCATCGCCCAGCAGCGCTCTTTCTCCGCTACTTGGCAACCCCAGTACCTCGATATCCCGGTTGCCCCTCGCTATTCGATCCAACTTCCGGAAACGGCCGAGGCTCGTATCGCGGTAAGTGTCGGGGAAGCGGAACGTCCGTCGATTTGCGTCGCCCTTCTCGAAATCGGCGAGATGGGAATGTTTACCGGTATTCGGAACCTGACAGGCGCCGAAATTCGAGTCGTGGGCGGCGACATCGCGCTCGACGCTCAAGATCGGATTCGCGCTGCGGCGATTTTCGTCCGGCTGCCCAAGCCATCGCATCTTTTGGTGCGCTCGATGGGACGGGAGGCCGAGTGGAAACAACCGAGCAACGCCGTCTGGCGCAATGGCGCTTTCGAGCCGGTTGGGACAGTCTATCCCGGCCCTGTCATGGGCGATCTGGTTAGGGCGATTCGCGGCGGAGGCGCGCCTGCGGGCCGGGTTGCGGAAAGCCGCTTGCTTCGCGACTCGAAGGGAGACTGGCATCCGACCCTCCCTCTTCTCCAGAGCCATATCGATCGGTGCGTTCTGCCAAGCTCCGTGTCGGCAACTAGCCCAGGCTCGTCTGTAGTTCGCTTTCGAGTGGATACGCAGGGCCGTGTATTCGGCACACACGTCGTATTCGCTAGCGATGGGCCGAATAGCTCCAAGCCTTTGGAGTCCGTTGTTACGGCCTTAGAGGGTTGTACTCTTAAGCCGTTTGAACAAAATGGCGCGCCGGTAACCGTTGTTGCCGAGATTCCGGTGGCCTGGAGCCCCGACGGAACGATCCAGACACCACTCAAACCATAGAACCAGCCCGTCGCCTCCTCGGCCTTGTCGGTGCGCGCTAAACTTCGGAGGATCTTTCCGGTTTCTTCGGGCCGCGTCCGCCCCATCTCAAGATTGGAGGCCTATGCGGTTTCCCGCTTTGCTCGCTTTCGCTTTTCCGCTGGCCGCACAGCCGGCGCTCGACGGCCTGGCGCCCGGTTCGATCCGTTATAAGTGGATCCACGGCTCGATCTGTGCGGCGAACAATCGCGACCCGCGCCTCCAAGTGGTGCCCTACAACGACACGACGATCGTCATGCGCGAGAACATGGCGATCCACTGGGAAGCGCCGTTCACCTATCTTCTGGTGGGCCGCGAGCGCGCGCTGCTGATCGACACCGGGGCGACGCCCGAGGCGAAATACTACCCGCTGCGAACCACCGTCGACGGATTGATCCGCCGCTTCTCCAGCCTCGCCGGAAAAGCCGATTTACCGCTCACCGTGGTCATGACCTCGCCCGAGGACATCGCCCAGAACCAAGGGTTGCGGCAGTTCGAGGGACGCCCGAACACCACCGTCGCGCAGCCGTCCGCCACGATGGATCTTGGCGGCCGTACCGTCACCGTGATTCCCACGCGCGGAACGCACAAGGACGGTGTGACCTATTACGACTCCGCCACCGGACTGCTTTTTACCGGCGACTTCCTCTTTCCCGGCCGCGTCCTGATCGCCAACGACGCCGATTACGTCGCGTCGCTGGAACGCCTCAGAGCGTTCGCCGAAACGCATCCCGTCAAGTGGCTCATGGGCGGGCACATTGAAATGCAGGCGCTCCCCGGACTCGCCTACTCCACGCGCACCAACTTCAAACCCAACGAGCGCGTCCTGCAAATGGAGCCGGAGGAGATCGGTGAGGCGCTGAAACACGCGCACCGCATAGCGGGTAAGGAAGAAGTCGCCATCCGCGCGAACTTCATCCTGATTAACCGCCTCGGTCCCGACACGCTCGGGCGTTGGCCCGACGATCTGCCGCGTCCGCCCTTCGGAGCGTTCCTGCGATGACCGCGCTCGTTCTGCTCGCCCTCGCCGCCACTCCGCCGAGTATCGACTTCGCCTCAAACTTGCCCGCGAAGGGAACTTTCCCCGCGAAGTGGATCCACGGATCGCCCTCGTTGCTCGACAACACCGACCCGCCCATCCAAGTCCACTGGTTCAACGAGCACACCGTCGTCATGCGCGAGAACAAGGCCTACAACTACGAGGGCGCGTTTATGTATCTCTACTTCGGCAACGACCGCGCGATTCTGCTCGACCAAGGTTCGACATCTTCGCCTACGGAGTGGCCGCTGCGCCAAACGGTAGACAAGCTGATCGACGGTTGGACGAAGAAGCACAAGCGCGCCGCCGACTACGAACTCGTGCTCGCCTTCAGCCACCTGCATGGCGACCATTACGCGGCGAGCCCGCAGTTTCTCGACCGCCCCTACACCCGCATCATGGGCTTGACGCACGAGCAGATGGTTCGCTTTTGGGGCATGAAGAATTACCCGGACGATCGCGTCGAATTCGATCTTGGCGGCCGCAAGATTTGGGTGTGGGGCAATCCCGGCCACATCGATTCCGAGTTCGCCTACTACGACACGTATACGCAGATTCTGTTCACCGGCGACATGTTCTATCGCGGACGCTGCTACGTCGGCAACTTCGCGGCGTGGATGGCGAGCATGAAGCGGCTGGTCGAGTTCGCCGAGAAACACCCCGTCGCGCACATCGTCGGCTGCCACATCGAAATTTCGAAGGCTGGCAAGGATTACCCGCGCGCCACCACGTACCAGCCCGACGAGCCGCCGCTCCAGATGGACGTGGCGATGCTGAAGCGCACTTACGAATTCGGGAAAACCATCGCGAAGCCGGGCATCTACTTCACCGGCGACGTCTACATCGCCAACCAAACTCGCGGGACCATAACCATCGACAAGAATCCGTACGTCTATTAACCGGGACGCGGATGGGCCTAATCGTTCGCCTTGACCCGTCCGATAGCCCTGATGTACGCTTTGGGTTCGTCATGTAAACGAAATTCCAAGGACTTGCAAACCCGGATCGTGACCCTTTTCCTCCGAATCGCCGTTCCTTTCGCCCTTCTCGCCACGGGCATTGTCGCCCAAGTGGTTCCCAGTGAACTGGATGACCTGATTTCTCGGGCTCAGAACCGCGTGCTGGTCGGCAAACGCCTGCTCCAATCGGGCGATCTCGAAGGCGCGCGCCGCTCGTTCGATCGGGCCGTCGAGATTCTCCTCAACGCGCCGCTAACGGCCGAAGATAGGGCGAAAGTGGAGCGCCGCCTCGAAGAAATCGTGGACCTGATCTACCGCTACGACGTTGAGCGGCTAGGCGCGGGGAATCCGGCCGGAGAGCCTTTCGACCAATCTCCTCTCGACGAAATTCGCGAGTTGAACTTCCCGCTCGACCCTCGGATGAAAGGGCTGGTGCGCCAGCAAATCGAAGCTACCCAGTCGCAATTGCCGCTCGAAATGAACGATTCGGTGCTGAGCTTTGTGAATTACTTCACCACCGGGCGCGGGCGCGGCACGCTGATTAACGGGTGGCGGCGCAGCCACCGCTACAAGCCGATGATCGAGCGCATCCTCGCCGAAGAGGGCGTTCCCCAAGAGTTGATTTATCTCGCGCAGGCGGAATCGGGATTTCTGCCGCGCGCGGTCTCGCATAAAGCCGCTTGCGGTATGTGGCAGTTTGTCGCGTTTCGCGGCAAGGAGTACGGGCTCGACCAGACCTCGCTGATCGATCTGCGGCTCGATCCGGAGCGCGCCACCCGCGCCGCCGCCCGGCACCTCAAAGACCTGTATCGCGAGTTTGGCGACTGGTATTTGGCGATCGCCGCCTACAATTGCGGCCCGGGTTGCGTATCGCGCGCGGTGGAGCGCATCGGATCGGCGGATTATTGGGAATTGCGGCGCGTGAACGCGATTCCGCGCGAAACCACCAATTACGTCCCCATCATCCTTGCGCTCACCATCGTCACCAAGAACGCCAAGGACTACGGGATCGATTTGAGCGATCCCGACCCGGCCATCGAGTACGACACCGTGACGCTCGACTCTCCGGCGAACCTGGATCTGATCGCCGACGCGGCGGACATTCCGGTTTCGGGAATTCGCGATCTAAACCCGTCGCTGTTGAAGAACGTCGCTCCGGCCGGGCACGAGGTTCGAGTGCCTCGGGGCCTCTCCGGTCAGATCGTCTCCGCCATCGAGGCCGTGCCCGTAGCGCAACGGGCGTCCTGGCGTTTGCACCGCGTGCGCCCCGGCGAGAACCTCGCCGAAATCGCGCAACGCTACCGAATGACGCCCAAATCGATTCTTTCGGCGAACTCGCACAGCGGCGACGGCCTGTCCGAAGGCGACGTGCTGATGATTCCGGTATCGGCGGCGGCTCCGGCGGCTAAGTCCAAGGCGAAGGTTCGCCCGGCGGTAGCGAAAAAGAAAGCGCCCGCGCGCAAACCGGCGTTCCCCGTAGCTTCGCGGAGGGCGTCGGCGCGATGATGTTCCGGCCCGACGACCTCGACGATTTCGAGTACGAGGCGGAGCACATCGAGTTCGAGGCGGAGGTGAGCGAATTCCGCCGCGAGGAAGACGACGAAGACCTGTTCCTCGACGACGAGATTCCGGTGGAGATTTCGCCCGCGATTCTGGCTGCGCAGGCCGTCCAACCACCCGCCGTGCCCGCGCCTATTAGGAAAAGCGCCCCGCCGCCCCCAAAGCCCGCACCGGCGAAGAAGCTTCCACCCGCTAAACCCGCGCCGGTCTCAAAATCTCCGGCGAAGCCCGCCAAAGCTCCGATCAAGAGCAAAGCGAAAGCTCCGGCGAAGAAAGCGATTAAGAAGACCGCCGTGAAAGCCCCTCCGAAAAAAGCTCCGGCAAAGAAAGCTCCGTCGAAGAAGACTCCCGCCAAGAAAAGCCCGGCTAAGAAAGCCGCCGTCAAAAAGACGGCCCGGAAACGCTAGGCCGTTTTCGAAACCGCGGCACGACACCGCTCGAACAGCTCGATCAACGCGTCGGCGTGCTCTTCGGGTGTTCGAATCTGGCGCTCTTTTCCGAACCCCGCCGCCGACTGCCCTTTTCCATAACCCGTGGTGGAGGCGATGAACTTCATCATTTCGAGCGCAACTTGGTTGTCGCCTCCGTCCTTCGCCTTATCGTTATCCCGATCCTGGGCGTTCGATTCCTCGGACACACGCACCTCTTTCAAAACAAAATGGGTAGACTTCTAATTTAGCCCAACCGCCCTTCCCATGCCCGTTCAGGCTCGTCAGTTCGTCCGGAAGATGCGTGGCGGGGCGCAATCGCATCTCGTCGAGGCGAGCGACGGGCATTTCTACGTCGTCAAGTTCTCGAACAACCCCCAGCACCGGCGGATTCTCGTGAACGAATGGCTCGGTTCGGCGGCGTTCGAATACCTTCGCATCCAGACGCCCGCCCCCCGGATCGTCGAGGTCGCACAAGAGTTTTTGGACGCGCACCCCGAAATCCATTTCCAATTGGGCGCTTCCCGGCAAGCCGTCGAGCCCGGTTGGCATTTCGGCTCGCGATATCCCGGACACCCGCATCGCCTCGCGGTATACGACTTTCTGCCGGATCAACTGCTCGGTTCGGTACACAACGCGCGGGATTTTCTGGCGGCCTACGTCGCCGACCGCTGGCTGGGCAACGCCGACGCCCGGCAAGCGATCTTTTTCCGCGCCCAAATTCGCGAGTGGACCGGCCAGGCGGAGATGCATCCCCTCCGCAAGGGCTTCTTGGCCCAAGCGATCGATCACGGGTTTCTGCTCAACGGCCCGCACTGGACGTTTCCCGATAGCCCGCTGCAAGGACTCTACTTTCGGCATCGCGTCTACGATTCCGTCACCTCGATCGATAGTTTCGAGCCGTGGTTGACGCTGGTCGAGAGTTTTCCGGTCGAGAAACTCGACGAAGCGTGTCGCGGCGTGCCGCCCGCGTGGCTGGCCGACGACGACGCCCTGCATCTCGAACGGCTGATCGACGTACTGTTGCGACGCCGGAAGCGGGTGGCCGACATGATTCGCGAAACACGGGATGGCCGGGTGAATCCCTTCTCGAATTGGCGCTAGGCGGCCGCTAGTCGCTCGAGAGCGCCGAAAACACGTCCGCCGCGACCAGTTCGGCCGTGGCGTCGGCTAGCAGGATGCCGTTGCGAAAGTGGCCGAACGCGCACCAGACGTTCGAGTGGCCGATCCGGCCTACTTCCGGAACGCCCGAAGGCGTCGCCGGCCGAAATCCGCACCAGGCGTCCACCGGGGTTTCGCCGCGCAACTCCGGCCACAGAGCCTCGCCCCGCGCGCGCAACTCGTCGAGCGCCGCCCGGTCGAGCGTGCGGTCGAAGCCCACGAGCTCCTCGGTCGATCCCACGATCGTAAGCCCGTTCGACCGCTGGAGAATATACGTGTGTCCGCGTCGTAGCGTCGGTAGGAGGGTGCCCCGCGGCATCTTGTAGGCCAGCAGATGCCCCCGTACCGGAAAGCACTCCGGCAGCCCTGGAATTCGGCCGCTCCACGCCCCAGCGGCCACTATCGCCACCCGAACGTTCAATTCGTCGAGGGACCGAACCTCCCTGCCTTCCTCGATCTCTAATTCCTGGGCCAACGCCGCGACCAGATCGCGCGGATTCACCTGCGCCTCGTCGGGAAACTCGTGCGCCGAGCCGTCTTCGCCGTATTCGATCGCTCCCGAAATTCGAAAATCGACCGCGCCCGGCAGGCTCGCGACAAACGTCGGATAGTCGGCAAGAGCCTGACGCGCCAATCGCGTCCAGTACGCGTCGGGAAACGCTTCGCTGTGAGGAGCCAACATTCCGGCGCCCGCCCAACTCGCTTCCCGACCCACACGGCCCTTTTCGAGGACCTTCACGGAAAGTCCTAAGCTCGTCAGCCGCCGCGCCACCGCCAAGCCCACCAGCCCGGCGCCCACGACCATCGCATCGAAACGCAACCCTCATCGTAACGGTTGATAATCGAAAGTAGTTCCCACGTTAAGCATGCACCGCCACTTGCTTCACAACGACGCCATCCGCGACACCGCCGAGCACCTTCTCTCCCCGGGGCAGGTCGGGCTGCTCAACGGATGGGGCGTTTTCTCGACTCTCCGCGTCGTCGACGGCGCGCTCTTCGCCTATCCCCGCCATTTCGCCCGTATGGCCCGCGACGCCAAGCTGCTCCACGTTCCGTTTCCCGATTCGCCCGATTGGCTGGAGTCGCGTCTGCTGCGTCTGGTCGCCGCCAACGAGGCTTGGAATTCCACGTTGCGTGTCACCGTCGTGCGCAACAAGGGCGGGATGTTCGAGGGGCCGGGAATCGAGCGCGACTTCGACTTAATCGCCTTCACGAAAGACCTGCGCGATTGGGGAACGTCCGCCCGCCTGGCCGTCGCCCCGCAAGCGCGCCACGCCACACATGCGTTCGCGGGGACCAAAATGCTTTCGTGGTCGTTCAATCTGGTGATGCTCGAACAAGCCGCCGCTCGCGGCTACGACGAGGTGGTGTTACTGAACGAGCGCGGCGAGGTTAGCGAGTGTACGTCGGCGAACCTGTTCGCGACCTTCGGCGGCGAGGTGGCGACGCCACCGCTCGATTCCGGCTGTCTGCCCGGGATCACCCGCGCCGTCCTTCTCGAAGAGATTCGAGTCCCCGGCCTGCGTTTCGCCGAGCGCGCGTTGACGATGGGCGATCTGGAGCGCGCCGACCGCGTCTTTATGACTTCCTCGACGAGGAACGTTCTTCCGGTCGATGAGATCGAGGGGGTGAGCCTGAACCGCCGCGGAGACGCCGTCCAGCGTCTGGCGGACGCGTTCGAGGAGCGTCTACGTTCGTACGCGCCCGTCCCAAGCGTCTAGGCCCGCCGTTTCGCCATGCTTCGATTCCACTGCCGCCATTGCGGTTGCCGCGATTACCGGTTGATTCCCGTCGTCGCCGGAGTTTTGCCGCGTCTGTTGCGGAAACTCGGCATGGAGCGGGTGCGTTGCCGAAAATGCGCTCAGCTCTCCTGGGCGAGCTTGTGGGGTCTGCGGCTTCTTCACCTCGCGCGTTGCCCGTCATGCTACCGCACCGAACTCACCACGTGGTCCGAAAAGTATCATCGAGCCACCGCGTGGCAGTCTTGGCGCATCGCCTTCGGCGCAAGGCGCGTGCGCTGCGCCGCTTGCCGCTGTAACTTCGTGAGTTTTCGGAAGGTTGCGGCGGCCTCGGGGCGAGTTGTAACGGGCGGACTCGACCAACGCGCGGCGGGATGACTCCCGGGTAGCGGTCCCAAAAAAGAAACGGTTCCAAGCGACCTTTGGTCCGATCCGTTTCCCACCGGCTAGCTCGGCTGAAACCGGCGACCTCGCTCGGTACCCGTATCCCGGTCGCTCCGCTGGGTTGTGATTACCGCCCCAGCCTCGACGCTTCCGTTCTTCGAGCCCTTTGTCGGGGCCGAAGCGGGGCGGTCGCGACGGCCTTTCGCTCTCCCCCGGCGAACCTTCCCGCTTCCGGGCGTCCGCAGGGAGGTCAACGCTCCCGGCCTACCGCTTCCCGCGCATTGGCAAAATTCCGGAAGGACCGTTCGGCGTCCCGCTCGCCGCCTCGCCTTTTCGTATGTGGCGGGGCGGGTCCTGGCGGAAGCCCGTTTCCTTCTTCCTTTCGCCAACCGCTGAACGTTCCTTTCGCCGCCGCTCCCCCGCTTCGGGTTGGCCCTCATCGGGCGTCCCCGTCGCGGTTCACCGCGCTCGACGCAAGTACCGTCCAGACCGCTTGCCGATCCGATTCGCCCGATTTCCCTTCGCTCCCCGTCGGGCAGAAATACGTCTTGCCCTTCGGATCGTCGTTCCAGGTTCGCTACCAACCGTCCGGCGATCGTTCCATTAACCTCTTGGAACCGACTCCGATTCTGCGCTGAAACCGAATTGTAGTCAAAGAAAAAACGCGGCCGCCGGGGAGTTAGTCAACGAAACTATCGCTATGCTTTTCAGCCACTTCACGAAGACGCCTTGTGCAACGTCTGTGGATAAATCAGCGCGGCGGCGAAATGTTTGCGGGTTTAGCGGAAAGAATCATCCCCTCGGAAGTCGCCGCCCAAACCGTTCCGCCCGGAGCGCCGGCCAGGCACGCGCCTTGCGCCACCGCGCGATAGTCCGCCGTCAAAGGTTCCCAACGGTCGTACGGCGCGGCCGCCGAACGATACAGAAACAGCTTGCCCGGAATCGGGATGCCGCGAATCGCGGTGGCGGGCTCCACCGCCGCCAGAATTGCCGAGCCGTCGGCGAGAATCTCGACGTCCAGCGGCAGCCGGGTCTTCTCCCGAAACACTCGCAGGCTTTTTCCCCCCGCTAGATCGATGCGGAATACTTCGCCCGGATAGTCGAACGTATCGCCGAACCTCACGATCGCCAGCGCCGATCCGCGATCGCTCATCGCCACCCGGCTCACCTTACCGAAAATCGAGCTGGTCGAAGGTTTCCAATTCCTGCCACCGTCGGTCGACTCCATCACGATCAGCACGTTCGGCTGCTCGAACCGTCGGCGCGACGCCTTCGGATCGAGCCACGTCGGAAGGTCGGGCCCGAATCGTAACCGGCGCGGAGGCGGCGCGGAGTACCCGGTCGCGAGACCGATATGGCGGCCCAGCGAATCCCGAATCAGCGATACGGTGGTGAAGGCCGTCGTCTCCGCCCGCGTCGAGACCGCCTCGCCGCCCGCCACCTTGGTCCAGGTCTTGCCGCCGTCCGTCGTCTCGAGAAACAGCTTCGGCGCGCCCACCAGGAAGCCCCGCCGCTCGTCGGTGAAGTGTACGGCGATCGCGCCCTGCATTCCCTTCACCTTGCGCCACGACCGTCCGCCCTCCTCGCTGCGCCACACGCCCTTTACGGTCACCATCCAGCCGAGCGAATCGTTCAAAAAGAACGCCGACAAAGGAACTTCGGGAACCTTCTCGACGGTCCAGTTGGCGCCCGCGTCGTTGGTCGAGACCATGCAACCGCTCACCCGTCCCTTTACGCTCCAAGCGCCGAGCGCCACACCGCGACGTTCCGAAGGAAAATGCAAGTCGGCGAACTCGATCGCCTCGTCGTCCTTGTCGAGCAGGTAGCGGACCTCGAAATCCGGTGGCGCGGCTTGGACGACGCTTCCGCCCAACGCGGCCAGCGCGGAACGGCGAGTGACGCGAGTCATCGAGCGGCGGCCGGAAATAGCAGCTCCACGTGATTCGCGGCGTCGATCGCGGCGGGGTCCACCCGCGCCAGCAGCAGCAGCGTCCCGATCTGCTCCCCAATCGTCGTCAGAAATTCCATTTCGGCGCCGCTCGGCTGATGCGGCATCCGGTGTTGCGTATTGATCACGCCCACCACTCGCCCGCGGGCGACGATGGGCGCCGAAAGAAACGCCTCGTAGTTGTCTTCGGGCAGGTTCTGGAACTTTTTGAACCGACGGTCGCGATACGCTTCCGAGGAAATCGACAGCAGTTTCCGCTCGCGCGCCACCCAACCGGTGAGTCCTTCGGACATCTTCAACCGCACGTGGCCCAGCGCGCCGGGATTGCTTTTGTTGGCCGAGCACAGCACCAATTCGTCCGCGTCGATCAGGTAGATCAGGCACGAATCGCATTGGGTGAAATCGACGATGATCTTGTTGATGCCCTTCAGAATGTCGGGCAAACTCATTTCCCGCGCCATGAACCGGCTGATTTGTTGAAAGAGGCGCACTTGCCGCTCGGCCAGCTCGAGCTGCGTTTCCAGCTCCTTCGCTTTCGACACGAGCTAATTATCCTCCAAGTGCTACGATAAAGCTGCTTGTGGCGCACCCCGCGCCCGCGAGCCTTACGACATGTGGGATTGGAATAAGAAAAAAGAGGAGGAGCCCCGCGCGGCGGTCGTCCCCGCGCCCATCCCGGCGCCCGCGCCCGCGACGCCCAGGCCCTCCGCCCCAAATCAACCGGGAGTGTCCATGAACCCTTCTTCCCCTCGACCGGAATCGGATTCGCGCAATGTCGCGGCGATCGGCAAAAGCGTCGCCGTGACGGGCCAGATCGTCAGCAAGGAAGATCTGTATATCGACGGCGAGGTGGACGGCACGGTCGAGTTGCCGGAAAATCGCCTCACCATCGGAGCGAACGGTAAGGTAAAAGCCAACGTGCGCGCGCGCGAGGTGGTCATCCTCGGCTCGATACAAGGCAACGTCGAGGCCACCGAGAAGGTGGAGATTCGCAAGGACGCGCGTTTGGGCGGCGACATCCGCACGGCGCGCATCGTGATCGAGGACGGCGCGGTGTTCAAGGGCAACATCGACATCGTGCGTCCCGAAGCGCGCGCCCCCAAAGCGCAGGCCGCCGCCGCGACTCCGGCTCCTCAGCCGCAACCCGCGCCCGCGCCGCAACCCGCGCAGGCGACCCTCTCGCCCGAATTGAAACGTTAACTCCGGGGCGCGCGGAGCCATGCTGAAAGATGCGCTGAGATCGATCTTCGGCAAACCGCCGCTCTCCTCGGAAATCGGGAATCCCGCGCGCACGACGCCTTCTATCGTCGAAAAACCCGCTCCGCTCGGGCCCCCGTCGGTGCGCCAGTCTCCCGGGCTGGACCAGTTTTTCCAGAGCCTCGAAGGCGCGCCCACGCGCCGCATTCTCGACCTGTCTGGCGCGAGCCAGGCGAATCTCAACGCCCTCATGGAGTTCGGCCATCGTCTCTACTGCGAGGATTTCGTGGCGACGATGGAGCGCGTGTTCGGCGACGGTCCGGAATTCTACACCCGGCAAGCGGACCCGGACGAGATGACGCGCTTTCTCGAACAGACGTTCGCCGCGCTCGACGGGCCGTTCGACGGCGCGCTGCTGTGGGACACGCTCCAGTTTCTCGACCCCCCGCTGCTCGATCACGCGGTGGGGCACCTCTACCGGCTGATGGAACCCGGCGCGCTGGTGTGGACTTTTTTCTCGAGCGACGACAAGGCCGCGCGCCTGCCGGTCAATTCGTACCGGATCGAGAACTCGAAGGCCTATCGCGTGATTCCTCGCGCCACCCGCCCGGCGCGTCCGGTGCATTCCAGCCGCTCGATCGAGCGCATGTTCAGCGACTTCTCGAGCGTCAAATTTTTCCTGACGCGGGATCACTTCCGGGAAGTGCTCGTCAGACGCTAGCCGCGCGACGGTAAACGCCGCGCCAATCGTTGACGCGGACCCGCACCAGATCGCCGAACATCTTCGCGCTGTCGCCCGCCATGTCGAGTTTCGTCCCTTCGGCGTGATCCCACCGGACCGGCACTTCGACGATCTTGTGTCCGAGCTTGCGCGCGACATACAGCACCTCGACGTCGAAGCCGAAGCCGTCGATGACGCCCCGCCCGAACGCCTCTCGCGCCGCGTCGCGCCGGAAGAGCTTGAACCCGCACTGCGTGTCCCAGAACGGCAGCCCGACGATCAGCCGCATCAGCAGGTTGAACAAGCGCCCCGCGTTCTCGCGAAACCACGACTGGTGCACGCCGATCAGCGACCGGTCGAGCGCGCGCGACCCGATGGCAACCTGCGCGCCGTTCTCCTCGATCGCGCGGAACAGCTTCTCCAACTCCTCGATGGGCGCCGAAAGATCGGCATCGGTAAACAGTACCCATTCGCCGTTCGCTTCCCGCACGCCGTGCCGGATCGAGTAGCCCTTGCCGCGATTGCCGGGATTGCGGATCGATCGCACTTGCTTGTGCAGCCGCGCGAACCCTTCGGTTACCTCCGCGGTCGCGTCCCGCGAGCCGTCGTCCACCACGATCACCTCGCTCGAACGCTTATGTTTCGCCAGGTACGCCAGGATTCGATCGAGGGTCTGCGGCAACCGCCGTTCCTCGTTGAACGCCGGAACCACGATGGAGAGGAAAACCAACGCCTTATAATAGCGGTTTGTCACTGGAACAGGACCTGCTGGCGCAGCGCCACGCGCGCTTGCGCGAGATCGAGGCCCTGGGATTTTCTCCCTACGGCCACCGCTTCGATTTCACCCACCCCCTCGACCGCCTCGTCGCCGACTACGGCGCGGCGACGGGCGAGGAACTCGACGCCGCCAAGCCTCAAGTGAAGCTATGCGGCCGCGCCATGACCATCCGCCGCATGGGCAAGGCGGGGTTCGTCACACTGTCGCAGAACGGCGCGAAGCTGCAACTTTACATCCGCAAGGACGCGGTTCCCGAGAACGACTACGCGCTCTATCAACTGCTCGACGCGGGCGACATCGTGGGCGCGGACGGATACCTGTTTCGCACGCGCACGGGCGAGCTAAGCCTGCACGTCGAGAAGCTTCACTTCCTTTCGAAAATCTTGCTGACGCTACCCGAAAAGTTTCACGGCCTCGAAGACCTCGAAACCCGCTACCGGCAGCGTTACCTCGATCTCATCGTGAATCCGGAAGTGCGCGACGTGTTCGTCAAGCGCGCGAAACTGATCGGATCGCTGCGGCGGCAACTCGAGGAACGCGGCTTTATCGAGGTCGAAACGCCGATGATGCAGCCGCTTTACGGCGGCGCGGCGGCGCGGCCGTTCGTCACGCACCACAACACGCTCGACATCGATCTCTACTTGCGCATCGCGCCGGAGCTTTACCTAAAGCGCCTCACGGTCGGCGGGCTCGACCGCGTCTACGAGATCAATCGCAACTTCCGCAACGAGGGGATCAGCTTCAAGCACAATCCCGAGTTCACGATGCTCGAGTTCTACCAGGCCTACACCGACTATCTGGGCCTGATGGATCTCGTGAGCGAGTTGTTGAAGCAATCGGCCCTCGACGCTACCGGCGGCACGGTAGTCGAGTTCGAAGGCCACTCGATCGACTTCGGAAACGTGCAACGCCTCACCATGCAGGAAGCCGTACGCGAGTACGCGCCCGCCGGAACGGACTGGTCCGTCGCGGGCCACGAACTCGTCCACCTGTTCGAGACTCACGCCGAAGCCAAGCTGATCCAGCCCACCATCGTCTACGATCACCCCGTCGAAATCTCTCCGCTCGCGATGCGCAAGCCCTCCGACCCGCGCTTCACCGAGCGCTTCGAATTGTTTGTCGCGGGCATGGAGCTCGCGAACGCGTTCACCGAGTTAAACGACCCGCAGGAGCAGCGCCGCCGCTTCGAAATGCAGCTCGAAGCGAAGGAGAGAGGCGACGAAGAGGCGCACCAGATGGACGAGGACTACATTCGCGCGTTGAGCTACGGCATGCCCCCGGCGGGCGGCGTCGGTATCGGCGTCGATCGACTCACGATGCTGATTACCGGCCACCGCTCCATTCGCGACGTAATTCTGTTCCCGCTGCTGCGACCGGAAGGCGAGATTGGCATCGCCGAAAAACTCCGCGCGCTCGACCGGACGTGAACTCCCTGCGCGGTTTCGAGTTGTTCGTCGCGCGGCGCTACCTCACCGCCAAACGAAGACAAGCCATCGTTTCGATCGTGACGCTCATCTCCGTCGCCGGAGTGGCGGCCGGTGTTATGGCGCTCGTCGTCGCGCTCGCGATCAACAACGGTTTCCGGCAAACGCTGCAAGGGCTGTTGCTCGGCGCGACGGCCCACGTCAGCGTACTCGAAAAGAAATCGGGGACCGGCATCGCGAATTGGAAATCGCTCGCCGAACGACTGCGCGCGCTGCCCGGCGTCGCCGAGGCCACGCCCGCCATCTACGGCACGGTGTTCTTCGCGGGCCCGCTCGAATCGGCGGGCGGCATCCTGAAAGGCGTGCCCACCGAAACGCGGGACGGCGTGGTGCTCGGCTCGAAACTCGCGCGCGCCACCGGCATGCGCGAAGGCAGCCGCGTGACGATCATTTCGCCGCAAGGCGAATTGACGCCCTTCGGCCCGCGCCCCAGCTACTTTCCCCTGCGCGTCGCCGGAACCTTCGAGACCGGATTCTACGATCTCGATTCCTCGTGGGCCACCACGTCGCTCGCGAACGCGCAGAAAATTCTGGCGACCGGCGATGTCGTCAACTCGATCGAACTCAAGCTCGCCGACCTCGACCGCGCGCCCGCCGTAGCCGCGCAAGTCGAGTCCATGGTGTCCGCGCAAGGTCTCGCCGCCACTCACTGGATGGAGCAGAACAAGCCTTTGCTCAACGCTCTCAAAACGGAACGTACCGTCACCTCCATCACCATCGGACTCATCGAACTCATCGCCGCGCTCAACATTCTCGTCACGCTCACCATGATGGTGATGGAGAAAAATCGCGACATCGCGGTGCTGGTGTCGATGGGCGCCACGCGCGCGCAAATCCGTCGCATCTTCGTCGCCGAAGGCCTGCTGATCGGCCTCGCGGGCACGGCCATCGGACTCGCGCTCGGCTACACCGTCTGCCACTTCGCCGGTACCGGGCGCTGGATCGAACTCGACGAGCAGGTGTACGCGCTGGGCTACTTGCCCTTCGCGCCGCATTGGTTCGATGGCGTGTGGGTCGCGGCGGCGGCGATTTCCGTGAGCGTGCTCGCGACGCTTTATCCCGCCCGCAACGCCGCTCGCGTCGTGCCCGCCGAAGCCTTGAGGTACGAGTAGCGCGCCATGTGCGGCATCGCCGGATTCACGCACCGGAGCGGCGCGCGCGCGCCCGAACGCATCCTCGCCGCCACCCTCGCGCTGAAGCATCGCGGGCCCGATCAGCACGGTACTTGGGAATCGGACACCGTTTCGCTGGGCGCGGTGCGGCTCAAGATTCTCGACCTCGCGGGCGGCGATCAGCCGATCGTCTTCGGCGATACGGTTGTCGTGTTTAACGGCGAGATCTATAACCACCTCGACGTGCGGCGCGAACTCTCGCAACGCGGCCATCGCTTCGAGTCTCACTGCGATACCGAAACCGTTTTGCACGCCTTTATCGAGTGGGACACCGCGTGCTTCGCGAAGCTGCGCGGCATGTTCGCCGTCGCGCTGTGGAACGAACGCGACCGTCGCCTGATTCTCGCGCGCGACCGCATGGGCATCAAGCCGCTTTACTACTGCGCTCGCGGCGGCGATTTATCCTTCGCCTCCGAAATCAAATCGTTGGTCTTTGCGACGGACGATGCCCCGCGCACGCTCGATCCGCTCGGCCTCGCCGTCTATCTCACGCGCAACTACCCCGCCCCGGACCGCACGTTACTTGAAGGCGTTCGTAAACTCACATCCGGCTCTTGCCTCGAATGGCGAGACGGGCGCACGCGCGAAGAGCGTTACTGGAACCCCACGATCTCCCCCCGCGATCCCGCCGAACTCGACGGCCTGCTGCGCGATTCCATCCGCGAGCACCTGCTGTCCGACGTTCCGCTCGGCGTCTGGGCTTCCGGCGGACTCGACTCGTCTACAATCCTGCACTACGCCGCCGAAACGGTTCCCCGGCTCAAAACGTTTTCGGTCTCCTTCGCCGGACGCAAGTTCGACGAGAGCCGCTGGTTCCGCGAGGTCGCGCGCCACTACGGCACCGACCACCACGAGTTCGATCTCCACCCCGAGCAAGACATCGCCGCCGTCGTCGAACAACTTCCTTACTACTCCGACGAACCCAGCGCCGACGCCGGAGCCGTGCCCGTCTACTACCTCTCGAAAATGTGCCGCTCGCAAGTGACCGTCGCGCTGTCGGGCGAAGGCGCGGACGAGTTATTCGGCGGCTACAAAACATACCTCGCGAACGAGTACGCCGCCGCCGCTCGCCGAATCCCCGCTCCGTTGCGCCGCGCCGCGCTGTTCTTCGCCAACCTTCTTCCACCGTCGGACGAGAAAATCGGCTTCGAGTACAAGCTGAAGCGCTTTCTCGAAGGTTCGCTGCTTCCACCCACCGAGGCGCACTTCTACTGGAACGGAACCTTCCGCAACGGCGAACTGATGCCTCGCTTCGCCGTTCCCGAAACGCGCGACTACTTGCTTCTCGATCAGGACCACTATCTCGTCGAGGACATCCTGCACAAGTGCGACCGCATGTCGATGGCGCACTCGCTCGAAGTCCGTCCGCCGTTTCTCGACCATCGCCTCGTCGAGTTCGCGCGCGGTTTACCGCCCGGCGAAAAGCGCGACAAGAAAGTTCTCCGCGACCTGATGCGCGGCAAGCTGCCGCCCGCCGTATTGACTCGACCGAAAGAGGGCTTCGACATTCCCGTGCATCAATGGTTCCGCACCGTATTGCGCGACTTACTGATGGACACGCTCGCTTCCGCGCCGCCCGTTCCTTTCGATATGGCGAAAGTCCGCCGTCTCGCCGACGATCATCTCGCGCGCCGCGCCAACTACGGCTACCACCTTTGGGGCTTGCTCATTTTGTTTCTATGGATGAGGCGATGGAACGTCGTTACCAACTAATCGCCGCCGCCGTCGCCGCCCTCGTCTACCTCGCCGCGATTCCCGCGCCGCCCAACTTGATGGACGATGTGGACGCCGTGCAGGCGCAGATCGCCCGCAACATGCTCGAATCGGGCGACTGGGTGACGGCGCGCTTGAACGGAGTCGCGTATCTCGAAAAATCTCCCCTGATCTACTGGCTGATGGCCGCTTCGTTCGCGATCTTCGGCGTGCACGATTGGGCGGCGCGATTGCCGCTGGCGCTCGGCGTCGTCGCGCTGGCGTGGGCGACCGCGCGATTCTCCACTTGGGCTTACGGAGCGCGCGCGGGTCTCGTCTCGGGACTCTCGATCGCCACCTGTGTGGGCTTGTGGCTGTTCACCCGCATCCAGATTCCCGACGCGCTCTTGACCCTCGCCGTCGTGCTCGCTCTGTGGGGCTGGCTGCGCGCCCTCGAAGGGGAGCGTCGCTACGCTTACGTCGCCTGGGCCGCTATCGGCGTCGGGCTCTTGCTCAAAGCGCTCATCGCCGTTCTGTTCCCCATCGCCTCCTTGACGATCTTTCTCGTCGTTACCGGCGAGTGGCGCAACTGGCGCGCGCTAAGACCTTTCTCGGGACTCGCTCTCACCTTGCTCATAACCGTGCCTTGGCATGTCGCCGCCGCTCTGGCCAATCCTCCGCTGTGGGACTTCACCCTGCGCTCGACTCCCGGCGAATATCGCGGCTTCTTCTGGTTTTATTTCTTGAATGAGCACGTGTTCCGCTTTCTCAACATGCGTTATCCGCGCGATTACAATACCGTGCCGCGCGTGTTGTTCTGGGCGTTCCACTTGCTCTGGCTATTCCCCTGGACCGGAGCGCTACTCGGCGTCCGTCTCCCGGTGGAAACGCGCGCCCGCCGCGCCACCGTCCTCTGCCTCTGCTGGATCGGATTCGTGCTCGTCTTCTTCACGTTCTCCACGACGCAGGAGTATTATTCGATGCCCATTTACCCGGCGTTCGCCCTGCTCATCGGCCTCGCCGTCTCGCGCGGACACACGCTGGGATTGCGAATCGCCGGCGGAGTCTTCGCGCTAGCCGGACTCGCCATCGCCTTCCTGCTAGCGAGCGTCTGGAACACACCCGCTCCAGGCGATATTTCCCAAGCGCTCACCAGTAACCCGGACGCTTACACGCTCTCGCTCGGTCACATGGGCGATTTAACGCTCCAAAGCTTCGCCTACCTGAAGCTGCCTCTTCTCGTGGCGCTGGTCGCCTGCATCGCGGGCTCGCTCGCGATCCGGCGAGCGCCGTTCATCGCGCTCTCCGCGGCCATGATCCTCTTCCTGCACGCCGCGCGCCTCGCCCTGATCGCCTTCGATCCTTACCTCGGCTCGCGCGAACTCGCCGAAGCGTATCGCCGCGCCGAGCCCGGCGAGTTGATCGTCGATAACCAGTACTACACGTTCTCGAGCGTCTTCTTCTACGCCAACGTCCCGCGCGCCTGGCTGCTCAACGGCCGCAAGACGAACCTCGAATACGGAAGTTACGCTCCGGGCGCTCCCCAAGTTTTCGTCGACGACGCCCGCTTCGCGGAAATGTGGCGCGAGCCCAAGCGCTACTATGTCATCGTCGAAAAGCTCGAACTGGCGCGAATCGAAAAACTCGCGGGCGGGCGCGCCAACCTCATTCTCGAGAAAGCTAGTGGCGGAAAACTCCTCTTCAAGAATCGCTGACGGCTTCGAACTGAAGGGCCGCTATCGCATCGAGAGGCTGCTCAGTCAGGGCGGCTTCGGCACGATCTATCTCGCTCGCGATCTCCAACTGAATTCCCGCCTCGTCGTCGTGAAGATCCTGCTCGACCGCGTTTCGAACGACGATTGGTTCCGCCGCAAGTTCTCGGAAGAAATCGAGGCCCTCTCGCGGATCGACGATCCCGGCGTCGTCCAGGTGTACGATTCCGGGGTCCTGGACGAAGGCCGGCCCTACATGGTGATGCAATTCGTCGAGGGCGAAACGCTGCGCAAGACGATCCGGCCCGGAGGCTTGGACCTCGCCCGCGCCGCGCGCCTGCTGCGTTCCGCGGGACGCGCCTTAAGCGCCGCGCACGAAAAAGGCGTCATCCATCGCGACCTCAAACCGGACAACCTGATGGTGCGGCCCGACGATCGGATCACCCTGATCGACTTCGGCATCGCCAGCGTCGCCGACGCCGAGACCGGCCGGCAAAGCGAAAAGACCAAGGTCGCCGGAACTTTTACCTACATGGCACCGGAGCAGTTCGACGGCAAGCCCACCGCCGCCAGCGACGTCTACGGGCTCGGCGTGATCGCCTTCGAGATGCTCGCCGGGGCGCCGCCCTCCGCCGGCAAACCGATGTTCGAGCTGATGCTGATGCAGAAGGAAGGCACGTGGCCGAAGATCAGCGAACTGCGCCCGTCGGTGCCCGTCGCCGCCCAGGAGCTTATCCTGAAATCCCTTGCCGCCGACCCCGAAAAACGGTTCGTCTCGCCGCGCGAATTCGGCGACGCGTTGGCCGACGCCCTAACCGCCCCGCCACCCGTCGCGCCGCCCGCGCCGCCTCCGGCTTCCCCCGCGCCGCCGCGCCGTACCCCGCTTTGGATCTGGGCGGCCGCCGCCCTGCTCGTCGTCGCCGCGATCGCGCTCGCGCGCTGGCCCAAGTCCGTCCCGCCGCCGTCGGTCGTCGCCCCCGTCCGCGAGTTCGCCTACTCGATCGAAGTGCAGCGGTATCGCGACGGCAAGCCGTACAAGGAACCGTTCACTCTGGCGCGAGAAGTGGTCTTCGAATCGGACGACCGCATCCGCCTGCGAGTGATGTCCGCCGAGAGCGGTTACCTCTACGTCGTGAACGAAGCGCCGGACGGCTCGCTGGGAATGCTGTTTCCCAACTCGAAATCGAACGGCGGTTCGGCGCGGCTCGCCGCGCGGCAGACCATTTCCATCCCCGAGGCTAGCGAGATGCGGTTCGACGGCTCCACCGGCGTTGAAAAGCTCTGGCTCTATTGGTCGCCCGCCGCGTCCATCGCGTTCGCCGAAATTCCCTACGGGCCCATCGAGGAGCCTGGCCCCGTCCGCGCGCTTCTAAAGCCGTCGGGCGAGGCGAAACCCGAGGGAGGCCGAACCGTCGTCCGCGGCGACGGCACCCTCGTCCATCGCATCGAACTGATTCACCGTTGACCCGGCAGTACCTCGAACCCCTGCTCGGCGAAATGCTCGTCGAACGCGAACGCACGCTCGATCCCCAGCCGCCGCATCGCCGCGAAACTGGCGATATCGACTAGACTGAGCTTCCTCCGGTCGGCGGTAATCCACGTTTGCACCGCGTCGGCATGTTGCTCCGGCGTAATCCACTCGCTGCGAATCGCGGGAAGAACTAGAGCGACCGCCGCTCGAACCGCCGGCATTCCGCTGCGACGTTGCAGCAAAGCCAAAGACTCGACGGCGGCGTAATTCGTCGAAACGAGACTCTCGCCTTCCTCTTGAAGCCGCTGCCACGCCGCCACCGCCGCCTCATGAAAAGCGTCGTCCGCGACCAGCAGCGCGAAGAGAGCCGAGGAGTCGATGAAGATCATCGCCCTAGGTAAGCTTCGGCTAGATACTCGTCGTGATTCGCCGAAACGTCCGTCTTACCCTCGCGATCGCGAAACCCTCCGAACGCCTTCTTCGCCCGTTCCATCGTTCTTCGGCGTTCGTCCGCATCGTCCGTCAACTGCCGCTGCACGAGATTACGTACGACTTCGGCGACGGGCTTTCCGGATTGAACCGACCTCGCTTTCAACGCCGCCATCTGCTCGGGAGTAAACTGAATTTGAGTCCGGATCATCATGCCATCATGTTAGCATCGATGTGTTGTCATGTGCCCGTCCGACGCCCCTTGACACATCCAACGCTCGGTTTTGCGCATAATTGAATGAGATGAAAGCTGTCCATGCGGCCATCGGCGGATTCGCGGCTCTCGGCTTGGCTCTGACCGCCGGCGACGATCAGACTCGTGCCCTCTGGGATACCGCCTTTCTCAGCCAACGCCCGGCGAGCGCCACCCCGCGCGCGCGTACCAAACCGATTCAGTATAAAGCCGTGGCGGATCAGATCGCCGCCGCCCAGCCTACCGCTCCCCGCTCGCCCGAAGATACGGTCGTCGGCATCACCTTCTGGCGGCTGCGCCGCGCGATGCCGCAAGACGACCCCAACACCCGCTTGCTGATTCTCGACGAAGAAACCGGCGCGGAAGTGGAACAAGTGCCGGAGCGCATCGAGGCCGGAACGCCGCTGAAGCCCGGCGAACGCGTCCGCCTCTCCGTGGAAGTGCCCCGGTCCGGCTATCTGTACGTCATCGACCGGGAGCAGTTCGCCGACGGGAAAACCGGCCCGGCCAATCTCATTTACCCCAATTTCCAGACGCCCCCGGGCGATAACAAGGTCGCCGCCGGACGCCAGATCGAAGTGCCGGACCGCCGGGATCGCATCAACAGCTTCAAGCTGGTGAAGAGCGACTCGACCCACCAAGGCGAAATCCTCGTCATCCTCGTCACGCCGGAGCCGCTGCCGAATGTCAATACCTTCGCCCGCCGCCCCCCCGTGATCGGCGACGCCCAGATGTCCGAGTGGGAATCGAAGTACGGCTTGCAGGTCGAGCACATCGAGATGGAAAACGGCGCGGGCCAAGCTTTGACCGTCGAAGAAAAGCGCGCGGGCGGCGACGCGTCGCAACTGTTAACTCGCGACGACCCGATGCCGCAAACCATGTATCGCGTCAAGGCGAAACCCGGCCAGCCGATGCTGGTCAAAGTCCCCATCCGAATCGGAAGCTAGTTCGCGCGAACCGCGATCGTGATCGTTTGGCTCGGACGTCCGGCGACGCTTACGGTGAGTTGTACCTGATCCCCCGGAGTCACGCCCGTAGGAATGCGCACGTTGAGTTGCGCCACTCCGCTTAACAGGCGCGGCGCGAGCCCGGCGTACGTCACTTCCGCCGGAACGCCGCCCACCGTCGCGGTCACCTGCCCGTCCGCCAACGACAACGGACTATCCGGCGCGGGCATGCCCGCCTCCACCGCCGGAGTCACGCTGCCGACCCCGGTACCGAGTAAAGTCACGACATCGCCGGGTTTGGCGGGATTGGCGGCGTCGATAAACCGGAAGAAGGCGTCGTAAACCACGCCGTTTCCTTTGCCGGACGCGTCGCGGGTAAACACGCCCGGTTGGGCGGAGGTGACGATCACCTGCTCCGGAACGGATAGCGAAGTCCCCCGCCGAATCAACAATCCTTGCGGCGTGTCCAAAGGCACGCCATACGGCACCATGGCGTTCACCTGACCGTCGGCGGCGTAGGACAACGGCAGCGGCCGCCCGCCAAGAGTCACCGTGGTTACCCCGAGCGTGGTGTCCAACGGAACGCTTTGCGCGACCACCGGCGTGGTGGCGAGCTTCGAGCCGAAAATCGAGATCAGCATCCCGGGCGCGAGCGGTTCCCGGCGCGCGTAGCTGGCCGCGTTGACGATGCCGCCGCTGGCGACGATCGGCGGATCGGCGTTCGCCTGCACGCCCCCCGTAGTCTGGTAAACGCCGCGCAGCCGGGTGGCCGGATTGTCGGCGGTGACGGTAACCGTCACTTGCGGCGTCAACGCGTTGCGTCCGGTCCAGGTACCGCTCCAGCGGCCGTTTCCGATGGCGACGAGATTGAGCGGCACGTCCCCGTTCGAAAAGGAGACCACCACCGACCCGGAAGTCATCGGCGTCCCGCAATCGTCCACCACGCGTACCTCGACGGGCGTCGGCCAACCCGCCGGGACGTTGAAGCCGCTGCCGAATAACGTCGAAACCGGTACCAGTTGCGTCGGGTTGCAGGAGTTCAGGGCAAGTACCCGCTCGGAGGCGGACGGCTCCGCGCTCGATGGCACCGCCGATCCCAGCACCAACGCGAGATCCACCGACGCGGTCCCGCCCGTCGAGAACGAGAAACTGAGCGTTCCCCGGCGAACCCCGGCGGACAATCCGGCGGGCGACGGACGAATTCGAAGCGTTGTGGCGATCCCGGGCGTGAGCGTTCCGTGGGAAGGCTCCGCCGCGAACCACGACGCGCCGTCGTGCGTAAAGCGGCTGGTGAAGAAATCGACCGGATCGCGGCCGGTGTGGATTAGCCGCACCTCCTGCGATTCCGTTCCGTTCAAAACCAATCCGGCCGGCTGAATCAGAACGTCGCTCGGCTCGCCCGCCGCTCGCACCCGGTAGACGACGGTCATGGTTTGGGGGGAATTCAGCGCGTCGGGCGAGGCGAGGCGCACTTGCCCGTAGTACGTTCCCGGAGTTAGCCCGGCGGGATTGACGCTCACCCCAAACCCCGACGGGGCCCCGGCGTCGCTCGTGCCCGACTGCGGAGAGACGGTGATCCACCCGGGCGGTCCGCTTAGCGTCGACGCCGACACGTCCCAGTTCAGCGCCCCCAGCCCCGCGTTTAACACGTTCACCCGCTGGGACGGCGGTGCGGGCGTGGCCTCGGCGCTCGAAAACGTTAATCCCACTGGAGTGGGAACCACCAGCTTCGTGGCGCGGCTGACCACTAGCCGCACGCCCGCCTCGAGATTCGCGATTCCCGGTCCGATCACCCGAACGGAAGCGTTGTAGGTTCCCGGAGCCAGCCGCCCCGCCGAGGCCTGAAGCGTGAAATAGCCGGGAACCCCGTCCCGGACGGTAACCCTGGCGGGCGTCAGGGTCAACCAACCGGAAGCCCCACCACCGTAAACCAACTGGGTTTCAAACGCCGATTCGCCCGGATTGGAGGTGAAGACGCCCATGGAGCGCGTCTGCGGCGGGCTCCCTTCCACCGCCGTGAACTCGAAAAAGTCGCCGATCAGCTCCGTCACCACCGGATCGCTGGGGGCGCGCTGGACCACGACGGCGTACACGCGGCGCGCCGTGCGTCCCGACGCGTCGGTCGCCTGCACCGCAAAGCCGAACGTTCCCATCGCCGCCGGCGTACCCGAAAGCTCTCCGGTCGCCGACAGCGAAAAGCCCGGCGGAAGGCTGCCTTGCGCCACCGACCATGTGTAAGGACGGACGCCGCCCACGGCGGAAAAAGCCGCCCGATAGGCTTGGCCCACGGTCCCGGTCGGCAAGGGCCCGGGAGTCACGATCGACAAAATTCCGTTGATGCGGAGGGTAAACGCCTTGCTCGCCGTACTCGGCGCTCCGGCCGAGTCCGTAGCGGTAACCGTGAAATTGAACGTCCCCTCGGAGGTCGGCGTTCCGCCGATGTAGTTTTGCGCCGCCGAAAACGCCACGCCGGGAGGTAAAGCGCCGGACAGCGTCCACCGCACGGGCGGGGCGGCTCCGGTTACGTCGAATCGAGCGGAATAGGGGCTTCCAACGACGCCTTCCGGCAGCGGCGAACCGGTACTAATCTGCATTCCCGGACCGATCCGCAGCGTGTAGCTCTGGGTGGCGACGGCCCCGTTCGAGTCCGTCGACCGTAAGGCGAACGCGAACGACCCCGCTTGCGTCGGCGTACCGCTCAGGCGACCGTTGCTAAACGAGACGCCTGGAGGGAACGCGGCACCCGCCGTTGGCGCGGGTGAAGACGGGTTGGTTCCACCCTCGACGATAAAGGTTTGCGAGTAGGGGCGGCCGAGCACGCCATCGGGGATCGCCAGCGGGCGAATCGCCGGAGCGGCGTTGACGTTGACGGGAAGGTCGGAGACGACGCTCTGCGCGGGCGATCCGCTATCCGTCACCCGGACGGTGAGCGTCACTCGCTGGGCCACCGCCGGACTTCCAGTGAGCGCTCCGCTGGCGGCAAGTTGAAATCCCGACCCGCCGCCGAGCAGCGTGAAGATGTAGGGAGCGACGCCCCCCGACGCTCGCACGGTGGCGGAATAGGCGATCCCTACCGTAGCGTCCGCCAACGGAGACGCCACCAGCCGCAGCAACGTCTGAACGGCGATCGTGAAGCTCCGGCTCGACGTTTTAGCGGGCGTCGAGGAGTCCCGTACGTTCACGACGAACGTCGAGGTCCCTCCCGTCGGGGCGCCGGTAATCGCGCCGGTGACCGAGTTGAGGCTTAACCCAACCGGTAGAGAGCCACTGGTCAACGAGAACGTGTAGGGCCCTACCCCACCCGAAACCGGAATCGCGGCGCTATACGGAACATTTTGGATGGCGGGCGGAAGCGCGCCGACGAGAATATCCAGCGCCGGAATGGGATCGGATTGTCCCAGGCACACGCCGAGCGTGAGTAACCACAGTCCGGTCGTCTTCGCCGCTCGCGACATGCTCTCCCGTTCGCTCCGGCCCTATTTTAGCTTGGCTCGCGCCGTTTTCATCTTGGCGCGTAGCCGACTTCGGGCTTCCTCGTCCGGCGATTCTTGAAAAGCTCGCGCGTATAGCTCCAGAGCTTGGGGGATGCGACCGGTATCGCGTTCGACATCCGCGTAAATTTCGGAAAGGTAAGGACCGGCGGGAAGCTCCCGCAAGTCGGCGATGGCGCCGTCGCGGTCTCCGGTTCGCCCTCGTAATCGAGCGCGTTCCGCACGCGCCGCCGCGTACTCGGGCGACCGTTTCAGGATCTCGCCGTACTGTTCCATCGCCCCGGCGGCGTCGCCCGAAGCGGTAAGCGTCTCCGCTAAGCTGACACGGCTGCGGAGATAACCTGGATCGGCGGTAAGATTTTCCCGCCACAGCGCGATCGCCTCCGGCCGCCGAGCGGCGTTGCGGGCGATCACCGCCGCCAGATTGTGACGCGCGGCGAGGTAGCCCGGATCTTTAGCAACCGCTTGACGTAGAAGAGTTTCCGCCTCGCCGAGCTTGCCTTCGGAAACACGCACCGTGGCGAGCGCGGTGAGCGGTTCCGGCAGATCGGGGGAGAGTTCCATCGCGCGCCGAATCCGCTCTTCCGCCGGTCGAAATTGGTTTAATCTCGCGTATAAAAGCGCTTGATTATAAAACAGATATGCATGATGAGGAGCGACCCGAATCGCTTCCTGATAAGTAGCGATGGCGGTGCTGAAATCGCCCGTCTGCGATTGAGTTAACGCCAAGTTGTGGCGGGGATACGCCCAGAGCGGCGCCCGCAGAATCGCCTCGCGGAACGACTTCGCCGCCAGATCGTAGTCGGCCTGCTCGAGGTAGGCCGTCCCTAACGCGTTGTAAATAAAAGCCGCATCCGGGTCGAGCCGCAGCGCGCTTTCGAGGGCGCTGCGCGCCTCTTCGTAGCGCTTATCGAGGATCGCGACGCGCCCTTCGGCGAACGCCAAACGGCTCAAAAGAAACGGCGTTTCGCCATTGATCTGAATCGCGGCATTGACGGCGCGCGCGGCTTCGACGAATTGCTCGCGCGTCGCGGGCTTCAAATCCCCTTTGAGATAATCGAGCAGAACTTGTTGATTTCGCTCCTCTAACGCATTCCGTAATCGATTCTCCTGTTGGACGATCTGTTCGCGCGTCAACTTCCGGGCGAGCTTCAACTGCCGGAACGCCGTAAAAGCGTTGGCGGCCTCGTCGGGAAGCAGTCGTCCGGCCGAAATTGCCTCGTCGAAGTCCACGGATTGACGAATATTGAGCACTTTGACGGCCAAATTGTGCGTTTTTGTGTCGATATTGCGCGCATTATCGGGCTCTTTGGAGGCATTTGGAGCGTAAACGCCCAGTTCGATCCCGGGTTTCGCGGTGTCGGAGATGCGGACTCCGGCGTCGAGCGTCCCGCCCTCCCGCGGGTGCTGCTTATCGACGGTCGCTTCGGCAACTTTTTGCTGCACGTAGGTGGTCATCTCGCTGAGGCTGACTTTCGAGTCCTGGTCGAAATCCGCCGCGCCGTTCATGGCTTCGAGGAGGAAGAAGCTGAACGCGCCGTGCCCGCCGCCGTACTGCCGTCCCTCGAACGAAACCTCGCCCGGGCGGGAGGCGGTGAGCAGGAACAACTGTACGTCGGTTTGCGTGAGCGAATCGAGCTGCGAGTTGATCTTAAGCTTCGCTTTGTCCGAGATGGTGCCGATGGTGCCGCTGCGGCAGGCGTCGACGAAGGCGATCACGCGCGCGGTTTTGCCCAAGTCCTCGCGGATAAAGCGTTGAATCAAGGGCATCGGCAAGGCGGTGGCGGCCAAATCTTCGGGGTCGCTGTCGTAGGAAACGATATAGGCCCCGCGAATTTTCGCGTTCGCCGACTCGACTACCGCACCGTGCGCCGCGATCAGCAAGACCACCGTATCGCGGTCCGTGGCCCGTTTCAGCAGAGTCTCGAAGGCGGTCTTGATGGCGGCGGTCGTGGCGCGCTCGTTCACCAGCACCGTTACGTCGTCTTCGCTAAGGCCGCCGCCGCGCGGGCTGCGCAGGAACTTCTCCATGAGCAGGGCGTCCTCGTGAGCGTAGCGCAGGGGCCGGATTTGCGCGTGCCGGTAGTTTGAGACCCCGATCAGCAGCGCGTAGGTCTTGCCGCCTTCCGTGGGGTCGCGCTTGGGGACGCGCCGCCGGGCGGCTTCCTCTTCGAGAACGAAGATGCGCTGCGCCGCCAGTTCCGGCGCGTCCGCGCGAATCGACCGATAGGCCTGCGCGGCGTCCGCTTCGAGGCCGAAGCGGGCCAGCGTCTCCGCGCGGGCGATCGAGACGTACAGCGAATCGCCGGTTAGCTCGGCGAGCGCCCGATCCACTTCGGCGCGGCGTCCCGGCGAAAGGTGTTCAAGTTCGGAAAGAAACGGCGTTTCTTCGTCGCCCGAGAGCGCGCGGGTGAGAGCCGCGCCCGCGAACGGGGCCGCCGTCGCGTCGCGGTCGATGGGGGGGCAAACGCCGCACTTGACGGTTCGGGCTTCGGGCGAGAGTTTGTCGCCCGCGTAAATCAGGTCGCCCGCTTTGGCCTTGACCGGCAGCGACGATCCGGCGCGGGTGAGCGTCGCGCCCCGCCCTTCGACGACCAACAGAACCGGCGATTCCGCGAGCGCACTGGCCGCCGCGGCCCATAATAGAAAAAGGCTGCGCATTTTCGCGAAAACTCTCGTTCCATTATCCGCCCTTTGGGGCGCCGGTGCGATGTTCGCCCAGACGACGCAGGGCTTGATCGCGGGCCGGATTTCGGACGGGCGTTCGGGCGCACCTCTGGGCGGCGTGGGCATTCTCTACCAGAACCGCGCAACTAACTCGACCGGATACGTCATTTCTTCGGCTAGAGGGTACTATTCGGCGGTCTTGCTACCACCTGGAATCTATCGGTTACGGGCGTCGAAGGACGGCTACCAGGCTCAGGAGGTCCGGGAACTCGAGGTGGCGGTGGCCGCGAGGCTCGAAATCGACTTCCGTTTGCGGCCGCTCTCCGAGGTCTGGGAGTCCGGTTTATTCCGCAGCGTGCTGCTGCCCGAATCGGATCTGGTGGTCACTTTTTTCGGCCCGGACCTCGATTCGAGCCGCGCGGGGCAGTTCGTGGCCAACCGCGGACGGCGGGGCGCTCTCGAATCGACGCTCTCGCAGGCGATCGATCCCCTGGAACTGCGCGAGTTGCCGTTCGCCGGACGCGACACGTACACGATGTTGATCACGCTGCCCGGAGTGACGGCGGAGGCGGGCGCGGTGCGCGGCTTGGGCCTCTCGATCAACGGCCAACGCACTTCGGCGTCGAACTTTCTGCTCGACGGAGTCGAGAACAACAACACGCTCGTCACGGGGCCGCTAGCCGCCGCCGCCCCGGAAGCGGTGAGCGAATACCGGGTTTCGACGAATAACTTCACCGCCGAGTACGGCCGGACGTCGGGTTACGTCGCGAACGCCGTTACGCGCGCCGGGGGCAACGATTGGCACGGACTGGGGTACTTCAACCTGAAGAACGAGGTCCTGAACGCCAACGCGTTTCAGCGAAACGCGTTGGGGCGGGCGCGGAGTCCGCTGAAAGAGTTTCAGTTCGGCGGGCAAACGGGCGGACGGCTGATCCGCGACCGGCTGTTCGCGTCGTTCGCCGTCGAACGACTGCGCACGCGCGGCTTCGCCGAGGAGTACACGGCCAATCTGCCCGCGACGGGGCTATGGAGCAACCTCGCGCCGGGTTCGGTGGCGAGACGGCTGCTGGACCAATACCCGGCGGTGGTTCGGCCGGAGTCGCCGCTGCTGGTCGCGCCGGTGGAACTGCGGCCTCCGGCTTCGCTCGACCGAACGCTGGCGCTAGCGCGGGTGGACGGCGTGTTCGGCAAGCACCGGGCGACGGCGCGATACTCGGCGGTGCGGATCGAGAATCCCGAATTCATCTGGACTCCGTACCCGGACTTCGTCTCGGGACTCTCGCAGCCGGTGGACGGCGGCGCGCTGGCGGTGGAATCGACGCTCGCGCCGGGGCTCGCGAACGAGTTCCGGTTCGGGCTGAGTTACGACTCGATCGCCTGGGAGCGGGCGAATCCCGAAGTGCCTTCGCTGTTCGAGGGCAGCTTCGCGACGGCGCTGCCGGGGAGCCCGGCGTTTTACGGATTTTCGAACGCGGGGTACTCGCTACAGGTCTCCGATGGCGCGATGCGCGTGCGCGGGGCGCACATCTCGAAGGCGGGCGGCGGGTTCTTTTGGCGCAACCCCGGCGGCGAACTGACGGCGGGGCGCGACGGGCAGTTCTCCTTCGAGAACATGCAGAATTTCATTCTCGACAAACCGGACGCGCTGCGGGCGGCGGTGGATCGGGCGCAGTTGCCGCGGTTTCGCCAGCCGGATTACTCGCGGGCGTGGACGCAGCGGCAGTGGTTTCTGTTCGCTCAGGATACTTGGCGGATCGCGCCGGGCTTGGTGATGAATTACGGGTTGCGATACGACGCGTTCGGGTCGCCGTCGCTTGTCGGGCGAGACGTTTACGGCGGCGCGCGCAACGGCTGGCAGCCGAGGATCGGGCTGAGTTGGTCGCCGCGCCCGGGGTGGCTGCTTCGCGGGGCGTACGGCATTTTCGCCGACCGGCCGTTCGACAACTTGTGGCAGAACACGCGGAATAACTCCTGGACGCTGGCGAGTTTGGCGGTGGAGGGGCGATTCGGGTACGACTATCTGGCGCCGCTCGGGCAGCAGTTGCCGCAGTTCGAGGGGCAACGGTTCGCGGACGACTTTCCGGCCCTGACGCGGATCGACGCGGGGCTGCGCAACGCGTACGCGCAGACGTGGTTCGCGGGGATCGAGACGCGGCCGCACCGGTCTTTGACCGTCGAGGCGAACACGACGGGTTCGCTGGGACGCGCGCTGATCACGACCGATGCTTTAAATCGCGGACGGCGCGACGATCCTTCGCTGCCGGAAATTTCGTGGCGGTCGAATCAGGGCTCGTCGAGCTATTTGGCGCTGCACGGCGTGGTCCGGTGGCGGCACGCGCGCGGATTCGTACAGGGGGCGTACACGTGGTCCCACGCGATCGACAATCAGAGCGAGCCGCTGGCGGGGGATTTCTTCGATTTGAATTTCACGCGAGCGGCGGGGTCGCAACTGACGGCGAACCGGGCGCGGTTCGACCGGGTGGGCGATTCGAGCGGCGATTTCGGCAGCGCCGATTTCGACCAGCGGCACAACTTCGTGGTCCTCTCGAGTTGGGAGTGGCGCGGGTTCCGGGTCTCGGAAATCGCCGCGTTTCGCACGGGCTTTCCGTATACGGTGCAGGCGTTCGACCGTCGCGCGGAGACGGTGGGACGGGCGCTTGTCTCGCAACCCGTGGCGGGCGGCGTGCGATTGCTGGACGCGGCGGCGTTCCGGTATCCGGGCCCGAACGCGTTCGGGAATCTGGGGCGGAATTCGTTCGCGGGTCCCGGACTGTTCAACGTGGATTTGTCGGTAGCGCGCGCGTTCCGGTTCGGCGAACGGTTTCGGGCGACAGTGCGCGCGGACGCGTATAACGTGCTGAATCACGCGAATCTCGGGCCGCCGGAGTCGTCGCTATTCTCGCCGGACTTCGGCGTAGCCCGTTACGGGCGCAGGGGGCGCGATACGGGCTTTCCGGGAGTGTTGCCGCTGGCGGAGACCGCTCGGCAAGTGCAGTTGATTTTGCGCGTGGAGTTTTAGGGGCGCTACAGTCTCCTCCTGCGGAAGAAGCCGCAGTCGACCAACTCAAAAGACCCCGGTGTGGCCCTGTCGATGGCGGCGACGATTTCCGCAACCTTGTTTCCGACGATCGGTAACTCGATGGCGGATAGCGCCACGACCGCCAGTCGGCGGTCCGCCAGATTTTGTTCGCGGTTCAAAGTCCGATCTCCGGTGAGTAGTACCTCAATCCCCTCCTCCTCGGCCACAAGGAGCAACTCGCCGTTTCTCAACCCGGACCAGCCCATGTAGGCGACCGTGACGACCTCATGGGGAGCGAGCAAGCGCCGCAACCCGTGATCGAGGTTCTCGTCCAAAAGAACTCTCAACGGGTTCGCCGGTCGGGCCAATTGTGCGCGAACTCGATCAGACGCTTAATTTGGTCTACCGACAGTGCCGGAAATCCCTCCCGGAGTTCCTCTATCGTCTCTCCGAGATCGTAGCTACCTACTATGGCGTCGGGCATGACGCGCGTGCCACGCACAACCGGCCGACCGGATACTTTACCCGGGACGGATTCGATTAGCTCGCATTGCGTCCAATCGACGGTCGAGTCTTCGGATGCGCCGGTCATTCGGTTCTCCTCCACTCCTATGCTAGCGGGATACCGGAACGTGTAGCGCGGGATGGGTTGCGGCGGAAGCGCCGCCGGAAGCGGAGACGGCTCGGCAAGTGCAGTTGATTTTGCGGGTGGAGTTTTGAGCCGTTGGCGTGCGGCATACTTCGGATATGGCCGTCGCGGTCGGAATTTCGCTCGACGAATACCTCTCCACCACCTACGACCCGGATTGCGACTACATCGACGGCGAGGTGCGGGAGAGAAACGTGGGGGAATGGAAACACGGCCGGTTTCAGGCGAAGCTCGCCGCTCGCTTCGAACCGTTAGAACGCACGCTCGGCGTTTTCGTTGTCGTCGAATTGCGCGTTCAGGTCGAGGCGCGGCGTTTTCGCGTTCCCGACATCGCCATCGCGCTTTCCGAACCGCAAGGCCGCTGGATTACGGAGCCACCGTTCCTGGTAATCGAGGTTTTGTCCAAGGGACAGTCGCTCGCCGATATTCAAGACCGGATCGACGATTACGTCAAGTGCGGCATTCCGCATATTTGGATCGTCGATCCCGCGACGTTGCGCGGCTGGGACGCTTCGAGCGGCGCGCCCGTGGAGGCGCGGGACGGTACGCTCAGAACCGGCCATCCCGAGATTTCCGTCTCTCTACGCGAACTGGCGGACTAGCGGCGGCGCGAGGGTTCCAAGACAGGATGGGCTGCGCCGGCGTGTGGCGAGCTACTTCGCGGAAACCGGCGCGGAGGAAGGTGGACGCGTAGCCGGTGAACGACGAACTGGACGTCGCCGAGGCGTCGAGGGGATAGGCTTCGAGGGCAAGCGCTCCGGCGGCGCGCGCGGCGCGTTTCGCGGCTTCGCCGAGCGCGGCGGTCACGCCCGCTCGGCGGCTCTTCGGACGCACGTAGAAACAGGAGATACACCAAACGAGCCGGTCGTCCGGCGAGCGCAGTTTCGGGCGGCTTTCCAGATAAACGAGCGACGAACGCGGCGTAAGCTGGCACCAGCCGACGGGCGTGTCTCCGTCGAAGGCGAGCAGGCCGGGCGAAGGTCCGGCGGCGACGAGAGCGCGGACGAACAGAGTTTCGAACGCGGGCCAGAGTTCTTCGGTGAGAGGCCGGACGGCGAGTTTGGCGCTCACGGCGTCAGAATAACGCGAGGGGTTATCGGCGTTCCAACGGCGCGGGTTGCGGCATAATCGGGGTATGGCGGTTGCGGTCGGAATTTCGCTCGACGAATACCTCTCCACCCCCTACGACCCGGATTGCGACTATGTCGACGGCGCGGTAATCGAGAGAAACGTGGGCGACTGGAATCATTCGCGTTGCCAGGCGAAACTGGATCGGCGACTCGGGCGTTTGGAGTCGACCTTGGGAATTTTCGTTTCGCCCGAGTTGCGCGTGGAAGTGCGGCCCGGGCGCTTCCGTATTCCGGACCTTACGGTGACGCTCGCCAAGCCCGTCAAGCGCTGGGTCACCGAGCCGCCGTACCTGGCGATCGAAATTCTGTCCGACGGGCAGTCGCTGGCCGACATTCAGGACCGTCTCGCGGATTACGCCGCGTTCGGTATCCCGCATATCTGGGTGGTCGATCCGGCCACGCTGCGCGGCTGGGACGCGTCGAGCGGCTCGGCGGTGGAAGTTCGGGACGGGGTGCTGAAGACCGGCCATCCCGCGATTTTCGTTTCCTTGGCCGAACTCGGGGATTAGTCGAGGCCGTGGGGGAGATAGCGAGCGGTTACCAGCGATGGGGAAGCTCGATGAGCAACGAACGGTCGGTCTCGGCGGCCTCGACGCGCGCGTTGTAGGGATACCCGTCCGCCTACGTGTAATTGTCGGAAAGACGAAAGCGCATGCCGTGAGGGTCTCGCTCCTTGACAACCTTGCCACTCCGCTGAAGCTCGTCAAGGAGGGACGCAGAGACGTAGTTCTTCTGCCCGCCGTTGTACTGCGATTGGAGCTGAAGTTCCTCGACGAGATCGCGATGACGAACTGGACTTGGATGCTCGCGGCGCAGAATTTCCAAAATCGCTTCTAGAATGGCAGCTTTACCCTGTTGAGCTTTTTGGAGCGGCGACATGTTCGACTTGCTAAAGACAATGTTATGTCAAAAAATTGCAACGTCCTCCTGAGAGCCACCACGCGCGGCTCGAACTTTCTCCGCCCAAGGCCGCGCGCCAAGCGTCCAAACGAGTGTGGCGAAAGCGATTGACTATAATCGCGGGGTGACGTTACGGCTGGTGGCGCTGGCGGCGGCGGTGTGGCTCGCCGGGTGCGCGAAGAATATCCAAACGACGGACGCCGTGCGGGACGGCGTCCTCAAGTATTTGAAGACGCGCGCCGATATCGATACGTCGCGGATGAGTATCGACGTGTCGAACGTTTCCTTCCGGAAGGGAGAAGCCGACGCTACGGTCGTGTTCCTGGCGAAGGGTTCGACCGACGCGAAAGACGGGATGCGGATCAACTACACGTTGGAACGGCAGGGCGACGAATGGGTGGTGAAGGGCCGTCGCGCCACCACCCCGAACGATCCTCACGGGCAGCCGACGAATCCGCACGGTGGCAAGTGAGGAAACGCGTCGCGGTGCTGGGGGGCGGTCCGGCGGGCGCGGTGGCGGCGGAACGTCTCGCCGCGGCGGGGCTCGAAACGGTGGTGTTCGACGAAAAGCTGGCGTGGGAAAAACCCTGCGGCGGCGGCATCACTTCGAAAGCCTACGAGCGCTACCCCTTCCTGATCGACAACGACACG